>Ga0155048_113_pt2 | contig 109253 bp, 103 predicted proteins | sample RifCSPhighO2_01_FD_106016 | JGI IMG/M metagenome (GOLD analysis project Ga0155048, IMG submission 106016) | Candidatus Zambryskibacteria bacterium RIFCSPHIGHO2_01_FULL_49_18
ATTTTTCCTCTCGGCAAGAGGAAGCTAAAAGCCCTTTTCAATTTCTACAAATATATTTGGCAGGAGAGAAATAACTATGACGCCGTTTTTGTCCACATGAACCAAGAATACGTGCTTCTAGCGGGAGACATTTGGTGGCTCTTGGGCAAGAAGGTTTATCTCTGGAGAAATCATGCCAAAGGTAATATGCTTACCGACTTAGCAGTTTTCTTGTCTGATAAAGTGTTTTGCACCTCACCTTCTTCTTACACCGCCAAATTTAAAAAAACTGTTTTGATGCCGGTAGGTATTGATACGGACTTCTTTAAACCTGATCCGAATATTTCTCGAGCACCCAATTCAGTCCTTTTCTTGGGCCGTATTTCTCCTGTTAAAAAAGTGCTTGAATTCATCGACTGGGCTGAAACCGAAGGTTCGAGAATTGTAACCATTGCTGGTCCAATATTGGATAAAGAATATGGAGAAAAGGTAAAATTGAAAATTGCCGTTCGAGGCTCCGAGGAGCCCTCAGGCTCTCGAGGAGAAAATTCTAAATTGAAAATTAATTTCATCGGCCCTGTTACCAACGAAGAGACGCTTAAGCTCTATCAGTCACACGAGATTTATGCCAACTTCACTCCTGCTGGGAGCTTTGACAAAACGATTATCGAGGCGGCAGCTTGCGGGTGCAAATTGGAGGTGAGAAATCCAGCCGCTAAAAATCTCAATGTCGAGGATCACAGCCTCCAATTATTGATGAAGAAAATAAAGATGGAAATTTCTTGAGGATTTGATACACTAGCCTGGCAAATATGATAACGCTAATGTCATGGGGGCATAAATACGGGACTCCCCCGGCCAACTTCAAATTCGACGTCTCGTATTTCAAAAATCCTTGGAGAGACAAGGAGACAAGGAATTCTGACAAGAAGACGATCATCTCCTTCATGGAGCGGCAAAAAGGGGTGAATAAGTTTGTTCTAAATCTGGTGCAAATGCTCTTAGATTTGAACGAGCAATTCAAAGAAGAAGAGATAAAGGTGGCTATCTGTTGTTCCGCCGGAGAGTACCGAAGCCCGGCAATAGTGGAATTGATTGGAAAGGAGCTATCAAAAAGGAAGGTCAAATATGTTATCAATCACAGCAAAGAGTCGCTCTTATGAGGAATAGGCCGGTATGAATCTTCGCGTACTATATTTATTTGCGGGCTCGAGGCAGAAGTTCTATGAAGAATATAAAGCAGGCAAGGCCTCGGATATCCACTTGGTCGGCTTAAATCGCATGGCAAGCTTCGGCATTGAAGCAACCTTTCTCGAGAATCGGGCCACGGAATTTTTACGGAAAATTTCTTTCAATCTGACGCAATTGCCGGTATTGTTCCGACTCAAGTCCTACGACGTAATCTTCTCCGGTTCGGGCCTTCTCACCTTATTTATCGTCAAATACATCCTCCGTTTGAAAAAGCCAAAATGGGTTATCTACAACACCTACTTATCAAATCTTTTGAAGCGAAATAAGAAAGGTTTCAAGGCTTGGGTGATAAGGAAAGCAGTCTTTGGGGCGGATGCGATTATCTCGCCATCTCTGGCGCAACAAGCTTATCTCGCAAATATTGGCTTGCCTAGAGAGAAGAATTATTACATCCCTTACGGCATTGATTATGAATTTTACGATAAAGACACGAGAGAGTCGGAAATATCAGAGCCTTATATCTTTAGCTCCGGCCGCGACGTCGGAAGGGATTACAAGACCATAATCGAGGCCGTAAGAGGCTTGCCGGTCAAGCTTATAGTTGCCGCTTCGCCAAGAAATTTCAAAGACATTGGAGAGTTGCCGCCAAATGTAGAAGTTTTATATTTGAAACGGACCGAGACGCAGCCATTGTTGAAGAATGCTCTATTTGTGGTGACGGCAACTATTCCAGAAGATAAGACGGCCGGTTCTGACTGCTCCGGCCAGTACTCTCTCCTAGAGTCAATGTCTTACGCTAAGGCCGTTATTACCACGGAGAGGGCCACCCTAGAAGGCTATTTCGAAGGAGGTAAGGACGGCTTGGTCGTTCCAACTGAAAATGTGTCGGAACTGAGAGCCGCGATAAAGACGCTTTTGGACGATCCGCAAAGGGCTAAAATCATGGGCGAAGCCGTTCGAAACAAGGTTAGAAGTCAATTTACGATGGAAATTTTTTCTAGGAAATTGGCAGAAGTTTTCCGCGAAGTGGCTAATAAGTAATGAATAAAAAAATTCTTTTTATCATCAATAATCTCGGCATAGGCGGTGCGGAACGGTTGGTAGTGGATGATGTCAATGAGATGATGAAGCAGGGCATCGACATCTCAATTATTACCTTAAGACCAGAACCTAAAGAGAGCCTTTTTTCTCAATTAAAGATCCCGGCCGACAGATTTAGGTGCGTTTATTTCAAGAATCTTCTAGATATACCCGGATGGATCAGAGTTATAAAAGCAATCAAAGAAGTAAATCCTGATCTGGTTATCACTCAGCTTTGGTTCGAGAATACCGTTGGGCGCATAGCTTCTATAATTGTCGGTGCAAAGATCATCACTTTCGAACAAAATGTATATGATTCTGTAAAGACTCGGAAGATGTTCGTTGTTGATTACCTACTCCAATCTCTTTCAGCAAGGGTAATCGCGGTGTCTGAGGCTGTAAAGCGATCTCTCATAAAGCACGGCATTAAAGAGAAGAGGATCAATATTGTACCAAACAGCGTGAATCTGGATGCTTTTAAGATTCTTCCTGATAAAAACGGGATAAGACAAGAATTAGGTATCCCACAAGGTTCCTTCATCTTCGTATTTGTAGGGAGACTGATACATCAGAAAGCCGTCGACATTCTTATTAAAGCTTTTAAAGAACTTGACGAGAATTCCTATCTTCTGGTCGTTGGACAAGGGCAAGAAAAAGGGAGGCTGGAAAAGCTCGCGAATGATCGAGTGATATTTGCCGGTATAAGAAAAGATATCCCGCAGATTCTCATGTCTTCCGATTGTTTCGTCCTTCCTTCACGGTATGAGGGCTGGCCGCTTGCATTGACAGAAGCTTTAGCAGCTGGAATACCGATCATTGTGAGCGACTTTGAAGCGGCAAGAGAGGTGATAAAAGATAAAGAAAACGGCTTGGTGGTTCCCAGAGAAGATCATGTTTCTCTGGCTTTGACCATGAGAGAGATGAGAGAGAACAAAGAGCTAAGGAAAAGGCTTGGAGAGGAAGCTAAGAGGTCAGCAGAAAGGTTTTCAATCGAGAATCATGTCCGTGCTATACTGCGCTACACTTAAAGTATGATAGGCAAGATAGACTGGACACAGTATCTTCACGACATAAGAAGAAGGGAAATAGGAATTGTTTTTTCGCTTTTGGCTAAAAAGAGATTTGCCAAAGGGCTTGAGATTGGTGCTGGAGATGGCTTTCAAACTACACTTCTAGCGTCTTATGTAGAAAACCTGATTTCTTCCGATTTGAACTTCAATAGAATCAAGCTCAAGGTGCCGGCGGTAGAGTATAGAATACTTGATGCCGACCTTATGGAGGGCGTCTTCGAGCCAAATACTTTTTACTTCATCTTCTCCTCAAATGTACTGGAGCACGTGCGTGATCCTCTGAAAGTTCTTCGAGCCAGCCAACCGATGCTTACCGACAATGGTTATGCCGTCCACATCGTGCCGAACCGGCTGATGAAAATATTTTATGTTTTGTTCTACTACCCAGATTTATTTTTGCTTTTTGCCGAAAGATTATTTGGCAGGTTGGAAGGCAAGCCATTTTTCCGCGGGGCGGGCATAAATTTGGAAAACAACATCAATAAGGTTCCAAAACCTGCAGGCAGGTTCAAGAAATTTTTGTTGCCGTCAATTCATGGAAATTTTGCAAGCCATTGGGAAGAATTTAAGGCCTTTGGCCGCAAGGCTTGGGAGGAGAAGTTTATGGATGCTGGTTATTGGCCAGAGTATTATGCCAAGGGGCCGATTTTCTCCGGTTTCGGCTTCGGTATTCCTGAGGGCTGGCGAAGATTCTTTGAGAGCCTTGGACTTTCTTCCGAACACATCTTCATTCTTAGGAAGATGTCTCAATTTGAATCTATGTCCTGGGCGTACGCGAAGAATTACCTCTCTCACGGAAGCTTCCGCGATCAGAGAAAGTTCTTCAAAGACTGGCTAAAGAAAGAGAAATCGGCCAAAGCATTTTTCAAGGATTTTCTCCTTGCGGTCGGAGATCCTCGCGACAAGAAAGTTCTCGATATCGGCTTCGGCAACGGCATCATGGCAGAGGAATTTATAAAAGCGGGCGCTCTAGTCTACGGCCTTGAGACGGAAGAAGACTTGGTAAAGATGTCTGGGAATCAGAATCTCCATCTCTACGACGGCAGGAAGTTCCCATTTGATTCAAACACTTTTGATTACGCCTACTCGACAAGCGTCCTGGAGCACATGTCTTATCCGGAAGAAGTAATTAAAGAAATATGCAGGACGCTCAAACCAGGCGGGAAATTCTATCTCTCTTTCCCAAACCGGTATGCTCCCAAGGAGACCCACACCGGCCTCTGGTTTATCGGCTGGCTGCCCCGCTTCAAGTCAAAAAGGCTTGAAGACTGGAATCTCCATTTTGTAAGCTTCTTTAAATTGAAGAGAATGGCAAGAGGAGCAGGCTTAGAGGTTATATATGATACGAGAAGTTCTTCGCCTTTGAGGGGAGCCGTTAAAAAGCTTTTGGCGAGGTTTGGCATACACTACGGTATACTTTTGAAGACCATAATTGTAGTGTTAGAAAAGAAGTGAAATGAAAAGAATCATATATATCGCCAATGCCAGAATTCCGACAGAGAGAGCGCATGGCTTGCAGATTGCTAAAATGTGCGAAGGTTTCGCGAATTCTTTCCCGCGTGTCTCTTTGATTATTCCGAAAATTCCCAATAGCATCAAGATTGACGTTTTCGAGCATTATAATCTGAAAAGAAATTTCCAGGTCAAAAAGCTGCCCACCCTTTACCTTCAAGGTCTATCGATGTCCGCGTCGAATGTCTGGTACTGGATAAAGTCTGTTAGCTTTGCCATTTCGATTTTATTCTTCGTGCTCTTTAGAACGGGGAAAGACGATCTGATTTATTTCCGTTATGACGTATCAATATTTTTGGTCCTTCTACCTTTTTTAAAAAGACGAAATATTGTTTGTGAGGCACACTTCCTCCTTACGGGGTGGCAGAGGAAGATGCTTCTAAAAGTCAGAAAGATCATTGTTATAACAAGTGAAGCCAAGCGGCTCTACGACCTAGAGCTAGATTCAAAAGAGAGGGTGCTGGTGGCTCCCGATGGGGTCTCCGTCCTAGACTTCGATGTGACTATCTCCAAGGAAGAGGCACGAAAAAGATTAAAATTACCCCAAGATAAGAAATTGGTCATATATACCGGGTACTTTTACGAATGGAAAGGCGCAGACTCGCTCATTCTCGCCGCCAAAGAGTTTAGCCAAAATGAAGAATTAGTGCTTGTAGGCGGAGCGGAAGATGTCGAGAGAGTTAAAGAGATTATCCGTAGAGAAGATATAAAGAATGTCAGACTCGAAGGCTATCGCCCGTATAAAGAAATGCCTCTGTACCAGAAGGCGGCCGACTGTCTGGTCCTTACCTCCAGTCTGAAGAATGATGACTCCAAGTTCTTCACCTCTCCGTTAAAATTATTTGAATACATGGCGTCCGGAAGGCCGATCGTTGCCTCTGATACTCCCTCGGTGAGAGAGATTTTAAATGAAAGTAATTCTATACTAGTCTTACCAGATGACAGTGAGAGTATGCTTAAAGGCATCAGAAGCGCTTTATATGACCATGCACTGGCAGAGAGATTGGCTTCCAAGGCGAGAGAAGAGGTCTTGCTTTATGATTGGAATGTGAGGGCAAAAAAAATTTTAGAATTTATCTTGAAATGAATAGATTAAAAAGAGTAATACTTCTCGTGCGTTCCTTGCTCCGGGCAATTTTTTATGGTTCTGCGGATAGAGTTCCTTCCAGGATCTCTCGCATCATAGTGGTTCCCGATGGCAAATTGGGCGACGTAGTCTGTGCCACGCCGGTTTTTGCCGCGGTTAGGAAGCACTTCCCCTCGGCGCGCATAGTCGCGGCGGGGGATGTTAAATTTCTAAGCTCGATTCTATCCGACAGCACTCTGGTCGATGAGTATGTAGATCTTAAGGGCTACCCGGCCGACGCCGCCCTCTTGACGGGCCCATCGTATGAGGCGGCTGCGAAGCTATATTTGGCAGGAGTTCCTCTTATCACAGCACCCTTGGTGGGAGGAGGATTCTCTCCGCTTGTCACAAAGCCATATCGTATCCTTACTCGCTTTCTTAAGACTTATCCGTATCGGATGGGGGAATACGCGCCGAGAGAGAAATTGCGCTGCCTCGAGCCATTGGGGGTAAAAGAAGAGGACACGACTAAACACTTAGGCTTTTCAGCTGAAGCTCTAAAAAAAGTTTCTAAATACTTCGATGGCACTTTCACAGTCGGGCTTACCCCGACAGCCGGCCACAAGATTAAAGAATGGCCGGAGGAGAGGTTTGCGGAAGTGGCGGATTATTTGGTCGAGAAAAGCTATAGAGTTTTAATCATCGGAGGCCCGAAAGATGTTGAGAAGGTTGATAAGGTGATAAGTTTGATAAGGAATAAAGCCAATGTTGTTTCTGTCACTGACTTAAATGTAGATGGGCTTAAGGCTCTGATTTCTAAACTTAACTTATTTATCTCCGTAGACACCGGGCCAATTTATATCGCCGAAGCCTTCAACGTCCCTACCATAGACATTACCGGTCCCATTGATGAGCGGGAACAGCCACCAAGAGGCAAGATCCATAAGTGGGTGGTGCCGAAAGAGCGCAAGAGGCCAGAACTATTTGTCCTCAATGCCAAGTCCTATGATAGGGAAGAAGCCAAAAGACAGGTGAATTCCATCACTGTATCTGAAGTCGAAGATGCGATAGAATTACTACTCCAAGAATTGCGATGAAAGTTATTCTCTCACTTTTACAATGGCGCATACTGCGCTACATCATCTCCGGCGGTACGGCGGCTGTCGCCAATTTGAGCATCTTATTTGTTTTAGTTCATTTTCTTGATGTATGGTATTTGATCTCTTCTGTTATATCCTACGCCCTCGCCATTTTGGTTAGTTTTCTTATGCAGAAATATTTTACTTTCAACGACTTTACCAGAGACCGGATAGGCAAGCAGGGTATTCTTCATGTAGGCATCCAAATCTTCAATCTCTGTCTCAACACCTTGCTCATGTACCTTTTGGTTGATCCGGCCGGAGTTCATTATCTTCTGGCTCAAGTTATCTCCGCTGGCAGCATTGCCGTGTACAGCTTCTTCTTCTACAAGCACATGGTTTTTGCCCCGGCGGTTGTCTATAATAAGACTGAATGAAAAAGGTTTTATTGGCTCTTGCATTCTTAGGCGCTTTAGCGCCTGCCGCCTTTACTATTTATAAGGCGGGAGGTTTTGATAATTGGCAAGGCGTTTTGCCTAAGGGTACCACCGACAGCCTCTATTATTATGCCCGGATCAAGGAGGTGGTCGACGGCCACCCATTAAACGGCAATCCTTATGTCTACGAATATCGAGATACATTTGCCCCAGCCTTTTTCATCCCCGATATTGTCTCCGCTATACCAATGCTTATTGGTTTTCCGTTCAGTATAGGTGTAGTAATTAATGTGTTTGTATGGAGCTTTATATTCTTATTGCTCTCATTTAATTTGTTCAGGCTCCTGAAATTTCCGAAAAACTGGGCGCTCTTGTGGTCAGTAATTTTATACATCAGCTCGTATTCCTTCATGCTCCGGCCGACCATTATGCAGCTGATTTACCCTTTATTTTTAGCATTTCTCATCGCTTTTGTAAGATTTTTAGAAGAGCCTACGGAACGCAAGAGAGCTGTTTGGCTTTCTATAATCGCGGCTTCCACTTTTTATTTCTACACCTATCTTGCTTATATAGCTCTGCTCAGTCTCATTCTCGCCTTCTTCTGGTATTTATATACTAAGCGCTACAAAGAGCTTAAGGCGCTTACTCGCGTTGGTCTGCTTTCTGCCCTATTTCTTATTCCATTCGGTATCTATACATGGATTCAGATCTCCGGCCTTTACTATCTTGAAACCCTTACCCGAATCGGCCTTGTTTATACCCGTATCCCCACTATTGAAGCGTATTTCTACGGCCGCTGGATAGTCATAGGACTTGTCGTCGCTTGGCTTCTTCCTAATAGGCATAAAGTTTTCTGGTTTTCGACAGGCTTAGGGCTTCTCTTCAGCATACTGTTAAATGTTTTTACCGGTGCCGAACTCTTGCTCGGCGTGCATATCGGGCGCTTTATAATCTTGTGGATGGTGTTGATACTAGGAGAACTTTCATACGAATGGTATTCTAGGAGATCTTTGCTCCCTGCTATCTTCCTCCTGGTTCTCTCTTTGGGAGTGGCTAGAAATGTTTCTCGCGGTTTAGATTTCTTCTGGTTTGACAATCGCGGCGAGAAAACTGCAGATGTCCAAGTCTATGCCGCTCCGTTAAGCTGGCTTGAGGAAAATGTATCGGAAGAGTCGGTGGTCCAGGCTAACGAGCTTATCTCGGAATACATACCGATCATAACCCAACATTATCCGGTGTATTTCCACGGAGCGGCACTTCACAATATTTCCACGAAAGAGCTGGAAGAAAGGCAGTTATCTCCGGAAAAATTTAACGCCAAGTATTTAATTATTGATCGTGACCGTGATGATAAGAAACCCTTGTCGCTAGACAAGGCCTTGTATGATGACGGGAGATTTGCTATTTTGCTTATTCAATGATCAGTTTAATTAAGTCCACTTTCTATAAGGAGCGGGCAACTAAGGATAAACTTTGCAAGTTTATAAGTGGCGCCAAGCAACTTTCCTTAGGAGAGCAATGTGCCAATTTTGAAAAGGCTTTTTCCCGCTGGCAGGGCAGAAAGTACTCGGTCATGTTCAACAGCGGTAGCTCGGCCAACCTCGCTCTCATGCAAGTGCTTATCAATCTGAGTAAGATCAAAACAGGTGATACTGTTGGCTTCTCTGCTGTAACTTGGGCTACGAACGTCATGCCTCTTATCAACTTGGCATTGAGGCCTGTGCCTATCGATATAGAGCTTGATACCTTAAATATTTCATATAAAGGCTTAACTCTCGCTCATAAAAAGCACAAATTCAAGCTACTTTTTATCACCAATCTTTTAGGCTACTGCCACGATATAGACAAGATCAGAAGCTTCTGCAAGAAAAATAAAATACTTTTGATAGAAGATAACTGTGAATCCCTGGGCTCTGCTTATAAGGGTACAAAGCTTGGCAATTTCGGCTACGCATCTACCTTTTCTTTCTATGTGGGACATCATATGTCTACGATCGAGGGAGGCATGGTCTGTACTGACGATAAGGAAATAGACACCATGCTTCGTATCGTGCGTTCCCACGGTTGGGACAGACATTTGACTCCCGCGGAGCAAAACAAGCTCAGAAAGAGGTTCAAGATAGACAAGTTCTATGGCAAGTACACATTCTATGATATTGGTTATAATTTCCGGCCGACCGAAATACAGGGATTCCTAGGTCTTGACCAATTAAAGTATCTTAATAGCACGATAAATAAGCGTCAGAAAAATTACCGGCAGCTGGAGAAAATTTATTCAAATCAAGATTTTATAAAAATGGATACTTCCGGCATGACGAAAGTTTCAAACTTTGCTTTTCCGCTAATTTGCAAGAACAAAAGTTTGCGAGACAGATATATGGAATTGGCTCGAGAGGCAGATATAGAAATTAGGCCAGTAGTTGCAGGCAATATTAACAATCAAGCATTTTTCAACAAGCATGTCAAAAGAAAGTTCCATCTCCCGAACGCCCAGAGAGTGCATGATGTCGGATTCTATTTCGGCAACAATCCGGAGCTGACCAAGAGAGAAATCAATCTGCTGATCAAAACTTTTTCCTAAGATGAAGAAAAATGTACTCATCATCGGAGCGAGTGGTTTTGTAGGGAAAGCTCTAACTCTGAAGCTGGCTCAATCCGGTAATTTATTTCTGGTTTCAAGAAATGAGAATTTTACGTATCCGAGAGCAGAAACTTATTATGGTGACCTTTCCAATAAAGATTTTTGCCGGGGAATAGTCAAAAATATTGACACTGTTTTTTACCTCGCAGGATATAAGAAAAACCTCAAATATCATATGCAAGCTCCGTTTGAGTTTGTAGCGGGAAATGTCTTGCCTCTTGTAAATTTCTTGGAAGCGGCAAAAAATTCTCAAATTAAAAAAATAATTTATATGAGTTCGACAAACGCTGGCTTATACAATGATGGAGAAAAAGACGGATATGTAGTCGGCAAGTACCTGAACGAATTGATACTAAAATCCTTTGCCCAAAAGTCTGGAATAGAAACTAAAATAATCAGGTCTGCACCCGTCTACGGTCCCGGAGACAACTTTGATAAAGATACGGCTAATTTTATTCCAGCCATGATCCAAAAAATATTTGAAAGCCAGAATGAAATCGAGGTGTGGGGAAGCGGACAGAGGAAATTGCAATTTATTTATATAAGCGATCTTGTTTCGAACATCCTTAATCTTGCCGATAGCGATAGAGATTTCGCAACAGTAGGAAATCCGGAGGCATTGACTATCAATGAAATAGTTGGAAAAATTATTAGGTTATCGGGGAAAAATATAAAAGTCAGGAATGATCCCTCGAAACCCGATAAGCTCACTCAATTATTCGAGTTTGACAATGGAATAGCTCCGGCAACAGATATGGAAGAGGGTCTAAAATTAACTTTGGAATTTTATAAACAACATGCCTAAAACCTTAGTTATCATCCCTTGCTATAACGAAAGCGAGAACATAGTTAGGCTTATTGACGCTCTGCTTTCACAAGACAGAAATATAGAAGTGCTGGTGGTCGATGACAGTGCTGACAATACGGCAGAGCTGGTCAGGGAAAGGCAGCGGGGAGAGCCACGACTTCATCTCATCAAGAGGCAAGGTAAGGGTGGCCGGGGCACAGCAGTACTCGATGGCATTAAATTCGGCCTTACCCGCGATTATAAACTCATAGCGGAAATGGACGCCGACTTCTCACACGACCCGAGCGATTTTCACAAACTCGTTTCCGTTGCGGGAGATAACGTCATGGTCATAGGTTCGCGCGATATTAAGGGAAGTAAGATTGTCGGCTGGCCCTTGGGCAGAACCCTTTTTCATTACTTTGCCAACATATACGCTCGCGCTATTCTGTGGATTCCGATCAGAGACTATACCAATGGTTATCGGATTTACGGCAGGGGAGCTTTGGAAAAGTTGGATATATCAAAAATAAAAGGAATAGGTTATATAGTTTTGTCCGAGATTTCTTACCAGTTATTCAAAAAAGGAGTTCAATTCAAAGAAGTGCCCATTACTTTTGTAAATCGCCGTAGAGGAGCTTCCAACTTCTCGCTCAAAGAAATCACAGAAGCTTTCACTTCAGTCTTAAATATTAAATTTAACTCATGAAAGCAATTATATTGGCTGGTGGTGAAGGCACTCGTCTCCGCCCTATTACTTATGAAATTCCGAAGCCGCTCATTCCGGTAAAGAAGCGGCCACTCTTGAATCACGCTATAGATTTTCTATCTACGGTTGGAGTCGATCAAATTTATGTAATCATTTCCAAAGAGCATAATAAAGATTTTCAACTCTGGCAGAAAACTTGGAAAGGAAATATCAAGATAAAACCAAGATTTATTTTAGAAGCCAGACCACAAGGAACATTTGTGGCCTTGAGAAAGGTGAAGAGTTTTATGAAGAATGGTAACTTTATTGTCATGAACGGAGATTCTCTTTTTGATCTAAATTTCTCGAAAATTATTTCTTTCCATACGACTAATAAAAACTTAGCCACAGCTTGTCTGAGTCGTACCAATACAAAAGGGAATTACATTGTTCCGGCAGTAGCGACCGATAGAAAAATAAAAAGCATGAAAAGAAAGACAGTAAATCCCGGTACTACCTATATTTGTTGCGGTCTATATATTTTCAATAGTAAAATTTTTAGTCACGACAATCATAAGAAAAATTTTCTGGATATCGAAAGTGGTATTTTCCCAGGCCTCATAAAAAATAAAGAGCTTTTTGGGTACAAAACCTCTGGGAGATTCTTTGATTGCGGTACTCTGGAGAGCTGGACAAAAGCTATATTTATGTGGTAGTATGTAGAAGGAGGGATCTATGGGCAAAGGAAAAACGAAGTTCTTTTCGTCTTTCGCTCTTGCCCACATGGGTGAGATGCGAATCTTGAAGAGGGGTGGTGTCTTGGGCAAGGCCAATCGCGATTGGCGAAACGTTGCCGAGCACTGCCTGGTCGAAGCAGCGTTAGCGTACGTGCTCGCGGAGCATCTAGGGGCCGAACGCGATGTTGTGGTTCGTGCAGCCCTTCTCCACGACTGGTACAAGCGTCACGAACGAGAGGCCATGACAAAAAGCGGCGTAGATGTAGGCCACCAGGCCACTATTCGCGCAGACAGTTATCTCCTCTCGTGCTATGGCGTTTCCGACACGGTGATCCGCGTGGCGCGGGCAAACATTCCGGAAAGCGCAGATATAGCACGTCTGGCCACGCGCTCGCTGGAAGAGAAGGTCATGCATTTCATCGACTTGGTCACGAGCAGTTCAGCACCCGTGCCATTCGAAGAACGCTTCCGAACTCTCGAGAAGAAGGAGCAAAACGTAGCCTTCTCTGAGTCATACAGGAGTAAGTTCGGCAAGGGTTTGTACGAACTCCAGATGGAAGTGGGCCGTCGAGAGCAGGACGAGTTTGAGAAAGTGCTAGGCTTGGCGTCCGGCACGCTCGTCGATTTTTTACGGAAGGAGGTCGAGAAAAAGTTCCAAGTGTGAAAGGGTTGATTCCATCGGAATCAACCCTTTTTCTTCGCCTATTTTTTTTAGAGCATTTTAAGCCACCTCTCTATGGGGCTATTGATGATGCCGCTAAAGTTTGAGCCTTCTATTTCGGGAAGATTATTTTTTATCCAGCCCCCGGTCTCCTTAACAGTATCTTCAAAACTTTTCTTCGGTTGCCAATCGAAGTTTTTGTAAAATGCCGAGGAGTCAATCTGGAGATTGCGCGGATCGCCTAAATTGCCAACTGGCTCAGTTTTACTATCAAAGATAGATTGGATAACTTTGGCGACCTCCGATTTCTTCAAGTTATGATGCCCGAGATTATACAGTAGTTTCGGCCATTCGCTTTTGTTAATAATTGCAAAGTACGAGTCTACTAAGTCATCAATATCAATTTGAGCTCGATACGCTTTCGGTTCCGAGATTTTAATGACACCTTTTGATATAGCGCAGTAAGTAAAGTGATTAGGCAGGAGTTCCAGACGCATTCTGGGAGAGAGTCCGCATACCGTTGCCGGTCTCAATACGATTATTCTGAATTTAGGATTTTTTTTGCTCAACTCTTTTATATGCTTCTCCATGAGCAGTTTATATTTAACGTAGTTGTCCGTAGGCTCCGGCAGGGGGGTATCTTCCTTAAGAAGAGCCCTATTCTTTTGGTTGCCGTACACGCTTGAAGTCGAGTTGTAAATTGTGGGAATGTCGAGCCTTTCTCCAAACTCAACCACTTTTTTTGAAAACTCGAAGTTGATTTCCCTAGTGTAATCCGGATTGTCATCGCAAATGTGAATGCCCACCAACTCGGCGAAGTGGAACAGAAAGTCAGGCTGAAATTCTTTCAGGGATTTTTCCAGAAGTTCAGTGTTCCTGATATCACCGATCTCGTATTGACAGGTGGCTCCAGCAAGCTTACCGCTTTCTATCTCGGATACGATTTTGCGGTAGTCTTGCCCGTATAAAAGAGAATCATAAAGGAAGACAGAAACACCTCTCTTGAGCGCTTCTGCCGCTAGCTTCGAACCGATATAGCCTAGTCCGCCGGTAATGAATATTTTTTTAATAAGGCTATAATAGCAGATATGAAGTTACTTGTGGACAAGATAAAAGCACTTTTTCTCAACAAGCAATTCTTCCACTATACTTGGGTGAGCGTTTTTATCTCGGTTTTAAACATTTTTCTCCTCTGGCTTTTCATAGACATATTTGAGATTCCTACCGTCCTCTCAAGCACTACCATCATTGGCGCTACCTTCATCATTCGCTACTTCCTCTACCGCCGCTTCGAAACCTTTAAACCTTGAAACTTTCTAGTCTTGTGCTATACTGATATATCGTGAAATTGTCAATAATTTTGCCGGTTTATAACGAGGAAGGGAATTTAAACGAGCTTTACCGCGAGCTTAAGGCGGCTCTAACCAATATTCAAGCTGAGGTTATTGCCGTCAATGACGGCTCGACTGACGGCAGCCGCGCTGTTCTAGAAAATCTAGCTAAAGAAGACAAGAGCTTGAAGGTAATAAACTTGAGCAGAAACTACGGCCAGACGGCTGCTCTCTCGGCAGGTTTCGATAAAGCGACAGGCGAAGTATTGATCCCTATGGATGCGGATCTCCAAAATGATCCTGCCGACATTCCGCGGTTTCTAGCGGAAATTGATAAGGGCTTTGACGTCGTAGCCGGTTGGAGAAAGGAGAGGAAAGATAGTTGGCTTCGCCGTCTTCCAAGCTTTCTCGCCAACAAACTAATTTCCAAGATTACCGGCATTAAGCTTCACGACTACGGCTGCACCATGAAGGCTTATAAGAAAAAGATTGTCCAAGAGGTGCGTTTCTACGGCGAGATGCATCGCTTCATGCCGGCACTCGTCGCTTGGCATGGCGCTAAGATTGCCGAGATTACTGTCAACCACCGTCCTCGCTGCCATGGCCAGTCCAAATACGGCATCTCGAGAACCTTCCGAGTGGTGCTCGATCTTTTTACAGTGAAATTCCTGAACACATATCTGGCCAAACCCATGCACTTCTTCGGCCGGGCCGGGCTCTACTCGCTTTTCTTCGGTTTTATTTCTGGTATGTTTGCGATAATTTTGAGATTCCAGGGTGTCCACTTCATCAGAACACCGTTGCCGCTTTTAACTATTTTTCTAGTGCTTATGGGAGTGCAGTTTCTCTTGATGGGAATTTTAGCTGAAATTCTTATCAGGATTTACCACGAGCCGCGAGGCAAGGCTACTTATGTCATCGAAGAGGACAATGGTTAATGCCGAGGAGCACTTAGTCGGGCATTACGAGGCACTGGGCGACTTTAAATCTGATTTCAGGAACTATAATCTCTTCGGCCTCGTTGCCGGTCTGGTTACAGGGAAAAAGGTTTTGGATATCGGCTGTGGCGTCGGCAACTTCCTAAGTGTTTTAAGATCGCAAGGCCCCGACGTGGTGGGGGTTGAGCCAAGTGATGGGATGAGAGAGCTTGCGGCAAAAATTAATCCAGAGATCACGATATTTAAAGATTTAAATATGATAAGAGATGTATTCGATACGGTAACCATGCTCGATGTCTTGGAACATATAGAAGATGACAGAAAGCAAATGCAGGAAGTCTACTCAATGTTAAATAATGGAGGCCAGTTCGTTATCGTCGTACCGGCTCACCCGATCTTGTATGGCAAGAGAGATAAGGAAATGGGCCATTTTCGGAGGTATACGCGAGAGTCTCTTACAAAAGTTCTTACAGACAATGGCTTTGAAGTGAGGTTAATTAGAAGCTGGAATGCTCTAGGCTTCATGCCATATTTAATTTCTGAAAAAGTTTTGAAGAAGTCCTTGGAGTCCAAGATGAGAAGAAAGAAAAATAAATTGATGAACTTCTGGTTTGAGAAGATTGAGAACAATTTTGATTTCGGCTTCGGTCTTAGTATCATATGTGTTGCAAAGAAAAATGGTTAGAAAACATAAAGTAGCTTTTATCCTAGCCGTACTGGCATCTTTAATCGTGGCATTTCCGCAAATTTACTTGCGTTTTGAGCCATTTAACCAAGGCATAGAACTTATACCTGATTCCCCTTGGGCACCCAGGGTGCGGGAGATCCAAGATGGCCATGGCTTCGGCAGTATCTACTATGAAGATGGCAAGGAAGATCCCTATCTTCATTTGCCTTTAGGCACCATGGTGGTGGCTTATATGGGAGAAGTTTTTGGCCTTGATATCAATAACACCCTGCTTCTTTCAAGGCTCGTCCTTCCGTTAGCCGTCTTTCTCTTGATCTATGCCTTTGTTTTTCTATTATCTGCCGACAAGCTTGCCGCTCTCTCCGTTGCGGCGCTAATTGTTTTTGCCGATTCGGTTTTGAATTACTACGATCTCTTCAGATTTCTGAAGGGGTTGCCTCAAGGCTTATCGCCGAGTAATTTTTTGGAGCTCTCGCGGCCGGTTTATTCTGCCATGACGCTCATTACCTTTTTCGGATTCCTCATATCTTTCCTGAGATTTTTCCAAACAAAGAATTGGCGCTGGGGAGTAGTAGCAACTTTTATTCTTGGCTTGGAATTTTACAACTACTTTTATACCTGGACATATCTATATGCTTTCGGAGCGATCTTGGGTCTCGTTTTTCTTGTTCGCAAAGAGTGGCCAGAAGTGAAATTGGTAGCGGGAGTTTATATAGGGGCGCTTTTGGTGGCCATTCCATACTTTGTAAATCTTTATAAGGCATCGCTGTATCCCACATACGCGGCTACTGCTCTACGACACGGTTTGGTTGGAACTCATGCGCCGGTATTCATCGGACTTGTGGCACTCGCCGCATTGATAGTATTCCTCTTTGGATTTCCAAGAGAGGATAAGAGGAAGTATTTCTTTGGCTTGGCGCTTCTTCTGGCCCCTATTATCACCTTAAATCAACAGATCATTACCGGCAAAGCGCTCCAGACAGGGCATTACCACTGGTACTTTCACAGACCGATAGCCGTCGTCTTTGTCTTGGTGATAGCGTTTGCCTGGCTTAGAACGGCAGTCCGACCGCCACTTGGCGGTCGGACTGCTAAGTGGTTGGCGGTGCTGCTTATTATCGGGAGCTTTGCCACTGGAGCCTTTATCCAAGCAGCATCTTACCTCGGTACTTATGAAGGGCGCGATGGCGGGCACAAGATGGTCGAGAGACAGAGATACGGCCCGGCCATGGATTGGTTAAACGAAAACGCAGAAAAAGAAGAAGTAGTTTTTGCCAACGAAGAAGTTTCGAACCTGGTGGCCATCTATACCCCCCTAAATGTCTTCCATCATCGGTCTGACCAGCTTTTCCTCTCCGCTACGGACGAACGACTACTCGACATTGTCTTTACCTTCTATCGTCTTCGAGGTGTCGGGATGCATAATGTTGAAGAAGTGTTCCATAACGAACGCGGATCCATCTCTACCAATCTCTATGGCATATACTATCGCGAACTCCTAGGCGCTTATGAAAATATTCCAGAAGAAAAGCTAGAAGAAATAATTACTCTGTATAAAGAAACTCTCAAATCGCCGACTCAAGAATGGCTCTCCAGTGTCTGGCACAAATATGATGTCGAATACTTGATCTGGGACAAGGTCGCCAACCCTTCATGGAAGCTGGATCTACTCGGTTTCCTAAAGAAAGAAGCTGACTTCGGCCAAATAATGTTATATCGTATAGAAATTTAATTTATGGGGCCTCTGTACATGACTACGAGTTGGGATGATGGGGACGTTCTCGATATTAAATTGTCACAGCTTCTTGACCGATACGGCGTAAAAGGCACATTTTATGTCGCTAAGCAGTTTAGAGCCAACCGTCTCTCTGAAGATGAGATTCGACAACTTGGGGCAAGCCATGAGATTGGCGCTCATACTCTTACCCACCCCGACTTGCGTTCGCTCTCGAAGGGAGAAAAGTTTGAAGAGATAGCAGGCAGTAAGAAATGGCTCGAAGAGGTTTTGAATAAAGAGGTGGAAATGTTTTGTTACCCATCAGGTTTTTATGATAAGAATGATGTGGCAATTGTGAGAAATTTGGGTTTCGCCGGGGCTCGCACTGCAGAGAGCGGCCGCATCGAGCCTGACGGCAATTTGGCTGAAATTAGTCCCACAATCCAGGTATATCCCTTTCCTTTTCGAAGGATTAATTCTCGCCAATACTATTGGAGATATTTGTTCCAACCATTGACTCAACGTGATCCCGCGCTTAGGCGGCTCGGGGTTCCCTTAATAAACATGAGATCTTGGGGTAGTGCGGCTAAAAGTGCTTTTGATATCGCAAGAGTTCGCGGAGGAGTGTTCCATCTCTGGGGGCATTCTTGGGAGGTGGAAAAATATGATATGTGGGCTGAACTTGAAGAACTGCTTAAATACTGCCGCAGTCATTCAGATTTAAAAGCTTTGACTAACGGAGAGATGGTAAAGATTCTACATTCTCTAAGATAGATTGCCTTTCTCGCGCTCCGGGATCATTTAGCAGGGAAGCAAGGCCGGTCTTCTCAATCTTTTTTACCTCACTTTCTATGTCCTTAGTGTATTCTTTGGCACGGGTAAGCAGGCCAATCGAGAGATCTTGAGGATGTGTTTTAAGGGCGAGGCCATTTGCCATAAGGCTAAGAGCTTCAACTATTATGGCGGTGCCGGCTTTAGTCAGCTTGGCATTGATCGAACGCACACCGTCGTCTGCCTCCGGTATCACTCTGGTCTGGGCGACTATGCCACCTCCGTCAACCTCCTTACTTAAGGTGTGTACTGTTACCCCGATATTATACGGATCGCGGTTAAAGAGTGCCCAATTGGTGCAATGCGTGCCTCGGTAATATGGGGAAAGTCCCCAATGTACATTGAGTGCGACCGGGGCTGTGGAAATAATATGGTCCTTGACTATTGATGTGCCGTGATCAAGGATGATGTCTGGTTTCTCTGCTCTCAATAATTCGTAGACATCGTCACTATTAATGCTTTTTACCCACAATAACTTTATGTCCGGGTCGACGTTTTTCCAATCGGCGTCGAAAATCTTTTTATATTTTTTTTCCAAAAGATTGCCCTTGAGTATTTTCCGCAGAGATATGAGTGAAAATAGGAAGCGCGATTTTAAAGAGTTGATAATGCCCCGCCAGTCTCTATTGCCGAGTCTCTCGGCCATTCGCTTGGCGATAGGCATTGATGGGTTTGAAATAGAAAGGTTCGGATTCTCGACGATGGCAAGTGAGATCGGATAGATTGAATTGATCTTATTTATAAAATAAGTGGTGGTGGGCTTCAAGCGGATTAGGCAGATTATTTTCATACTCTCATAAAGTTTGATACACTACGGAATAATGTCAAGAGAAATATGAAGGTAGTTATTTTGCAAGACGACTTCCCGCCGGAGAGCTTCGGCGGGGCGGGTATCTCTACATACGAACTGGCCAAAGGAGTGCAAGAGGCGGGGCACGAAGTCTACGTCATTACGGCTGGACGCGCCAATGAGGAGAGTGAATACAATGGCTTAAAAGTTTTTAAAGTTGACTCTAAGTATCACGAGAGATGGCGGGCGTATCTCTCCCTTTATAACCCGAGAGCAGTAAGGAGAGTCGAAGAAATTCTAAAAGAAATCAAGCCAGACATTGTCCATGCCAACAACATTCACTTCTTTCTTTCGTATCATTCTTTAAGAATTGCCAAGAAATATGCCAGAGTCGTCGTGACTCTTCGCGATGCCATGTCTTTCAGCTTTGGCAAACTGGCTACGGAAAAGTATCAAAAGAATTTCGATGCAAGACTCACATGGCTTGATCAGTTGAAGCAGGCGAATAAACGTTGGAATCCTCTGCGAAATTTCATCATCAGGCGATATTTAAAATCTGCCGATAAGATTTTTGCCGTGAGCGAAGCCTTAAGACTTGCACTAGAGCAAAATGGAATCAAGGGAATCGAGGTAATGCATACGGGTTTAGACACGAGAGAATACCAGTGGACTCCAACCGGAACCGGCAAGGTTCTATTTTTCGCCGGGAGACTAAGCGATGCTAAGGGTGCCAAAGTTGTCAGAAACTTGATGCAAAAACTGCCGGAAGCCAAGCTCGTTACCGCTGGCGCCACAGGGCACTGGCTTAATCGCGAAGAGATGAAAAAAGCTTATGCCGCTTCAAGTGTCGTGTTAGTCCCGTCAATCTGCTTCGATGCCCTCCCCAGGACTGTGCTTGAAGCAATGGCTTTAGGCAAACCGGTAGTTGCCACCTGCTATGGCGGGGCAAAGGAGGCAGTAATTGATGGTGTTACCGGCTTTGTCGTTAATCCATTTGATACGGGAAGGATGGCAGAGAAAGTTCTTGAAATTCTTAAAGATCCTGAGAGATTCGGCCAGGCCGCTCGTGCGAGGATTGAAGCCGAATTCAATTTAAATGATAAAATAGCAGAGCTTGTAAAAATTTATGAAAGACTTTGTTAAAAGGATAATACCGGCGAAGTTCTTCTCTCTCTTTTATCCGGAGAAGATCAATATTCTTGAAGAGAGATTAAAGAATCTTTTTATCGCGCATTATGCTGACCTAGGGACTTCAAACCAGAAAGATAACTTTAGAAATAGCGAATTCAAAACCTTCTCTAAACACGGTGGTGATGGCATCATCGCTTACATTTTCTCCAAGATTGGCGCGGTTAACCGTACTTTCGTCGAGATGGGGATAGAAGACGGCAGAGAATGCAATACCGCCAATCTGGCGCGAAACTTCGGCTGGTCTGGGCTTATGATTGATGCTAACGAGAGTTGGGTAAAAAGTGCTCAAGACTTCTACAAAGATTACAAAGTCAAAGTGGCACATTTATTTGTGACAGCAGAAAATATAAACGAAATTCTAGAAAAAGGCGAGATAGATTTGTTATCCATAGATATTGACGGCAATGATTATTGGGTATGGAAGGCGATTACTTCCGTTAATCCAAGAGTAGTCGTACTTGAGTACAACTCTTCATTTGGCCATCGCTCCATTACTCAGAAATATAATACCGAACACCGTTTTAGTCCGCACCAAAGTCCGCTATATTTCGGTGCTTCTCTTTCTGCCCTAACTAAACTTTCGAAGGAAAAAGGCTATATTCTAGTCGCTTGCGACACTCACGGGCACGATGCTTTCTTCATCAGAGCCGATTTGGCTTCAGGGAAGTTTAAGGAACTCTTCCCTGAAGAAGCTTTCTACCCCAACCCGTTTAATTTAAGGAAATATGGAGATTTGGAGAAACAATTTGACCAAATTAAACACCTTGATTTTATTGATATTTAGTGTTAGTCTTTGGCGGCTTTATGGCTCAAAAAGACGGGAAAAAAGAGCTTAATATCATAGGTATTATCCCTGCCCGGATGGGCTCTTCGCGCTTCCCGGGCAAGCCCTTGGCCAAGATTTTAGGTATGCCAATGATCGGTCATGTTTACAAGAACAGCAAGAGCTCCCTTCTAAAGAAGCTATACATTGCCACCTGTGATAAGGAAATCGCCGACTACGCCGCCTCAATAGGTGCGCCAATAGTGATGACAAAGGATACTCATGAGAGAGCTAGTGATCGAGTGGCCGAAGCGGTGGAAAAAATTGAGAAAGAGACCGGCGAACCGGTTGATATCGCCGTGATGATCCAAGGTGATGAGCCGATGATAAAGCCCGAGATGATAGACGGGGCAATAACGGCAATGCTCGAAGATCAGTCGATTGGTGTAGTCAATCTCATGGCTCTGATAAGAAGTGCCGACGAGCAAAATGACCCAAATTGCCCAAAGGTGGCGGTTGACAGGGAGAATTTTGCCTTACTCTTTTCCAGAAAACCAATTTCAAGTTTCAAACAGGTGTGCGTAATGCCGTTCAGGCGAGATTATCTCTTGAAATTCAGCTCGCTTGAGCCGACTACTTACGAGAGAGACGAGTCGATTGACATGAATAGATTCTTGGAGCACGGACATAAGGTTAAGATGGTACATTCAAGTGTAGAAACTTATAGTGTTGATACTCCGGAGGATTTAAAAAAAGTAGAGAGACTCATGGCTAAAGAGTTTTCTGTACCGGAAACGAGTATTATCATCCGCACTTATAATGAGGAAAAGAACATAGACAATTTGTTCAAGGCTTTGAAAGACCAGAGTTATAGGGATTTCGAAGTCATTGTCGTAGACTCTGGTTCAACTGATCGAACTCCGGAGGTGGCAAGATCTTACGGCGCCAAGATTATAGAGATTCCAAGCAGAGATTTCACCTTCGGTTATTCGCTTAATTTAGGCTGTCGAGAGGCTAGGGGCAGATACCTAGTTTTCGCTTCTTCCCATATTTTGCCTGTCAACAATGACTGGCTTAAGAATCTAGTATATCCATTGGAGAATGGAAAGGTAGCTATGGTTTATGGCAGACAGTTGGGCGTGCCGGAATCGAAGTTTTCTGAACAAATGGATTTCCAGCGGCTCTTCGGCGCCTCTGCCGTCAATTCAACGGTGCCAATTGACTATGCCAACAACGCCAACTCGGCTGTGAGGAAAGACTTGTGGGAGAAGAGAAAGTTCAACGAGTATCTCTTCGGTCTCGAAGACATTGATTGGGCCAGAGCGATGACAAAAGAAGGATATCTTATCCGCTATGAGCCGAGGGCGTCCATTTACCATATTCATACCGAGGCATGGCATCAAGTATTCAACCGTTATCGCCGTGAGGCAATAGCGGCGGTAAGAATCGGGCTTAAAGAGCCTCCGCAGTCAGGTGTAAGCTATCTATGGTTGTTTGAACGCTTGATAAGCGACATCGTCGCCTCCTTCCCAAACTGGTCTCTGAAAAGAGTCGAGGAAATTTTGCGCTTCCGCTACTATCAATGGAAAGGATCAAGAACGGGATGGCATCAAGGGGATGATATCAATTTTGAGAGCGATAAGGCCGAGGTTTTCTACCCGCTTGATAATAAGTCGGTGATTATAAAAGGCAAGGATAAGGCCGAATTTAAAGAGCAACCATTGCCCGAGCTGAATCCTGGCGACGTGCTACTCTCCGTTGATTATGTCGGTATTTGCCGGACTGATCTTGAGGTGCTGGAAGGAACCCTCGGCTATTATCGCGATGGTATCGCTAATTATCCAATTGTGCCGGGGCATGAGTTCTCCGGCACGGTGGCGCGCATCGGCTCAAATACTCATCTCCAAGAACGTTTCAAAGTTGGAGATAAGGTAGTGGGGGAATGCATTCTCTCCCGAGATTCTGCTAACAGGCAGGAAGTCGGAGTAATCAACTACAACGGAGCATACAGCAAGTATATGATCATACCTGGCGACGCTCTTCATCATATTCCGGCAGGCCTCGATCCTAAAGTAGCTGCCATGGCCGAGCCTCTGGCAGTTGTCCTTAGAGCTATCCGGCGCATTAAAGAGAGGTTAAAGCCGGAAGCTAGCATTGCTGTTATTGGGGCAGGCCCTATCGGCAATCTGGCAGCTCAAACTCTCTCTCTGGAGGGCTATCAAGTGAGTGTCTTTGACAAAAATCAGAATAGGCTTGACTTAATTAAAGATAAAGTTAAAGAGGTTGGTGTGTCTCTTGATCATCTTCCCAAATTCGATGCTTTAATTGAGGGTACGGGATCGAAGGAGGTTTTAGAAAGAGTAATACGGGATAGTAAGAATGACGCGACTATCATGCTTTTAGGCTTTCCGTACGGGAACATTGATTATAATTTCGAAGATCTGGTCGGGCGGGAGAAGGTGATTGCCGGTTCTGTCGGGGGAGATTCACAGGACTTTCCAAAAGCTTTAAGTCTTCTTCCGAAGCTCGATATGAGGGCCTTCGGCGAATCAGTTTTCCCACTTGAGGATTTTGAAAAAGCTTGGGAGATGCATCGCACCGGAGAGTATCTAAAAATTCTTCTCAAGCCATAAACCTTGTCAATTCTGGTAAAATAGCTACATGAAGAAAGTACTTATCACAGCGCCGTATTTCCAGCTGGTGTTAGACAGATATAGGGGAGTCTTTTCTGATCATAATATTGAAATTCTGGTTCCGGAAGTCAAAGAGCGTATGTCTGAAGAAGAGCTCTTGCCGTTGATGGGTGACATCGACGGCATTCTTTGCGGAGATGATAGGATAACGGAAAAAGTTTTAGCCGCGGCGCCGAAGCTTAAAGTGATCGTGAAGTGGGGCACGGGCACTGACTCAATAGACAAAGAAGCGGCGGCTAGGCGAGGTATTCCAGTCAGAAACACACCTAACGCCTTTACCGAACCCGTAGCAGATACAGTCATGAGTTATATCCTTGCTTTCGCCAGAAGCACATTTGATTTGGATAGAAAAATTAGAGGAGGCGTTTGGGAGAAGAAGTTGGGCAAAGCTCTGAATGAATGTACTGTGGGGGTAATCGGCATTGGCAATATCGGCAGCGCGGTTATTAAAAGAGCCCAAGCTTTCGGCGCAAGAATTTTGGGCAATGATATCAAGGAAAAATCGTTTGATTTCATGGTTTCGCTTAAAGAACTTTTGAAAGAATCAGATTTCGTAGTTCTTGCCTGTGATCTTAATCCTACAAGTTTCCATATAATGAATGCGGAGACCCTCTCTCTAATGAAGCCTACTGCCTATCTTATCAATTGTGCCAGAGGCCCATTGGTAGAAGAAAAGGCTTTGATTAATGCTTTGGATAGTAAGAAAATTGCCGGGGTTGGACTCGATGTCTTTGAAAGTGAACCCTTAGCCGCCAATCATCCATTTACCAAAATGGAAAATGTTATTCTTTCTCCGCATAATTCCAATTCAAGCGAAAAGGCTTGGCAGAGAGTGCACGAGAATAGCATTAATATTTTAATAGAGGAATTATTAAAGTGATAAACAATGATTAAAGGAATTTTCGGCCTACTCGGGTATCAAAAGGTAATTCTAAACGAGATTAAGAAAGAAAACTTTTTCGATATGTACTTCTCTTTAAAACGACCTTTTGTGGTTCAGATAGGGGCAAATGATGGTAAGACATATGACTCTTTGTACCGTTATATTTTAAGATATCAATTGTCAGGATTAATGGTCGAGCCACAGAAAGAAGTTTTTGAGAGACTTAAAAATAATTATAAAGACAATCCGAATCTAAAATTTGCCAATGTTGCAATAGGAGAAAAGGACGGGGAAGCTCCATTTTATAGAATCAAGCCGAATCTCGTGCTTAGCGGTAAGGAATACAAGGCATCCAGCGGTTCTTCATTCTACCGAGATCAGATAGTGACAAATGTCAAAAACCGGCTCCCTCCCATTAGGAACAATGTGCTGCATTATATTTCTCACGACCCAAACGATTACATTGAAGAAATAAGCGTAAAAATAATGACTCTTAACTCTCTATTTAGTGAATATGGCATAGATAAAATAGATTTTCTTTTAACCGATTGCCAAGGATATGATAGCAAAATACTTAATCAGTTTGATTTTAGATATTTTTCCCCGGATATAATCAATTTCGAGCACAGTCTCATAACACCTGATGAATTATCACAAAGCTGCTCTCTTCTTGAAAAGGAAGGATATAAACATTTTGTCTATGAAGGAGACACTTGTGCTTATAAAGTATCATAAATGATAAAATCTATTGTAGTGTGTTTTGAAGAAGGTTGGCCGGAGCGATCTAGAGAGAAATTTGATGAAGTTCTAGATGTTCGTGCGCTGAAGAGTTTTGTCGGTCCCGGTTCAGTTGAGGAGGCCTCTGAGTTGGTGAGGAATCTCTCTCTTTTGACAGATTCCAGTGGCCGTCGAATTTCGAAGAGCGTAAATTATAAGGGCTTTGAGCTTTGGTGGATGAATTATGACAATCTGATGTATAAGTTCTGCCTGCCTTATACACAATATAAAAGACTTCTGGAACATTTAAAGAATTTTCAAGTTGTTTATCTTTATGAACCGCCTTTTCCCGACCTATTCCGACATTACCTTGAATCACACGGTGTAAAGTGTGAAATCGAATCCAAACTCCAGAGACGTTTTCCCATCGGCATCTTGATTCAAACGACTTTGTCTCTTCCGTTTTTATTTTGGCTTAAACTGCGATCCCCTAAACTTTTGGTCTGGTCGAGCGACAGACTGGATCTTCCCCGCGATTATAACTTCAGAATGAAGTTTATCTACGAGGAATTACGCGGCAGGGGAATTAAGTTTGCGGAATTCATCAGGAGCATGGAGTCTTCCTCTGTGGTATTGAAGCACGCCAAGGTCAGAAAGAGGCCGGTTATATATTCCTACGCCATTGTTACCTTGGTTCGCAACATTGCTGGTTTGTTGGCCGCTAAAGAGAAGATTGATGTCAAACCCGATTTCTGGTCGAGAGTGGCTGTCCATTATATTCAAAATGTCAGAAGCGATATTTGGGCAATCAGGGCTATGAAATTTATCTTGAAGTTTATCGGTATAAAGGTAGCGATAATTCCGGGAGCCATTAATCGCAATTTTCCAGAAGTATTGGCGTGCAAGCTTCTCGGTATCCCTACCGTGGGTATACAGCATGGCTTGCATCCGAAATCATATTTCGTCTCCGACTTTATGCACGAATTTGATGGGGAGAAGACTTTGTCCATCGATAAGTACGGATTGTGGTCCGAGTGGTGGCGAGAATATTACATAAAGCACAGTAAGGCCTACAAACCGGAACAACTTTATGTCTCCGGTCTGATGCGTCCACTGGAGAAGGCGGTTGAACCGCCACTTGGCGGTTCAACCGCCAAGTCAATAAAAGTTCTGTTTGTGGCGGAGGAGCTGGCTGCGCCGGAAGAAGTTCTGCCGTATTTTGAGGCGCTTACGGAAGATGAGAGTTTATCTCTTTATGTAAAATTTCGTCCGTATAAAGATGGCTTCGAAGAATGGCTCAAAGAGAATCGTCCGGAATTATTAAAGAAATTCAGCCAAGAAAAAATTTTGAAAACAAGCATGCATGAGGCCATTGCCAATGCCGATGTCGTGGTCGGTTCTCATAGTGCCGGCGTATTAGAATCGGTGTTGCAATCTAAGCCCTTTATTCTCTTCTGGACCAAGAAGTGGGGGGACTTCTTTTCGTTAAAACCTGATTATTCTCAATATGGTATTTTTGTCGAAAGCCCGGCTGAATTAATAAATCAGGTAAGAAACATAAGATCAGTTTCGGAATCTGTTTGGGAAAAGATTCAACAAGATTTTTTCGGCGACCCTTATCAGAACGGCAGTAAGTGGGTGGTGGATCAAGCGGAGGCTGTTTTGACCAAGAAGTAACCCAAGATACTACCAGTTGAACGGATGATTACGTGGGTAATGATAAGACCTGTCAAGCCATAAAGAGGGAGCATGATGAAAAATAGGATCAACTGCGCGATGGGCATCACAGTGCGATGGATGTAGAGCTCCTTCTTCTTTTGGTGGGCGACCAAAGTCTCGTTGAAGAGGGTGCCGGCGACAGCAAGAAGGGTTAGGGAATATATTTGGGAGTAAAAGACGGAATCCAGATATTGAGGATAGAGTAGTTTATAAAAGTATGGAGCGGCAAGCATCCATAGGCCGGCTAGCGCTAAGCCGTAGAGTGCGAGTGAGAGAGACTTCTTGGGAGTAGTATTTTGTAGCTCTTTAAAAGAGCTTCTGCTGATTTTGGGCAGAATCAGGGTGCTTAGAATTTTTTTGCCGGACTGGAGTTGTTCAACCGGAGCAATGGCGAAGGAGTAGATGGCAAGAGGGGCCGCGCCCAGGTAATGGAAGATGAGAATTTTGTCCACGTAACCGGCAATCCTACCGATGACATCCATGGCGCTTAAGTGTTTGCCGTAAGAGAGGAGTTCCGGATCGTCTCTCCTGCCGTAGCTTGCGTAAATCGCTAAAGTTTTGCGGTAAAGATAATAGGTAGTCAGAGCGGTGATTGAGAAATAGGCAAAAATGATTACCCAAATATTTTTGGTGAAAACAATGGCTATTAAGATGGTTGCGGCCGGAATAAGGTTAGAGATTATGCCGAAAAGGGAATTTCTCCGAAAATCTTTTTTGCCCAACAAATAGGCGCCGTATAGGGTCGCGCTTGTGGTTATAGGCAAAGAGATACTCATCAATAAGAAAGAAGTAGATAAAAGCAGGTTGCCATTAACCAAGTAATATCCAAATAATGCGATCCCGCCTAGAAAAATTCCTAAACTCCACTTGAGATTATGGCGGAATCCTCGCGAAAGGACTTCAAACCCTTTGGCCACCGATTGAGTGACGGCGACTCCCAGACCGGTAAGACTGAAGGCTCCTACTATTCCCGCCATTGAGAGCACGAACTTGTATATTCCGAAGGATTCTTTTGAAATCAGATTGGCGAAGGCGATGGAGACGAAGAAGCCGAGAAATGTGGCGATGGCTTGGCCGAACACAAGCCAGCCGCCGCCTTTGGCCAGATAAATCATGTCAGTTTTGAATAAACTTTCGCCCTTGCGGAGGGTTTGGTAAAGATAATTCCTCAAATCAAGCATTGTTACTTAAAGTAACATGAAATACTGTAATTGTAAATAAGTAAAACCATGTTATAATTTTTAAAGATTCGTACACTTGTGGAGGATTCCCAATGAGTTTCAAGGTACTTTTCGTCTATCCGAACTTTCGGGGCGAGACGCTCGTGCCGCCAGGTATCACTCTTCTATCGCGTATTTTGAAGAACCACGGCTTCTCGGTTGGTGTCTTCGACACGACCGATTATGGTCTCGATCTCACCAAAGATTACGAGAGGCTCACTGAGCAGTCTCTTGGCGTCAGGCCATCCCCGCATAGGAAGCTCAAGAGGACGGATCGGAATCCGTGGGTTGATCTCAATGATCAGGTGAATTCTTTCGGTCCAGACCTCATCGCCATGTCTTGCACGGAATCGACTTTCGAGCTTGGCATTGAGGTTGTCAGGCGCATCGAGCATCGCGATCCCAAAGTGATGCCGGTGATCCTCGGCGGCTCGTTCGCCACCTTCGCTCCGAAGCGTGCACTCGATTTTCCGGAAATCGACATCGTCTGTGTCGGCGAAGGGGAAAAGCCACTTCTCGAACTCTGCCAGAAGATGGAGAGAGGGGGGGATTGGCGCAATGTCGCCGGTCTCGTGTATCGCGACCGGTTCGGCATGATTCGCCAAAATCCGCCACCGGAACCGATCGACATGAATGACAACCCGACGAATTTCGATCTTGGCCTCTTTGATCCGGAGCGACTCATTCGCCCGATGGCGGGAGAGCTTTACCGGATGGCGCCGGTGGAGACCATCAGAGGCTGCGTCTACCATTGCGGTTTCTGCAACTCGGCTGATACCGGCAAGCGGATGAAGTCGATGGGAAAAGTCCGGGAAGAACTTTTGTACTATCGCGATGCCCATGCCGTGGAGTATGCATTCTTCTGGGCCGACACGTTCCTGATGATGTCTCGGCAAGAACTCGATGAGTTCTGCGAGATGTATCAGGATGTGAAGCTGCCATTCTGGGTGCAAACCAGAGTGGAGACTGTTACCGATTGGCGACTGAAAGCGCTTCAGGTGGTCGGTCTTCGTCGGGTCGCTTTCGGCATTGAAAATGGCGACGAAAAGTTCAGGCAGACGGTGGTCAGAAAGGAGTTTACTAACGACGAAGCGGTCAGGGCGCTTGCCATCACTGCAGACCTCGGGGTGGTTTACAATACCAACAATATCGTGGGTTACCCCCACGAGACGCCAGAAATAGCGCGGGAAACGATCCTTCTCAATCGACGTTTTCCCAACGTCGATACGACCAATTGCTTCACCTTCACACCGTACTACGGTACGCCGGCGAGGGACGAAGCAGTCAGAGCGGGGTTCATGGATCCGGACCTCATCGCGCCCGGCAATGCAGAAGACTCGGTCCTCGATATGCCTCAATTCCCAAGGGAGGAAATAAGGCGGTTTCGCCTGACCTTCGCTCTCAAGGTAAAGTTCCCGGAGTCTCGATGGCCGGAAATTGACAGGGCTGCCGAGGGCACTCCGGAGGCTAGTGTTCTGCTCGGGGAACTTCAGGCGGAATATCGCCAGATGTTCTTTGGGGAATCGAAGAACTCGTTCTAGTTTCAAGGCCTCGTCCCCGATTCGTCGGGGCCGGGGCTTTTCTTATATCAATAGTGTGATAATATATAGCATTAATGAATAAACAAATTCTGCGGAATGTCATTTTTACAGGTCTTTTTCTGGTTCCGTTTGTCCCCTTTCTCGTTTCCAGCTCCTTCTTCTTCCCCTTTATTACCACCAAGGCCTTCGCCTGGAGGACTATTACGGAGGTAATCTTTTTCGCGTGGATTATTCTAGCTCTCCTTGATAAGACTTATCGACCCAGGAAATCTCCGGCACTTTATGCGATAGCTTTTCTCCTTGCGACCATTGGTCTCTCTACTTTAACCAGTATTGATGTTGCCAGAAGTTTCTGGGGCGATTACGAACGGATGGAAGGATTAATCCTCTTCCTGCACCTCGGAGCGTTCTTTCTGGTGATTGGTTCCATGTTCCGTGAAATTGATTGGGAGAAGTGGTGGAAGACTACGCTCTTTGCTTCCCTACTCATGATTATTTATGTCCTGCTCCAGCTTGCCGGAACAATCGCCATTCACCAGGGAGGCGTGCGCGTTGACGGCACTCTGGGCAATGCCACATACCTCGCGGTCTATATGCTCTTCCATATTTTTATCGCGCTATACTTCCTCTGGCGCGAGTATTCAAACAGAATGTCGAGATGGTTGTATATCTTCCTGATCTTGGGACAAGTTTTTATTCTCTACCATACCGCTACTCGCGGAGCGATCCTGGGTCTCTTGGGAGGACTCTTGATCATCGCTTTGCTTAATTTGAGAAACAAGAAGGATCCTCTCATACGCAAGGGCAGTGTCATCTTGCTCGCCGTACTGCTCATTATAGCCGGAGGTTTCCTGTCTCTGCGGCAGACAAGTTTTGTCCAAAATAGTCCGGTCCTCTCACGCTTTACCCAGCTTAATTTCTCCGATATTTACCAAGGCCGTTATTATGTTTGGCCCATGGCTGTCGAAGGATTTAAAGAGAGGCCACTATTTGGATGGGGCCAGGAGAACTTCATTTATGTTTTCCAGAAGCATTATAAGCCGGAGATGTTTAATCTTGAGCCGTGGTTTGATCGCGCGCACAATACTTATCTCGACTGGCTTGTATCAGGTGGCTTCTTAGGTCTCCTTGGTTACCTCTCCCTCTATGCGGCGATTTTGTATGTCATTTGGCGCGGTAATCGAAGCTTCTCTCATGTGGAAAGGTCCATACTGACCGGACTCCTCTCGGCATACGCTTTCCACAACTTGTTCGTATTCGACCATCTTATAAGTTACATTCTGTTCTTCTCTCTCTTGGCTTACGCGTGTCAGCGTTCTCCGCACGGCACTTTGTCCCCCAGTTTTACCCTGCCGGAAAATTGGGTAAAGAAAGTCGCCTTGCCTGCGGCCGCCATTGTCTTCTTGCTGGTTTTCTACTTCGGAAACGTCAAGCCTTTAGTAGCCAATGTTTACTTAATCGAAGCGCTCAAATCACTTCAATTGCAGAAGTTTGAAAATACCGGTTCATATTTCATGAAAGCCTATAAAGCCTCGACCATAGGCAAAAGAGAAATTATCGAACATATGGCCCAGAACTCGGTTGCTTTGCTTGAGAGCAGTCTTTCTTTGGAAAAGAAGAATGAATTCTACGGCTTCGCCAAACAGGTAGTGCGCGAAGAAGCGGACAAACATCCTAATGATGCCAAGCGCCAGCTCTTGGCAGGTTCTTTTCTGGTCAACACGGGTTTCCCCGATGAAGCGCTCCTCTATTTGGAAAGGGCGCGCCAAATCATGCCGGGTAAACAGCAAGTATACTTCGATACCGCCTCCGCCTATTTTGCCAAGAACGATTCAGCTACCGGTCTATCTTTCTTCAGACAAGCTTATGATTTGGCGCCTGACTATACCGAGGCTAAGGTTATTTATCTCCTCGGCGCTATTTATGCCGGAGACAGAGCTCTCGAGAATAATCTGATTGCGAAGTTTACTGAGAAACAATTCGTTTTCGAAGACAGGATTCTTCAGGCTTACTATGGACATAAACGTTTCGCGGAAGTAATTAAAATTTTGGAAAGACGCAAGAAATTAGATCCGGGCAACGCCGCAACTTACGACGAGTACATTCGGCAGGTTCGAAATCAGTAATTGAAAATTGAAAATTCTAAATTGAAAATTTTGTTCCGGAAAGTTATCCACACATTTTCCGTCTTATCTATTGTATGTGTGCGTAGTAAGTACGATAATTAATACAAGCGTAAAAGTTTAAGAAAATTTTTACGACAGAAGTTACTAATTAACCACGAATGACATCGAATGTCGCGAATGGATTCTTATCATTCGATCAAATTCGTAAGATTCGTATCACAATGGCAAAGAAAAAGAAGGCAACCAAGAAGAAGAAAACTTCTTCCCGAAAGAAGAGAGCTTAATTACTTTTTTCCTTTCGTGTGATAAAATGCCCAGAAATGGGCATTTTATCGTCTATTTTAGGCACTCCCGAAGAGAAGAAGCTCAAGTCTTGGCGGCCTCTGGTCGAGCGGATTAACGCGCTCGAAATTGATTTTGAAAAACTCTCTCCCGAAGATTTGAAATCGAAGACGGAAGATTTCAAAAAGCGCATTTCTAACGGCGCATCGCTTGACGATATTCTCCCCGAAGCCTTCGCCGCCGTGCGCGAAGCGTCCAAGCGCACTTTGGGCCAGCGGCACTTCGACGTGCAAATTCTCGGTGGTTTGGCGCTCTATCATGGTGGCATAGCAGAAATGAAAACAGGTGAAGGAAAAACGCTTGTGGCCACCTTGCCCGCGTATCTCGTGGCCCTTGAGGGTAAGGGTGTGCACGTCGTTACCGTTAATGATTATCTCTCGCGGCGCGACGCGGCCTGGATGGGGCAAATTTATAATTATCTCGGACTTTCCGTCGGAGTGCTCAATGATCAGACTTCGTATCTTTATGACGAAACGCATACAGGTCCGACCTTGGATGAAGTGCGCGACATCGAAGGATCTTTCAAAATCGTTTATGAGTTTTTAAGACCGGCAACAAAACAACAAGCATACAATGCCGATATTACCTACGGCACCAATAACCAGTTCGGCTTCGACTATCTGCGCGACAATCTTGTTTATGACCGAAGGAATCTTACTCAGCGAGATTACAACTTTGCCATCGTTGACGAAGTGGATTCGATCCTCATCGATGAAGCGAGAACCCCTCTCATCATCTCCGGCAATACCGGCGCTGCTGGCGAACTTTATACCCGCTTCGCGAAAATTGCCGCTTCGCTCGACCAAGGCAGAGATTTTGCCGTCGATGAGAAGTTGAAGGCCATCTCCCTCACAGACGAAGGCATCAACAATGCCGAGAAGGTTTTGGGGATTGAAAACATTTATACCGAAGGCGGTATCAAGTACGTTCATCATCTTGAAACCGCCGTCAAAGCCAAAGCGCTTTATCACAAAGACAAGGAATATGTGGTAAAAGACGATGAAGTAGTGATTGTGGACGCCTTCACCGGTCGTCTCCAACCCGGGAGACGCTGGTCGGAGGGCTTGCATCAGGCGATAGAAGCAAAGGAGGGGGTAAAGATTAAAGAAGAATCTCGCACCTACGCGTCTATTACCTTCCAGAATTATTTCCGAATGTACGAGAAGCTCGCGGGCATGACTGGTACGGCGCTTACTTCCAAAGAAGAGTTCTATAAAGTGTACGGTCTTGAGACTTACGTTGTGCCGACCAATAAGCCGGTTGCGAGAATTGATCACGGCGATCAGATTTTCCAAACCCACGCCGGGAAATACAGGGCTGTGGCGAAGAAGGCTAAGGAGCTAAGTCAAAAGGGTCAGCCGCTTCTTATCGGCACGGTTTCAATCGAGCACAACGAATTGCTCTCGGAATATTTGAAGAACGAAGGCATCAAGCATAACATCTTGAACGCCAAGAATCACGAACAGGACGCCCAGATTTATGCCCAGGCCGGCAAAAAAGGCGCAGTAACGGTTGCTACTAACATGGCGGGCCGCGGCGTTGACATCAAACTCGGCGGCAATCCTTCAACTCCGGAAGAGTACGAAGAAGTAAAGTCGCTTGGCGGACTCTTCGTCTTGGGTACCGAACGCCACGACGCCCGCCGCATCGACAATCAGCTGCGCGGCCGTTCTGGCCGCCAGGGCGATCCGGGCGAGACGCAATTCTTTGTCTCTCTAGAGGATTCACTCTTGCGCATCTTCGCCGTCGATACCATCAAGAGTATGATGGGACGCTTCAATATCCCGGAAGACGAGCCGATCGAGAACAAGCTCATCACCAATTCGCTCGAGAAAGCGCAGGAGAAGATCGAAGGCTTCAACTTCGACGCTAGGAAGCACGTGCTCGAGTTCGACGATGTGCTTAATTTCCAAAGAAAAACCATTTATGAGAGAAGACGCGAGATTCTCATTGGCGGTCGTGAGGCGGTGGAGAAATATCTTTCCGGTCTCGATATCAGCGAGAAAATGCAAAAGATCCCGTTTGACAATCCGACTGTCGTCGAAGTTTTGCGCCGCGTTATCCTTCAGACTCTCGATCTCTTCTGGGTTGACCATCTCGAGATGATGGAGTATCTGCGTGGCAGCGTGAATCTGCGCGCCTACGGCCAGCGTGACCCCTTGGTAGAATACAAGAAGGACGGCCTGCGCTTCTTCCGCCAGATGGAGGAGTCGATGGCGAAACAGATTGCCGAATTCGTGGCGGTGCTTGATGTTGAGGCTTTGATAAAAGCGGCAGATTCTGACAGGAAAACCGCGCTATCGTTTTCTACTGAAAACGTACGCTCCGCTCCTGCCGCCGCAGTCCGCGACGCTTTTCCTGTTCAGAATCTGCCGGGAGGGGAGAAGATGGGCCGGAACGACCCGTGCCCCTGTGGTTCCGGTAAGAAGTACAAAAAGTGTGGCCTCTTGAATACTCCAGAACATCAAGAGAGAATGGCGGCGAAAAATGAAAATTGAAAATTTAAAACCCCATGCAAGAAGCTCTAGACATTCTCAGGCTCATAAATGACGTGGTTGTGCGCCCGGATCTCTCGAGCGCGGTCATCATCTTCTTCGTGGCGCTTGCCAACGAGCTTCTCATGGTGGTGCCTTACGCGCTTATCCTGGCCGGCCAGCTTATTTTCATCAACGGCTCACTCACTATGGCGCTCATGGCTAAGCTCTTAGTCTTCGTCGCGGTGCCGGTAGGTATCGGCAGTGCCCTCGGTACCTTGCCCGCTTACGCTCTGGCCTACTTCGGCGGGAAGCCCTCGGTAGGGAAGCTTCACAACTATCTTCGCTTCAACTGGCGCGATGTAGAGAAGATCAATGCCCGCTTCAAGGGCGTGTGGTATGACGAAATAATCTTCCTCATTATTCGCGCGATTCCGGTCATTCCCTCCCTTCCGCTCTCGCTCGCGGCGGGCTTCTTCAGAATGCGTTTTATGCCGTACCTCGTCTTAACGGTGGTGGGTCTTACGGTGCGCATGATGCTTACCCTGATTCTCGTTGGCGTCGGCTTTGGTGGTTTGTCTGAACTGATGTTTTTGCTGTATAATTAACAATATATGAAAGGGATGAAAGGAAAATCAATTGCCTGGATTATCGTTATGCTGGTCATTATCGGAGGAGTGGTCTGGTTAGTGAGGACTCCCGGCAAACCGGGAGAGCTCGACGCCTTCGCTCAATGCATCAAGGACAGTGGAGCCACGTATTATGGCGCTTTCTGGTGTCCGAACTGCAAGAATCAGGAGGCCCGTTTTGGCCGTTCAGCCAAGCTCCTGCCGCGAATCGAATGCTCAACGCCCGATGGTAAGGGCCAGTTACAAGTCTGCAAGGAGGCCAAGGTCGAAGGGTATCCGACTTGGGACTTCGCCGACGGCACGAGGGAGGTGGGCAACTTGCCGCTTGAAAGTTTGAGCCAATTTACCGGCTGTTCTCTGCCTGCGCAAGAATGATCGAAACGATAAAAAATTTTCTCCCATATCTTGTGCTATTTTCGCATGCGCTCCTGGCATTCTTGGTGGTTGCCGTAATTTTTCGAAGTTCTTTCGGAGGGAAGGTAGTTGATTTTATCGGTAAGTACTCGCTCTTATTCGGAGTTCTCATCTCTCTCGGAGCAGTTGCCGGCAGTCTCTTTTATTCCGAAATTGTCGGTTACGAAGCCTGCGTCCTATGTTGGTGGCAGAGAGTCTTCCTTTATCCGCAGCTTGTCTTGTTCTCGGCGGCTCTCTGGAGAAGCGACCGTTCGGTATTCAATTATTCGATTGCGCTTTCTCTTCTCGCCGGAGTAATCGCGCTGTATCAGGCTTATGTTTACTGGGGTGGGGCCTCGCTTCTGCCATGCACGGCCGCCGAAGGTGCTTGTTCGAAAATATATGTCATGGAGTTCGGCTATATTACCATTCCCGTCATGTCACTTACCGTCATTCTCTACTATTTTCTTCTCGCCTGGATAAACCGCCTGTATAGAAATGAGAATCGTAACGCATAACGGCCACTTCCACGCCGACGAACTTCTGGCGGTAGCGACGCTGCTTATCAAATTTCCAGACGCGGAAGTGGTAAGAAGCCGTGACGAAGCCGTAATCGGCTCTGCGGATATCGTAGTTGATGTGGGGCTCTCCTACGATCCGGCAAAGTTCCAGTTTGACCACCATCAGGTCGGCGGGGCGGGAGTAAGAGAGAATGGCGTTCCCTACGCATCCTTCGGGTTGATTTGGAAGGAGTATGGCGAAGAAATTGCGGGCGGATCCGAAGAGGCGCGAATAATCGAGGAGAAGCTCGCCATGCCGATAGATGCCGGTGACAACGGCGTTGATTTATATCAGCCGACAATCGGGGATGTGCGGGAGTATTCTCTCGGGGACTTTTTCGAATCCTTCGCCGAGCAGGCCGAATCCATGGAGGATTACGACCGCAACTTTTTCGAAGCCCTGACGCACGCACGCGGGCTTATAAGGAGAGAGATTGAAGATGCCAAAAATACCGCAAGAGACTGGCGGGAAGTTCAGAAAATATATGATTCAAGCGAGGATAAGAGAATTATAGTTCTCCCTCGTCATGCAAAGTGGAAACGCGTGCTTATTTCGACCGAAGCGGTGTACGTGGTTTACCCGAGGCCTAACGGCAGCTGGAGTTCTCAGGTGGTGCCGGAAGATTCCAATACTTATAAGGCAAAAAAGATGTTCCCCGAACCCTGGGCCGGCCTTGTCAGCCGGGAGCTTGCGGCGGCATCCGGTGTGGCCGATGCTATTTTTTGCCACAAGGCTGGGTTTCTGGTCGGAGCCGAGAGCCGGGAGGGAGCCATAGCTCTCGCGCGAAAAGCGCTCGAGAATTAATCTAATTTCTAATTGCTCTAATTATTCTAAATTTTGGCATTATTTAGGTCAATTAGGTCATTTAGGTCATTTAGGTCAATTAGGTTAATTAGAATAATTAGGGTAATTTAATACCATGTTTATTGATGAATTAACTCTTCACTTGAAGGCCGGGCGTGGTGGCGACGGGGTGGTGCGCTGGCGGCATGAGAAGGGCAAGGAGAAAGGCGGGCCCTCCGGCGGCAACGGCGGCAAGGGCGGCGACGTGTACGCCAGAGCAGTCCGCGACATAGGTATCCTCGCAAATTACCGTAACATAAAAGTTTTTGAAGCAGGGCGCGGCAAGGACGGCGAGGCTGATTCGCGCCAGGGGGCAAGCGGCAGTGATATTGAAATTAAGTTTCCTGTCGGCTCAAGATTAATAAACCTTACAACAGGCCATAAAATCGAATTATTGAATGGAGAGGAAAGGGTACTCCTCCTCAAGGGAGGCCGCGGCGGTCTTGGCAATGAACATTTCAAAGGTTCGACTAATATCCGCCCCAGGGAAAAGACCCTCGGGGAAGCCGGAGAGGAGGCGGACTTTCTGATCGAACTTCTTCTAATCGCCGATATAGGCCTTATTGGATTGCCCAATGCCGGCAAATCGAGTTTGCTTAATACGCTTACTCGCGCCAAGGCGAAAGTGGGTCCTTTCGCCTTTACAACGCTTGAGCCTGGTTTAGGAACGTTTTATGGACTGGTGCTGGCGGACATTCCAGGACTCATAGAAGGTGCCGCCCAAGGCAGAGGTTTAGGGCACAAATTCTTAAAGCATATTGAAAGGACTAAGGCGCTTATGCATTGCATCTCGGCAGAAGAGGCCGATCCGCTCGAAGCCTATAAGATTGTGAGGAAAGAGCTCGAGCTCTATAATATGAATGTCGCAAGAAAGCCAGAAGTGGTATTGCTTACCAAGGCCGACATTATTTCAGAGCAAGAAGTGGAAGAAAAAATTAAAATATTAAAATCGGTTCGTGAGACGGTAGTTCCAATCTCGATTTTGGATGATAAAGCTCTGAAAAATTTACAATTTACAATTCTTAATTTCCAATGAAAATTGAAAATTATCGGCTTACGGTAGGGCTCGAGATACATGCTGAACTGAAGACCAGAACCAAGATGTTCTGCGATTCTAAGAACGATCCAAATGAAGTGCGGCCGAATGTAAACATCTGCCCGGTTTGCATGGGCTACCCGGGCACTCTGCCTGTCATCAACAAAGAAGCCATAAGGGCGGTGTTGCGCCTGGGGGCGGCCGTTCTCGGCAAGCTGGCGGATTATACTGAATTCGACCGGAAAAATTATTTTTATCCCGACATTCCCAAGGGCTATCAGATAAGTCAATACAAGCATCCTTTGGTCAGCGGAGGAGAGCTTGCGGGCGTTAAATTGACGCGTGTGCATTTAGAAGAAGATACAGCAAGGTCATTGCATGACAAAGGAGATGAGAGCTTGATCGACTTCAACAGAGCGGGGATTCCGCTTATGGAATTGGTTACTGAGCCGGTAATAACAAGCGCCGCGGATGCGGTAAAATTTGCCAAAGAATTGCAATTGCTCCTGAACTATCTGGATATCGCGGAGGCGAATATGGAGAAGGGAGAAATGAGAGTCGAAGCAAACATATCCGTATCAAGGTCAGACCTTAAGAATGATTCCAAGGTCGGACCCTTGGGTACGAAAGTGGAGGTTAAAAACCTGAATTCATTCAGAGCTGTTGGCAAGGCTATCGAATATGAATATAAGAGACAAGTGGAAATTCTTGAAAGCGGGGAGAAAGTGGTGCAGGAAACGCGAGGCTGGGACGAGAATAAGTCTGAAACGTTCTCGCAAAGAGCCAAGGAAGAATCTCATGACTACCGTTATTTCCCGGATCCGGATTTGCCAAAACTCTTTATCAAAGAGTTGAATTTCGATTTAACTCTTCCTGAACTCCCGTGGGAGAAAAGGCACCGCCTTTTGAAGCTGGGCATTTCGGCAGAGCACGCCGAAATTTACGTAACCCAGCCGGGGTGGGGTGGCTACTTTGAAGAGGTGGCAAGCCAACTTGGCGGTTGGACCGCCAAGTTGGTACTGGCTTCTAATTACATTACTTCAGAATTGAAGGAGCCTATCGATGCCAAAGAATTTGCAGAAGTTATTAATATGATCTCAAGCGGAGAGCTTTCTTCAAAAGGAGCAAAGGCGGTTTTGAAGATAATAGGAGAAAAAAGCGGGGAGGCGAGGAAAATAGCGGAAGAAAATAATTTGCTCCAGGAGAGCGATAGGGGAGTATTGGACAAAATTGTGAACGAAGTTTTATCCGAAAACAAAGAAGCTCCCATTCCGTATCTGGTTGGTCAAGTTATTAAAAAGACTGGCGGGAAGGCCAATCCAGTTATTGTTCAAGAATTATTGTTGGAGAGGAGAATAAAGGGATAAAGGGTAAAAAGGGAGTAAGAGGTATAATGGATTTAACCCATTAAACCCATTAAACCCATTAAACCCATTAAACCCATTAAACCCATTAAACCCATTAAACCCATTAAACCCATTAAACCCATTAAACCCATTAAACCCATTATTCCCTTTAGTCCCATTGAATGACCATCAAACCAGCACGGAATCCATACGGATACAGAAACCTTCTGGTTTATAAGAAAGCTGACGAGCTCCAGTCTTTATGCGCAGAATTCACAAACACCTTTCCTGGGAGGGAAGATACTTTAATTAAACTTGCTGACCAGATGAATCGCTCGGCTCGCTCTACAAAACAGAATATTACAGAAGGTTGGAAGAGGATTTCACCGATATTTGGAAAGGGCATTATCCGGAGTTAAAGGGTTCAATGGGGTTAATGGGTGAAATGGGAGGAAGGGGAGGAGGAAAAAGAGGAGAAATAGGAGATATTGAGAAATTGAAATTCTATCCACTCGATACTTCGTTGCCGCAAGTTGTTCAACTGAAACTGAGAGCGAAAGAAATTAATTTATTGATTGAGAATTTGCAGAAATCTTTAGTAATAAAAATGTCTTCGAGTATGACTTTGCCTGCCGGGGAGAGGATAAGATTGAGAGAACAGGTGGAAGATGATTTCGATCATTGGCTTGCGAATGAGAGAAAGAAATTTGATAAAAGGGATTAAGAGGAGTAATGGGTAAAATGGGAATAAGGGATTAAGAGGAGTAATGGGCAAAATGGGAATAAGTGATTAATGGGTGAAGGGGGACAAGGGAGAGGGAAAATGTCTCACCGCTTTATTTTTTACCCCCCCATTATCCCCATTACTCCCCTTATCCCCGTTAGTTCATTAGGATTTATTCCTCGAGATGCTGGATCGTTAGTTTTTTGATTTGTTTTCTGGCGTTCGATTTGTCCGTGCCGCTTTCGATGTCCTCGATTATGTGTTCTAGTGCAGAAAGTTTGTAAACCCGATAATTATTCATAGGGTGTCTCTGGGCCCGGAATTTGCCCGATTTATCCCAGTTCCGAAGAGTGAGGGGAGAGACCCCTAGTATCTCGGCCGCTTCCTTGATGGAGAAATATATCTCTTGGGTCATAAACATTAATAATTTAGCATATGTGTTAATATGTACAAGCGTATGAATCCCGTTAGAAGTTTAATAAACATATGTATGGCAACAATATTATTACAAGTAAAACTTCTAATGGGATGAAGCTTAAGATTCTATCAGTCTTTTTAGTAGCTTTTGCCGGCGCACTAGTTGTTAGAACTTTTGTGCTCGAAGGATTCATCGTCATCGGCGATTCGATGGAACCGGCTATACGTTCCGGAGATTACGTTTTCATAAATAAATTGGCGTTCACTCGCAGGGAGCCACAGCGCGAAGAAGTAATTGTAGCTTCCTCAAGAGACGGCCAGAGGATTATAAAAAGAGTCATCGGCCTTCCGGGTGAACGCATAACTATTGAGAATGGCAGGATCATAGTCAGGTCTGCTCGTACTGATCCGGGGAAAGAACTTGAAGAAATTTATTTAAACCAAGGACAAACCTCCTCCACCACGGGCATATCTCTCATAAAACTCGATCCGGGAGAGTACTTCGCTCTTGGAGACAATAGAAACGTGAGTATTGATTCCAGAGAACTTGGGCCGATTGATAAATGGGATATAAAAGGAAAAGTTATTGGAAGTCTTAACATTATTCATTTTACATATAAAGGTTTTTAAATCTTTCTAAGTATAGATTATTAAGGTTTATAAGACTTCACGTAGGTAAAGTTTCAAATTTTTAGTTCTCAATTTTACAATTTTCATTGAATTTTCAATGTTTATTGTTTGAAAATTAGTTTATTGGCAATTGATTGAGAATTCAAAATTGGGAATTGGAAATTTCGGCTTTAGTTGTCCCCATTTTTTATGTGTAAGGCTGAGTTCCCAAATGTATAATAAATACAACGTGAAAGATGAACCGATACAGGATATCGGCACAACAAAAAACCAGTTAGCAAGACCGGAAGAAAGCGCAAAGTGGCTTTCGATGTCGGATGCTGCGCTTCTTACTCCTTACAGCGCGGAATACCTATCGCTTCTTGCCCGTAAGAAAAAAATTGCTTCCAAAAAAATCGGCAACGCTTGGTACACGACGAAAGCCGAACTTGACTCTTACATGCGGCGACAGATGGTGCGGGTGCAGATTTCGAATGGCTCGAAGAACGAAACTTTTTCCGAGCTTGAGCCATGGCGATCTTACGGTCAAGACGTCAGAAAATATTTGCTTGAAAATGAGCTTGCGGCTCCGCCTGTTTATACCGCGCATGTAGAGCAGGCTCTGGAGAAAGTGCTGGACAAAAAATTTCCAATTTCCAATGAAAATTCTAAATTAAAAATTGAAAATTTCCCGGGGACCAAGCATTTCAAAGTCGCTACATCAAGCAAAGTTCTTATTGCGGCGACGCTTGCGGCGATTGTACTCTTCTCCATACTGCCGGTGCCGTTCGTCTTCAGTTTCGTCAGCCGCTCTGTCGATTATGTGAGAGAAGCCATCAACGACGCCAACACCGTCATGGGTTTCCGTCCCGGCACTCACGCCAACGAAATTCTCCTCCTCGACAAAGAAGGCAATATCTCGATCATGGGCCACATCGAGACCGAAGGCCAGCTGAAATCATTTGTTGTTCAAGGCATAGCGCCGATCGTGGTGGACTCAACCACCACGGTAGAGAATCTCTCCGCCGACAGCGTGGACGGAACCTCTTCGGAAGAATTCACGCTGGCCTTCGTGACCGAGAACGGCAACGTAACGGCGGAAGACGTGTATCTTAACGGCAATGTCGAAGTAGGCTCTACTCTAGAAGTAAAAGGCGCTACCGAACTGCTCTCGACGCTTGAGGTCAAGAATTCACTTAAAGTATGGGGAGAGGCCGAATTTAAACAGGCACTCGAAGTGATGGGTCCGGCATATTTCGAAATGTTGGTTACTCTGGCCAATGACGCCAAGATCAAAGGCAATCTCGAAGTCGATAAGAACATCACGGTCAAAGGCGGTGTTGAATCTCAAAGTTCCATTATCGGCAAGGGCGGTTTATTCGGCCGGCTCGGCGTCTCCGGAAGCTTCTCGGCCGGCGGCAAAATCACTCTCGGCAGTGATGACGAGACGCTCACCATCAATGCCAAGAATGTCACCATCGATAGCGTCGGCAACGCCGCCTTCGATGGCTCTCTTGGCGCCCTAAGTTTGTCCGTAACCGATCTCTCCGCGACTAATGCTACAACGACGAATCTCTTCTCCACCACCGCCTCATCTACGAATTTGTTTTTCACCACTGGCAATGGTGGCAACTTCACTTCCACCGGTCTTGGCACTCTTGCAAACCTCTTGCTCAATGCTTCCAGCACTTTGCAGAATTTCACTTTTGTAAACGCCACCGGCACTGCTGCCACCACCACCAACCTCTTCTCAACCACCGCAAGCTCCACCAACTTATTCTTCACGACCGGGAACGGTGGCAACTTCACTTCCACCGGTCTTGGCACTCTTGCAAACCTCTTGCTCAATGCTTCCAGCACTTTGCAGAATTTCACTTTTGTTAACGCCACCGGTACCTCGGCGACGACGACAAGCCTGTTCTCGTCGCAAGTCACAGGAACCAATATCCAAAGTACAAATCTTGACTTCACTAGTGCTACTGGCACCTCGGCTACCACTACAAACTTCTTCAGCACCACCGCTTCTTCTACCAATCTTTTCTCCAACAACTTTAATTTCGGCGCTGGTTCGATTAATGCCTTGACTCTCACCGGCCACACAGTCGCCTCTCTAGGCAATCTCAATATAGGTTCATCCGGAACAAGGTTCGGTACCATTTACGCCGACATCGTGGATGCGACCAGTCTGGTCGGCACTGTTGTGACAGGAAGCACTTCCGCGAATGACTGGACGATCAACAGCGATAACGCGACCGCTGATACGGAGAATATGACTCTAGCCTTTGAAAGGGGCAGTGCCACTCCCAACGCACTTCTCACTTGGGACTCCGCCAATGATCGCTTCACCTTCAACTCTGATGTGGCTGTCCTCTCAGGCATCGGCAATGGCTCGCTTCTCGTCAATAGTTCCACCACCCTCCAGAACTTCACCTTCGTAAACGCCACCGGCACCTCTGCCACGACAACAAACTTCTTCACCACAAACGCTTCCTCCACAGACTTCCGTTCCAACACGGGAACATTCGGAACACTCTCCGGCGGTTCGCTCACAGTCTCAAACCTCACTTCCGGCCGCATACCCTTCGCCTCTACTGCCGGACTTCTCTCTGATTCCACCGGTCTTCTTTGGGATAACACCCTCTCCAGACTTACTGCCACCAATGCAATCTTTACTACTTCCACTACTACTTCCGCTACTTCCACCAACTCATTCGCTACCACAGCGTCTTCTACAAATCTCTTTGCCACCGCACTCACAGCAGGGGACTCTACTCTAGGCGCCATCACTTCAGGCTTGATAAACTCCCAAACCATTTCCTCTGCCGCCAACTTTACTGGAACTCTCACCGTTACTGGTGGTCTCTCTACTCTTTCCAATCTTCTCCTCACCGGCTCATCCACCCTCCAGAACTTCACCTTCGTAAACGCCACCGGCACCTCTGCCACGACAACAAACTTCTTTGCTACTACTGCATCAAGCACAAATCTTTTCTCCTCACTTCTCACCGTTGGAGGGAATGGTTTGGTAATTGATTCAAGCAGAAATGTGGGGATTGGGACGACTTCTCCTCAAACCAAGCTCCATGTGTATAACAACTCTGGTGATGGAGCAGTAAGAGTAGAAGGAAGTACGACTAATTCTGGCTACATAAACTTCCGCGATGCATCTGCTGCAAACTCGAATGCTTATATAGGAGTAGAGAATAGCACTGGAGGTAATATAATTAGTGGTACAACAGCTTACAGCGCAGCATTTGGAACCGCTGGAGCGAAGAGTCTCCACCTTGGCACCAATAACGCAACTCGCCTTACCATAGACTCTTCCGGCAACGTTGGCATCGGGACGACCACTCCCAACAACATAATCGACGTTTACTCGACCTCGAAGAGCGCCGTTGGCTTCTCCGGCGCTTCCGGCTCAACATACAAATGGACTCTAGGCATGGATGTCTCGAATGGCGGGAGATTCTCCGTTGCTTCATCTACCGCGCTTGGCACCACGGACAGATTGGTGATCGACGGCAACGGCAACGTCGGCATCGGGACGACGAATCCGGGAAGCAAACTTGCTGTAAATGGCAGTTTCGCCATACTTGGATCTGTGGAAGACACCAGTCAGGATGCGACCGGAGGCACTATTACTCATAGCGGCGGATACACGATCCACACTTTCACCTCCAGCGGCACATTCACCATGAATAGTGCAAGTACATCAGTTGAAGTACTAGTTATCGGCGGCGGCGGCGGCGGATTCGGCAATAGAGGCGGCGGCGGCGGCGCCGGAGGTTATCAGTATAATGCCAACTATTCCGTTAGTGCTCAAGCATATACTGTTACCGTGGGTGCTGGCGGAGCGGCAGGAAACTGGAATCAAACGCCAGGATCTTCAAATGATGGCGGCAACTCAGTCTTTGGTACCATTACAGCCACCGGCGGCGGTTCCGGAGGCGTCCCAACCCAAGGTGAAAACGGACGTAATGGTGGAAGCGGTGGAGGTGCCGCTGGTGGAGATGGTGATCCCGGCTCTGGTGGTACTGGCGGAACTGGATCGCAAGGTAGTAATGGAGGTAATGGTGGCTCCAATGCTGGAGCAGGTGGTGGAGGTGCGAGTGCTGCCGGTGCATCGGTAACCGATGGAGCTCCAAAAGATGGTGGGAATGGCGGAGCCGGTACAGCTAATTCAATTTCAGGTGCATCGGTAACATATGCCGGCGGCGGCGGTGGAGGTGGCTCAAAAGCAGGTGATTGTACAGGATCTGTGAGTGGCGGCACAGGGGGTGCTGGCGGCGGCGGAAACGGTAGCACCGGTAATGGTAGCAATGGTACAGCTAACACCGGTGGCGGCGGTGGAGGTGGAGGTTCGACAGGCGGCACTGGTTGCGGAGGTAACGGCGGTCTGACCGAAGGCGGTGCGGGCGGTTCTGGTATTGTTATCATTCGTTATCGCACCCCTACGGGTATCGGAAGCATTTTTACCATCACTTCTGCTGGACTTGTCGGCATCGGGACGACAGCTCCCGACTCAATCAAGCTTGACGTGGAGGACGACATCGAAGTCGGCACCGGCACAACCGGTTGTGTCCGCGATGCCGACAACACCACCCTGGTCGGTTCCTGCGTCTCGGATGAACGGCTTAAGAAAAATATTACGGAGCTTTCCTCCGATACTTTAGAGAAGGTCGCGAAGCTCCGTCCAGTCATTTTCGAATGGCGAAACGATGAATACCCGTGGCTTAATGGTCAGCCGGGTATGAATTACGGTCTCATCGCTCAAGAGGTGGAAGAAGTTTTCCCGGATATGGTCAATATGGATGATAAAGACTTTAAGCGAGTTTCCTACGACATTAGTTTGACCATGCGTCTGCTCCAAGCCATCAAAGAACTTTATGCCGAGCTTCTAGCTCTAAGAGATGAAATGCTTGCCTTCGCGGAACGCTTCGTTTCGAAGGAAATTGTGGCTACCGAGAAGATATGCATCGGCAATACCTGTGTCAACGAGCAGCAGTTGATAGATCTGCTTGCCTCGACCGGAGTGGTGACGTATGCGGAGACGAGAGAGACAACCAATGACCAACAACCAACGACTAACGACCAACAATCGACGGCTACTTCGACTCCGGCAACTACTGAACAGACAACCAACGATCAACAACCTACAACCAACGACGAAGAACCGACCACGGAAGAAACACAAGGAGATACGTTGAACGGCAGCGCAGCGCGTATCGAAAGTACGTCTGACGTCAGCGCGGATGACATAGAAGACACGCAGCCCGAGACGATACCCGCGGCGCAGACGAATAACGAATCTACTGCGGAATCCGCTTCGGAACCAGTACCGGCAGGGGAACCGACAGTAACAACGACAGAATAATTTTCAATTTACAATTTTACAATTTTCAATCAAGAACCAATGACTTAATTTTCAAACATTGAAAATTGAAAATTCAATGAAAACTGAAAATTCTAAATTGAAAATTCTCTAGAATACTGTTTTTCCTATGTATCTTTATTAATGTTTATAATAGTTACGGAATTTTTGGGGAATTTTCTATAAACCGTTATTTCAAAATCAAAAATAGCATTATTTTGTACGATTAGTACTATTCACAGTTCTGTAAATAAATGTTTAGTGGGAATGAATCTTAAAATGTATAATGATTACAGGCCGATTTTGAAGTTTGGCCGCGCGCTTTGAAAAAAATAAGAATGAAAAATTTTAAGAATCCCCGCAACTTTCTAATTTTCGTTTTAGCGGCTTTTGTCTCTTTGCCGGCTGTAGACTTCTCCAATATGCGCTTGGAACCCCTCTCTCTACCAAGTACACCTCTCTCATTGGTGAGAGAAGAATTTATCACCAATCTCGAAGAGCTTAAAGGCGAGAGCAAAAAGATTCTAGCCCGGTTCGAAATCGGGGCAAACCCCTCGACCTTGCTCGGGGCAAACCCCTCGACCTTGCTCGGGGCAAACCCCTCGACCTTGCTCGGGGCAAGCAATCTTACCGCATCGGCCTTCCTCTCCGATTTCAAAAACTCGACAATGAATTTGAGAGAGAGCTTAAGCGCCTTAGGCAGAGTTGCGTGGAAGAAATTATTCCTCGCAAACTCTCTCGAGAATGCGACTGGAAACGCCGAGACACCGCCGGCAAACCAGAATATAGAAATCAGAAACCAGGAACAGACGGAAAAGAAAGAAGAAAAGAGAGAAGACGTAGAGCAAGCGATTACTACCGTTGTCCAATCAATTCCTTTCGACATCTCTTCCTTCAAGCAAGAACTGTTGAGAGAACTCGATGCCTACATCACCTCCTTCAAATCCACTCAAGTCCAATCGGCGATCTACCAGACAGTGACGAGGCAGTCTAACGCCGATGCAGACAGGAGATCGGTAACAATCTCAAACGTTATCACCGGAGGCACTCTCTCCGGCTCCACCATAACCGGCGCCGATGTCTCCGGTCCTTCGGGGAACTTCACTTCACTCACCTTCAATACTGCCACCGGTACTTCCGCTACTTCCACTAACTTCTTCAGCACCTACGCCTCTTCCACCAATCTTTTCGCTACCGCTTTCAACTTCGGTTCGGGAGTCTTTGGCAACTCCACTTCTTCCAATGCCACCACGACAAATCTCTTTGCGACCACAGCCAGCTCGACAAATCTCTTCTTCACCACCGGCTCTGGTGGCAACTTCACTTCCACAGGTCTTGGCACTTTCTTCAATCTTTTATTGAATGCTTCTTCGACTCTTCAGAACTTCACCTTCGTAAACGCCACCGGCACTTCCGCTACTTCCACCAACTTCTTTAGCACCTACGCCTCATCGACAAATCTTTTCGCTACCGCTTTCAACTTCGGTTCGGGAGTCTTTGGCAACTCCACTTCTTCCAATGCCACCACGACAAATCTCTTTGCGACCACAGCCAGCTCGACAAATCTCTTCTTCACCACCGGCTCTGGTGGCAACTTCACTTCCACAGGTCTTGGCACTTTCTTCAATCTTTTATTGAATGCTTCTTCGACTCTTCAGAACTTCACCTTCGTAAACGCCACCGGCACTGCTGCCACCACTACTAACTTCTTCAGCACTACCGCTTCTTCAACAAACCTCTACGCTACCAACCTCTTTGCCAACACTGCCAATCTCACCGAAAGCACCAACCTTTTCTACACTGATGCTAGAGTTAATAGCTACATCCACTCTTCCTCAACCATCCCCAAGACATATTCTGCCAACACTTTCACCGGAGCTCAGATATTTGATTCCATTACTCGTTCCACTACAACCTCTGCTACCTCAACGAATTTCTTTAGCACAACAGCTTCCACCAACCTCTTCGCCACTTACGGCAACATCGGTACACTCACCGTTGGCACATGTACCGGTTGTGGCGGGGGTGATGCCTTTGCTTGGACGCCAGGAACGGAAGGCAACTCCACTTCCACCAGACTAATCTTTGGCAACGGCTTCATCTCCCAAGCTTCATCAACTATTTCTGCTAACCTTACCATCTCTGGAAATTCAACTACGACCAATGCCACTACCACAAATCTTTTCTCTACTACCGCAAGTTCCACCAATCTTTTCTCCTCACTTCTCACCGTGGGAGGCACAGGACTGGTAGTGGACTCTAGTAGGAACGTGGGCATCGGGACGACGGCGCCGACCAGCAAACTTTCTGTAAATGGCAGTTTTTCGACAATGGGGACCACGACAGACACCAGCCAAGATGCGACTGGCGGAACCATCACTCACAGCGGCGGATACACGATTCATACTTTTACCTCTAGCGGGACATTTACCCCCAATGGCGCAGGAGACGTGGAGTATCTCGTTGTTGCCGGCGGCGGCGGAGGTAGCAGCGGTCGCGGTGGCGGGGGCGGTGCCGGAGGTATGCGTTCTGGAACGCTCTCTATCACTGCGGGCGATAAAACGGTTACGGTCGGAGCTGGTGGAGCTGGTGGTACTGCCGGGTTTGGATACGGATCGTCCGGCAGCAATTCCGTTTTCTCAAGCATTACTGCGTCAGGCGGTGGACGGGGTGCTCAGCCAGGCGGCAACGGCGGTTCTGGAGGAGGGGCGACCGAAGACAGCGGTGGTCCCTACTCAGGTGGCACTGGCAATTCTGGGAGCTATACGCCTGCTGAAGGAAATAATGGTGGTAACTCGAATGTTACAAGCGTATTTACTGGCGGTGGTGGCGGTGGCGCGGGAGCCGCTGGCAGCAATGGGTCAGCGTCTTCTGGTGGCAATGGTGGCGCTGGCAGCGCTTCCTCAATCTCAGGAGCTTCTGTTACTTATGCCGGGGGCGGTGGCGCTGGTGCATCGACTGCAGCAGCCGCCGGAAGCGGTGGGTCTGGAGGCGGTGGCACTGGTGGGACAGGGGGAAACCCACCAGGAGTTGGCACAGCTGGAACAGATAATACAGGCGGAGGTGGAGGAGGAGGTGGCTTTAACTCTACACTCGGGAGTGGTGCAAATGGCGGCGCGGGCGGTTCTGGTATTGTTATCATTCGATACCTCACTGCTACAACTACCGGAAGCCTTTTCACCATCAATTCCTTCGGCAGTGTCGGCATTGGGACGACGGCGCCGGCTCAAGCACTAGATGTAGTTGGCTCGATCCAGCTTTCAGCCAATCTTCTGCCCTCTGCCGCCCCGACTCAAGCCTCGAGTAGCCAGACGATAACTAGGGTGGATACTACTGGCAATGTTGGGCAATACACTTCCACCACCATTGGCACGGACGGTTTCCCGGTGATTGCGTATTATGACGTTACCAACACCGATTTGAAGGTTATTAAATGTGGCAATGCCGCCTGCTCCAGCAACACGGTAACGACCGCAGACACAGACGGCGGTGATCACGTTTCTATGGCCATCGGGACAGATGGTTTACCGGTTGTCTCATTTGTAAGCGTAGCGGGTAAATTGAGAATAGTGCACTGCGGCAACGCCGCTTGTTCTTCCGGCAACACCGCTATCACTCCAACCGGGACCGCGGCATCCAGCGGGATGAGTAGTTCCATTGTCATAGGCAAGGACGGTCTGCCGGTAATTTCCTACAGGGATAATACTAATGGTGACCTGGCGGTTTACCACTGTGCCAACATTTCCTGCACCTCCGGTAGCACAGTCACGGTTGATAACGCTGCCGGAGAACAGGGCTACTATGCTTCTTTGAAAATAGGTGTCGACGGCCTTCCCATAATTTCTTACTATACCCCTATGAACAATGGCGATCTAAAAGTTGTTCACTGCGGCAATGTTGATTGTTCAAGCGGGAATACCATAACGTCTCTTGAGACTACTGGAGACGTTGGGCAATATACCTCTATGGTGATTAGACAAGATGGTACGCCCCTGATTTTTTACTACGATAACACTAACGGTGATCTTAAAAGCGCCGATTGCGGGAACATAGCATGCACAAGCGTAGACGTGGCTAGCGCCGTAACAACTAATGATGTCGGTCAATATGCTTCTGCGACCATTGGTCCAAATGGCACCCCCATCGTTTCTTTTTACGACGTCACTAACGGCAATTTGATGATGACTGAATGTGCCAGCGAACTTAACGGTGCAATTCGCAGATGCGACACTGTGCAAAAAACTACAACTTTAGATTCCACTAACGATGTTGGTAAATATACTTCGATTTTTGTAGCCCCAGACGGTCTGCCGTTTATCGCTTATTATGATAACACTAATGGCGACTTGAAAACCCTCAAATGTGCCACGGCGGACTGTTCAGTTACAAGCGGCGGAGGTTCATTTAGCGCGGGCAGCAATATCGGTCACGTTGGCGCCTACTTCAACAACATCTACGCCAACTCCTACTGGGGCAAGCAGTTCCAAATTGCCAACTTCGACTTGGCGGAAGAGTATGTTGACGCAGACAACAGTTTAGAGCCGGGAGACGTTGTCTGCTTAAAAACACAAGACGCAGAAACGCAAAGCCCGAATAGCATATACAAATGCGATACAAATTCCGGGCCAACCTTAGGCATAATTTCTACTAAACCAGCTTTGATTCTCGGGGCTTGGCGAGATGACGAGCCTACGAATGTTAAGCCAGTAGCGCTTAGTGGAAGAGTCCCGGTGAAAGTGACAGATGAGAACGGCGCAATCAAAAAAGGCGACCATCTTACTCTCTCCAAAACAAAACCAGGCTTCGCCATGAAGCAAACTGAAGCAGGACAAAGTATTGGGATTGCATTGGAACAATTTTCAATTTCCAATGTTCAAACAGGGAAGGTGATGACTTTCGTAAACCTCTCTTATTGGATACCAGAGTTGGGGGAACAGATCATTTCAGACAACGCATCTTCCACAGCTTCAACTACTCCAGCCACCATTGGGGGATTAGTACGCTATGTGATAGACAAGATAAGCTCAATCTTTGAGATTGTGTTTGAGAAAGGGTTACTCAAGGTTGCTCGTTTGATAGTGGACAAGATCACCGCGAGAGAAGTCGATACAGAGAGGCTCTGTATTAGAAGTGAAGCGGGGGAGACATGTGTTACTAAGGATCAGTTGGATGCTCTCTTATCCAACGCTGGCATAGGGGCGGTGATAACAGAAGTGATGGAGGAACCAGAGGAAGAGGCACAGAATGAAGAGACACAAAGCACGGATTCGACAAGCTCACCACAAGCAGAGGCACAAAGCACCCAGCCTTCCGACTCTGCTGAAGCTACGTCGGACACGTCGGATGAACCTTCGGCGGGCGAGGTAGAAACACAGAACACAAATAGTACACAGGAACCAGAGACACAAACAGAAGAAGCAGAAGAAGTAGAGGAAGTGGAAATAGAAGAGGAGGAGATTGCGGAAGATATAGAACAGGAAGAAGAGGTAGAGGTTGAGGAGGTAGAAGCGGTGGTTGAAGAAGTAACTCCTGAGCCGATTTCAGAACCAGAACCTGAACCCCCGCAAGAGAGCGATGCTGCCGCGGGGCAAGTTGCTTCTGAATCTACTTCTGTTAGCGAACCGGCAGCAGAGCAGTCCTCCGCCGAAGGCCCCAGTGAGACACAGTAAGAAACTGGAAAATCACTCGTTTTGTGGTATTATAGATACATGAGTAAAGTTGTCATTTCTAAAGAAGAATATAAGAAACTGAAGAAGTATTCCGAGGCTTATAAAAAACTAGCCAGTCGATTTTTTGAAGCTGCAGTAAAAGATCCAATAGAGGATACTGTTACAGAATTTCGCCGCACAGGTCTTTATACCAAAGAATTTCTCAATGATTTAGAAAAAGGGTTAAGGAAATCTTCTTACTCCACGAAATGAATATAAGGCCGCTTCGTCAAGACCTTAAAGATTATTTGGCTAATCGTGGCCTTGAAAAGAAGTGGCAAAAAGCATCAAGACTATTTGGGAAGAATACAAGGCATCCTTCTCTGCATACAGAACTCCTAGAGCCCCTCTGGAAAGGCATCTATTCTTTCAGACTGGATAAAAAATATAGAGCTTTGTATTTTATCACTCGTAGCAGAGAGGTTGAGGTATTCCAGATTACTAACCACTATAAAAAGTAATAAACGAAAACCGCTCGCATTTCTGCGAGCGGTTCCGGGTGTCTATAAGCCGAATTCTGTCTGCGAATCTTACGAATTTTATCGAATGATACGAATATTCGTAAATTCGATCACATTCGCGTAGATTCGTGTATAGTTATTTATCTTGATCACATATCGCTATGTGATTCTACCCGCCTCCGCATAAAGCTTCGACGTGGTAATAGCGGCACCCCAACCAATGCTCCGCATTGGAATTTCCAATTTACAATTATCAATTTCCAATCAAATCCCAATGACCAATTTTTAAACATTGGAAATTGAAAATTCAATGAAAATTCTAAATTGAGCTTTGAAAATTTCAGTGCGGAGTACTGATGGTACGGCCTTGCATTCAGGTAAGGATTTTGCTGTTTCAGCCGGACTTAACCGGGTCATTTCTGTTCGCACCTCTATCCTTGCGGACGACAGGCGTTACCTGCTACCCTTGTCCTCTCTGTGCATATGCGGCAGAGAGGACCGAATGTTCGGACTTTCCTCTGTTAGTAACCGAAAGTTGCCAACAGCAACCATCCGACACCGGGGCTATTATATGCTAAAATTAGGCTATTAACAAGGGCAAGTTATAAGCATTTTTATCATGCAACAGAGCCATGGATTCAGTTTTTGGATTATTGCCGGATTAATCTTTCTCCTGCCGATTTTCTTCATCCCTGGTGGGGCGCTCTCTCTCGGCGTCGCTAAATCAGCGCTCCTAATCTTCGCTTCAGCTCTAGCGACACTTGTCTTCGTGGTGGAGAGTTGGCAGGAAGGGAAGATCATTATGCCCAAACACCCGATCATACTTATGATAGCGGCCTTGCCGGCGGTTTACTTTCTCTCGGCGCTCTTGGCAACACCCGCCTCGCTCTCCCTCTTTGGCTACAACTTCGAAGCCGGGACCTTCGGCTTCATGCTTCTCATCGCGGCGCTTCTTGTCCTTGCTTCTCTTCTCACCTCTCTCACTTCGCGCGCGCTCCGGGTGCTCGCGGCATTCTTCATTTCTTTCGCCATTCTCGCGGTGCTTGTTGTCATCAATGTATTGTTCGGCCCCTCAACTTTGCTCGGGGCAAGCAAAATGGGTAATCCTCTCGGCAACTTTACCGACCTTAGCGTGGCCTTCGGCCTGCTCTCCGCTTTCTCGGCTCTGGTTATCGGTACCCTTCCAACCAGAGGTCTCGCGCGCTTTATTCTCTATACCGTCTTTCTGCTCTCTACCGCTCTCCTTGTCGTAGTCGGTTTTTCGACCGGCTTCGCCTTAGCGCTTGTCGCTTCGGTAAGCATCATCCTTTATTTCTCTATAATAGATAAGGTAGATAGGGAGAGTAAGGGAGGTAAGGGGAGAATGTGGATGCCAATTATTCTCGGCGTCGTTTCGCTGGTCTTCCTTATCAATCCCAATGTTTCCGCGGACAAGACGCTCTCCAACCTGGTTTCCGGATATTTCGGCATACAAAACACCGATGTTAGGCCCTCTTTCTCGGCGACGCTCGGTATCTCGAAGGCCGTGCTCTCGCAGACGGCTCTCTTAGGCTCCGGACCCAATACCTTTGGCTCCGACTGGCTCATATACAGGCCGCGCGGGTTGAACGAAACACCATTCTGGGGTGTAACATTCCCATTTGGCGCGGGCTTCCTGCCGACGCAAATCGCGACCACTGGAATCTTGGGCAGTGCGCTGTGGTTCGTATTCTTCATAGTACTTATTGTTCTCGGAGCTAGAGCGCTTGGCCGAACGCCAGAATCGCGTGCAGAACGCTTCTCGCTTACGGCGACGCTCTTAATCTCGATTTATCTCTGGGCGGCGAGTTTCTTCTACGCGCCTTCCGCTGCGATGATCGTACTCGCTTCGGTCTTTACCGGCATATTCATCGCTTTGCTTAGAGAGACCGGCATTATCTCCACTTACGTTCTGGACATAAGAAGATCTTCGCAGGTTTACCTCGGTAGCGCGGTGATTCTAACTCTCGTTGTTCTCGGAGCGGCGGCAATAGGCTGGACGGGATATCAGAAGACATTTGCGGCATATCACTTCAACAGGGCAGTTCGGCTTTCGAATGTCGAAGGTACGCCATTCTCCGACATCGAAACTTCTCTCGTAAAGGCGATCAATCTTTCCCCCGCCGATGTTTACTTCGTGGCGCTATCCCGTCTCAACTTCGTCCGTGCTCAAATAGTCGCCAACTCGACTACGGGTACGCCGGAAGAGAATAGAGCGGTTTTCGACGAATCCATTAGGAGATCAATCGAAGCGGCCCGCCTTGCCGTCGATGCCAATCCGGCCGGATTTGAGAACTGGGTGGCATTCGGCACAATTTACGCCGCGCTCACGCCCGAGCCCTTAGCTGTGGAAGGTGCTTACGAGAATGCGCTCTTCGCCTATAACGAAGCGGCGAGAAGGAATCCCGCTAATCCGGAATTGCCCTTGCTTCTCTCCCGGCTGGAACTCAATAAAGGGAACGCAGATGCCGCCCGCTCCTACATTAGGAAAGCCATTGCCCTCAAACAGGATTATGCCGACGCTTATCTCATGCTTGCTCAGCTCGAGGTGTCTGCCGGCAATACAGCCGCGGCCATTGCTTCGGCGGAGAATCTGGCGATACTCGTGCCGGATAATCCCGGCATTCACTTTGAATTGGGTCTGCTCAAATTCTCTTCGAAAGATTACAAAGGTGCCTCCGAATCTCTCGGCAGGGCACTCGCGCTTTCTCCCGACTACGCCAATGCCAGGTATTATCTCGGCCTCTCACTTGCCAATCTCGGCCACTTCGCCGAAGCGCAAGCACAACTCGAGAGTCTCGAAGTTTCGAATCCAGAAAACGCCGATCTCAAGGCGGCTCTGGAAGCCGTGAAGAAAAATAAAGTTCCGGCCGCAAGATAGAGAACCTATGGTAAAGAAGATTTTCGGATTTTTCGGCCGGGAGACGCAGGCTCTAAATCAGGCCGCTCTGCTTCTTGGATTCTTCTCTTTCTTCTCGCTTCTTTTGGCATTCTTGCGCGACCGGCTTCTTGCTCACATCTTCGGCGCGGGAATTGAGCTCGACATCTACTATGCCGCTTTCCGCATACCCGACTTTATCTTCGTCACCGTCGCTTCTGTCGTCTCGCTCTCGGTGCTCATACCCTTCATCATAGAGAAGGACTTGGAGAGCAGGGCCGCTCTCCGGGAGTTCATCGACAGCATCTTCTCTTTCTTCGGCTTGCTCATAGTGGTAGTGTCCCTTACGGCTTATTTCCTCATGCCTTGGATCGCCGATCTCCTCTTCAAAGGCATGACATCTCCGGCGCTCGAGAAATTGATCTTCCTCTCGCGCCTCATGTTGTTCTCTCCGATCATTCTCGGATTTTCGAATCTCTTCGGGTCGTTGACGCAGGCCTTCAACCGCTTCACTCTCTATGCTTTAGCACCCTTGCTCTATAATCTTGGAATCATCCTGGGTATCGTCTTTCTGGGGAAGGGTCTAGGCACTACGGGGATAGGCATAGGTGTTGTGGCGGGGGCGTCGCTTCATGCGCTTATCCAAGTGCCATTTCTCATAAAGTCCGGTCTTTTCCCCCGTTTTACTCTACGCTTCAGCGCGGTTCTCATTGGTCGGATCGCGGCCATTTCCTTCCCGCGAACGATTACGCTTGCGATGAGCTCCATCACTCTTTTGTTCCTTACCTCCTTCGCTTCGCTCATGAGCCAAGGCTCTATTTCCGTCCTGTCTTTCTCTATCAATCTCCAATCCGTGCCGCTCTCGCTCATCGGAGTCTCTTATTCTCTGGCCGCATTTCCGACCCTGTCGCGCCGTTTCCGCGAGAAGAACTTGGAGGCCTTCCTTGAACAGATGACAACGACCGCGCGTTTTATCATCTTCTGGTCGTTGCCTCTGACGGCACTCCTCATCGTGCTTCGCGCGCAGGTGGTGCGGGTGGTGCTCGGCACAGGACTCTTCGATTGGAACGACACGCGGCTTACTGCCGCGGCACTCGCTCTCTTCGTCCTCTCTTCGACCTTCCAGTGTCTTTTACTCCTCTTTATGCGCGGATTCTACTCGGCTGGCATAACCCGGAAGCCCTTTTTCATCACCCTCTTCTCGACCGCCTTCCTCCTAGCCGTCACTTACGGATTGGTAAAGTTTTTCTACCTTTCGGACCTTTTCCGCTACTTTGTCGGAGTGCTTCTCAAGGTCGATGATTTGCCAAACACGGCCGTGTTGATGCTGCCTTTAGCCTTCTCGCTCGGCACGATTCTAAATGCAGTTGTCCTCTGGGTGGCGTTCGAGAGGGAATTTGCCGGCTTCACCCGGAGCGTCGCACGGACTTTCCTTGAAACTTTCGGGGCTGCAGTCATCATGGGTACGATCGCCTACTTCGCGCTCGATATGTTCGATAACATCTTCAACACGGCGACGCTCTTGGGCCTTTTCTCCCAAGGACTTTTGGCCTCTGTCTTCTCGATTGCGGCGGGAATTCTCGTGTTCATCGGGCTCAAGAGTAAGGAAATCGCCGGTGTCTGGGAGGTCATTCATGGCAGGTTCTGGAAGGCGAAAGTGATTGCAACGGATCCTGAGATTGTCTAACGACAAAATTTCCAATTCTCAATTTTCAATTTACAATTAAGGCACAATGAGCAATGCTCAATTTTCAAACAAATACGACTTAGAAGAAAGAACTGCTAAATTTGGCGAAAATATTATTGGTTTTTGTAGATTGGTAAAAAATGATAAGCTTGCAGAGCCTATCCTGAATCAGCTTATAAGAGCTGGTACAAGTGTGGGAGCCAACTACATGGAGGCAAATGGTGCAAGTTCAAAGAAAGATTTTCAGAACAAAATATTTATTTGTAAAAAGGAGATTCAAGAAACAAAGCACTGGTTAAGAATGGTAAAAAGCTTTCTTCCCGATAAATCAGAAGTAATTGATCCATTGAGTAGGGAAGCTCAAGAATTGACCCTTATATTCCAAAAGATTGGCTCTAGTTTAAAAATTGGAAATTGAAAATTCATTGAAAATTGTTAAATTGCAAAATTGAAAATTATGCAGAATATTCGGAATTTCTCCATCATAGCTCACATTGACCACGGCAAGTCTACGCTTGCCGACAGGATGCTTGAATTGACCGGAACGATAGAGAAACGGGCTATGCGCGAACAGGTGCTCGACTCGATGGATCTTGAGCGAGAGCGCGGCATTACCATCAAGATGCAACCGGTCAGAATGGTCTATCGACCAAAATTTCCAATTTCCAATGAAAATTCTAAATTGAAAATTGAAAATTCAGATTCAGAATATATTCTGAATCTGATTGACACTCCCGGGCATATAGATTTTTCTTACGAAGTTTCGCGGGCTCTGCGCGCGGTGGAGGGTTCTATTCTCCTCGTTGATGCTACCCAGGGAGTCCAGGCTCAAACGCTGACCACTCTGGGAATGGCCCAGAGCCTCGGGCTCACCATCATTCCCGTCATCTCGAAGATTGATTCGCCGCTTGCGCGGGTAGAGGAGGTAAGTTTAGAAGTTTGTAAGTTGTTGACCTGTGACGTTGACAAGGTGCTGCTGGTTTCCGGGAAGACGGGAGAAGGGGTAGAGGAACTCCTTGACGCAATTGTCGAGAGGATTCCTGGTCCGACCTCTCCCAGCCCTCTCCTAGATCTAGGAGAGGGTAAGGGTGAGGTCTTCCGCGCTTTAATCTTCGATTTCAAATATTCGAGCCACCAGGGAGTAATAGTTTTTGTTAGAATTTTTGAAGGCGAGGTAAGGAAGGGTGATAAGCTTATGTTCAAGATCGCGGGCAAGGAATTTCAGGCGCTCCAGGTCGGCATCTTTGCCCCCGAAGAACGCCAGGCTGACGAACTTCAATCCGGTGAAATTGGTTATATTGTCACGGGTATAAAAGAACCTGGAGTGGCTTCGGTTGGTGACATCATCATGTCCGTTGGTTCACACGACAGCCCAGCTTTGCCCGGATACGAAATCCCAAGGGCTGTCGTGTGGGCCTCGGTCTATCCCGAGAATCAAGATCACTTCAATACTTTGAAGTTTGCCCTCTCGCGTCTGCGTCTCTCTGATTCTGCCTTCTCGTTTGAAGAAGAGTCTTCCGGCGTTTTGGGCAGAGGTTTCCGTTGCGGTTTCCTTGGCATGCTCCACCTAGAGATCATCACCGAGCGTCTGCGCAGGGAATTCAATCTCCCGCTCGTCATCACTCTGCCGTCCATCACTTACAAAGTGATTTATAAAAACGGCAAGCAGGAAACAATTTATACGCCATCATTTTTCCCGGAAGATCACGTCATCGCAAGCGTCTTGGAGCCTTGGGTTACCGCAACAATAATTATTCCGCCGGAATATATGAGTCCGGTGATACAGATGCTTTATGAGTTTGAAGCCGAGCTTGGCGAAACCGAATCATTTGGAGAAGGCCGCACCGAGCTTAAATTCCAAATGCCTTTGCGTGAGCTTATGCGCGGATTCTTCGATCGGCTCAAGAGCGAGACCTCCGGCTTCGGCTCCATTTCCTATACTCTTTCGGAAGAAAGGACGGCGGAAGTGACGCGGCTCGATATATTGGTTGCTGACGAGCCGGTGCCTGCTTTTGCCAGAGTGATTTCCAAGAAGCAGGTGGAGATCGAAGCAGAGAAGGCCGTAGATCGGCTATTTAAAATTTTACCGCGTCAGATGTTTACGCTCAAAATTCAAGGCAGAGCGCTCGGCCGGATTCTCTCTAGCCGCACCCTCTCGGGGATGAAGAAGGATGTCACTCAACACATGTATGGAGGCGATATTACCCGCAAGATGAAACTTCGCGAGAAACAGAAGAAGGGCAAGAAGAAGATGAAAGAGCGCGGCAAGGTCAATATTCCGCAAGAAGTCTTCATTAAGATGATCAAACGGGACTAAGAAAATTTCTAATTTCTAATTGACCTAATTTCTAAATAAACCCCAACTTTAGAATAATTAGAATAATTAGAAATTAAGGAGAGGAGAATAAAGCAATATCATACTGACTACAATCAGAATGACTAATATTTTCCACATCGTCTGAACTTTGTTCTTATGTTTTCGGTCGAATAGCATTACTGCGTATGATAACATATTTCTATGAGTCCCGTTAGAGATTGATCATGTGGTACTATTGCAACATTATAAATAATCCCGGACACGCTAACGCGTCCTATCTCTAATGGGATGAGAGAGCTAGAGAGAAGACAGAAGGTGAAGCAATTTTTCTACTCGTGGCCGGCCATCATTCTTATGGCTGTACTGACCTTCTTCCTGGCCAAAGGTGCCGCGGGAGTAATGCTCAAAGAGCGCGAAAGCGCCGAGATGGTGGGGAAGCTCAAGGCCGAAACCGCGGAAGTCGAGGTCCGGGAAGCCGAACTTAAGGAGGGGATCGCTAGACTTAACACCGAAGAAGGTATTGTCGAGGAAATCAGGAGGAAATTCAGCGCCACGAGAGAAGGGGAGAGAGTGGCTGTCATCGTCGATCGGCATCCCGGGGCCACCTCGACCGAAGGGATGTCTCGTTCTTGGTACAGGCGGTTATGGAGTGCTATAATATCTCTCTATGACAAATAAGAAAATTGAAATTTACACGACTCCAACGTGCCACTTCTGCCACATGGCCAAAGAATTTTTCAAAGCCAACGGCATCGAGTATGCTGAATACAATGTGGGAACGGATATAGAAAGGCGCAAAGAAATGCTAGAGAAGAGCGGCCAAATGGGCGTGCCAGTAATCGTCATCGATGGCAAGGATTTCGTCATCGGCTTCAATCAGCCGGCCTTAGCGAAGCTTTTGGGGGTTAATTTCTAAGTGGTGCCACCGGTAGGAATCGAACCTACATCTAGGGTTTAGGAAACCCTCGTCCTATCCATTGAACGACGGCGGCAAGTGAGGAACAGCGAGAAAGCTCGCTTGCTCATTGATTCCGAACGCTGAGGCCGCTGCGAAGCTACAGGCGGCTTAAGCGTTGAAAATATAACACATTTTGATATAATTTTCGCGATGAATCCCGTACGAAATAGAAGTGTATTTCTCTGCGGGGTTTAATTTAACAATTAATTTCGTACGGGATGAATCCGGAAGAAAGACGCCTGTTGGAACGTTCCCTGAAGCTTGCCGAAGAGAATAACGAAATTCTCAAGAAGATGCGGGCCCAAGCCCGGAGGCAGACGATTTACGGATTCATCCGGCTTGTCATCATCCTGCTGCCGTTTGTGCTAGGATATTTCCTTCTCGAGCCGTATTTCGATCAGGCACGGGAGAATTACAACGGCGTAAGAAACTTGTTCAATTCATTGCCGCGTTAGCTTAGTGGTAAAGCAAAGGTCTGAAGAACCTTTGATGGGTGTTCGATTCACCCACGCGGCACAATATAGATTTTTTAATTATCAACAGTTGTCTATTTAAAATAGTGAACTCTCGCACTATACTTAGGGGTAATGAGGCCAGACAGAGATGAAGCATTTAAACTTAGACTTACCGGTAGAAGTTATAATGAAATATCTAAACTTCTTAAAATTCCCAAGTCCACTCTTTCTTCTTGGTTTACAGGTCTAGAGTTATCCAAAGTCGCTCGGGAAAGAATTCGCGATAGAGTTAATAAGACTGCAATAGCCGCATTAATAAAAAGAAATCATTCTCAAACTCATATTGCCCAGAAAAAAGCACGAAATATCAGAGATGTTGCAAAATCGGAAGTTTGTAACATTGAAAACAGAGATTTATTTATGATTGGTATCGCTCTTTACTGGGCAGAAGGTTATAAACGTCCGATAATGGAAAATGGAAAGGTAAAAACGTATCATCCAGTGACTCTTTCCAACTCTGATCCCGGATTAGTGAAAATTTTTGTGAGATTTTTGCGTGAAGTGTGCAATGTGCCGGAGGAAAAAATAACAGCCGAAATTCGTGTTTACGAACACCATAGCAAATCTTATTTGCTGGATTTTTGGAGCAAAATCACGGGTATTCCATTTAGCCGGCTTAGGACTATAAAAAACGGCATTAGTATATCCAGTCAAAGAATTCGTCCTTACAATATCTTGCCTTATGGAACAATTCAAATAAGATTTAACAGCACGGAGCTGTATCATAAAATAATGGGGTGGATAGAAGGATTATCTGTATAATAAAATATAACAATGAAAATTATACTCGTCTTAACGGATTCCAGAAGGAAAAATTCGGTTTTTGTTACAGATGAATTAAAAGTTTTTTCTCTTGAAGAGGCGATCAGGTTTACAAGCAATGAAAAGATTGATGATGCACATGTGGTAGAAAGGTCAACAGGTACCTATATCCGGACTAACCCGTCGGTACTTAGAAGCAGAGAATTTGAGCAGTTGTCGCTGACCGGTAGGAACCTGAGCCTATACTTGCAGGGAAATTATTCTTTGAATTTTCCATCAATAACTGAGTATCTTAAGCTGTATCGCAAATCGCTTAAACAAGAACAATCTTATATAAAACCGGTTGGGAAACCCAAAGTCCCAACATCTGCCGTAAAAAAGAAATTACTACCACATCGCGATCTGATTTTCAGCGCTGCTGAAAAATTTAGAATTGATCCGTATCTTCTCGGGGCAATAATGATAGATGAAATAGCGCAGCTTTATCCATTTGAGCAGATTGTTGATAAACTTAAAGCAAATATTGTCGGAAGAGATGCATCGGTTGGGATCGCGCAAGTTAAAATAGATACTGCGAATAATCTCATCAAAAAGGGATTATACAATCCCAATTCTAGCGATAAAAAGTTGCCTTTTGTAAGACTAGACAACGCTGGACGCAGACATTTATACGATTACCTTATTAAAGACAAATACAATATATTCTTTGCCGCGGCATATTTGCGTTCTTTGATTAATGATTGGAGTAAATTCGTTGATCTGAGGAAAAAACCAGAAATCATTGCAACTCTTTACTCGCTTCCGTATGTAAAACCACACGATGACCCGAAACCTAATGAACGCGGCTCACAAATTGCAAAAGAATTTTATGAGTTGACTAAAAAATTTTTAAGATGACTCTGGGACGGGCAGTAATAACCGTTGTTTTTCTGGTAATAGGTTTCTTCGCCTTTATTATGGTAGCGAAAATGTCAATAAATAATATAAAATTATTTATGATCCGTAATCAATTTGAGAAAATAAATTCATCAAGCGTTGCTGAATCCAGGTTCTTGGCTAAGAAGTCTGAAGTGGCTCATTGGGGCAATTCAAATCTTTGTGATTACTATGTCGGCCAATTTCGCGCTAGTCCGCTTTCCAAAACAGAAATAGAGAAGGCATACGAGAGTCTTATCATCCCATCATTTATGGGTGATAAAAATTCACCATTAGAATTGGAGATATTATTCACGGATAATGAGTGGTTTATCGACAACCCCTACTACTGGTATCAATGGTGGCAAGATAATATGAACAAGTTCGAAGTCTTACCAGGAGAGACTACCTATCTTGTATATGCCATTAGTGATAGTCATAACCCAGGCTGGGATCTTCGCTGTGATAATTAATACTAGCCCCCGCGGACTTTGAGTTTGGCCTGACGGTGTTTGTCCACCTTGGGTAGGCGCAGGATGAGCATGCCGAATTTCTCGGAAGCCTCGGCCTCATCAACATTTATTTCCTCGGGCAGGTTAATCGTTCGAGAAAAAGCGCCCCAATAGAGTTCGCGGTGGAGATATTCGTGATCGGAGACAGTTCTCTCTTCTCCTCGCTCGCCTCGGATGGTGACAGAGTCGCGGGTAATGGAGACATCAAGATCCTCGGGCTTCACGCCGGCGACCATGGTCTTGATGATTATCTCGGAAGGAGTGTTATAAACATCAACGGTAAGCTGCGCTTCCTCCGGTTCGTCGAAAATGGAGGATTTATTGCCGCCCTGCGCGATGGAAACGGTCTCCTCGACATCCCCATCGTCCTCGAGGCGTACTGCACCGGTCAATCGTTCAAAAAAAGATCTTTTATTTTTCATATACAAATAAATTATACATCAATACTTTTTTGGTGCAATACTTTTTGATTTCTCAAATACCCAAAGAAGGGCAATCGCCCCCACCCAGACGGATAAGAAGGCCAACGCTGTTCCCAGACCTTGGAATTTGAGGATCAAGGCGTTGAATACGGTATGGAAGATGATTGCCCAGAAGAGAGCTTTCCACACGTAACGCGCGCGGATCCTCTTCTGCTTGTAGAAAGAGAAGGATAGAGCGGCGCCTACGATGCCGGAGGAGACGACATGAAGGAGTGATGCTCCGATGAAGCGGAGATTGCCGGCAATGAAGCTCCCAGCGATATTCGCGTCCGCAAGCGGCCCCAGGATGAAGAGCGTATTCTCCAGCGCAACGAAGCCAAGAGCGGCGGTAATCATGTAGATAAGCGGGTCTATCGGCTCGTTGTCTTCTGTAGAGCGGATGCCGCCGAACCAGCCGGCGCCGAATTTGAAAATTTCTTCAATCATCGCCCAAGCGATAATTGCCGGCAATGTTGTGCCGGGCAGGAGTAGATCAACCACTTTTTGGAACGGCAGTACCAGAAGCACGGTGAGCATGCCGAGAAGGAAGGTGCGCGCTATAAGACCTTTAGGTTCAGGATTCTTCCTGTCTTCGTGAAGCCAGAAGTCGAGCCAGAGCAGTGCCGGCACAATGCCGCCGAGAAGCGCCCAAAAAATTATTTCAGGATTCATGAGGTTTACCCTGAGCGAAGTCGAAGGGCCACTTTTCTATCATTAATAAATTTTCTTCCTTCTTCAATTCGCCCCAAATTTCTTCAGTGATGAATGGCATGAAGGGGTGAAGCAGTTTCAGAGAGTTTTCCAGTAGATAGTAGTTAGTAGAAAGTAATTCGGGATTTTTCTTGCTCTCCTCCAATATCTCGTCGGCGAAGCGATGCCAGATGTAGTGATAAATTTTCTCCGCTGCGATGTAGAAGCGGAAGTTCTCCATGTCGGCCGTCACGTCGGCGGCCAAATTGTCGAATTCCTTGATAAGCTCCGACTGGTCAGATTTCGACGTCTTAACCCTCTCTTCGGGGGCTCCGACGCCGTTCGAAATCTGACCAATCTCCGCTTTAGATATCACGTAACGCGCGATATTCCAGAGCTTGTTGGCGAAGTTCTTGTAACCCTTGATCCTGTCTTCTGCCAATGCCAGAGAAGTGCCAGGAGTATTGCCGATGACGAGCGCCATGCGTAAGGCATCAGTGCCGTACTTTGCTGTGAGATCGAGCGGATTGATGACGTTGCCTTTCGATTTGCTCATCTTGCGGCCCTTGGCATCGAGGACCAGGCCGTGCAGATAAACGGTTTTGAAGGGAAGTTCGCCTGTGATATAAAGGCCGAGCATGATCATTCTCGCCACCCAGAAAAAGATGATTTCCCCGGCTGTTTCCATGACATCGGTGGGATAAAATATTTCAAAATCCTTGTCCTTTAACGTCTGGAGAGTGGCATACGGCCATTGACTGGAAGAAAACCAAGTATCGAAAGTATCCGTATCTTGCCTCACCGCGCCGCCACACTTGGCGCATGATTTTATCGAATTATCCAGATCGACCATGCCTTCTCCGCAGGATTCGCAAATTTTCGCCGGTATCGGTATGCCCCAGACGATCTGGCGGGAAATATTCCAGTCGATGATGTTTTCGAGCCAGTAGACGGTAATCTTTTTATAATGTTCTGGTATGTATGCAATCTCTCCTGCATTTATTTTCTCAAGCGCCTTCTCCGCCAAGGGCTTCATGTGCACGAACCATTGACTCTTGATCTGCGGTTCGATAACCGTGCCGCATTTGTAACAGGTCCGCACGACGTGCTTGTAAGCAGGATCAATTTTCTCAACTAGACCCTTGCTCTGAAGTTTATCGACAATCTTCGGACGGGCTTCGGCGATCTTCATGCCGGTGAATTCCCCCGCGACAGGCAGAAGCTTGCCGTCTTCGCCGATAATCTGTTCCCTGTCTAGCCCGTGCCTCTCCGCAATATCGAAGTCGGCCGCGTCGTGCCACGGCGTGATCGTCATAACTCCCGTGCCGAATTCCATGTCGATGGCCTGGTCTTTTATTACAGTCGCAGTAATCGGTCCGTTAATCCATTCGAGTTCAATTTTTTGTCCGTGCTTATAATCCTTGTACCGTTCGTCATCCGGGTGCATCACAACGTATTTATCTCCGAACTTTGTTTCCGGCCTTGTTGTGGCAATAGTAAATGGTCCGTACTTCAGATAATAAAATGGGTCAACCCGCTCCTCGTCAAGAATTTCCAAGTCAGAGAATGCCGTACGGTGTTTCGGGCACCAACTTACGATTCTCGAGCCGCGATACAAAAGTTCGTCATCCGAAAGGCGTTTGAAATTTTTATGCACGACTCTGACGATGTCTTGGTCCAGAGTGAATTTCTCTCTGGTCCAGTCGCAGGATGCTCCCATTGAACGGACTTGAGACTTGATATTTTCGGAATTCTCGAGGGTGAAGTTCAAAATTTCTTCATAAAGTTTTTCTCTCGGAATATCGAATCTCGAGCGGCCTTCCTTCTCCAACTTCTTTTCATACACGACTTGAGTTTCAAATCCCGCATGATCGAGTCCGGGCAACCATAAAGTTTTAAATCCCCGCATTCGCTTATAGCGGATCATGATGTCTTCAATAGTCATTACCAGAGCATGACCAGCATGGAGTGAGCCATTCGCATTTGTCGGAGGCATTATTATCGTAAAAGGTTTTCGAGAATCTGCTTCAGGTAGATTATCGGGATTGAAAAAGCCGCTCTTCTCCCACAAGTCGTAGATTCTTGACTCGGTCGCTTCCGGGTTATACGGTTTAAGAAATTTGGGATCCATGCGTCTTCTATGATAGCACGGCCGCAACCAAAAATATGGCTCTAATAAAGGACATTTATACATAAAGGACAAAATAATGATAAATGTCCTTTATCAAATTGAGAGCTTGACAAATGCTTCCGTGTAAGTAGTTTGGTGCATACTGACCTACGGAATACTGATGAAATCCACTTTTCCCTATAAATCCCATAAAAAATTCATGCAAGCAGGCGCAATATATCTTGCGTTTGCTGTATTTTTTGCTGGCATCCCTCTCAACGAAGTTTTTGCCGCACCGGTTGTGGATATCAAGGCCGAAGGTTCTGATGGACCAGTAGATGTGGTGGATGGAAATTCTTTTTCTTTTACCTGGACTTCTTCTGATGCTACAGCTTGCCAGATGACGACCCCGTCCGGAGCCTCTGGAGTGTCTCTTAGCGGCTCCGACGGTCCGATTGCCTCGGATCATCCGTGGTATCCGGATGTTGGCAGCTCGGTTACCCTTACTCTCGACTGCACAGATGGAGCGGAGAGTACCAGCGACTCGGTCACCATTAACATTGTTGCCGTGCCGCCAGCCCCGCCCCCTCCGCCAGCTGCTCCTACCGCTGATATCAAGGCTGAAGGATCGGATGGTCCCGTTGTTACCATAGCAAGCGGCGCTTCCTGGAATTATTCCTGGACTTCTTCCAACGCTACCGCCTGCGAGCTTTCTTCGCCCTCCGGCGTCTCTGGCGTCACACTCTCGGGTACCGACGGCCCGATCGCATCGAGCCATCCGTGGTATCCGACTGCCACTTCTTCAACAACCCTTATGCTGGACTGTACAAATGGCGTTACGAGTATATCTGATTCCGTGACTATTGCTCTTGCCGCAACACCACCTGCGGTTATCGCGGACATTAAGGCCAATGGTTCAGACGGCCCCGTGACCGTAGTAAACGGAGATTCCTGGAACTACAGCTGGTCCTCGACAAATGCTACCGCTTGCCAACTCACTTCGCCCTCCGGCGTCTCTGGCGTCACACTCTCGGGTACCGACGGCCCGATCGCATCGAGCCATCCGTGGTATCCGACTGTGGGTAGCTCTACCACTCTTACCCTGGATTGTACCGACGGCGTGACAAGTGATACAGATATAGTAGTAATTAACGTGGTCGCGGCCGCCGCTCCACCTTCTCCGCCGGCATGTCCTTTACCGCAAATAACGAGCTCTCTTACCTCGAGCGTCACGGTCAATCAGAGTTTCTCTTATACCATTACGGCCACTACGACTGGCGTTACCTCGACCACAACCACCTTTAGCATCAGTGGCGCTCTCCCTAGCGGGTTAAGTTTCAATGCTTCTACGGCAACTATTTCCGGCACTCCTACCGAGACTGGAACCTTCAATATCTCCATTTCTGCCGCCAATAGTTGCGGATCAGATACCGATACATTGATTATCACCGTTAATTCGGCTGGCGGCGGTGGGGGCGGCGGTGGCGGCGGAGGAGGTGGGGGCGGCGGTGGCGGTTCAAGCAGTCCGCCTTCTAGCACTTCTGGCAGGAGTGGAGGTTCTAGCAGACCTCCAACGACAACGTCTGGAGAAGTTTTGGGTGTAACCACGGCTAATTTCTGCCCATATCTTTCTAGTTATATGAGGATTGGTTTGAATAACGATACCATGCAGGTTATCCGCCTGCAGGCCTTCCTTAAGGTTTTTGAAAAGTTCGATTACGTCAATGTTACTGGCGTCTTTGATGAGGCAACCCAGCAGGCAGTGATGGAATTCCAGCTCCGCTATAAGGATGAAATTCTCGCCCCATGGGGGATAAGCCAACCGACGGGTTATGTTTACATAACGACTCTAGGCAAGATCAACCAAATACTTTGCGGCTCGACCATTCCTCATGTACAACCGGCAAAAGTTATAAAGGACATTAAGCCGGAAGTGCTCGGGAAGGAATATGGCGGCTTCAAAGAAGGCATGGGAACAAGCACGCTCTCATCGATACCCGTCATAGGTAGTGGTGGTGGAGGCGGCACAACATCCGATAAAGGACAAAAAACAGACATTCCAGAAACTTTAGCGGCAGCCTTATTCTCCTGGCCAGATACCTTAGGAGAATTTATCAGGTGCTTCTACGAGCTCCTATTGATACTTATTGTCCTTTATATCTTAGGAAATGTCCTAGAGAATGTCCTTTATAAAGACAATCCGGAAAATGTCTCTAAGAGATATTATGCTAAGTGGTGGACAATTACTTCCGGTTTCTTGGTTTCTCTAGGCGGGGCATATTACTTGGGGGAGTGGTGTTTGCTCACGCCCCTTCTCATAGCTCTGCTTGCCGTTGTTGTCTGGATATTCACGCGGCCTAGACCAAAAATAGTTCTGGAGAAAACTGAGAAGAAATCTTAGAAAGAAAGATTGCCTTCGGCAATAATTATCTCTCGTTTCTCCATTAAAGAAGGATCGCAGGATACTTGGACGTAAGCGGCAATGCCTATCATTACGGCATTGTCGGTCGTTAGAGACCGTTCAGGCATGCGCAAAAGAACAGCGTCGAAATCTTTCATCATCTCTTCAAGCTCTCTCACAAGATGTTTGTTGGCTGCGACGCCTCCTCCAATAATCAAAGTTTTTATATCTTCCGATGTGTTCCCCAGCGCTTTGCGGGTTTTCTCTACCAGCACCTCGACAGCCGCATCCTCAAACGCACGAGCGATATCTTCTTTCATCTCGTCATTTAATTTACCCAGGTCTCTTATTTTATAAAGCACGGCAGTTTTGAGCCCGGAATAAGAGAAGTTGAGGTCGCCGGAATTGATCATGGGCCTGGGAAATTTGAAATTTGTTTCTTGCTTTGCCCTCCCGTAGCCTTGCGCGGAGGAGGGTTTCTTGTTTCTTGAGATTTCAGCTAGCGCTGAAATCTTCGGCCCTCCTGGGTAGTGAAGGCCGAGCATGCGAGCCACTTTATCAAACGCTTCGCCCACGGCATCGTCCTTCGTGCGACCAAGAATCTCGTATTTATCAAAATCTTTTACCAAGACCAGCTCCGTATGTCCACCCGAGACCAGCAAAGCAAGCGCTGGCAGAGCTAGCGCAGATTTAGGATTTAGGATTTCTGATTTAGGATTTGTCTCGGTTCTATAAAGAACAGAGAAGATGTGTCCCGCCATATGGTTTGCGGGCACGACTGGCTTGTTCCATTTTTTACCCAATTCTTCAGCAAAAGTAATACCAGCCCAGAGAGCCGGCTCGAGGCCGGGGCCGGCCGTAACAGCAATGAAGTCGATGTTTGGAATTTCAAATTTCGAATTTTGAATTTGTTTGGAATTTGGTGCTTGTGATTTGGTGCTTTCAAGAGTTTGCTTGAGCAGTATTGGTAAATTCTTCTCGTGTTCGCGTTTGGCAAGCATTGGAAAGACGCCCCCGTACTGTTCGTGGAGCGGAATTTGAGAGAGCAGGGTATTGCCAAGAATCTTTATCTCCGGATTTTCGAGCGGGCCGGTAATATCGAGGAGAGCTACTGCCGTCTCATCACAGCTAGTTTCTATAGCAAGGATTTTCACATGAGCCCATTGTACCTAGAATGGAACACTTTGGAAAATATGGTTCTAAAATGGAAGAGCACTCTTGGCGGAATCCCACTTCCAGCTTTAGCCACGTAATATAGCCATTAAACCAAAGGTTAAACCGACTCCTCCACTTTCAAAGTATTACCTTAGTGGTTATTAAACCTTTATAAAAAGAAGAGGCGCCACACTTTCGCGTGGCGCCCTGTTAATGCACGTGTACTTCCGCTTGAACTAGACCGACGCCATTCCCTTGATGATCTCGTCGGCGAGAGCCGTGATGCGCTGACGCAGCTCGGCATCCCACACGGGGCTGTAGCCGTACTGGCTCTCGTCGGCCGGCTTCTTCGAGACCGTGATGACGAACGACGGCGCTTCCTTCTTCGAACGATCTTCGTAGGACGAAGCGAGGAACCCGACGAGAATGGACCCGTCGACCTTCCACGTGTCGAGACTTGAACCGTTGCCGTCGTGACGATAGCGGCTCTCGACACGTCCGATGGAAACCGTGACGCGAACGTCATCGTCTTCCTTGAGCACGAAGCTCTTCGGACTGTCGTATCGATCGCCAGTCATCATCTGCGCGGCGATCTGCTGGCCCACTTCGGCTTCGAGGCCGAGCAAGCCGCCGATTCCCGTGTAGATCTGGCTGAAGTCGATGGCGAACTGCTTGTCATCGAGCGGCTCCGTTGTGACGACGACGCTCTTCGAAAGCAGAGTACGCGGCACGCCGAGGAAATCGGCGAGACCCTGTTCTGGGGCATCTCCCACGTACGCGGCGTGAACGTTGAGAACGTAAACGTCCTCGTCCTTGTCGCGCAGCTCGATCTCGACGGTGGTCTTGAAGAAGTTGCCCTGGCCATCGTAGTCGTAGTGCCTGTTCCAGCGACTGTTGCGGCGAATAGCCGTCTCGGCTTCCTGGAGCATCCGCTCGACGAAGGCATCGGGGCTTCCCGCGAGTGCGCCTGCGTAGAGCATCAGACCGACCGCCAGTCCGCCACCCATCTGTTCGATGGCTTCGGCCTGGTGATTCGTGGTTGCGCGAGCGCCCCGAGCTTTCCCTTCGGAATAGGCCTGGAGTGCCGCTTTAACGCTGTCCCATCCCTTGAGAGGGATCCCACGGCAGTTCTCACTGCCTACGACACTGGTAATCTGCATTGTTGTCTCCTGTGAAAGGGCGGTTGATTCCGCCTAAGATACTAACATATTAGAGCGTTAATGTCAAGCACAATGCACTGGCTAAACTGACTCCGTAAACCTCTGCATAAAGTTTCCGAAAGCTCAAAAGAATAGAATGGAGTTTATATGCTTAAGAATAAGGGTTTTTAGGAAAATGAGGCAAAAATAACACTGAGCAAATGGACGGTTTATGCAGTAGTTTATGGAGTAAAAAGCCGAGGTTTAGCGAGTACTTTCTGCCACTATTTTGGTGTAGAGTTAAGGCTCATGGAAATACCAGAAATAGAAGCTTTGATTTTGGACGGAATACTACCTGATCAGCAACGGGCTATTGAACATGTGACTAGTCATGCGCGTCTTTTGGCTGGTCCTGGAACTGGTAAGACCCAGTAATGGAACAACCAGCTGAAATGCTATTAAACCCAGCAAACACCGAGGTCCAAGCTAAGTTGTTCGAGATGGTATTCGAAAGGATGCCCACTTATGAGGAGGTACTCAATGGAACACCAAAACTATCGTATGTATTCGAGCTTTCTTCCAACTTTAAGCCCGATAAAAACCAATGGGTGACCCTACCGGGGATCGAACCCGGGTTCACAGATTGAAAACCTGTTGTCCTAACCACTAGACGATAGGGCCGTCAACGCTAAATATCTTACCATTTTTGTCCTAAAATGCTATAGTTTCCTCTGCTGGAAGCGTGCCAGAGTGGTCGAATGGGCCGCACTCGAAATGCGGTATAGGGGTAACCTTATCGGAGGTTCGAATCCTCCCGCTTCCGCTGAATTAAATTTTAGTGTAATCTATTTTCAAATGCGCGGTTAGCTCAGTTGGTAGAGCATCCCCTTGACGTGGGGAGGGTCAGAGATTCGAGTTCTCTACCGCGCACAAAGGTAAGCTAAGTTGACATCAGACGTCTTCTAAGCTAGATTCCTTGCCTAGGAAACGTCCTTTCCGTATCAAGGGCTACCCTTGATATAGAGGAGTACAGTATGAAGAAAATCTTGTTCACGCTGGTTTTCCTCGCTTTCGCTTCGTCTGCGTCGGCGCAGGTTGGTGTTTACGGATCAGACAAGGAATGTTTGGCCAACCCCAATGGGCCGGCCTATGTTCCGACGACGACGAGTTCCAAACCGCTTGCGGCCGGTGAGGTTGTTATCTGGCACCAGGCGGGATGCGCCGACATGGAGGTGCCGGAGATAGTTGCTTCGAAGAAACGCGGGTGGGCGAAAATCGACGCGGGTAGCAATCTGGTCGCTGACAAGAATGTTGGCAAGGCCAAGCGCCATGCCAAATGCGACAATACAGTCTTCGAATTCGTGCCGTTTCCGAGCGAGGTGCCAACGGCGCCGATTCGCGAGGGTGTCACGCATGTGACCTTCGAGCCGGTCAGCGGCGAAATCAAGCACACATTTCCAGACCCGATTCGTGTGCGGGTTGAGGGCAAGGTGGAGACTAGTTCTCCGCCTAAAGAGAAACCCCAGCTTCTTCAGTTGGAAGCGAAGAAGCGGCCAGATTTTCTGGTCGTCTCTTACCGCCGCTGCAGTCGGCAGCGGCATCTACTGCGCCGTCGAGGGTTGCAGACGGACACTTACCGTCACCCAGACGGTAATCGTTCGCTGAAAGTGTGTCCGGGCCCCACTCCGACCTCTGGTCGGAGTGGGGCCTCTTTGTTACTCAGACTATTTTGTGTGAAGGTGGAGATAAATATCTTCAAGCGCCTTTACGGCGTCGCCTGCGGCGATGTTGTTCTGATGGTAGAGTCCGTCGGTTGAGTCACCGGCCGCCCAGACGCCATCGATGGAAGTTCTTTGCGTTTTGCAATCGACGACAATCTGTCCGATTTTATTCATATCGACAAGTCCTTCCGCGAAGTAAGTGGTAGGCACGAGGCCTATTTCTACAAAGATGCCGGAAACCCTTATTTCATATTCTTCGCCGTTGCTATGATATATCATAACGTTTACAAATTTATCCCCTCCAATTTCTTTCGGTACAGCATTTTTTACCGCCTTTATATTGGGATGGGAAAGCACCTTCTCAACTGTTACGGGATCAGCTTTAAATTCGTCCGAACGATTGAGAAGTGTTACGGATGAGGCGTAATTTAGAAGCTGGGCGGCCGTCTCGAAAGCGGCATTGCCGCCTCCTACGACCGCCACGTCTTGTCCGGCGAAAAGGGGCCCGTCGCATGAGGCACAGTAGGAGATGCCTTTATTTTCAAACTCTTTTGCTCCCGGGATATCAAGCTTCCTTCTTGTCGAGCCGGTAGTTATAAGCACCGTTTTCGAAGTATAAGCTTTTCCGGATTCTGTCTGGATTTGAAACTCCTTATTCAACTTATTAATCTTATTAACCTTATCACCTAGGAGAATCTCAACTGATTCTCCAGCATAAGCATGCAGATGATTCTCCAGCATTTTGCCAAAATCAGCGCCGGGAATATTTATAGTGCCGATCCAGTTCTCGATGCCCGAGGATTCTGTGGACTGTCCGCCGAAACTCTCTGTTATTAAAATCGTTTTGAGCCGTTTCCTCGCGGCATAAACGCCGGCGGCCACGCCGGCGGGGCCTCCGCCGATAATCGTTAAATCGAACATTCCTCTATTTTACTTCAACTTACTCCTTCTGAGAAATGCTGGAACGGCACTCCAGTCGTCATCATCACTGTTGTCTTTCGCGAGGGGGACGGGGGAGGGGACGGGCTTCTTCACATCCACTTCTTTGGCCGGAGCTTTCTCGAGGGCGTTGAAGATGCGGCCTTTCTTATCTTCTTCCGAACTGAAGCTCTGGAAGAGCGATCCGGCTTTCCTTGCATTGTTCTCCGGGAAGTTTGAGGCGATGACGGTGATCTTCAATTCGCCCTTCTTGAGCTTCTCATCGCGGACGGTGCCAAAGATAATTTTGGCATTGGGATCGACGGACTCAGTAATAATTTTGGCGGCATCCTGAATTTCAAACATAGTGAGATCGTCACCGCCGGCAATAGAGAAGAGCACTCCCTTGGCTCCGTTAATCGAAAGTTCGAGAAGCGGAGAGGAGATGGCGGCCTTGGCGGCTTCGATAGCGCGATTCTCGCCGGAGGCGGAGCCGATACCCATGAGCGCAGCTCCTGAATTCTCGAGGATGGAACGGATGTCGGCAAAGTCGATATTGATAATGCCTGGAGTGGTAATGAGGTCCGAGATACCTTCGACAGCCTCCTTCAAAATATTGTCGCAGATGGCGAAAGCATTCTTGGCGGTGATGTTTTTCTCCACCGTCTGGAGTAGGCGATCGTTGGGGATAACAATGAGCGCGTCCACCGATTGCTTGAGATCTTCGATAGCGGTCTCGGCAATTTTCATCCTCTGCTGGCCCTCGAAGAAGAAGGGTTTGGTGACGACCGCGACGGTAAGACAGCCATTCTCTTTGGCGGTGCTTGCCACGACAGGCGCCGCGCCGGAGCCGGTGCCACCACCCATGCCGGAAGTGATGAAGACCATATCTCCGCCCTTGATCGACTCCTGCACCTCTTCCTTAGTTTCCTCCACGGCGCGCTTGCCGAGCTCCGGGTTCATACCGGTGCCAAGGCCTCGGGTAAGGTTTTTGCCAATATGGATTTTCTTCTTGGCGAGCGAGTTGTGGAGATCCTGGGCGTCTGTGTTTATACAAATGAATTCAACCCCCCTGACCTTGGAATTGATCATGTGGTTGACCGTATTTTTGCCCGAACCGCCCACTCCGATAACCTTGATTCTGGCGAAAGATTCTACTTCTGGTTTGATTTGTGGCATGGGCTTAAATTATTTTGATGGGCCTATCTTACTCAAAGCTTCTGAAAAAGGAAAGCAATAGACAAGATTCGCAAAATATTTCATCGTTTTATGGCAAAATTTGAGAAATCAGGCGGGAAATTTTCTGCATCAGTCCTTTGCCCCCGGGCAATATCGAATTCTGGCCGCCGCTGTTCCACGAATTTTTCTCCCCGGAATTGAAACCCGCTAAGGAGAGCCCGCAGGCCGTGGCCCAGATACTTTCCCGCATGCGATTCTTCTCGCTTGTGCCAAAATGAATTTCCGCAATGCGCGCCGGCAGTTCCAGGAATTCTTCCGCGAAATTTTTGGTACCCGCAAGCGATGCACCACCGCCGGTAAGGATGATGCCGGCCGGCAGCAGCCGATCGCGGCCGATAACCTTTAAATGATTTTCTATGAGCTCGAAGCAGTCGCCGAGGCGAGCGAGGATTATCTCCTCGAGTTTCTTCTTCGAGTACGTAGAGCGGGCCAAGCCTCCCTCCTTCACATTCTCTGCGTCTTCGAGCGGAAGCTTCAAGCCTAAGGCAATATCGTTGGTAATGTCTGATCCGCCGATGGGGAAAACTTCGAGGGAAACGGGGTTACTGTTCTCGAAAGTGGCGACGGAGAGCGTTTCCGCGCCGAGATCAACGAGAAGACAGCCAACGCGGCGGTCCTTCTTTGAAACGGTGACGAAACTTGCCGCTACCGGCGCTGCGATGACATCAACGACCTCAAGTCCGGCCACCTCGATCGTCTTTATGAGCTGGGAGAGGTGATGCTCGAAGCAGGTGATGAAAAGGGCCTTGACCTCGAGTTTTTGCGCCTTGAGGCCGAGCGCCTCGCCCCAGACGGCAAGAGAGTCGATCTTGTACTCGACGGGAATGGTATTGATGATTCGCTTGTTTAAAATGGCAGTCGAGGGCAGAGACCTCTCCGCCGCCTCGAGGACGGCGGAGAGGTCTCGCTCGGTAATCTCAAGATCCGCGCGGGTAATGGCCACCGAACCACTAGCTTTCGCACTTCCAAGTCCTATGCCGCCGAAGGAGACATAAGCGCGCCTGGCCTTTACTCCGGCCGCCTTCTCGGCGCGGCTTACCGCTAGCCGCACACTCTCGGCCGCCTCCGCGACGGAGACGATGTAGCCGCGCTCGAGGCCCTTGGAGTCTGCACTGCCGGCACCGATAATCCTCGGCGAGAAATGCCCCTGTTCGAAAATGGCTTCGGCTATGATTACCTTGGTTTGGGAAGTGCCTATATCGATGCCGACTGTGATTTGACGAGCCATTTTTTTTCTACTCGATTCATTCTAGCCCCATGTGGCATTCCTTTCAAATGCAGAAGTCCGTGGATAAAGAGATGAAGTGGCGAAAATTCGCCCAATTTCGACAGATTAATGAAAATTTCTCCCGAATTTTTCGAAAGAGGGAAGGAGAGTATATTGGCCGGTTTGTCTTTGCCTCGGAACTTAAGATTGAGCTTCCTCGAAAGTGAATTGCCGCAGAAAACGAGCGAGAGTTCGTAGCGTTTACCCAGAATTCCGTCTTTAATTTTCTCGAATGTCGCCCGAGGTATCTTCTTTCTGGTTTTATTGGAAATTGAAAATTGCAAATTGAAAATTGCCGAAGACTAGCGTCTTCGGCGGGTAAACTTCGTCACCTCGGTCATTTTGCCCTGTTTTATCAATTCGGCGGTTGCTTCCTTCTTCTTCAAAAATTCAAGCGTCTTGGCGCGACGAACGTTTTCAGACTTCTCGCGCTCGGAATAGCGCTTGCTTCGAACGCGAGGGAGGATGCCGGCTGCCTGAACACGTTTGGTGAAGCGGCGAAGCACGCCGAGATTATTCTCGTTCGGTCCCTTCTCGACCTCTATATTGACCATGGCTTGCATAGGCGGACAATTTAACACAAGGCTAGGAAAATGTCTAATTATAGAGAAATCTTCTTTAAATATTCAGGGAGCAATTCAAGTAGGATGGTGTCCTGGGCGCGGGTTTCTATGTTTCTAATTGTGGCGGTGCCGTCGAGAGCCTCTTTATGCCCGATGATTATAAGATGCGAGACATTTAAGGCTTCGGCGTTTGCGAGTTGGACAGCGAGTTTGTCTTTGCCGAGGAAGTGGTGTACGGGGATCCGGTTGGCGCGCAAACTTTCTATGAGCGAGAGCGTTCTCATCTTGGCTTCGCGGCCGAGCTGGACGAGGTAGAACTTCGGCTTCGGCAATTGTTTGTAAACTTTTTTGGCGGCATTTTTCACAGCGGAGAAGATGGTCACTCCGGCCATGGGTATCTCTTTCCTCAACCCCAGACGCCGGGTCAGGCGCGAATATCGGTAGCCGACGGCGAGAGTGTATTCCTCCTCGTGCCCGATAGATCTCACGGCGAAGATAGCATGTGAAGAATGGTGCTTCTCCCCCACGAGCTCGGGCGCCAGGCGGAAGTCGACTCTCATTGATTCCAAGTATTCGAGCACTTCTTTGAAATGGAGTCGGCTTTGCGTCGAGAGGAAGGCAAGCGAGGTTGGCGCTCCAGAACGGAACTGAATTGCCTCTTCCTCTTCACGTCGGAAGAGATTCCAGACATCTTCTTTTAAACTCTCCTTGAGTGCTGGATTAAGTGAGCCGCCAAATTTCCTCACATAAGCGGCGAGTTCGCGCTCGTAGAGTAAGACGGAATCTTTGTCACCGATGGAGTTGATGTCCACGCGCAGATTTTTGTGTCCCTCTTCCGTAAGTATTGAGAGCGCGGCGCGGATGAGTGCAGCCTCGGCGATGCCTCCCGGCGCGCCGATGAAATGGAGAGAATATTCTGGTTCGCGCTGGCCTCTCTTCTTGTATATGAGGGAGAGCGGGTGGGGAAGGGAAGCTAGGTTCTCCCCCGCGTAATAGCGGATGAGAGCGGCCTTCTCGGCAGCGTCGAAATGTGGATGTTTCAGGCAGTGCGCCGTAGCCTCAAGATCCGCTTCGCAGATTTTGGGCGCCGCCACGGGCATGAAGCCGAAATAAGTCGCGGTCAAGATCGGCTTGTCGAATTCGTGAATGTTCCAAACCGGTTTTTGAGCTTCTTTAAGCATTACTCGTCGTAATTACCAGGGAATAAATCAGGCGGGTAAAGCCGGAAGACGGGTCGACCAACGATATTTGTTGCCGGCAGAGCTCCCCAGATGCGCGAATCAGCGCTCGATGCGCGATTGTCGCCCATGACGAAGTAATCGTCTTCCTCGAGGATTGTCGTCAGATTCTCATGCTTGGGCAGGCGTACATACGGCTCGGAGAGGCGGAGACCTTCGGGGTATTCGGCATTCACGATCGTGACCTCGCCGTCTCTAATCTTCACGGTTTCATTCGGCAGGCCGATGAGCCGCTTGATGAAATACTTTTTCGGATCGTTCGGATATTTGAAAACAAGCACCTCGCCTCTCTCCGGCCCGCGGAAGCGGAATGAGATCTCGTCGATAATAAGATAATCATCGTTGTCGAAGGTTGGATACATCGAGAGGCCATCCACGACAAATGGTTGGGCGATGTAGAGCCGGAAGGGGATAACGATGATGACAGAGAGGAAAACGAGTTTGAAAAATTCTTTCCAGAAACTCTGTTGTCGGTCGTTAGTCGTTGGTTGTGAGTTCTCTGGAGGCATTTCTTGTGAGAGATTGTATTACTTAAGTTTATTTGACACAATAGCAATATGTATATCGTTGTAGGTTTAGGCAATCCGAGCGCGGAATATGCGAAGACGCGGCACAATACCGGCCGCATGGCCGCTGACAATGTCCGCGACAAAGTCAGCGGGATAAAGGTTTTCGTTCCCGACACATTCATGAACAAGACTGGTAGTGCAGTAGCGAAGGTGGTGAAGAGTAAAAGGGCGGCGGAGAAACTGATTGTCATCTACGACGATCTCGATTTGCCGCTCGGGACCATGAGAATTTCTTACAATCGCGGTTCGGGTGGACACAAAGGGCTCGAATCTATCATCCGTGCTCTCAAAACCCGCGAGTTCATAAGGATCCGCATCGGCATCGGCAAGAAATCGGATGTCGAGAAGCATATTCTCGGCAATTTCTCGAAATTAGAAATGGAGAAACTGAAAAAAGTTTTCAAAGGTGTCGTAACTGCAGTCGAAACCATTATTGAAGAAGGTCTCCAACCAGCCATGACGGAGTTTAATGTAGCAAATTAACCTAATTATTCTAATTAACCTAATTAACCTAAATAATGTCTCAAGCTCCAAATCCTAAATACGATCTAGAAGAAAGAACCGCTAAGTTTGGGGAAGAGATAATTAATTTCTGCAGATCATTGCCACTTAATGATATTACCAGGCCGATAATCAACCAGTTAGTAAAATGCGGCACAAGCGTTGGTGCTAACTACTGCGAAGCTGATGATGCTGAAAGCGGGAAAGACTTCAAGCATAAAGTCGGCATTTGCAAGAAAGAGTCCAGAGAAAGCAAGCACTTCCTGCGAATGTCTGCCGTGGCTGTTCCGGAAAAGAAAGATGAAGCCAGAATATTGTGGACCGAAGCCAAAGAGCTTAACTTAATTTTCAATACTATCTACAAGAAAGTGAAATGATTTGGATATTGGGATTTATTTAGAATAATTAGAGCAATTAGAAATTAGGTTAATTTCGTTTGTTTTCAACAAACGACAAAGCCATTTTTTGTTCCCTGGGGTCGAAGAGAGTGATCTTGAAGCTGTACACCTTGCCCATTTCGAGAGTCGAGCGGAGCTTCTCTTCCTGCCCGCCGAATTCCGAGACGTGGATCAGGCCTGCAACGCCTTCCTCGATAGAGGCCAGCGCGCCGTGCTTGTTGTATTTGATGATGACTCCTTCGACCACGTCGTCCTTCTTGTAGGCCTTGGCGGCATCCTTCCACGGATTCTCCTTCAATGCCTTGATGGAGAGGGAAATCTTGCCGTCCTTGATCTCAATCACTTTTACCCGCACCTTTTCTCCAATTTTAAACATGGCTTTCGGATTCTCCACCAGACCCCAGTCGATTTCCGAGATATGGACAAGCCCTTCCAGGCCATCTTCAATTTTGACAAAAATGCCAAAATCTACGAGGCCCGTAACTTCGCCGGTAAGCTCGTCGCCTAAAACGTATCTCGAGACAATATCCTCCTTATCCTTCGTTTCCGGAGATTTCTCGGAGAAGATGAGCTTGCCTTCCTTCGGATTGACGCCGATGATCTGGACGGAGAGCTTCTCGCCCACAAGCTTCCTCAGTTCGTCGAGGATCTTGTCTTTGTCGCCGTCGGAGATTCTCGGATAATGCTCGGGCTTAAGCTGGGAGGCCGGCAGGAATCCAGTAATGCCCTGCCAGTTGATGATGAGTCCGCCCTTGTTGGCATCGGTGATAGGGAGCTCTAAGACGCGCTTCTCGCGAATTGCTTCTTCGGCTTCGTTCCAGATGATGGCCTGGCGCGCTTCCTTAAGAGAAATTTCGATATAGCCCTCCTTGCCGCCGATGCCCACCACTTTGCCCGCGACGATGTCGCCGACATTGATCTTCCTGATGATGTCGCGGGCGTTCATGAATTCGCGCCCGTAGATAATGCCAGTACCGAAAGGCGGCAGGTCCACATAGACCGCGCCTTTGTCAATAGAAATAACCGGACCCTCGACGAGGTCGTCGACTTGGGGAGGGTTCGGAATTTTTTCCAAAAATTCCTGAGATTCGTTATTTGTTTGGGCGGCGCGTATAGTCTTGCGAGGCACTGCTTGCGTCTTTTCCGCACTTCGTTCGACGTTTTCCGATACTCGTTGCGCTGCCGCTGAACGTGCCTGTTCGGCGCCAACTTCAACCTTATCTTCTGTCTTTTTTCTTCGCGTAAATAATCCCATTTGAGAATGCCGTTTCCGGTCCTCGGGGTTAAGAATGGTTGCCAGACCCAGCCTGCCTCCGCATAAAGCTTCGGCGTGGCGACGAGGGATAACAGAAACGGGACTAATAAAGAACCAAGGTAATTTAACAAAGTTAAAGCCCCGACGCAAGGTCGGGGCTGTTAGTTTCCCGGTAACCGCCGGGTGTCGGTGGAACTGAAGAGAACGACTACGACGCGGTCTTGGGGCGCTTCATGAGCGCGTTGTTCGCCTTGAACTGTTCGAAGTGCTCGAGGATGATTCGCTTCGCCTCCTCGATGTTTGCTGCGCTGCCATTTGTGATACTCATGCCGCACGCGCGCGCAAGGCTGAACGATACTGTGCTGGCGTTGCACTCATCCTTGTCCGGATTCGGATTCATGACGGCCTTCCACTGAATGTTACCGGTGACTATCTTCCCACCCCTTGTCACGTCGTATCGGTAGATCGTGTAGACCAGCAACTTGTCGCTGTATCCGTCGAGATTGACGCGGGTTGAGTAGTATCCGCAGCACGCGGCGGTGGCGAGAACAACAGCGATGACAACAAACGAGAGCAAGCTCTTCATACTGTGTCTCCTAAAAACGTGAGCACGAAATGTGCTTCCACTTGCTATCCCAGCATACTTCATAATTTTTGTCAAGCACGACGACGATTTGAAAATGTAAAAGGGCCCCGACCGAAGTCGGGGCCCTGGTTGTTCCCGGATGCCGCCGGGCGCGGTGGCGATTATTCGTCGCCGCTTGTGCCGGTCGCGCGCTGGCAGGTTTCTCCCGCCTTCACGCGTCGCGTACGCCGCGGCGCGATCTTCATCTCGAACGCGTTCGCATTGAGTGAGATCTCGCCGGTTTCCCGATCGACCACCACATGATAGCCGTTCGGAAATTCCATGACGTCGGTCCCGAACGTGATTGTGTTGCGACCTTCACGCTGGGCAGCCGCCACGGTGGCGCGGACTGCGATCGCCGGGTGCGGGGCCGGCTGGGGAGCCGGACGCTCCGGTTCGGGCGTCGGCACGGCTGCCGCGCCCGTCGTGAACGTAAAGCCGCGGTAGGTGTCGCCGCCGAAGTTGACCGGATTCATGCACGCCATGAGCGTGATGAGGTCTTCTTCGGTCCCGTCCTGGAAGCGATATCTCGCCCGGTACGCCGCGAGCGGTTGCTCGATGCGACGCGGACGGAATTCGCCTCCCAGATACCCAACCTCACCTTCGCCGACGATGGTGCCCGATTCGATCGGTCCGACCCTCGTTGCTCGGATGAGCGCGCGGTCCACGTGCGGATTCCTCGCTGCGTAGCGCGCCGCCGCCTGCTGATCGAAGAAGTTCGTCAGCCGCTGCGGCTCGCTCGCCGGAATCCCGCCCGGAACGTACGGTGTGCCCGATGTGATCGGGTCTTGTCGCAGTTCCCGCTCTTGCTCCTGCTGGCCTCGTTCGTAATCGCGACGGGCACGCCTGATTGCCCAAGCGGCCCATCCGCAGATTGAGATTATGGCAAGAAGTAGTGCTGTCAGCACCCACTTCAGCCAACCGAGGCTCTTCACCTCCGCTTGCGCGGGCGTCGCCGGTGCCGGCTTCACGAGTTCGTTGATCGGGATCGCCTTGGGCGTCTCGACATCGAACCGCACCTTGAGCCGGTTGAAGCCGAATAGCTCTTCGCCGGGTTTCAAGAGAAGAATGATCTTGCCATCCTTCTCGAAGACTCGGCCAGGCTCCTTCAACTTCGGGTTGAGCTCGACGATGAGTTTCCACATCGCCGCGTCGTCATAGTACTGACGAGAGAGCTCCCAGCCGGTGTCGCCGGGCTGGACGGTGTAGGTGCCAGTGGGCGCCTGCGCATTGGTGATCATGGGAGCGATCGTGAAGATCGCCACCAGGATCAGGACGAACGAAACGAGTCCGAGTCTCTTCATCTGTCATCCTTTCGGAGAACACACCGAGAATACGGTGCCTGTTACCTATCCTAGCACAGTTTAAAAAGAAAGTCAAGCTCGCTTTCGACTTCGCTCAGGGTAAAAAATGCTGGCAAAAATTGGCCATTTTTGGTATAATTGACACGAATTTACGCGAATATGATCGAATGACGCGAATATTCGTATCATTCGATCCAATTCGTAACATTCGCATTATGATAATTAGTTATCAGGGGTTGGACGCATTCAAGATTTCCCAAGGAGACTTGGCGATTTCCGTTAATCCAAGAGCAAAAGTCTCGGCCGATGTGACGTTTTTTACGGGCAAGAAAAATGAGACCTCGGAGAAATCCGGTTTCGTAATTGACGGCCCAGGCGAATACGAAATCAAAGATATTTTCATAAAAGGATTTTTGCTAAAAGAGGAAAATACTTACAAAACGACTTATCTCATCACGTTTGAAGGCATGAAGTTGTGCTTCCTAGGTTCGCTCGAGGCGCCGGAGGAGATCGAAGATGTCGACATTCTCTTCGTTCCAGTCAACGCCGATGCGGCCGCCTCGTACAAGCTTGCGGTCTCGCTCGAGCCCTCGGTCGTCATCCCGATGAATTACGACAAAAAGGCGCTCGAACAGTTTGTGAAGGAAGGCGGCGAGAAGGTCGAGCCGATTGAAAAACTGGTGGTGAAGAAAAAAGATTTGGAAGGCAAAGAGGGGGAGATAGTCATTCTTCGCGAAGAATGACTAAAATTAACCTAATTATTCTAATTGACCTAATTTCTAAAATTGATGCTTGTAAATTGGGATTTATTTAGAATAATTAGAGCAATTAGAAATTAGAAATTATGAGAACCTATCTCTCTACACTGCACAAAAGGTCGCCGGCGCATAAGAAGCGCTTCGCCATGCTTACTTCCGGCGGATTCACGCTATTGATCTTTGCTGTTTGGGCAATGGTAACTTTTCCGCCATCGGGACTGGCGGACCCGACAGCCCAAATGTCGGGTGGCAATGTCGCGAAGGTGAATGACGCCAATCCTTTCGGCTCGCTCATGCGCGGACTCGAGGCAAGCTTCGAGAATTTGAAAGAGAGCTTCGGCGAGTTGAAGAACAATACTCTGAATATATATGATCGACCCAGATAGAATCATAGCGAGATCAATCACGAATGAGATGAAGGAGAGCTTCATCGACTATGCCATGTCGGTCATTACCGACCGCGCATTGCCCGACGTGCGCGACGGCTTGAAGCCCGTGCATCGCCGTATCCTCTATGCCATGAACGAAATCGGTTTGAATGCCGGAGCGAAGACCAGGAAATCGGCCACCATCGTGGGAGATGTGCTCGGCAAGTATCACCCGCACGGCGACAGCTCGGTCTATGAGGCGATGGTTAAGATGACGCAGGACTTCTCCATGCGCTATCCGCTGGTCGTGGGGCAAGGCAACTTCGGCAGTATTGACGGTGACGGTGCGGCGGCCTACCGCTACACCGAGGCCAAGATGAGTCGAGTCGCCGGAGAACTGCTTAAGGACATCGAGAAGGAGACAGTAGACTTCAAACCCAATTACGACGGCACTAAGTCCGAGCCGGTGGTAATGCCGACCGTCGTGCCAAACCTACTTTTGAACGGCACGCTAGGCATTGCGGTGGGCATGGCAACGAACATTCCGCCACACAACTTAGGCGAAGTGGTCGATGCCGCGATGCACCTCGCCGACAATTCTGAAGCCACGACGGAAGATCTTTTGAAATTCGTGAAGGGCCCCGATTTCCCGACTGGCGGAATCATTTTCAACGAGAAAGATATTGCCCACGCTTATGCTACCGGCCGCGGCGGCGTGGTGGCTAGAGGTGTGGCCGACATCGCGGAAGGGAAGAGCGGACAGTATCAAATTGTCATTACCGAGATTCCCTACCGCGTCAATAAGTCCGACCTGATAGAGAAGATCGCTGACCTTCACCGCGAGAAGAAGATTGAGGGCATCAAAGCCATGCGCGACGAGTCCGCCAAGGATATCCGTATTGTCATCGACTTGAAGCAGGGTTCACAGCCGCAGAAGGTTCTAAACGCTCTCTACAAACACACTCAACTCGAAGATACTTTCCACTTCAATCTTGTGGCTCTTGTCGATGGCGTGCCGCAGACACTCTCCTTAAAGAGCATGCTTGCCGAATTCTTGAAGCACAGAGAGACGGTGGTCAAGCGCAGAGCGACATACGACCTGGCACGTGCGGAAGAGCGCGAGCACATTCTTCTTGGTCTCTCTAAAGCACTCGATCATATAGATGAGATTGTAAAGATCATCAAGGCGTCGAAGACCGTCGATGACGCACGCGGGAATCTCATAAAGCGATTCAAGTTCTCGGTCATCCAAGCCAATGCCATTCTCGAAATGCGCTTACAGAAGCTCGCTGGCCTCGAACGCCAAAAGATCGAAGACGAATTGAAGGAGGTGCAGGCCTTTATCAAAGAAATGAAAGATTTGCTCGCCTCGCCCAAAAAGATTTTGAAAGTGATAAAGGACGAACTCATCGCGGTGCGCGAGAAGTATGGCGACGAGAGGAGAACCCGGGTGGTCAAGGGCGGGGTCAAGCAACTCTCTGTCGAGGATTTAGTGCCAGAGGAGGACAATGCGCTGGTGCTCACTTCCGGCGGCTACATCAAGCGCACCAATCCCGACGAATATAGGAAGCAGAGGCGTGGCGGCGTCGGCGTGGTGGACCTCGATACCAAGGAAGAAGATTTCGTCACCCAAATTCTCTACGCTTCGACTCACGACGATCTCCTCTTCTTCACCGACAAGGGTAAGGCGTATCAGATTAAGATGTACGACCTGCCTGAGGGCAAGCGCGCCACCCGCGGCAAGTCGATTATGAACTTCATTTCTCTCTCGGCGGAGGAGAAGGTGACTTCAATCCTTGCCATGCCGAAGAACGCCAAGGATATAGAGGGTTCACTTCTGATGGTTACCGAGATGGGCACGATTAAGAAAGTTAGGGCCTTGTCATTTACCGATGTGCGCGCTTCAGGTATTATCGCCATCAAACTTGCTCCAGGTGACAGATTGGTGTCGGCAGAATTGATACAGTCCGGCGACGACATTTCCATAGTAACGAGGGAGGGGCAGTCGATTCGCTTCAAAGATTTTTCTGTGCGGGAGATGGGGCGCGCGGCCGGCGGGGTGCGTGGCATCAAATTGGGCAAAAATGATTCAGTCGTCGGCGCTCACGTCATTACCAAGAATGCCAAAGATGGTCACCTGCTCGTCATCTCCGGCAACGGCTACGGCAAGCGTACTGCACTCTCCGAGTACAAAGCGCAGGGGAGGGGCGGCTCGGGCATCCTGACTTCAAAAGTGACGGCGAAGACCGGCCCGGTCATCACATCGCAGATTGTCTCGGAAGAAAATGAGGTCATCGCTATCTCCAAGAAGAGTCAGGTGGTGCGCGTCAATTTGAATGAAATTCCGGTCCTCGGCCGCCAGACGCAAGGCGTAAGAATAATGAAGCTTCGTGAAGGAGACTCGATCGCCTCCCTGATTTGTTTATAAATCCTAAATCCTAAATCCTAATTTCTAAATCCTAAATTTAGGGTTTAGGATTTGATGCTTAGGATTTGTGGTATTATAAAAGTATGTCCAAATTCCAGATTATTCTCCTGTCAGTCTTCGGATTTTTCATACTTTTGGCGGTATTGGTCTTTGCCATGTATCGCGGCGGGGCGGGAAGCGAGGGAGCGGTTATTAGCGTTTGGGGCGATATGCCGTCGGAAGACGTGAGCCAAGTTTTCGACTCTCTTGTGCCGCAGATCGACAAGACTGTCATCATCCGCTATTCGGAGAAGGAGAGTGACGAAATAGACCAAGAGTTTACCGAGGCCTTGGCGCAAGGCCTTGGCCCGGATCTTTTAATAGTGACGCAAGAGCGTTTATGGAAGAACAAATCCAAGCTAATACCGATTCCTTACCAGAGTGTCGGCGCGCGCGATTTCCGAGACACTTTCGTCGAAGAGAGCGAACTTTTCCTAATGCAAGACGGCGTTTACGGTCTGCCGCTTGCCATCGACCCGCTCGTGCTCTATTACAATCGCGATATTCTCTCGGCGGCCGGAGAGGCGAAACCCCTGGCTTATTGGGACGAGATTTACAACTTGACGCAGAAACTTACCAAGAAGGACCAAGCGGGCAATCTGACGCAGTCCGCCATTGCGCTCGGCGAGACCAGAAACATTCCGAACTTTAAAGAAATTCTCTCACTTCTCTTCATCCAAGCCGGCACGCCGGTAACGAGCCTCATCGACAACGAATTGCGCTCGGCGCTCTCGGACAACTTCGGCCTGCCGGTCTCGCCCGGAGAGTCGGCGCTCGACTTCTATACCCAATTCGCCAACCCAGCCAAGGCCTATTACAGCTGGAACCGCTCAATGCCCTCGGCCGCAACGCACTTCACGAGCGCCGATGCGGCTTACTACATCGGCTTCGCGAGTGAACTTACGGCTCTGCGCAACAAGAATCCGAATTTAAACATTGGCGTGGCTCCCGTGCCGCAGTCGAGAGTTTCAGGGAAGAGGCTTACTTACGGCAAAATTTATGTGGTGGCCCTCTCGCGAGGCACGAGGAATCCGGCCGCGGCGATGCGGGCGGCATTGATGATTGCTTCGGAACCCGTGGCCGAATCTCTGGCCAAGAATCTCGGTTTGCCGCCGGCCAGGCGCGATTTGCTCTCGGTCAGGCAATCTGACGCCGTAATGCCGGTCTTCTATGAAGCGGCTCTGCAGGCTAAGGGCTGGCTTGATCCCGAAAATGTTTCCACCGGAAACATTTTCGCCGAGATGGTAAACGCAGTGACGAGCGGCCGTGCGAGAACATCGGAGGCTCTCGGCGCCGCGAGCCGCTCGCTCGACAGTCTGATAAAATAAAAATACATGGCTATACCCGGATGGCAAGATTTGATAGTTTGCGACACGAATTGCAACTATACGCATTTACTTCTTCTCGCCAAGAATCTTATTACCGATCTGGTAATCCTCTCTACATTTATCGCTATAGCCTTGTTTGCTTACGCCGGATTCAAGATGCTTCTGGCGCAGGGCAGCGAGGATTCGTTCAAGAAAGCTGTAACAATGTTTCAGAAGCTCGGTTGGGGCTACCTGTGGATACTCGTGGCCTGGCTTGTGGTTTACACTATAAGCAAGGCATTGCTTGATGCAGACTTTATCCTTCTTACGCCCTAAATGATTAAAAAAATTCTAACGGCATTTATACTCTTCTCTGCTTCAGTAGTAACTGTATATGCGCAAACCAGTACCGGCAATCCGCCTCGTCCAGCCGGTCAATTGGAGAACCCTTTCAAAGGTCCTGACTCACTGGCCGAATTGCTTAGGGTGATTGTCAATGACATTTTAGTACCTATCGGGGCCGTGCTGGCAGTATTCGCTTTCATCTTTGTCGGATTCAAATACGTGACCGCGCAAGGGAAGCCAGCTGAAATTCAAAAAGCTCACAAAATGCTTCTTACCACTACGATCGGTACGGCTATCTTGCTTGGCGCCTGGTTGATCGCCACGGTAATCTGCAAGACCGTCGGCCAGCTGGGCGGCCCTATTTGCCCGATTTAATATATGCCCCAGAATTTCACAGATTTAGTCAGACTGTTCATTGACCTTATCAATCCGCTTATTACCATACTGGTGGCGTTGGCGCTATTGGTCTTTTTCAAGGGATTGGTGGGCTTTATAGCGAAGTCAGGCGATGCCAAGACTCATGCCGAAGGGCGCAGTCTCATGATCTGGGGACTTATCGGACTTTTTGTAATGGTCTCGATTTTCGGCATTTTGCGATTCGCTTTCAATGAATTCGGTTTCAGAAATTTCGCGGTGCCAACCTTGCCCGTCAATAAATAAAATTCATGACTTTTCAAACCTTGATTAAAGCGGCGGACGGGTTGGTGGCGGACATCGTTCTAGTGCTGATCATCGTTGCACTGCTAGTCTTCTTCTGGGGACTGGTGAAGTTCATTGCCAAGGCCGGCGACGAAAAGGCCGTGGAAGAGGGGAGGAACTTAATGGTCTGGGGGGTTATAAGTCTCTTTGTCATGATTACGGTCTGGGGGTTGGTAAACTTTATAGGCGGTGAGCTTGGCATAGGCCAGAGGTCCTCAATACCCTTGAGGCGTTAAAATCAGTTATAATTAAAGATATGACAAATAAATTAATGAAATTAATGGCGGTTACCCTGTTGGTTTTGCCGGCAATAGCCAACGCGCAGACGACTTTCGGTACTACGGGTAGATGGATTGATCGCATAGGCGATCTCATACAAAATCTTATCCCGATTGTCATAGCTATTGCATTGCTCGTCTTCTTCTGGGGCTTGGTTAAATTTATTTCGAAAGCTGGCGACGAGGCAGAAGTAAAGAAAAGCAAGGGTCTCATGATCTGGGGCCTCATTGCTCTCTTCGTCATGATAACCGTCTGGGGACTTGTAAGATTTATACAGAAAGAATTGAATATCTCCGGCTACAATATTGATCTGCCTCAAGTTCCAAGGCCATAAGGGAAATCCCCATAGGTGGGGATTGATTGGTTGCGATTTCCGGCTATTGACGTATCATTAAACCATCGCGAATTTACGCGAATATGATCGAATGCCGCGAATGGGTTCGGTCCTCGCAAGGTTCGCAATTATTATTCGTGTCATTCGATCTAATTCGTAAGATTCGTACTATGAAAAAATTCGCTTTATTAACGGCTCTGGCAGTCGCTCCGTCGGTTGCCTTTGCTCAGAATCTCGGCAACCTCGAGACTCTTCTGCGCTCGATCGGCAGACTGGTAGGCATTGCCCTTCCTATCGTAGTGGCGGTCGCTTTGCTCGTCTTCTTCTGGGGCTTGGTGCGCTTCATCTTCTCCGCTTCAGGCGAAGATGCTCATAAGGAAGGTCAGCGTCTCATGATCTGGGGCCTCGTCGCCCTCTTCGTGATGGTGGCAGTATGGGGCCTTGTGCGCTTCATCGGCAATGCCATAGGCGTCAATCCCGAGGGCACACCTCAAGCCGTACCGACCGTTCCCGGACTCTAGTTCGACTCCGCTCACTACAAGTAGTTATTGAAAGATGCCGATAATAGAGTTCCTCAACAAGATCAATCAGTACATCCTGAATCCGATTATTATTCTGGCTTTTTCCGTCGCTCTACTTGTCCTCTTCTGGGGCATAGTCCAGTTCATCAATTCCGAAACGACTGATACGAAAAGGGAGGACGGCAAGAAGAAGATCTTGTGGGGACTCGTCGGCATGTTCATCATGATCTCCGCTTACGGCATCATCAATCTCATTCTCGGCACATTCGGCATCAGTAAGCCGAATTATCCAGGACTTCTGTAAGAGATTAGGAAAATAAAATGGAAGAGGCGCCCCGACTGCGGTCGGGGCGCCTTTATTAGTATGGAAAGAACTTGAGGATGAGTTTCGACTTCTTGCCTCGGTTCTTCTCGGGATCAGCGAGCCTGAAGCGGACCCTGTCGGAATCCGGCGTCTTCAGTTCCCAATCATCTTTCGTGCCAGCTTTGGAGGCCGGTACGTAGATTGGTTCCTCGAGGGTTGGAAAGTCCACCTCGAAGGCCGTGGTTGGGTCCGCCCTACGCGGTTTCAGCCGCTCACCCCGAGGAATCGGATAGTAATCCGACCACTCGGAGGTGATGACGATCTCCGTCATCCAGAGCGGCCCTGCGACTGGCGTCGATGACTGACTCACCTCTGCCTCTTGTGGCGCCGGAGAGCCAGGTTCCCACAATGGCCGGAAGTACCAACCAAGCAAAACGAACACAAGTGCCACTCCGAAGATCGCGTTCCATTGCGCGGTTCTTTTCCATCCCGCTTTGTAGAGCCAGTAGGATAGACCGCCCACTGCAATTAGCGCGAGAACTGCACCAGACCATGGCCAGAGAACGTAGACGAGACCGAGGAACAGTATGGCGGTCAAAGCCGCCAATGCGTACACAATCTTTTTGTTCATGATTCACGCTCCCTTTTCTGTTCTGATTATAACATATTAAGTATAAAAAAGTCAAGAGCCGTTCTGGAGACCAGAACGGCTCTGTAATTTCACGGATTTTGCTTCCTTTCGGCGTTAATGGAAGCCAAGATGTCGCCACCGATAGCCGCAGGCTTAGCAATCTTGATTGCTTCGGCCATTGCGACTGCCGCGCCGACGGGATTAGAACCCCAGGCCGCAACTTTTTCTCTTGTGCCCGCCGCCTCAGCGATATCGCCATCCCGGTTGCCCTCTGCTTCTTCTCTGCGAGCCGCGGCTTTTTGCTTGGCGATTTCTACAGCGCGGACGGCATTTGTCATTGCCTGGTCGCCTGCGATCAGGTCGAATTTCACGAATCGCGCGTCTACGATCGAGATGCCGAATAGATCTCGCAGACCGGAACCGGGCAAGGCCCCGTTGCCGGTGGTCAAGTCCTTGACTCGGCGTACCAAGGCATCTGCGCCCGCAGCTTGTTCTTGGCGCAGATCATCGATGGTTTTCGTGCCGACATATTCTCGGAAGACGCTCTGTACCGCTGCGTTGGTCTGCGCCTCCCAGCCACCGGCGAAGAAGAATGCCTGTCTCGGCCTCTCGATCTGAACGGTGAAGACGACGACGCCGTCAACAGGGAAGTTACCGATGGTTTCCGCTCCTTCAATACTCGTCGCCATGTTGTAACGGAAGAATATTGACGGGCTCTGGTTCGGCCGACTCTTGACCCCGCGTGTTTTGGAGATCAGCTTCCACTCAGTCGAAGGATCGGGCATCTTCTCCCACTTGTCATAGCGCACTTCGCGCCACAAGAAGTATTTGTTGAAGCCGACCCAAGCGACTCCGAGTTTTGGCAAGTACCCACTTCGTTCGCCAATATCGGCCGGGTCTTCCCGGAAGAGGTCTCCATTTTCTTCATACCTCCAACCGATTACTGACTCCAAGATGCTGTCAAAGGGCCCGTCCGGATCACCAGACACGAGAATGTAAATCTCTCCTGGCGGCGGCAGAGTGCGAAAAGGGCTCCACCATGAATCGACGTTCCCAAGAAGGACGATTCCTCTTGGGATGAGGATTTCAACGATGAGGATTACCAGACCTAGAAATACGACGACGCCAGACAGAACAAGAATCGTTGTCTGCATTTCAAACCTCTTTCTCAAAGAGAAAAATTCAGTCTACCAAAATTATATCACACTGCTACCTTCTGGTCAATTTCGGTGAAGGGGACGCTGATTTTGACAGGAACCTTCTTGATGATGTCGACAATCTCGTCATGGCTGTCGGTGATGGTAAAGAGGTTCAAATGTGCCGGCTCGATGGCGCCATACGCAAGCATCTTTTCTTCCATGAAGCTCTTGAGTTTGTTCCAGTAGTCGCTACCGACGCAGATTACGGGTATATTGCCGATTTTCTTGGTCTGAATGAGAGTGATGATTTCGAAAAATTCGTCGAGAGTGCCGAAGCCGCCCGGATAAAAGATGAAAACTTCCGCGCCGAAAGTAAGGCAAACCTTGCGCACGAAAAAGTAATGGAAGCTGATGCTCTGCGTAATGAAGGGGTTAATCGGCTGCTCGTCCGGCAATTGGATCAATAGGCCGAGCGAATTGCCACCTGCTTCATAAGCACCGCGGTCGGCCGCCTCCATTATGCCCGGACCGCCGCCCGAGACCACCGAGAAGCCAAGCTCCTTCACCAATCGGCCAGAGAGAATGCGTGCGCTCTGATAATACTGGTCGCTCTCTTTTGTCTGATTCGAGCCGAAAAAGGTGACCGACTTTGGATAATCCGCGAGAAACTTGAAGCCGGCCGTGAATTCTTTCGAAATTTCCGCGACACGCTCCGAGGCGATCTTCTCCATCTGGCCGCGGGAGAGCATAAGGTCGTTTAAAAGTTTCTGTTTGGTTCTATCATCCATTGGGCTTATGATAACATAGACAGACAGGTCGCATAAGTCTTATTACTCTAATAAATACAAATGAGCAGAAATCAATACATCGCGGTGTTTGCCGGCTTGGCGCTTCTCTCTTATATATTCTTCTCCGGACCGTTCATGAATCTTTTTAGAAGTCAGTCACAGACTCAAAACAATCAAATGCCACAAACAGGATACACGGTAGAGGAAGTGTTGGTAGGAGATGGCGATTTGGCCGAGCCGGGAGATAAGCTTACAGTGCATTACGTAGGTCGACTTACCAATGGACAGGTTTTCGACAGTTCCAGGGATTCTAATACGCCATTTGCCTTCACTTTAGGCGGAGGACAAGTGATTCGCGGCTGGGATGAGGGCCTCCAGGGCATGCGCGAGGGCGGCAAGAGGACACTAGTAATTGCTCCCGACTACGCTTACGGCAATAGGGCTATTGGACCCATCTCCGCGAATTCGACACTAGTTTTCGAAGTCGAATTGCTGAAGGTAGAAAAATAGTGCAAATGCATCACGCGTATCTCTTAGTAGGAGAGCGGGAAGCGGCGGAAAGGTATCTGTATGAATTATGCAAATATCAAGGTTTAACCTTGATAGGTTCGCCGGACTACTTCATCTTCAACGAAGCGCTCTTCGGCATTGATGAGGCGCGGAGACTGGGCGAACAGGCGGCGAGAAAAGCGTTTGTCGAAAGGAAAATATTCTTCATAACGCCGGAGAAGATAACGCTTGAGGCTCAGAACGCGCTTCTTAAAACCTTCGAGGATCCGGTCGAAGATACTCATTTCTTCTTGGCCGTTCGCGAAGAGGGGTTGATAATCCCGACTCTTCGTTCCCGCATGGTTACTTGGCGGTTGGACCGCCAAGTGGCGGTCCAACCGTTTGAATTCGAAGCCCAGAATTTTTTAAAGCTTCCACTCAAAGACCGGTTCGAGTTCGTGAGAAAATTCGTGGAGAAAGAAAAGAATCTCTCGGTATTCCTGGACGAGCTGCTCTGTGTTACGAAATCGAAAGAAGTTTATAAGATGCGCCTCTACAGCGACGACCGGGCCATCTCTGCGCGCCTCATTCTCGAACACCTCGCTCTGGTACTCTAGCGAATCTCCGCAAATATGATCGAATGATACGAATAGATTCCATTCGCGGCATTCGATTAAATTCGTTATAATTCGTGTCATGGCATACAACTTTACTTCTTTCAAACAATCTTCGGAGGCGGCGCTTTTGTGGTTGAAGAAGGAGTATTCGGGGCTCAATACCGGTCGGGCGATGCCCGCCATTCTCGATGCGGTTTTGGTTGAATCCTATGGCTCCAAGATGTCTATAAACCAGCTTGCAACCATCTCCGTAGAAGATCCGAAAACCCTGCGTATCGTTCCCTGGGACCGCGATGCCGCCAAAGAGATTGATCGGTCGATAAGGGAATCAAACCTCGGACTCTCGGTCACACTCGACTCGAACGGCTTGCGTCTCTCCTTCCCAGTGCTCACGAGTGAACGCCGAGAGAGCTTGACCCGGCTTGCTAAAGAGAAACTTGAAGAAGCGCGCATCAGGGTAAGAAACGAACGCCAGAAAGTTCTCAATGATCTCGGCGAATTGAGCGAGGATGAACAGAAGAGAATCAAGAACGAACTTCAGAAGTTGGTTGACGAATCGAACAAGAAGCTCGAAGAATTGGCGGAAAGAAAGCAGCAGGAAATTTCTAATTGATCTAATTGTTCTAATTTCTAATGTCTATACTGATATTTCTTATAATTCTCTCCGCGTTGATAATCGTGCATGAGCTCGGGCATTTTCTGGTGGCACGATATTTTGGCATACGTGTGGACGAGTTCGGTCTAGGCTACCCGCCGCGGGCCGCAAAACTTTTCAAATGGAAGGGGGCAGACTTTACCCTCAACTGGCTGCCCTTCGGCGGATTTGTGAAGATTTTTGGGGAAAATCCCGAAGAAGACCTCACCCCGACTTCGTCGACAAAAGACATGCTTTTGTCCTCTCCTAGCTCTAGGAGAGGGTTGGGTGAGGTGGACAGTTTCCAGGCAAAAAACCGCGGCATTCAAGCCGCGGTGCTCGCGGCCGGGGTCTTCTTCAATCTACTCTTCGCTTGGCTTCTTATCTCACTTAGCTTTATGACTGGCATTCCTTCGCCTGCAAACCCGAATCTTCCGATTGAGAATCCTCGCACCGTCATTACCCTAGTTGTGCCCGAGTCTCCGGCTGCCTTGTCTGGCCTCAAGACAGGAGATGTGATTCTCTACTTTACTCCCGAGGAAGCGACAAGTTATATAAAAAATTCTTCCGGGGCAATTGCTTTCAATATTGAAAGGGGTAAAGAAATTTTGCGCAAAACTATAACTCCAAACGAGGACATTTTACCGGGGCAAAGAGCTGTTGGCATATCGATGGAGACTATCGGCACGGTCAAACTGCCTTGGCACCTTGCACTCTGGTATGGGATGAAGACTACCGTTTCTCTCACTGCTCTGACTACCGAGGCTATCGGCTCGCTCATATCCAAAGCGGTTGTGGGCCAAGCTGATCTCGGCGCGGTAACAGGGCCCGTGGGCATTGTTGGCATGGTGGGGGAGATTCGTGAGCTCGGTTGGAGCTATCTTGTAACCTTCACCGCCCTTCTCTCGATCAATCTTTCAATCATCAATCTCCTGCCTGTGCCGGCGCTTGACGGCGGGCGGCTCGTCTTCGTCGGCATCGAGAGTATTACCCGTCGTCGCATCCCGCCGCGCTTCTTCAACGCCGTGAATGCTGCCGGTTTTGCCCTGCTTGTTTTCCTGATGATTCTAATTACCGTTAGAGACGTGAGGAATATATTTTGATAGAATAGCACGCGATGAGGCAAAGCCAACTCTTTACCAAAACGCGCCGTGAGGCGCCCGCCGATGAGGTTTCTAAGAATGCCGTTCTCTTGACTAGAGCCGGATTTATCAATAAGCAAATGGCTGGAGTCTATTCTTATTTGCCTCTCGGCTGGCTGGTCATTCAGAAGATTAGAAAGATTGTGGCAGAAGAGATGAAGAAGCTTGGTTCAGTAGAATTTTTAATATCTTCTCTGCAGGAGAAAGAAGTTTGGGAAAAAACTAATCGCTGGAGCGATGATGAGGTTGATGTTTGGTTTAAATCAGAACTTAAAAATGGTACTCAAGTAGGATTCGGATGGTCGCACGAGGAACCAATTACCGAGCTCATGGTCTCGCATGTTGGAAGCTTCAGAGATCTGCCGAGGTATGTGCATCAATTCCAGAACAAGATGAGGAATGAGGCGCGAGCCAAGAGCGGCATTATGCGCTGCAGAGAATTTTTGATGAAAGATATGTACTCCTATTCTCGCTCCGAAGAGGAACATGTGAATTTTTACAATAAAGCCATTGATGCTTATCTAAATGTATTCAGGCGAGTTGGTTTGGGCGATATTACCTATGTTACCTCGGCTTCGGGTGGAGTATTTACCGATAAATTCAGCCACGAGTTCCAAACTATTTGCGAAGCCGGCGAGGACACCATATATGTAACTGATGAATCCAAGAGGATAGCTACCAATGCCGAAGTAAGTACGGAGGGGGTTCTGAAGAAGGCTGCGGAAGTTGGCAACATCTTCACCTTCGGCACCAAAAAATGCGAACAGCTTGGCCTATATTTTACCGACGAGAGGGGTGAGAAGATGCCTGTTTATCTTGGCTCATACGGCATAGGCATAACGCGGCTCATGGGAGTCCTTGCGGAAGTCTTTGGCGACGAGAAGGGGCTTGTTTGGCCGGAGGAGGTGGCGCCTTTTAAATATCATCTCATAAGTTTGACCGAAGGATCGAAAGAAACAGCCGACAAAATTTACCAAGATCTCGTTTCCCGCGGGGTAGAGGTGCTATATGATGACCGCAACCTTAGGGCGGGAGAGAAATTAAATGATGCCGACCTGATAGGTATTCCCAAGCAGATTATTGTTGGCGACAAGACCGATAAGGACACAGTCGAACTCAAAGATCGTTCCACCGGCAATGTTTCTAAAGTAAAGATAAATGAAATTATTGGATAAATTAAAGTCTTTCAAAAGATATTTCTCCCACGATGTCGGCATTGATCTCGGCACCGCCAATACCCTGGTTTATATGCGCGGTAAGGGGATTGTCATCAATGAGCCCTCGGTCGTGGCAGTAAATCAGAAAACCGGCCAGATTGTCGCCATCGGCACGGAAGCCAAAGCCATGCTTGGCAGGACGCCGGAGCATATCGTCGCCATTAAACCGCTTGTCGACGGTGTAATATCGGACTTCGAAACGACGGAGGAGATGATCGCTTATCTTCTCTCCCGTGCAACGGCAGATTCGAACAAATTACTCGCGCCGAGAGTGGTCGTGGGTGTGCCATCGAACATCACCAATGTCGAGATCCGCGCCGTGCGCGACGCGACGAGGAACGCCGGTGCCGGGGAAGTGCATATCGTCGAGGAGCCGATGGCGGCCGCCATTGGCATGCGGCTTCCCATACACGAGCCTGTCGGCAATATGATCATAGATATCGGCGGCGGCACCTCGGACATCGCCGTCATTTCGCTCGGCGGAGTGGTGCGTTCGAAGAACTTGCGCATTGCCGGCGATCGTTTCAATGCGGATATCATTTCTTACGTCAGAAACCAATTTAAAATTTTGATCGGCGACAAAACGGCCGAAGCAGCAAAGATTTCCATTGGCTCGGTTCTCCCCACCCACGCTCCTCTTGAAGCCGCGGTTAAAGGTCGGGATTTGGTGACGGGTCTGCCCAAAGAGGTGATTCTCACCGATACCGACATACGCGAGGCGCTCTCGCAGTCCATCGAAACCTTGATCGAAGCCACGCGCGAAGTGCTCGAATCGACTCCGCCAGAAGTTCTCTCCGATATAATGCAAAGAGGGCTTTATCTCTCCGGCGGCGGGGCGCTGATCAAAGGCCTTTCGGAGTTGATCGAGGGAGAAATCAACATTCCAGTCCATATTTCCGCCGATCCGCTTACGGCCGTAGCCAGGGGTTGCGGCGTCATTCTTGAGGATATAGAAAGGTTCAGAGATGTGCTTATCGAGAACGACGATGAATTACCTCCCAAGAAATAAAGGCAGACGTCCTCTCTTAAAGCTCGCATTGTTCCTCGTGGGCGTATTCGCCGCAGGGGTACTGATTCTCTATCTTCTGGATGGATTTTTGATCGCGGTTGTGACACCTCTCTGGAGGACTGAAACTTGGGTCGGGACCCAAGTTTCAGCAGTCAAAGATTTCTTTCGTTTTAAAAATTCTTTGATTTCCGAAAACACTCGGCTTAAGGAGAAGCTGGCCGCGCTTCAAATCGAGGCGGCCGCCCGCTTCGCGGGCGGAGAGGCCGGCGCCTGGTCGGAAATTCTCGGTCGCCGGGCCGAGACCGGCGGCATTGCCTCGACGATTCTCGCCCGGCCCCCGCAAGTACCTTACGACACGGTGGTAATCGATGCCGGTTCAAATGAGGGTGTAGTCCAGGATGCCAGAGTGTTTATGCCTGAAGGGCCGGCACTAGGCATCGTGGAGCAAGTTTTCAATTCTTCGGCCAAAGTGAAACTTTTTTCGACTTCTGGGGAGAAAACGGCCGCCGTGCTCGAGCGGCACGGCGTGCCCGTAACGCTTGAGGGGGCTGGCGGAGGCAATTTCAAAATAAAGGTGCCGAGGGAAATTGAGGTAGCATCAGGCGACCGGATCCTCTCTGCCGACGCCTTGCCGCAACTTCTGGCGGTGGTAGGCGAGGTGGTCATGGAGCCCACTGATTCCTTCAAAGAAATTCTGGCTATAAGCCCGGCCAATATTTTCAACATCCATTTTATTCTGGTAAGGCCATGATCCATCTATGAAGAAACATCGGCTTTTAAGCGTAATCTTTCTAATTCTTGCCGTTATTTTCCTGCCCTACTATATTTATCTGCCGGCGCTTCTGGTAGCCATTATCGTTTTTCCGCTTTTCTGGGAAGGAATTCTGATCGGATCTTTAATCGATGCGCTGTATGGGTCGAGGTTGCACTCTTTTGCTTCCGTCTTCTTCACCTTCGCTTTCTATAGTTTTATTTTGGTTACGATCATTATGCCGGTCAGGCGCCGCATCCGCTCTTATGCGCAATAAAGTCATAAAGAAAATTAAATATCAGGAAATCAATCCGGAAGACATCTTTCTCGATTCGGCCAATCTTCCTGGCTTCGACGAGTATGCCCTGGAGGGCAGGATTGAGCGGCCCATGGAGAGTGCAATCTTCATGGGTATGAAGATTGCACTCGTGTTCTTAGTCGCGCTCTTAATAGGTAAACTCTGGATTCTCTCTGTAAAAGATGGGGAAGTTTACGCGCAGATTTCGGACCGGAATCGGCTCGAAGAAACGTTCATCTTCGCCAACCGCGGAGTCATTACCGATCGGCAAGGGGTCGAACTTGCCATCAATGAGATTAAGGGTGAGAACGCGGATTTTGCCGGCCGTCTCTACGCGCCATTTGAGGGTCTAGCCCATGTAGTGGGATATATCAAATATCCCAAAGCCGATAAGTCAGGCGTTTATTATGAGACAGAATATCGACCGAAGGACGGCGCCGAAAGTGCGTATGACGAAGTTCTCCGCGGCAAGAACGGCGAGAAGTTGGTAGAGACTGATGTTGCGGGAGCTGTGACATCGGAAAGTGTCGTTGAAAAGCCGGTTGACGGCAAAATGCTTGTTCTCTCGCTTGATGCGCAGGTAACGGAGACCATGTACAAGGCGATCGAGTCTCTGGCGAAAGTCGCCGGTTTTGTGGGTGGAGCAGGAGTGATCATGGATGTCCGGACCGGAGAGATATTGGCGCTTACAAGTTATCCCGAATACAACCAGAATGCTCTGACAAAAGGCGTGGACCAAAAAACTTTCAGTGCTCTTCTCAATAATACCGGCAAACCTTTTCTCAACAGGGCAATCGGCGGTCTCTATACGCCGGGCTCAATTGTGAAGCCGTTATTGGCTATGGCCGCGTTGAATGAGCGCATCATTTCTCCGGAGAAAGAAATACTTTCCACCGGCTCGATTACCGTGCCCAATCCTTACGACCCGAACAAACCATCGGTCTTCGGCGACTGGAAGGCACACGGCTATACGGCCATGAGGGAAGCATTGGCTGTCTCTTCCGACACCTACTTTTATTCCATCGGTGGCGGTTTCGGCGGTCAAAAAGGTTTGGGCATCGGTCTGATAGACAAATATTTCAAAATGTTTTCGCTTGAGGAACCAACAGGCATAGAACTTCTGGGAGAAGAGTCAGGTCTTATCCCCACGCCGGAGTGGAAGGCGAAGAAATTCGAAGGCGACATCTGGCGCTTGGGCGACACATACATCACCTCGATCGGGCAATATGGCACGCAGATAACCCCGATTAATGCGGCGAGATTCACGGCGGCAATCGCGAATAGGGGAAAAGTTTTAAAGCCGACGCTTCTGGCTTCGAGCACTCCGGAAGTGCAGAAGTCTCTTGACTTTAGAAAAGAGGATTGGAAGATAGTGCACGAAGGCATGAGGGAGAGCGTGACTTACGGTACCTCTGCCGGATTAAATGTGCTCTATGTCAAAACGGCGGCCAAAACCGGCACGGCGGAAATCGGCGCGGGCAAGAAGTACGTACACTCCTGGTCCATTGGCTTCTTCCCGTACGAGAATCCGCGCTACGCCTGGGCGGTGATCATGGAGAAGGGCCCAGCCACGAATTCGATCGGCGCCACTTCCGTCATGCGCCAAGTCCTCGACTGGATCTCTATTTACGCTCCGGAATATTTCAAGTAATTTCCTGTATTTGTAAACCCGGTTTCCCAATACCATTGCTTTTAATTTAACTTTATGGTTTAATCTTGGTAGACAAAGAGGCAATCCAGTCTCTGTCTGAAGGGAGAAAAACCATGCCACGCGCTGGTAAAACCCCGCTCACACCCGCTTTCCACAAACAGACGCTCACATTTGGTGGCAGTGTTCTAGCGAACCTGCCTATGCTGCCCCTGGCTCGAATGCAGTTCTATCTGCGGAGACCGGATCGGCTGAAGAAGGTGCTCGATGGCGCCTTCGCCAAAGATCTAGTACTCATGCCGTTTGAGGCCGATCTTCTCCGCTGAGAATCGAACTACTTCAAGCTCTTCCCCGGCAAGTGCCCTGACTTCTCGGAGATCCGTATCCCGAAGAAGCCCGAAGGTGTCGGACCCGTCCGTCTCCTCGTGGTCGCAAAGGAACTCCTCGAGTGGACGGATATCAACCCGCTCGAAGGAGTCCAGGAAGCGTTGAAGAAGCACTTCCCGGGCTGGGAATACTCGTCGGACCTCGACGCCGACATCCCGACCAACGACCGTGACCCAAAGAACGGCTCCTACGCCGTCTGGATCGAGGATGGTCAGGAGCCGGACGAGCGCTATGCCAACAAGTCGGCCGACGATCTGAAGGCCGAAGGCCACGTCGGCCCGACCGTACTGGAGCGCCAGCTCCACGAGCTCGACTACTTCGTGGAGACGAGCAACCATCTCGATGTGCAGAACATCACGCTGTGTACAGGTTCTCGCCACCGCGATGGCGGCATGCCGAGCGGCTACTGGCGCGGCCGGTTCAGTGTCAACTGGTACGACTCGTCGCTTCGCAATCCGTACCTCCGTTCCCGCAGGGTCTGGGCCTAAGCCTTGAATCTTGAATTTTGCCCGCCCGAACGTTTCGTTCGGAACGGGCGGGTATCCTTGCCCCGTCGCTTACGAGCGACGGGGCGTTTTTTTATATTTCCTCCCCAGCAGTTAGTTGCGTTGGCGGAAGTTAGAGGGTATTATTACCTGCCATTATTACTAGTTCTAAAACCATGGAGGCAAGCCAGGAGTATTTGACCAAAGAAAAGTTCGCCGAACTCGAAAAAGAGCTTCAAAATTTAAAGACCGCCAAACGCAAGGAGATTGCGGAATCTCTTGAGTACGCCAAATCCCTGGGCGATCTCTCCGAGAACAGCGAATATCACGAAGCCCGCGACGCGCAGGCGGCGCTCGAAGACAGAATCAGTCGTCTGGAGAAAATACTCAAAACCGCCTCGATTGTCTCTGTCCAGAATGGCGGCGCGGTCGGAGTGGGCTCGGTAATCACTGTGGAGAAAGAGTCCGACCCGCGCTACGCCGGAGGCTCTAGCGAGGCAAGTAAAAGCAAAAAAACCTACACTCTTGTCGGATCCGAAGAGGCCGATGCCTCCGCCGGGAAAATCTCGGCCCGTTCGCCCTTGGGCCAGGCCGCCTTCGGCAAGAAGAGAGGGGAGACATTCTCATTTGAAACTCCTGGTGGTACAATGTCGTATAAGATTATCGACATAAAGTAAATGGCCTCATTAGATGAAATACGGGCTGCCAGATTAGAGAAACTGAAACTTCTCGAGGAGAAAGGCATCAATCCCTATCCGGCTACTACCAATCGCACTCATACTTGCGAGGAGGCTCGGGATCAATTCGAAGCGGAGAAGGAAGTTCTACTTGCCGGACGCATTATGTCTCTGCGCGAACAGGGTAAGATCGTCTTCTTTGATATCGACGACGGCACAGGACGCTTCCAGATATTTTTGAAGAAGGATGATCCAATTTCAGAAGAAAACTTCGAGCTCTTCAAACAAGCATTCGACATTGGCGATTTCGCGGAAATCCGAGGCACGCTCTTCCTCACCAAACAGGACGAGAAGACTGTTCTCGCCGAAAAGGTGCGCATGCTCTCCAAGTCGCTCCTACCCCTGCCCGAGAAGTGGCACGGCCTCTCCGACGTCGAAGAGCGCTTCCGCAAACGTTACCTCGACCTCATCTCGAATCCGGAGGTGAAAGAGAGATTCATCAAGAGGTCGAAAATTGTTGAGCTAATACGGAAATTCTATATCGATAACGGCTATATAGAAGTCGATTTGCCGAACCTCCAACCCCTCGCCGGCGGCGCAACTGCGGCGCCATTTACCACACATCACAACGCGCTCGACATGGACTTCTACCTACCTATCGCGCAGGAACTTTACCTCAAAATGCTTTTGGGAGGAGGGTTCGAAAAAGTTTTTGAAATCGGCAAACGCTTCAGGAACGAAGGTATAGATACTTCTCATAATCCGGAATTCACCATGCTTGAATCGAACGAAGCCTACACCGATGCCAAAGGCCAGAGAGAATTTATCGAAAAGCTTTTCAAATACGTAGTAAAAAATCTTTTCGGCAAAATGCAGTTTGAATATCAAGGTCAGACTATCGACGTGGAGCCGGAATTCAAGGTAATATCGTGGCCGGAAGGGCTTACCGACGAGGTCTATAAAAAGGAAGTGAGGCCCTCTCTCATCCAGCCGACCTTTATTATTGATTATCCGGTATCCTTCAATCCGTTCGCCAAGAGGAAAGAGGATAATCCGGAACTGATCGATCGCTTCCAGCTCGTTATCGCCGGTGTAGAATTGGTAAACGCTTTCTCGGAACTCAACAATCCGCTGGATCAGAAAGAGCGTTATCGCGAAGAGGACAAGAAGGCTTCGAAAGGAGAGAAAGATATTTCACCCTCCGACTTAGAGTATCTCGAAGCTATGGAATACGGCATGCCGCCAAACGGCGGCATCGGCATCGGCATCGACCGGCTGGTAATGCTCTTGACCAATGTCAAAAATATCAAAGAGGTTATCCTTTTCCCTACTCTCAAACCGAAGCAGGATTAATCACTTCTTATCTTCGATCTCCGTCTTCAGCTTTTCGGTCAGATCTTCGATTGCCGAGGCGCCTTCATTGCCCCGGTCGCGGTTCTCGATTGTCACTCTTTTATCTGCCACTTCCTTGTCGCCAATGACGAGAGCATAAGGAATCTTCTCGGTCTTCACATTCCTTATTTTCTTTCCCAAGGTTTCGTCAGAGACATCGAGCTCGACGCGGATATTTGCAGCCTTGAGTTTATCCATCACTTCTGTTGCATAAGCGAAATGTGCCTCGCCTATCGGCAGAATCTTCGCCTGCACGGGTGAGAGCCAGAGAGGGAAAGCGCCCTCGTAATGTTCGATAAGAAAGGCCATGATGCGCTCAATGGCGCCTATAGAGGAGCGATGCACTACGAATGCACGGTGTTGTTTCCCATCTTCGCCCGTGTAATCAAGCTCGAAGCGTTGCGGAGAAGAAAGATCGTATTGGACAGTAAAAGCGGTGTCTTCTTTGCCGTTGGCGTTCTTCATCTGAACATCGATTTTGGGACCATAGAATGCCGCTTCGTCTTTGACTTCTTCAAACTCGACCCCGCGGCTCTTCATGAGTTCACGTAGAAGGCTCTCGGCTTTTTCCCATCCGGCATCGTCTTTGTAATACTTTTCTGTATTGGCTCTGTCGCCTTGGGAGAGTCTATAACGATAATCCTTGCCGTATTCGAGGCCGAAGATTTTGTTTACAAATTCTATGAGATCTAAAGCTTTACCCATTTCTTCAACTGCTTGCTCTTCATCCTTACAAATAATGTGAGCATCCGAGAGACAGAAAGCGCGCACGCGCTGGAGACCCATCAATTCTCCTGATTGTTCGTAGCGATAAAGTTGGGCAAGTTCGGCAATGCGCATAGGCAATTCTCTGTATGATCTCGGCTTTGAGAGGTAGAGTTCGAAGTGATGTGGACAGGTCATCGGGCGGAGCATAAATTCTTCGTCATCGATTTTTATCGGCGCGTACATGCTGTCGGAATAATATGGATAATGCCCGGACTTTTTGTAGAGGTCGAGCTTGGCGATGTCGGGAGTGCGGACGTGCAAATAGCCGCGACGAATTTCTTCATCAACGATAAATCGCTCCAACTCACGTCGGACAGTGGCACCCTTTGGCAGCCACAGCGGTAAGCCCTTGCCGACAGTGTCGGAGAAGGTGAAGAGCTCCAATTCCTTGCCTAACTTTTTATGATCCCTTTCATTTGCTTCTGACATAAAAGAAATAATAGCAAAAAAATGAAGAAATTTCCATTTTGTAAAAAATAAGCATCATACGTTATTAACTTACTGTGGTGAGCTAATAACGTATATTTTTTGATAAAAATCTCATAAAAATTAGAGGGCTTTAATTTTTTCGGCAATGAAGGAGGTGGTGCCGTTCCTTTTGGAGACGCGGCCCTTGATAGCGATGCAGGCGTCTGGTTGGACGAACTGGCGGAATTCGGAGAGTACCCGTGGGAAGATTGCCACCTCGGTCGCTCCCGAGAGGTCAGCCAATTTCATAAAGACCATACGCTCATTGCCCTTCGTCAAAATGTCTCGCGCTTCAAGGACCTGTCCGCCTATGACGGTCAAGGCACCCTCGGGCATATCCGCGAGCTTGGCAATATTCATATCTTTATTCATAAACTTTTCTTTATACGCTTCGAGAGGATGACCGGAGATATAAAGGCCGAGCAACTCTTTCTCCCAACTAAGTTTCTCTTTTTGAGAAACTGGTTGCCCTGAGCGAAGTCGAAGGGCGGGTAATGCTTCTGCAGAGAAAAGCGAACTTTGATTATCAGACGAATTGACCTGCTCCTTATGATAGGCAAGCAAGTTTTCCAAATTGGCAAGCAGCAACCCTCTCTCTCCGAAGTCGTCTAAGGCTCCGGATTTAATTAATGATTCAAGTGATTTCTTGTTCAAATTTTTATCCTTAATTCGATCAAGGAAATCTGCCAGGTTTTTGAATCTGCCATTTGCTCTCCTCTCGGCGGTGATCGAGCTGGAAATGCCCGTGCCGAAATTCTTGATAGTGGTGAGGCCGAAACGGATTTTATATTTCCCATCCTTGCCCTTAATTACCGAGAATTGCGAGAAGCTTTCGTTTATCGAAGGCGGTAAGACTTCTATGCCCATGCGCTTACATTCGTTTACCATAATGCCAACCGTCTCGACGTCGCCAGATTCCGCCGTGAGCACGGCACTCATATAGATTTCCGGGAAGTTGGCCTTTAGATACGCCGTCACATAGGCGATGTGCCCGTAGCTTGCGGCATGCGCTTTATTGAAGCCGTAGCCCTGGAAGGGGACGAAGAGCTGCCAGAGCGCCTCCGCCTTCTCCGGGGTCATCTTGCCATGCTTGATGCATCCTTCGACAAACATGACATGTTGCTTCTTCATCTCCTCCGGAATCTTCTTGCCCACAGCCTTTCTGAATTTGTCCACCTCGCCCCAGCTGTAGCCGGCCACTTCGATCGCCGTCATGAGGAGGTCATCCTGGTAAACGAGCACACCGTAAGTCGTGTCAAGAAAGCTCTTCATCTTGGGATGCATGTAGGTAATCGGCTTCTTGCCGTTCTTTCTCGCGATATACTCCTGGATGTTATCCATCGGTCCCGGGCGATAGAGGGCAACCATGACGTTGATGTCGTGAATATTGGTGGGCTTCAAGTCCATAAGCGCTTTCGTCATGCCGGAGCCGTTCAATTGGAAAGTGCCTTCTGTCTCGCCCTTCGCGAGCATCTGGAAAGTCTTCTTGTCGTCGGTCGGTATGTCCTCGATTTTTAAAATTTTACCCTCGATCTTCTCCAGTCGGGCTAGAGTTTCTGCGATGGTGGCAAGGTTTCTGATGCCCAGGAAGTCGAACTTGAGAAGGCCAGCTTCTTCAATGGAATACATATCGTATTGAGTAATAATTTTGTGCTCTCCTTTTGTATCGTATTGGAGGGCAGTATATTCGGTAAGGTCGGAAGGCGCGATGACGACGCCCGCGGCATGCACCGAGATGTGGCGGGCGTTGCCTTCGATTTTCTTCGCCATATCCATGACGCTTTTAGCCTCACTGTTTTCTTCATAAAGTTTTCTTAAATCAGGGTTCTCCTTCATAGCGCGGTCGATGGTCATGGGGAAGCCTTGTGCTCCAAGCGGTATAAGCTTGGCAATCTGGTCGCCCAAAGCGTAGGAGAGGCCCATGGCCCTTGTAACATCGCGCACGGCGCCGCGAGCCATCATGGTACCGAAGGTACCGATCTGCGCCACATGATTCTCGCCATACTTCTTTCTCGCATATTCTATGACCTCATCGCGGCGATTGTCGGCGAAGTCTATGTCTATATCCGGCGCGGACGGCCGGTCCGGATTAAGGAATCTTTCGAAAGGCAGTTTGTATTCGAGAGGGTTAATATTGGTGATGCCTGAAAGATAGGTGACGAGTGACCCGGCTACCGAACCTCGGACGTTGGTTAATATGCCGTTCTCGTGAGCAAAGCGCAGTAGATCGGAGACGACGAGGAGGTATTTGGGGTAGCCTTTGTCGCGGATGACCTTCAGTTCGTACTCGATGCGCTCAAGTACTTCCGGAGTTTGCTCCAGATTGCGTCTCAAGAGTCCGTCGAAAACGATTTTTCGCAGAGCTTCATCAGGCGCGGTACCCTCCATTTGGAGGTTGGGGAAAACCCATTTGCCGAGTTCAAGCGTCAGATTGCATCTCTCGGCAATGCTCGTGGTTATCGCCAGCTGTTCCTTGGTAAAATCTTTGACCGCGTTTTTGCCCGTGCGGAAGTGAAGGTCCTCTTCTTCTTCGAAACTACCGCGATTGATGAACTCCTGGATCGAGTGCACCGTTTCGAAGGCCGGCCGGTCTTCTGGTTCGAGGTAATAAACGTCGTATATGGCAAGCTCGCTCTCAAAGAAGAAATTGGTTTTGAAAATTTCTCTGAAATATTTCTCTTCTTTAGCGATGGCGATGAGGCCCTCATTCCATTTTTCCAGAAGTTCGCGGTCCACGCGAGGCTTGTAGTAGAAGCCCTCAAGGTAGGAAGCGGAAACGAGCTTCAAAAGATTTTTGTAACCCGTCTCGTTCTCTGCAAGGAGCACCAGGCGGCTTCTCTGGTTGTCGATCCGGGCCTCCTTGTCGTGCCTGGTGCGGAGTGCGACGTAGAAATCGACTCCGATTATTGGTTTGATGCCAAGAGCCTTGCATTCTTTGTAGAACTCGATAGCGCCATATAGATTGCCAGAGTCGGTGAGAGCGAGTGTCTCCATACCGTACTTCGTGGCTTTCTTGACGAGGTCAGGAATCTTGGGCAGTGCCTCAAGCAAAGAGTAGTGGGAGTGGACTCGCAGGTGAGTAAACATGCTAGAATATTAACACATGAGGATTTTGGGTATCGACGAAGCTGGTAGGGGTCCGTTAGCCGGACCTGTTGCAGTCGGTGCCGTTTCAATCTCTCCCGATTTTAATAAAAAATTTTTTAAAGGCATTAAAGACTCCAAACAGCTATCGCCCGAAGAGCGGGAACTCTGGTTCTCGCTGGCACAAGAAGGGAAGAGGAGGAATGAACTTGACTTCAAAGTCTCACTCGTCTCCGAAAGAGTGATCGATAGGCACGGCATAGCGTATGCAATTCGCTTAGGGGTGAAAAGGGTGTTAAGGGGTTTAGGGGTGGAAGGCGAAAGTTCACAAATTTTTTTAGACGGCGCGCTCAAAGCTCCGCCAGAGTTCAAACACCAACTCACGGTGATAAGAGGAGATGAAAAGATTCCCGTAATTTCATTGGCGAGTATTTGCGCCAAAGTGATAAGGGATAGAAAAATGGTTAATTTTTCCAAAAAATATCCGCAATACGACTTCGATTTACACAAAGGCTACGGCACCAAGATCCACCGCACCGCTATCCGCAAATACGGTTTAACAGAGCTCCACAGAGTAAGCTTTACGAGAAATTTGACAGTAAGGTAGAGCTTGTGCCATAATAAGAAACAGAAAGGAGGCTCAAATGAGCCCAGAGAAAAGTCACTTCGTTTGCGCTGTAATCTGGCGCAAGGCGCAAAGCATAAACGGCATAAAAGCGTACGAGTTTCTTGTCATCGACTCGGTCTCAACTGACCGGGTCGGGCGGAAAAGCAATCGGCACGTGAAGTTTCCGGGCGGCATGAATCGCGTCCGGGAAGAGTCGGTGGAGCTCACGCTTCAGCGTGAGGTGCTCGAAGAAACGCACTTGGCACTCCTGCCCGACATGGCGACGGAGTTGTGCCGCATCCAAAGTGGGCCAGACCACACCAAATACGGATTTCTGGTCCGATTCGATGATTGTCGTGGTCGACTTCGATCGGAGTCGCTCCACGACAACGGTGACGAGATGTCGGAGCCCCGATGGGTTCCGGCAGATGTTCTCGGACGCGAACTGTTTGAGAAGCATCAGCCGTTCTTCATGGAGGCGTGCCGGCGGCTCGGCATCTTCTAGCTCAAGTTCCAAGGCTCCAAGCCCGGGCG
>Ga0155048_111_pt2 | contig 107460 bp, 132 predicted proteins | sample RifCSPhighO2_01_FD_106016 | JGI IMG/M metagenome (GOLD analysis project Ga0155048, IMG submission 106016) | Candidatus Zambryskibacteria bacterium RIFCSPHIGHO2_01_FULL_49_18
GGGGCAGGATACCTCTAAGTAAGTTGCGATGATGAGAAGGTGGCTCGCACTCTCTGGAGCAAGCGACGATCCCTATATGCCGCAGGGACAGTCTTTCCGCCACTGCCAAAGTATGCAATGAGCCCGCACATCTTCTCTACCACTCGATTGAGCTCATCGTTCTGTAGCCAGGCGTCGTAGGAGAGAGCTTGATTGAGCTCAATGACGGCATTCGTCAAACGTTTGACTATTGCTTCTTCGCTTTCGCCGCGCCCACGAACGCGAAGTCTTCTCTCCATCTCTTCTCTCGACGGCGGAAGAACGAAGATGGTGCGAACATCCTTGTACTTCTCCTTGATCTCCCTTGCGCCCTGCCAGTCAATCTCGAGAAGGACATTGGGATGGACGAGCTCGGATTTCGGCGTTCCATAATACTTGCCGTGAACCTCAGCCCATTCGGCTAATTCCTCGTTCGAGACCATCTGGGTAAATTCCAGATTGGAGATAAATCGGTAGTGCTTGCCATTGATCTCTCCCTCCCCCTGCGACCGTGTGGTGCACGAGATCCCTAGATGCAAGATGGGAATGCGACGCAGAACCTGTTCTACAACCGTCGACTTGCCGCTGCCAGAAGGTCCAGAAACGATGAAAATCATTTGAACTCCTCTGTTCGAGAACTCACAAAGTCTTGCGCTACTTTATTACATCCTCTCGGGTGCTGCAATACCCAATATATTCAAACCATTTTTCATCACAATTTTGAAAGCTTGAGTTATAGCCAGACGATAGTCATCACCAATAATTTGCTTCTGAGCGTAAAAGTTATTGAAGCTCGCCGCAAGCTCGGTGAGATAAGTCGTTATATAATTCGGCGCGTATTCGGACCCGGCCCTCTCGACAGTTTCGGGGAAACGGTAGAGGAGACGTTCAATAATTCTGGTCCCGCCCTCCCCTGCCAAGGGGAGGGTTGGGAGGGGTTTAACCCCCTCTGCCTTCGGCATCTCCCCCTTTGCAGGGGACGAAGACTTTCCTAGCACCGAACAAGCTCTCGCATGCGCATACTGCAGATATACTCCCGAATCTCCCTCGGTCGAAACGGACTTTTCGAAATCAAAAATAATATCATTACCAATTGATTGTCTGAGAATCATGTATTTGATGGCCGCAATCGCTACCTGCTCATCGCCTTTGGTCCTCGTCTTCACTTCCTCTATTAACTCTTCGGCCGAGATGACAGTGCCAGTGCGCGAACTCATCTTGCCCGTCGGGAGCTTTAATATACCGTGCGAGATATGCTTTGTTTTATTGGCCAAATCCGGTAAGACCTTGGCCATTGCCTCTAAGACAACTTTGAAATAGTCCTTGATTTCATTTGCCGTCACGATTACGGAAAGATCATAGGGATATTTCTTGTATTTAAGTTGCGCATTGCCCAAATCTTTTGCCTCGTACGTCGGGAGTCCGTGAGAATTGATAAAAACTCTGGTATGCGAGCCCTTAAATACGACCGCCCCTTCTGATTCCTCAAATACTTTGCCAAGATTGTCCAGAACGATTTTTTTGCCTATCTCGGCAGTCTCGCTTTCAAAAAAACTGAAATCAAATCTGGCGCCGATGCTATGATATATCATAGCAAAGTACTCCAGAGACTCTCTTAATCCTTTTTCATAAATTTGATTTATTTCTGGATTTGATTTTTCATAAATTTTTTTGTTTATTTCTTCAATTTCCTTCTTCGCTTCTAAATTTTCCCTATAATCCTTATCTCCATTCGCATAAGCAATTTTCCAATCATCGCCCTTCTTAATTCTATAAACCGCTTTAGCGACATGCAATCCAACGTCGCCCTGATAATTCGCCTGTTTCACTTGAGCTCCATTCCACTCAAAAATTCTGGCAATAGTAGAGCCGATGACATTTGGCATTAGGTGTCCAATGTGGAATTCTTTAAACGGATTCGGATCCGTATGCTCCACCATTACCTTGAATCCCTTGGCGTGTTCGCTCTTGCCGAAATTTTCTCCCTTCTCAATAATTTCTTTCAAACTGTTTTGGAAAAATTCTTTTGAGAGATAGAAATTGATGAAACCTGGGCCGGCCAACTCGACCTTTTCCACCCCACTTGGCGGTTGGACCGCCAAGTGGTCGTAAATTTCCTTGGCTTTGCCAGTTTTGATGCCAACGTTTGTTGAGTAGTCCCCCATTTTGAAATCGGCCGGATGCTCAACGGTAAAGTTCTCTACCCCGGAAACTTCTTTTATTAATTTTTCTAATTTTTCTTTCATCAAATTATTTCGCACCATTTTTGCTTCTCACCCATTTGCCAGTCAGTTTTTGGTGCCACGCGTTCGGGTTGGTTTTTTGTATCTCATCCCACATTTTCCTCGCAGTCTTAGTATAAAGCTTCTTGGCCCTGACGTGGGGACGATGATCTTTCAGCATCCCTATGGCGGAGGTATCTCCGATTTTCGCTAATTCTCTCAGTTCGAGATCAACGTCTAGATTATCAGCATCTTTGACTATCTTGGCCTCGAGAGAATTTCTTTCGCTATATTCCTTGAGAAGCGCGGTGGCCTCTTTTTCAAGAACGGTATCGCAAAAAATATGCTCTTCCGCCAGTTCCTCATGCCTGGTCACGTAATTTCTGTGCATGAAAGCGATATCTCCGGCCCGCGATTCGCCAAGGTCGTGCACCAAGCACATCTTAAGAACTTTTGCCGTGTCAGCTTTCTCCGCTACAGCAATCGTCCATGCAATCATCGTCATCCGGAAAATATGCTCGGCGATGTTTTGAACTCTGCCAGTCAAAACCTGCTGCCAGGCGCGAGGCACGTTGCGCAGAGATCCCATTTCAAACAAAAAATCTATATCTCTTTTTGTCATTTTAGGTTCTTAACGTCTTGTCAATTTTCCGGGCAATCTTTATCATATCCTTTTCCTTCTTGCCGCGCGTTGTTTCAGCCGGAGGACCCAGGCGGATGCCGGACGGATCGAAGGGCGAGCGGGTTTCTCCTGGAATGGTGTTCTTGTTGCAAATAATTCCTGCTTTTTCAAGCTTGGCCTCCGCCTCTTTGCCGGGCAGGCCCTTGCCTCCCATCCATGTGTCCACCAGGAGAAGATTAGATTCAGTCCCGCCGGAGACGATACGCCATCCGAGCCTCGAGAGCTCTTTGGCCAGTGTCCACGAATTCTTTACCACCTGCTTGGCGTATTTTTTGAAAGCTGGAGTAGAAGCTTCTTTGAGAGCCACAGCCACGGCTGCAATCTGCCCCAAATGCGGACCTCCCTGAAGGCCCGGGAAAATTGCTTTGTCTATGAGGACGGAAATTTCTTTGTCCCCTATTTTCTTGTCCTTCCTGCTAAAGATTATGGCACTTCTCGGACCGCGCAAGGTCTTGTGCGTGGTGGTAGTAACCACGTCCGCGTATTGAAACGGAGAATTATAAACACCACCCGCAACCAGCCCAGCAAAGTGCGACATGTCTACCATAAGAAATGCTCCGCATGAATCTGCGATTTCTCTGAATTTCTTGAAATCAATCATCCTGGGATACGCCGTGAATCCAGCCACGATGAGTGCGGGCTTCTCTTTCTTGGCCAATACTTTAAGCGCTTTGTAATCGAGCATTTCGGTCTTCGGGTCAACACCGAAAGGTATTTGTTGCCAGACCTTGCCAGTTATAGAAACTTTCTGCCCGTGAGTAAGGTGGCCGCCTGCCGTAAGCGTCATGCCCATAATTTTCCCGCCCATGGGAACGAGCGTCAGATAAACGGCCAAGTTTGCCGGAGAACCAGAGTGCGGCTGTACGTTGACGTGCCAGAGCTTCTCGGAGAGGCGGAAGGCCTTTCTAGCTCTTTTTTGACAAAGAATTTCGAGCTCGTCTGCAACAGGGTTACCGCCGTAATACCTCTTATGCGGATACCCCTCGGCGTATTTGTTGTCGAAGATGGAGCCAAGAGCGGTAAGCACGTCTTTTGAGGCATAATTCTCCGACGGGATAAGATTGATAACGCTTTTCTGCCTCTTGGTCTCCTTTTCTATCAGTTTCTGGATCTCTTTGTCTTTCATGGTCTATGCCCCCATGATAGCCTATTAGACATGGTAGAGTAAACGTGTAGTATAAGCCTCTAGATAACCAGTTCTTAACGCTAGAAAGGATTAGGTATGCAACCCAATTATAAACCATACACAGACCGTACTCCAGACTTCCAATACCAGGCTCTCTTGCGCAGTTCTCTCCCAGCTTCGGTTGTGCCAGAGGGCAAGGGCGAGTACGTCAAGAACCAGTTCCAGGACAGCGGCCGGTTCAGCAACTTCGCCGCACCGCCTCTCGACTTCAAGTTCGAGAATGGGTTTCCTCTCATCACCGAAAGAAAGATCGGGTTCTGGCCGAAATTCATCAATGAGATGTGGGCCTTCATGAACGGCGCCCGCACTATCGATGAGCTGCGCCAGTATGGCGACGAGAAGACCTGGCCCAATTTCTGGGAACACTGGGTCTACCCGGAGAAGTGCGTGCAGTTCGGCTTGCCTGCCGGAGATCTCGGCGACGGTTCGTACTCGGTGTTCGGGAAATATCCCGCGCCCGACGGCACGAGCTTCAATCAGTTTCTGACTATGATTGACCAGATCAAGGATTTCCCGAGTGTGACCACTCACATGGTCACAAGCTGGATGCCAGTCTACGCTCTCGGCTCAAGGAAGAATCCTAGGAAAGTCGTCGTTGCACCATGCCACGGCACCGCCGTGCGCGTAATCATCAACGATGGCAAACTCACGTTGCAACATGTTCAGCGCTCTGCTGACATGCCAGTCGGAGCCGTCGGCAATATCATCGGCTACGCGGCCGTGGCGCTCGCACTGGCACGGCTTCTCAACGTAGAGCCCTATCGGTATGTGCACTTCTTTATGGATGCGCATACCTACGAGAAGCAGATTCCGTGGGTCCAGAAAATCCTCGAACGGGAGCCCAGACCGTTCCCGACGCTCCGCATCTCCGATACAGCGCCGAAGGATTTTCTGGCCTTACGAGCGGAACATTTCGAACTTACGGACTACGATCCCCATCCGTCCATGAATGACATCCCCGTCACGGAGTAACTATGCTGAAGATCATCGCGGCAGTTTCGGAAAACGGGGTCATCGGAAACGACGGGGGTATACCCTGGAAATTGTCTGATGATATGAGGCGATTCAAGGAGAAAACCGGTAACTGCCCGATCGTCATGGGCAGCAAAACATACTGGTCGCTTCCAAACCGCTTCCGTCCATTGCCGGGCCGAGAGAATCTTGTGCTCACGCGGCATCCGGCACAATTCGAGGGCGAGAACGTTACCATGCTCGACGACTTTCTAAAAGTCGTCGCGCGGGCAAAGGAAGAGGAAGTTTGGGTAATTGGTGGAGCCGAGATTTACAAACTCGCCCTGCCATACACCTCCGAGATGCATATCACCCGGGTCGATCTGATCGTCGCCGGCGACACCTTCTTCCCACGATGGAATGATGCCGAGTGGCGTCTGGTCTCGGCCGAGGAACATGAAAAAGACCGTGGAAACGAGCGTGGATTCACCTGGGAAATCTGGGGACGCGTGTAGAAATCAGCCGGCATCGCGAAGATGCCGGCTTGTCTTTTGGAGAAAAATTGATCAGAATGACCGCAAGAATATTATGAAAAATGCCAAAATGCGCAAAGATAATGCCCGAACTCCGGAACAGCTGGCAAGAATGCGCCATTTGGGCAAAAGTATCGGGTGCTTCTTTTGCAACAGTAATTATCTTAAGGTCGGCGCCTCTTCGGCTATCCGAGACGGCCGCCACTGGTACGTGAAAAGAAATGATTACCCTTATCAAGGTAGCGTTCATCACTACCTTATAGCAAGCAAAAAACATATTGCAAAGATTACGAATGTATCAGCCCCTGCCTGGAAAGAACTTCTCGAAACAGTAAGATGGATTGAACGTAAATTTAAAATCCGGGGTGAATCGATATTTGTCAGGTCTGGCGACATGCGCTACACGGGTGCGACGCTCGACCATTTGCATTTCCATTTTCTAGTCGGCGGTTTGAAAAAGAAAACTGGCACTCTCGAAGATAATATCCTTGTCACTCTTGGACACAAATCAAATCAACGCCCGCGTTCTTGAGTATCCTTTCTGCATCTAAAAGAGAGTAACCATCTTTGTAATAAACTCCTTTAATACCGGCATTGGCTATGGCCATAGCACAACTCGGACATGGGAATGTAGTCACATAAAGTTCGGCATCGAGGGTTGAGACGCCATTTTTAGCCGCTTCCGCAATCAAAGATGCTTCTCCATGCTCAAATATTACTAAGTCTTTGATAGCCTTGCCTGCGTCGAAATTCGACCGTGGCTCACCTTCAATATAAGCTGTATTTTCTGTAACAGCATGCTTGTTGTGGCGCGAAGAAATTACCTTGCCATCTTTGATTAATATCACTCCGACATGACGCCACCAGTCGGAGCTTTTTTCTGCTTCCGCCACAGCAAGACCGAGTATTTTTTTATCAAAATTGTTGCTTGAAACAACTTGATCCGGGTCAACAGGTTTTCGAGTAATGACGTTCATCTTATTCCATCTCAAAAAAGTTGTGTCCCAAACGATTTTCTTATCTTGCAGATATTTATCTGCTAATCCCCTGCTAATTTCATCATTAGATAAAATAATTTCCTCAAAAGCAGAGAGTTCGTCTAAATTATCCTTTTCCAAAATGGAAATTTCCGGAGCCAGATTTAACGATTCGGCTTCCAGTTTAATTAGTTCCGATGGAAGAGCCCGAATATCGCGTTCGAGATGCGGAAATTCACTTGCGAGACTTTTGCCGAGCACGTATAACTTGTCTGGCTTTTGCCTTTTGCAGATTTCCAGATGGCCTGCGTGAATGACCGGGAAGTATCCTATTAGGGCTTTCATTTTTTATGTCGATAAGAAACTCTTTAATAATATTCGATATCTTAATTGACAGCTGTTCCGCCCCGCTGACCATCATCTTCCTTAGCTTGGCCGTCGTCGAGGTCGAAGATTGGGCGGGCAAAACCTTGATGCTACCGCAGTATTTTATCAGATTACGCTTATCTTTTTCCGTAAAAGTGGTGGTGGTCTGTGACATTACCAGAACATCCGGCCTTATAAGCTTAATCAGATCGTACTCATGCTCATTTAAGCCACGCGGAGTAACGATGTCAACCATACGAAGGCTGGTCAAGATTTCCAGCCGGTCATCGAGCGTATCAAACGGACGATTTGGACCTTTTATACTTCTTGTCAGTTCATCTGTATCAACTCCGATAATTAAAATGTCGCCATGGCTTTTTGCATTCTCTAAATATCTCTTGTGCCCAACATGGAAAAGATCATAAACTCCTTGGGTAAGAACAATGCGATACCCAGAATCTTTAAGAATATTTACCACCGAAACCAGCACGTTGCGGCTTGGAATATAACGGTCTTCGAACCTTAAACTGCCGCTCAAGATATTCTTGACCAGTTGTGAGTTTCCTCCAGCTTTCATGTGTTTTATTTTACCTCAACCTATGCATACTTTCCTGCTGAAAAGTTGCGCGGGCCCGCCTCGGCCGCCTTCGCGGCTTCCGGCCCGTGGATGTTTCTTATTTCACCTCTACGCCCATCGACCTTGCCGTGCCGGCGATAATCTTCGAAGCGGCAGCGAGGTCGTTGGCGTTGAGATCGGGCATCTTCTTTAGGGCGACCTCTTTGACCTGCGCTTTGCTCAAAGTGCCGATCTTGGCGGTATTTGGCGTGCCGGAGCCTTTATCTTTCTTGAGCGCCTTGAGAATCAGCGCCGCGGCCGGCTCAGTTTTGTATGAAAGTTTATAAGTGCGATCTTCGTATACTTCTACAACGGTTGGTACAGTCTCGCCTTTCCTATCCCTAGTCTCGTCGTTGAAGCGCTTGACGAATTCGCCGATATTAATGCCGGCCGAGCCGAGCACCGGCCCTAGTGCTTGCCCCGGCACAGCCGCGCCTCCCGGGATTTGCATTTTTAAGACTTTTGTAACCTTTTTGGCCATTGCCGATAAAGGTTATTAAAAAACGCTGTAAAAAGCAAGCTAAAACACAAAACACAGGAACCAGAACACAAATAAAACACAGAACACAAACTATTGAAGCACAAACTTTTTGGTCTCTAGGTTCTGTGCTTTTGGACTCTATTTGTGCTTTGTGGAATCTGTGCTTTGGGCTTTTACACCTTTTTCACCTGTAAAAAATCTAATTCCACAGGGGTTTCGCGGCCGAACATATTGACCAAGACCTTCACCTTCCCTCTCTCCTCGTCTATTGAGGAAACTTTACCCTCAAGCTCCTTGAACGGTCCGTCAACAATCATTACCGCATCGTTCTCCAGGAGATTGATTTGGTGCGTCACGCGGTCGGCGCTCATCCTGGCAAAAAGCGTTTCGACTTCCTTCTTCTCAAGCGGTACCGGGTAAACGCCGGAGCCCACGAAACCCGTTACTCTCGGCGTATTTCGAACCACAAACCACGAATCGTCGGTCACGATCATATCGACTAGGATGTAGCCGGGATAAATTTTCTCCTCCTCCTCGACTCGCTTGCCCGCTTTGATCTTGACTTTCTTCTCGGTCGGCACGATAACGTTGAAGATCTTGTCCTGCATGTCGTAGGACTCGATCCTCTGCTTCAAGTTCCTCATCACGGCATTCTCATAGCCAGCGTAAGTGTGGATCACATACCAGTTCCTGCCTTCGGATAATGTTTGCTTGGCCATGGTTAGTTAAATAAGTTGAAGAAGGTAATAAGTTGAATAAGTTTAGAGGATAAACTTTTGGAGGATAAGAGAAAGCACGTAGTCGAAGAATCCGAGATACGCCGCCACGACTATCGATACAACAACGACTATGGCGGTAAAGACGATCGCCTGGCGACGCGAGGGCCACACGACGTGAGAGAGTTCCCCCCTCGTATCTTTAACATAGTTAACGAATCTCGTAAGTAACATTGACGACCACTTTAACCTTATTTTCGCCAGTTGGCAAGGTCGGCGCTTTTGCTGGCATTACTGCCGAGTCGCCTCCCATGCCGAGCGCTTCGCGGTAATAAGGGATCACGCCGCCGTCGAAGCTGTCGGAATAACTCACCACCCTCACCAGCCTGACACCCAGATCGTTAGTGAGAACGCCGGCCTTTTCTCTAGCGTTCTTTATGGCCAGGGCACGCGCTTCGGATCTCAATTTCTCCGGATCATCGATGGTGAAGGAGATACCCGAGAGATTAGTAACCCCTTTCTCGCCTGCCGCGGCGAGGATCTTGCCAGCGTCATCGGTCTTCCGGACCTTGACCGTCACATTGTGGCTTGCGGTGTAACCCTCGAGATTTTGCCTTCCGGGCGGGCAAGAGAACTGGGTGCAAGGCATCTGCGTGTACGAGTAGCGCGGGTAAACAGAGTAATCGGTGGTCTTTATATCTTTCTCTTCGACACCGAGCGACTTTACCGCTAGAAGCACGGCATCCATCTTCTTTGTCACTTCCTCCTGCGCCGTGCTCACAGAGTTGGCATCAGCAGATACGGTGAAAGAGAATGTCGCGAGATCTGGAAGAGCGTTGACTTCACCTTCCCCCGTTACGGTGATCGTGTTGTATGAAGGAGAGGTGTTCTGGAGATCCTTGAGAGACGCAAGGGTCCTTACCCCCAGGAAAACGGCTAAGATTATAAGCACAATCCAGGCCCACTTATAAATATCCTGCAAATTTTTTGTTTCCATACCCGCATTATAGCAAATCCAAAGCTCGAAGCACGAAAGAAAACCCATCCGCAAATTTTACCCTCCCCTGCCAAGGGGAGGGCTGGGAGGGGTTATATCGGATTTCGAGCTTAAAGATTCAGTCTCCTTCTCAAAGAGCGATTTTCTTCCAGAAAAATGTTGAACATGAGGATGGTAAAGGAAACTGAAATGAGGCCCAAGGCAACACCCGCGATGATGTCTAGCGTCCAATGCGCGCCGAGGTAAAGCCGAGAGAAACAGACAATGATCGCTCCGGCAATCGAGCCAACAATGAGAGTAGTCTTCTCCCAGACGCCCTTCATCTTGCCGAAGAAGATGTAGGAGAGCAGGAAGAAGAATGAGGTAGCAAGCGTCGCATGCCCGGAGGGGAAGCTCCAGCCCTCCGCGGCGTAAATGTCGGAGACGGGCCGGCTGATCTGGAAAATATTTTTAAGAATAGTGAGCGAGAGCACCGTAACAATCAGAGCGGTAAGGAGAAGCATTGCGTCATAGGCGTTCCGTCTGATGATGAGCATGATAGAAATAAAAACTGCAACAGAAGCGAAAACGAATGGATTGCCGATGCGCGTTGCCCACACAAGTAAAGTGGTAAGAACGGGCGTCCTCATGCGCACTACGGCGCTCTCGATGACGGAGTTTAAGGGTTGGAGGTCACTCCCGGAGAGCAGCCCCTCGATGATGATGACGAGAACAAGCCCCGCGATCATGTAAACGAGGAGGAAAAGAATATTCTTCGCCCAATTCGGGAATCCCATATGTGATATAAGATTATAACACCTATCCCGTTCGAAATTCAGCGGGTATTGAGTTATAACAAAAATTATATGATTTTTAAATTTCTAATGGGATGAAAGTACTTCCATCTTCATTCTTTGAAAATAAAACTTTAAAAGTTGCCAGAGGTCTCATTGGAAAGTATTTGGTAAGAAAATATTACTCGACTCCGCGTAAACGCTACGTCGTAGCGAAGGAAAAGATTATCGAGACAGAAGCATACGTCGGTCCGCGCGACTTGGCCTGCCACTCTTCGCGCGGCAAGACCGCAAGAAACGAGATGATGTTTCGCGAAGCCGGCACTATTTACGTTTACTTCACTTACGGTATGCACTGGATGCTAAATATTGTGACAGAAGAAAAAGATTTCCCCGCCGCCATTTTGATAAGAGGCACGCAAAATTTCAAAGGCCCAGCGCGCCTGACGAAAGCGTTGCGTATAGACAAAAATTTAAACGGCAAAAAACTCGGCAGAAAAACAGGTCTTTGGATTGAAGAAGATTTGAAAATTGAAAATCGTAAATTGAAAATTCTCCGACTCCCCAGAGTCGGGGTCTCATACGCCGGCGTATGGGCCGAGAAACCATATAGGTTTAAATTGGAGAAATGATCGCACATCTTGCACGTCTGTGGTATTATAAGGAAAATTATGAAGAAAAAGGGTGTAGCTAGAATTAAGAGCAGGCAATTCCCAGTATTGGTCGAGAAAGACCGAGATGGGTTTTATATTGTTGAGTGCCCCCTTTTTAGTGGTTGCTTTACTCAAGGCAAAACTATGGACGAGGCGCTTAGAAATATTAAAGAGGTTATCGAAATGTGTCTTGAAGAGAAAGAAAACCGAGAAATTCTTGCTCATTATCATCCCAAAGAATTGAGTTTGCATAGCATTAGCCTTTAATGCCCCAGCTTCCAATCTTATCCGGACGCATCCTCATAAAAATATTTATAAGGATTGGTTATATTATTGTAAATACTAAAGGAAGCCACGTTAGATTACATCACGTAGCAAGAAGGCCCATAACCATCCCCAGCTACAAGACTATTAGCCGAGGCCTTTTGCGGCAAATTTTGCGCCAAGCTGATATTTTACCGGCAGAATTTCTAAAAATGTTTAAATAAAAAGTGTGGATTATTTTTGGAAACCCGGTTTCCAAATTACTGCGAATAAGTTTCATACTTATAAGTTCCTACTAAAACATATTGCGTTAGACCTCTAACGTGATTCTTTTTTTCGAACTTAGTAAGATTTGAAGTGAATATTCTGATGCGAGGTAAACATCTTCCGGTAGAAATTGAGCTCGGGGTCAATTTCCCTCGCCGTAAAGAGGATCTGGTCCGCTCCTTCCCAGAGCAGAAACCAGGACGCCGGCTCGAGAAACACGACCAAGAACGACTGCAAGAGATCATCTGACGGATCGCCCGAGAGTATAAATGTGGCAAGCACCATAGATATTACGCCGAGAAAGATCATGAGTATTCCGCGGTTTTTGGTCTTCCTCTTCTTCTTGAGCTCTAGGCCGTAATGCTTCTCGAAGTGTCCGGCAAGGCGCTCCTTGATAGTGGACTCCTCCGACTCGCTCCTGGTATTCTCCGGCACAGAGATAGAAAGTTCTATGCCGGAATGGTCTTTGTCGAGCGAGGCTCGTCTAATCTCATCGACGAAGTCAACCGAGAGAGCACGTTTGGAGTAAGGGCGCATGTCGAAGTCGGAGAAGATGTCGTCGTAATGCTCGAGTTTGAGAGATATTTCCTGCGTTGTCATATTTCTTTTTTGTTATTCATTTCGACAAGCAACTTCTCAATCCTTTCGACCTTATTCTTGAGATTGGAGAGGAACATTTCTTCGTCCTCGATTTCCTTCAAAGTTTTCTCCTCGAGCTTCTTCTCGCCGCGCAGGCCAGAAATGATGATCCTGTTGCCTAGGAATTCCGTCACCAGGATGCCGAGAGACATGAGGATGAGGATGCCGCCCACGAGCGAGGCTTCCGAAGGAATACCCAGAAGGTCCGAAGTCTCCCACACTCCGCGCCAGAAGGAGACAATGCCCACGCCGCCAACAAGGGCATAAATCATAGGATAATGGCTAAGAAACCCCCTCACCTTATCCTCGAACCGGTCAAACCATCTATTGATTCTTTTCATCCCTAAAGTATATCAGGTCTTTGGGGCGACTAGAGAGAATCGAACTCTCGCGACCAGCTCCACAAGCTGGGGTTCTACCACTAAACTATAGTCGCCATTAAGAACACCTTTATATCATACACTGCCCTCCTTCGTCAGCACGATCTTCTCGCTTGGCTTGCCACGTTTCTCTCCCTCATAAACCACATAGTCTACTGCTTCGAGCACTTCCGGCTTTACATCTTCAATCTTTTCCATATGCGGCTCGCCGGAGAAATTCACCGAAGTGGTAATAAATGGCATCCCTGCATCTGTCACCACCTGAGTAAACCAGTGTTTAGGGATGCGGACGCCCAGAGTGCCGCCGGTCTTTTTATTTACAATCAATGTATAGGGCCCGGGAAGATACTTATTTAAATTTCCAATTTCCGACCCGCCTGAATAATCTTCAGATCGGGCAGGTTTACAATTTTCAATAATCCATTCTTTGCTTGGAACAATAATGGAGAAGGGCTTGGTTTCTCGCTTTTTTATTTCCCGAATCTTTTGAACAGATTTGGTATTTGTGGCATCACAACCGAGACCATAGATCGTGTCAGTAGGATAAATGAAAATTTTCCCCGCTTTGATAGCCTCGATGATTTCTGATTTATTTTGCTCGACATATTTTCTATCAACCAGCTTCATACGAATTAAGTGTGCAGTATTCTTGAATTAGTCCGAACGCATTTTGCCGAGAAAGCCCCCCAGAATTCGGAGCGGCTTCGCCGCAAGATTTAACAATTTCCAATTTTTCTTTGGCGGCATCCAATTCAGAATTCGCAAAGCGAATACAATCAAATGATAAACTATTTAGAAATAAATGAAAAGAAAAAACCCGCTAGGTCCGAAGACATAGCGGGGAGCAGTGGGTCTGCTCAGTCCTTGTGGTCATCGTTTGTAGTCGGGACACCCGACATTGCGATGGCCGATTCGGTCGCACCAGGCCAGGTGGTCAGCTTTCTGCTTCGCGAGAACGACTGGTGGAATCTCCACCTGTCCGTGCTTCGGACAGCCGACGTTCTGGTGGTAGATGCTGTCGCACCATGCGAGATGTTCCACCTCTTCCCGCACCAGTACTTCCGGCGGAACCGTCACCTGCCCGTACTTGGGGCAACTGACGTTGCGGTGATAGATGCTGTCGCACCATGCCAGGTGGCCGGCGTCGTAGCTAGCGGTGTTGATGTTCTCGCTCCTCTGCGAAACATAGAACACCACACCGATCAGGGCGACGACTGCAAAGATCGCAAACTTCTTCATGGCAAACCTCCTCTTTTTGGTTGTCGAATCTGCAATCAGGCCACAATAGCCCGAATATCAGTCTGCCCAAAGGATAGCATATTTAATATATCCTGTCAAGCCCAACAAAAAAATCAGCATTTCTGCTGTTTTATAGTCTAAATCCTATGAATTCAATGATTAAAAATTTTTCTTTTCTTCATTCAAAATCGCCAATTCGTTTTTGCCCCGAAAATCCAATACAAATTAGTCGCCGAGCGAAGCGAGGCGAACCTTCAAAACTTGCAATTTCCTCAATGGTGCGCAGGAGAGGACTTGAACCTCCACGCCTTTCGGCACAGCCACCTCAAGGCTGCGTGGCTACCGTTACACCACCTGCGCGCTTATTTGTCAAGTAGAGCTAGAAATATGCTTTACAGACAACCCTATACTATCGAAAACTTTAGTCATTTTCAATCTTTTTCTAGATAAAGCAACTACCTCTTCAGAGTGGTACATCTTTTTTAGTAATACAAGTGATTCCCTTTTGGCATATTTAAGCTGATACATGGTTTTCATTTTAACTTTGTGCATGTGACCATTGATAGACAAATTTTCCATATTCTTTCTTTGAATCCAACTCATAAATTTTAGGCTTGCTGAACAAAAAGATACATAAAACATAAAACTTGATTTCCATCGAGGATCCCAGTAACTGTAAAAACACCCGTCTCCATCAAAACAACCCCGTAGAAAATCGTAAAAGTATTTATCAGGAATTCTTATTTCTCCGATAGTTTTAGATTTGGCCGGTGTAAATCCGATGGATACAAGGAAATCATAGAAAATACGATTTTTGATTTGCACCCTTAGTCCATCTTTGCCATAACCAGAACTTTTAGTACCTATTTTTAATTGTAATCCAATACAGTGATTAAAATTATCAAGCTGTTCTCTGTCTTTAGAAGTTAAATCCACTAGCGTGGTATATCGAGCTATGCAACCGTCAGTAGCCAATAGACCTATTGCATAAGCTAAATTAGCAGACCATTTAGTTTTAATAAGTTCTTTCGGCTTTGGTCCCCTTCTTACCCCAAGCATGACCTAATTATAACTTACTCAAGGTAACAACGTCTACCAATTTATCCACAGTAAATTTCGTGTTCCCTTAGGTTAATTCAGCTTCAACAGAAGCTGTTTCTTCTTTCTGCAAACGCAGATTTCTCATTTGCCTTGAGACTTCTTTGGCCGCTTTTTCGCGGATGTGGTAGAGCTTGGCACGACGAACCTTAGAGCGCTTGAGCACCTCGATTTTATCGATAACGGGAGAATAAAGCGGGAAGATCTTCTCCACCCCCACCCCGGAGGCGACTCGGCGGACGGTGAAGGTGGCTCCAGCTTCCCTGCCGTGCTTCCTCGCGAGCACCAGACCTTCAAAAGCCTGGAGACGGGTCTTGCCCTTCTCAAGAATTTTCTGCCAGACCTTAACCGTATCTCCCGCTCGGAGATCAAGTTTGGCTCGCTCTTCTATATTTACTGGGCTAAAAATGTTTTGCATGTGCCGGGCTAATTTAACATATCTAGAGCTTTTTGGAAATCCTCCGGGTAATTGGCCAGCACTCGGTGTTCCTTACCGCTGGTGTCTCGAAAAGCAACTTCTCTCGCATGGAGAGCCAGGCGCTTGAAGCCGAGTAATTCCGGTTTGCCCTTGGCATAAAGTTTGTCACCCACAACTGGATTCTGGAGCGCTTGAAAATGAACTCTAATCTGATGCGTGCGGCCGGTTTTGGGTTTTGCCTCTACAAAGGTGACACCTTTGTATGGATCGCGCTTAAGAACTTCAAAATATGTAACCGCTTCCCTTGCCTCGCCGAAGCCTCTAGCGGAAGCGGGACGCGCAATTCGTTTTCTGAAATCACTTTTGCTCCGGCCGATAGGCATACTAATAGTGCCCCTATCCTCTTTCACATTGCCATGCACGAAGGTATGATAAGTCTTCTCGATCTCCCTGTTTTGAAATTGTTTTTTGAGATGCTCGAAACCTTTTTGCGTCTTAGCAAGCAGAAGACAGCCTGAAGTCTCGCGATCTAGACGATGGACGATCCCCGGCCTATCTATCTTCCCCATTTTCTCACCCACATTTTTTGATTCCGGATATTTTTCGGCAAACCAATCCGTTACACTTGACTCCTGCATCCTTCCGTCTGGATGCACAATAAGCCCAGCCGGCTTGTTAATCGCGACAATATCCTCGTCTTCGTAAAGAATATCAATGTTCATATTTGGTGGGCACGAGAGGATTTGAACCTCCAATCCCGTAAGGGAACAGCGTTCTGAACGCTGCGCGTATACCAATTCCGCCACGTGCCCGTGCGGAAACTATACGATATATGATAACATCGTGCCATCGGGCGGTTAGCTCAGTTGGTAGAGCGCCTCATTTACACTGAGGATGCCAGGGGTTCAAGTCCTCTACCGCCCACAAAAACATATTTTGTACAGTTACAAATGTCCAAAATCGAGCGGATACACGCTGCCGCTGGAACGGACTTCGGCTAAGCGGAGAACTGTGGCCACAAATTCTCTCACCGCTTCTTCGTCTGTGATTGGAAACTTTACGATTGATTCATTTCTTATCTCTTGCCAATCTTCGAGACTGATATCAGCAGGCTTTAGCACCGGCCCTGGTGCAATGGAATTGATAAAAATTCCTTTCGGCCCGAGCTCGACAGCGAGCGCTTTCGTCATCGAAGCCACGGCCGATTTCGTAACAACATACGGCAAATACCCGGAGTAAATTCTCCCGAGCGCCGTACGATCGGAGACTGTGACAATATGCGACCCGGCAGGCATGAGCGGTAACGAATGTTGAATCGGCCAGAACGTGCCTTTGACATGCGCGGAGAAGTTGCCATCCCAGTCTTTTTCATTTATATCTTCGAGTTTTATCGGTTTGAAAATCGATGCGAGCAAAATTAGGATGTCGATCCTGCCGAATTCTTCTTTTATTTTTTCAACCGCTTTTTCAACACTTCCTTTGTCTGTAACATCGCATTGGATAATCAGGGCCTTGCCTGCATATTCTTCCGTCTCTTTTTTCGACGAGCGGTAGGAAATTATCAGCTTTGCTCCCTGTTCCAAGAGAATTTCGGCAACCTCCCGGCCAATCCTCTTGCCGCCCGTGATCCATACAACCTTATCTTTGAATATGTGATCACTCATAATTTTTGGTGTCCCCGGCAGGAATCGAACCTGCATCAAGTCCTTAGAAGAGACCTACTTTATCCATTAAGCTACGGGGACGTGCTTGGATATTATCATTTTCTACCTTTTTATTGAATCTATGTAACTTTTCAAAATCAGTGCGGCGGCGGAAGCGTCGGTCATAAGTGTCTCTCCCTGGATTTGTCTTGCTTCCATGGTGGTAAGCACTTCTGGATGCAGAACCGTTTTCGCTTCCAGACTTTCAAGCTCCGAACGGAATTTTTCAGCTTCATTCATAACCGGATTAGGTTCGCCTTTGTAATTCCTCGACTCTCCCACAACTATTAAATCAATTTTTTCTTCATTCTTAAACTTGATTATCTTCCCAATCAAGTCCGCGTCGTTCTCCCATACTGCGCGCGGCAGGGCAAAGGAGCCCGAATCGTCGGTCGAAGCGATACCCACTCGCTTGGTGCCATAATCAATTGCCATTAAACGCATAATTGAATTATAGTATAATTAAAAGAATGGAGTCGATTAACATCTTAGGGAACATTCTGGGAATCCACCCACTCTGGATTGTTTTGGCGATCATTTGGACCTTTATCTGGAAAGGTCTTGCTCTGTGGCGCGCCGCCACCTTGAAGCAAAAGTACTGGTTTCTCGCCATTCTCCTCATAAATACACTCGGAATTTTAGAGATCATTTATCTTTTCCTCGTATCAAAAAAATATAAGGTAGAATTTGTGGAAGAAAATCAGTAAAGTGAATGCCGGAGGGTTGGCAGAATGGTAATGCACCGCACTTGAAATGCGGCGGGCGTAAGCCCTTGGGGGTTCGAGCCCCTCACCCTCCGCCAGTTCAGAAAATGCAAATTTGAAGGGTGTGCCTCGTCCCGCCGTTGGCGGGACTCGGCTAGAATTTGAAAGGGCTTTTTTGGCGAAAAGGAAAAGCATTTATCAATGAAGGGCAAAAGAATTTTTTCATCTTAATTTTTTCTAAAACAGGAACTCGCAAGGGTTTTTGTTTTCTATTGATTTTTATTGGTAGTTCTGGTAAAATGCATTAGGCAACCTAAAAACCAAACACGGAAAGGAGGGCCTAATGAAGCTCTTTCAAACGATGACGGAATGGCTTCGCAAGCGCGGTTGGCTTGCGAAACAGTACGGCTACCAGCCCGCAAGACAGGACGACGGTGCAAGCCCGACCGAGAAGTTCGTCTGCACCCACGGCAAGACCAAGCACAACCTCAAGGTGACAGTTCTCGGCATTGAGTGCGAGCTCGAGAAGTCGCCGATGTGCCCACCCTGCACGGAGCAGTATCTCAACAAGGCCAGCACGCTTTGCGCTTCTTGCAAGCGACCGATCTTCCCTGGAACGCCCGTCGGGCAAGCGTGGCATGGTGCGCCTCATCCGTTCACTCACCTGACGTTTCAGTGCTGCGACACCGGCGGTCTCTACTGTGGGCAATGGGGTGAAGGTCGTCTTATCTCGCTCCATGAGCTGAACCCGGAGAAGTATCCAGCGGGAACATCATCGGTGATGGGTCACGTCTTCAACACTGGCGGTATGGTCATCGAGAACGTGGACTAACCATGTACTCGGTGTAGTTCCAGCGAGGGTTGCGTCTTTGATGGCGCGACCCTTTTTTCTTTTTCTAAATTCAAAGAGCGAGAATTTGCCGCCAAAGCCAGTAAATTTTTCAATAATTTTAAAATTGAAAAATTCACTGAAATGAGTTATACTTAACTCAATTAAAAACTTGAAATTGTTAATGCTCTCGGCTTCAGAATTCATTTTGCCCGCCCGCCCATTCCGAGCCGCGCTGTGCGCGGCGAGGAGCGAATTCCGTTCGAGCTAATTCAAGAATACACCGCCATGATAAATATTAACGATTTCAGGAAATGCGATATAAGAATCGGTAAGGTGCTTTCGGCTGAAAGAGTTTTTGGTTCGGAAAAGCTTGTCAAAATCATTTTCGATCTCGGTATGGAACAGAGGCAGATTATTGCCGGTATTGCTCTCTCCTACCCGGACCTATCGATCCTCGTGGGCAAGCTTATTCCTATCGTTGCAAACCTGGAACCGAGGAAACTTATGGGACTCGAGAGTCAGGGTATGGTCTTAGCTGCGGATAATGAAGGTAAACCCGTTATCCTCACACCTCTCTCCGAAGTGTCACCCGGAAGTATCGTCAAATAGCTTGCCCTGAGCTTGTCGAAGGGTGGTATAATTTTATCAATGAAGAAGAGGCTCGAAACTTTCAAAATAGAGTGGGATGCTCACGAGTATGAGCACAAGGAGCGGAGCCAGGATTGGTTCTGGGCGGTAGGCATCGTCACTCTCGCGGCCGCTATCACCGCGGTTATTCTCGGCAATATCATCTTCGCCATCCTCATACTTACGGCGGTCTTTGCCCTGGCGCTTTACATCAACCGGCCGCCGGAAACGGTGCATGTGGTTGTCGATGAGCAGGGTGTTACACGAGGCCGAGTGCGTTATCTATACGGGAGTTTGGAATCCTTCTGGCTCGACGAGGATCATCCATTCCCGAAAATGATTCTGAAGTCTAAAAAACTTTTCATGCCGCTTATCGTCGTGCCGCTGGGTAGAGAAGTCGATGCGGAGAAGGTAAATGACGCCCTCGCCCATTTCCTTGAGGAGAAGTTCCATTCTTTGCCCTTCGTGGAGAAAGTGTTAGAGTATTTGGGATTTTAAAATTTGCTCCCATCGTTCAATGGATAGGATATATCCTTGCGGAGGATACGATGTAGGTTCGATTCCTACTGGGAGCACAAAGCGAAGCTTTGTGCTACGCGCAGGCACGACGGTGCCGAGCGTGGGTCGCACAAAAATTCAGCAGAATTTTATGTGTGACCACAATTAACTTAGTTTTTTGACCTGTTTAGAAAGGCGGGACTTTTTGCGGGAGGCGGTGTTCTTGGTGATCGTGCCGGCTTTGGCCGCTTTGTCGAGCGCTTTCTGGAGAGCAGGCATCAAAGCGAGAGCGGCTTTCTTATCTCCGGCGGCAATGAGTTTCTTCAAAGATTTGATAGCCCGGGCCGCATTGTCCTTCCTCCTAAGGTTAAAAATGCGCTTCTTGAGCGATGATCGGTGGGCCTTTTTGGCTCCTCGTGTTATTGGCATTGGAGAAATGCTACACTACTTATTGTATGATTTCAAGCCTTTCCGGCACAGTACGCCATAAGGATCTACACCACTTGGTAGTAGATGTGGGCGGTGTCGGATATAAAGTGGCCGTTACTACCGATGTGGCTCTTGAGGCCACACCTTCCTCACCTATCTTCCTCTGGACGCACCTTGTAGTGCGGGAGAATGCTCTCGACCTCTACGGCTTCAGGGAGTTAGAGACTCTTGAAGTTTTCGAACTCCTTATCACCATTTCGGGCATCGGCCCGAAGACCGCTCTCGGCATATTGAATGTCGCCACCCCGGCGATGCTACGACAAGCAGTGGCCTCCGGAGACACCTCTTATCTCACCAAGGTTTCCGGCATTGGCAGAAAAAATGCCGAGAAGATCGTCATCGAACTCAAAGACAAATTGAAAGTAACTGACGAGGATAGAAAGGTTGATTCTCGCTCCGAAGGAGATGCTCTAGAAGCCCTCGTCTCCCTCGGCTACACCGAACGCGACGCACGCGAAGCGCTCAAAAAGGTGCCAAAAGAAGTATCAGGTGCGGCAGATCGTGTAAAACAAGCGCTCAAAAATTTGAACAATGCCTGAATTACCGGAGGTTCAAACGACGGTTGACGGACTGAACCGGACCGTTAAAAACAGGGGTATTAAATCTGTCTCGACTGTTTACAAAAGCGCTTATCACAACGGCAAAGATAATATAAAAGACCCGAAGTTTTTTAAAAAGTTTAAAGCATTGGTTGAAAGGCAGAAAATCCTAAAAGCCGAGAGACGGGCAAAAAACGTTTTGGTCCATCTTGGGAACGGCTACACGATTATTGCCCACATGAAGATGACCGGCCACTTCGTCTATGACCAGCCGGATTATCCATTTACCCGCCTCAATTTTACACTTGATAACGGCAAGCATCTTGTGCTATCGGATATGCGCAAGTTTGCGAAAATTACAATTGTCAAAACAAGCGAATTAGAGAAATGTTTTCACCTAGAACATCTGGGTCCCGAACCATTGGAAAGAAAGTTTCAATTTAAAATTTTCAATTTTCAATTAAACAAAAGGCCAAAGACAAAAATAAAGACAGCTCTCATGGACCAAACACTTATCGCGGGCATAGGTAATATTTATTCCGACGAGATTCTTTGGCGAGCTGGAGTGCATCCCCTCTCGATTGTCGGCAAAATTCCGGCTAAAAACCTCAAACTCATGTTTGCCGCCATGAAAAAGGTTTTGAAAGAAGGAATTGACTTCGGCGGGGACTCCATGAGCGACTACAGAAACATCAGAGGCGAGCGCGGTCATTTCCAGGAGAGACACCGTGCTTACAGGAGACGGGGCAAGCCCTGCGGAAAAAATGACGGCGGAATCATAAAAAGAATGATCGTCGACGCCAGAAGCGCCCACTTCTGCCCCGTACATCAGAAATTATATGCCTAAAACCTGTATATTAATTTTGGACAATCTGAGAAGTGTCGAGAACACGGCCTCCATTTTCCGCACTGCGGAAGGGCTGGGGGTGAAAAAGATTTATTTAATCGGTACTACCCCTGCCCCGATGGACCGCTTTAACCGTAAGAGGAAAGATTTTTCAAAAGTTGCACTTGGCGCGGAGGAGTTTATAAGTTGGGAAGTTAGTAAGTCGATAAGTTCTGTAATCGAAGAATTAAAAGAACAAAATTTTAAAATAGTCGCACTAGAACAGCATTCGAAAGCTAAGAAGCTAGGAAGCTACAAAGCTAATAAACTCGGGCGCTTCGCATTGATTGTCGGGAGCGAAGTGGACGGTGTATCAAGGATAATCCTTGATATTTGTGACGAGATAGTCGAGATTCCCATGCGGGGCAAGAAGGAGTCGCTGAACGTCTCCGTCTCCACAGGCATCGCGCTCTACACTCTTTTGAGTTAAAATATACAAATGCTTAATCCATTTCCCGAACTCCTTGCTTATTCCCTTTTGGCGCCATTCATTCTTCGGCTCGCGTTGGGCCTCATATTCTTAGATCTCGGCGTGCTCAAACTTAGAGGCGAGAGGGGCAGATGGATTGCCTCTTTTGAGGCTCTCTATCTCCGACCGGCGGATTTCTTCGTCACACTTTATGCCTTGATTCAGATCGTCGGCGGACTGCTTCTCATTGTGGGCCTCTGGACCCAAGTGGCGGCTCTAGCCTTTGTCATATTCTCTGGCATCGAGCTCTACGTCGAGTGGCGCGCGAAAGAAATTTTCAAGCGCGATCTTGTCTTCCACCTCCTAATTTTTGTTATTTCCCTTTCTCTTCTTATCACCGGCGCCGGCGCCTACGCCTTCGACATTCCGCTTTAATTCTTGTATAGTTTTCTTGTTTTCGCCCCCATAGCTCAGTGGTAGAGCAACGGACTTTTAATCCGCTGATCTTGGTTCGATTCCAAGTGGGGGCACATGATTCTCGACGGCAGCAAATTAAGTAGAGAGATCGCGGCAAAGCTCAAGAGAAAAATTAAACGGCTCAAGAGGAAGCCGGGGCTCTTTATTGTCCAAATCGGCAATCTGTCGGCCTCAAACAGATATATCGAGCGCAAAAAGATTTTTGCGGCAAAAATCGGCACCATCGCGGAAAGTAAAAAATTTCCAAGCAATATCAGCAGGAAAAGACTCGATTCAATAATTTCAAAACTAAACAACGATAAAGCTGTTCACGGAATCATTGTTCAAGAACCCTTGCCGAAGCACTTGCAAAACATTTCGGGAAATATAGCGGAAGAAAAAAAGGTTGATGGGGGAAAATATTTTATCCCCGCAACAACCAAAGGAATTTTAACCCTTCTTAAAAAATATAAGGTAAAAATTGCTGGCAAAAAGTTGACAGTAGTCGGAAGATCTAATCTCGTAGGCCTGCCAACTGCGCTAGAGATGCTCAAGCGTGATGCAACTGTTACGATCTGTCATAGAAAAACAGGAAATCTGAAGGAAGAAACAAAACGGGCAGACATTCTCATCGTTGCGGCCGGCCGCCCAAAATTGATTTCGAAAAATCACGTCTCCAGGAATCAGGTGGTGATAGACATCGGCATCAATGTGTTAAAAAACGGGAAATTATGCGGCGATGTTGACTTCAAAAATGTTTCAAAAATTGTCAAAGCAATCTCCCCCGTCCCCGGTGGCGTCGGCCCCATGACCGTTGCCTCCCTTTTTGAAAATTTGCTTGAGGCGCACAAATTACAATCCTAGAATTGTTTTTTCGAGGAAAGTTTCCATCTCCTTGTTGCCGCGGCGGATTTCGTGGTAACCCTGCACGAGATTGGTTGATAAGTTTGTAAGTTCTAAAGTCGTGAAATTTTTTAAATTACTTTTTGCTTTGTTGTACGGAAACACTTTTATATCTGCTTCGTCAGCCGATTTCGTTTTCGATGCAAGAAGCATAATCTTAATTTGCCAGAAAATTCTGTAAAAAATTTCTTCCGCCACCATGCCAGAAGCAAGCGCTTTTCTATAAATCATCCAGGCTTCGCGTTTGTTTCTACGCCCAATTGCATCTGTTAAAGCAAAAATGTTGAATTCCGAACCTGAATTAGAAAGCCCTGCTTCCTCTTGTGGAAGCAAGGTTTCCACAGTTTCTCCAAAAAGATTTCTCATATTTTTTGCATTTCACCCCAATTATTTCCCGTATGCGCCTCGGCGACAATGGGCACCCCTGACAATTGTTCCGGGGGAACAATTATCTCCATTATTTTTTTGAAATTCTTGGCGGCCTCGTCAACCAGTTCCTCCGCAGCCTCGTACACCAGCTCGTCGTGGACTTGGAGCACCAGCCGAATTTTCTCCGTCTCGCCATTTCGCTTGATGTGGTCATCAATTTTCTTCATTGCGATCTTAATGATATCCGCTTGTGTCCCTTGAATAGGCGCGTTGATGGCCATCCTCTCTGCTTGGGCACGCACATACGGCAGGGGTGATTTGAATCCGGTAAAGTATCTTCTCCTGCCAAACAGCGTCTCGGTAAAGCCTTTGCGGGAGGCTTCCGCCTTGACCCTCTCGATGTAAGCGGCCAACTCGGTAAAGGTTTCAAAATATTCATTATAAAATTCTTGAGCCGTTTTCCTATCGCTTTTTAAATTAGCCTGGAGAGCCGTGACACCCATGCCATAAAGGATGCCGAAATTGATGGCTTTGGCTTGCCATCTTTCAATACCAATCTTTTCCGCCACGGCTTTATGCACATCTTCACCATTTTTAAATATCTCAATAAACTTTTTATCTTCAGAAAGAATGGCGGCCAAGCGAAGTTCTATTTGAGAATAATCTAAGGAGAGGAGCTTAAAGCCTTTCTCCGCTACAAAAGCTGTGCGAATAGCTCGGCCGAGAGCAGACTTGATAGGAATATTCTGAAGATTGGGATTGTTGCTGGCCATCCTGCCAGTAGCGGCACCAGACTGGATGAAGGTCGAGTGAAGGCGCGAATTCTTGTCCAGAAGCGGTGGGATCGCATCTATATAAGTATTTAAAAGCTTGGCTAATTCCCGGTATTCGAGGATCAGCCCGATAATCGGGTGCTTGTCTCTCAATTTTTCAAGCTCTGATTCGCGGGTGGAGAGAGCGCCTCCGGGAGTTTTCTTCTGCCGCTTCTGTGCGAGGCCAAGCTTGGCGAAAAGTATGCCACCCAATATTTTCGGCGAGTTGATGTTGAATTCTTCTCCGGCCTCTTTCCAAATTTCTTTCTCCAGCCGGGAGAGCTCCTGGTGATAAATTTCCGCAAGTTTGGATAAAATTTTATTATCAATCTTAATACCGGTATTATTCATGCGCTCCACCACCTCCATCAAGGGCTTCTCTATCTGTTCGAAAACATAACGCACCTTCCTTTTATCCAGCTCTTCTTCGATTGTCTTCTTGGCCCCCTTTAAATCTTTGGCCCCGGTAAAATTCATCACATCTTCAATCGTCGGCGCAGTAATATTGGAATCAATAACCCAAAGCGCGAGACACGACTCTTTCTCTTCTAGAGAATTCTGAAGCTGCGGCAAAAAAGCGTCGCGGACTGCGTCGGCAGGAGCGGAGCGTGCGTCCCGAGCACGGGACGATAGCGCGGTTTTTTGCCCGGTTTCAGAATTCTCAGCTAATTTCTTCACCCTTTCGCTCAAGGTTCTAAAGCCGAGAATCTTGAAAAGTGCCAAAACTTTTTCCAGATCGAAATTTTCTTTCCACTCTGCCGGCAATTTGAAATTTATCGGCGCGTCGGTGCGGATAGTGGCCAGGGTTTTCGAAAAAAGTGCTTCCTCTTCTCCCTCGAGCAGAATATTTTTTATTCTCTCCCTTACATCTGCTTTCTCTTTTTTCAGAACCTTGTAAATCTCTTCTATCGCACCGTATTTTTGAATAAGTTCCGTTGCAGTTTTCTCTCCTATGCCCTTCACTCCCACAATATTGTCCGAGGGATCACCTCGAAGACCTTTGTAATCAATGAGTTTCTTCGGCGGGAAACCGAACCTCTCAACCACTTTTTTCTCATCGTAAAGAATAGTGTCGTTAAGCCCTTTTTTAAGGGTGTAGACCTGAACTTTTTTGCCGTCCACCAATTGCATCGTGTCCATGTCGCCAGAAGCTATTATGACGTCGGGATTTAGGATTTTGGATTTAGGATTTAGGATTTTATGCACAATGGTGCCAATGATATCGTCGGCCTCGAAGCCGGGGCATGAATAAATTGGGATACCAAACGCTTTGAAAACATCTTTGGCCCGCTCAAGCTGAAGTTCGAGATCCTTCTCATTCTCTTTCCTGCCAGCCTTATAGCTCTCCGCCGCTTCGTGGCGGAAAGTGGGTCCAGAGAGATCGAAGGCCGCCACGATGTAATCGGGCTTCAGGTCATTTATGATTTTTATAAGCATGGCCACCAGACCGTAGAGAGCGCCGGTCGGTTCGCCGGTCGAGGCGGCGGAGAACTCCGGCAAGGCATGATAAGCGCGATGGATAATGGCGTGTGAGTCAAGCAATATGAGCTTCTCCTTTTGTTCCTTGTTTCTTGTTCCTTGTTTCTTGTTAGCCATGTTTGAAATGAATTCTTTTGGCGTCTTCGGGTATAAGTCCGGGCACGTTTTCCGGCCATTCGATAAATATGATGTTCTCAGGATCTTCTACTAAATCTTGCCAACCAAGGTTTATAAGTTCTTCTTCCCTCTCTATTCTATATGCGTCAATATGCACAAGCTTCTTAAATCCCTGCCAATCAATACCATAAAAATTCATAATGACGAAAGTGGGACTCGTGACTTGTTCCTCCACACCCGCAATTTTAGCGAAATTTTGGACAAAATAAGTTTTACCGGAGCCAAGCTCTCCTTGTAGCGCTATAACGGTCGCCGTCATAGCACTATTATACATACGAAAACGGGGACCCTTGGGATCCCCGTTTCATCTAATACGAAGATTGGCAAGACACGTAGTCCCGGCCCTCATACGTGATATGGACCACCACCTTGGCCCCGGCTGTACACATGGTGGGGCGCGTGAGCTTGCCAGTTGTGAGATTCCTCGCCGCGACGCTCACTTGCGTCGTCTTGTCCACCGAGGCAGAGGGCGAGGTGTAACCGTAAACCGGCTGCGTCGGGATCGGAATCTCAACCGTAAACTGCGCCGAGCGGTTCGCCTCCACCACATGCTCGGTCCCATCGTTAACCAAGAAGGCAGCTTTGTCGCCACTCGCGTTGTAGGCAACGAAGGTCGCCTCTTCCATCTTGAACCTGCTGCAGCCAGCCACAGCCAGCACAAGAGCTACAAACAAAAAGGCTTTCCTCATCTAGAACCTCCTTTTTTAACCCTACAATAATAAGGTACAATATAGCAAATGGTCATATTCGACGAAGAGAAGCAGGATGAGCGGGTAAGACTTCTCCGCGAAAAGGAGGAGGAGGACTTGGCCGCGACTCTTGCCGAGCGTTACGGTATCCCATACATAGATCTCTCGACACACCCTATCGACCTTGATTCTTTGAGAATCATTAAGGAGGCGGACGCCCGAGCATCCGGTATAGCGATTTTCAACGCCACGGACAAAAAAATTGATGTGGCCGTCCTCTCCCCCAACAACGAGAGGTCCACAACTGTCATAGAAGACCTGAAGCGACGCGGCTACAGCCCCGAGATTTTCATGACCTCGCATCAGAGTCTTGAGAGAGTCTGGGAGAGATACAAAGATCTCTCGTATTCTTTCGAAACGAAGTCCGGCGCTCTTGATATCTCAAATGAGGAGATCATCGAGATAACTAGAAAGGTGCATTCGCTTGCCGATATCAAAACGCTCATCGAGGAGGTGCTCTCGCTCAAGCGCGCCTATCGCATTACCAAAATTCTCGAAATTATTCTCGCCGGAGCGGTTTCTCTCAAAGCCTCCGACGTCCACCTCGAGCCTGAGGATGAGCGTGTGCGTCTGCGTTACCGCCTCGACGGTGTGCTCACCGACATCCTGCATTTCGATAAAGACACTTACGAACTTCTACTCTCTCGCGTAAAATTGGTAAGCGAACTCAAACTCAATCTGCGCGAGAAGGCACAAGACGGGCGCTTCTCGATCAAGCTCGCCGATGTAGAGATAGAAGTGCGCACATCACTCCTGCCGGGACCCTACGGCGAGTCAATAGTCTTGCGTGTACTCAACCCAGATGCCATCGCCGTCGAGCTCGACCAGCTCGGCATCCACCCGAAGCTTCTGGAGATTATCTACAAAGAAATCAGAAAACCCAACGGCATGATCCTTACCACAGGGCCCACAGGCTCCGGCAAGACTACCACTCTCTACGCCTTCCTCAAAAGAATTTACAACCCAGAAATCAAGGTTATCACTATCGAGAACCCGATCGAATACCACCTCCAGGGAATAGTCCAGACGCAGACCGAATCAGATAAAGGATACACTTTTGCCGAAGGCCTCCGAAGCGCCCTGCGTCAAGACCCGGACGTCATCATGGTTGGAGAAATACGCGACGACGAGACAGCGGCTGTCGCGATCAACGCGGCGCTTACAGGACACCTAGTGCTCTCGACTCTTCATACCAATAATGCGGCCGGCTCCTTCCCCCGGCTTCTGGATCTCGGGGTAAATCCGAAAGTGATGAGCTCCGCCATCAACATCTCCATCGCTCAGCGTTTGGTCCGAACTCTTTGCCAATCGTGCAAGAAGGAGGTGCCGCTTGAGGGCGCCGAGAAAGAAAAAGCGGAAGAAATTATTTCTCAAATCGAAGACAAAACTTATCTTGAAGGCGTTCAAACTGAGAAAACCTGGGTACCGTCGGGATTGGGACCAGACGGTACCGGCTGTGCCGAATGCAATAACTTAGGCTACAAAGGACGTATCGGCATTTATGAAGCGATTCTCGTAGACGGGAAGATCGAACAAGCGGTGATCAAAAATCCTTCGGAGCGCGACATCCGCGAAGCGGCCAGGGAGCAGAAGCTTTTAACCCTTGCGCAGGATGGCATAATTAAGGTCTTAAATGGTGTCACCAGCATGGAAGAACTTAAACGAGTTGTCGATATTGAAATCTGAAACAAACCGGGATAACTTAGAGAAAGACTGTTCGACAAGCTCACGGCAAAATCAAGCCCATAAATCTCTAAGCAAAAGTCAAATGATTTTCTTGAGGATAGCTCCAGTAAACCAGAGCGTCCTTAGAAAACTATCCGTTGCTTAGAGATTTATGAGCTGGACCGTATTAAAGTTTAGCACATAATACTTTTTATGTCAAGTAAGAAAATTAAGGAGGAAAAGGGGAAGGGAGCCACGAATGAGGCGGCCGTCCCCTCGCACCTCGACCGTGAACTACGCCCCTCAAATTGGAATGACTATATAGGCCAGAAAGCGGTAAAAGATAACCTCCATATTCTGCTCAAAGCGGCCTCCGAGCGCGGCGTGCCGCCGGAGCATGTGCTCTTCTACGGCCCGCCGGGCCTCGGCAAGACCACTCTTGCCCACTTGGTGGCCAGAGAAACTAGCCGGAATCTTAAAATCACTTCTGGTCCGGCCATCGAGCGCGTCGGCGATTTGGCCTCTATCCTCACCAACCTCTCCGCGGGCGACATTCTCTTCATTGATGAGATCCATCGGCTCAATAAAACCATTGAGGAAGTGCTCTACCCTGCTATGGAGTCGGGCGTGCTCGACATCATTATCGGCAAGGGTCCTTCGGCCAGAACCATTCAGCTGGAGCTGCCGCCCTTTACTCTCCTTGCGGCCACAACGCGAGTGGCCATGATTTCCTCCCCTTTGCGAAGCCGCTTCTCTGGTGGAGTTTTCCGACTTGATTTCTATACGGAGAAAGAAATAGAAGAAATCCTCCGCCGTTCGGCAAAGATTATCGGGGTAGAGCTTAAAGGCAATGCGGAGAAGGAAATCGCGAGGCGAAGCCGCTTCACGCCGAGAACCGCCAATTATTTCCTCAAGCGCGCCCGCGACTTCGCCCAAGTCGAAGGGCGGGAACTCAATATCGAGACGGTGCACTCGGCGCTTGAGCTCCTTGGTATCGATGAGTTGGGTCTCTCGCCTTCAGACCGCCGCCTGCTTCTGGTAATTGCCGAGAAATTCGGCGGCGGGCCGGTGGGCTTAGGCACTTTGTCCGCGGCTCTCTCAGAGGAAGAGACGACGATTGAGGAGTTCAACGAGCCATACCTTCTCCAGCTCGGACTCATCGAGCGCACTACCCGCGGCCGCGCCCTTACCCCTCACGCCTATGAGCATCTCGGCAAAACCCCGCCGAAGAATTTGCAGAAAAAACTTCTATGAGTGGACACAACAAGTGGTCGAAGATTAAGAGGCAGAAGGCGGGAACGGATGCCGCGAAGTCAAAGATTTTTGGCAAGTTGGCCAGAATGATTACCATTGCGGCAAAGCAGGGTAAGGGTTTGGAACAAGCGAAAGAAAAAGCCCGCGAATTCGGCATGCCCAAAGAAAATATAGAACGTGCTGTTAAAAAAAGTTCCGAATCTAGTGCCGAAAACATGGAACATATTATCTACGAATCCTACGGCCCGGGCGGCTCGGCCCTAATCATCGAAGCGCTCACTGGCAACAGGAATAAGGCTGCGCAGGAGATAAAGTTTATCCTCGGGAAACACGGTTTCTCGCTGGCCGCTCCCGGCTCGGCTATGTGGGCTTTTAAAAAAGAACCGGCAACCAACGACTTACAGCCGACAGCAACTGTCAAAATTACTGAAGAAGAATCTAAAGCCCTCGAAAAATTAATGGACGAACTCGAAGACAATGACGAAATCCAGGAGGTCTACACAAACGCCGAATAATACCTAGCAAGAACGGTTCTTGCTAGGTTGAGATTTTGGTTTATATGAAATAGTTATCAACAAAATCTTGAAAACAGTTGGTAGTTTGAAAATAGTTTGGAAAATTTTCTGTTTTAAGAAGGTTTTTCTCTACTCTATCCACGCCAAAGTAATCGAGGTAGCTGGAATATTCATATGATTCAAGAAATTTTTTCATATCCTTGGAGGGTTTTTTGATTTGATTCTCCCATATGGGAAATTTTATTTCTAATGGATTAATGTGGATATATCCAAACAGTTGTCTCATATAATTATCATCTGTTCCTATCAACTTAGACTTAAACAGTCCGCCAAAAAGAGCCCCGCTTCTCTCATGTCGAATATTAAAATACATGGAATATCCCACGCCCAATTTTCTCATAAATTTAGTTATCCCCCCATCAGTCTCCTGTCTTATCAGTAAATGAAAATGGTTTGTCATCAAACACCATGATCCAATTGAAACAATAGGTTTGCCTCTTTCCATCACCAGAACCTCATCGAATGTCTTTTGTTGGTGATTTAGAATATTGTCCAACCGAAAAGAATTGTCGGAATTTGCAAGATACATTAGCATTACAAATCGCTCATAATCTTTTTTTAATTTAAAAATCACTCGTTTATCTATCCCACGATTATAGATATGATAATACTCGCCCGTAATAAAAGGATCTTTGTGTAACATATAAATAGTATATCACCTAGCAAGAACGGTTCTTGCTAGGCACTTGCTAGGCACTCTACTCCAACCCAAACTGTCAGAGCAGTTACTGTGGCGACGAGGATCGTCACCAGAATCGTAAAGTGCTTCATGTGTGCACCTCCACTATTAATAGTATCATGTATTAAATTATTTGTCAAGGACTTTTTATTTTACGGCTTTAAATATAGACTTTTGGTATGCCTCAACGAGTTTTGGCTATAGACCCCGGTTTCGATAGATTAGGGGCAGCTGTTTTAGACAATAGTTCCATACTTTTCTCTGTGTGTATTGAGACAGATAGAAAATCTTCGCACGAGAACCGGTTGTTACAAATCGGCGAGGAGATACGAAAAATAATTAAGAAATGGAAACCCGAGACTTTAGCAATCGAACAGCTGTTCTTCAATCAAAACACTACCAACGCGCTGAAGGTGGCGGAAGCGCGCGGGGTCGTTTTATACGAAGCGGCACGGGCCGGACTCAAGGTGTATGAATACTCGCCGCAGGCCGTCAAAATTGCCGTGACCGGCTACGGCAAGGCGGACAAGAGACAAATCAGCGGCATGATCAAGAAACTTATCAAGTTGCCGGGAAAAAAGATGCTCGACGACGAGCTTGATGCTATTGCCCTGGGGATAGCCCATATTGCATCAGTAAAAACTATTTGATAGAAATATAGTCATTCGAAAATTAAAAATAACCGACCTAAAACATGGACGACGAAGTTTTAAAAGATGATGAGCCGATTGTTGACGACGAGGAGGCCATCGTCGAGGATTTGGATCACGATATAGACGGCAAGAAGAAAAAAGATCTTCTCAACCCAGAGGAGACGGAAAGTTTGGAGGACTTGGAAGAAGAGGAGCTCGAAGACGACGAAGAGGAGCCTTTCGACGACGTCAATCCGATCTAGTAATTTTCAGGAAGCGGTGTTTGCCCACGCGGTAAACGCCGTTTTCCATTTCTTCTATCGCGCCGTCCTTGTTGAGCCGGTTGAATTCGGTTTTTGAGGAAACCACGCCGTGTTCGAGTAAAATTTCCGCGAGCGGAGTGTCTTTGCCAGCGGTTACGGTCTTAATGTCTTTCGGAATGCCGCCTTTAGAGAAAGTCTGTTCGAAATTTTCCTGCGCTTTAATTGCCTTCTCCTCGCTGTGATAGATTTTTGTAATCTCGAATGCCAAACGCATTTTGGCTTCTTTGGGATGATTCTTGAGAATTTCATCAATCTCTTCAAGACCAAGCCAAGTACAGTCGGTAAAAAGCTGTCCCATATTCTCATCTGGTTGTGCCATGATGCCGCCGAACATTCGATTGGAATCCCAATCAAGAAACACTCCTGTCCCTTGAGATTTTGACATCATTTTCTCCCCTGTTTTCGGATTCTCAAGAAGAGTCGTAATAAAGACGAACTTTTCTTTGTTTTTGAGTTTTTTGAGCAGAGTCCGGCCGGCTAAAGCGTTGAACTTCTGGTCGTTGCCGCACATTTCCATATCGACATCCATAGCTACTGAGTCATATCCTTGCATAAGCGGGTAGAAGAGCTCGTGAAAATACAGAGGGTTACCACTTTTTAGCCGTTCTTGAAACATGTCCCGCTCAAGCAACTGCGGGGCGGTAAAATTTGAAGAGAGCTTGATGAAATCCTCAAGACTTAATTTAGAGAGCCAATCGTGGTTATATAATACCTTTACCTTATCAACGTCTATTATTGGTCTTACCTGATCAATCCAGGTTTTTGTATTTTCTACAACTTCTTCGCGAGAAAGCTGCTTTCTCGCCGAATCGCTTTTGTCTGTCGGGTCGCCTATGCGTGCGGTAAAATCTCCAACCAGAAATATAACTTCGTGCCCGAGCCTTCTGAATTTCTCCAGAATCATGTAGTTTGTCGCGTGGCCAAGATGGAGAGATGCCCCCGTCGGGTCCGTCCCTATGTAAATTCTAAGTTTCTTGCCCGACTCTAAAAATTCCTTCAAGGCTTCCTTTGACGGAATAATCTCTTTGACCGAGCGCGAAAGAAGCTCTTCAACGTCTTTATCCATGAAGCTATCTTAACATATGTTAAAATGGGTCTCTCAATGAAAAATTTTTGGCGGAAAGCCCGTAACTCCAACCATTTTTGGGCCGCCAGCGCAGTAGCCCTTTTTCTCTGCGGGCTCTTTATCCTCTGGATCGCCTCTTTGCGGATTCCAGCCCTCGAGAGTATCAGCGAGCGACGGGTGAATGTCTCGACCAAGATCTACGACCGCACCGGTGAGATCCTTCTCTACGACATGAGCCGGGATGTGAGGCGCGAAACTGTGCCCTTTGAAGACATATCTCCCTACGCCAAGGCGGCCACCATCGCCATCGAGGACAAGGACTTCTACTCCCACAACGGCTTTGTCCTAAGTTCATTCCTTCGGGCCATCTTAGTCAATCTCACCAGTCTCTCCTTCAGCCAGGGCGGCTCGACCATAACCCAGCAAGTGGTCAAGAATTCCATTCTGACTAAAGATAAGACTCCGACCAGAAAACTTAAGGAACTGATCCTCGCCTTGAAGCTTGAGAAGTCGTTGACTAAAGATGAGATTCTTTCACTCTACCTCAATGAAATTCCTTACGGTGGAACCATCTACGGCATCGAGGAGGCGTCTAAGAGTTTTTTCGGTAAGAGTTCTTCTGATCTGACTCTCGCGGAAGCGGCTTACCTCGCCGCATTGCTTAAGGCACCGACTTATTACTCGCCCTATGGACTTCACCAAGAAGAACTTGAGGCACGGAAAAATCAGGTACTCTCCGAAATGCTCCGGAACAAATTCATTACCCAAGAAGAGTATGACGCGGCCGGAGCCCAAAGAGTGCAGTTTGCCGAAAGAAAAAATACCGACAACATCCGGGCACCCCATTTCGTATTCTTCGTCATAGACAAGCTGACGGAGAAATTCGGCGAAGGCGCGCTTGAGAGCGGCGGGTATAAAGTCATTACCACGCTCGACTACGAGATAGAGCAGGAAGCGGAAAAACTTGCTAAAAAATACGGCGAGATCAATCAAGACAAATTTAATGCAAATAACAACGCCATAGTGGCCATCGATCCGAAAACTGGGGAAATTCTCGCTATGACCGGCTCGCGCGACTACTTCGACAAAGATATCGGCGGCAACTTCAACGCCGCGACCGGTCTGCGCCAACCAGGATCATCGTTCAAGCCGTTTGTCTATGCTCTTCTCTTCAACCGGGGCTACACTCCCGAAACGATCCTGTGGGATGTGCCGATACAATTCTCAACCTCTTGCGCCCAAGACAATTTTACCTCCGAGGATCCGTGCTACTCACCGGGAAACTATGATGAAAAGTTTAGAGGCCCGATGACAATAAGAAACGCACTGGCTCAATCAATCAATGTGCCGGCGGTGGAAGCGGTATACCTGGCCGGTGTCGGCGATTCCGTCAAACTTGCGAAGGAGATGGGTATTGAGAGTCTGACGGATACCAAAAATTACGGCCTTTCGCTTGTGCTTGGAGGTGGCTCTGTTTCCCTTCTCGATATGGCCTCGGCCTACGCCGTTTTCGCCAACGATGGAGTAAAAAATCCTTATACCTCGATCCTTTGGGTCGAGGATGGAGACGGTAATGTTATCGATAAACATTCTCCATTCCCGACCAGGGTTTTGCCCGAGGAGACGGCTAGAACTATCTCTGACATCCTTTCTGATAACGAGGCGCGCACGCCCGGTTACGGTGCCAACTCCCCTCTATACGTCCCTTACCGCGATGTAGCGGTCAAAACGGGCACCTCCAACGACTACCGCGACGCTTGGATAATTGGCTACGCCCCCAACTTGGTCGTCGGCGCCTGGGTGGGCAATAACGACAATTCCCCGATGGCCAAGAAGGTGGCAGGACTGATCGTCTCGCCCCTTTGGAGAGAGCTCATCGACCAGGTATTGCCATCTATGCCTGAAGAATCTTTTACAAACATTGAACCCACTAATCCATCCGAACTCAAACCGATTTTGCGAGGCGAAGTTGAAGTTCCCCCGCACTCAATCCTTCATTGGGTATATAAAGAAAACCCTCGCGGTCCGGTACCGCTAAATCCCGCGAGCGATCCGCAGTATTTGCATTGGGAATACGGCATCAAGAGCTGGGCGACCGCAAATAACTACGGTGTTTATGCCGCTCCCACTTATACTCCACCCGCTCCGGTGCCACTTGTTCCGTACGGTTTTTAGCTATTTATATAGGATACGAAAAATTTTGAATTCTTTTTTAATTTCGTCTTCTTTTAATTTTATTTCGTTTTTAGCCGCTGGAGATGCGTCTATTTCCAGAACCCCGTTTTTCAGAAAAATATTTTCCTTCGGCAATTTGATATTGGTTTTTTCTCTGATTAATTCAATTATTCTTCGCTTGAGTTCTTCGTCTTGATTTAAAACGCTTGAAATTCTTTTCAGAAGATCGCTTATTCCCTTCATCCAATTAGAGATAAGATGCGCTAGCGCATCCGTAATTATTTATAACGCGTGATAGTATCATAATTTTAATCTCTAACGGAATTCATTACACTTGGTTCATGGGCATTACTATATAAAGGAAACTCTGATCCCCTACGCCACGGACAACAATTGGTTTTGCCGCTCCGGAAAAACCTAGAGAGATGCTATCCATAGCAATGGATTGGAAGCAGTCGGTGAAGTAGCGATGGTTTACATTGATCGAAATTCCTTCCCCTTCAATGGTCGCCTCGACGTTCTGGACGCTTTCTCCGACCGCGGAGTTCTTGGACTCTATTTCAAACTTCTTTTCTTTCGGGAAGAGCCTCAATGAAAGCTGGTTGAACGGATCGGAAAAAATAAGGCTTGTTTTAAGGGAATTAATGAGATCCTGCTTTAAGAGAACGGCGGTTGTACTCGAGTCTTTGGGAATGATCTGACGATAGTCGGGGAAGTTGCCGTCGATGATGCGCGAGGTGAGATACACACCATTCGATCTTAAGGCGATCTGGTGCTCCTCTATCGAAAGCGAGACTTCTTCGTCGCCCTTGTCGAAAATTTTTATTATCTCCATGGCGTTCTTTTGAGGAATGAGAATTTCTTTAAAGTGCGGCACTTTCTTGATTTTTATTTTCTTCTCGGCCAGACGGAAGGAATCCGTAGCGGCAAAAATAAGAAACTCTCCCTCATGTTTAATAAGAATAGATGAAAGTTCGGGCTTTATACTCCCGACCGCCGCGGCATAAATAACCGACCTAAGGCCAAACATTAAATCTCTTGCCGGCAAAGAGAAGCTGTCGTGATCACCTATTTCCGGTATGATCGGAAATTCCTCACTTGAAAGTGTTTTAATACTAGTCTTGGTGGTTTTAGTTTTGACTTCTAAAACTTGGTTCTTAGTATTAATCGAAATATTCCGATCATTAGAAAGTGAGGAAATAAAAGAAGATAGAGTATGAGCTGGAACCACCACAATTCCCGGTTCAACAACTTTGACCGGCAAACTAATTGATATACCAAGATCTAAATTAGTTGCTTTTACAACAAGGAGATTATCCCTAGCATCAAGATAAAAACCTGAAAGTACTGGTAAATTAGTGTTTCTACCAGCTATTTTATTTGCCTTACTAAGAGCTTCATCGAGGTGGTCTTTAATAGTTTCTATTTTCATATATAAATTCTATTTTTACTATTAGGGGTGTTGATACGGTTGGTAGTTATAAATGGCTCTATTAAAGGATTTTTAAGGAATTTGAAAAAGTTACTGTGTGTATAACCCGGGAGTTTTAAGGACATATTTAAGAGTAGCAACCAATTTACCATTCTTCTCACCATCTTATTAACATTATTCGCATTATATTTCCACATCTTTTACACAGTGATAAGGTTCCTTATTTGGCTAATCTCATCAAGAAGAGTTTGATCTTCTTTGATATCATTCTTCACTTTTTCACATGAGTGGATGACGGTTGTATGGTCTCTACCACCCAACTTCTGACCGATGGAGGGGTAAGAGATATTAAAATCTTCTCTTAATATATACATAATAATCTGTCTTGGGCGGATAACCTCTTTATGCCTGGTTTTCTCGTAAATACTTTCTTCTTTGATATTATAAAAATCGGAAATAATTCTAACCACATCCTTAACAGCAACAGACCTCTTCGGTTTAATATTGTTTTTGATGTAATTTCTGACATCTATCATAGAAATTTCTTTGCCTTTGAGTTCTGCCTGGCACAACAGAGAATTGACCGCTCCCTCAAGCTCTCTTATATTGCCGTTTATAGAATGAGCAAGATAGTCGACAATCTCTGGAGAAAAGGTGACTCTCTGCTGGGCCGCCTTGGCCGAAATAATGGCAATTCTTGATTCCTTGTCTGGCGGCGGGATGTCGACAATCATACCAGCCGAGAGGCGCGACTTCAGGCGATCTTCGAGCCCGGTTATAAAGTGAGGGTGTTTGTCGGAAGAAAAGATAATCTGGCGGTTATTGTCGTAAAGGGTGTTGAAGAGGTGGAAGAGCTCCTCTTGAAACTTCTGCTTATCGGAGAAGAATTGGATGTCATCGACTATCAGCATGTCGTATTTGCGGTATTTTTCCTTAAAAACATTCATTTTTTGGTTTTGGAGGGCATTCATACAATCCTGGCCGAACTGCTCTGAAGTCATATAATATACCCTTTTGCCGGGCGAAGCCGTTTTTATGTGATTGCCGATAGCTTGGATCAAATGCGTCTTGCCGTGGCCGGTTGAGCCGTAGATAAAGAGGGGGTTGTACATGATGCCGGGCTTCTTGATGACTGCCTGGGCAGCCGCATGAGCAAGTTCGTTGAATGGCCCAATTACGAAGTTTTCGAAGGTGTAGCGCGGATTCAAGTTGTCGTCCTTATTGACCTCAACTTCCGGCAGTGGCAACTCCTTATTGACACTTCCATTGTTCAATTTCTCCTCGCGGCGGCGCGACTCCTCCTTATTGACCACATACTCTATGGCATGGACGGATCCCTCCAGATTTCTTAGACTTCTTAGGATAGAGCTGTGGTATTTGGTTAGAAGCCATTCTTTAACGAAAGCGTTGGGAACGGAGAGTACTACCACCCCCGCTTCCTCCTTGACGATTCTTGTGTCCTTAAACCAGGTGGTAAAATTAGCGCTCGATATCCCCAACTCCATCTCCACCAGAACTCTTTGCCAAAGTTGTTTGTAGTCAGCCATCGTTTTGTTGGTACAGTATATCTTTTACCGCCTTGAGAAGAACTTGTGGAAGACTTAAAAAATGTTTATAATATGTGCATAAATTGTTAAGAACAAATGTCTAGAACATACCAACCTAAAAAGCGCAAGAGAGCCCGAGCCCACGGGTTCCTCTCAAGGAGCAAGACTCCAACCGGCAGGCGGACGATAAAGAACCGGCGTAGAAAAGGTCGTGCGAGGTTAGCTCTCTAGTTCGACGGGCTCACTACAAGTAATGCTCCACTTTTCAGTGAGATTTGTTAAGGATGAAAAAAACAAAATAATTATTTCTGTTTCGAAAAAAATTTCCAAAAAAGCTGTTATCCGCAACACAATCAAGCGCAGAGTGCGCGCTGTTCTTCGCGATTTAAAACCTGTTTCATGTTTAATTATTGCCAAACCCGGTGCAGAGAATATCAAAGGCAAAGAGCTGGAGAGTGAATTAAAATCGTTGGTCGTAAGTCGTCGTTTGTAGGTTATAATACTCAAATGTCTTCGATTTATCATACATTTTTCTTCGACCCGCTCTACAACTCACTCATTTTTCTTTTCCAGATATTCCCCTGGGCCGACGCGGGGATCGTGGTCGTGATGCTAACTATTCTGGTTCGGTTGATCCTCTACCCTCTCTCGCGCAAGGCCGTTCTGACGCAGATGAGGATGGCCGAGATTGCGCCGGAGCTAAACGCTATTAAAGAGAAGTACAAAAGCAATTCCGAAGAGCAGGCCAGGCGCACCCTCACTTTATACAGAGAGAAGGGGGTAAATCCGTTCTCCGGCATTCTGGTCATCATTATTCAGATCCCGATTATTCTCGCTCTCTACCAGATTTTCATCAATTTGCCGGAGATAAATGGCAATCTATTGTACTCATTCATAAAAGCGCCGGAAATTATCAGGACTACCTTCCTGGGTTTTATTGATGTGGGGGGCAAGAGTGCGCTTCTTGCCGTGCTTGCCGGGGTCTCAACATACTTCCAGATAAAAGTTTCAACTCAAGGGCAAGGTGTGCCTAAAGGCAACTCTTTCGGAGACAATCTGGCTAAAAGCATGCAGACTCAAATGAAATATGTTTTCCCAGCCATTATGCTTCTCATCGCTTACCAAGTCTCCGGCGCGATCGCGCTCTACTTCCTCACCACGAATCTTTTTAGTATCGGACAGGAACTATTTATTAAGAGGAAACGACCTCACCCAACCCTCTCCTAGAGCTAGGAGAGGGCGCAGACGAAGTCGGGGTGAGGTCAGTTCAGTCGAAATGCCCAAAGGGTCATATCCCGCTTGTTCATAAATATCAAATAATCCTCGGAAGGAGAAAGCTGCGGCCGGATTGTGTCGATCTCGACGCCGAGTAGAGATTTTGGTTCTGCCACTACTTCGGCGATTTCTTTATTGACGTCGAATTTCCAGAAACGGTCCGAGAAGGAACTTGTTCCACGGTACCAATTATCCGGCTCATTCTCGGCTACACCATCAATAGGAGAGCCGCAGAAAATTATTTCCGGCTGCTTGGCGCTCCAAACACACTTCTCGGCGAGCGTAGTGGGAGAAATTTCTGTTTCGGCGCCGGTGCGGAGATTCTTGGCGCGCAATTGCAAGGTGCCGTTATTGTATGAATAAAGCACGGATGTCCCAGCGCTATTGGGAACAGCTGAAAGCGCGGTCAAGGGTCCGAGAATTTTGTTTAGAGACCTGCCCGAACCGACCGTGTAGGCATAACCGGGAGATTCGATACTTGCCTTGGTGTGGACTAAAATACCGTTTTCCGAAACGGTGACGCGCCAGTTGGTAAAGGGCGAAGTCAAAATAGTTCGCATCGCACCGCCGTTAAATGGGGAGGAAACAATGTTTCCAGACCCTTTGTCGGCGTAATAGAGAATATTGCCGGAGCCCACCGCGATACTCGTCATCTCCCCGCGCAGATTTATAGCCGTACTGCTGGTAGAGGTAAGATCCAGTATAAGATTTCTTTGTCTGTCGGAATCATTCTCAAGCATACGCAAGAGGACGAAGTTGCCGTCAGGGCGGAAGTAAGCCTCATAAACCTTCGGAATAGTGTTGTTAGTAACCTTCTTTTTCTCGAGCGGTACTAGAGCCTCGCCTTTAGGCAAAATGGTTTCGATGACATGTCCTGTGGCACGATCAACGAAGCGTACTACTGTCTGTCCCACTTGCCCTGAGCTTGTCGAAGGGCGGGTAAAGGCTACTGCGCCCGCTACTGGCGTGTCAGAAATTCTGAAAAGGTCCGCTATTGGTACCCCACTCTCGTCAAATATTTGACTCAAATCCTCCCCCTTTGTCGTCAGTTGTTTGTCGTCAGTCGTTGGTTGTCCCAGGTTATCTCCCTCACCAAACGGCAGAAGTTCCCTTACCGCTTCGCCCGGAGAAATATTTTTGTCCCGTCCAGCAAAAGACCAAAGGAGAAATGCGACAAGCAATATTGCAACTATCGAACCTAAGATTAATAGTGTTTTTTTCATGCTTTATTTAATAACAAACATGCCAATGAGTCCACTCATCGACATATATTGTGTTATTTAAGCTGTATTGGGGGCCAAGTTGGCTACATGCTTGTGTGTTGGTTGGTGCGCCCTTCTGTTTTATATAATTATTAACATTTAAATTTTTACCTATATCAATTACAGCCAGGCCCGGACCATGGGTTGCGTGGCCGCCCTCCGTTCCCCCTGTGATCTCAACAAAACAGTTTTTACCCATTGCGATCTGACACGTTAAGGCAAAACTCTTGACCCCTTCAATTGCTTGCTGAGGCAAGCCTACGACATTTGTGCATCCGCTTGTGGCGCCAGTCACACAAGGGTTGTTGTTTATTGTTACGGAAGGAATGTTTTTCTTTAAATCTAACTCAATCCGATTATCTTCAGCCACTTGTTCTGGGGTCAGTATGTATCCGGGCAACACCCCCCCTCCTCCACCCCCACCACTCAAAGTAGAAGGGGCAATTTTCTGCTTCGGAATATCAAATTTTATCTCTACCAACTTCGGATTGATGGTGTAGAGGATGAGCCAGGCGGCTATGGCTAGGCCGAGTCCCCACATGGCGTTTTCTATAACCCCCTTCGCTTCATCCTTGCCGGAGAAAGCGTCGGTGGACATGTATTTGATACCCGCATAGATGAGCATGACTACCGCAAGTACGCCGGCTAGGCCGATGATTAATTTGAATAAGCCGGTAATATATTGAACAGCATTTGTTTTTTCTGTCGGATTACCACCGGCGCCTTGGAGAGGAATAGGTGCGAGCAGGGTGTATTCAGTTGGTGCCGGGGCTGGCGCCTGCGCGGAAGCGGAACTGACGAACGACGTACAACTAACGACAAACAACAATAACCAAAACACAATTTGTATCCCTGCCGTGTGTCGTAAGTCGTGTGTTATAAGCCTATTCATCTCCGAATTGTATTATGAAATCTCTCGTGATTTCTCTCATGACCTTGCTACTGTCAGAGAAAGAGATTATTACCGGCACATAACCCTGCGCCTTTTCCGGAGCGCGATAAGTAACGGAATTGCCAATCCAAGTATCTGTGCCAGTGCGCCATTTGTAAGAAAGTGCCGTTGCCTCTCGCTCTGTCGAATCGGCGTAGAGCGGGAAGGCGGAGAAAGTTACCTCCTCCTTATTCAACCTATACGTCTTATCAACTTGCCGGTGGAACATATATCCGTACAAAGGATTCTTTTCATACACGAGGAGCTCTGGATCCCGTGCCGCCATACTTATCGTCGATTCGGCGAGAGTCTCATCGAGTTGGTTTATGATCTCTACTTTCAGGGTGTAGGGTTTGGAGAAAAGAGTGTCTCTAAACTTAATCGTATCTTTGCCGATGCCCGAAGCACCGCCGAGGACTGTGCCGTTCCTTACCCACCGGTAGTTGAGGGCTGCCGGATCACCGAACCCTTGCGGGATGGCGACGAATCTGATCAAGGACTGTTTGGACCAGAGCGCTTTACCTTCGTAAAACGGCGGCGCATAAGTCTCCCCTTGCCAGAGAATGTCCACACTCTGTGCGAATACGGGAGTAGATAGTAGGAAGTAGATAGTTAGGAGTAGAAATAATTTTCTCACTATTTTATTATACCCGTTTTCCCGGCAACTTTATTCACAACCACTCCTCCAGGAACTGTGCCAATTGCCTTCTTAATCTTTGTATCCAGGGCCAAAATTGTTACAGCAGCTGTCCATGCTGGCAAGGCGGCCAGCCAAGGAATTATTTCAATTAAACCAGCTCCACCCATCACTAGAATTCTTTTGGGCCTCATAAAACTTATGCCATGGGTCTTAAACCATAGGAAGAAAGTCAAAAAAGCAAAAAATCCTGCGAGCCAGTCCATAAAAATAAAGGCCAGAAGCCACTGAAGAACATCGAAGAAGAGCGCCGTACAGATCATCAGGGCGATCGTATGATTCTTTAACCCCTTCTCTTTATTCTGTTCCGGCATTTGGGTTCTCGGTGGCTTGTTTAAAACGCTCTTTCTGGGCCACGAGCGCATCCTCTTTATCCTCGGCTGCATCTTGACGGGCTTTTTTAATAGCTAAGACCTGGCCCGGGTCGGAAGTGATGATCTGGTCCTCGGTGTAGGAGGCAATGATCTTAATGGCGACGTGTTTCAACCCCGCGAAGAAGATGCCCTCCCCCACGTCTGACTCGAGAAGAAGATATTTCTCTTCATCCGTGAGATTAAAAGTTTTTTGAAGTTCGTCAATCGTTGCCGGTGATTGTTTGAGGAGAAGTTGGATCGAAGAGTTGGTAATGATTGGCACGCCGTAAGGAGATTTCAAGAAGTCGCCTACATCCTGGGTGATAGTAGCCACGCCCAAATAATATTTCCTACCGCGCTTCACTAGGCCCATGAGGAAGGAGGCAGTATCTTCCGACTTCATCATCCACCAGGCTTCGTCGATGACGAGTAGGCGCTTCCTCAGCTCTTTTCTGATGGAGTTCCAGATATAGTGGGTCACGATATACATGGCGATAGGCTTCAATTCATCCTCCATATCTCGGAGGGAGAAGACCACGAACTTCCGGTTGATATCGACATTTGAGGGCCTGTTGATGAAGCCGGACCAAGTGCCTTTGGTATATTTGGAGAGGCGCTGTGCTAAGGATTCTCCCCCCTCCATGCCGGAGAGGACGAGTTCGAAATCGCTCATTAACGGCGGCTCGATGTTTCGGAAATCGGAGTCAACGGTGATATCTTTCAGAGCATAAGTTTCGGTAATGGCGCGGTCGATGATGGCGTCTTCTTCGGCCGTGAGTCCGCCCATCATCAGGCGGAAGAGGCCGACGAGATTGATGATATTGGAGCGCAAAATGTTGGCCGCGCTCTCGTCGGGGCCTGGCACCGGCAGGTCGAAAGGATTGATGTGATGTTCGGAATTTAAGGAAATGTTGAAGTATCGCCCGCCGGTCACTTCAGCCATGTACTCGTACTCCTTCTCCGGATCGATGACGATAACTTCTGTGTCAAACATGAGAGTGCGAAGAATCTCGAGCTTAGTCGCGTAGGACTTCCCCGCACCAGCTTTGGCAAAAGTTACGGAATTATAATTCTCAAGGTCGAAGCGATCCCAAAGGATGAGGGAGGAATTATGCCTATTTACTCCATAGAGGATTCCATTGTCAGATGTGAGATTGAAGGAGGTGAAAGGGAATAGCGATGAGAGCGGCGAAGAATTGAGCTTGGAATGGACGTTTAAGAGGTCGTTGCCCAAGGGTAGGGTGCTCTGATAGCCTTCCTCTTGTTGGAAGAGGGCGGGCTTGACGTAAATCAACTTGGCTTCGAGAATCGATTTTATTTCACTTTCAACTTTGTCGAGTTCGTCGGAGGAGTTGCCGTAGATGGTGATGTAGAGGCCGACGTCGAAGAGCTTCTCCTGGGCCTGCTGGAGCTGGTCGCGCAAGTTCTCGAGATCCTGATAAGCCACATCGAGCATCGGGTCGCGCACCAAACCCTTCTCTTCCCTGGTGTGGATCTGGCTTTGCACCTCAGCCACCTTCCTTTGGAATTGTCGCAGAACTTTGGCCGTTTCAATTGGATGGACGAAGATTGAGACGTCGAAGACCTTGTCCATGTTGATAATGGGAGAGAACCACCCTTCGGTAAGATAGCGAGGATAAGAAATGACGAAGAAACTTCTCAAAATTTTTTCCCCCAAGTTTATTTCCCGCGGAGAGACCTTCAGAGCCGAAGGCGCGATGATATCTTTGAGCTCGAGCGCTCCCGCTTCGAAGATTTCTTTGGGCAAAATGGAGGAAATATCAGCTTTCTCCTCTTTTTTACCAAAAATTTTATCAAAAAATGCCATGTTATTTGGTTTTGATAGGCTTTTCTGTTTCTCCCGGGTTGAACGCTTTGTAGAAAAGTTCGATCACTGCCTCTGTTCCAAGCCGCGCTACGCGGATGCCGGTGCGCACGAGCCCCTGCTCGACCACCGAGAGACGCTCTTCAAGCTGGCTCCTCGATTCTTCAAAGCTTCCACCTCCACCCGTTTCCTTACTTCCCCCACTTCCCTTACCTCCCATAATACCTAACCGAGAAATAAGGCCGCCGGCCGCTCCAGTGGAGAGCATGGCCGGGCTGTAAGGCACCACGATGAAGAAGTGCTTGGTCATGATGTTGGCGTCTTCGGTAAACTTCTTGATGAACTGGATGTATTCTCTGACCTGAATTTTCAAAAGATTGTTGGTCTGCTTCCCTTCCTGCTCCTCAAGGAGCGCCAGATATGGTCGGATATCGAGCTTTCTTGACTGGACCAATATTTCGACCGAGAAATCGAGCGAGTTTAAGAAATCCTGGAATTGGAGAAGGATGGCGTTTCTCTCGTCCTCGCTCTTGAGGGAGAAGTTGAGGGATGAACAGAGCAGGATGCCGCGCATGCCGCCGTCTTTGAGCACGACCACTCCGTCGCGCACCTCCTTGATGGGGACGAATTCTTGAGTAGCGTTGCTAGATGACATGAATATATTATAACCCAAATTGAATTAACCTAATTATTCTAATTTCTAATTAACCTAAATAATGACTAAAAATCAATTGGGATTTGGCTATTGGGATTTATTTAGAATAATTAGAGCAATTAGGTCAATTAGAAATTTGCTATACTATAGATATGCGTTTCCAAGTGCCTCAATTTATCGAGGTCGAGGATAAGATTTTCGGCCCTTTGACCTTCAAACAATTCGTCTATCTCGCCGGCGGAGGTGGTATTTGCGTCATCTTGTTTATTTTCCTGCCTAAATTTCTGGCCATTCTTATTGCCCTGCCCGTAGTAGCTCTTAGCGGGGCGCTCGCTTTCTACAAGATCAATGACAAGCCCTTCATCCACTTCGTCGAAGCGTTCTTCAATTACAGCTTGAAGAGCAAACTTTATATATGGAAAAAGGAAGACAAGCAGCCAGTTTCTAAGGCCGCCTCCGCTCAAGGCTCCGGCCCGCCGAAGCAGGTTTATGTGCCCAAGCTCTCCGAATCCAAGCTTCGCGAACTCACCTGGAGCCTCGACATCAAGGAGAATCAGAATCTTGCCGCCAAGGACTCCTTTGAATAAAGTTGTTTTTGCGGATTATTGAAGTTTACTGCTTGCCGGCGAGGAAGAATATGACAGTCCTGTTCAAGGGTCTGGGCGTATAGACTACATAGGTTTGGACATTGGCTCCGCTTATGCTCATAAAGCCGCTGATCATAGTTACCGAATCGCTCTCGATCCTGCCGGAGTATTGATTGGGAGTAATTTTGTAGAATGCCGCTATTTTGTCGGCGTGGTTCCCAGAGATGCAGAGCATGGGCACGTCGGCCATCTGGGGATTGGACGGCTTGAAGTAGCCGACAATCATTGCTCCAGGGTAAATTGGCAAACTTTTATGCGGGAAGTTCGCCGGGAATTCCGACTGATAGACAGTTTCTCCGCCTCCGCCGGGTAGATTTACGGATTTGAGATCTTTGCAGTCATTGCCTTGCGAGGTTTGGCCGCCGCTTACTTCTTCCGCAGGCGCCTCTGGCAGATTGGGGCTGTAGGTATTTTGAGCTAGAGGCTCGCTCTCTGCTCGATTGAGGAAGAGGTAGAGACCCGCTCCGCCGGCAAGCACTATGAGTGTCACTATTACGGTAATCATTTTGCCGCCGGAGAATCCCGAGGCTACGGCGCTCGCCTGAATATGGCTTGGGGTCGGATTTGCAAACCCTGCGGGCATCCCCGGGGTTTGAATATGGATGGAATTGAGGGCTTCATTAATGTTTCCGTCCGGCCAGCCGGCATTCCTAAGCTCCATCTTTATCGTCTCATCGGCTTTCCCCGATCCCCTCGCCTGTTTGATGTAATTTAATAATTCTTGGTTCATATATGTATAGCTTATTGGCTATTAGCTTGTTGGCTTTTTAGCTTCGATACCCAACTTGTTAATTATAACATTTAACATCCTCATTTCCTCGCAATTTTTCACCCTCTTTTTCTCGGACAGAAAGTTCCTAGTACACTAGGAACTAGGAACTAATTGTGATAGTATACGTATATGGCTGAAAAAACTTCAGAAAAAATTCTTGAATATATTAGAAATAAAGGGCAAGCCACGGGTGATGATTTGTCCCGTTATTTGGGTATTACATCTCGGGCGGTTCGAAAACAACTTAGTAATCTTCTAGAAGAAGATGCACTTTACAAAATTGGGAAACCGCCAAAAGTTTTCTACTTACTTGCGAAGGAAAGACAACAACTTGGTGTGGATTACATTGACCCCGTGCTTAAAAAAGTGATTGATGAAAATTTTCTGATCATTACTCCGGCCGGAGAAAAGAAAGAAGGATTTGAAGGGTTTGTTTTTTGGTGCAATAGGCAAAAGCTACCGGTGGAAAAGACAGCGATAGAATACGAAAGAACACTCAAGAAATACCTTGCGTACAAGAAGGGTGGTCTGATTGACGGTATGTATAAAATTAAACACACGTTTTCGGAAGTTTTTGTCGACAAACTCTTCTACCTTGATTTCTACAGTATTGAGAGATTTGGGAAGACTAAGCTGGGTCAGTTGCTCTTGTATGCGAAGCAAAGTCAGAACAAGATTCTTATTAACGAGCTTGTCAATCAGCTTCAGCCCCAAATAACCGAACTTCTGAAACGATTTAAGATAGATGCAGTTGCATACATCCCCCCGACAGTTAGAAGAGAAGTTCAGCTTATGAAAGAGCTCGAAAGAATGCTTAATCTGGCTCTGCCGGTAGTGAATCTTGTGAAAGTAAAAACTCCCATAGCGGTTCCACAAAAGACGCTCAGTAAACTTGAGGATCGTGTTGAAAATGCCAAAAGCACAATTGTGGTTGATGATGTCAGAAGGTATAAAACCTTTCTCCTTATTGATGATGCTTTGGGTTCCGGCGCTACCATGAATGAAACAGCCAGGAAAATAAAAAATCAAAACCTAGCCAATAATGTTATCGGCCTGGCAATTACAGGCAGTTTCAGCGGCTTTGAAGTGATTAGTGAAGTCTAATTCCTTAGAATAATTAGAACAATTAGGTCAATTAGGAATCAATTCAAGGGTTCCCGATACGGGTCAGCTCCGCCCGGATATTTGAATTTCGGCGGCTCATTTACCGGTATTTGAGCCGTTTGAGGTTTAGATGTTGGATTTTGGTTATTGTCTGTGATTTGTAGTTTGGGATTTGTGATTTCTACATGCGGTACTTCATGCGCCGTCTCCCCCTTCTCCACCATTGGCAAATTCGCCGGTGGGATTTCTGGAACCGCAACGGGAGCTGGAGTTGGAACAGCTTTTTCTAATTCCTCAACCTTGTCAGAAATTACCTTAAAAATTTTCTCGTTCACTTCTGTTGCGATGTCGAAGGCTAGGTTCTCGTCGATTGCCGCTTCCCGTGCCATATTTGCGACGTAATCATCCAGACTCTCGAAACCGTAGAGGATGAACATTGTCTCTCTTTCGATAATTTCTTTCTGCTCCGGCTTCAAATTATGCAGTCCGGCAATCTGATTGACTAAAGATTTCCATGGGACAACCTCAAGCGCTTTCCGCAAATTTCCCGGCAGAGTTTTCAACTGATCTTCTATAAGTTTGTCGGTTTCGTTCATGGTGTGGGTGGAGTCGGAGGGGTTGGAGGAGTAGGGGGTGTTGGGACAGTTGGGGTTGCTCCTCCGCTATCATCCGCCGCATCTTTGGCTTGCTTCTCAATTTCTTCAGCAATTTTTTCCGACGCCTTCTTGTCTTTCATACTCTTACGTATTGCATTGGCAGCCTGTATGCTCTCTCTTTTGACAGGTCCAAATATCCCAAAGCGAGTGGTAAAGCCGTAAGGAATTTTTCGGCCTCTAACTGAAAGTGTTCTTTCCTCAACATCTTTAGCATAAGCTCCCCTTCTCTTGTTAAGCAATCCCTCAATTGGCTTTGGAGACCATCCGATGTTTCTGGTTCTAGCATCAGCTTCTGCAGCCTCCTGTGTCATTCCTGCATTTGTTAATCTATCTACCTCCTGCAGGAACAAATCCTCCTTTGTATCTAATGCTGCTTTCGCTGCTTTTTTACTCATACCTCTTGCCCTGTATTCCTTTAACTTTCTTTGCCTCAAGGCGTCTTCACTTGCGCCCTGTATTTCATCTAATTTTGCTTGAGCTGCGGCTATATCGGCAGGAGTGCCAGTCTTTTTGGCATCAGCAAGATTTTTCTCAGCTCTTATTACTTCAAGCTCGGAAGGCTTAAATGCTTCTTCCGCATATTTCTTCTCCGCTTCGATTTTCTTCTTGAGATCCGCAGCGAACCCTCCCTTCTGTGCCTTACCTGCATCTAACTGACCAGATAGAGCTGTTCCTCTAATATCAAAGCTTGCTCCACTAGTTTTTCTGCTGGCGGCCAAAGCCAGTCTGGCAGACAAACTAGTCGGAGCTTTGTCCTGGAGCCATTTATTTTCAGCCAATGTTTGCCCAGCTCTACCCAATGTACCTCTTCCCAATCTTCCCGCCATGCCAAGTGTTGCCCCTCCGGCGACTCCAGTTGCCCAGCTGGTGAGTTTGGAAACTCCGCCAGGAGCTTTATTGGCCCACTCTTTGGCGATGACGAGGGAAACGATAAGTAAGGTAATCATCACTCCGTAATTTATAAAAATTCCCATGGCAGTAGGATCTGGTGCTGCCTTCCCTGCTTCTGCGGTAATGACTGCAGCCATATTCCCTCCTTTTGGTAAGATTCCGCGAGCGACTATAATTACAATCCAAGTCAATGCAAAGTAAATTGGTGCGAAGAATGCTTGTCCGATTAGGGCGTCACTCCATTGTTTTTTGTATTTATCCATTTCCGGCAATACATATGAGAGGAAAGCGATAGGCGAAAGAATCAGTACGAAAACCAGCACAACGAATCGAATCACAAACATTATAGCTATGGCAAAGAATATAAATGCCGCTATAAGTGCGACAACTGTGCCCAAAACTCCAGCCAAAAGAATACTGTTTCCACTAAGTTTTCCTGTGGCATTCCAAATAGATTGTATCCCCAGTGGATCCATCAAACTGTTAGCTATGCCGCCATTTATATGCTCGCTAATTGCTCCCGGGGCTATAGCATCATAGAAGGTAATAGCAAGAACATTTGAAATATCGATGACAACTTTTGTGAAGAACAGACTGAAATTAATTAGAATAGCAACCACAACAACCTTCACGATAAGTTTTTGATTATCTTTGCCGATTCCCAGAATGGTTGTAATAGCCGCATAGAGCAGTACGAAAATGAACCCCATATTTCCCAAATCACGAATTGTTTTCCAAGCAATGTTTATTACATCAGCTTTATCCAGATTCGCCTTCATATTTACGACTGTGTAATCGACAACGGCATTCAAGATATTTCCCGCAAACCATGTTATCCATGAAGCGACATAAAGGATTCCTGCGGCTAGCGGCGAAAAGGCACCCGAGATCCAATTTATGGGATAAAGGATTGACCACCAGCTTGTTTCAGGACTATTTGGGTCTGGTGAGCCAGCTTCTATTCCCGGATCAGTTACAGAAAATTTTCCGCCAAGCCCACCCTGACTTTTTGGTGTTTCGCATTTGGATAGTGTCGAAGTAACTACATTCAGACGTCCCCCACTACTTACTGTGCAGAATCCGGTTAGATCTATTGGATTGGATGTCGGGCCACTGGGGAGCTGTGTCGTGGTTGGGAGTCCTTGCACTGGGCCGCTCGGCAACGTCTGTGCAAAGGAAGAGAGCGGCAGGAGTAGGGTTGCTATGAAAATGGAGATTAAATACTTTTTCATTGCATTCTCTCATTGATGTTTGAGGGCGGTGTGTATATGGGAGCGATGCCGGACATGTCGGAACAGGCGCTGCCGCAGACATTGCTTCTTGGCGAATCGGGCGAGATGGTGTGGATTACAAGCTCGCCGCGGTCGCTGCCGGCGGAGATCACGATATTTGTGCCGTCAAACTCCACATCCCAGCTTGCCGCCGGACAGTCATCGACTATTATCACACTTTTTTCTCCCCACGGACGCAAGAGACAGCTGTTGAAGCCGTTGAAGTGTCCCGCCCAAATCTGATTATTGACCTTGAAGAGTTTAGGAACACCGTCCATCACGGTGCCCTTAGTACCGAGAGCAATTATCCTGCCCGTAGGTGTCCTGCCCCAAGCGCCCTTTCCGTAACCACCCCATGCAACGTAGCCATCTAGGGCGTCGAGCCCGCCGACAGCGCCTCTGATGGTGAATTGTCCGACCTTTTTATAATTTTCATAAATGCAGATCGGGCCGAGATTACTGCCACCGTCGCAAGTGCCGTAAAGCTTATTGCCGTCTATGGTGGCGTGGCCGATTCCATTGCCGATGAAGACCCCGTCTTCGTAAAGTCCCTCGGTGGTAGTGGTAAGCCAATGGCCTTCATTGGGATCGGTTCTGCTTATATTGGTAAATGAGACAGCGTCATTGCCGATTACCGGCATTTGGGCGATGAGTTTACCCGCCCACGAACCGGCTTCGACAAGCCACATTTCTATCCTCTGGTATTCCGGCTTTCCGTAGCACCAATTGACGATGGTGTCATTGTTGAACCAGCCTTTGTTTCGGCAGTCGGCCCCCTCGCCCTGGATGGTGATATCCTTCACCGTTTTTGCTTTTACATTCGTAACGAAACTTCCGCTATTGCCGGAAACTACGTAACGCCCGTTGGGCGAAATGTCCGACCACCAGCCGTCTGCCGGAGGCCGATAAGTGTCAACGACCGTCGCCCGCGGCGCCTCGTTGAAAGAGATTACGTTTCCGTCTTCCTCTTGATCTCTTGAGCCCAAGCATGGCGGCCCGACCGTACCATTCTCACCGCCAAAGAGACATATATCGGGTCTCCCATCCCCGTCGGTGTCAGTGCCATCAATGATGCCATCGCCGTCTGTGTCAATTGGAATGGCCCTTCTGGCTTCGCCGGACTGTCCCGTCCCGCCTGCATTTCCCTTCCCCGCTCCGGAGAGTCCGACGCTACCGAAAATTTTTTGTATTAGCTGTGTTACCAATGCGCCCACAATTTCATCGAACTCATCTGCAAGCTCAAGCTGTCTTACGCCGGTGCCCAATACGTTAGAAAGCTGATTCTCTATTACGCTTCCCGGCGTGACGGTTTCCTGGAGACCGCCTATGCATCCGTTCGGATCATCAGGGAGGTTCCACTGCACTTCATCGCTGTTGACTGCACCAGTGTTTTTGCCCAGAGTGCACTTTTTGTAAGAAAGGAATCCTCTGCCCTGATTGAGCTCCCGATCCTTAAGCCCGATTGCGCTTGCAATGCGGCTGTCCAGGTCTACCCTAGCTTTCAAATATGCTCCGTACGGATTATTGGTTGGATTTTGCGTCATAGAGAACCACGCATCCCAGCCGCCTTTTGAAAAATCATTATAAAAATCTTCTATGGCGCCTCTTGTATTACCGACCACTTCGGTCAAGGTGCATTGATATGGCTCGGGTTCGTAATACTCCTGCATGAGCGAGAGCCGGATATTTGCTTGAAATGGCGAACAGAGCAGATTGAGATCTTTGTTGTTTCTGATAAACTCCCCCGCCACCCCATCGGCAATGTCGGCAAAGTATTGCTTCGGATTGCTCACGTATGCAGGATTGCCCTCAAATCCATTGTTGATCCATTTGACGGTGGAATTGACGATTTTGTCGATCACATGCTTTGCCACCACTAAGGCAATCGAGTCCCAGCTTAGGCCAGGAACGGTATAACCGAATATAGTAATGCCGACTTCCTTCTGCCTTAGAGCGCTGTCGCTTACCGGAACCGAAGTTTGGGCCAAGACTGTCGGAGCAAAGGATGATGAAGCTATGGCGAGAGTAAGAATAAGAACGATGACTTTTTTAGCACTCATTGGGTGTAATTATTTGTCCAAATTATACCATTGGTTGACATGGCGATTTGGATATTTAGGAACAATTCATCTTCTTTTTTTGCATTCCGGACCTGCGTCTGAATGGCGGCATAAATTTTTATCGGGTCGTCGGAAGATTCCGCAATGGTTCTCATGGCTTGGGCGCTTTGAAAATAATTATTGACGATTTCCAGATGATTTCTGACAAGCGATGCGGGCACCTTTATTCCCAAAAGTTCGTTTGCCAGAGCGAGATACAGATCTCCAGTTTGTAAGATGAAATTGTCGAAGTTTTCTTGGCTTGGATCGCTGACCTGCTCGCTCTCCTGTTTGGCCAGTAGAGCATATTTGCTGCGCGCGGCAATCATGATCTTGCCGTAACCGAAAATGTTTTCTGCCGAGTCCGGGATGGTAGAGAGTTGTTCGACTCTCGCGACCTTCGAGGCGCTCGGTTCGATGTTGAGGATGCCCTCCGCATACCTTTCTGCCAGGAAGTTGAGGTTTGCGGGAGAAGCCTCGCCTCTGGACTTAAGATCGGCGTAATCGGCAAATAGTTGTCTCGAGAACATATCCGTAGTTGAGAGCGGAGTACTGCTTGAGTTCTCGAAGCTAGCGCTCAAAAGATCTATATCACTCTTTGGCGCGGCACTTCCCGGGTTTGAAATGGTGATAAGACTCTCCGCGGGCTTCTCGTTGGGAAATCTGAACCAAAATGCCGCCCCGATCATAATCAAGGAAGCAATAAGAGCGGATAATATTTTTGCTCTCATGATTATTAATTGTACCAGATAAATACGGGGTTTATTGTGTATAATGAAGATATGAAATTGGCTTCAATATCCGTCTTACTCTCCTTTCTTATATTATTCCCAATTTCTTCTGCACAAGCGGTAGTAGCGCCGTTTGGCGGGTTCTCCACCTTTACCGTGCCGTGCACTTGTTCGGGCAATTTGGCGGTGTGGTTTGCCCCCCTTTTCCTCGGTGGGCCTGCTATCATATCCGGTTTTATTACCTACTCTCCATACGCTACCTTCCAATATTCCAACTACACAGCTGGGTTGCCCACCGTTTGGCATCTAGGGTCTTATCTGCCTGGAGTACAGGCCTGTTATATATATGTAGGAGTAGCTTGCGTGCCGTTTCCGACAATCGGGCTCATGACTCAAGTGGGAACAAGTCTACCTGCAAATTAATTCAGCAAGTTTTCCCCATTGGTCAATCGAGAGCTCTTCTGCGCGGGCATTCTCGCTTAATCCAAGTTTTTTGAAGGCTTCCAGCGTTTTTTCTTTGCCGGCCAGAGCCGAGAGGTTCGAAGAGAGCTTCTTACGCTTTGACTTAAATCCCGCCTTGAGAAGTTTGAAGAAATCAGTTTCAGAGAATTTGCTAAAAAACTTTTTTGAAATATTTTTGATGAGAATGATGGCCGAATCGACTTTAGGCTTTGGGGCGAAGGAGCCTGCCAAAACCCTTTCAATATATTCCGGCTCGCCATATGACTTAACCGAGATCGAGAGAATACTTTCCTTCTCATCCACAATTCTTTTTGCAACTTCTCTCTGCACCAGAAGTACCATAAGCTCGGGCTGATCTCTTGCCGATAAAAATTTTTCTAGAATTGCGCCAGTGATGTTGTAGGGGATATTCGATATTAGCTTATAATTTTTAATTTTCAATTTAGAATTTTCAATTAATTTTAAAATGTCATCATTAATTAATTCTAAATTCTCATTTTGAAATTTGATTTTTAAATTTTCATATAAATTATCGTCTTTTTCTACCGCAATTACTTTTGCTCCGGTTTGCAATAATTTTTCCGTCAATGATCCTGTGCCAGGGCCGATTTCAAGCACGATATCGTCCGGTTTTACTTCTCCCGTCGCCACGATCGCGTTCAAAGCACGTTCCGATTTGAGGAAATGCTGGCCAAGTGATTTTTTCGCGTACATTATTTTAAAATTCTATCTCAAGCAAAGGTTTTCTGTCGTGCGGGCTCTCTTTGTAAGTATCTTCTTCTGTCAGATTTTCCGGAATGTCGAGGATAAATTCTGAAGGAATGTTGACCCGACTCCGGCCGAAGAGCATACGCGTTTGTGCGTAGGTTAGATACACCTTTTTCCTAGCACGAGTGAGCGCCACGTAGAAAAGGCGCCGCTCCTCCTCCGCCTCTTCCGGTGTGACGCGAGATTCGTTGGCTTTCGCGTGCGGGAATAATCCATCTTCGAGTCCGGCGACGAAGACAATGTCGAATTCGAGCCCTTTTGCCGCGTGGATCGTCATCAATCTCACTGCCTTTTTCTCATCCTTCAGCTCGTCTTGGTCGCTCTGGAGAGCCGTTTCTGACAGAAATGCCAGAATGCCCTCTTCCGGTGAAAAATCTTTATATTTGGCCGCGAAATTGACGAGCTCGTAGGCGTTCTCAAGCCGCGCAGCGCCTTCTTCTCCGCTTTCTTTATATTCATCTTCCAGACCCGATTCCTTGATGATGAAAAGAATTGTTTCGGAAACTTTGTTTGTCTTAGCGGATTCCGCGATTCTCGCCAAAAGTTTCCTAAAACTTGCAACTTTTGTTTTTATCCCAAGAGGAAGATCTACTTCGCCACCTGAGAAAATCTTGACGATGCTTGTTTTGCCGATGCCGCGCGCCGGCGTATTGATAACGCGCTTTAAGTCCGAGAGCGAATCTGGGTTAAGCGCTGCGCGCAAATAAGAAATGATGTCCTTAACCTCTTTCCTTTCGAAAAACCGCGTGCCTAAAACTTGGTATGGGACGCCGAGTTTTAAAAACGCTTCCTCCAGAATTCTTGATTGGAAATTGGCCCGATAAAGCACCGCTATTTCTTCCGGAGGAATATTTTCCCCAATGAGTGTCTTCGCTTTCGAAGCGATGAAGTCCGCTTCGCTCTCTTCGTCGAGGCAGACGTGGATGCCGATTTTTTCTCCCGCCGCATTTTCGGTAAAAAGATTTTTCTTCCTCCTGATTTTATTCTTCTCGATCACGGCATTGGCCGCTTCGAGAATAGTTTTTGTCGAGCGGTAATTTTCCTCAAGGATTATCACCTGTGAACCGGGATAATCTTCTTCGAAGGCTAAAATATTTTTGATATCGGCGCCGCGCCAGGAGTAGATATTCTGGTCGATGTCGCCCACGACGCAGATGTTTTGCTCATCTCCGACGAGCATTTGACAGATCTCGTACTGCACGCGGTTGGTGTCCTGATACTCGTCAATGTGGATATAGCGCCAAACTTTGCGGTAATAATCTTTGATGCCGTTCTCCGATTCCAGAAGATTTCTCGTTTTAAGAAGCAGGTCGTCGAAATCAAGCGCGTTTTCCCGCTCCAAAGATTTTTCATACAGCGGCCAGACTTGGCCCACCACGTCCATGAAATAGCCTCCGGTGTCCACGCTCTCCCATTCATTTTGCGTCAGTCCCCTTCCCTTAAGCTTCGAAATTATGCTTAGAATGGCGCCCGGCTCGTGAGTTTTCGGATCAAGTCCCAGAGCAATCAAACATTCCTTGACCAGCTTCTTGCTGTCGTCGCGGTCGAAGATGGAGAAGTGCTTTTTGAGCCCGGCGCGATGCGCCTGTTCGCGCAAAATGTGGACCCCGAGCGAATGGAAGGTGGAGACAAAGGGTCTCTCGGGCATAAAGATGGGACGATTAATGCTGGCGTCTGATTGAAGTCTTGCTTCGATCCGATCGCGCATCTCTCTGGCCGCTTTGTTGGTGAAGGTGATGGCCAGAATAGAGGAGGGCGCGACGCCGCGACTTATGAGATGCCGGATGCGCTCGGTAATGGTCTTGGTTTTGCCGGCGCCGGCGCCGGCGAGGATCAAAACCGGCCCCTCAACGGTTTCGACAGCCCTTTTTTGTTCCGGATTGAGGGAGTGCATAAGTACTGGCACACTATATCATATGGCGGTATAATGGGTTTACATCAATGAAAGAACGTGGTCGCATGGCTCTGTTGAGCCATTTCGTCATATTGGGCCTTGTCCTTCTCTCTCCTATTGCCGTTTACGGCAAATCGGGCGGGAAGCTCCTGCGCATGCCGGAGAATCGCGACCTCGGCAATTCCCAGACAATGAATCTTCTCGAGGGCTACTTGAACATCAATCCCGCCGGCATCGGCGGGCCAATTATTGCGGTAGTCGATAACACAGCTCTCTCCGCCGAGGATGATCCAGGAACTTTCGCCGATCTCGGTCGCTTTGGTACTGGCGAGATTTCAGTTTATACAGTACGCCAGGGCGATACATTGGGAGGCATAGCCGAGATGTTCGGCGTTTCCGTCAACACCATTGTCTGGGCCAACGACATGAAGAGTAGGACTCTCAAAGTTGGCCAAGAACTTGTCATTCTCCCCATTACCGGTGTCAAGCATATGGTGAAATCTGGCGACACCATCGCTTCGGTGGCCAAGAAGTACAAAGCGGATCTCGACGATGTTCTCTCCTATAACGGGCTTGAGACGAACTCAAAAATTGCAGTGGGTGACGTGATAATTATCCCCGATGGCGTTGTAAGTACGTCTGCTGGCTCGGTGGCGCCTTCATCTTCGTCGAAGATTACTGTTTCCGACGGCTATTTCGTAAGGCCTTTGCGCGGAGGCATCAAGAGCCAAGGCATACACGGCTACAATGGTATCGACATTGCCGCTCCAACGGGTACTCCGATCTACGCTTCGGCCGCCGGTACGGTCATTATCTCCAAAGCTTCGGGTTACAACGGCGGCTACGGACTATATGTAGCCATCAAGCACGGCAACGGCACACAGACGGTGTACGGACATATGTCGAAGGTAAATGTGGTAGTTGGAGAGCAAGTTGATCAGGGCGAAGTGATAGGCGCCGTCGGCAACACCGGTCGTTCCACCGGCCCTCACATCCATTTTGAAATCCGCGGCGCAAAGAATCCTTTCTAGCTTTGTAGCTTCGCTAGCTTCATTAGGTTTGTAGCTTTTTAATACAAATGTGAAGGGCGCGCTCGCTTTCGCTCGCGCGCCCACTTTTTCTGGTCGAACATGTGCGTGATCAATCGTTGCTGGCCGTTCCGAGGAATCTCATCTGTTTCTCCATTTCTCCGAGCTTTGCTTCAGATGGGTCGCCATCTGCGACTTCGAAGAAGGTTGCGCCTCTTACCTCAGCGACCGCATCTTCATAAACGAACCGTCGAAGTTTCGAAAGAATGCGGCCAGAGTTGTGAGGGGGCACAGTTTCGAACACCGCAATTATTTTCACGTTTAACTCTCCTTTCCAGAGATAACCTACAATAAATAAACCTGCATGTAAATAGCCTCTTAATTTCTCAATTTCTCAATCATCGCTATAAATCAAACTTCTTCGGTCTGTATTCTACGGCCTCGAGGACGTGTTGGGAGGAAACATTTTCACTTTCCTCAAGATCGGCAATTGTTCGGGCCACTTTTATCATCCTATGGTAGACGCGGGGTGAGAAGCCGAGGCGTTCGGCGGCGAGATTGAGTGTTTTCTCGGCACCTTTCTCCAATTGCACGTGCAAGACCAATTCTTTCGCCCCCATTTCGCCGTTTTTTCTTATCTTTAAATTTTTAAATCTTTTCTCTTGAATTTCTCTCGCATCTTGCACCTGTTTTCTAAAAGAATTACTCTCCTCGCCCACTCTCCCTTCCGTGCCAAGTTCATGCGGCAGGATCCTGTCCACTTCAAGCCAAATATCTATGCGGTCCATGATGGGCCCGGACATTTTCCTCCTGTATCTCTGCAAAGCGGATGGCGTGCAGATGCACTGCTTGCCGCGGAAGCCGTAATTGCCGCATGGACACGGATTCATCGCCGCTATCAACAAAACATTGGCCGGGAAGTGAGCTGTGCCCTTCGCCCTCGCTACCGAAATCACCTTGTCCTCAAGCGGTTGTCTCAAACTTTCGATCACCCTTCTTTCAAATTCCGGGAATTCGTCCATGAAAAGGACGCCACGGTGCGCGAGCGTTATTTCTCCCGGTCTCGGATTAGCCCCGCCGCCGACAAGCGAGACATATGAAGCGGTATGGTGCGGCGCGCGGAAGGGTGGATTGGTAATGAATGTTTCTTGGAGTGTGCCAGCGACAGAGTGAATACCCGTCGCTTCGAGCGCCTCGTCGAATGTGAGCCTGGGTAATATTCCCGCAAACGCTTTTGCCAGCATGGTCTTGCCTGTGCCCGGCGGGCCGTACATGGCGGCGTTATGTCCGCCTGCCGCGGCTATGAGAAGCCCGCGCTTGGCTCTCTCTTGTCCTCGAACGTCTGCGAAGTCTGTCGGTGTTATGACCAATTCTTCGTTGAGCTTGGTAGTTTCTTCGGCATCAAGGAGAGAGTTTTCCTCTCCGGTTAAATGCTCTATAACCTGTTTCAAATCTTTGACGGCGTAAACGAAAATGCCATCAATGAGTGCCGCTTCGCGAGCGTTCTCTACTGGCACGAAAATTTCTTTGAAGCCTTTCTCCTTCGCGAATCTGGCTATTGGGAGCACGCCCCGCACCGGGCGAACTTTCCCATCCAGCGATAGTTCGCCCAAGAAAATCTTTTTCTCCGGATCGAATTCTATCTCGTCGTTGGCTAAAAGAAATGAAAGTGCCATTGCAAGATCGAAATGTGTTCCCTCCTTCTTCAAGTCGCCCGGCGCTAAGGATATCACGATCTTATGGTTTTTCTTTTTCGGCGAATCGAATCCAGAATTCTTTATTGCCGCCGAGATTCTATCTCTCGCTTCATCTACGGCTTTGTCCGCCAGTCCGACTACGGCAAAGGCGTAGAGAGTATTCCGGTCAATATCGGTTTCAACTGACACGGACGTGACCCGGAGAAGCTCCGTCTGCGCGGAATAAACTTTGGAGAAACTCATGAGTTAAGTATATAGCAGGAAAGACGTCTATAGTATTTGCATACAAGTTAATCTTAAGATAAACTTACAATATGGCTAAAATAATCGGGCTCAAGGAGCTAAGAGAAAATACCGACAACTATATTTCCCAAGTAGAAAAGGGACGGTCTTTTACCGTTGTCAGGCGCTCCAAACCTATATTTAAGATAGTGCCTGTAGATGAATGGGGCGATGAGGGTAAGTGGAAAACTCTAATAGATTTTACTAAAATTAATCCTCGCGGGGTTCCCGTTGAAGACATATTCGCGGCCCTTAAGAAAAGCATAAAGAAAGATGAAAAATCTTCAAAAATTCATCGACAGTCTAAACAAAAAGGATAAACTCAAAGTTGTCGAAATAATAGAAAAATACATAGAGGAGAAATCGAAGATTTAAATATAAAGAAGTTAGAGGGCCAGGAAAATATTTATCGTGTTCGCAAAATGCAATTTAGATTTTTATGTATTAAAGAAGAGGGTCGTTTCCGAGTAACTAACTTATCCAGAAAAGACGATAACACTTACAATTTTTAGGTAGCATCCACGTGTTCCTTGCAGGTTCTGGCGGAGGGATTGGCTTCTAGGCGTTCGGCCTCGATTTCTTTGCCGCAGATTTGGCAAAATCCGTAAGTGCCGTGCTTAATTTTGTCCAAGCCGGACTTTATATCGTTGTAGCGGTCCTCAAGAGTTTTAAGAATTGCCGCGTTATCCTCATACCCTTCAATAGCGTCAGCCACCGTATTCTCGTCGGCAAGCGAGGTGTCGCGGTCGACGGGAGGAGTGGCTTCCCAGTCGGAGGGGTTGTCGGGATTCACCCGGCCCACCTTGGCCAGTTCCTTCTCTATCAGCGCTTTCTCCACCTCGAGCTTCTTTTTGAAGTATTCGTAGTCGATTGTCATGTGGTAAGTGTATCAGACGGTCAATTATCGTGAAAGCTTCTCGCGAGTCAAGCGTTCGATGAGAGTCTGAAGTGCCTCGATCCTGTCGGTAATAATAAGCATGCTGTTATCGAAGAAGGAGTAAAGCAGGACATCCTGCGTACTCGTTCCCTGTCCCGCGCTTAGAATCCTTACGTCCTTATTCTTCACGACGGCATCTTTGAAGACGGATTCGGAACCAATCGCTTTCAGAGCGTTATTGCCGGGGAAAATCGGCAGTAGGTCTCCGGCCATCGAAGTTTCCCACGAGAGCATGCCGGCAAAAGTGTTCTCGAAAGAAGAAAGCTTTACGATCATGAACCCGTTTTCGCCGATTGCTCCGATCATAAATAGTTTATCGAATGAGCGGACTAGTGCTCCCGGCGCGCGGCTTTGAAGCAAGTTCATGAACTCGGCGGTTGTGGCGAGTCTTTCAGATTCGCCAGAGCCAACCTTCAGCCCCACGTATTTCGATTTGTCTCTTGGAAGATTATTTATCGCGCTCTCGAATGCGGCGGCGAAGCCCTCTCTGGTGAGGCCAGAAATATTGATTTCCTCTTCTTCTGAGACCGAGATAAGCCGGTTCTCCGGCACAAGGAGCATCGGTGGCGCGGTTCTTCTCACGTATTCTTGGTAACCGAACCAGGCGCCGATTGATCCTACGACGATGAAGAAGGCACTGCCGATAAGAAGGAAGATAAAATCATTTTTTCTTTTCTTGATCTCGATTTCCTCGGGCGAAGGTCCTTCAGGAATGTCGGCGGCGCGGTTTCTCAAAACTTCCTGCTCACGAATTGAAACCAGCGACTCATTCTGATTGTGGAGCGCGTCGGCAACATCGCCCTGGAAAGTGCGGATCTGTTTGAGCTGGCTTGTCTCGAGTGGAGTCGAGAGATTAGACTTTTCTCCTTGGGATTCGTACGTTTCCATCGATTATAGAACCCATTATAAGATATTTTTTCGGATTAAGGTCGAGGTCGAAGAAGTCATCGGCCGCTTCCATAAGTTTGGCCGAAGAAGATTTGGCAAAGGAAACAACTTCGACTTGTGTGCCGTGGGTGTTCTGGAGATATTCGACAAGCGAGACGAAGTCGCCATCGCCAGACACGATGATAATCGTGTCAAGTTTGGGCGCAAGCTTGACCGCATCCATGGCAAGATCGATGTCCCAGTTGGCTTTCTTGGCTCCGCCAAGGAAAATTTGAAGGGGTTTACTCCTAATCTCTATGCCTACCTTGCCCAAAGCGTCGAAGAAGGCCCTCTCCTCCCCTCCTTCCGTCGAGGCAACGTAGGCGATAGCGCGCACGAGTACCCGTCCATCGAGTGCGTCTTTGACAATGGCGCCGAAGTTAGCCTTGGCGTGGTGGATGTTTTTCGCCGAGTGATAAATGTTTTGCGTGTCTATGAAGATACCTACTCTTTGTGCCTTATGTTTTACTACTGTCATTGATTTAAATTTTCAATTTTTAATTTGCAATTTACAATCAAGACCCAATGAATTAATTTTCAAACATTGAAAATTGAAAATTCAATGAAAATTGAGAATTGAAAATTGTAAATTGCCCGTGGTTACTTCTTCAGGCCAAGTTTCTTCTGCAAAGTGGAAGCTCTTTTGGGATTCTTCTTTTCCAAATACTTCATGTGCGCCTGGCGGTCCGCCACCATGGCCAAAAGGCCTCGACGGGAGTGATTGTCCTTGGCGTGTGTCTTCAAATGCTTCGAGAGTTCCTCGATGCGCTTGGTTAGTATGGAAATTTGCACTTCCGGCGAGCCGGTGTCCGTGTCGTGAACCCGAACTTCCGAAATGAGCTTCTGCTTCTTGGCCTTTGTAATCATCACTTTACAAGTCTATCATACTTTGCTATATTGTAAAGGTATTAGGGGGTCCGCCGCGAGGCGGCCCTTCTTTAATAAAAACCACATATGTTTGATCTTAAAGTCATCAATTCGGTCCTAAGCGAGCTTGAAGAAGTGCGCGGTATTCCGCGCGCCTCCATCATCGAGGCCATAGAAGCAGCTCTCGCCACCGCCTACAAGAAGGAGTATGGCAAGAAGGGCCAGATTATCCGCACCACTTTCGACATCGGCACGGGCGAGACCCAATTCTACCAGGTCAAGATCGTGGTCGACGGCACCAAGGTCATCTTCGACGAGAGCGAAGAAGTGGCCAACGACGACTTGCGCGAATATTACAATCCGGAAAAGCATATTCTCATCGAAGACGCCAAGAAGATTAAGAAGGACGCCCAGCTCGACGAGGAAATCATCTTCCCTATCGAAAGCAAGGGCGACTACGGCAGGATCGCCGCCCAGACGGCTAAGCAGGTGATCATGCAGAAGATCCGTGAGGCGGAGAAGACCTCCGTCGTGGCAGAATTCGGTAGCCGCGAAGGCTCGATAGTGAACGGCACGGTGCAGAGGATTGAGCGCGGAAATATTTTCGTCGACATGGGCCGCGCCACCGGCCTCCTGCCTTACGAAGAGCAGATTCCGGGTGAGCGCTTCTCGCAGGGCGAGAGAGTCCGTGCCTTTCTCTATCGCGTGGAAGAATCTCCGCGAGGCGTTTTCCTGCGTCTCTCGCGCTCTCATCCTAAGTTTCTCGAAAAGCTTTTTGAAGCTGAGGCGCCGGAATTGGCTAACGGAGCGGTGGTGATTAAAGCGATTGCTCGTGAAGCAGGTTATAGAAGCAAGATTGCCGCAGAAGCAAAAGATACCCATATTGATCCGGTGGGCGCTCTCGTTGGCCAGCGCGGCGTGCGTGTTTCTACCGTCATGTCGGAACTCCGAGGCGAGAAAATCGACATCATCGAGTGGTCTGCCGATCCAAAGAAATTTATAGAAGAAGCGCTCTCACCGGCCAAGATCTTGGAAATTAAGGTAAACGAAGAAGAGAAGTCAGCGGTGGTAATGGTCTCCGAGGATCAACAGTCTCTTGCCATCGGCAAGGGAGGCCAGAATGTGCGCCTGGCAGCCAAGCTCACCGGCTGGAAGATAGATATCCAGTCCGCTAAGGGCGAAGAACTGGCATCTGCTTCAGACGAAGCAGAGCCGAAATTAACCTAATTATTCCTAATTAACCTAATTGGAGCTTGCTAATTGGGATTTATTTAGAATAATTAGAGCAATTAGAATAATTAGAAATTAATATTATGAATCTCTGGCACGACATCGAACCCGGTTCCAAGGATGAGATCAATGTCATCATTGAAATCAACAAGGGTTCAAAAAATAAATATGAGATAGACAAGAAGACGGGACTTATCTCTCTCGACCGCGTGGCTCATACTGCGCAGGACTTCCCTTTCGACTACGGCTTCGTGCCGCGCACTCTTTGGCATGACAACGATCCTGTCGATGTAGTTCTACTTACTACTCACCCACTTCACCCGGGTGTTCTAGTGCGCGCGCGGCCGGTAGCGATCATGAATATGATTGATTCCGGAGAAGGCGACGATAAGATTATTGCCGTCCCAGTTGAGGACCCGCGATTTGCTAATGTTAAAGATATCTCCGATATCAACCCCCACACTCTGAAAGAGATTGAGCATTTCTACTCTACTTATAAGAAACTTCAGGAAAAGGTTGTCGAAGTAACTGGGTTCAAAGGTGCTGAAGAAGCTAGAAACGCGTTCGAAGAAGGAGTGAAACTATACAACGAGAGGTTCGCAAAATAATAGACAAAGTAATTTGTGCGCTATAATTACGTCATTAGCAATTATAGAATTAATGACGATATGAAACGCTTAGCAACTATTTTGGTTTTGTCGGCTCTGCTTCTCTCGGCCCTGCCTGCTTCGGCGCAGGTCAATAGAAGAGCCACCTCGACTGACCGGGCGAACAAAGCCACCTCAAGCGAGAAAGTACAGAAGAGAATTGAGCTCCAACTCGATATTGTGAAGAGGAAGGTCGGACAGACTGCGAAAACGCTTAACGCTACTATTGAGCGCCTCGGAAACATTATCGGCCGCATCGAATCAAGGATTGAGAAGGTAAAAAGTGCCGGCGGCAATACAGTAGAGTCGGAAACGGCAATCGCGGAAGCTAAGAAACATTTACAGTTAGCAAAAGACAGCATGGCTAAGCTCTCTCTTGTTGAACTTAAGAATGAAACGCTCCGAGAAAACTTTACGAAAGTGAAAGAAGCGGCTGCGGAAGTGAAGACGCATCTGCGCGAAGCTCATCGAGAAATGATGAAGGCCGTGCGTTCATTAAAAACCAACAACTAACAACCTACAACATGGATGAGAATGTAAATGCAAGTCGAGAAGGTAGCTCAATCGGGTCCATCATCGGTGCGATAGTAGTGTTGGCACTCATCGCCTTCGGCGCGCTCTACTTCATGAACAATCGCACGGGTGACCAGGCGGTAGAGGAGGAATCCAATGGCATCAGTACGCAGAGCGACTCCGATGCGGCGGCCAATATCGAGGCCGATCTCAATGCGACCGATATTGAGAATGTCGATTATGATTTGAACGAAGAGAACTTCACCTCTTCTTAAAACCCTCTTGGTATCTTCGTAAGCTGGTCTATGAGAATTTTCTTGCCGGAAAATTGCTCAAGCATGATGGCTTCGACCTTCTCCAGGTCGAAGCCATCTTTGTACGCACGCGGGGAAGAGAGCGCGTCGTACATATCTGCGGCTGAGACAATCTCGGTCATGGCGTCGATAGGTCGGTGATGGGAGGCGATGATGACCCTTATTTCCTGCGAAACAACTCCCCTCAATTCCGAGAGGCCGAGCTGGGGGTGCCACTTCATGATTAATTTTTCCCACCAGTTCAGGGGCTCCGATTTCGACAGAATCTTCCGGTCGATTTTCGTTTTGCCGAAATCATGCAGAAGTGCGGCGTGGCCGATGACCCTTACGACTTTTATCGGCAAGTTGTTCTCAAGCGCGAGATCTATCGAGAGCTTGGCTACCCGTATGGAATGCGCGAAAGTGTCATGGTGGTGAGTTTTTAAAACTTCCAGGAAACTCGCGGTATGATCTTCCTTTTGGAGTTCCTTAATCAGCGTTTCAACTTTTTCCGGATGGCGATATAGATAATTCATTACCAGTTTTTTGTCTTATAAAATAAACGCATAACCCGGCGGATTCTGTCAGAATCTTGATTTGCGCCCGACTTTAAGTTAATCTGAGCGCACATATGACATATTTGATTCCAACCGTTATTGAGAAGAGCCAGTTCGGGGAGAGGGCTTATGACATCTATTCTCGCCTGCTTCGGGAGCGCATTGTCTTCCTCGGCGGGGCGATTGATGATGGTGTGGCCAATACCGTTATTGCTCAACTCCTCTTCCTCCAGTCCGAAGATCCGAAAAAAGATATTACCCTCTACATCAATTCTCCCGGTGGGGTGGTTACCTCCGGTCTCGCCATTGTAGATACTATGAATAACATTAAGGCGAATGTTTCTACCGTGTGCGTCGGCCTCGCGGCTTCCATGGGCGCGGTTATCCTTTCCGCTGGAACTAAGGGCAAGAGGTTTGCTCTTCCCAATGCAGAGGTAATGATTCATCAACCATCTGGCGGTGTTGAAGGTATGGCATCCGATATTGAAATTAGCGCCAAGAGAATCATCCGCAACAGAGAAATGATCAATAAGATGCTGGCAAAAAATACCGGCCAGCCGCTATCTAAAATTGAAAAGGATGTGGATCGGGACTTCTTCATGGATGCTGACGAAGCCAAGAAATACGGCATCATAGACAAAATTCTCTAGTAGTAGTACACTTCGGTAGTTCACCTAATAAACATGTCCCGTAGTGAGTTTTGCTCTACTACTGGGATTAAATCGAAACGTTTCCTGTTTATACCGCTTGACCGCTCTGACTGAATGACTGTGCTCCGCCGTAGCCTTGGCGAAGGCGAGGCCTCCGACAATGTCTTTAAAGTTAGCCCTTCTTTTAGCTTTGCTTGCCGCATCTGCCGGTATCGGCTTCGGCTATTTGCTGCGCCTCCTGATCTCCTTGGGCAGGAAGGGTTCGATGGAACTCGACATCAAGCAGATGGAGCTCCGGAGCCGCGAAGAGGCCTCGAAGATTCTCGAGGAGGCCGAAACTAGGGCTGAAGAACTTATCAATAAGAGCCAGACGGAGCTTAAAGAGCGCGAGACCCGTCTCAAGACGAACGAAGATCGTTTGATTAAGAAAGAGGAGCTTCTGGACAAGCGCCAGAGTGACCTCGACCTAGAGATTGAGCGCGTGAAGAATAAGGCCACCGAAGTGCGCGCCCTGCGCGAGAAAATCGAGAAGCTTGCCGAGGCCAAGACCGCCGAACTTTCGAAAATTTCCAATCTATCGCAGGCGGAAGCCAAGGAAGAACTTTTGAAAATTATTGAGCGCGATTTCGAAGAAGATTTCCTGGTGCGGATGAAGAAGCTCGAGAGCCAGAGTGCCGAGAAGATCGAGAAGCGGGCTAAGGAGATTCTCTCGACCGCCATCCAGCGCATGGCCACATCCATCTCTGGCGAAGTGATGGCCACTTCCATTCCCCTGCCCTCAGATGATTTGAAAGGGAAAATTATCGGCAAAGAAGGCCGGAATATCAAAGCCTTTGAGAGAGTGACAGGCGTCGAGGTGATCGTCGATGACACGCCAAGCTCGATCACCCTCTCCTCTTTCGACCCAGTGCGCCGCGCAGTGGCGAAGCTCGCGCTCGAGAACTTGATCGCCGACGGGCGCATCCAGCCGGCTAGAATCGAGGAGTTCGTAGAAAGCGCGCAGGAAGAAGTCAATAAAATCATCAAGGAAAAGGGCGAAGAAGCCGCGCTTGAATGCGAAGTTTACAATCTTGATCCGAAACTGATCTCAATACTTGGTCGGCTCCACTTCCGCACGAGTTACAGTCAGAATGTGCTCGAACACTCTGTCGAGATGGCGCACCTTGCCGGCATGATCGCCGAAGAATTGGGGGCCAATGTCACCGTCGCAAAAACAGGAGCGCTTCTCCACGATATTGGCAAGGCGCTAGATCACGAAGTGGCGGGCACTCACGTCGAGATCGGCAGAAGGATTTTGCAGAAGTTCGGCGTGAGTGATGATATCATCAAAGCCATGCAAGCTCACCACGGTGAATATCCATATGAGACCATCGAGTCGGTCATAGTCCAGACAGCCGACGCTATCTCCGGTGGTCGGCCCGGGGCAAGGAGAGATAATTTGGAAAATTATCTGAAGAGACTTGAGGATTTGGAAAACATTGCCACCTCTTTCGATGGAGTGGAGAAGGCTTACGCCCTCCAGGCCGGCCGCGAGATACGGGTGTTCGTCACCCCGGAGAAGATAAGCGACCTCGAAGCCAAGAAAATGGCTCGCGATATCGCCTTAAGGATAGAAAAAGAGCTCAAATATCCAGGGGAAATCAAGGTGAATGTCATCCGGGAGGCCAGATCCATAGAGTTTGCTAGGTAATTTGGGAGGTATATAATTAAGTAGTACCTAAATTAACAATATTTAGCTAGAATTATGAACAAAGTAGATATCGCAAATGCCGTTCACGCGAAAATCGGTGGCACCAAGGTCCAGGCAGAAGAGGTGGTGGACATCATCATCGACTCCGTCGTCTCGACTTTGAAGAGAGGCGGCGAAGTTTCTATCGCCGGTCTCGGCATATTCTCCACCAAGACCCGCGCCGCAAGACAAGCGAGGAATCCCCGCACCGGCGAATCCATCTCCGTACCCTCGATGCGCGTGCCGAAATTCCGCCCCGCCAAAGGCCTGAAGGAGGCGGTGAAGGAATAAACAGTCTAAGGTCGCAAATTGCGATTTTAAACTTGATATTCAAAGTTGGAATTTCAAGTTTTATTTCACCCCGTATTCTCCCCTGATTTTTTCGATTTCCTTTTCTTCTTCGCCGAGGTTTTGCTTCTTGGCTTCCCTGCCTTGCTTTTCTAGCTCTGATTTTGACAGATGAAACAGCTCTTTCACTCTCTTCTCCAAATATTCTTTAGTATTTAACTTCGGATCGTTTAAAACTTCTGAAAGCAGGATCTCTAAGATTAAGCCAACATATGGACCTGGCCCCGTTTCAGTTAAACTCATGATATCTTTTCCGTTTATCATGAGTTGTCTAACCGAAATGGGGTCTCTCATCACTTCCTCGATCATAGACTGATACTTTCTTAATCTATAAGGCTTCTCCTTGGGTCTCCCTGTGCCGATACGGTCGGCGGCGCGCACGTTCATCAGGTCCCAGATAAGTTCCGGAGTGACGTTACGCACCATTCTTCGTACCGCAGAGAGCGTAATCTCCTCCGTATCGGAGAAGAACATGTGCCAGCGCACGAGTTTGTAAACTTTTTCAACAATTTCTTTCGGGAATTTGAGATTCTCAAGAACTTTTCTTGTGATTCTTGCGCCGACGACCTCATGTCCATAGAAAGTTGCTACGCCATTCTTGAAATCTTTGGTATGCGGCTTGGCAATGTCGTGGAAGAGGGCTGCCAACCGCACGTGGAGAGGAAAATTTTTGGCCGCGGCGTGGTTGAGAGAGCGCACAAGGTGTTCCCAGACGGTGTAGGCGTGCGCTTTGTTCTGCTCGACGCCTATCCCCTTCTCGAATTCATCCGAAATGAATTTGAGGATACCAACGCGCGCGGCTATCTCAAGCGCAACACCCGGCTCGGGAGACATAATAATTTTCACAAACTCATCACGGATCCTTTCTTTGGAAATTTTCTCGAGTTTGCTTGCGCACATCTTCATCGCCGACATGGTCTCTGCTTCTATGGCGAAGCCGAGTTCGGCCGAGAGGCGCAAAGCGCGGAAAATTCTTAAGGCGTCTTCACCGAAGCGCTCTTCCGGCTTTCCTACCGTGCGAATTATTTTTTCCCCGATGTCTGTTTGTCCCCCGAATGGATCAATCAAGACCTCATCCCTTTCCCCTCTCCTAGTTCCAGGAGAGGGGTGTCTCGCAGAGACGGGGTGAGGTGAGTTAAGTTCGAGCGCAATGGCATTCATTGTGAAATCACGCCGGGCCAAATCCTCCTCAATATTTTTCGCCCAAGTTACTTCATCGGGATGTCTAGCATCGGAATAGTCGGACTCGAGGCGGTAAGGAGTAACCTCAATTACTCCCATTTCTGTTTTTACTCCAACTGTTCCAAAATCATTTTCATAAAATGAATCAGGAAAAACTTTCTGAATCTCTTCTGGTGTAGCAACAGTTGTAATGTCCCAGTCTTTTGGTTCCTTCCTCAACACCAAGTCTCTCACACATCCGCCTACGAGAAAGTTCTCGAAGCCGGCTTTCGAGAGTTTTTCGGAAACTTCTTTGATCTCCTGTGGAATCTTGTAGTTCACGAAATTTTGTAGTGCGCCCGGCAGGACTCGAACCTGCAACCCTCTGTTCCGAAGACAGATACTCTATCCTTTGAGCTACGGGCGCTTGGTTAATTATCCTACAACAAAACTCGATTTTTTTCTTAGTTTCCGCTATTATTTCAACATTCGCGGCCATGGTTTAGTGGTAGAACGCGTCCTTGCCAAGGACGAGACGGGAGTTCGATTCTCCCTAGCCGCACCAGGTGGCGTTCAGAGCCGGGGTGTAGTACAGCAGTAGTATACACGCTTCGGGTGCGTGAGACCCGAGTGCGATTCTCGGCACCCCGACTCTGGGCATCACTGCGGGAATGTGCGAGTATTTTCTTGGTTTCTCACTACGGGGCGTAGTACAGTGGTAGTATACTCGCTTTGGGAGCGAGAGATCCGAGTTCGATTCTCGGCGCCCCGACACATAAGACACATAAACGGAGTATAGTATAGTGGCAGTATACATCCATGGGGTGGATGCGGCGGCGGTTCAATTCCGCCTGCTCCGACAAGAATTAAAGCGGGATTAGTTTAGTGGTAAAACAACAGTTTTCCAAACTGTGGTCGCCAGTTCGATTCTGGCATCCCGCACTAGATTACAATATTCTCAATCATCTCCACCCTAGCCTTGCGGGTCACCATGTCTATTTTTACCGTGATAAGGTCAAGTTGCCAATCTCCCTCATGTTTCTTATGTAACAAATAGGTCTGAATTACTCTCCCTAGGCGCTTTAGCTTCCAAGGATGCATATTCTCCTCTGGCCTCAGCTCATTTACAAAGGTGTCACCTTTGTATGATGTTACATGAGAAACGCTTTTTACCTCTACAAAGTGGATAATGTCGCCCTTTTTGGCCACAATATCAATTTCACCCCATTTCTTAAGATAGTTTCGTTCTATAACTTCAAACCCATGTTTCCCGAGAAACTCACAGGCGATATTTTCGCCTATATCGCCCACTTTGCGCTTTGCAGTCCTCTTATCTTTATCTGTATTGTTAATCATGAAACTGTTTCATATGAAACATAGAAATCAATATCTGGCTTAAATTAGGGACATTTTAAGGGACTACTACTCAATATTATGTCTTTTAGTACACATATTCCACATCTTTATCCACAGTCTGTGAAATTCCTTGTGAAATAAAGCCTCGGTTGAGCAATTTTATAAAAAGGACACCCCTCAACTCGCTACGCTCGCTCGGGGTAAACAAAAAGCCGCTGCAAGGCTTGTGCAACGGCTTTGCCGCCTTATCTATGTTTGAGACTTGGCGAACCAACTAAGAGTACGACCTCGCTAGACACTAGAGAAGGATAACCCAGTAACTAAGAGGGAGACGAAACGGCAAGATCTAAAAAAATGAAGGTTGAGGATCCGTCGTATGCCTCTGGTCTCTTGGAAACCAGAATAACTTCCCGAAAAATCGCACGTGCGAAAAGAACGGAAAGAGCTAGGCGTCGGGCAAATTGCCAGATGGGCAAAAATCGCCGCGCGTCTGCAAACACTATAATCCCTAAGAGACAAAATTCAAAATAAAAATTCTGGGGATAAGATTTAAAGGACAATTCTTACTGGGCAATGATCCGAACCGAGGATGTTGTCAAGAATCTCAATAGACTTTATCTTCTTCAGCGCTTCCGGAGAGGCGAAGAAGTAATCTATCCTCCAGCCGACATTCCTGTCTCTAGCAAAACTCTTCATATCCCAGTAGGTGTAGGTCTCCGTCTTTTCGGGGTAGAAGTGGCGGAAGACGTCAACCCAGCCGTGAGAGATTACCTTGTCTATCCAGGCGCGCTCGATAGGGAGGAAGCCTATGTGCGTTTCATTCTCGCGCGGTCGGGCGAGATCTATGGCGGTGTGTGCGACATTTACGTCGCCACAGAAGATAATATTCTTATGTTTCTTGTGTAACGTATCTATGTATTCTAAAAAATAGTCGTAGAAATCGAGTTTATAGCGCAACCTCTCCGGCGCACCGCCACCGTTGGGGAAGTAGCAGTTGATGAGTATAAAATCTTTATATTCGGCCATTATCAGGCGTCCTTCTTGATCGAAGGCTTCTATGCCGAGGTCGCGAGTGACCTTGACCGGTTTCTCTTTGCTATATATAGCCACGCCGCTGTAGCCTTTCTTGACGGTGGGGAAGTGGAAGTAGGCTTGGTAGCCTTCCGGCTTGGCGAGCTCGTCCGAGAGCTGGTCAGGAGTGGCCTTAGTTTCCTGGAGGCATAGGATATCCGGTTTCATATGGAACACTTCGGCCAAATTACCCTTCTTATCCACCGCCCTTATGCCGTTTACATTCCAGGAGATGATGATAGTCATGTGTTTATGGGTTCGACTAGCTCACCATGTATGTTACAATATTTGAAAGTATATGACTAAGAAAACCCTTGCTTACGTATTGGTCGTGGTGATTCTTGTTTTGGCTGGATACGCCTTTTATAAAATGAAGGGTGGCAATGCCCTCTCTTCGGAAAGAGCTGCCAGTCTCGACATCGCCGAGTATTCCGTCGAAGGGCAGGTGGTCTCAATCGGGAAAGATTCTCTGGTTATCAGCACCGGCAGAGTCGAGCGCACGGAAGAGGGGAATCAATTTGTCAGTTATGAGAGAACTGTTCGCTTGGCCGATACGATACAATTTTCCGAAAACGCGCAAAAGTCGGAGATGGGTGTCGCCAAACTTCTCCAGACTGTCAAAGTAAAGGATAGGGTGGTCTTCTACGGCCCCGGTTCCGCCAATTCTCTTACGGAAGGAGACTTCACGGCAAATAGAGTTGATCTCATCAGCCGCGGCACTACTCCGGCCGCTCTTTCTCCTGGCGGTTCGAATTAATGAAAAGTTTTTTCTCTTTAATCAAAAACGGCAGACGTGCCTTTGGACTGGCCGTGGAATTCGCGCCAGGTCTTACTTTAGCGTTGTTTCTCATAACAATTATTTCTCATCTTGTCCCGTTATTACAGGCCAAGATTCTGGGAGATATCGTAAATAAGATTGTGGATGCCGTCGGAACAGGCGTTTCGATAGGGGTAGTGGCGCTCATTGCCGCTTATGCAGCCATCTGGGGAGGGAGCAGGGTAATGAATGCATTCGAGCTTTATACGAACAAATTGTGGCGTGTCAGAAACGAATATGGCACCACGATACTCTTCCTCAAGAAACGCTCCGAGATAGATCTCGCTCATTACGAAAACCCAAAGTTCCAAGACTTACTGCAGCGAGTGTCCAATCGAGATATTTGGCCGATGATCGAGATGACGGACGTTCAATTCAATATTTTCGCTAATATTGCGGTCATAGCCGCGTCGTCGATTATCGCTTCACTCATTGATTGGAGACTGTATCTGCTTGTGATTGCGGCGGCTATTCCCAGCTTCTTCGTGCAGTTTAAATACGGTCATAAAGTTTGGTCGATTTGGGCCGAACATAGCGAGAGAAAAAGGCTGTACGCTTCCTTGAGAAGTCATTTACTTGGACGCACCGGCGTGACACAATCAAAACTTCTTCAAAGCGGTTCTAAAATTCTGGAAATCATTTCCGATCTTTTACTCTCCTTCCAGAAAGACATATGGAGAGCCGATCGCGAACGCCTTACTTGGCAAATTATGGCAAGTGTCATAACAGCTACCGGATTGGGGCTCGCTTTTTGGATGATTGTGGGCAATGCTACTGCTGGAGTCATCACTGTTGGTACCATGGTTTTCGTCATAAATGCGCTCGGACAGCTCATCGGCTCTCTCAATCAACTTATGAGCAACACTGCTAATCAGCTTGAAAAAAATTTGTATGTCACAGACATGTTCGCCTTACTTGACACCAGGCCGTTCGTTAAACGTGCCAATGAACCTGTAAAATTAGGTCTCGTTCAGGCACCTGCCATAGAACTGAGGAATGTAGGTTTTAAATATGAAGGGCGAGATAATTGGGTATTGAGGAACGTCAATCTGAAGTTCTCTCCGGGAGAGAAAATTGCCTTGGTTGGCATGAACGGCGCTGGTAAAACTACGTTGGTAAAACTTCTTGGCAGAATTTATGACCCGACGGAAGGAGATATATTGGTGAATGGCATAAATCTCAAAGATGTCGATCCAGAAGAGTGGAGCAGATACTTGTCTATACTTCTTCAAGACTACAGAAATTACGAACTGAAGGTTAAAGAATCGATAGGCATGGGACGCACCGATCGGCTACTCGATATAGAGAAAGTGCGCGAAGCATCAGCGTATAGCGGAGCAAATGAATTTATCGAAGAATGGGAGAACAAATATGATCAACGTCTGGGGAAGGAGTTCGAGGGAGGAGTGGAGCCGTCTCATGGGCAAAATCAAAAAATAACTCTAGCTCGGACAATTTACAGAGATGGGCTAGTAATGATATTAGACGAGCCGACTGCCTCAATCGACGCTCTCTCCGAGATGAAAATTTTCGAACAGATGGAAAAGGCGGCGGAAGACAGGACTCTTATCGTCATCACACACCGCTTCAACACCACCAAGAATTTCGACCGGATTATAGTCCTAGAGCATGGAGAAGTAGTAGAGGATGGTTCGCACAAAGAGCTTATGAAGCTGAAGAGCAAATACGCCGAAATGTTCGAAAGTCAGGCCAAGGCGTTTCGGCATGAGAAAGTGTCAGTAGAAGGAACCAACCACAGAGGATAAACCTTTGTGGTGAAAATAGAAAATAACTATTGCCATTTAATTAAATTTATGTTTGTATTAATTTCAGAGACAGATTTGAACCATGACATAAAAAGGAAGGTTGAAGATGGAAAGCAATTCCTTACCGTTAGTTCGTGCTTCATCGATCATCCGACGCCATCGGACATCTTTCCACACTCTTAATGGAAGGTTGATTCTAGAGGCGCCGCAAGACCTTGTGCGAGATCTCGTCAACCTCTGTGACGGTACCAAACGGTACGAACAAATCATGGAGGAGATCGGGGTCAAATGGGAACGAGAGTCGGTCGAACGCTTGGTTGGGTCTTTATTCGACCAAGGTGTAATCGTTGATGCTCGTTCGCTCGACAGGGATATCTGGAAAGCTGTCGAAAATCCGATGCGATTTCCGATGGCTGCTCCGGAAGAAAAAATCTCGCAGCTTGTACGTGAGGCCAAGGAGCGCCACCGCTCTGATGATCAGTATTGCGTCTACGAGTCGCAAGAGAGTCCGCTCAAGCGGTTGCTCGAGTGCAGGCGCTCGGAACGCAATTTCTCCGGTGAGTCGGTGGACTTCCAGAGTCTCATTAACATGCTCTGGAGCGCATACGGGGAATTCGAAGGGCCTGACGGCGTTTTTCGCAGGACAAGCCCGTCGGCAGGCGCATTGTACCCGCTGATGCTGCATATTGCCCTGTTTAAAGAGACTGGGAATCTGCATCCAGCTGTGTACAAAGTCTGTTATGACAATCACGGACGTGTCGGATTCAAGAGTTTGTCAGAAGACATTGATCGCGTAGCGCGAGCATACCTCAATCCTGGGGTCCTGGCTGAAGCTTGCGGCGTGATAGTCGTGAGTGGATCCTTTACTTTTCCAGGTGAGAAGTATGGGAATCGGGGCTTGCTCTACGTGCCTCTTGAGGCGGGGCATGTCGCCCAGAACATTCTTGTCTCAGCGGTCGAGTGTGGTGTTGCTACACTCGAATTAGGTGGATTTGCTGATGCGCTTCTTGCTGAAGCGCTCGAACTTCCGAAGGAGTACAAACCGCTCACAACAATTGCGTTTGGTAGGGAGGGCGGTCAGGTAGGGAAGTTCGATAAAAATCTGCAAATCAGCTGGGCGGTCCCGATGTCAGGCCGATATCGTCCCTCATTCTCCATTGCATCAGCAAAGGTCATTGAGAAACGGAGCTGGTCAAACGGGAGAGATTCTTCTCCCAAACTTGCTCTCATCAAGGCTGTTGCTGAAGCAAAAGAATGGGCAGCGTGCGGCTCGATTCCTGATTTGGTGTCAGCACCATACACAAGACTTGAGTCAGCTGTTGATCCGAGGTCGATCATAAGGTTTCATCCGGCTCAGTATCGGACCAAGGGATTCCCGTTCTCGCCCTTTGACGAGAATGCGGAGTATGCGTGGGCATCGGGACGGGATTATGAGACGGGGGAGCAAGTTCGTATTCTTGCTGATCACGTCTATTTCCCGTATTTTCCGAAGACACCGTATTATTGCTTCGCTAACTCATCTGGATGCTCTGCGCATTCTGATGAACAAACAGCAATCGAGACGGCAGTTCTGGAACTCATCGAGAGAGACTCGTTCATGATTGCTTATCTAGGACGGCTCTCGTGTCCGACCGTCAATGAAGAAACCCTCCCGTCAGATATCCGGAAGAGAATATCGGATCTGCGGGAGATCGGGTTTGAAGTCTGGATTAAGGATCACTCCTTGGATCTAGCGCCCGTAGCTATGGTGTTCGTGCAAAATCAAGGTTTGTCGTACACCAAGTGCGCTTCATGCGCGAGCTTCAGCTTGGTTCATGCGGTTGCTCATGCATTATCCGAAGTGGAAGCATCTGTGTTGTCTCGGTTGCAAAATGGGCAGCCGACAGCAATAAAGCCCCACGATGTAGGAAGCCCCCTCGAGCATGGAAGGCTATACGCGAGCAAGCACTACTTCCGTGCGGCTGATTTCCTGGTTCGAGGCAAAGAATCAGTTTCATTTCAGGAAATGGGCTCAAGAGCATCCCGTTCTTGGCAAGAATTGATGGAGCGATTCACCAAGAATAACTTACGCCTTCTGACCATTCCGCTCTACCTTTCCGATGAGTATGGCGGTAGTGGGAACTTGCACATTGTGCGCGCCATAATTCCCGGTCTCATTCCGATGACCTTCGGTAATCGGCAGGAACCGGCCGGCATGGAGCGTATATATCGGATTGGAAAGGAATTCGGAGGCAAGGAACTTTCCTACGGAGAGTTAACCAAGCTTCCGCATCCCTTCGAGTGAGCTTGCGGGGTAGAAAGGTAATTACCTTTCTACCCCGCACTTATTTTGATAGTATTGATAAAAATATGGCTTCGGAATTAGCACAGATTGAATTTTACTTCCCCAAAGACGGGAAAAAAGCTATGGGCAAGCGGGAACTTGCCGATTTGATCATAGAAGAAATGAAGAAGAACGGCAGCATCGATTATAGTGGCTTTGCCGATGAGAAAAGACTTCGCGACGGCATTGAGAGCCATCTCGGCGATGTTGCTAGTTTAGGCTACGAAACTCTTTCTGGTGAGCAAAAACAACAAGCGGAGCACGCCATCAGGAAGACGATAGAGAAATGCAACGAAATTTTGCCGATACCGGTGAAAAATTATGTCTTTGTTTTCCCCTGGTCTCCCACGGAGGAATTCCGCATGTTCGGCGGATCTTTGGGGGTGGCTCCATATAGCTGTGTTTTCCATATTTTTCTTTCTCCTAGAACATGGTCACATGAAGCATTGACAAATACGGTCGCACATGAGCTGAATCATACAATCTTCTACTATCATCACTATGACAAGTTCAACAATTATGATCTGCTCGATAACTTGATTATGGAGGGGCTAGCTGAAAATTTTCGTGAACAAGTGGCAGACCTCAATCCCTCTCCGTGGAGTTCTGCGCTTACCGAGGAAGAAGCTTTTGCCTTACTCGCTTCACTTAAAGATAAGTTAGATTCCAGAGATGCGAATTTTTCTCAAGAACTTTTTTTCGGCAGCAATGAATATAGAAGATGGTCGGGATATTCGATAGGGTATTGGGTCGTGAAAAAGTTCATCAGATTAAATGAGGGCCTTTCGTGGGGTGAGATTATGAAAAAGGATTCTCGCGAAATTCTTGATGAAGCAATAAAAAAGTGAGTGTGACTGCCGGTGCCGCCACACTCACACAAGACCGGACGGAACTACTTCCCCGTACCGCACTGGCCGTTGCCCTGGCCAGTGTTCGAGCTGCACTGTTCCTGGCAGCGGATCGTGCCTGGAACCGGCTTCGGCTCGGCAACGATCTTCCAGGAAAAGCTCTTGGGCTTTTTCATAGACGCCTCCTCCTTTCCAATAGCATATTAACGTATATTTACTCAAAAATCAACAACAAAGATTAAATCTTTGTAATTAGTGATTCATTACCGGAGGGTTTGGCGGATCTGCGGGGCTCTTAGGGTGGAAGCTGGGGATAACTTTTGGAAAATGGCTTGGAATATGGGGGAAAGGGGAGAATTGAGGGATTTGACTTGACTTTTTGGGGGAAAGGGTGTCTACTGGATGTAGACAGCAAGAAAGGGGACGGGAAACCGTCTCTATGTCGCAGACCTTACATCCGCCAATTCCGGCGGGTTGAGGATATCCCGAACGAAAGCGGATTCAGTCCGCTTCGTACGGGACAGGGAAGGGAGGACCATCGTGACCAAGCTGTTTCGACTGTTCATCGTCGTTGCGCTGGCCGTGATGGTCAGCGTCTGCGGGGTGAAGAGCCCCGTCGAGCCGTCCCCGACCGACGGGAACGGCAATCCGTGCCCGACGGGCAACACCGTCGAGGTGAAGGTCGTGTACAAGCGGCAGATGGATCGGGTCAATCCCGATTCGATTGCCACTCCCGGAATTCTCTTCAAGGCGTTGGGTGCCGGGCAGAGCGTTTCGATCGAGCCGGAGAAGGTGGATTTCCAGACGTGGACCAAGAAGATCTCCGTCCCGGAGAATGCCAAGGGTCCATCTCACGAAATCAACATGGGCGATCCCGCCCTGGCTCCGAATTCGTGGATGACCGCCTCGGACATCTTCGCCAGTAGCGTCCTGGTGGCCAAGGGCCCCTCTCCCTCCGGCGCCGGCGAGTATGGCTGGTTCCGGGTGGACGGTTGCGGCAAGGCCACAGGCGTCCGCTAACCTCGCTCTTTCGTTCTTCATTTCGTTCGAACGGGTTGTCTGTACGCAGACAACCCGTTTTCTATTTTGCAGCCGTGGTACAATTATTTATATGAATCCCATACGAAATCACGAACACGGTAGATGTACGGATTCAAGGTCTGAAATTACCACCTTAAATTTTTATAGGCATGGGCATCCAACAAATGTTCGTGTTCTATTTCGTACGGGATGAAAAACAGTTTAAAAACTCTTTTTGTTCTCTTTGTTCTGATAACGTTTTTTGTTCCGGAAAGTGTTTTTGCTCTTCCGGCGCGCACTTATAACACCACCTACCTCACAAGCACCAGCCTTTCTCAAGGCGGGGGGCCGATTTCTGTCGGAGGAGACTTCAGACAGTTGGCCTCACAACCAAATTGTCAGAATCCGCAAGAGGGAACGGTACCAAGAGCTAATCATGTTACAGACATATTGAATATCCGATACGAAATATGGCAGGTTGGAGGAGGAAATACTGGTATTGGCAGAACATTATATGGATCAGATTGGGGACTAGTTCGTGAGGGAGTGGAAACACTTTGCGGAGAAGCTTTTTGGGAAGATTATGATAGTGAATCTAATGTTTATCGTTTTGATCCAACTAATTTCCAAATCCCAACCCAGAGTCTTTCCCCCGGCGAATATTACGGCAGACTTATAGGCGAGAATACCCACTGCACGAACAAGAACAATCCGGACGATTGCAGTACGCAGAGCTTCGATGATTCGCCAGGCTGGTTTGCCTTCACTATCACAGCTTCTCCACCTGCGAGCATCTCTGTCCAATCGAATCAACCCACCGGCTGGACTATTACCGGACCAAACAATTTTTCCGGTAGCGGTACAAGTGCTACTTACTCCGGACCGGCAGGCACCTATACAATCTATTTCGATGAAATAAGCTGTTACAGCAGATCTTTCACTACCTCTCCTACACAAACCGTATCCAGCGGCTCGAGTATTACCTTTGTCGTCCAATATGATTACAATTGTGGCGAGCCTCCTCCTCCGCCTCCTCCGCCACCGCCTCCGCCAGGGAGTTGCGTGGATAATTCTACCGCGACGCTAATAAATAATTTGCCGGATACCTTGATCAGCGGCCAGTCCTACCCTTATACAGTAAGAGTGACGAACACCGGCGATACCAGATGGTATCACGGTTCCGTCTATCAATTTCATCAATTAAGCGGTCTCTCTATCAGTCCAAGCTACGGGCATTTGCCGACGAATATCTACCCGGGCGACTGGGTTGATTGGGGCTTTAGTCTGACGGCGCCGTCTTCTCCCGGCTCATATACCCTCTCAATGAGGATGGTGCATACGCCCGCCCTCGGCGGGGAATACTTAAAGCCTGACGGCTCGACATGCCCAGGGCCTTCGGCAGACACATACTTCGGCCAAACTGCCCAGAGGACATTCAATGTGGAGGCGCCGAGGTATGAACTTAGTATCACCGTCAACGGATCCGGTAGAGTTACGGCTCCCGGCATTGATTGCCCCGGAGATTGTAGCGAAACCTATACTTCTGGCACCAGCGTGCAGATTAACAGCTCTCCATCGGCTGGGTACTCCTTCACCGGTTGGTCCGGCTCTTGCTCTGGCACCGGTCAATGCCAAGTGACAATGGATCAAAATAGATTCGTTACCGCGAACTTCTCAATAAATTCGTACACTCTTTCCGTCAATAAATCCGGTTCCGGATCCGGCACTGTGAGCTCAAATCCTTCAGGCATTAACTGCGGCTCGACTTGCCAGGCGAATTACAATTACAATACGCAAGTCGTACTGTCTGCCTCCCCGGCTAGTGGATCAAGTTTCACCGGTTGGTCCGGCTCTTGCTCTGGCACCGGCTCATGCTCCGTCTCGATGACCCAGGCACGTTCCGTGAGCGCCTCCTTCACTCTCAATAGTTATACCTTGTCCGTAAATTCTTCCGGCGCCAACAATGTCTCCATTACCTCAAGCACCGGGCATGGCGGCAATACCAATTACAGTCTCGGAAGCATAAATTATGGCACCAGTATCTCACTTACCGCTCCGGCGACCAAGGGCAATGCCAATTTTAGCAACTGGTCTGGCTGTGACAGTACAAACGGCAACAGCTGTTCCCTTACCTTAAATAGTAATCGTACTGTTACGGCGAATTACGGCACCCCCAATTACACTCTCTCGGTTACAAAGTCTGGCGCCGGCTCTGGCACAGTCACCTCAAGTCCGGGCGGCATCAATTGCGGTAATGACTGTTCGGAAGATTATGCCAATCAGACGTCAGTAACCTTGTCCGCTTCTCCTTCCGGCGGATCCACTTTTGCCGGCTGGGGCGGGAACTGTTCTGGCACCGGCTCATGCTCCGTCTCGATGACCCAGGCACGTTCCGTGAGCGCCTCCTTCACCGTTATCAATTACACCCTAAACACCTCCATCTCCTCCGGTTCCGGTACCATCACTGGGACAGGCATCAGCTGTCCCGGCGACTGTACGGAAACTTATGCCTACGGCACGTCTGTTACCCTTTCGGCATCGCCTTCTTCTGGTTACTCATTCGGCAGTTGGGGAGGCAATTGTTCGGGTACCTCCCAGATATGCTCTCTGACCATGAATTCTGCGAAGAGCGCGAGCGCCTCCTTCGATCTCGTACCGGTTTTTGACTATTCGCTTGGGAACTCCGGCTCTTCATACGCTACCAAGTCTTCCGGCTATGTGTATACACAGAATGTGATTACCAAGACGCTTCTCTCCGGCACCACTCAACCTGTCTCACTCTCGCTCTCCGGCGTGCCTTCCGGCACTTCTTACTCGATCGCGAACAGCACCTGCTCGCCCTCTTGTTCCTCGACTATTACCTTCACGGTCTCGCCCTCTACCTCGTTGGGTTCTTACCCGATTACCGTTTCCGGCCAGCCGCTTGCCAAAGAGACTAACTTCAATCTAGTCATCTCCGGTAATCCGATCGGCACTGTCTCATGTGTCGGTTCTCCCACGGTCGCTCTGCTCGGCCAAACCGTTACCTGGACGGTAAGCGTCTCGGGCGGCACCGCTCCCTACACTTATTCCTGGAGCGGTACTAATATCCCGACTTCCCCCGCACCAACGTCCAATCCTTATACCAAAATTTACAGTACCATTGGTACCAAGAGTGCCCAGGCAACCGTTCGCGATATTGATGGTTTGCAGTCCACTTGTCCCGCCAGCACGGTCGAGATCCGCTTTAACCCCGAGTTTGAAGAATTCTAATGGCAAAGATGATATTAGTGGCTAACTGGAAGAATCATCCGGCGTCGCTTGCGGAAGCGAAGGATGTTCTTAAGAATTACGCGAAAGCAAAAGAACGTTTTAAGAAGCTCGCATTTTTTATCGCGCCGCCTCTGCCTTATCTTGCGGAGGTTTCAGAGCGGGCCGGCGGATTCTCGCACTTGGCGGTGCAGGACATCGCTCTCGTGCCCAAGGGCAATTACACGGGCGAGGTACCATTGGAAATTTTGAAAAGCTTCGGCGCGCGCCTCGCTATCCTCGGACACAGCGAGAGACGCGCCTTGGGCGAGACAAGCGCACAGGTATCGGAGAAGATTCGCGCCGCTTTGCGCGCCGGCATTACCCCGCTCGTCTCTGTGGGGGAGATTGAGAGAGATAAAGATGGCGAGCATTTCGAAATTCTTCGCAAAGAAATTAAAGCCTCGCTTCTCGGAGTAAGCCGGCAGTCGGCGGCCAAGATTGTTCTCGCTTATGAGCCGGTTTGGGTTATAGGCAAGAGTGCCAAAGACGCTCTGCCGCCTGGCGACCTCGCCCAATCGGTTATTTTTATAAAAAAAGTGCTTACTGATATCTACGGCAGGAGAGTTGCCGATAAAATCCCGATAATTTACGGCGGGTCGGTCGAGTCGGCCAATGCCGGAGCCTTGGCGAAGGAGACGGGAGTTAAGGGTTTTCTCGTCGGCCACGCCTCGCTTAAGGCAAAGAGCATGGAAGAGATTGCGAAGTCTTTGACGCAAAAATGATTCGATCAATCAAAGAAGCCAGAGATTTGAGAGGCAAGCGCGTCTTGGTGCGCGTGGACTGGAATATTCCCTTCGACTACCGCTCAGGGCAAGTCCGAGACACTTTCAGAATCAAGGCAACACTAGATACTATCCACTATTTACTATCTACCGATGCTAGCGTAATTCTTGCCACGCATCTGGAAACCGGCTCGATTGAGGATTTGCAAAAATTCGTGCCCGAAGGAGTGGAACTCTTGCCGAATTTGCGCGATAATCCGGGGGAAGAAGCGAACTCCGATGAGTTCGCCAGAGAACTTGCCTCGAAAGCCGACATTTTCGTCAATGAGGCCTTTTCTGTATCGCATCGCGCTCACGCATCGATTGTCGGTGTGCCAAGATTCTTGCCAAGCTACGCTGGGCTCCACTTCATGAGTGAGGTGGAGAATCTTTCAAAAGCGTTTAATCCGCCACATCCGTTTTTATTCTTGCTCGGCGGGGCAAAATTCGAAACGAAAGTCTCTTTGGTAGAAAAATTTCTCAATATCGCGGACTCAATCTTCATTGCCGGCACCAATGCCGTACCAGCGTACGAGACGGAGTTGAAAAATAATCCAAAAATCTTTTTTCCTCACGGTGACATAGCGGCTCTGGATATTGATGACGAAACGATTAAAAATTTGAAATTGAAAATTGAAAATTCGGTGTTCATTCTCTGGAACGGCCCGGTTGGGAAGTACGAAGATGGATATAAGAAGGGGACGCTGGCCATAGCGCAAATGCTTGCGGACTCCGGGAAGCAGGTAATTGTCGGCGGTGGCGACACCCTTGCAACTATAAAAGAACTTAATCTCTACGACAAATTCACCTTCATCTCCACCGCCGGCGGCGCTATGCTGGAATTCCTGGCAACCGGCACTCTGCCTGGAATTCGCGCATTAGAAAAGTAGTTTGAAAAACCGCGCTATCGTTTTGTGCTCAAAACGCACGCTCCACTCGTGCCGCCGCGCTCCGTGACGGTTTTTCAAACTACTTTTCTAGCGCCGCCTTAATTCTCCCTGCTTTTTCTGTCAGTCTATGTATAATTGGGAACAAATGGAAATAAAATCGACGCTTACAAACAGTTTAGGGCAGGTTTTGGACATTATTTATTGCGAAGGCAAAGACTCGAATCAGGGTTTAGAAGATAAGATACTTCAGGGCGTACATGCATTCTGCTTTTGTGGCGATAAAATGGCCATAGTGAAGCACGCCAAGAGCGGCTGGATGCCGCCGGGAGGTGCCATAGAGCCGGGAGAGTCGTACGAAGAGGCGGTAGTAAGAGAAGTAAAAGAAGAAACGAATATGAAAATCTTGAAGCAGGAGCTTATCGGCTATCAGGACATTTACGAGCCCGATAGGATTGTGAGACAGACAAGATCATTCTGTCTCGTCGAGCCGTATGGAGACTTCTCCGGTGACCCTGATGGAGAAGTGACCGAAATAAAACTCATCGATCCCAAAGACTACAAAAAGTATTTCGACTGGGGCAAAATAGGGGAAAGAATCATCGAGAGGGCAATGGAATTGAAAAAATCATTCCACAGCTGAAATATTACGAACCATTTACTATACATAATTTTCGTGATAAAATAAAAATAGGAGGTTCTTTAGAAAAAAGACCATGAACAAGCCAAAAATTCTCCTGATCCACGGGTGGGATCACGCAAACTATACCTCTTCGGGGTGCAAAAATGCGTGGTCAAAGCGCTCGAAATTCGTTAAAGCACTTTCCGAACTCTTCTCCGTCGTGGCGATCAACCTACCAGGATTCTGTGGCGAACCAGACCCGCAGCAACCTTGGAATCTCGATGACTACGTCAGCTACATCGACAAGGTTATGGTTCGAGAGAAACCCGATGCCATACTCGGGTATTCCTTCGGCGGAGCAATCGTTCTGCGATGGAAGAAAACGAACATGGACAAGAAAGTTCAAACCTTTCTCGTCTCGCCAGCAATCATTCGGCGATATGAGAAGGCCGATCTGAGCCTTCTTCAGAAAATACTGAAGAGGATGCTTCCCGAGAAACTCGTGTCTCTGCTTCGCGACATCTACCTCACGCAGGTGGTAAAAAACCCGTTTTACTCCAAAGCAACTGGAGTAATGCGGACAACGTACCGCAACATCGTCGCTGTGGATCTTCGTGACGATTTGCTGGGCCTTCAAGTCCCAGTCACACTGATCTATGGCGAGAAGGACACCGCCACCCCCCCAGAGTTTGTACGCGAGGTCGTCGGTAACGCAAGGGCGAGACACGAACTCTTCGTGATTTCCTCTGGTAGCCACGACATCGCAAACTCACACACAACTGAGTTGGTAAACATCATTGCAGAAGCAATGGGAAAGGAGGATGGAAATGATTCTCGATCTGAGGACACTTCTCGAGATACTGCCTGACGCGCAACCTTCAGGATTGAGCGGCCACGAACAGTTCGACCTGATCAATATTGCCCATCTAAAGCAGTTTGAGTCCTTGCCCCACGTAGAAAGAACCCTCTATTTCTGCGTGTACGAAGACTTTCCTGACGATGCGGGATGGTACAAGTACTCGTTCGACCGTTCGCTCAACATCGACAAGTTGAAGAGCGATGCGAGAGTGGTTTTCGTCATCGACGACAGGGTGCCCTTCGGTCGCATCATGGGAACCCCACACATTCGGGTCAATAGCATCTTTCGAGCTGTGGACCTGATACGTCAATACGTTCTCGACCGAATCAGACCACGAGTGGTCGGGGTAACAGGAAGTGTCGGCAAGACGACCACTGCTGCCCTGCTCCAACATGTGCTTGCGACGCGATTTGGTTGCGGTCGAGTGTACTCCAAGCGGCTAACCCCGCTGACCCTCTCCTCGTGGTTGGTCAACTTCCTCGAGGAAGCAAATAAGATGCTAGTCCTGGAATACTCGATGTATCGGAAGAATCACATCGGTATCCTGACCAACCTCTTACCACCGGAAATAGGCATCTTCCTCAACGTGAGGAGAATGCATCTAGGGGTCGAGGGCGTACACACTCTCGACGACATCATCGAGGGGAAACGAGCACTCGTCGACGGCTCACGCCTCGCGATTCTCAATGTGGATGACCAGCTCGTGTTGAGCCTTCGTAGGAAGCAGGACCTCATGTTCTCCTTACGGGACAGTGATGCTGATGCCTTTCTGTTTCAAAGGGGCGACGAGGCGACGGTGGTATTCAAGTGGAGTGAGCAGAGGATTACCTTCGCTCCCTACCTGAAGACCGACCTGTTCTATCGCCAGGTGCTAGCCACCTGTTTAACGGCAAGCGCTCTGGGCATACCTCAAGAGCTTTTGCGGGAAGCCTTGAACACCTTCCATCCTGCCGAAAATCGAATCGGCTGGGTGGAGATTGACGGGCAGCGGGCCATCTTCGATGGCGACGTAACAGCCGCTGGCCGTCTCGCTTCTCTTGCTGAACACCGATACTCGAGCAGTGTTCTCATGGTCCACAGCTTCGATTTCGGTGATGAGAACGTCGAACTGCAACAAGACGACTTCAACCGTGTTTTCTCGGCATTCACGGTTGTTCGAGTTTTGGACACCGAGGAAAACAGGGCTATCGCATCGCGATACTCCTTGAAGCATCTGATCTTCACGACGAAGAAAGAATTCTGTTCTGGACTGAATAAGTTCGAGTTCAAGATTCTTCACTTTGCCACCTACTTCAGGAAGCACGCCGATCTGAGTTTCTTGAAGAGCTTCATAGCCACCTGACTGAATATCGGGTGGCTATTCATTTGTGGATAAAGGCATTATGCCAGTTATTATAACGCTGATTTAATCCTCTCCGCATTTCCTTCAAAATCTTTTGGATCGCCTGAAGCATCATTCGGCCAGACCCAGATGTGGGCGTGGGGGATCTCGTCGCCGAAGATTTGTGAACGTATCATCTCGGTATTGAAAGCTTTTTGTTGGGCCAGAGCAATTTTTTTTACGATTTCAAAATACTCTCCGACATTTGGAACTTGCCAGACCCATCTGTGATGCTCTTTCGGAATCACTTGCACGTGGCCGACGCCGCGAGGATTAATATCCAAAAAGGCGAGGAAACTTTCATCCGCATACACTTTATTGGCCGGAATTTCTCCCGCCGCAATTTTACAAAAAACACAATTCGTATCATTCGATGTCATTCGCGTTGATTCGTGTTAATAATTTTCATAATCCACCAGTTGTCCGAGCGAATTGTAGAGCTCTATCGTCTCGTATTTGTCCGCCCACATTTCCCAGCCACGGCCGAGGAAAATTCTCCACGTCTTCAGGGCGAATTTTGGATCATTGCCATGATAGGCGAGACAGCCATCGTAGTTGTAGCGCTCTTTGACGAAGGTGGTGCAGACACTTCCGAGACGCTTGCCGTTGATACAGGTGCTACACTCTTCGCCATTATAATCTTTGTTCTCAAAAACGGGCATCCTACAGTAGGAGAGAGTGTTTATAAAGTCGCGGCACTCGCGGTCGAGATTCTCGATTCCCGGTTCTTCCGATGGTCTCGGGCAATTCTGTGAGAGAGGGGGAGTGAAGGCGTAATCTGGATGCCCCTCGATGTAGCCGGTGCAGATATTCTCTCTGAAGTTCTCTATTTTATAGGGTGTTTGCACCCCGATCCTGCCGGTGGTGATGACAGCCCTCTCTCCCGGTCCAAGGATGATCCTTGGAAGGACGGCCACATCGGCGGAGAAGCGCTGGAGCATGCCTCCGCTGTAAAAGGCGCGTTTGTCCTTGCCGTTTCTAAGCTGCCAGCCGCTGATATTTACGGCTTTGGCCCCATTGTTATCGATAGTGATGTATTCCTCGTACGGCTGATAAGCGTAACCGGCATTGCCAGAGCCGAGGGAGATGTGTTCGGTTTCGTAGGTTGTGCCGGGCGAGATGTCGGCATTACTTCTACTGTCGTAGGAATCGGACAAGAAACTGTCTCTGTTCGAATCAACGATTGCCCCCCGATCTTTAGCCGGCGTAATGAAGTAAATAAAGGCAATTACGGCCAAAATCAGAATACCGGAAGCTACAGCCGAACCTTTTTGGAGACTGTGATTCATGGGCATATATTACCATGCTAGAATACCCGCATGCATTTCCCTGATTTACTCGAAACTCTGCTTAAAGAGCGTGGAATTCTGGCCGAGGAGCGCGAATTTTTTCTCAACCCAGACTACTCGCATCTCTTTGACCCACTTCTCCTGCCGGACATGGAGAAGGCTCGCGACAGAGTGATCAAGGCGATGAAGGAGGGAGAGAGCATAACGGTCTTCTCGGACTATGACGCCGATGGCATACCGGGAGCGGTGGTGCTCGCTGACTTCTTCCGCCGGGCCAGCTATGAAAATGTCTCTTTCTACATACCTCATCGGCACGATGAAGGATTCGGGTTGAATAAAGAATTTATTGAAGAGTGCAAGGCGAAACTTCTCATTACCGTGGATTGCGGTATGGCAGATATAGCAGAAATTAAATTGGCAAAAGAGAAGGGTATAGACGTGATCGTCACAGATCATCATGAGTCAAAAGAATTACCAGAAGCTTTTGCCATAATTAATCCCAAGCGAGCTGGCTCAAAGTATCCGTTTAAGGAATTGTGTGGCTCGGCGCTGGCTTTCAAACTTGTCCAAGCAATCTTGGCCAAAAATTCTTTCGGAGTTAAAGAAGGGATGGAGAAGTGGTCTCTGGATATGGTGGGTATTGCTACTTTAAGTGATATGGTGCCTTTGGTCGGGGAGAATAGGATTCTGGCGTGCTTCGGCCTCGACGTTTTGCGCAAAACGTCGAGGCCGGGTCTCCTTGCTCTCTTTAATAATTTGAATCTAGACAGAAAGAGGCTCTCCGAAGATGATATCACCTTCATGATCACTCCCCGGATCAACGCCGCTTCAAGAATGGGCGTGCCGGAAGACGCCTTCAATTTACTAGCGACCAACGATGAAGTGGAGGCAAAAGTCTTGGCCGATCATTTAGAAAAAATAAATCATGAGAGGAAGGGGGTGGTGGCGAGCATGGTAAAAGAAGCTAAGAAGCTATTGGAAGCTAGAGAAGCTCTGAATTCCGTGATTGTTATCGGCAATCCGGAGTGGAAACCATCTCTTGCCGGTCTCATATGCAATTCCCTAGTGGAAGAATATGAGAGGCCTGTATTTGCATGGGGAAGAGATGGAGACGGTGTGATCAAGGGCTCTTGTCGTTCTTACAATGGCTATGATCTTTTCGAATTGATGGGTAAGGCAGGTGGCGTGTTTATCGAATTCGGCGGACATGCGGGCGCGGGCGGCTTCTCGGTCACGCTTGAAAATTTGCCAACACTCGAAGAAAAATTGTCGGAAGTACTTCCGACCTCACCCAGCCCTCTCCTAGGTAAGGAGAGGGTATTGCCGATGTCTTTATCAGATATCAACGAAGAGCTTTGGCAAACCGTTTCCCTCTTTTCTCCTTTTGGCACTGGCAATGAGAAACCGGTTTTTAGAATTGCAAATGCGCCGGTGAAAAATATTCGCCAATTTGGCAAAGCTAGCGAACACTTGGAATTGACTCTTGGTTCTGGCATTAAGGCAATCTCTTTCTTCTCCTCTCCTAAATCCTACTTCCTAAATCCTAAGTCAACGCACTGCACCCTTTACGGTACACTCGAAAAATCCTATTTCCGTAGTACCCCCGAACTTCGCCTAAGAATTGTTAATATAGAATCGACTCCAAACGCCCTTAAATAACTCACGGAGATTATGTGCGAGCCTCTTATCATAAATTTCTATTAAGTAGTTCGGCTTCTCTTTATACGAAACCATCACGATGTAGTGTCCTCTCACCCAAATAGCAGAGTTGAAGTCAAATTCATCTCCGAAGCACATCAATTCCCTTTGAGTCAATTTAGGCATATCTTTTTCTTCCGAATTGGTAATCATCTTTACCTTAAAATCTTTGGTATGAGGACGAGTGTAATACCATACAATCCATTTTTTATATCGCGGTGCAAATGTAGAATCCTGAAATCCCCAAAGCGTTTTATCAATTTCCGCCATGCTCTTATCCCATCTGTCCGCTTCAGAATATAAATAACTCTCAACATCTACTTCTGGCACGAACCTAATCTTTGGCACAGAAAAGCCAGTATCTTTGGAAATTGCATGGAGTTCCGGAATAAGGTTTTCGATAATATTTTTCTGCCTCTGGGCGATAGATCTAAGCTCTTCAGGTGGCACAGCTATAAGCATATTGGGCTTACTGCCAAGATCTTGAATGATATAGCCCTTTTCTGAAAGTACGCCAGTCACACTATAGACCGTAGTACGGTTAATACCTGTTATTTTAGCCACTTCGGGGATACTAACCCTGCCTTTCTGTAATATGGCTAGATATAAAGTTGTTTCCTTTTCACTAAAACCGAGCTTCTCTAAATATTCTTTAATCATACCCACAGTTTAGCAAGTTGTTTAAAATTGTCAACATCTTTAAATATTGCTATTGAGCCATTATTCTAGTATTTATAGCATAGTAAGTTGACACTAATCAACAATTATGCTAAGATTAACCCAGACAAGGGCAATTAGGCCCGAAGGAGGAACCATGAAGGCAACGATGTTTTCGGTTCATCGTGATCGGTGCGGCACACGATTTCTGATGTTCGAAGGCCGCGGGGTGAGCATTCCGAATCGCGTAAGCGACCGGATGGCGATTACCCACGCGGCACATCAAGCCTACGTCGCTCGCGACGAGGCGCATCTCGAAACTCTCTTGATGCGAGTTTTCTGGGTGAACGCCTAGCTCGTATCAATCAGGTGGCGAAGCTCCGCTTCGCCCCTTCTCCGAGACTACGAAATGATTCGCGGTCTCAGAGTTGGGAAGTTCTTTGAAAGGAAAAAGTCATGTCTGAGAGAGTTACAAAGGAAGAGCTCAAGACTCTTAGCGAACTGTTCAAACTCAGTTCGCGTCGCTACCTCGGCGACCGTCTACCTAACCTCGAGGCTCGGAAAATCGGAGAACTCTTTGTGGTTTTCATGGTTTATCCAAGTCGTTGCGGGGATTACGACATCTATTCGGGAGACTGGGAGCACCATCACGAGACTCACTTGGTAAGTGCCGATCTCGTGAACAAGTGCAAAGTTGGCACCTTTTCGCTCAAGTATACTACAGAGTGGCCGAGCAACAATAGTGTCCAGACAGTCTTCGACGAAGACATCCAGGAATTGCGGATTGATGACAAAAGGCTGCTCATCAATATCCACCAACGGTGGTTTGGGAAAGAGCCGATTGTTTGGATTCAAGGTGGCACCGGAGTCCGATCGTCCAGCTGGCAAGCTACCCGGAAACCCACTAAGACCGGGACGCGAACTGTAACCCTCGACATTCCTGATAGTTTTTCTGACCGTGGATGTTAATGGGGACTGTTCTCCCGCAAATAGCCTGACGGATTCCTAGACTTGCCGCAAAAGAGTCTTCCTCTCCATGGAGGTCAATGGTACAGAACATCGGAAACTCCGATGCTCTTTTTCGTGTAAATTTTATTGGGTAAAACAAGAACAGCACCTATGTAAGATGCTGTTCTTGCCTACTATTTATACCCACCCTCGTTGTCTATTCCGAACGTAACAACAGGGCTTGGCACGAGGGTACCTACTTGATTCGGCGTCGGTTAATCAGACTGAGTGCCATAGCGTTTGACTAACCCGAGCCACACAAGCAGTTCGGCTGCCGATATGGCTAATGCGTAAATTATAACATAGTGTGCAAAGTCGGACTTTACACAAGTTGTCGAAACCCGGTTTCGACATACATACACAATAATAATCCTATAGGAAAATTATAATGTATTAGGTCTAAATAAGCACGAAAAAACCGGGCACAAGGCCCGGCGAGGTAACTTACTTCCAGTATATGCTCAGACGTTATTTTGTCAAGAACCTTTCAATGATAAAATTAGATCAATGATCACCATTTATACCGACGGGGCGGCGAGGGGGAACCCGGGGCCGGGAGGCTGGGGGGCCATAGTCGTGGCTCCCCAGCGGGTGATAGAGCTCGGCGGCCGGGAAGATCACACCACTAACAACAGGATGGAGCTCACAGCGGCCATAAGGGCGCTCGAATTTGCGGGCACCCTTAGCGATGAGTCAATCGAACTTTTTACCGATTCCGAATATGTGATGAAGGGCATTACTCTCTGGGTACCTGGCTGGCAGAAAAGGAACTGGCGCACCGCTTCGAAAAAACCTGTTTTAAATCAAGATCTCTGGCAAATGCTTATTGCCGCCGCAGAAAATAAAACAATCGATTGGAAATACGTCGAAGGCCACTCGGGCCATAAGTTAAACGACCGCTGTGACGAGGTTGCGACCTCTCTGGCCGACGACATTTCCACTCCTCTCTACAATGGACCGCGCGATTCTTATAAGCATTTTTAGTTTTGCCTTCGGCATTTTCGTTTCCTCATTCATTTTCTTAACGCCGGTTGTTTCAACTTTTTTTATCGTTACGGCTCTTGCCATGATGCTCGGAGAAAAAGTTTGGACGGGAAAGATAGAAAAAGAAATTTTGTTCGTCGCCTTGGCTCTCATTTCTTTCGGCCTTGGGAGTTTGCGTTATGCCGTGAAGGATTTCCACGAAGCGGCGTTACCGCTTCGTGAGGGAGTTGTCGTAAGCGAGCCCGAACAGAGAGACAATGCAACGCGATTCGTCTTCAAATCCGACAACAGAGAAAGAGCGCTGGTGAGCACGGACATTTACTCGCCCGTTCAATACGGCGACAGGGTAAAGATCGATGGGAAATTCAAAATCCCCGAGATGATAGAAGATTTCGATTATCCGGCGTATCTTGCCAAAGACGATATTTACTCCACTATGAGCTTCGCCAAAGTGGAGATAATTTCTTCCGGCCACGGTAACAAAATAAAATCTGCTCTGCTCAAAATCAAACACAGTTTCGTGGGCAAAATTCGAGAAAATTTCTCCGAACCGTACGCCTCGCTCCTCTCTGGTCTTCTAGTCTCTGGACGCGATGCTATGCCGAAGGATATTCTCGAAGAATTCCGCAAGGCCGGTATAATTCACATTGTTGTGCTGTCCGGTTATAACATTGCTCTGATTGCGGATTTTATAAGAAAAGTTTTCCGGAACAATTGGCTTTCGATCATAGCCATTCTCCTCTTCGTCATCATGACCGGAGCGGAAGCGACGGTGGTGCGCGCGGCCATCATGGTGCTTACCGTCATTCTAGCCAAGATGCTCGGCAGGAAGTACTCCGCGCCGAGAGCACTCGTTTTCGCGGGTTTCATCATGCTTCTTGAGAATCCGAAGATTCTTGTCTTCGACCCCTCTTTCGAACTTAGTTTCCTCGCCACTCTCGCGCTCATCTATGTCGTGCCGATAGTTCATAAGTATTTGAAATTTATACCAGAGAAATGGTCGAAGTTGAAAGAGGTTGTGGCCACGACGATTGGTACCCAGCTTACCGTATTGCCGCTCCTAATCTATTCGATAGGGGATTTCTCCGTCGTTTCACTTCCGGCAAACGTCTTGGTGCTTCTCATCATCCCTTACACCATGTTTGTGGGCTTCGCGGCCGCAACACTCTCTTACGTAAGCGCGTTTCTCGCTCTGCCTCTGGCGTATCTCGCACATTTATTGCTCGCCTGGATTATTTTTGTTTCAAATTTCCTGGGCAACATACCATTCGCCTCCCTCGCCGTTCCAAACGTTTCAGCATGGCTCATCGCGTTGGTTTATGCTTCAGGAATTATTTTTGTATGGCGCTGGAGAAATTCTCCTCGACATTTGACCAATTGAGATTCTCAAAAAAGTCTTCGATGTACTGCTTCTTGCCGCTTGGCTGGTAGTCGGCAACGTATGAGTGCTCCCACATATCTAGTGCGAGTATCGGCACACAAGCGGAGAGCTGGCCCAAATGCTGTTCGTCTACCCAATTGTTTAATAGTCTGTCCGAGGTCGGATCCCAAAGAAGTTGTGCCCAGCCGGTGCCGCGAGTAGTTGCCAAAGTTTTGAAGCGCTTAAGCCATCTCTCGAATGTGCCCCATTCTTCCTGGACTGCTTTCATTAGAGAACCGTCTGTGGTGAGCGCAGTCGAACCATTTTCAAAATGCGAGAAATAAATTTCGTGATTTCTCATGCCGTCGAATTCGAAGGCGAAGCGCCGCCCTATCTCGCCTAAAGCGTAGGCGTGTTCCTCGCCTGCGCCAACAAGCGGACTGGAGTCCTCGGAGTACTCGTCGATCTTCGCCAGGATGACGTTGGCGTTTTTGACGTAGCCCGCATAGAGCTTCAGGTGTTCCTCGATATTCTTCGCGGAAATGCCATTGAGCGTTGGGATATTGAATTTCCTTTCTTCGAATTGTTTGGCCATGAGACAATTATAATATGAATTCTAAATGGATAAGAGGGCACATTAGGGAAGTCGTAGTGGGGGTACTGATTCTTTCCAATATTCTCGTATGGTTTGCCATTTGGCAGAGAATGCCAGGCGAGACGCTTCGAGTTTATTTCCTGGACGTGGGGCAGGGGGACGCGATATTTATCGACACGCCGGCGCATAAGCAGGTACTTATCGACGGAGGAAGGAATAGGAAAGTGCTCTCCGAATTGGGAAAAATAATGTCTTTCGGCGACCGCTACATAGATGTGGTCATCGAAACTCACCCGGATGCTGACCACGCCGCGGGTCTTGTGGCGGTAGCCGAGAGATACCAGACAGGCCTCAACGTGGACCAGAGGAGCGCGAGGAGAGGACAGACAATAGACTTCGGCGACGGGGTGAAATTAATACTCCTTTTCCCGGACCGGGACGTTTCCGGATGGGATACAAATGACGGATCAGTCGTGGCGCGGCTCGATTACGGGGAATCCTCCTTTCTTTTCACCGGCGATGCGACGATAAAGACAGAAAATATTTTATTGAATTTGAATCGAGAAATTCTGGATACCGATGTTTTGAAAGTTGGGCATCATGGCTCGCGCACATCGACCTCGCTAATGTTCGCCGAAGCGGTTACGCCGGAGTTCGCGGTAATTTCCGCAGGCAAGGACAATACTTATGGCCATCCGCATAAAGAAGTTTTAAATATTTTAAATCGTGTGGGATCAAAAATATTTTCTACCGCAGAAAAGGGCACCATCAAATTCGAAACGGATGGGGAAATGATAGGAATAAAATAGTCCACACACTTAAAACATTTAAAAAATCCATCATACGTTATAATCTTACTGTGGTGATCTAATAACGTATGGGTAAACTGGAGCAAAAAAGCAGGAAAAGGAGCAAAAGGAAACACTTGCAGCAAGTTATACTGGCCACAGTAGCCACTGCCGGCATATTGGGCGCGGGTCTGCTTGCCCCAAATGTGATTGGGGCCATGGCAAAGCTTGGGCTTATTCCAAACAGGAGGCAAAAAGAGTATGTTGGTTTTTCCGCAAGCAAGATGGTCAAGAAGGGGCTGATGAAATTCAACGGCAAGTTTTATGAACTTACGTTGGCCGGTCAAGCGAAGTTGCGAAGATGGGAATTTGAGAATTTTAAATTTAAAAAACCCAAAAAATGGGATGGCAAATGGCGAGTATTCATTTTCGATATCCCAGATAAAAAGCGACAAATCCGCGACCAAATCAGGACTTTATTTAAATCAGCAGAATTTTACCCCTTGCAGGAGAGTGTCTGGGCTTATCCATATGATTGTGAAGATGTAATTGCACTGTTGAAAACTGATTTCGGAATAGGGAAAGACCTACTCTATTTGATTGTCGATGAGCTGGAAAACGATAAGTATTTAAGAGAATGGTTTAAATTGATATAAATTGATATAAAATATATAATACGTTATTAACTTACTGGAGTGAGCTAATGACGTATGAGTGGAAAAAGTAGAAAGTTCAAACTGTATAAAGACTATCTAACAAGACGAAGGGCAAGCGCCGGAGAATGAAGTCAAATAACCCCAGCTTTTTTGAGGACGCTGTGCGCGCCGCGTTTGGAGATGGTCTTCCAGGCTTTGGTCGAAAGGGTGAGGATGAGGGTCTTCTTGAGCTCCGGGACGTAAATGCGTTTCTTCTGCAGGTTTGGATACTTCCGCACCATGCCGGTGGAGTTGAATTGGGTTGCGCGGGTTCTGTTGGAGTAGCCGCCTCCAACCATCGAACCCTTATTTGTTACCGGACAAATTCTAGCCATAGTTGCGATATACTAACAGAATGGAGTTCGTATTTCAAATAGCTGTCCTTATTATGTCGGTTGTTATACATGAGGTTTCGCACGGTTATGCCGCAAGCGCTCTGGGTGATCAGACGGCTCGTTGGGAAGGACGGCTTACTCTAAACCCCTTCAAGCATTTGGATCCGATAGGATCTTTTGTCGTGCCAGCTATCGCCTATATGACGGCCGGTTTCATCTTCGGCTGGGCGAGGCCGGTGCCTTACAATCCGTACAATCTGCGACCAGGCCGCTGGTCGGAAGCCATTGTCGCGGCGGCCGGGCCGCTCTCAAACATCGCTTTAGCCTTAATCTTCGGCTTCTTGCTCCGCTCTGGGATAACACTCGGCTTTGCGAGCGAGGCCTTTATACAAATTACTGCAGTAGTGGTTCTCATAAACATTGTGCTCGCGGTATTCAATCTCATACCCATAGCGCCCTTGGACGGTTCGAAGATTCTCTTCGCCCTCTTTCCTGAAAATGCTGTATCTTTCCGTAACTTTTTTGAACGATATGGGCTTATCCTCATTCTCTTCTTTATCTTCTTCCTCTGGCAATATCTCTTCCCGATAATTAACCTAATTTTCAGAGTAATTACCGGTATTGCGTTTTAGACCTCACCCAACCCTCTCCTAGAGCTAGGAGAGGGCGACTGCTTAGCAGACGGGCGAGGTGGTGTTATTGCATTTTCCTGTCTTTTCAAGTACAGTATTGCCCTGTCAATATATGAGTACAATTAATCAGCTGATTAAGAAGAAGAGGAAGAAACTCCGCAGGAAATCCAAGTCGGTCGCTTTGACGCGCGCCTTCAATACTTTGAAGAACAGGCCAGTCTTCTTCAACTCTCCTTTCAAGCGCGGGGTTGCTACCAAGGTGACAACCAAGACTCCCAAGAAGCCAAACTCCGCTATACGAAAAATTGCCAGAGTGCGTCTGACCAACGGCATGGAAGTGACTGCTTATATCCCCGGCATTGGCCACAACCTCCAGGAGCACTCGGTGGTGCTTCTGCGCGGTGGTCGCGTCAAGGATGTCGGCTTGCGTTATTCAATCGTGCGGGGGGTACTCGATGCTACTGGTGTCGAGAGCAGAAGACAAGCGCGAAGCCAGTATGGAGCCAAAAAGCCGAAAGGCAAATAACCGACAACCAACGACCAACAACTAACGACAAATGCGACGCAAACTCAAAGCTAAGCCGAAAATAGAACCCGATTACCTTTATGATTCCGAGAAGGTAACCAAGTTTGTAAATTACGTCATGGGCGAGGGCAAGAAGAACACGGCACGCAAAGTAGTTTATGGCGCGCTTGATATGATTAAGGAGAAAACTAAAAATGAGAATCCGTTGGAAATTTTTGAAACTGCTCTCAAGAATACCGGCCCGACTATGGAGGTGCGCTCGCGCCGAGTCGGAGGCGCTAACTACCAGGTGCCTAGAGAGGTAAGACCGGAGAGAAGGCAATTTCTTTCAATGAAGTGGATTATTGATGCCGCGAGGAACAAGAAAGGCAAGCCGATGCACGAGAAGCTTGCCGAAGAGATCATCGCCGCTTCGAAAAATGAAGGCGAAGCCATCAAGAAGCGCGAGAATATGCATAAAATGGCGGAATCGAACAAGGCCTTCGCCCACTTCGCCTGGTAATTTCGCTTTGCGAAATTACCCCGAGTGCAGTCGAAGGGTGTATCATGGAAGAATGGCCAAGGCCGTTCTCCTCCTTTTAATATTTTTTGCTTTAGCGGTGCCCGGCGCCCTTTTGGCTGAGGAACTTTTGCCCGCTATATGCGAACAGGTGCTCTCTCCGGATAAAGACACCAGTATTGCGAAAATAATTCAGACCCATTTTGTCGAAAAGGCAAAAACGATTCCTAGTGAAATCATTCAAGATGTGAAAGAAGTGGCGGGCTCGGCGGCAAATTCGATAGGAAAGTCACTTGGAGCCTACAAAGATGCTACCACCTCAAAGTTCAGAGGCAGTGTGCTCGGCACGAGCACCAGAGCAACAATCGAGACAAGTCCTTTCAACATCCTTTTCCGCTATTGGGTATGGGGCGCTGCTGGACTTGGATTGCTCGCAGCCTGGCTTATCTTCCGGAGATAATAAGAAGAAAGCTCAATTGCAACAATATGGCTTTTGATATATAGTTTTCTAGCGCATAGGCGCATTTTATTATGCAACGTGATTACCCATTAGAAAAAGTTCGTAACTTCGGCATCATTGCCCACATTGACGCTGGGAAGACTACCACTTCCGAACGCGTACTTTTCTATACCGGTTCACAACACAAGATCGGCGAGGTGCACGAGGGTGACACCACCACCGACTGGATGGAGCAGGAGCGCGAGCGCGGCATCACCATCACTGCCGCGGCCGTAACCTGCTTCTGGGCTCCGACTTACGGAGGAGAAAAATACCGTTTCAATATCATCGACACTCCCGGGCACATTGACTTCACCGTCGAGGTCAAGCGATCACTTCGAGTGTTAGATGGAGCGGTGGTCGTCTTCGACGGCGTGGCGGGTGTCGAGCCGCAGTCCGAGACCAATTGGCGCTACGCAGAGGAAGCACTTGTGCCGAGAATCTGCTTTATCAACAAACTTGACCGCACCGGCGCCTCTTTCGAGCGTTCTTACAAATCAATTTTGAACCGCCTTTCGAAGAAGGCCGTGCGCATGCAGATTCCCATCGGCGAAGAAGATCATCACGAAGGGGTGATTGATCTTCTCAAAATGAAGGCCCTCTACTTCGAAGGCGAGATGGGCAATAAGGTTGTCGAGAAGGAGATCCCAGAAAATCTCAAAGCCGACGCGGTAAAGTACCGTGCCGAATTGATCGAGCGCATCGTCGAGAACGACGAAGTAATGATGAACGCGTATCTTGAGGGCAAAGAAGCTTCGCTCGAAGATTTGAAGCGGGTAATGAGAAAAGCGGTGATAGAGAACAAAATTTTCCCCGTTATGGCTGGCTCTGCTCTGAAGAACAAGGGCGTTCAACTTGTGCTCGACGCCGTCGTTGATTACTTGCCTAGCCCCCTCGACATTCCGCCGGTCAAGGGCACTGATCCGAGGACGGGCGAGGAGGTAGTGCGCCACGCCTCGGACGAGGAGCCATTCGCGGCACTTGCCTTCAAGCTTCAGGCAGATCCCTTCGTTGGCCAGCTCACCTTCTTCCGCGTGTACTCCGGTACCATTGAGAGCGGCACTTATATCTATAATTCGACCACGCAGACCAAAGAGCGCTTGGGCAGAATCGTGCGCCTCCAAGCGGACAAGAGAGAAGAGGTGAAAAAGGTTTTCGCCGGAGAAATTGCCGCCGCCGTAGGCTTGAAGGATGCGAAGACTTCTCACACTTTCTGCGACGAAGATAATCCGATCGCTCTTGATCAGATTAAATTCCCTGAACCAGTCATCTCTTTGCGCATTGAGCCGAAGACCAAGGCAGACCAAGAGAAGATGGGTATGGCGTTGAAGCGTCTCTCGGACGAAGACCCGACTTTTAAAATCCAATCAGACGCGGAGACCGGCGAGACTGTGATCAAAGGTATGGGAGAACTCCATTTGGAAATTATTGTGGACCGCATGAAGCGCGAGTTCGGCGTCGAAGCGAATGTCGGCAAGCCCCAAGTGGCTTACAAAGAAACAATTCAGGGGGAAGCCGAAGTGGAGAATAAATACATCAAACAAACGGGAGGCAAGGGCCAATACGGGCACGTCAAGATCAAAATTAAGCCCCTGCCTCAATATGATCCGGAAGAGAAAGTGCCGAAGAATGCTCATCGCGAACCGGGCTTCGAATTCGTCGATGCTATCAAAGGAGGGGTTATTCCCCAGGAATTTATCCCGGCGGTGGAGAAGGGTGTGAGAGAAGCGATGGACCGGGGCATTCTCGCCGGCTACAAGATGACCGACATTTCCTGCGAGCTCAACTATGGTTCCTACCACGATGTGGACTCTTCGGAAATCGCCTACAAGATTGCCGCGTCGCAAGCCTTCCAAGAAGCGGCTCGCAAAGCTCGCCCCGTGATCCTTGAGCCTATTATGAAAGTGGAAGTAGTCATGCCGGAGAAGTTCATGGGTGACATTACCGGCAATCTCTCAGGAAAACGTGGTCAGATTGAAGCAATGGAAGATAGGGGCGACTTAAAGGTGGTGCGAGCTAAAGTACCTCTTTCTGAAATGTTCGGCTACGTTACCTCTCTACGCTCCATGACCGAAGGCCGCGGTTCTTCTACCATGGAATTTGACCATTACGCTGTGGTGCCAAACAATGTGGCCACGACCATTATTGAAGCCAGAACAGGGGGGAAGTAATCCTACCCTTTACAATTTATGGGGGTTTGTATAATATGACGCTCACGTCTATTAGTGCCATGCTCTTTGAGTTCTCTCAATAGGAGATTGTGCTAATATGACGCGCTTCTGGACCAATGAAAGCAAAGGTTCTCGCGCGCTTTCTTTGTTTCAAGAACAAACTTATTGAACTTATTAACCTTATTCAACTTATTAAACTAAATTTATGGCAGCAGAATTCGATCGAAGCAAGCCGCACGTAAACGTAGGCACTATTGGCCACGTTGACCACGGCAAGACTACCCTCACGGCCGCCATCTTGAACGTGCTTCACCGCGCGGGCAAGCAGGCCACCGTCAAGGATGTTTCCCAGATTGACAACTCTCCGGAGGAGAAGGCCCGAGGTATTACCATCGCTCTCTCGCACTCCGAGTACGCGACCGACGCGCGCCACTACGCGCACGTGGACGCTCCCGGCCACGCCGACTACATCAAGAACATGATTACCGGCGCCGCCCAGATGGACGGTGCTATCCTTGTGGTGGCGGCGACCGACGGCGTGATGCCCCAGACTCGTGAACACATCTTATTGGCAAAGCAAGTCGGTGTGCCGAAGATTGTGGTATTCCTCAACAAGTGCGACATGGTAGGCGATAAAGAATTGATCGACCTTGTCGAAGAAGAGGTAAGAGATCTTCTCAAAAAGTATGAGTATGACGGCGCCAACGCTCCGGTTATACGCGGCTCGGCTCTGAAGGCTCTCGAGGCCTCTGGTATCGACGACGAGTGGTCCAAGCAAATTCTTGCTCTTACTGATGCTCTCGACACCTACATTCCGCAGCCGGTTCGGGAACTCGACAAACCATTCCTCATGCCGATCGAAGACATCTTCTCTATCGAAGGCCGAGGCACTGTTGTGACCGGCAGGATCGAGCGAGGTGTGGTGAAGGTGGGAGAAGAAGTGGAGATTGTTGGTATCAAAGACACGATGAAGACGGTCGTTACCGGCATCGAAATGTTCAACAAGTCTCTCAACCAAGGAGAAGCCGGAGACAACGCGGGCGTGCTTCTCCGCGGCACCAAGAAGGAGGAACTCCATCGCGGCCAAGTGCTCGCCAAGCCAGGGAGCGTTACTCCTCACACGGAGTTTACCGCCGAAGTGTATGTGCTGAAGAAGGAGGAAGGCGGCAGGCATACGCCGTTCTTCACCGGCTATAAGCCACAGTTCTACGTCCGTACTACGGATGTGACCGGAGAGGTTGCGCTCGCCGAAGGGGTTGAGATGGTAATGCCGGGCGACACAGCGACCTTCACGGTCAAGCTTGTAGCTCCGGTAGCCATGGAAGAGCAGCTGCGCTTCGCCATCCGCGAAGGCGGCAAGACGGTAGGTGCGGGAGTTGTCACCAAAATTATTAAGTAATAATTTTGGAAGCTCCAAATCACAAGTACCAAATTACAAACAAATTCTAATTTAGAAATTGGAATTTGAAAATTGTTTGGAATTTGGAAATTGGAGCTTGGAAATTAAACTAGATGGCTAAAGCACCTGTAAAAAAGAAAAGTGCCAAGAAAGAAGTCGAAACCACTTCTAAACTTCGTATTCGCGTCATGGCTTACGAATCGAAGATCCTCGACCTCTCGGTGAAGCAGATTATCGACACCGCTCTGCGATACGATGTGGAGGTGGTGGGCCCTATCCCGTTGCCCGTGGAGAAGAAGATTTATACGGTGAACCGCGCGGCGTTCGTGTACAAGAATGCGCGAGAACAATTCGAAATGCGAATCCACAAGCGGCTCATCGACATAGTCAATCCTTCGGGGAAGGTTATCGAGGCTCTCACCAATATGAGTTTGCCCAGCGGCGTCAACATTGATGTAAAAATGATCTAGCGAATCTACGCGAACGTGATCGAATGACTAAAATGAAAGTCAAGAAAGTAAACATGACCCAAGTATTTCTGGAAACTGGGGAAGTCGTACCGGTGACCTTGGTTGTGCCCGAGGATTCTAAAGGTCAGACCTTAGATACTGATTTCCAAGGTCTGACCTTAAAAGAGGGGGATATGGTAACGGTCTCCGGAATCTCGAAGGGTAAGGGCTTCCAAGGTGTAGTGAAGCGCCACGGCTTCAAGGGCGGCAGACGCTCGCATGGCCAGAAGCATTCCGAGCGCGAAGCGGGCTCGATTGGCGGTGGCGGCCGCGCGGGCGGCCGCGTGGCCAAGGGCATGCGCATGGCCGGTCGCATGGGCGGGGAGAAGATAACTGTTAAAAATCTCAAGGTAGTTAGGGTTGATTCCGAGGGAAAAGAGATTTACATTAGCGGAGCTGTTCCAGGCCGAAGAGGTAGTAAGTTGGAAATTAAATTAACCTAATTTCTAATTATTCTAATTAACCTAAATAAATCCCAATGACCAATTTAGAAATTAGAACAATTAGGTCAATTAGAAATTAAGACACATGGAAGCTACCATCTACAATTTGGAAGGGAAAAAGGCGGGAGTAACCACTCTTCCGGAAAGTATCTTCGGTTTGCGTTGGAATGCCGACTTGGTCAAGCAGGTTGCTGACTCCATTCTCTCTTCGCGAAGAAAGAATATTGCCCATACTAAAAATAGGGGGGAGGTCTCGGGCGGTGGCAAGAAGCCCTGGCAGCAGAAAGGTACGGGAAGAGCACGACATGGTTCGACGCGTTCGCCAATCTGGCGGCACGGTGGGGTGGCTCATGGTCCAAGGAACGAAAAGAATTACGAACGAATCGTCTCGAAGAAGATGCGCGTCAAGGCGCTCTACACGATTCTGGCGCAAAAAAATCGCGACGGAGAAATTATCTTTGTAGAGCCGATTCAGATTAAAGATGGCAAAACAAAGAATGCCGTATTGGTTCTCAATAATTTTCCTGCTTTCAGCAAGAAAAAGAATGCCATTGCGATTGCCCTCTCCGCCAAAAACCTCGATACCGAACGGGCTATGAAAAATTTAGGCAATATCCTAGTGCTTGAAGCGAGGAATCTCGATCCCATCACTCTGCTCCAGTATAAGTATCTGGTGATCGAGAATCCCGAAATAGCACTCAAAGCGATTCCGAAAATAAATGCCAAATCTTAATTTAAAGCCGAATAGTTCTCTCCGCGGCCCTCGCATTACTGAAAAAGCGGCCATTTTCGCCGACAAACACAATGTCTATGTTTTCGAAGTGGAGAAAGATGCCACCAAGAAGAGCATTGCCGTTTCGGTAAAAGAAGCTTACAAGGTAACGCCGATCAAAGTCCGCATTGTAAACATTCCGGCCAAAAAAGTTTTTGTCCGCGGTAAACACGGGGAGAAGGGCGCGGTGAAGAAAGCTTACGTCGAGCTCAAAAAAGGCGAGAAGATTGAATTAATTTAAAATTTAGAATTTAAAATGAAAATTCTAAATTGAAAATTGAAAATTATGAAAAAGTATAAGCCCACAACTAAATCCAGAAGGAACATGTCCGGCATCAATTACCGGCAGTTTATCACAGCAAGCGAACCGGAAAAGTCTTTGACAAAAGGCTTTTCAAGAGGGAACGGTAGGAACAATACCGGCCGTGTTACTACTCGCCATAAGGGTGGCGGCCACAAGCGCCTATTCCGCGCGGTCGACTTCCTCTACGACAAGCGAGATGTACCATTCATTGTAAAGACGGTTGAATATGATCCGAATCGCTCCGGCTTCATCGGTTTGGTGCAGTACAAAGATGGCGGGAAACGCTATGTACTTCTCCACAATTTGGCACAGGTGGGAGACGAGAACATCGTTTCCGAGAAGGCACCCATACTTCCCGGCAACAGTATGCCCCTCGGCAATATGCTTGTCGGCACATTTGTTTACAACATCGAGCTCAAAGCTGGTGGGGGAGCAAAACTCGCACGCTCCGGCGGCGACTATGCCGAGATCCTCGCCAAAGACGGCGGCTATGTGGACATCAAACTTCCTTCAACCGAAGTAAGGAAAATTCCAGCAAATGCCTGGGCGACTATTGGCGAAGTTTCAAATAATGAAAACAGGCTTGTCTCCATCGGCAAGGCCGGACGCTCGCGCTGGCTCGGTATCCGCCCGACTACCCGCGGCACGGCCATGAACCCGGTTGACCATCCGCACGGCGGAGGCGAAGGCAGACAGGGTAGAGGCCGCCGTCGCGCAATCTCCATCTATGGCAAGCCGACCGGCAAAGGCCAGAAATCGCGCCGCTCCAAGAAATATTCAAACAAGTTCATCGTCCGCCGCCGAAAGGTTGGGAAGAAGTAGTTCGGTTTGCTCACTATAAATAAATTTGACCGTAATGTCGCGCTCGGGTTAATATCGGGGAAGACTTTCGCATAAACGCAATTTTTTCTACGAGGTAGACATGGAAAGAATGCAGTTTCTGGACCGACTTATAGGAGCCGCGGAGGAGTTGAGAAAGGTGGGATGTAATACAGATGTGCGTGTATGCGCGGACCAGTTCGGCCTGCTCGTGCCCGACGCATCTGATGACGATCGTGTGCTTATGGCGATCAAGAAGCTTGCGGCGCCGGGGATCCTCCATCGTCGTAGGTTCACACTTGACGAGTGGCTACGCTTCGATGAGTTGTGGCTCTATCTTGTGGAGAGGAAGAATGGGGCGGGTCATTAGACCCGCCTTTACCTTTTTATTTAAAAAGTGTAATGTATTGCCTGTAAGGTCAAAGACAGCTGGCATCCATAAGTCCGGCCGAGATCAAACTCTTTTGCCCTTATATTTATCAGCTTAGCCAATTTCAAATGGCTATTACACGTGAGAAGAAGACGGAGATAGTTGATAAGCTCTCGAAGGCCTTCAAGAGTGCGGCTTCGGTCGTGTTCGTGAACTTCAGGGGTCTCTCGGTGGGGAATACTACGGCTATGCGCCGTGCTCTCAAGGAGAACGGCGTCTCTTACACCGTGGCCAAGAAAAGCCTTACCAGCCGAGCACTCGAGGCAGAGAAGGTGGAGGGGGAGAAGCCGGAATTGCCGGGCGAACTCTCGCTTGCTTGGGGAGAAGATCTCATCGCCCCCGCGCGCGAAGTGTATAGCTTCATGAAGAAGTTTCCCGAGAATCTGAAAATTCTCGGAGGCATCTTCAATGGTAAGTACGTCAGTATCTTGGAAGTCGAGGAGATGGCCAAGATTCCCACTCTCGAAGTGCTTCGAGGCAAGTTCGTGAATATCGTGAACTCGCCAATTCAGCGATTCGCTATCGCTCTCGATCAGATTGCTAAGTTGCGATCTTAATTATCAATTTGCAGTTCTCAATTTTCATTGAATTTACAATGAACATTGAAAATTAAAAATTGATTGAAAATTCTAAATTAAAAATTGAAAATTAGTAACCAAAATGACTGAAAAATTAGAAAAAATCATCAAGGAGGTTGAGGAAATGTCTGTACTTGAGCTCAATGAGCTTGTAAAAGCTTTTGAGGAGAAGTTCGGTGTCTCTGCTACTGCCGTAGCCGCCGTCTCCGCTCAAGGCTCCGGCGAGCCGAAGGAAGAAGAGAAATCGACAGCCGATGTTGAACTCTCTGATGCTGGTGCCAACAAGATCGCAGTTATCAAGGTGGTCAAGGAAGTGCTTGCTCTCGGTCTTAAGGAGGCCAAGGATCTAGTCGATGCCGCTCCCTCCATGCTCAAAGCAGGCATGAAGAAAGAAGAAGCCGCCGAATTGAAGAAGAAGATAGAGGAAGCGGGTGGGAAGGTAACCCTTAAATAAGCTTCAGAAAAAGCAGTTTTCTTAGGCTCGCGATAATTCTCTGCTGAGAATTTCGCTCTCTCGGCTCAGTCAGCCTGCGAGAGCCACGAAAACTGTTTTTTCTTTGTTTTTAATTATTTGACTTTTAATTCCTAAAAGTGTCATATAGCGAATGGAAAGGAGAGTTCTTCATGCCGATGGTCTTTGTGACGGTTCCTCCAAACACAGCAGAAGAGAAGTGGCGAGAAACCGAGAGAGAAATCATTGCGGCTCTGCGTTCGGAGGGCGTGCATGGGGGTATTACTTGTTTTCCGCTTCAGCTTGCCTTCATGCCACCGGGTAGCCGGGACAGTTCCGGTCGAATCTTGATCGGGTACTTGAGCCGGCAGGTGTTTCCAGATCACGACGATCTGGTCGCAGTAGTTTCGGAAGTGACGGATCGTATTCTGGGGGTTCAGGTGGAAGGCGTGCCACTCCACTTGAAGAAGGAGACCCACATCCATATCACTCGAAAAAAGAAGTAGTCGTTGCATTGGGCGGACCACATGGTCCGCCCAACTTTTTATACTAATTGCACGGTTTTTGTTTGGGGGTACAATACGGGCATAAATATATGAAATCAGTTTCTTTAATTTTCGGAGGAGAGGCGAAGGTTAAGGTCATGCGCCTTTTCATATTCAATCCCGGCCTCTCCCTCTCCGCTTCCGAGGTTTCGAAGAGAGCCAAGGAAAAGCCGGAGAAAACGAGGCGCGAACTCCACAATCTTGTCAGGGCAGGCCTCATCAAAAAGTATGCCAAGGGATACATCTTGAACCCTTCTTATATCTATCTGCCGGCCATCGGCAACTTCCTCATTGACGCGACTCCCGTTTCGGAAAAAGAAATAATCAAAAAGCTGTCGAAAGTCGGCAATATCAAGCTCATTCTCATCTCGGGTGTGTTTCTCCATGATCCGGATTCAAGAGTGGATATGCTTCTGGTGGGGGATAATCTCTCGCAGGCGAAGATCCACCAGGCCATCGCCTCAATCGAAGCCGAACTAGGCAAAGAACTTCGTTATGCCGCTTTCGAGACGCCGGACTTCCAGTACCGCCTAGGCATCTACGACAAGCTCATCCGCGACATCCTCGACTCCCGCCACCGCAAAATAGTCAATAAATTGGGGATTTAACTATCCACATTTCTTGGAATAAGGCCTAACAAGCCTTATTTCTGCGTAGTATAATGTTTACATACCCCTTTTAAAGTGGTAATTAGCAGTTAAAGTTATTCTGTCTAGACATATGTTATTAAACACATGGAGCGAAGTTCTAACTCTTTCCTTCCAGAATCTCTGGGTGGGAGTGGTCAACTTCGTCCCGAATCTTATAGTCGCGATCGTCATTCTTGTCCTGGGTTGGCTCATCGGAGCCTTGCTCGG
>Ga0155048_111_pt1 | contig 35503 bp, 34 predicted proteins | sample RifCSPhighO2_01_FD_106016 | JGI IMG/M metagenome (GOLD analysis project Ga0155048, IMG submission 106016) | Candidatus Zambryskibacteria bacterium RIFCSPHIGHO2_01_FULL_49_18
TTCGGAGAGAACCAGCTATTACCAGGCTCGATTAGCTTTTCACTTCTTATCACAAGTCATCCGAGAGTATTGCACGGCTCACCGGTTCGGGCCTCCTCATGCCTTTCGGCGTGATTCACCCTGCTCATGACAAGCTCGCTCTGGCTTCGGGTCTGATGCATCGCACAACCCCGTAAAGTCGCAAGCGACCACGGGGTAAACGCGCTATTCACACTCGGTTTCCCTGCGCCTCCATGCTGTTAAGCACTTAGGCAAGCGCGATGCATCAACTCGTTGGCTCATTCTTCAATAGGCACGCGGTGACCGCGCTCCGCGCGGAATTTTCAATTTAGAATTTACAATTTCCAAATTGATTCATTGAAAATTCAATGAAAATTGAAAATTGATACTTGAAAATTCTGTGCGAAGCACGGCTCCCACTCCTTGTAGACATACGGTTTCAGGTCTATTTCACCGCCCTTCCGGGCTGCTTTTCACCTTTCCCTCACGGTACTAGTTCACTATCGATCTAGAAGTGTATTTAGCCTTACCGGTTAGTTCCGGCAGATTCCTCCGAGCTATTCGTGTCTCGAAGTACTCAAGAACGATGAAAAACAGGCGTCTGATTTTCGGTTACGAGACTATTACTCTCTAGGGCGCTTCTTTCCAGAAGCTTCTCCTAACCAGACGTTTTTTGACTGTTCTCGCATAAATGCGAACTCATCGTCTTACAACCCCCAGCAACAAATTTTGCCCTCAAGGTTCGACCTTTAGAATTACCCAAGGTCAAACCTTAAGAATTCAGGCAAAATTTGTAACTGAGTTTGGGCTTCTTCCTTTTCGCTCGCCGCTACTAAGGAAATAACTTTTGTTCTCTTTTCTTCCGGTTACTGAAATGTTTTACTTCACCGGATGCGTTCTCTATGTAATTCATAGAGTGATCCCGTTATACGGAACCGGGTTTCCCCATTCGGACATCTCCGGATCAAAGGTTGCTAGGCACCTCCCCGAAGTGTATCGCCGCCAAGCCGCGTCCTTCATCACCATCTTCTAGTCAAGGCATCCACCGTACGCCCTTAGTTTCCTATTAGGAAACTTACAAACCACTTAACGCGAATCTCCGCGAATTGGACCGAATGTCGCGAATGGGATTCCATTCGTATCATTCGATCTAGATTCGTAAGATTCGTATTTCTGCTCTGTCCTGCTAAATGAAATCAACTTCATCTAGCAATTTCTTCCCAGCACTCATACAATCTGAGTGCTGGGTGCTTTCGTCCATCTGCGAACCCGAAAAGACCCACTTGGTCTAAAGTCCGCGATGGTATTTATTTGTCAAAGAACTTTCCCAGAATTGAAAGCCCCGCCGCAGGAGCGGCGGGGCTAACCCCACAAGCAACTCTAAAGTCGCTATGACCGCTCTTTTTGCTTTAGGTTTTTTAACATTTCTAGGATATGGCCATTCTATACCCCTTCATTAGACATGTCAACGTCCGCTATCCTTGCCGCTAATTTCCTGGAATTACCATGTTTTATAAGACCCAAATACGAAGCTTTTTCACCTATTTTTGGGCTTATGGCCAGTCTTTTAAGCATCCTTCTCTTAGTAACACTTCTTAGTATTCTATGGTCCGGAAAATGCACCCAGCCGAGGAAATCCACTCCAGATGAGAGGGCCTTAATAAAAACCTTATCGGGGTGTAGTTCCAGCTTTAATCTCCCTTCCTCAGCTTATGGATACTGGTTTCGGCCGTGAGAAACCTTGATCGCTCACTGATTAGCCTACTACCAGTTTAAATTTTAACAAAAAAATGAGCCCCGCAAAAATCGCGAGGCCCGAGGACCAAGTTCTAAGGATCCAAAAGAGCCAGGGAACTAGGTACATAGGTACAGAGTACTATGCGAGGGACGCGGACGGGTTGTAGCGGCGCCAATCGTTGCCGAGCCAGTCGTAGCTCGACACCACCTCGCCGCCGCGCCAGTAGCCGCAACGGACGTACAGGATGCCGTCCGCCAGGCCGCGGAAGATGTCGTCCCAGAAGCACACGTAGATCGTGTTCCCCTGGTCGTCCTTCTTCCAACTCTCCGGCCATAGCGCCGGATATGCCACAAGGTGGTCGAGGATGCTCGCGCTGAGGTTGCCACCCTTCGCCTCGAGCTCCTTGCGAAGCTCGTGACCAACGATGACGCCTGACTTCTGCTCTTCCGACAGGAAGAGGTTGATCATCTTATCATCGACCGTGAGACCTTTGCCCTGTGGCTCGAGCTTCACGACGCCCGACTTGGCCGGACTAACACGCTCGGCGCCGACAAACGGCAGTTTGCAGGGGACCGAGAGGTCGATCATGTGGTCGATCGCCTTGACCTCGTGCGTACCGCGGAGTATACCGCGAATAGCACGGAGGCGTCCGTAAGCACGTAAGGCCTTCACTTCTTCTGGCGTAAAACCATCTTCCTCGAAACCGTCCGAGAGCTCTTTCATCAAGTCGATCGAGTAGAGTGAGGACATCGTCCTACCCTTTCTGGCACTTCGTGCCCTTAGTTGGATAGCGGAACTGCTACCCCCCTCCCTCCCAGATACCTTTCTTAAGAAAAGCGTCTTTCAATATAAATGTCAAGTTTTTGAAAAATGTCAATTTCTAGTCTCAAAATAGAGTCAGCGCTAACGCACCGCTCTAGGTTCGCTCGGGCTCTATGGCTTAAGTAAACTAGCCATATTCCCTCGCTGCCTAGAGTAAGAAATAAGCCCCAGTCCCGTTATAGCTAAGGCAGAGTTGATCATTACAGAGCTCTGTATTAACCCCATTAATGATTATTAACATGAATAAGAAATTCATTGTACTTCCGTTGGCGGCGGCAATATTCGTCGCGGGCTTCGGTACGGCTGGCGCTCAGACGTTCGGACCGCGAGTGGCTCTGCAGTTCGGCACCAACGGCTTGACAAATCCACTCGTCGCGAGTTCGAGCGACGCGGTAATTGCGAGGTTGCTACTCGATACGACCGGCTCCACGGAAGCGGTTAGGATCAACAGCCTTCCCTTCAACCTTGTGACGAGCAACGGAGCCTTGGCGTCCTCTCTCCAAAACTGCCGAGTCTTCAACGAGTCGGATCTGAACACGGCTCTCAACACCACTTCGACCTCAACAACCCTCTTCACCGGGGTAAACAATATCGCGCTGACTAATTCGCTCATCCTTCAGCCGAATACGCTGACCACGCTCTCCCTGCGATGCGATGTCAATTCGACATTGGTTGCCGGCGGGACGTACACGGTGAACATGAACACCGATAACGTCGTGGCGACCGGCGCTTCTACCGGAATCCCGGCGGCAGTGACGATCCGCGGCTCGGTCATCATTCCTCCTGTCGTTACTCCTCCTCCAGCCACTCCCGGTCTGCCAGCTACAGGCGCTGGAGCTGAAGCGGCCCAGAACATTGCCATGCTTCTAGCATCCCTGCTCATCGCTGGCCTTGCCTTCTCCACTCTCGGATTCAGAAAGAAAGCAAACTAATAACTAGCAATCGGCACTTGACCCGCGGCGGATGTTCTCTAGAACATCCGCCGTTGCGGTAGAATTGAACGAATATGAAAAATCCTTTGGCAAAAATTCTCATCGTTGCGGCAATAGTACTCGCCCTCTTCGCTCTCTGGCGGGGACTGCTCTACGCGCCAAACGACGAGGTAGACTCGGGACTCGAAGTAGATTCTTCCGCCGCGGCCATTCATTCCCTACCTCCCTCGGAACTGCCGGAGCGCCTAATCATTCCGAAGCTCAGCATTGATGCCGAGGTTCAGCATGTCGGCGTCACCAAGACCGGTAATATGGCGGCGCCGAACAACTTCACCGACGTTAGCTGGTACAAATACGGTACGGCGCCGGGAGTCAAGGGCAGTGCCGTCATAGCTGGTCACGTGGACAATGCGCTCGGCGTACCAGCAATCTTCTTCGACCTCAAAGATCTTGAGGAGGGCGACGAGATAATAGTGGTAAAGAAGAATGGCGAACGCTTGCACTACAAAGTGGTGGATGAAGAGATTTATCCCTACAACGACGCGCCGCTCAAACGCATCTTCAACGCCTCAGACGATAGTTACTTAAACCTCATCACCTGCCAAGGTGAATGGGTGCCGGAAGCCAAGAGCGCCGCCTTCCGGCTAGTGGTTTATACAAAGTTGGTGGAGTAAAAAGAAGAGGCCCACTCCGCGAAGGAATGGGCCCACAACCAGTGGAGATGTGATCTCCCCTGTGACTGGTTAGCGGGGTGGCTTGAGACCCAGACGTGTCTCGAGGGCGGCGATCGTACGATCGAGCTCGACGGGGGACATCGACTTCATCCCCTCGTACATCTCGACCTCGGCGGCATTTTTCGAATCGATACCTGCCGAATGCAGCTCCATCTCTCGATTGAAGGCTTGCATCTCGGCATCGCTCACGCCAGCCAGGCGCATGCAAACGTCGAGATCGGCCGCACCGCTCTGCTTCAGGATCTCGAGGAGATCCCACTTTGCTTCCGGCCCGACACCGATGACCTCGCCCTTGTCGATGTCGTAGCCGAAGCAATTCGGCTGCGTCATCATCGCGAGAAGGCGGAGATCTTCCTCGGAAACTCCGCCGTGCTTGCGAAGGGTCTCCTGGTGTTCACACCAGTGGCGATACGCGCTCTGGCGCTCTTCGTTGCTGATCTGTCGAATAGTCATAGCTACTCCTCCTATTGGATATCCTAGCACAAGTCGCTTGAGTTGTCAAGCGCAACGGCTAGTTTGAATTCTATTCTCTAAATATCAAGGTTAAACCTTGATAAAGTAAGCTTAAATACTCTAACGGCTCGGCGATAACTCGCCGAGCCGTTTGTGCTGTCTAAAAAGAACTTACTCCATGACCGCTTCGGAGATCTGCTCCAGTCTCTTGGCATCGGTTTTCAATCTGGCTACTGCCCTCTCGAGTTCGTCAAGCGTACGTCGAACAATACTCTCAAGCTCCCAAAACAAATATTGAGCAACCCGAGAGTACCGAGGTCCGAAGAACTCTCGAAATCCATCGATAGGAATCCAGACCACCTCGACAAGTGTTGTCACCATGCGGTCCTCATGTGGCACCTTTTCATAGTGATGCAACAGTAGGAAGAGACTTTCGTCAGCCCACGTGTGATCAGCTGGTCGGCGCAAGACAAGCTCTCTTTTATCTACTCTCTTCACGTATGCTTCATGCCCCCATCTTTCCGCTACTTCTTGGTGAACAGTCACTTCATCAGATTCGTTTCTGCCGTAGGTGATAAATTGGCTCAAACAACCTCTCGAAACTCCTTGGACTTGAGTCTTCCACGAGAACCTCTCCCCAGGTTGAGATTGCCCGCCCCTGGTTAGTTCAGCATCATCTGTGATATCCACATATTCAAGCGGATTTTGACGCTGCCCGATTACGAAACTTCCAGGTCGACGTCGGAGGTGATCCTTGAGCTGCTTGAAACCACGAAGATCTCTGAGAGGAATGTTCTTGAGTGTGTCTCGAAGAAGATCATCGAACTCTGCCGGATGAAGTCTAGCAAGACTCACCCTTCTTAATCCAGTTACCAGATCTAGATCCCTACGCGCTGCCGAACGAGCCCTGTCCGAAGTCATGGCTTTTCTCCTTTGAACACAAGGAACTATGCGGGCCGAAGCCTCGCTGCCACCACTCTACATAAGCCTTGGTTGAGTAGCAAGACATGCTATGAGAAAAATCTGGCCATGCTTGCGAAGCTGAAAGCATGCTTTCAGCCAAAGATTTTTCGAAGAGCATGTCTTGCGGATTATTCTTCCTTCAGGTTTAAACAAATTGAATTTATACAGTATCTCTTACCAGTTTTGGTGGGACCGTCTTCGAAGAGGTGACCTAGGTGAGCTTTGCAGTTTTTACACTTTACCTCCGTTCGATGCATGCCGTGGGACTCATCTGGCACCAATTCTATATTTTCCCGATTAGCTGGCTCATCGAAAGATGGCCAGCCTGTACCAGAATCAAATTTCGCTTCGGAAGAGAAGAGCGCTGCCCCGCAATTTTTGCAGTGATACATTCCCTTGTCCTTGGTGTAGACATACTCACCGGTGAAAGGCGGCTCAGTTCCTCCCTGCCACATTACTTCTTTTGCTAAGTCACTCATGCTTTAAGTGTACCAAACCTAAAAAGCCATATGGCTTTTTAGGTTTGCTTTAGCTATTTAGCAGAGCTCTAGTCATAATTCCCACTTGGCCTGCTGGCGGCAGACCATTGGCCCGTTGGAAGGCTTGCACTGCCCTTCTCGTAATCGAGCCATAGTAGCCGGTAACCGAACCATTGAAGTAACCCATTTCTCTTAGTCTCAACTGGAGAGCCACCACTTCCGGTCCTCTCGAGCCTACTCGAAGCGTTGAGGTGAAGAGGAAGCTGGCATTTGCTCCCAATACCTGGCCCGGAGGAAGAGAGGTCTGTTGAAGAATGGTCAGACCGATGGCTTGGCCAGGGATGAGAGAAGCGGTTGGAGTAACAGTAGCTGCCACAGTTGGGCCTTGGCCTTGACTGTTACCACTACCTCCGCCACCGCCGCCGTTACCACCTGAGCCACCGCCGGAACCACAAGCTAGAACGATCACAGTACGTGTAGTTGTTGCGGTAGCACTGCCTTCACCTGTCGCGGTATATGTGATGGTGTAGGTGCCTGGCTCGTCGATGTTTACACTGCCAGAGGTGGTTGTTGTCGCACCGACCGAAACACTTACCCCCGGATCAACGAAGCCGTTACAGCTAAACACTGTCATGGTTTGATCGCCATTCAGGGTAATAGTTGGCGACGTTGTGGCAGTGCTCGTAGCTGTACTTGTCGAGGTGGTAGAGTGCATGATGTCGACAGTAGCCGTAGCGCTGAACTCACCTTCGGTATTGAAGGAAACTACCGAGAGAGTATTGGTGGCATCGGCTGTTAACCCTACATCGAGAAACCAAGTGCCTCCCGCCGTGGTTGAAGCGCTTGAGGTGCTGGCCCCACCTGTCACTTGGATGGTGGTAGTGGCGTCAGCCGTACCCACCAAAGTGATTGGGTTCGTGGTAGTGGCCCCAGACGGAGTAAGGATTACTGGTATCGAAGGCACTGCCGCGAAGGCGCTTGAGACAAAGAACATTGATGAGAGGAGGGCTATAGCAGAGCTCTGCAAAAGCCTTTTGCTGTTTAGCATAAATCTCTCAATTAGCTGATAATTAATGCTAATTTCGCCTTATCGGCTTGTTTCTAGAAACGGCAGAAGACAGCACTTCTTACCTTGTCGCGATTGACAGCAGAAGTGAAGCAGACGTTGACAACCTGCACGACAGTAGTAATGTAGAAAGTGGAGGTTAAGTGGAGGTCAACATGTGGTATGCAGTTGGGGGATTTATCCTCCTGCTCGTCGTGATCATCTTCTGGCTGGGCAGGACCGCCGGTAGCAGGAACGTCAATCACATTTCGCCGCGGTAACCGCGGCCCCGTCTTTTGCGGCGGGACGGAATTCCGTCCCGCCGCTTTATTTTATTTTATTTAGGGTATTTCCTTATTTGATTTGATTCTTCTTCTGATCGCTTTGATGGCCCAGACAATTGATGCCACAATCGCGGCCAAGACAACAAGGGCGATTAAATCAATCCAGAGCCAATTCTTGTTTTTCTCTTCGTGGAATGCAGGCAGGGTCGGAAAAGGCTCTTCCGGCTGAAGCAAATTGAATTCTTTGGCTTGGGAAATCTGAAGCGGGATGTCATCAAGCCGCTTGGACAGAAGCACCTGATTGTTTTCGCTATTAGATATCTGCAGGATGGAATCAGAAACAGAAATATTGCCCGTTAACAAAACCGGGATTGTAAACACCTGCCGAGAGGGAGCGGGCATTTCGGCAAAAGATTCTCCGTCAGAGCCGACCACTTCATAGATATCGTTTTCTCCCCTCTTTATAACTGCGAAAAACTCTTTGGCTATCTCGGAATCTCCATTCAGCAGGCTCAATTTATATGTCCCTGTCTCTGCACTCTGAATTTCTGTCTGCTCAATCACTCTTTGCTCCACATCAATCACTTCAAAAGCTTGATCTTCCGGCTTAGCAGAATCATAAGCCAGACTGATCAAGAGATAATCAAGGGTAGCCGCTTGAGCCGTACCGGCGGCCAGCGTAAAAATAACAGCAACGAGAAAAGTTTTTCTAAGGGATAAAACCATATTCTTTAAGCAATTCCTGTTTTTTCCCATATCTTAGATCATAAGGACCTTCCCCTTTTAACAAATTATCCGGAGACATAATTTCTAATTCAGTAAAAGTGGCCACATCTTCCGCATAAGTAATAAGATTGGTAGCTCCATAAGCTCTTACAAAACCGCAATGAGGGATAAATGGATCTTTCTCGTTTGTCCAGCTCCCATTCTGGATAGGTAAATAGCGGCATGATGTTACATCTCCCACAATATTATCCCATTTCCCCTGGAAACCAAATAATTTTGATATTAATGCTGTTCCACGATAATTACCCTTATAATATTGATGTAATTTATGAGCAGATTCGTGAACAACGCCATATTTCATATATTTCGAGAAGTCGCTTAGGTAAATTCCCGGCTCAGTAGTAGGGGAGCATCCTCCAACTCCGAATCCATAATTTGTATAACCTTTAGGCGTGCAGTATAAATATTGAGCTTGTTCATCCCAATACTTGTTCTCAAAAATTGTCAAAAATATGTGCAACGGCTTATAGGCTCCGTGGGTCATAAATGCCACTCCTTCTTCAGTTGCGTCGGCTAATATCTTAACTTCATCATTAGCTTCCGGCCACCAGCCGTAAAATTTAACACTCTTGCTGTTGGCAAACCGGCGGTTAAGATATTGTGTACCGGAAATATTAATGAGGAGACCAAGCCCTTCAACGCTATCACCGGCAGATTTAAGAGTAATTATCGTATATCCCGGCAAGGCCGTAGGTTTGATTCTGACATAAAACTCGAGTTTGGTGCCGTCAGCATTGGCTTTCGGTTCTGTAAAATATACCGCCCTTTGGCCGTCTATACCCATTCCTTCCTGGAACTGTCCTTTAACCACTTCAATTGATTTGACGCATTGCAGGTTTTTGCCTTTGATAACTTCTAGGGTGTCCTCATCCACAAATTCCACTGGTATTCGGTCATTGGCCCGTTTGCCGGCACGAAGGGAGAATTCCGACAGGCTGTTTACAACAATTTTCGCCGTCTGGCAATCAATCCCCGTCTTAGAATCTTTAAGCTGACTTACTGCATATTTCAAAAGCTGTTCGGTTTGCGGCTGACTGATGCCGCCGGAGACAATTCCCGTGTCAATCTTGAAAACATGAGTTTGCTTACGCGCCCGGCCGCCGCCCTGCGGACTGACATATCCTTCATCGCCAATGTCGGCCGCCACGCTATTATATTCCCTGTATCTTTGAACCTCATAAACTGCGCTGGATAAATCTTCATATTTTTCCGCAGCAACAGTAATCGAGGCTCCGCTTCCGTGGAATCTCAATTCGCATCCGTCTTGTCCGCTTTTTTCCGCCGTGGCAATCTTCTTGCCCAAAGCCGCACTAATCTTGGCCAATGGATAAAATTTCAAAATTGCCTGCGAACAAGTATTGGCTAGAAGGTCTGCGCTGTCATCTCCGCCGGGATCGGCTTTGACTCTCGAAACTGCTTGGCTAAGCAGTTCTATGACATCGGCTTTTTTCAATTTCACGCAACAGCGGGCTTCGACTTGGAATACGAACCTGCCTTTCCGAGCCTTGCCGGTTTCCTGGTCGAATGTCGATTCTTCGGGGACAGAGAGCTTCTCCCCTTCAAACCGCGATGACCACTTCATAGCCTCGCTCACGCTGGCAAGCTCGAATACATGAGCTGTGATGCCGGCATAAACACTTTTAGGAACTTCCGCCGGCTCATATACACAACTGGAATTATCAGGCGCCGCTATGCCATCGTCTCGAGTTTGCCGCACAGACGTTTTCAACACACCAGCCACAATATTTTGAGAAAAATATTTCAGAACTTTCTCGCACCCTTGCGACTGATCTACTGCCGGCGGGATGTAGAGCTTCGGCTCGACATTCGGCAATTCGCTAACTTCGGCAATTGGAGTGGAGGGAAGCGGCGATGGTTCCGGAGCGCCTTCCGGTGGCAGTTCTGTCGTGATATCCTCCGGAACACCCGGAGAAATCGGAGGTTCGATAAGAGGTTCGTTAACTTGAATCGAGCCGGGCAGAGCTTGATAAACACCATCTACCGTATTTTCAACCCTATTAGGAAGAGTGGTGGTAAAAAAATTAAGTACAGCATTTATTACCCGTCTAAATTTGCCTGCATCATTTATTGGCTGGCTTAGCTCACTGTATGTATTGTCCTCCTCAATATCTCTTATCGCATAACTTGAGAGCGGCTGGGCAAATGCCGTTATGAGAATGATAATTAGAACGGCCAAAATAAAAAGATTTTTATTATTGTGCACTTGGAGTGTTCTCATAATTTTACCCAGAAATAAAACCTTTTATGGTTAACATCTTATTTAAGTGAGGCTCATAATTATTAACTTTCTGGTTGAGCATAATTATTGCGTTAATTTTATTCGATGAATAATACCCATACTAACCATAAAACCAATGGAAGTGGCAGAAGGAGTACTGCGAAAGCCACGCCGGTATGGTTTCTCTTTTCTAATTTGCGTGAAAAATATTTTGAAGCCAACACCAGAATAAACGGCCCAAGCATAAAAGTTAAATATAAAAGTTTGTTTCCTCCAGCCATACCCGGAGACAGAAGCATCCCAAACGCTATAATTGCCGCAGTTAAACCATAAATTGGCAGGAGAATCATCTTAACAATAAATAATGGGAGGGACTTCGTTACTGTTTGCTTTTGTTCATTGCTAAGTTCCTGGTTTGGCATAATTATTGCGTTAATTATCAATATACCTCCTCGGTGATTTTTCCTTGCTCGGAGGCTGAGAGTATCGTGGCCATATCTCGATCATAAGCCAATTCGTTAGTCTGCTTCCAACCATCAGCGGTCTGCTTAAAATCTATTACGGTATAACCCTGTTCACCCGGGAATTGAAGCACTATCAGGAGATGGCCCTTCTTGAATGGTATCTTCCATCTGGGAACATAGTAATCAAATCCCACGAAATAACTTTTATTCCTTACCCGAATTTCAGAATCATTTAACATTTCCCTGACTGCATCTTGTTCGTCAGCGGCAAAATTTGCAGTCATCCACCCCGAGTCATCTGCTTTATTGGCGCTAAAAAATGATTGAGCGGCCTTCTCCAAAGTTTCCCAGGAAGCCTGACCCCGGGTTATGGGGTAAACATTCTCCGGGGCATAAGCGATAGCCAGCAAAGATATGAACCTGCCTTCCTCCGTTGATTCTCTCGGGAAAGTTAAAATTACTTTCGTTTGGGAACTCCGCTCCAACGGCTTTTCTTTTGAAAAGATCCAATATCCCGCTCCGATAAGAACCACCACTCCGGCAATTGCTATAATTTTAGCCATACTTCAATGCTATCACTTGGTGCTCATTTCCTCAAGAAAAATTTTTTGAGGGTGGCAAACCAGCCGGATTTCGCCGCGGCCGCCACCTGCGTTTCGGTGGCAGTTGTAGTGGCGGCCGCAATTGTTACCCCCTGCACCACCCCTCTCTGTTGTGCAACACTCGCTGTCGCATCGGGCTTTTGCATGCTGGCTAACTGATTTTCTAATCTGCTTAACTCATTTTGAATCCTAGAAATTTCTTTATCTTTCTCGCCGGTATTTATGACTGCCATATTCCCAGATTTGAGACCGGTAACAGCGCTTGATAGAAAGAGTGTTTGCTTGGCCGATAAGATAGTGTCTGGTGGAAAAATATAAGTTTCCTCCCCTGCCACCAAGGCTTTGCCATAGAGATTGATTTCGTAAGTTGAATCATTCTTCAATTGTACTTTTTCACTATCGGCATAAACAATACTCACTTCCGGCTCGATGATTGTGACCTTGGTCCTAGAGACGAAATTGCCTTTCGGTGTACTCGCGTTTAGCACCACGACGTATTCTCCGGGGTACTCATAAGCGTGAGTGACTAGTTTGCCATAAGAGAGCCCCCCGTCGCCGAAGTTCCAGCGGAAAGAATTCTCTCTGGAATCTAGAAGATTTGTTTCCGCTTTAAATTCAATCGGACTCTTGACCGAGCTCAAGCGCTCGCGGCCGGCGCTTACAGAAATGTTTAATTCACTGGTACTGCTCGTTGCCGGACTGGAGGAATAATGAGTAGAGATTGTCGGCTGAAGGGAGTAGTTGACAGTCGTAAAACCTCCGCCCGTGCCTCCGACAGTAGCTGCCGAAGAGTCACCGACAGTAATGTAGTCCTTGATATTGTTGTAAGTGACATCGCCGATGCCGCTGACATTTTTGATATCTTCTATTTTTTTAAACGAGCCGTTAGTGTTCCGGTAATCGATAATCGCTTGGGCTTTGCTGGGGCCGATACCGTTTAGAGTTTCTAGCTCGGTCTGGGAGGCGGTATTTATATTTACAAGCGCGGCGCTAGCGTAATTAATAACAGCAAGACTAATCGCCAAGATAAGAACGAAAACAAGAAGAAACTTGAAAAATGTTTTATCGAAAAAGCGCATGTATTAATTATATAACAAAACCGCTCCGACCCAGGTCGAAGCGGTTTTGTTATATTGCTTGGGAATAATTAATTCCCAGAAAGCTCGTTAATCTTGGCGCGAGTCTTGGGCCCGACAGTGCCATAGCCTGGCACACCCGGTTTAGCGATGCCGTATTGCTCTTGGAATTTCTGCACGGCCTTGACGGTAAGTGATCCGAACATCTCTGTCTCTCTGCCCGGAGAACCCGGACCAGAAGAGGCCACAGCGAAACCACGGGTATTCAAGAATTGCTGAAGAGTCTTAACGCTTGAGCCGCGAGAACCGGCCGATAGATTGCTCGTAATCTTGCCGCTTACGGCAGAGACTTGAGCCGCCGGAGCGCCGGTCAGTGCCTGCATTTGAGCCTGAAGGGCGGCAATCGCCTGCATGATGGACTGAATTTGAGCTTCTTTCGTAGAATAGGTTGCTTGAGCCGCCACAGGAACTGGATTGGGAGCTACAGCTACCGTAGTCCCACCGCCTCCGCCGCCGCCTCCAGAACTACTGCCGGAAGAACCGGTGCTACCGGAAGTGCTTTCCCCAGGACCAGAGCAGGCAGTACTTAATGGAGTAACCACAAGAGTAGTCTGACTTGACGCAGTAACCGTTAGGGTTGAGGTAGCAGCAGTACAGACATAGTCTACTTGAGGAGCATTGCTACCGGTATAGGTCACATCGTAGACCATCTGGGTATTGCTCGAGGGAGACACTTTGAGGTTTGAGCCTGATTGGAGAACTGCGGTGAAGGTTCCGCTACCAACGGCCAGACTCTCTACCGCGGCATCAGTACCCGAGACATCCAGAGTGATGCTGTTAGATGAGATGCGCGCGTTGGTAGTGAGACTGACGTCGTTGTAAGCGGCGAAGGCCATTGCCGGCAGAAACGACCCGAGAACTAGAGCTGGGATTAGTAATTTTTTCATGAGTCTGAATTAATCAGATTAGTTTGAGACAGCTTTGATAACTGCGAAGTTAATGATGATTGCGCCAGTTTCTGCTGTGCCCGCTGCTACGTTACCGTTATGAACAGCGATTTGGAATGAGCCTGCGGCGACTGTAGTGACTTCAACAAGCGTACCGCCACCGTCAGAACCGGACCGTTGAGACACGACAACCACATCACCGACAGCGACAGAGGTGTTCGTAACCGTAAACTTAGCAGTTGCTTCTGCCGCTAGAGAAGCGTTGTGAGTCGTGATTGCGCCAGAGACCCCGGTACAAGTGACTCCAGTCGTACGGTTAGTATCCTGAGTAACTGCGCACCCTGCACCTGTAGCATAACCGATTCCCGCACTTTTAGATGATGAGGTAATTGTTCCGGGTGAGGTGAGTGTGCCCACAACTGCACTAGCGGAAGCAAGATTTGTGGAAGAAGCGGTAGTAGAGAAGGAATTGGTAGTGGTAGCGCTTGTACCAGTGGCAGTAACGAAGGTAAATGCCTGCAGGGTACTGGAGCCCACTACAAAGAGATCACCAGAACTATTGATGGTACTGGTCGCCGAACCGCCAAAATAGGCTTTGTCGTGTACCGAAAAACGGGTTGACGATGCTTGGATCATTGAGGTCAGACCGGTGAGAGTGGAGGCTCCAGTTACACCAAGTGTGCCGGTAATTGTCGCATTGCCATCTGTTGCGATGTTGGTGCTAATGGTTGTCACCGCGTTGGCTACAAGCGAGACGACCAAAACACCGAAGATTACGGAAAGGACGACAGAGATTATCTTCGTCATCCTGTCATTATTAATTGTATTCATACCTAATTATTATTGATTTATTATCCTACTAACACGTTTTATTATCTCACAATTCTTCAGAAAAAATAAGCAATCCTTCTGTGGATAACCCCGTAAAGCTCGCTTGTGCTCGCCACGGGGCAAGCAAGTAATAAGAAAAACCGCCCGAAGGCGGTTTTTCTTATCTCTGGTTAAGCCAGAGTCTCTAATCCTAAACCCGGATTACGGGAAGGATACGTCAGCAGTCCTCCAGTCAGCCAAACCGGACATGAAGGTAGTAGTGGTTGCGCCAGAGTTGTTCTTGGCTACCCACTGAACACCTTCCATCTGGACGGAGTAGGAGCTGATAACGGATAGAGGTGTGCCGATAGCGGCATCGCCTGCCTTACCAGGACCTTGTCTACCCAAGATGTTGAAGGTAACAGGGAAGGAGACTTCAGTTCCTTCAGAAAGCTTGCAGCTTTCTGTTCCTTCCGAGACACAGATGCTTGGGATCGAGTAAGAGGTCGAGGTTGCGAACGAACCGATCGAGGTATCGTGACTTCCATTCCTGTACACCTTGAACGAAGTTGTTGAACTTGCGAACGTAGGAGTACCGGAAGCGACAGTACCGAGGAGCAGGTCGCCACCAAGAGCCTTGATCTTGACGTTAAACGTCGCGCTCAAGGTTGAGGTTGAGGTCAAGCCTGCAGCCGGTGCGCCCTGAGGCACGCCAGATGTGGTGATTGACTTCGAGACCAAGGTAACCTGAGGACCAACCTTGCGGATGGTGAAGGTTCTGCCTTGGGCTGAACCAGCTTCGGTAATAGCAGCACCAGCAGAGTTCTCTGCAGTTACGTCTGCAGTATCGATGTCTGCAGCGAAGGTGTCAGCCTGAACACTGGCATCGCGGACGTCAACCTTCAAGGACAGCACCTTGGTGGTGTCCTTAGGAACGACCCAGTCAATGTCAGTAAAGGTAGCACCGCCAGCAGTCAAGGAAGTACCAGCAACCGAGGCAGAACCTACGAGGGTAGAACCATCATAGATGTAAGCCGTAGTTGTGGTAGCAATCGTGGCACCACCGCGAACGAGGTCAACCACGAGGTCGGTGACAGTCACCGCGTCTTTCTCAGCCTTGAAGTCGAACTTAGCGAGCTCAAGGAGATCGCACTCGTCGTTGTCAGTATTGCTCTCGCAGATTACCTGCTGAGTCTCTGGTGTGGACGAGTTAAGCGATACCGTAACAGTAGCCGCATCTACGAGATCAGCCGCGGAAGAAAACTCGCGGGTGAAGGCCGTAGCCGGACCGTACTGGTTTACGCCAGCGCCGTCAACAGAACGAACACCCTCAACCGGAACACCGAGGGTCCAATTGTCGTTGTCGAAAGTGGAATCCCATGTGGTGTTAGCGTCAAGAGCGACGGTCAGAACCTTGATCTGGTTCTTTGGAACGACAAAGCCGAAACCTGAGATGGTGATGAAGTAATCAGAACCATCCTTAACTACAGTATTGGCATTGAGATCAGACGAAGCAAGAACGGTTGAACCGTCCATGATGTAGATCTTGCTGGCAATCTTTCTGTAGAAGTCGTTGTCAGCATTGCCGCTGGTAGTGGCATCGAGGTCAAGCTTGACTCTTTCAATTTTCATATCAGAGCCTTTAGCTTCGATCTTAATACCCATGACAGCTCTCATGTCATCATTCTCGTAAAGCTTCGTTCCTGAAGCTGGAGAAGGATTGACAGAAACCGTGATAGTGCCTTCTACACCAGGGGTGGTGATTCCGCCGCCAACCGTAGTGGTGGTGCCGGATCCAACCGTAGTGCCCGGAACAGTGCCTGTCGCGCTAGCAGAAGCATTGAACTTTGCTCGCGAGATGGGACCGAAGTAACCGACTGCCGGTGCTACACCGTTGGCTGCTTGCCATTTAGCTACTGCGGCTTTCGTAAGAGAGCCGAAGTAACCCATGGCAACGCCAGCAGGCATGGTGAGGTAACCTTGAGCGACAAGAGCCGACTGAAGATTTACAACCGAATTGCCTGAAGAGCCGATCGTGAGATCGGAGTTGATTGCGTTTACAACTCCTGCGCTAGGAGCTCCCTGAAGAGCCGCGAGCTGGGCCATAAGTGCATTGATCTGTGCCTGGAGTTCGGCAACCGTCACAGCGCCCGCCGTATTAACGGAGAGGCCGAGAGCGAAAGTCACTCCCACTGAAAGGGCAGCGATCTTTGCAATTTTGCTTTTAATCATTATTTCTAATTTTACTTTTAATTTGCCGGCAACGGTAAAGCCTTTACCGGCAAGACACACAGCTAGATTATAAAGGAGTGACCCTTAAAAATCTAAATGCTCTGTGGATAACACCTATTCTACGTCTTTTGGATATTTAAGCAAGAGTATAGCGGCTCCATCTTTTCTCCCCTATTTTCTTCAATATTCCGGCTGCTACCATGGATAGGAGCTCCCTTTGAATAGTTTTCTCGCTGCAGCCGCTTATAAGGGGAGAAACGTCCTTTATCATGATTTCTTTCTTACGCTTTAGAAGTCCAATGATTATGCTTTGGCGGCTGTTTTTCTTTACCGAAACGGCCCCGAACTCCTTAAGTTCTTTGGATGCCGGTCTGGGTAATTCTCTCTTTACTGTAAAATTGTCCTTTATCTTCTCCGGCTGAAAAGGTTTCGGCAGAGCTCTTTCTTCCGGTATTCCGTCTTCCAAAAACATTAATTTCAAAGGACTTTCCATCCCCTGACCGAATTTGGCCAATTCTTGGGAAACAATTTCATAGTTTGAATCCGAAACAAGTCCAGCCGTTTTAGCAAGAGAAAGAAGAGCATTCAATTCTCTTATTATATTAAATTTGTCTTTTACTCCCTCCGACGCAAGATCTATTGAGAGAGATCTGATCTCCCATTTGAGTGGCTCCTGGTCGGGGAAAAAACTCGTCAGAAGATAAAGAGCGGAAGCTATTCTGTCTGTTTTTTTAGTGTTATTGGACATTTATCTTGTGTCTTTTTTATATGTCTTTTAAACATACCATATTTTGTCCCATATAGCAAGACTTGTCCATTATGATGCTTAGGGACAAAAATTGCAAATCGCGTTGGTTCTGAAGAAAGCATAATATGCTTTCTTCAGTGTGATATCATTTAAGATGAATTAATGGCTAGAAAAAATAGAGGAAAAGAGAAGATATTTGACAGCGATGCCGGCCTGTTTTTGAACTTAATTTCGAGAGGAACGTTCAATACCATCCTGGGTGTGTTTTCTTTAGTGGTTTCGATCTTTCTGCTACTTGCCGCCTTAGGACTCTCTGGCCGGGTCGGCGCGTCGACTTACGAAGTCCTCTCGTATCTCTTCGGCGTGGGTTATTATCTTATGCCTCTGGTCTTCCTTATTCTCTCAATATCTTTTATCCACGAGCGAGAGCGAACTCTGGCAGGTCCGCAAATTTTCGGCTCCATACTCTTTTTTATCTCGGCGTTAGGTTTGGTAAATCTCGCCTCGAACCGAGGAGGCATTGCGGGAGGGATCATCTCTCAACCGCTCTCCTCGCTCTTCGATATTTACCTTACGGCCATTCTTCTCGTTGCTCTTATCGCCATAGCCATCCTGGTGATCTTCGACATCAACATAAAATTTGACGTTCTGGCCATGCTTAGAAAAATGTTTTCAAAAAAAGAGAGGGGTGCCGAGCCCTCCCTCGCGGAAGAGGCCTTGTTTGAAAAGGTGGTAGCAAAGATTGATATGGATAAAATAGTAGAGAAGAAACAAGGAACAAGGAACAAGGAACAAGCGGACTCGGAGAGCTTCACGCCGATCATGGTACGAAAGAGCGGCAAGATGTGGGCCCCTCCCCCACTCTCGCTCCTCGAGGGCGATAGAGGCAAGGCAGGCGTCGGCGATATCAAGGCGAACGCCAACCTCATCAAGCGCACGCTTCTTAACTTCGGCATCGTAGTCGAGATGGATGAGATATCGATCGGCCCGTCTGTAACGCGCTACGCATTGAAACCGGCGGAAGGTGTGAAGCTTTCGAAAATTCTCGGACTCCAGACCAACTTGGAACTGGCGCTTGCTGCGCATCCGGTGAGAATCGAGGCGCCCATCCCGGGTAAGTCGCTCGTAGGCATTGAGGTGCCAAATACACAGAAATCAACCATCGGTTTAGGCTCGCTCGTTGCCGATCCGGCTTTCAGAGAGCATACCCTGCCACTCTACGTCGCTTTGGGCCGCGACATTACTGGTACCTCCCGCTACGCAAACCTCGACAAGATGCCCCACCTCCTCATCGCCGGCGCCACCGGTTCCGGCAAATCTGTCGCCATCCATGCCATCATTACTTCCCTTCTTTATCGCAATCCGCCGGAGAATTTGAAATTCATCATGATCGACCCGAAGCGCGTCGAACTTACTCTCTACAACAGCATTCCACATCTCTTAACACCCGTCATTACCGACCCGAAGAAAGCCATTCTCGCTCTCAAGTGGGCGGCTAAAGAGATGGAGCGCCGCTATGACATCTTGGAAAAATCGAGCACCCGTGATATTGAAAGCTATCACAAGAACATCCTGGCTCCTTCATTGGAAAATTCAAAATTGAAAATTAAAAATTCGGAAGCGGAGCTTCCGGATCCAATGCCTTACATTATTATCATCATAGACGAGTTGGCCGACCTCATGAGCTCTTACCCGCGCGAACTTGAGGCGGCCATAGTCCGCCTGGCACAGATGAGCCGCGCCGTGGGTATCCATCTCCTCTTATCTACACAAAGACCATCAGTCAACGTCATTACCGGCCTCATCAAAGCGAATATTCCTGCAAGAATCGCCCTCCAAGTAGCCTCCCAAATCGATTCGCGCACCATCCTCGACACCGCCGGAGCGGAGAAACTCCTCGGCGCTGGAGACATGCTCTACCAAGGAGCAGAGATGTCGAAGCCCGTGAGAATCCAGTCCGCCTATATTTCGGAGAAAGAGGTTAAATCCGTTACCAAATATTTGCGCGACGCTTATGCCGAAGAACTCCAGGATGAGATTAATTTCTCGGGCGAGAATGTTTCGAATGCCATCTTCTCCGCCAATCTGGGCGATGATGACAATATGGGGGACGATGACGAGCTATATGAGGAAGCGCGCGAAACCGTCATGCAGGCAGGCAAAGCCTCCACCTCGTATCTCCAGAGGAAGCTCCGCGTCGGCTATGCGCGCGCGGCGCGGCTCATGGATATGCTCGAGGAGCGAGGTGTCATCGGCCCGGGAGAAGGAGCTAAACCCAGAGAAGTGATCAATGCCCCTCGCTTCGACGATTCCGTGGAAGCAAGGCTTCCACAAAATGAAGCCTTGCTTCCAGACGACAAAAATGATGGTGATGAAAATTAATCTCGGGGTTAGGCAATGGATTCTCGCAGTCTTGTTCCTTCTTCTCGCCACTTACATACTCTTCCAGGCGCGCTTCATCATCTTCGGTCCGGAGATTGTTATCGAGAATCCTCGCGACGGTGAGCGGTTGGCAAGTACCTTGGTCCTGATGAAGGGCCGCACCGAGAACATCGCCGGCATCAGCCTAAACGACCGGCAAATATTTACCGATGAGAAAGGCTTCTGGGAAGAGAAATTGCTCGTTTCTCCCGGCGCCAGTATAATGACCGTGAGAGTGCACGACCGCTTCGGCCGAAAGCGCGAGAAAAGCGTGCGGGTAATATATAACCCCTAGTTCGACAAGCTCACTATAAATAACATGCCTACTAAAGATAGGAAGGAATCAGCCAATAATATTGACAGCACTCTTGACGCCATCCGTACCAAGTTCGGCGAGGACTCGATAATGAAGTTGGGCGAGAAGCCGAAGGTCGGAGTGGACGCCATATCAACAGGTTCTATAGGACTCGACGCCGCCTTAGGAATCGGCGGCGTCCCTCGCGGCAGAATTATTGAGATCTTCGGCCCAGAATCTTCTGGCAAGACTACGCTCTCGCTCCACATTATTGCCGAAGCGCAGAAGGATGGCGGTATTTGCGCCTTCATCGATGCGGAACATGCCATGGACCCGGAGTATTCCAAGCGGCTCGGAGTAAAGATAGATGAACTCCTCATCTCCCAGCCGGACACGGGCGAACAGGCGCTTGAAATCGTTGATTCATTGGTACGCTCGGGGAAGATTGATGTCATCGTTATCGACTCGGTCGCGGCGCTTACTCCCAAGGACGAGATCGAGGGCGATATGGGCGCTTATCATGTGGGCAAGCAAGCCCGGCTCATGAGTCAAGCGCTAAGGAAGCTCACGGCTCTCGTCGCCAAGTCAAAAACTGTTGTCATTTTTATAAACCAAATCCGCATGCAGATAGGCGTGATGTTCGGCAATCCGGAAACGACGCCCGGAGGCAAGGCACTCAAGTTCTACACTTCCGTGCGCCTCGACATTCGCCGTATCGCGCAAATCAAGAAGGGCGAAGAAATAATGGGCGGCAGAACGCGCGTAAAGGTGGTGAAAAATAAAGTCGCCGCCCCCTTCAAACAAACCGAGTTTGATCTCATGTACAACGAAGGGATCTCGCGCGAAGGAGAACTCATCGCCCTCGGTGAAAAGTTTGGCCTGATTCAAAAATCCGGCAGCACTTACAAATACAACAACGAGAAGCTCGCCGTGGGCTACGACGCCACTCGCCAGTTCCTGAGGGAAAACAAAAAAGTTTCTGGGGAGATTTTAAAAGAGATTAGAGCGAAACTTAAAGAGGTATAGTTCCTCCCTTACTCCTGTATCTCATCCTTTTCCTGAAAAGTTTTTCTCTGAAGCCTCCCTCTTTTATAAACTTCTCTTCAAGCGATGTATGTAATTTCTTCTGGAGATATATCGCTTGGTTGGTTAAGGTAAGCATGAGGTTTAGGGCATGACACTCATCCTTAGGGAAGTCTGGGAAGTTAGGGTTGTCAGGGAGAGTCTTCGTCTTATTAATTGATTCCCATACTTCCCCTATCTCCCTTACTTCCCTTTCCGATTTCTCTTTTCCATAAATCTCAATTTTATTTTGTCTCCCGTAAGCCAAGTAGTCCTTGAGGAGCTCTTCAAGAGAAGCTGAGTTTATGCCGACTAATTTTATATATCCCTCAAGACTCGCTTGCTGATTACCTTCAAGTAAGTTTTGCATTCCCGATCTAGCCGCCTGCACCATCTGATCCTGAGTTCGCCTTGAAGAAAGTTTATGGAAATATCTCTTGCAAAACTCCACTGTATAGTCATATATCGGCACGGTAATCTTATAAGCTAAAAGGTATTCATATCCCGCTTTTCCTCCCTTACTTCTCTGATCTCCCATATCTCCCTTATTCATATTTGATATTATAAGCCACAATATGTAGAATGGCGCTCTATGCTTGATTACAACGAAGCGACAGTACACAAATACATTATTTTCGAAAACGAACCCTGGGAAGTAATTGCTTCTCACGTCTTCAGGAAACAGCAGAGGAAACCAGTAAACGCCGTTAAGCTCCGAAATCTCATTACTGGGCGCATTACCGAAACTACATTCCACGTCTCCGACAAAGTCGAGGAAGCTGACATTGGCAAGAAGGAAGTGAAATATCTTTATGCCAACCGCGGCGAGTACTGGTTCTGTGAAGTAGGTGACCCATCAAAACGCTTTAAACTACCCGAAGATATGATCGGCCCGGGCGCGAAGTTTCTCAAGCAGAATACCGTCGTCAATGCCATGCTCTTCCAAGACGAAATCATCGGCATCTCCTTCCCAATCAAGATGGAGCTCAAAGTGGTGGAGGCTCACGACGCTACTCGCGGCAATACTGCCCAAGGCGCCACCAAGGCCGTGAAGCTTGAGACTGGAGCAGAAATCCAGGTGCCAATGTTTATAAAAGAAGGTGATACCGTAAGAGTTAATACGGAAACCGGTCAGTATACTGACCGTGTTTCTTAAATTTCTAATTATTCTAATTAACCTAATTGACCTAAAATTGGGTTTTGGGATTTGAGATTTATTTAGAAATTAGAGCAATTAGGACAATTGGAAATTATCTGGACACGTATGGTAACAATCCCATATATCTGGCTCGTTTGATGGCTGTGGCGAGTTCGCGCTGGTCGATCGAGGGGATACCAGAGCGCTTGCGGGACTGGATCCTGCCGTGCGGAGTAAGAAACTTCTTAAGTGTTTCGACATCCTTGTAGTCGATATGCTCAATCTTATTGTCTTTGAAATAATTCTTTTTCATTAGAATGGAATGTCGTCTGCGTTAATGTTTTCCTCTGGATAATCGATTGCGTCTGCCGGTGGAGCTGGCTGGTCTTCCCCCTTGGCCGGAGCTTGAGCTACGGGAGCACCCATGCCACCAGGACGATTGCCGAACTGGATTCTGTCGGCTACGATCTCGGTGCGATAATTCTTCTTGCCGTCGGGGCTATCCCAGGAGCGCGTCTGCATGCGTCCCTCAACCAAGGCGCTTGAGCCCTTGCGCAAGAATTGCGCGGTAGTCTCGGCCTGACGGCCGAAGACCACTACATTGTGGAACTGTACATCTTCCTTCTTACTGCCGTCCTTGTCCTTCCACACGCGGTTGGTGGCGACGCCGAAAGATGCCACTTGAACTCCGGAAGGTAGCGAGCGGAGTTCCGGATCGCGAGTGAGATTGCCTATAATGATGGCCTTATTGAGATACATACTATTATTCTACTGCCACTTCTTCTTCTGTGCGAGTCTCGGCAGGCTCTTTAACTTCTCTCTCTTCCAACTTCTTCCTCGCTTCAGCAAAGGTAAAGGTGGCCTCTTTCGGCGCCTTGACGATGAGATGGCGGAGGATTTCCGACATTTTTTCGACACTATCTTTTATTTGTGGAACGGTATTAGGCTCCGCTTCAAATTTAACCCAACCGACATAGGCCTCGTTGACTACATAGCGGGAAGACCCAACGGTTTTCGACATGGTGTAGGCCAAAAGCTGTCTGAAGGGCACCTCGCCAGCAAAGACATTACCGCCCTCTTTGGCAATAGCGGCCTTAAGGGCATCTTCGACCATCGGGAGATTGTCCTCGGCGATCGACGGCAATATTAAGTATCCCAGTTCGTAAATTTGCATGTTGGGCTACATTATCATACGAAGGGCGTTCTCGACAAGGGCCTTTCGGACTTCTTCGAAGTCCGAACCCCTGATCTCGGCAATCTTCTTGGCCACTTCCACGACATAGCTCGGCTCGTTCCTCTTGCCCCGGTAAGGTACGGGCGCTACGAATGGAGCATCTGTCTCGGCCATAATCGAGCTTAAGGGCACTGATTTGATAACCTCATCATACGAGTTTGCAAAAGTGATAACTCCGGTAAACGACAGGGTAAACCCAAGTTCGATGAATCTCTTTGCTGTCGTCAGATCACCGGCGAAAAAGTGCACATTCCCCCGCAACTTGGCGGTTGGACCGCCAAGTGACTCCAGAATTTGCAAAATTTCTTCATACGCATCACGGGCGTGAATCATGATGGGCTTGTTGTGCGCCATGGCGAAATCTATTTGGTTGAGAAACAGTTTTTTCTGCCTTTCGAAATCTTGTGTCTTGTCCTGATGGAAGAAATCCATACCGCATTCCCCCACAGCAACGACCTTCGGTCGACTTACCAACTTATCGAACTTATCAACTTCAAAACTTGCGGACACATTGTCCGCAGGGTGAACGCCAATGCATGCGTAGATTTCCGGATATTGTTCTGCCAATTCAACAGTGCGTTTCGATGACTCATAATCCGTACCGACGACTATGGTGCGCGTCCCAGTCTCCCGCATCCGGCCGATGACCTCTTCCCAATCCTTCTCGTAGTCCCCGAAATTCAGGTGCGAATGAATATCAAAGTATTTAGGCATTATTATTTTCGCAAAAATAGTGGCACTTCTGGCTTTTTATTGACCTTGATCAGTTCTTTGATTTTTGCGGAAGTTTCCGGCATAAGTGGATTGAGCATGCGGGCAATGGAATAAAGCTTTTGAACTAATCCAGAGATTATATCTTTGTCTTTGGATTCCCAGGGTTTTTTCTCCTGAATTTCGCGGTCAAGAGCGCCAATTTTATTCCAGACGTAATTAGCAGCTAAATTAACTTCAAATTTATTGAGGAGGTCGAGGTATTCGCTCAAGTCTTCCCATTCGGCAATCTCCGTGGGCTTGTCTAGATTAGATTCTGCCAGAGTCATGATCCGTGAGACAAGATTGCCCAAACCGTTGGCAAGGCCGGAGTTATAAGCATCTTTAAATCTCTCGATGGTAAACGGGCTGTCTTCAAACGAAGAAATTTCTCGTAAAAGGAAGTATCGCAGAGCGTCAGTGCCGTATTCTTCCACTATATCCAGAGGACTAATGACGTTGCCTAGGGACTTAGACATCTTCACTCCGCCTTCGCCTGTAACAAATCCGTGGTACACAATATAATCAGTGGCTTTAAGGCCGGCCGACATAAGCATGCCCTGCCACATTACCGATTGGAACTTCACCATATCCTTGCCGGCAGTCTGCACCGTGGTGCCGCCTTGCCAGAATTTCTCGAACAAAACATTATTCTGCGGCCAGCCAAGCGTAGCAATGTAATTTATAAACGCTCCGAACCAGACGTACATCACTTGTGTGTCATCGCCCGGAATCGCAATCCCCCAAGCAAGCCGCTCCTTGCTTCTGGATATAGAGAAGTCATCCATTGCCCCTTGCACGTATTCAAGGGCTTCTTTTCTGCGCCATTCGGGCAGAATAACATTCTCTTGCGAAAGGTATTCAAGCAATTTTTCCCGGTACTTGCTTAGCTTGAAGAAATAATTTTCTTCCTCGATCATTTCCGGAACCAGATTCGGATGAAAAACACATTTCCCGTCAACAAAATCTTTTTCAGTCAGAAACTTTTCGCAACCAACGCAATACAATCCTTTATATTTCTTCTTATATATATCGCCGTTCTGATCGCAGAGCTTCCAAAATTCCTGCGCCGCCTTAATATTCGCATCGCTTGTCGTCCTGATGAAATTATCATTTGAGAGATTGAGTTTCTTTGCGAGATCAATAAATTTCTCCGCGTAATAATCAACATAATCCTTAACATCCTTATTTTCTTTCTGGCTTCCCTCCCAAATTTTCTGGCCGTATTCATCAGTCCCGGTACTGAAAAAAACCTCTTCTCCAATCAAGCGTCTATACCTCGCTATCGCATCGGACTGCACCAGCTCCAAAGCAAAACCGATATGAGGATCGGCATTCACATAAGGAATCGTTGTTGTGATATAAAAACTTTTCTTATCCATTTGGCATCGCGCTCTTAGCGATCTTCCTCTCTTCCAGATCGTTTACGAATTCCATAACCACCGCGGCAACCGGCACCGAGATGATGATGCCGAGGAACCCCGCCAATTGCCCGCCGATGACAAGCGCCAAAATCGAGATGATAGCCGGCACGCCGACAAGCTTCTTTACCACCAAGGGGTAGATGACGTGATTCTCAAGCTGTTGGATTAGAATATAGAGAAGACCTACAATAGCCACAGTCGTCATGCCGCCGGCAGTATAGGCGATAAAGAGAGCAGGAATAGCCGCCAAAACTGGGCCGAAGAGCGGTATAAGCTCGAGCACTCCCGCGAGGAAGGCGAGGAGGAGCGCGTGAGGCACACCGATGATGAGAAGGCCAACATAGACCAAGACCATGATGAGGACAGCTAAGAGGAGCTGGCCCTGCATCCAGTAGCCGATCTTTACCTGCGATCGGCGCCAGAGCGAGATGGCATAATTCTCGTGCTTTAAGGGCACAATGATTCGGAGAAATTTGCCGATGCCATCTTCCTGCACCGCAAGGTAGAAGGAGAGCACGATCATGATTACGAAGCTCACCACCCCGCCGAAGACAACAGAAACGGTGGTGAAGACTCCTTGCGAAAGAAATTCCGAGAAGGTGTTGAGGTAAGAATTCAAATCTGAAAGAAGGCCGCGGGTATCAATCTGGCCAAAGATATTCTGGGTCTTGAACATGCCGGAGAGGACATTATTGTTCACGATCGAGTTCGAATAGACGGTAAGGGTCCTGATGAAGCTCGAGACTTCGCCTATGAGCGGCAGAAGGAGGAAGTAGAAGAAGCCAGCCAGAAACAAAGCCCCCAGAATATATACCGCGATAACGGTGGGCAGACGCGGAATACTCCTTCTCTTGGCCCATTGGGTAACCGGCTCGATGGCCGAAGCAATGATGATCGAGGCAATGACAACCAATATGAAATCGCTTATCTGATAGAAAACGTAGGCCAAGCCCACTACGACCGCCCCCCTTACCCAACTGCCAGTGGTTATAGAAAGTTTTTCCATGGGATTATCTTAGCACTTATTTGAATGACAGCACCTTCTTGACCGGCTTGGGGTCGGCAATGTTCCCCACGATAGCAAGATTGAGCTTCTCATCGCGGAAAATTTCTTTGGCTGTTTTCATGATATCTTTCGCGGTAACTTTCCTGATTTCTTCTTCTACCTCCTGAGGAGTCTTGAGTTTGCCGCTCCCTATTTCTTCCGAGGCGTAGAACTCGGCCAATGAATCCGTGGTTTCCAAATCCATGTAGAGATGGCCAATGTGATGCTCCTTAGCTTTCTCAAGCTCTTCGTTTGTTATAGGAGAGAGCGTTAGCTTTTTGCACTCTTCCAGAAGAGTGCTTACCACTTCTTTAGTACGTGAGACATTGATCCCCGTCGCGATGGTAAAGAGGCCGTGGTCTGTGTACTGGTCATGCCCGGCACGCACGTAATAACATGCACCCATCTCATCGCGAAGTCTGGTAAAGAGGCGCGAAGACATGCCTTTGCCAAGAATCTCCGCGAGCAAAGCGGCAACCGGAGAACGCTTGTCCTTGGCTCCGTAAGTGCGAAAGGCCATGACCATGTGACATTGGTCAGTCTTCTTCTTGTGCACGGAGAGGCCGGGTGCGCTCTGTTTCTCTTTCACCCCAAGCTTGCCAAGCTTCTCGCCTTTCGGTATGTCTTTGAAATTCTGCCTCACGGCTTTGAGAACCACTTGCTCGGAGATATCGCCCGCCACGACAACAATGGTTTTATTTGCGACATAGTGTGCTCTCCGGTACTCGACGAAGTCTTCGCGCCTGAACTTCTTGATATTCTCGCGCGGCCCAATAATCGGCCTGCCCGCCGGCGTATCGCCATAGACAAGAGCCTCGAGCACTTGCCAGACATAGCGCTGTGGCAAATCCTCGTACATGGCAATCTCCTCGAGTATGACTCCTCTCTCCTTCTCCAAGTCAGTCTCCGGCAGGATCGGATCGAGATAAAGATCGGAGATAATTTCAAAAAGTTTGGGGAAATGCCTCTTGGCCGCCTTGGCGTAATAGCCGGTATATTCGTTGCTGGTGAAGGCATTGTTCTGGGCTCCCAAGGAATCGAGCTCCTTGGCTATCATGCTTGCCCTGGGCCTAAGTGTCGTGCCTTTGAAACACATATGCTCGAGGAAGTGCGAGAGCCCGTTTTGATCCTTGGCTTCGTAATTTGAGCCCGTCTCGACCATGACAAGCACCATGACGGAAGGGTTGCCAGCGACCGGCGCCGTAATAACCCGCAAACCGTTCGGCAAAGTGGTTTTCTTGTATTTCATGCTTGTATAGACTACTCTCTGGTAAGACTTCTTTCAAGGAAAGGGAAGAACCATGACCCTCTTAGACATGCAGCACAGCGAGCGCCAGATGATGGTTCGTGAAATCATCTTGGCCGGAGGAAGCTACCGGTTAGCAAGAGACATTACTGGCCTTTCGCTCGGCACACTGAGGCAATGCGTTCGAAGAGATGCCGAGGTAATCAGTGCGGTAAACGGACGCCATCGCCACGACAAGACCAAACGATTGGAAGAGGAAATGATCGTCCGCAAGATACTCCTCTCGCTCGTCGAGGACTTGAAGGATGGAGTTGCCACTTCGGGCGACCTCTGGAAAATACGCCTGATCTATCTTATAGACCGATGGATCTATAAGATGAATCAACCGCAAACGCGCTCAGTCCACTGACTGAGCGCGTTTAAATTATCTCTTTCAACATTTATAGTGATGCATCGCCTAAGATTGTGCTACGGTACTTTTGTGCGACCGCATAAAGATAGCGTATGTATAAAACAAAAAAACACCGTGCGGGGCAGCCAACTTGCGGCCACCCTAACCCTTAATTTTAGAAACGAGATCAGAAATAGAAACTCTTTCCTGTTCACCTGTATCACGATCGCGGACTGTAACTGTGTCATCTTCGAGAGTTTGGAAGTCGACGGTGATCGTCTGGGGCGTTCCTATCTCATCTTGGCGGCGGTAGCGTTTGCCGATGTTGCCGTTGTCATCAAATTCAAGATTTGAGATTTGTAATTTAAGATTTAAGAATAATTCACGGGCCTTGGATACCAATTCTGGTTTATTTTTAAGAAGAGGAAATACAGCAGCGCGGACAGGGGCAATATTTTTGGGCAATTTTAGATAAACTCTTTTCTCTCCGCCCAATTCATCTTCCGTATAAGCGGATAAGAGAACCGCGAGTGCTGTGCGGTCAACGCCAAGAGATGGCTCTATGACATGTGGCGCAAATCTTTCGCCACTTTCATCATCGAAATAATCAAGACCATGATTTTTCAAATCAAAATCGGTGCGATAAGCCAAACCCCACAACTCTCCCCGGCCAAAGGGATAATCGAATTGGAAATCGATAGTGCGCTTGGAGTAGTGAGCTCTGTCCTCTGCCGGCACTTCAAACTCGTGAGCTTGCACACCGAGCTCAACCGCGAAGCTCGCCATGATAGTTCGCCATATTTCAAAATATTTTTCCCAATCTTTTTCTTTTATAAAATACTCCAATTCCATCTGTTCGAATTCTCTGGCACGAAAAATAAAATCTCTCGGCGAGATTTCGTTTCTGAAAGACTTGCCGACTTGAGCAATGCCGAATGGCAGCTCGGGGTGGTGCGAATCAATAACATTTTTGAAATTTGCAAAAATTCCCTGAGCTGTCTCTGGCCGCAAGTGAGAGATTGTCGCTTCTTCTCCCGTACCTACTTCAGTCTTGAAGATTTCGTTACCAAAATTGGAGACATGCCCAGAAGCCTCTAGAACTTTTGGGCTGCTGATGATCGATGTTCTAATACCGTATATTTCATCCCGATCGGAAACGAAGCGGCGCCACCAGAGTTTCTTTATATTATCGAGAAGCTCGTTGCCGTAATGGCCGTAGTCCCAGAACCCCGAAAAGCCTCCGTAAATCTCGGAGTTCGGATAAACAAATCCCCTGCGCTTGCAAAGAGAAACAATCTTCTCCATTTGGTCTGTCATTAGGACTTGATTGTAAATTAGAAATTGGAAATTGTAAATTTCGTCACTTTTTAGTGACGATGTCATCTCCCTGGATAAATGCAGGATCGTAAGGGAGACGGGTGGTAAGCGCCGGGCTTGAGACGGTAACAGTCTTCTCGCTCTCCGCTTCGCGACCAGAGAAAACGATATTGGAGACAAGCGTCGGCGCAATACCGAGCTGGCTTAATGAAGGCGTCAGGGCAATCTGGAAAGCCACTTCCCGGCCAGAGGTAGAGTAACCAGAGCCAGAAGAAAGATCCCTCAAGTCCCATATTACTGTGTTCGTCTCCAGATCGTAGGCAATATTTTCGCTCGCGGCGCTCTCTACGGCTACCCAGCTTACTCCCTGGCCAAGGCGAGCCGTTACTTGCGCGTCGAGAATATCTTCGCGAGTATTGCCGACGTTCCAGACTATCGAATAAGTCGTCTCCGATTCGACCTTAGGCGGTATTGGCCCGGTATTTTTGAAAGGACCTATGGAATGGAGCGCTTTTGAGGACAAGGTGACTTGCGAAGCGATTTTTACAATGCGGGATTCGGTTACGGAAACGGCATTAGCCCCGACAGGGGTGCCGATGAGAGTAATTTTTATGAAAATTTCGCGGCCGCTGGAAGATAAGCTCGCCTCGGGCAAAGAGGCGAAGGAGAAGTTCACCGCACCCTCTTCTCCCGGCGAGAGGAGGGCGGCGCCAGTAGAATTAAAAAGACTCCAGGCAATTGCGTTGTTGCCGGAATTATAGAAACCGTCGTTTTGCGTCCGGACGGAGGCCTTGTCCAGAGCCGCTCCGGTAATCACAGCTTCCAGGCGAGGATTCACGAGCTTTTCCGGCAAATTGTTCTCGAATCGGATCGAGGCGGACACTGCGCCTCCGGCCGGAGCAACGTAAGTCCCGGACGTTTCGCCGTTAAAGCTGGTTCTTAAGGCGATCGAGGGTCGTTCAACGGTTACCGTCTTCTGCATAGCGATAAGCACTGATTTGAAGTTCGGGTTGGCTTCGCCGTTGTCTGATACTCCCATGTAGAAGCGAAAGGTGCGTTCATCCTGATTTTCCCCCGCCAGGCGGCCGCGGATCTCGATCGTCTTCTCTGTCCCAGGAGAGAAATCACCGAGTGCCCAGACATTGTTCTCTGCTACCGCGGCTGGTAAAGCGGAGTCAACGCTATAGCCGTAAGGATACTCGGCCCGGAGCATGACATTCTTCAATATTTCGGCCGAGCTTAATTTTAGCTTTATCCTGGTGGTGAAGGTATCGCCGGAGGTAACGGATGACGGACCCTCAATGGAGATAGTCACAGGTGCGCTGCCTATGGTCACTTCATAAATCTTATCTTTATGGAAAGTGGCGTTGGAACCCCTCACCTTGTACTCGACAGAGAACTTCACCTCCTTCACCTCCCCAGTCGTGCCAATTAAGACCATGCGCACGTTCTCGGCCGCTTCGTCGCCGGCTCCTATCACTCCCAAATCCTTTTTGCTGAATGTAAGCGCTCGGCCTGTGTCCGCCGGATCACGACTGCCCGATGGGTACTGGACGGAAAAATTGGCAAGCTCGAGATCAGTGTTGTTTGAGTTCTTGATCGTAACGCCGAGCTCGAGTATCTCGCCAGCCGCCACAGTCGTCGGCCCAAGTACCGATATGTCCACGTTTTTCGAAGAGATGAAGTTCGATCCACCGAGGAAGATCACCCCTGCGACAACAATGGTCGCCACGAAGAAGAAAAGCGCGAAGGCAAAAAATTTCTTCATAAATGGATTGATCTCCGGCACTTCCCGCTCGTGGGTCAGAAGCTCGTTCAATTCCGGCGATTGCCACTTCTCGCTCACTACCGGCGTCCCGTCCGTCGGGACGCCGGTAGTTGGCGCAAGCGACGAATGTCTACCTAGAGGATCATGGTAGCGTGTCCTTGAGTAGAGAGCGCTGTCGAGCTCATCTACTTTGCTTGGTTCTTCGTTCATATTGGTGCATTATAACACTTCTAATAAGAGCTATAAACGGGAATGACTAGCATTTAAAACAAATGGCTCACCTCGAGGCCGTCGTTGATTGCCTTGATGAGCTCTTTTTTGGGCAGATCGAGATCTTCTTTCCTTAGATAACCCAGATGGTAGAGAATTTGCGAGACGAGAGTGGTTTCGTCGGATTCGATATATTTTTCCACGGCATCGAAAAGTTCCGGATGCGACGCTTCGCCGACGACAAGCTTCTCGAGCAATTCAAGCGGCTTGGATTTCTTGAGGCTTTTTATAAGTTCGGCGGAAGTCAGCCGCCAGAATTCTTTGCCCCGCACCAAGGAGACGGTCGAGAGAGAGACCGGTTCGAGCGAGCCGCGCAGTTTTGACACACTCTTCCTCACTCCAATGGCATGCGCTCTCACCAGCCCGAAGTCGCGCGTGAGTATGGAGTAAAGCCGGTCTGCTTCCTTGATTGGCCGCTCCGAGAGCACGATGCCCTTAGTCGTGTAGATGTGATAGGACATGGAAAATTTCTAATTGACCTAATTGCTCTAATTATTCTAAATAAATCCCAATGGCCAATTGGTGCTTGGTAATTTTTTTAGGTCAATTAGGTTAATTAGAATAATTAGGTTAATTCCGTATTTGTTGCACGCTCGATTTCAACCTTGTGCCTCATAAACAATTTTCGATCATTTTCAGACACGTTATATTCAGCTTTTTCTCCCGGTTTAAGGCCCTTTTCTTTCCTCCAATCTTGAACTACTCGAATTGCGTCGCGCACTTTTCCCTCCTCGATGAGCTCCGGCGTGAGTGCAGTATCGAGGCTCACGTCGCTCTCAAGAGCGTTGTTTATCTCAACGATTTTGACATTCAATTCATCTTTGATTATCTCTAGATATTCCGGATCGAGAGCATCCGTCCTAATTTCGAGCTTAGATAGGGACTGACGAACTTTGATATTTGCTTTCTGCCGAGCCTCTAGAGCAAGCGAGACTATTCTTCTAGTTTCAACCATATCTGCCAGCACTTCCCTCTCCTTGCCTAGGAGAGGGCAGGGTGAGGTCGGTATAGGCCACTCCGCCAGATGCACGCTTTCAGGATCTTTATCATTTTTCACCTTCTGATAAATCTCTTCGGCGATGAATGGCATTATGGGGGCAATAAGCTTTGAGAATTCGAGGAAAACACCTCTTAAAGTCCCAACAGCCTCTTTGTCCCCATTCCTTAACCTTTCTCGAGAACGTCTGATATACCACGTGGAGAGGTCGCCTACAAAGTCTTTCAAAGGTCTCGTGGCACGGACAGTATCATATTTATCCAGAGCTTCTGTCACATCTGTGATAAGTTGATTTAGCCTGAGAATTATCCAGCGATCTAAGACATTTTTACTTTTGCTTGAAGCTTCTGTACCTACTGCGTAAAGCTCATAGAAGTTAAAGGAATTGGCAAGAATATTTACCAGCCTGGTCTCCACTTCTTTCACCTCTTCGTCTTTAAAGAGCATGTCTTCTGCCTGCATAACCACGGAGGACATAAGATAATAGCGGAAGGCGTCTGCGCCGATGGTATCGAGAAGCACCAGAGGATCGGTGTAGTTGCCTTTCGACTTGCTCATCTTGGAGCCGTCTGCCGCCAACACATTTCCCGTTGTTACAACATTTTTGAAAGCAATATCGCCGAAGAGAATCACCGCCACGGCATGCATGTAGTAGAACCAGGTCCTAGTCTGGGCAATGTATTCGGCTACGAAATCTCCGGGGAAATGAGATTCAAAATCTTTTTTATGCTCAAAAGGATAATGGTATTCGGCAAAGGGCATTGAGGCCGCCTCTACCCAGCCGTCTATCACTTCTGGAATCCTTTTAAGCGGCCTGCCGTCCTCCGTTACCAGCTCTATCTCGTCAATGTACGGCCTGTGGAGATCAAGCTCGAAGTTATCATTGTGAGGATAAGGTATGAAGTCAAAATCATTTACTTGCGCAAGATCTAGTCTGAAATCAATTAGCGCGTTGAGCGGCCCCTGATGCGAGACAATGACGATTTTCTTGTTCTGATACTTATTTTCGATTTCAAACATGAAGTCCATGGTTCGTTTCCTCATGCTAGAAATATCTTCTCCGGGGTGCATTTCCCGCAATCGTTCATCAATTATAAAATTCTCTTGTATAAGTTCCGCCGTTTCCTTACTGCGTGGGAAAGGCGAACAGAATACCAAATCAGAATTCTCTGGTTTGCTCACCGTAACTTGTTTCTTGCCGCGCTCTGTCAAATGCACGTTGGGATCTCCTTCGAGATCGAGAACATTCCTCACGTTGTGATCCGCTTCCCCGTGCCGCATGAGAAAATATTTGTTGCCGGATTTCTTAGTTAATTTTTTCAACTCCTCAAGAGAACCGACAATATGCACCTTGCCCTCATCATCTTTCCAAATCGGCAAAGGCGAGGCCCAATAGCGATTCCTGGAGATCGTCCAGTCCGGAGCGTTTTCGACAATGTTTAAGAATCGGCCGTGCTTTAAGTGATCTGGCACCCAGTTCACCTTCTCATTGAGCTTTATCATCTTGTCCTTGACCTTCTGGATGTTGATGAACCAGGAAATGAGCGCGTTGTAGATAAGCGCCGTGCCGCAACGGTGGCAATGTGGATACGAGTGTGTATGCATCTCCCGCTTGAACATGAGGTCACGCTTCTCCAAATCTTCCTTGATGGTCTTTTCGCTTTTTTTGAAATATTGTCCGCGAATGATCTCCGGCGCGGCGGAGTTGAAGTGGCCTTTCTCGTCGAGAAGCGGCACTTGGGGCAAACCTTCCTTCAAGCCAAGTTGGTAGTCATCTTCTCCATAGAGTACTGCCGTATGCACAATGCCCGTACCATCTTCTACTGTTACAAAACCTGCTGTATATACGCGATATGCTTTCGGATCATCGGTAATTCTATAGAGTGGCTCATACTCAAGACCGGTGAGTTCTCCCCCTTTTATTTCTCGCACAATTTTATAATCATCTTTACCAAATACAGCTTCCAGTCGCGCCTTAGCTAAAACAAATCTTACTAACTCCCCAACTCCCATATCCTTCTTCTCTATTTCGACATAATCAACATCGGGATGGACTGCTAAAGCCACATTGCCGGGCAAAGTCCAAGGAGTGGTTGTCCAGGCGAGAAGCGATCTATTTTTTTCGCCTTTAACCCTGAATTCGACCGTGACTGACTCTTCAGCCACATCCTTGTAACTGTTGTCCATGGCGATCTCGGCCTTGGCAATCGGAGTTTCGCAATGCGGGCAATAGAGAAGCACTTTTTTACCTTCGTATAAAAGACCTTTTTTATCTGCCTCCTTCAATGCCCACCAAACACTTTCAATGAAAGTGTTATCCATAGTCTTATAGGCATTGTCGTATTCCACCCAGCGGCCAACTCGATCGACATATTTTTTCCACTCATGAGCATATCTAAGTACCGAGGATCGACAAGCCTCGTTGAAAGTCTTGATGCCGAATTTTCCTTCAATCTCGGTCTTATCCTTTATACCCAACTCCTTCTCGATCATGTTCTCAATCGGCAGACCGTGGCAATCCCAGCCCCAACGGCGGCGCACGTTATAGCCGCGCATTGTTTTGTAGCGGGGAATAACGTCTTTGATAACAGAGGAGAGCAGACTGCCTGCGTGCGGCAGACCAGTGGCGAAAGGCGGTCCGTCGTAGAATATATATTCCTTTTTCCCCTTCGACTGGCTCAGGGTCTTCGAGAAAATCTTGTTCTCCTGCCAGAACTTGAGGATTTCCTCCTCTTTTTTAGCTCTTTCGGACTTGTCGGCCATATTTATGGCCTAGTATAACAGAAAGCCC
>Ga0155048_113_pt4 | contig 31837 bp, 45 predicted proteins | sample RifCSPhighO2_01_FD_106016 | JGI IMG/M metagenome (GOLD analysis project Ga0155048, IMG submission 106016) | Candidatus Zambryskibacteria bacterium RIFCSPHIGHO2_01_FULL_49_18
GAGGAGTCCGACTTAATGAAGCTCGAACTCGCTATCATCGAGAACATTCAACGTGAGGATCTTAGTCCTGTTGATCGCGCTCACGCTTTTGAACGATTGGCCAAAGAATTCAACTTCACCCATCAGGAGATTGGTAAGAAGGTTGGCAAGAGTCGCGAATACGTATCGAACACCCTTCGTATTCTTATGTTGCCAGAACATATTCTTACTGCTCTCTCGGAGGGTAAGATTAGCGAGGGACACACGCGCCCACTTATGATGCTCATCGATAGGCGAGAAGAGCAGGAAACATTATTCAAGGAAATAATCTTTAAGAAATTAAATGTCCGCGAAGCAGAGAATATCGCAAGACACATCGCCGTCGAGCGCGCGAGGAAACTTGTTGATCACGAGCTTATCGATATCGAAGACAAGTTTAAGGAGAAGCTCGGTACTCGCGTAAGAATAGAAAAAAGAGAGGATGGCGGTAGATTGCTCATAGACTTTTTCAACAAAGATGATTTGCGGGCACTGCTCGACAGGATTGTCGCGGAGGAAAGTGTGGAAGCCCTGCTTCCACAGAACGTACCCGTATTAACGGACCCGCGCTACGCCGAAGGCTTCGGCGAGGCGAGTGAAGATAAGATAATGGTTGAGGACTCTCCGGTCTCTTCAGAAGACGACGAGACTCTCTACTCTGTTTCCAATTTCAGCATTTGACAATTTATTAGTGCTGTGCTACTGTTTAGATGGATTTGATATTTCAGAAAGGAGCAGATATGAAGGAGTTTTGCGGTGCTTGGTGGTGTGAAAATCCCATCAAGCAGATCCGGAAGGTCGACGGGATTGCCGTGTGTCGGCCCTGCTATCAGTATGTCTGGGAGCAGGCCAAGAAGATGGGCATACAGATGGAGACAGCCTTTCGCGTAGTCGAGCCGCCTCAGAGGAATCCTGTCCGCAAGCGAATCAGGTGCTCGCGGCCTGAGTGCGGAGTGGTGCTCACACCGAGGATGGATTCGAGTGAGTACCGCTGGCTCAATCGTTCGACGCCAGTTTGTCGGAACTGCTATCAGACCACCTGGGAGTACAAGGAGAAGCACGGTCTGAGTTCCATGCAAGAGGCGTTCGACAAGCTTTACCCGAAGGGATGGCGGCCGCCTACGCCGGAACCTGTGAAGTGCGCGATGCCGTGGTGCGCGTGCATGGTCCCACAGGAGAGTCGCCACGCTTTCAACGAGACGACCTTCGTCTGCTCCGAATGCAGGCGATACCTACATGTGTTGAGCAGGCGCTATACCCACGCCGGTCATGATTGGAAGTGGTACGCCTCGAACGCGATGCGGGGTATGGTGCCGGCGCCGGGAGCGCCGGAGCGCTGCGCGGCCAAGTGGTGCAATCGGATCGTGGGAGATTCGGGCCAGCGTGGTCCGAACGGCGAGGCAGTCTGCAACACGGATCGCCTCTACTTCTACAACTACGGGCGGCGACATGACATCACGTTCGACGATGCGTTTCGTACGGCGCCGCCGCCACGACTCCTCCACACGCGAGTGGAATAATCAAAGAGAGGTGATTGCAGGATTACAGGGCGCCGGATGCATTCCGGCGCCACTTTTTATTTCTTCTCTAATTTATGCGGATTATGATTCGGGCAATTCTTGTCGGAACAGCGATCAGGAATAGTCTTGGTTCCGACCATCATAAGAGAACCGCACATTTTGCAAATTTCACCCGTGGGCTTGGCCTTGATGGCGTATTTGCAGTCAGGATAATTCGAACATGAGTAGAAGACGCCGAAGCGGCCGCGGCGTTCGGTCATAAAACCTTTTTTACATACAGGGCATTCGATGCCGGTCGAGTCAGCCCTCTCCTGCTGTTCATCTTTCTTTACATAACGGCATTTCGGGAATCTTGAACAGGCGGTAAACATGCCGAACTTGCCTTCGCGCGTTACCAAGTTGCCCTCGCCGCATTTGGGGCAGATTTCGCCCGTATCTTTCGGTCCTTTGAGTTCTTTGCCCTCGAGTGTTCTGGCACCGGCGCATTCAGGAAATTTTTCACACGAATAGAATTTGCCTCCCTTGCCGAGTTTTATAATCATTTTACTGCCGCAGACGGGGCACCTCATATCCAAAGGAGCAGGACCTAAGTTTGTAATCTTCTCGATTTTTTCTTTCGCCTTCACATCCTTCTCGAACGGCGCATAAAAATCTTTCAGAGTTTTGAGATAAGTCCGGTCGCCGTTGGCAATTTCATCCAGCTTGTCCTCCATCTCGGCGGTGAAGGTGTCGCTGATGTATGAAGCGAAATGTTCTTCGAGAAATGTGCTCACCACTTCGCCCGTGTCGGTGGGGTGGAGAGCCTTGTTCAATTTCTCTACATAACCCCGGTCTTCGAGAGTCTTCATAATTGAGGCATAAGTTGAAGGCCTGCCAATACCGCGCTTCTCGAGTTCTTTGATGAGTCCTGCCTCCGAGTATCTTGGCAATGGCTCGGTTTGCTTCTCTTCCGAACGCATGTCTTTCAGATTGAGTTTTTCTCCGATTTCAAACTTTGGCAACACCACATCTTCGGAGGCCGACGCTGGATCAGCTTTGAGCCAACCGTCGAATAGAATTCTGGAGCCATTTAACCAGAAATCTGGAAATACAAAGGTGTCACCTTTGTATGATGACAAAGGTGTCACCTTTGTATTTAGGTTTGCCACTACCTTCGTTCTCATGATTTCCGCGTTCTTCATCTGGCTTGCGACCGTTCTTTGCCAGATTAATTTGTAAAGTTTGTGCTGTTCGTCCGTATGGCCGGCTTCCTCGACCGCTACATGCGAAGGGCGGATAGCCTCATGCGCTTCCTGCGCATTCTTAGATTTCTTGGCGAATGCATGAGATTCGAAATAATTTTCACCGAATTTCTTTTTTACTACGTCCTGGATCTGTGTCTTGGCGTTGGCAGAAAGATTGGTTGAATCGGTGCGCATGTAAGTAATGTGTCCAGATTCGTAGAGCCTCTGGGCTACAGACATAGTGCGGGAGGGCGACCAGCCGAGGCGCGAGCTTGCCGTCTGCTGGAGAGTGGAAGTAATGAAGGGTGCGCGAGGGGCTCGGGCGACTCTCGTCTCTTTGATGTCGTCAACCTGCCAGGTTGACGACTGGCCAAGCTCGAGAATTCTCTCGACCTCCTTCTTATCTCTCGGTTCGACGGAGCATTCGAATGCCAAGGTCGGACCTTCAGGATCTTTAAGGTCCGACCTTAGATTCGCCCAAATTTTCCAAAACGTTTCCGGCTTAAAGGCGCGGATCTCGCGCTCGCGTTCCATGATGATACGAAGGGCAGGGGACTGCACGCGGCCGGCCGAGAGACCGTAGCGCACCTTCCTCCAGATGAGGCCCGAGAGATCGTAGCCGACGAGACGATCCAAGACTCTCCTCGCTTCCTGCGCTTCCTTCAAATTCATATCAATCTCTCTCGGATGTTCCAGCGCCTCTTTGACCGCCTCTTCCGTAATTTCATGGAATACGATTCTTTTGGGATTTGGAAATTGGGATTTGAGATTTCCCAAGCCGACGGCTTGGGCCACGTGCCACGCAATCGCTTCTCCCTCGCGATCGGGGTCGGTTGCCAGTATCACCTCATCGGCTTTCTTTGCGAGAGATTTTATTTCCGAGATTATCTTCTCTTTGCCCTTCGATATTTCATAATGCGGCACGAAGCCAGCCTCGATGTCGATGGCGGCTTTGTTTGATTTTGGCAAATCGCGCACGTGGCCGACTGACGCAAGCACGCGGAAATCCTTGCCCAAATATTTTTCTATAGTCTTCGCTTTCGACGGAGACTCTACGATTAATAACTTCATTAAAATGTTTTTCGGACCTCGCCGAATTCTTCAGCAATGAGTCCTTTGATCTCAAGGAGGGATAATATAGCAGAAGCCAGCCCCGTGTCCAATTTGCTCTTCCTTATAAGCTCATCGCGAGAGCAAGGGGATTTGAGAATTTCGATAAAAACTTTTTCCTCGCTTGTGAGGTTTTCTACATCCGCAAGTGTTGGGTGCTCGTCTTTCCTCTTCAAATCCAGAAGCTCGAGTACGTCATTGTGGTCGCGCACGAGCGCCGCGCCGAGGCGCAAGAGCATGTGCGGACCTTCTGAAGTGGGTGAGTGTATGGGCCCCGGCACGGCGCCGACATCGCGATTGTATTCTGTCGCGAGACGCGAGGTAATGAGTGTGCCGGATCTCATTGTCGCCTCTATCACGAGTGTTGCGTGGCACATGCCGGCCATGATGCGATTCCGGCGCGGGAAGGCCCATACGCCCGCTGGCATAAGATCATCGTACTCCGAAAGCAAGCCGCCGCCAGCGGCCACAATCTCGTCCGCAAGTCCCGCATGCGAGCGAGGGTGGATCACTCTGCGGTCAATGCCGGAGCCCGGCAGAGCGATAGTTTGCAAGTCGTGTCGCAGAGCCGCTCGGTGGGCGAGCGAATCAATACCCAAAGCTAAGCCGGAAACAATAGTGACAGGAGAACCAGAGAGTCCTGCGATAATCGCCTCACACATCTCTCTGCCGTAAGCGGAATATTTGCGCGTGCCGACGATAGCCAGAAGTTTGTTGCCGGCAAGAGGCAGAGCGCCTTCACAGCGAAGCTGTTTAGGCGGCTCAGGGATCTCTCGCAGGAGTTCTGGATACTCCTCTGGTTTGAGTGCTCTAATCATCAGTATGTATTATACTATTTACTGTCTACTATTTACTTTCATGCTGGACATCAAATTCATTAGAGAGAATAAGGAAGCGGTAAAAGAGGCCGCCAAGAAGAAGCATATAGACTTCGACGTCGAGAAGCTTATGGAAGTCGATGATCTGCGCCGCCGAATTCTCTCGAGAGTCGAGATGAAGCGTGCCGAACAGAATGTGGCCAATAATCAAATCGTCAACGTCACTTCCGAAGAGCGTGAGCAGATTCTTGAAAAGATGAAAGCGCTCAAGACCGAGCTCGAACGCGACGAAGAAGATTTGAAGGCTGTGATGAAAGATTGGCAGCTTCTCATGCTCCAAGTGCCGAACATTCCGGACGGTTCGGTACCGGCGGGTGAAGGTGAAGAGGACAATGTCGTAAGAAAGACATGGGGAGAGAAGCCTAAATTTGATTTCGAGCCCAAGGATCACATGGAGCTCATGACAGCGCTTAATATGGTTGATTTTGAGAGAGGTACTAAAGCACACGGCTTCAGAGGTTATTTTCTAAAAAATTCCGGCGCCATGCTCTCTTGGGCGATTTGGAATTACGCCAGAGACTTCTTCTTGCGCAAAGGTTTTGATCTCTTTATTCCGCCCGTGATTCTTCGCAAACAGCATTTCTACGGCACAGGTCACTTGCCGGGTGACGCGGAAGATATATATCAGACGCAGGATGGTGACTACCTTGCCGGAACGGCGGAAGTGCCGATGATGGCTTACCATGCAGAAGAAGTGCTAGAAAAAAAGGACTTGCCGAAAAGATATCTGGCATTCTCTCCTTGTTACCGTCGGGAAGCTGGGAGTTATTCTAAGGATGTGAAAGGTCTTATTCGTGTGCATGAATTCTTCAAGCTCGAACAGCTCATACTATGCGAGGCCAATCATGAACAGTCGGTAAAATATCATGAGGAGCTCAACCGAAATACCGAAGAATTTATTGAATCGCTGGGCATCCCGTATCAACAGCTTGAAATTTGCACTGGTGATCTAAAAACAGCCCATGTGAAGTCGTATGACACGGAACTCTGGGTACCGAAGGAGGGTAAGTACAGAGAGATCGGCAGCGCCTCTTATTACCATGATTTCCAGACCAGAAGATTCAATACACGTTACCGTGACGACGACGGCATTCTCAAATATACGCACTCTCTGAATGCGACCGCCATTCCCACACCGCGCATACTCGTCTCTCTCGTGGAAAATTTCCAAACCGCCGACGGTTCCGTCAAAATCCCGGAAATATTGACCCCATACATGAATGGATTAGGAAAAATAAAGAAGGTCTAAGATGAAAATTGTTTCCACCGGAGCAACGCTTTTTTCTGAACAGCATTACTGGAAGAGGAAGGAAGAACGGAAGAAGAAGTTGATTCTATGGACAACTATTGCCGTTCTGATTATCGCTGGTCTGATCATCATCGCCCGGTTGCCAAAATTTCTAATTACTGAAGTTGGTGTCGAAGGCGCCAGAGTAATCACCGCCGATGAGATAGAGAGAAACGTGCTTGAAACTCTCTCGGGCAAATATTTCTGGCTTTTACCCAGAGCAAATGCCGCCATTTATCCAAGACGCAAGGTGAGGGAGAATTTGATGAAAGAGTTTCCTCGCATAATTTCCGCGGAGCTTTCGCTCGAGAGTTCAAGAATTCTTTCAATAAATGTCGTCGAACGCGAACCATTTGCATTGTATTGTCCTCCCCTGATAAGGGGAGGTGAGGAGGGGTTAGAATGTTTCTTCTTGGATAAGAACGGCTTCATCTTCGACGAGGCGCCGGCTTTCTCCGGAACCGTTTATTTCATTTATTCAAGAACGCCGGAGATCATAGAGCCGAAAGGGCGAGAATTCCTGCCGTTGGAGGAATTCTCGCCCTTGGCCGAATTCATCAATGGTATTTCCAAACTCGGCTTCGAACCAGTTTCTGCAGATGTTGGAGAAAGGGATGTTGCAGTTTCGATGCAGAATGAATCGCGCATCCTCTTCGACCGCACGACTGATCTTACTTCGATTTTCTCTGACCTCGAAGTATTTTTAGAGAATCCTTCGGTCGAGAGAAGCAAGTTGAAAGAGATTGACCTAAGAGTGGAGAATAAAATATTTTGGAAAATTTTTGGCAACAATTGAAGGCCCACTTGTCCCGAGCTGGTCGAGGGATATTTGTCCTGGCACCCATGGCTGATGTCACCGATGCCGCATTCCGCGCGATTATTGCCAAGTACGGTAAACCCGATGTCATGTTTACAGAGTTCGTCTCTGCCGACGGTCTGGCTCTGGCGCCAGAAGAGGGAAGGGCAAAGCTTCTAATGGATTTGAAATATTCTGAAGCCGAGCGGCCGATTGTGGCGCAATTCTTCACTTCTTCTCCCGAGCATATGCGGAAGGCGGCGGAGCTTGCCCGCGAACTCAAGTTCGACGGCATAGATATCAACATGGGCTGCCCGGTGAAAAAGATTATTAATCAGCAATCATGTTCCGCCCTAATCAAGACGCCGGAGCTGGCCAGAGAGATAATTTATGCGGCCAAAGAAGGTTCGGGCAATCTGCCTGTTTCGATCAAAACAAGAATCGGTTTCAATAAAAACGAATTGGAAACATGGATTCCAAATATTTTGTCGACCAAGCCGGCAGTACTCATAGTTCATCTACGCACTGCCAAAGAGATGTCCAAGGTGCCCGCGCACTTGGAATACATGAATCGCATTGTTAAGATGCGCAATGAGGTGAGCCCCGAGACTGTCATTATCGGAAATGGGGACGTAATAAATTTGGTGGATGCGAAGAAGAAAGTAGAGGAAACTGGCTGTGATGGCGTGATGCTCGGACGGGCGATATTCGGCAATCCGTGGCTTTTCTCGACCTCACCCAACCCTCTCCTAGATCTAGGAGAGGGCAGACACGTAGTGCCGGTGAGGTCTGTGAATGAACGATTAACGACTTTAATCGAACACGCCAAACTTTTCGAAGAGATTTTTAAAAATGTGAAGAGTTTTGCCATTATGAAAAAGCATTTCAAAGCGTATGTGAAGGATTTCCCCGGTGCGGTGGAACTGCGAGCTAAACTCATGGAGGCGGAAAACGCGGCTCAAGTCGAAGTAAGTATTGTTGACACCCTGCGTCAATTATGCTAGGAAAAGGCCAGATTAGGCCAATTTTTGTCCTTTCTGTATTCAGCAGGATTGAGGTGAGACATGACCCGTCGTTTCGTTCCATTCGTTCTCGTGGTCCTTGTTTCCGTGTTCGTAGCTGGTTGCGAGCGGAAGACTCGCGTTGATCAGTCGGTGACGATCTTGTCGCCGACAGCGCCAACGGCAAGTCCGCCGAATGTGACGGGAGTCTCGGTTTCAACACCGGCTTTGACTGTCACTCTCAACAACTGTCCTACCACAATCGTCTTCACGGCGACTGTGTACGGCACCGACGTTACCCAGACGGTGACGTGGGAGAAGGTCGGAGGAGGCGAATTCCAATCCTCCGGCACGTCAGCGGTGCTCGAAATCAATACCGCCGGCAGCTACATTGTGACCGCTCGCTCCACACAGAACGCTGATGTGAGCGGGTCGGTGACAGTCACAGCACTTGGGAACTGCGGCGTGAGCCCGTCCCCACCCTCTCCGATTCCTCCGGTACCCGTGGTTTCGCTCACAGCGGATCCGACGAGTATCCAGGTGGGGCAGTCCAGCGTTCTCAACTGGACAAGCCAAAATGCCAACTCGTGTACGCGCTCGGGAGGTTGGAGTGGCGCGAGCTCGCTGTCAGGGAATCTTACGGTGTCGCCGAGCCAGACTACCAGCTACACCGTCAGCTGCACGGGCCCCGGGGGACAAGCGACAGCGGCAACGACCATCACAGTCTTTGCCGCTCCACCACCTCCACCTTCACCGCCACCGCCTCCGGCGGCAACTTGTCCAGTTACGGCGAATCCGATGAGTATCCCGCAAGGGGGTACCACGACCTTGTCGTGGTCATCGGCAAACGCCACGTCGATTACGGCGTCCGGTGGCTGGTCGGGAAGTCTGGCGCTTTCGGGAAGCCGAAGCGTCGTCCTCTCGGGGACCACCACCTTCACAATCAACTGCAACGGGCCGGGAGGTCCAGGGCAGTCGAGCGTGACGGTGACAGTCACGGCGCCGGCGTGTCCGACGTCGATCGATTACTCGCCGAAGGGCGGGACGATCGCAGCCAATCAGAATCGGGCTCTCAAAGTTGACAACTGGCCCTCAAGCCAGTGCATGCCGTTCTGGTATCTCGATCGACCGTCCCTTGCCCAAATCACGGGGGCCGACACAGTAATCGTGATTGACGGCAGGACGTACTACGCCGGGGTCAATGCAGTACTCCGCGGAGTCTATCCCGGAGGTCCGGTCAGCGTCTGTGTACAGACATCCATTGTTACGCCGGAAGTCAAACGGTGTTACAACTGGACAGTCACAGCTGCATCTGCTGACTTCGTTGAAACAGGCGATTCGTTGCTACCCGGACTTCGGCTGAACATTCCGGGCGTGAGTCAGACGTATACGCCTAAGAAGAAGTAACCCGGCTTCGGCCGGAGTTCGAGCTCCTCACTCGCATCGCGCGGGTGAGGGGCTTTTTCAATAATGCTATAATCGGCTCATGAAAAAAGGGGAGAAATCTAGAGGCGTGCTTTATCGCAAATACCGCCCGCAGGAGTTTAAGGATGTCATCGGCCAGGAGCATGTGGTCAAGGTCTTGGAGGGCGCGATACGGCTCGGTAATATTTCGCATGCCTACATCTTCTCGGGCTCTCGCGGCACCGGCAAAACTTCCATGGCAAGAATTCTCGCTCGAGAAATTGGCACATCGGCTAATGATCTGGTCGAGATGGACGCGGCAAGTAACCGCGGCATCGACGATGTGCGCGAGATCAGAGAGTCTGTCAATTCTCTGCCGTTCGAGAGCAAGTATAAAGTCTATATTATCGACGAGGTGCACATGCTTACGCGCGACGCCTGGAACGCATTTCTAAAAACTCTTGAAGAACCGCCGAGCCACGTCATCTTCATCATGGCGACAACCGAGCTCGAGAAGGTGCCGGAGACTGTCGTTTCGCGTTGCCAGACATTTACTTTCAAGCGGCCGAATCAAAGTATACTCAAAGATTTTGCGCTCTCCATAGCCAAGCGTGAGGGAGCAACACTCGAGCCGGCAGCCGCGGAGCTTGTGGCGCTCTTAGGCGACGGCTCATTCCGCGATGCGCACGGCATACTTGAGAAAGTTCTTTCTTCAACCAAAGATAAAAAGATAACAAGGGTGGAAGTGGAAGCTGTGACGGGGGCGCCAAAGGCCGAGCTCGTAAGAAACATTTTAGAAGCGGTGGTGGAGAAAGATTTAGAAAAAGGTTTGAAGGCGGTGGGGCAGGCAAGCGAGGCGAACAACGATATGAAATTGTTCGCGAAACTTATTCTCGAGCGCTTGCGATTCCTCTTCCTCATCCGGCTCAAAGCGGGGATGGACGAATATATAGAAAGCCAGATTGCCGAAGACGATTTTAAATTCCTGAAAGAGTTGGCGGGGAAAGCCGGGCAAGACCTCACAGCCGAAACTCTTTTGAAATTCATCGAGGCCTACGAATCTTCCGGCCGCACCTCGATCCCGGAACTCGCGCTCGAACTCGCTCTCACCGACACCATCAAACCAGTACCCCCGTCTTTATTCTCAAGTTCTTAAGAACACCAGCATAGATAGAGTCAGAAATTGCCATGATACAATATTCGTATGAAAATCATTTTGATTGTAACTGATTCAAAAGGGAAAAATCTGGTTTTCGTATCCGACAAGCTCGAAGTTTTTTCTCTAGATGAGGCAGTTCGATTGACAAAAGAGGGAAAGATAGATGGCGTACATGTAGTTAAAAGATCTTCTAGTGCGTATCTCCGTACGAATCGTAAAGTCTCTAAGCAACAGGAGTTAGAAAGTCTCTCCATATCATCCTCTCGACTATTTTCTTCAATAAATAATTTAAGTTCTAAATTATTTGAACCACTCACTAATTACCTAGTTTATTATCAAGATAAAATTAGTAGTCTAGATAAGATCATCAGAATAGGCGGCTGGAGGATGGTAACTAAAAATAAAGCCAGAGAAAAGTTACAGTCGCACAAAGAATTAATATTTGAAGCCGCTAAACATTATAATATAGACCCATATCTTCTCGGAGCAATAATAATTGACGAAATTGCCAGACTAGCTCCCTTTGAGGATGCAATCGAACTACTGGTTGCTCAGCATGTAGGCAGGAACACTTCACTAGGCATTGCTCAAATCAAGATTAATACTGCAAGAGACCTGATAGAAACAAGGTACTATGATTTTAAGGAGGTTGATTCTTTAGCCAATCATATTGCTCAACCGAAACACAACGTCTTCCTCGCAGCTGCAAGGATTCGTTCTATTATAGATAGGTGGGGTAAGGTTATCGATATAAGTAATAGACCAGAAATAATAGCCACATTGTACTCACTTGAAGACAGTAAGAAGCCACCTCACTCTGATCCGCAACCAAATGAGCGAGGGAATCAAATAGTGGGTGAATTTTACCAGTTAAGCAAGTCATTTCTCAACTGACATGAAGGAAATTAAAGGTATTGTACTTTGTTTTTACATATTGTTTGCCGTTGTTGTGCTTCTTAATATATTTGATTACTATTCAGAATTATAAAATTTATGAAAAACAAACAATCTATTCTCAAGTTCTTGAGAACACCAGCATAGATATGAAAACAAGGCAGTTAGAAAGAATAGTAAGAGGATTCTCGAATCACAGGAGGATTGAAATTATAGAACTACTGTCCAAACAGCCGGAGCTTTCTGTCGCAGAAATTTGCGATAAACTTAAAATTAATTACAAGACAGGGGCTGAACATGTGAGGAGGCTGGCTATCGCCGGAATGATAATGAAAAGGAACGACAACAACAGCGTCCGCCACGCCCTGACGAAAGAGGGGAGAGCCGCCCTAAATTTCCTAAAAACGCTTTAAATTTATCCTCAATCCTTGTGCTTAAGTTCTTAAGAACACCAGCATAGACCTTGTCTTTCTGGATAAATCTTGATTATTTTGGTAAATTTAGGCCGAATTGCGGGATCGTCTAATGGTAGGACATCGCCCTTTGGAGGCGAGTATGAACGTTCGAATCGTTCTCCCGCAGCAAATCAAAATGGTGTTAGAATATAGGCATGGCCAAAGCGGTTTTTGTCACGCGGAAAATTCCTGAGAAGGGGCTCCAGATGCTCCGGGACAAAGGATATTTCATAGAAGTAAATCAGGCCGAATCCATACCGACACAAGAAGAGCTCATCGCGGCTCTGAAGAAACAACCCTACGACGCGGTGCTCTCACTTCTTACCGATAAAATTGACGCAAAAGTATTTGATGCCGCTCCGAGCGTTTTGCTCTACGCCAACTACGCCACTGGCTACGACAATATCGATATTGCGGAAGCATCCAAGCGAGGCATCAAGGTTGCCAACGCTCCGGCTGATCTTACATCGGAAGCAGTGGCGGAACACACACTGGCTCTAATGCTTGCTCTCGCCGCCAGAGTGGTTGATGCGGACGAGTTTGTGAGGAAAGGGCTCTATCGCGGCTGGGAGCCGATGAACTTCATTGGCATGGATGTACTGGGCAAAACGCTCGGTATTGTGGGCGCGGGCAGGATCGGCGGCCAAGTGGGCAAATATGCTAAGGGTCTTGGTATGAAAATTATTTACACGGATGTCGCGAAGAATGAGAAGTTTGAAGCCGAATGCCAAGCCACATACATCGGCACCCTCGAAGAGCTTCTGGGTGAGTCGGATATCGTCACTCTCCACGTGCCGCTCCTAGAATCCACGATGCATCTTATAAACGAGGAGAAGCTTAAGCTCATGAAGCCGACAAGCTTCCTCATCAACACCTCCCGCGGACCGGTGATCGAGGAAGCGGCGCTTGAAGCGGCGCTCACAGCGAAGACTATTGCGGGCGCGGCTCTCGACGTCTTCGAATTCGAACCTCATATTTCGCCGGAATTGGTCAAAATGGAGAACGTCATTTTGACTCCGCACATCGCCTCCGCCTCGATTGAAGCGAGAGAGCAGATGGCCGAGCTCGTGGCCGAGAACATTATCGATTTCCTCGAAGACCGTGAACCGAGAAATTTAATCAAACCGTAATGGTTGGCAAACTGATACTGGCAAGACACCACGAATCGGAGTGGAACAAGGAGGGTAAATGGACCGGCCTGCGGGACCGCCATCTCGACCAATACGGTTTCAAGAAATCCGAAGACATGGGCCTTCTCATCAATGACATTACCGTGGACCAGGCTTTCGCCTCGATGCTTGTGCGCTCCATCGAGACACTCTCGTGCATGCTAAATGTCTGTAACCGATTCGAAGTACCTACGGAGCATTCAGCGGCATTAAACGAGCGCGACTACGGCGATTATACTGGTAAGAACAAATGGGAGATGGAGAAATTGCTTGGAGAGAAAAGATTCGAGGAGGTCCGCCGTGGCTGGGATGTGTCGGTGCCCGGAGGCGAGACATTAAAACAGGTTTATCAACGAGCCGTTCCGTATTTCCTCGAGCATATTCTGCCGGAAGTAAATGAGGGAAAAAATGTTTTAGTCGTCGCGCACGGCAATTCTCTGAGAGCGATTATCAAGTATATCGAAAATATTTCTGATAATGACATAGCGGGCGTGGAAATGCCTTTCGGTGCGGTTGTCATCTACGACCTCGACGGGGAAGGACGCATGATCAATAAAGAAGTGAGGCAGACGGAGTCTCAAGTGCCGGCATAAAACATGGCATCGAAAGCGCAAATTATCGTAACAATCGGTCCATCTTCCGAAGACCCATCGGTTCTCGCCGCCATGCTCTCGTGCCAGATGGACGCAGTGAGATTCAACTTCGCTTGGTCTGATTTCGGCGAGCGCGAGCGCCAGCTCCTAATCATCCGGGAACTCGAAAAGCGTGTCGGCAAGAAGATTCCTGTCATTCAGGACTTGCCCGGACCGAGGAGAGAATCCGTGACAGGTCATAGTTATGATCCTGCCGAAGCGGACAGCTTGTCTCTCCAAGACAAAGAATCCATTGCTTTCGGTGCCAAACACGCGATCGATTGGATCGCACTCTCATTCGTTGGTTCGGCCGAAGAGATAGAAGCAGCGAGAAGGGAAGTCAAGGAGCGCTCCGGCAGGCAGAAAATAATGGCCAAGATCGAGCGCCAAGCGGCACTAGGCAATCTCGATGCCATCATAGCTGCCGCGGATGGGATCATGGTGGCACGCGGCGACCTGGGCTCCGAGGTGCCGGCAGAAAAAATTCCTTTTATCCAGGCCGAGATTATCAAAAAGTCGAAGGCGGCGAGGAAGCCGGTTGTTGTAGCGACCGAAATGCTTCTCTCAATGACGAAGAGCGTCAGGCCGACGCGCGCCGAGGTTACCGATATCGCTAACGCCATACTTCAAGGCGCCGACGCACTCATGCTCTCGGAAGAGACTTCGATTGGGGAACATCCGGTTCAGGCGGTCTCGGCGATGGAGAAAATTGTGGCGGAGGCCGAACGCCACATGGCTGGGCAAAGCGTTTTTAATCCACTTTGATATGGCGAGGATATTGAAGCTCTCGGCTAGAGAAATTATCGATTCGAGAAGTAACCCCACAATCGAAGCGGAATGCGTTTTAGAAAGTGGCATTCTCGGTATTGCCTCTGTGCCATCAGGTATCAGCACAGGCTCCCGGGAAGCCTTCGCGACCAAAGATATTTCTAGGGCTATCAGGAACGTAGAAAGTGAGATTCTTAAACGTTTGAGAGACAGGGAACTCGATCAAGAAGATTTGGATTTTATTCTCATAAAGCTTGATGGTACGAAGAATAAATCGCGGTTCGGAGCAAACACCATTCTTGCCGTCTCACTCGCTTTCGCCCGCGCTTCGGCCGCCGAGAAGAAGATTGAACTTTTTCAATATTTAGGGAAACTCTCGAATAATAAGGAATTTAAATTGCCAGAACCATTCTTCAATATCATAGAAGGTGGCAAACATTCGGAGAGCGGACTTGAGATTCAGGAATTCATGATCAATCCGAGAGGAATCAAACTTTTCCGCGAGAAGGTCCGCGCCGCGCAAGAAGTGGTGAAGGCGCTCAAAGTTCTTCTTATTGGACGAGGCGAGAGCAAGGAGCAGGGTGATGAAGGCGGTTTCGCGCCGAAACTCGGCAGTAATGAAGAAGCGATCAAGCTTGTCGACGAGGCTGTCAAAATGGCGCGATACACTTCAGGTGAAATAAAAATCGGTCTCGATGCGGCGGCGACGACATTTTTCAAAAACGGTTTCTATGAACTCAATATAGACGGAGAGAGAAAAAAGCTTAACCGCGAGGGGCTCATAATGTGGTACGAGAAATTGGTTAACGACCATGCCATCATCTCCATAGAAGACGGTTTCGCCGAAGAGGATTGGGGAGGGTTCTCACATATGTCGGCATCTCTGGGTGGAAAAATAATGGTTGTCGGTGACGACATTACTGTCACGAACAAACATCTTATCGAGGACGCAGCAAGAAGGCGGGCGATAAATGCGGTTATCATAAAGCCGAATCAAATCGGTACGCTTACGGAGACGCTTGAAGCCATAAAGACAGCGAAGAAGTACGACATTGTCCCGTTTGTTTCTCACCGTGCGGGAGAGACAATGGATACATTCATCGCCGATCTCTCGGTGGGTTGCGGTTGTCCTTACATCAAATCCGGCGCGCCCACTATGCCGGAGAGAATGGCAAAATACAATCGCCTGATTGAAATAGAAGATTTACTCAACAAAAAGGGTGTCAACCTGCCAGGTTGACACCCTTCATCGCGTTCTACCAGTCGAGATCCGGATCACAAAGATCGACCGGGCCGATTTCCTGTAAGTAAGGCACAACCTCACTTACAGCCGTGCGGTTGAAGAGGCGCATGTCCTTCATTGACTCCGACGCGAGCATTATCGCGTCACTGTCATTCATGAGTGCCAGGAGAAGGAACGGATCTCCCAGATTGAGGAGCCGCAGGAATTCAAGAATCGACTCCATGGTCACCGTAACGTTTTGCTGGGTGACGTGCGGGTAGATCTCAAGCATCAGATCCCGGATTCGAGAGAACTTTCGTCCCAGTTCCGATTGTTCGAAGCATACTTTGCCGAGTTCGGCCGACTCGATGACCATGCCGGCGATTGCCGTGGTTGTTCTCTCGCGCTGGTCTCCGCCAAACTCGTTGACCAGAGTTACGAGTTCAGCAGGAAGCGGATACCTCATCCTTCCGCCGATGTCGTTGATGTCGGCGAAGAGGTATCCCGCCTTGTCCATGTAGCGGAGAATCCAGGCCTCTGCGGGCATGCCGTCCTTTGCAGTGTTGCCGCTGTGACGGTACATGCACTCGAGAGTTTCGTGACAGAGATTGAGCCCCCGTCCGCGCCGTTCGATTTTCTGCGCGACGATAACTCCCATCGCTTCGTGGCAGAATTCCGGCTGGCCCATCGCCTTGGCCATCCAAGATTCGCCTTGGTGGCCGAAAGGCACGTGCCCGATGTCGTGTCCCCAGGCAGCGGCACGGACCAGGTCGGTATTGAGGCCGAGCATCTCGGAAGCCACGACAGAAATCGCGACCACCTCGCCCACGTGTGAATCACGCGTGCGTACGAGCGAATTTTCCGGCCGGGTAAAGACTTGTGTCTTTCTCGCCATTGTTCGCCGTGTCTTGCTTGAAAGAATCTTGGCTTCATCGCTTACGAATGGATTCTCAAGCGGAAGCGGGTCCTCGTCCTCGGCGTAGCGTCTTCGACCCATCTTAGTACGAAGATGAGAAAGGCATCCCCGCAGGGAATCAGCCTTATCCCAAATGGCTTTAATGTTCACTTGACCCTCCCAATCAGATCAGTTCTGCCACCAGTCTGCTACAATAATTGACATGAAGCAAATCCTCATTATCGGCGGGGGAGATACATTCGCGACGCAGGAGGAATATCTCAATTTTCTCCAGAATTATAAAATTGACATCGAAAGATGGAAAAGCGGCGTAGATGACTGGAAGCCGTGGTTGAGGGGGAAGCTGGCCGGAGAATACGAGGTTATCATTCCCGTAATGCCGAATAAGTTCAACGCCCGGTTTGAAGAATGGAAAATCTGGTTTGAGAAATTCATCCCTTTCTTAAAAGATGGTGTGGTTTTTATAGGGCATTCTTTAGGTGCGTCATTTATCGCGAAGTATCTATCTGAAAATAAGTTTCCGAAGAAAGTCCGGGCTGTAATGCTCGTCGCTGGAGTGTATGACAAAGACAGCGAGGGATATTCTCTCTTGAGCTTTGCTCTGCCCGAGAAGCTCGATCTCCAAAATGAAAACACTATGATATATCATAGTAAAGATGACTCGGTTGTGCCGTTTTCCGCGCTGGAGAATTTCTCTAGAGCATTACCACAGGCCAAGACAAGAGTTTTTGAAGACCGCGGGCATCTCAACATGCCCGAATTCCCGGAACTTCTGGAGGATATCAAAAGCCTCTCCTAACAACATCCTTAAATACTTGAGAATGTAAGGATATTGTTTATAATGAAATCATAACGACGGCAAAACTTAAATCATTGAAGCAGATGGAGAGGCATCTCAAGGGGATCTCTAATCATTACCGAATTGGCATTTTGCTTTATCTCGATGATTACGACAAAGCGGCGCTTGATGATATTGTCAGGGCCACGGGTGCCAATGAGAAAACCATAGGAGAGCATACCCGCCGCTTGTATGTATCGGGATTAATCAATAAAAAATATCGCGGCAAATTTGTGGAGCATACTCTGTCTCCATACGGTAAGCTGTTTGTCGAGTTTCTTAAATTATTTCAACGCATCAAATAACATCCTTACATACTTGAGAATCTAAGGATGTTATTGAGAAGAAATTGAGGTAAAATAAAAAACAAATGGATATAAAACCGAAAATTCGGGAAGTGCTGGAGAAGGGGCATCTTATGAGTCTGGGTACAATAGACGATGGCGGAGTGTGGGTGTCGGATGTGATTTATGTCTATGACGACGACTTCAATATCTACTGGATGTCGGACCCGGATGTGAGGCATTCGAAAGCAATTTTGAAAAATTCGCAAGCTGCTGGAAGCATTACCATAAGCAACAAGAGCAAAGAATCAAATTTAGGCATTCAATTCGCGGGTAAGGTTGAACAGTTGGAGGGAGTACAATTCAATTTGTCAACAAAGCATTTCTCGAAAAGAGGTCATCCGATGCCAAGCATGTCTGAAGTGGTAAATTTTCTCAGTGAAGATCGCTGGTACAAACTTACTCCGGCGAGAATAGATCTTATCGATGAAGAGCATTTCGGATTCGATAAAAAGAGCATAGATTTATGAGAAAAAACAAAACAGATGATTACACCACGTCGCGGCAGTAAGTACAGCCGAGTTTCTCCGTTTAAATAGCTTGCAATTGCATGTAAGGTTCCATTATTAGCTTACAAGCTAACACGCTAATCTATGGCACAAGAAGACAACAAGGGCGGAAGGGGATTCGCCGGTATGGACCCGGAGAAGCAGAGGGAAATTGCTTCCAAGGGCGGCAAAGCCGCTCACGAGAGCGGCAATGCCAACGAATTTACTCCCGAGGAGGCTCGTGAAGCCGGCCGCAAGGGCGGCATGGCCTCCGGTGGGAACCGCGGCGAGAGGTAGCTGTCGCGCTTGCGCGAAAAAAAGTTACCCCTATAATTTAGCGGTGAAAAAAATTTCTACCGCGACAATTGAACAAAAAAATCTTTTCGAAGATTTTTTTGTTGTGAATTCTGAACGCACCGTCGAATGGCTCGGCGGAGTGAATTTCGACAACCTTCAAACCGTTTTAAACAAAATAAAAAAACTAGTCGAGGAAGATCCTGCCGAAGAAATTTATCTCGTCGTCAATTCCTACGGCGGGCCGACAGGTGTTGGTATGAGTTTCTACGATGCGGTAGAGAGTTGGCTCCGCCCGAATCTTACGACCGTTGGTTCCGGCGATGTGGACTCTTCTGGCATCATCGTTTTTCTCGCCGGAGAGAAGAGGTATCTTACGAAGAATACGACTCTCCTCTTCCACCTCGCTGGGCGCACCTTCAGCACGGAGAAGAGGTTCTCCACCGCCGACCTGGAAAATATTCTCAAAGAAGACAAGCTCAAGGACTATCAATACGCCTGCGTTGTTTCGGACAGAACCAACGGGCGTTACTCTCCGGAAGAAGTGCTGAATTTGATGAAAAATAATACCGTTCTTACTGCCCTTGAAGCCGTCCAGATGGGCCTTGCTCATAAAGTATTGTAGTAGTATCTTGTAGGCTAGAAAGTACACCCTAACCAAGGAGTCCGCCATGACGATGGTGACAAGAGAAAGGCCCATCGTCCTCTTGGTGGATGACGATAAGGCTTTTCGGGAAGCTGTCTCGGAGATTTTCAGTACGCTCAAGTATAAGGTTGACGTTGCTTCAACCTTCGACGGAGCGATCAGGACGATCCACAACCATCCTTTGGCGCCGATGGTGGCGTTTATCGACATCCACTTGAAGGGTGTCAATAGTGGCCTGGATCTTCTGGACTATATCCGGCATACAGCCAAGCATCGAGTGATGGCTTATGCTTGTACTGGAGACGATAGCATCACAGTGCATCGAGAGGCCCTGCGAGCAGGGGCTATCCGCCTTTTCGTCAAGAGTAAGGACCCGCTGGAACTTCTGCCGATATATGTTGAATGTTCGCAAGCTTTCGAGGTGGCTAATGAAGCGGGGAAGGACCTTCTCACCGGACTGGACAATTATCAAGGGTTCCGAAGGTCAGTCCTCGGACTCTTGAAACTGGCCAAGAAGAGGGGCAGGCCGGAAGTTTTCTCGCTTTTGTCGATTGATGTCGATCGCTTCAAGATCATCAACGACACTCAAGGACATCTTCTTGGAGACAGAGTGCTTCAAGAGATTGCCCGCACTTTGAGGCAGCATGTCCGTCCGGCTGACCACCTTTGCAGGAAGTCTGGAGACGAATTTCTGATTCTGCTTCCAGACTTCAATCAGGAAGCTGCGATCGAGTTCGGTAACCGACTCCAAGCCGAAGTTGGGAAGGTTCACGTGACCAAGGACGAATGGTTGAGGGTTCTCTTCAGCATTTCCTTTGGCGTCTCCGAGATTCGCCACACAGAGATCGAAGAGACGGAGGAAGATGTATTGCCGGAAGAGAGCCTCGATCAGCTCCTCGAGCTCGCGGACACGAGCAGCGAGGGTCTCATCGCTCGACGGGCTCGGGTACGCGGCGTCTCGGCGCCGGAAAGGACGGAGTAATACTCCGTCCTTCATTTCGTTATACTATTTAAATGAAGACATTCATCATAGGCTTGATCATACTTTTGGCCCTTACAGGACTGGGAATTTTCGTAGCGGGGAAATATAATTCACCGACTGCCACCACTACGCCGGACAATATCAAGGCGAGTCTGATTAGGGTGGCAAGTCCTTTGCCGGGAGCAATCGTTTCAAGCCCGCTTATCGTTACGGGAGAGGCGAGAGGCAATTGGTTCTTTGAGGCGACATTTCCAATCCGTATAGAAGATGAGAACGGCATCGTGCTCGGCAATCACTATGCCGAAGCTCAAGGAGATTGGATGACAACCAATTTCGTGCCTTTTGTGGGATTTCTTACATTTTCAACCTCCACCACAGCCACCGGCAATCTCGTTCTAGAGAAAGATAATCCTTCCGGTCTTCCCGAGAACGCCGCCGAAGTGCGCGTGCCTGTGCGCTTTGCGGTGGTTGGGACATCTAAAACTCCCATTCAAGATGCCGTGAGGGCGAAACTAATAGAACTCGGTTTGACAAAAGTGACATTGATAGCGGCTTCACTCAATAATGGCGTGCTTACTCTTACATTCTCCGATCCGCAATTTCAGACAAGCGGTGGAGCCGCCCGCGTGACCATGTTTCGCGAAGCGATAGAGGCAACCGCGAAGAAATTCGAGGGAGTAAAAGAAGTACGACTCAAGCCCGACGAAGTCTTCCAACCATGATTACTGAGCTCAAATCAATAATAATTGGAACTGCCGCGGTCATTCTTTTCGGCGTTTTTTCTTCATTAATTTTGTCACAAACATTCGCAAATTCGGATTTCGAACTTCAAGCTTTGGAATTTTCCGGCAGTTGGTCCTGCACAGCCGATTTTCAAATTTGCCCAGACGGCAGCGAGGTTTACCGCACTCCTCCGTATTGTCACTTCGCCTCGTGCCCGCGGTGAGCATATCGAACCGTAAGAATCAGTAAGATTATTCGTCTCAAGATAATTGAGGCTCATAATCTCATGTGTGCAAAGAAATTATCATGCCGCTCGCACTCATCCCCCTGACTTTGGCCGCAATCATAAATCTCAACGCTTTGAGCGTTAATCCTGGTGAGGCTCAAATGGGAGTGATCATCGAATCAGAGCCCACGCTAGAGGTAGTAGAAGTAGAACACAAGCAGAGGGGAATGCTTCTGGCCCTTCTCCCTATAACTTTTACCGTCAAGGCAAGAGCGGATGCGCGTGGCAGAGTGGAGATGGAATACCCGTGGTATTCCAAATTTACCGTGGACAGGCGAGGAGAAGTAGAGACCATGGCTAAGATCGCGGTCAACAACGCGATCAAAGAAGGACTCATCGGCTCCGTCACAGCGGCTGGAGAGTCAAAAAATCCTTACTTCAGCGCCACCGAAGCCGAAACTGTGGAAAAGGTGTTGATAAGTGTGTTAGAAAAGGCCCTGGACGAGTTTGATTAATCCCGGCCAATGTGTATATAATTAGTTAGTTCCCGACCTCTACCCCTACCTCTGACTGACGTGATGACCGCACTCGGATAGGCCAGATTACTCCTAAGACAGGTAATAGCAGGTGAAGAGTTTCTCACCTTATTAGAAGTAAGTCCTTTCGGACGTCTTCAGGTTCGCTCGGGCTTTGTGAGCAAGCTCACATTCCCTTGCTGCCTGAAGTAATATCTGGCGTGTTCACACGTCTTAACAGATGGAAAAAATAATAAATAGTGTTGTTGTCAACCGTGTCGCGGACGTTTTCGGGGAAGTTTATGAGAGGGAAGCCGATGCCATTTTCCGCTTTTGTCTCTTGCGGACATCAGATAGGGAAGTGGCGCTTGATTTCACCCAGGACACTTTTTTGCGGTTCTGGAATTCTCTGATGCTCGAGAAGGATATCAAGAATCACCGGACATTCCTCTTCACCATCGCAAGAAACATTATCATCGACTGGTATCGCAAGAAGAAAGCATTCTCCCTTGAAACCATGATGGAGAACGCCGCGGAAGGCCGGTCAAGTTTCGCACTTGCGGCGCTCGACAATGTCGAAACAAACGCGGAAGCGGAGTTTCTGATCAGGAAGATCGGCGAACTTCCGGAACCGTATGGGAATGCCGTCTATCTGCGCTGCGTCGAGGAGCTGAAGCCGCGCGAGATTTCGGAAATTCTCGGGGAATCAGCCAATGTCATCTCGGTTCGCATCAGCCGCGGACTAGAACAGCTGCGAAACATGCTTCATATGGAAAATGCAAAGACAAAACATGCTAATACATGAGTGCATAGACGGCAGATGTCCTCCCGACATCGATTTGGTAAAGGAAATCGGCCTTACTCCTCTCGAGAAAAGGGCGATTTTCTTTTGCCTGCAGAATCAAATAAACAAATCTAAACTACTTGTAGAAGAGAGACTCGACGGAGTCCCACCAACCGTTGTCATCTAGGTCTCGGGTGGCGGGATCAGAGTTGAAACAGCTTTTGTTATCCTCGCTCTTGCTCTTGAAGCAGAATCTCATGCCAAGCGTCTTCGGCTCGCCGGTCTCTCTTCTGGTAAAGAAGAGAATAATCTGCACCTCTGCCTTGCCATCCGCCGTTTCCACCGGGTCGGAAACAAGCGCGATCTGTTTCTCGTCGTAATAAGCGTTTTTAAAATCTGTTTGGCGGAATTCCTTCGTAAACTCCGCGACGTTTGTCATCAAGCGATTGCATTCCTCGCGACTTTCCGGATTCCGGCAAGTCTCTGATAACTGGTGCGATATGCTTATCACCCCTTCGAGATTGCCCTCGGCTGCGTATTTTCTATATTGGTCGAAGGTATTCCAAGCTGCGGCGGTCACGGGATCAGCTGGGCTTAGATTTAAATTTAAATTTAAGTCATTTAATCCATTTAATCCGTTGAGCAGAGGCAAATTTAAATTCAAATTCTGCCCATAAAAGAATATTCCCACCACCGCAAGCGCGGCCGCAACTCCGATATAATTTTTCATACCCAAATAATACCATAAGGTTTCAAGGGGGTACATTAAAAACATTGAAAACATATATACGTTACTTCCCTACATTCGTAAGAAAGTAACGTAAGGACTTTAGAGTTCAAAATATTGTCTAAGATATCGGTCGTTTTCTATTTCATCGGCAATTATGTATAAAATTTCTTTTCCTACACCAAAATCGGTCTTAAGCAACCCGATTACATCCTCACAATCATAAGGGTAAACCCAGATGCTATTTTGCAGTCTGTAAAAACCGGCGATCTTAAACAACTCAAAAATCTGCCTTCGTATTTTGCCTTTCCCTCTTTCGGCAATGTCATATATGATCAATCGCCACTTCCTATCCCATCTCTTCGGCTTCTTTAACTTAAAATCTACCAGCTCCCAACGCCGCAGAAATTTTCCGCCTTGGTTTGTCAGTTGATAATGCCCATCCTCAAACTTTAGCAAACCTCTTTTTAGCAATTTAGAACCGGAGGAAGAAATATATTCCTTTCGACGAGGGTTTGGAAAGATACCGAGTTTGTTCATCGCTTGGAGAACATTTGGAGCTAGAAGTGCAATACTCAACACGCCTGCCGCTGCGACAGAGGCGAGAATCATTTTCTGCAAATTTTCTTTCCTGCGCTTTTTCTTATTTTTATTTTCCAGATTTCCCATACGTTACTTTATTACATTCGTAAGATTATAACGTAATAAGGGTCTTTGGAGAATAGGGGTGTGGATGTTTATGAAATTGTTTCCAGTGGATTGACAAGGAGCATATATATAGAGGATAGACCATGAAGTCTGTCCTTTTTCTATTGTTACTGCCATGTGCGCGTGATAAAATATTGGGCAATGATCTTCTTTGACCGCGTTTCAAAAGTCTATCCGGATGAATCGGTTGCGCTCGACAATGTGACCTTCTCAATCGAGCCCAATGAGTTTGTCTCGATCGTGGGTCCGTCCGGCGCAGGCAAGACCACTCTTCTCAAACTTTTCCTCGCCGAGGAACGGCCAACTGATGGCGCTATCTTCTTCGATGAGACGAATATCCACGCTCTTGATAAGAGAGAGATCAACAATTTTCGCCGCAGAATCGGCATGGTCTTCCAGGATTTCCGGCTCCTGCCGGGCAAGACCGTTTACGAGAATATCGCCTTCACCATGGAGGCGGCCGGCCGCACGGACGAGGAGATCGAGCAGGATGTGCCGCACGTGCTCGATCTTGTCGATCTCTCGAACAAGATTTGGAACTTCCCCCGAGAACTCTCCGGTGGGGAAAAGCAGAGGGTGGCCATAGCCAGAGCGCTGGTCAATGAGCCCGACGTCATCATCGCCGACGAGCCGACGGGCAATCTCGATCCGGTCAATACCTACGACGTGGTCCAAATTTTGAAGAAAATCAACGACCTCGGCACCATCGTTATCCTCACGACACATAACAAGGGTATAATAGATTCGCTTGGTAAGCGTGTCATCGCCATGGACAAGGGTAGGGTAGTGCGCGACGATAAGAGTGGTAAATATTTTTAAAATATCATGACCGGCAGAGAAATGTTCTGGACCAAATTGAAGAGGGTGATCCGCACCGGCTTCTTCAACTTCTCTAGGAATGGCACCGTCTCGCTCGCCTCGGTGCTTGTCATGTTGGTGACTCTCATGACGATCGGGCTCATCTCCTTCTCTGGTGCTGTGCTTGACATTTCGCTTGCCGAACTTCGCGACAAGATCGACGTTAATGTTACCTTTGCGCCCACGGCGTCTGAAGCGGACATTCTTGAAATCAAGCATTCGCTCGAGTCCTTGCCGGAGGTGCTTCTGGTGACATATGTCTCTCGCGAGGAAGCGCTTACCGCCTTCAAGGAGAGGCATGCAAGCGATCAAGCCATACTCGCGGCCCTTGACGAGTTGGGGGAGAATCCGCTCGGTGCCGTGCTCAATGTCAAAGCGCGCGATCCCTCTCAATACGCCTCGGTAGCTAATTTTCTCGAGAGCGGCAGCGCTCTTTCGAAGAAAGGCGTCGCCATCATCGATCGGATAAATTATTTCCAAAACAAGACAGCCATCGACCGGTTGACCAGTATCATCGAGTCAGCCGACCGCTTGGGATTCGCGCTTACCATTATTCTTGCGGCCATCTCGATACTCATCGCTTTCAATACCATTAGGCTTACTATCTACATCGCCAAGGACGAGATCAGCGTCATGCGGCTGGTCGGCGCCTCGACGACTTATATCCAAGGGCCATTCGTGGTGGTGGGCATAATTTACGGCGTTGTTGCCGGGATCCTTACTCTAGTGCTCTTCTTGCCGCTTACCTATTGGCTTGGCGGTGCGACAGAGAGCTTCTTTACTGGATTTAATATCTTCTCCTACTACATTTCAAACTTCATAGAGATCGCACTTATCATTATGGCGGCTGGAGTGCTTATCGGTGCGCTCTCAAGCATATTGGCAATCCGGAAATATCTCCGCATATAAATTACAAATTACAAACAAATCTCAATTTCTAAATTCGAATTTCGGTCATTACAAATTGTTTATAATTTGGTACTTGTAAATTGTGATTTACTTCACCGGATTCTCTCCTCTGATCAGTCGCAGGAGAATCATGATAATGGCGATTACGAGGAGTACATGGATGAATCCGCCGATCGTATAGGAAGTGACAAAGCCTAAGAGCCAGAGGATGAGCAGTATGACCGCTATGGTGGTAAGCATGATGGTTGTATTATTTGATAGGCATTAATTTAGACGTTATTCACAGCCGAAAATTACACCCAAGCGCGGCTGTGGTATGGTAGAGCTTGGAAATGTCGGAGGTGAACTCATGGCAGTCGAGTACACGTGTCTGGAATGCGGTTCTCAATTCCGAAAGACCGGCCACTATTGTCCGGTCGGCGAAGATCTCTGCAGAGAAGGGAGGCATTACGATTGGTGCCACAGATGCAAGAAGAAGATCGCCAGGGTTCAGAAATGGAATTTTCAACCGATTTCCGGGATGCGGGATAGCGAGGGAGGATTCAGCAATCATCCACGACTGAAATAGTTAGATACAGAAATACCCGAAAGGCCCTGACCTAGTCAGGGCCTTTCTTAATTTAAATTGGTGGGTTTCTTGGGGATGATGAGAATTGCAAATATATAGGCGATAACGCCGGGCACAAAGCCGGTGAAGACGACAATGAGTAGCCAGAGCAGGCGAAGCAGGACCGAATCAATGTCGAAGAATTCCGCGAGCCCTCCGCAAATGCCGGCAAACACTTTGTCCGTATCACTCCTATAAAGCTTTTTGTGTGTCATGTTTTTATTATAATTTATAACTGGCTGGGCTTCGTGGACGTATTCAGAACTCTTAATTGGTCCAGAATAACACGAGAATTAGAGTTTAGCGGAGTGGAACAACAACTTAAAGTTATATTTCAAGATAGAGAGGTGCGTGGTCAGACACTTCGTCAGGCAACACTCTAAAATCTCTTATTTTTATATCTGGTGAGGTAAAGATGTAGTCCGCAAACCTCCCTGGTTTCTCATAATAGCTAGTTCTGGTTGAAGTAATGGAATACTCCTTAACTAAATTTGTCATACCTTCCTCTAAGATTGCTACGCTTTCAGTATCAGGATTAAGGTTAAAATCTCCACACAAAATTTTTGAACCCTCAATTTTACTCATAAATTCCTTTATTATTCTTGATTGTGCCAATCTTTCAGGAGTATCTGTTTTTCCCTTACCATTCCATAGTCCGTGAACATTCATCACAGTAAAATTTCTTCCATCTAAATTAATCTTTATCCACTGCATATTTCTTGAATGATGGCCATCTGTGACCAAATCACTTGCTGAAGCGTGAATAATCAGTTCGTTTTCTTCTGACACTGGAATATCTTTTTTAACAAAAATTGCTATCCCATATACCCCTTGTAATACAGGCCTAAAATAACCATTGTGATTTGGTAGCAAGATTTTTAAATCGGAAAACTGGTCAAACATATCAATAGGATATGCTTCCTCCATTATTTCTCTGGCTTGGTCGTATATTTCTTGAAAGCAGAAAATATCTATCTCTTGGTTATCTTTTATAAAATTAATAAAAGGCTCCTTTATTCTTCCACCCCAAGTATTAAGAGTGTTTAATTTCATAAAAGTTCAAAGTCCACCATCCTAATAAGTGTATCCAGAGACACCTTGTCTCCATAATAACTTTTGTAGTGATTAAGCATATCATCTTGGTCTTTATAACCCTCGTGCCCAACAAAGTCAGCGTCATTCAGCTCTCCCAGTTTCTTCTCTCTGACTTGAGTTATTTTACCCTTAGCAAACTCTTCACCTGTCTCCTTATTGAGCATTAGAAACTCATCACCTTCAGTGAGGTTTTTATCATCAAAGAGCCTCCAAGTTGAGGTCTTCTCTCCTGAGAGAACTTTTGAGACTAGATGGGGCATAAATTTAAGAGACTTCATGAATTGGTTACAATTTTTTAAGCAGATCTATATCACCTTTTATTAAAGCTTCTTTTTTGGCTCTAGTCCAACCTTTGAGTTGTTTCTCTCTTCTCATGGCTTCTAATCTAGTATGGTATTGTTCTTCAAACACCAACTTAAATTCTCCATGCTCCTTGCTAAACTTAGAAGCCTTAGATTGTTTATTGTGATGATGTGTTAGTCTCGCACTCAAATTATTGGTTTGGCCAATATATAGACTGTCATCGGAAAATCTTAATATGTAAATTGAGTAAGGACTTGGTTTATTTTCCTTCGACTCGCTGTGCTCGCTCAGGACGTTCGATTTAGCCATATTGGAAATATTATAATTTAAAATTCTCATGGCTATAGCCGTGAGCGAAGTGAGTTATAACGAACGAAGTCGAACGGCTGCCGGACTTGGACTCGAACCAAGATACTCGCCTCCAGAGGGCGATGTCCTACCATTAGACGATCCGGCAATACGGCCACAGAATACCTAAAAATTGGTGTTTTTTCAATTTGATTCCGTACCCCAGAGGTTAAACCTCTGGGGTAGAGTCCTATTCGACTATTTTCTGTATAATTACATATATGTATTTCAAATTCAAAAGGTCTACATTGTTAATCCTGGGGTTGACGTCTGTCGTGCTTTCCAGAGCAATCTTCTTTCTTATTGATGATCCGGAGGGTCCGAATCTACTCATCGTAATGGTATTGGCGGCTTTTATATTTCTCCTACTTTTATTAGTAAGAACGGTTCTTACTAAACACAGGATGGGCAGACACCGACTCATCGGAGTCGTACTCGTGATACTAGGTTTCCTCTGGCTCTATGTCGAGCTTGCCGTTGGTCTCTTCACAAATTGGGGAAGCTAAGCGAGTGTGCGCAGCTTAGCTTGCCGGAGGTGCGACGGCGCCGAGGCGGGGTCAAGCAAAAACTTAGCAAAGTTTTATGCGTGACGCTAAGCGAGTGTGCGTATTATTTTAGCATTGAAATAAGAAACGTTTTGTGGTATTATGGAAAGATGAATCCCGTACGAAATTACGAACACGGAAGTAATATATGATTCTAGGGTCGAAAATTATCACTTTAAATTTATATAGACAAGAATGCCCAACAAACGTTCGTGTTCTATTTCGTATGGGATGAAAAAAGCTCTTCGTCCAACGCCGGCCTCCGAACTTCCCATGAGCGAGGCCGAGTTCCTCGCAAGCTACAACGCGAACATGCCCGAGGGGTACCCGCATGTTTCTCTTGCCATCATGGAGAAGTTTAAACTCGCGCATCAGAATCTTTTCAAAGGTAAGAGCATCTGGAGTCTCGACCATCACCGTAAGCGCATGATCGAATGGCTCCCGCAGAATCTTTTCTAACCCACCACAGAGGTTTAATCTCTATGGTGCCTCTGTGGTGGAAATGAAAGAAAGAGAGGGTGAATCCGACTGTACTTATTGAGCGATAATAAATTATAATAAATTATATGAATCCCGTTAGAAGTATAACTCAATACACTCTGATGGGAGAAAAAAACACTGAAATTAATCGTAAGTAACTTCTAACGGGATGAAATATATATTGATAATCATAATCGCGGCGCTCGCTATCTGGGGAGGGTACGCATTGATGAATAAAAATACCGACAACTTACAACCAATAACAGACAGCAATCCGGCGGGCGGCACAGTACTCGACGAGAAGGAGGTAAAAATTTTCAGCGTTACGGGCAAGCCATTCTCCTTTACCCCCTTGGAGATCAGGGTCAAGGAGGGAGACAGTGTGCGCATCGTATTTACCAGTGAGCAGGGCACGCACGACTGGGTCATAGACGAGTTCGGTGCCCGAACGCAAGTGCTCCAGGCCGGTCAGACGGAGACTCTCGACTTCCGTGCCACGAAGAAAGGTACTTTCGAGTACTACTGCGCCGTGGGCAATCACCGTGAGATGGGGATGAAGGGCACTCTGATTGTCGAATAACGCAGAAAATCAAATCGTGGCGCCTTTCGTTTTAGCTATATAATAATCAAATGAAAAAGATTTCTTTGATTATTATCGGTGCGGCGGTTGTTGCTGGATTTTTCTTTTTACGGCCGACGGAGATAATTAATTATCCCTCTGCGGGTACTGATGTCATCGCTTTCGGAGACAGTTTGACGGCTGGTGTTGGTTCTTCACGGGGTGAGGGATTTGTGAAAATGATAACGGACGATATCGACTTGCCGATAATAAATTTGGGCGTTAGCGGAGACACGACCGAAGCGGCTTTAAATAGGGTAATGCAACTTGATAATTATGATCCGAAAATAGTCATCCTCCTTCTTGGCGGTAATGACTACCTCGCTGGCGTGCCGAAGGAAAAAACTCTTGAAAATCTGGCGAAGATAATCGACGAAATTCACAAGCGCGGCGCCGTTGTCCTCCTACTCGGCCTCGATGAGGCATACGAAGACCTGGCGGAAGAGAAGAAGAGCGCTTACGTTCCCGACATCCTGGGAGGTATCTTCGGCAAAGAGGCGCTTATGTCGGACGGGCTCCACCCCAACGACCGTGGCTACAAAATGATGGCGGAGAGGGTTAAGCCAGCTCTGAAAGAGCTTATCGACTGATCCGTTTATACGCTTATGGGAAAAGCAATAACAACATTAATAGTGCTGGCGGTTCTTATAGTGGGTGGCATCTGGATATACAATAGGAATGACGATGATCTGGCTCTTGACGACAATGCCACTACGACGGAGAACTTCTCCGGTATTGGCGGCCCTGAAGAGGGCTTTGATCCGCTCGAGGATGCTGACACCGAAGTAGAAGAAGACAGCAAGGGCTAATAACCCTCTCCAGCCTCTCCCTTATCAGGGCGGGGAATAGAAAGTCCCCTGACAAGGGGACTTTAGGGGTTTTTGATGCAATAGAAATTTTTTTATCTGTCAATGTAACCTTTTCAAAATCCCGGGACATTAGTAAGGTAGAAGGCACAGATGGATAGCGTACAGGCACAATTCCGGCTTATCTACGAAGAAACGAATAAACCCGTTTTCAACCTCGTGAGAACAAGGGTTGCGTCGAGAGACGATGCTCTTGATATTCTCCAGGAGGTCTATATTGACTTCTGGAAGGCGCTGAAACGCGGCAAATTTGTTTACAGGAGTAACCCGGAGCTTCTGGGCTTCCTTTACCTCATCGCAAGGAGGAAGATTGCCAGATTCTACCTCTTCCGCCGCTTCACTCTCTCGCTTGACGACCTTGAGCCGAGAGAGGATCCGGCGGAGAGTGATCAAAGAGAAATTCTCTTCGCTTTAAGGAAGCTCGGCAACACCGACAGAGAAGTGCTTGATCTGCGCTATTTCTCGGGTCTCTCTTTTGGAGAGATTGCCAGCCTTCTGGACAAAAATGAAAACGCGATAAAAGTGCGGCACCACCGCGCGATGCGCAAGCTTAAAGATATTCTGGGATATGAAGAAACCTCTTGAAGACAAATTAAAAAGTTTGAGATTCAGAAGCCTCGCGGAGTCTGAAGCTCATGACGCCTGGAATACTATTAACGCGCGCATCACTTCGCATACATTCCAATTATCCGCTAAAAGAACAAACATGATCTCATTACTCATCGGCGTCTTGGTCTTCGTAAGCGGCGGCACGGCTGTCGCGGCCAATAGCGCCGTCCCGGGCGACGTCCTCTTCCCGATTGACCGCGCTGTGGAAAACATGCGCCTCGCATTCTCGGGCAAGAGCAAAGCCAATCTCAAAGTGAAGTTTGCCGAAGAGCGACTTGATGAAGTTGATAAACTCATCGCCAAGGCCCGCCTCAGTGCTAAGGCAACTACAACGGTTTCGACAAGCTCACCGCAATCTGCAACTACTACCCCAAAGAGAGCCAATGGCAAGGTGTCAGTCGGAGTGGACTACGCAGTCTCATTCTTGAATAACGTTGCCGCCGACTTGGCTGCTTCCGGCGATGTCGAGGCCTCCGCCAAAATTGACAGCGTAATCGACCGCTTCGAAACTTTGGTGAACGAGAACGAAGTGAAGGCTTTCATCAACACTTCCGGCAACAAGAGCCGCATCGAAATTAGAAGTGATGATGGCGCCCGGATTCGCGTCGAAGTAAAAGACAATGGTGACATAAGGGTAAAAACCCAGGCTGATGTCACTGCCAGCTCGAGTGTCAAAGTTCGAGACAATGATGATGACGACAACGGCAATCGTGTCAAAGGTAATGCCACCTCGACCTTAAAACTAGAACTCCAACTTAGATAATTAATCTGCAAACCACAAGAAAAGCCGCTCTGTCTAGAAGCGGCTTTTCGTTATAATAAATATATGAAATGGCTTATCGTAGCGGGGTTAGTAATTGTAGGTATCGG
>Ga0155048_107_pt1 | contig 23745 bp, 20 predicted proteins | sample RifCSPhighO2_01_FD_106016 | JGI IMG/M metagenome (GOLD analysis project Ga0155048, IMG submission 106016) | Candidatus Zambryskibacteria bacterium RIFCSPHIGHO2_01_FULL_49_18
GCGGCAAAAATAAAAAATGCATCGCGGTAATGAGCGAGAAAAAGCGTAACGACTCCGGCAAACAGTAAAATCAAGATCAGGGGGCTTTTAAACTGATTTAAAAGAATAAAAAAACTAGGGGCTTGCCGCGATTTTTCTATAACGTTTAAACCAAAAATTTTTAATCGCTCCTCCGCTTCTTCCTCCGAAATTCCGTTTTGGCTGTTCGTTCGCAATATCTCAACAACTTCGGACACGGATAATGACCAAAAGGAGTGTTTTTGTATTTCATTTGTAATTTTTTCGTGTATCATAATGCTTTTGCGACCCAGCCTATCAACAAAATACCAATAAAGTTAAATGCAAAGGAAAGAGGGATAAACCATGAGGTTCTCATTTTTGAAAAGCCCAAAAGACTAACCCCTAGCTCATCGGGGAAGGGAGAGGCAATAATCAAACCTCCCGCAAGAAACGTCAACCATCTAAAAATTTTTAGTTTAAGCAACAGCCTAATTCTTTTTCCTGCGCCTTGATGTTTGATTATTTCCATTAGATGCTCCGAAAACCTATCTCGAACAAACCGGAAAATAATTAAATCTCCAACCACCGCTCCCATTGCTCCAAAAATGGCTGTGGGCAGTATTGAGTTGGCTCTGGCAATCTCACCGAGAGTGACGATCGCCGGTGCGGTGGTAAAAACTGAAGTGAAAAACATACCGGCTATAAAACTTCCCAACAATTCCAGTTCCTGTGTAGAAGTTAGTATTTTTATCAAAACATTTGTTTTTACCAAAATCACAGCGATGATTATACTCAAAACAATGATCGCTCCGTCCTGCAATAAAAAGTTGTTTTTATAGTTGTCCGGATTCATTTTAGTAAATCCTCAATGGATACGTTCAAGACTTTAGCAATTTTACTTACCACAAAAACAGAAGGTTTTTTAATAACCCCGGTCTCAACTTTGGTGAGGGTGGTATAAGGCACATCTGCCTTGCGAGCAAAATCATCTTGAGACAGCCCCAATTTTTGCCTCAATTTCTTAATTTTCCGCCCCAGTTGATTACTCTCCATAATTTGATAACATAGAATTGTTGCTACATTCTGATTTCAGTATTATACTAACAGAAATTATGATTTTTTCCAATGCTTTTGCAGTCCGCCAAATCCGTTTCCGTCCCCGCAAGAACACGGCGGAATTTCCCCCACACCCCTGCCTACCGGCAGGCAGGGCTTCATTCGTCGGGGGTTTCCCGAAAATGTGTTCGGATTTCGTTCAGGGTACGGAGCCAGATTGGATGATACGAGTTCACCGCCTCGGGGCTTCGCCTCTCGGCGGGCAAATCGGCGAGAGGTATGGCGCGGAGCTTCGCTGGAAAGCTCTGACGCCGGTTGCGAGAGGGACTATTGGCGGAGCAGTTCCAATAATTCTTTTTGTTTTTCTTCCATTTGGAATCTGGTCTCCGCCTCCACGACCAGCCGCAGGACCGGCTCGGTGTTTGAGACGCGCAGATTGAACCACCAATCCGGATACTCAACAGTAATCCCGTCCAGTTCATTTAATCTACCGTCATGGTATTTATTTTTTAACATTTTAAAAATTTCGCTAGTGGCTAGTGGCGAGTCGCTAGTGGCTATGCTTATCTCCCCTGAATGGGCGTATTTCATCAATGGCTTAATTATCTTTGACAGCGGCTGTTGGGAACGATTGAGAATCACCATCATGTAAAGCATGGCCAGCGCGGCTGATTCGGAATATCTAAGCTCTTTGAAAAAGAAATGGCCGGTCAGCTCCCCGCCGATGGCGGCATCGTTTTCCCGCATTGCCTTCTGCATGTGAGTACGACCGACCTTTGAAACAATGCCTCTGGAACCCATGAGCGCTTTGATGCTTTTTGATATGCGCAGGTCATAGACCGTTTTAGGGCGGCCCAGGTATTTAAACAACAACCCCAAAATGCGGTCCGGCCAGATTATGTTCCCCTTTTCGTCCACGAGGGCGATACGGTCGCCGTCTCCGTCAAAGGCCACGCCCAGAACTGAACCGGAAGAGATCACATTTTTGCGAAGCAGGTCAAGATTCTGGGCTTGGGAAATATCCGAACTGTGATTGGGAAACCTGCCGTCAATATCAAAGAACATGGAGACGACGCTCACGTTTATTTTGCTGAAAAGATTGGCCAGCACCAGCGAAGCCATGCCGTTTGACGCATCGGCGACCATTCTCATCCGGCTGAAATCCTCTTTATCGGCTCCGCTTATCTCGACCAAAAAATTAATGTAGTTGTCTATCAGCTTCTGGTGGTCTATCCTTCCTTTGGCCGCCGGAAGACGTTTCGCTTCCATCAGCTTTTCAATCTCTTCCAAACCGTTCTCCCTGCCGATATCCATGCTCCTGGGCCCAACGATCTTGAACCCATTGTATTCCGGCGGATTATGAGAAGCGGTTATCATTATCCCGCCGTCCGCGGAAAAAGTGTTCACGGAAAAATAAAACAGTGGCGTGGTGGTCCTATCAATAGATATGACATCACAGCCGGCAGTGATAATGCCTTCAATGACTTTTTGGGCCAACGTCTCCGACGATGTCCGCCCGTCCCAGCCAACCACAAGTTTCTTCGCTTTTAAAAATATAGCCGTCGCATCTCCAATTTTAAAAGCCGTTTCCTCATTCAGCTCATCGGGATACTTTCCCCGCACATCATATGCCTTAAAAATCGAGTCCATAATTGAATTAGAAACATTTTCAGTATACAATAATTCACTATGTTATCCAGAGATATCCGGAAAATCTATCTAATAGGCATTAAGGGTACGGGTATGTCGTCATTAGCGGTTCTATTGAAGAAAATGGGGTACAAAGTTACAGGTTCTGACACGGCAGAGAAGTTCTTTACTGAAAGCCAGCTTGTAAAAAACAAGATTCCCTATTTTGAAGGTTTTAGCCGAAAAAATTTAGAGAGGGTAAAACCTGAACTAACCATTGCCTCCACGGCCTACCAAGAAGATCACGAGGAGATTACGGCCATTCGGCAGTTAGGCATTAAGATCATCTCGTATCCGCAAGCAGTTGGGGAAATATCCAAAACTCTTGAATCAGTGGCTATTTGCGGGAGCCATGGCAAAACCACCACCACGTCTATGCTTGGCTGGATCATGCAGACCAACAGCCAGTCAGTGACCTTAACGGGTACGGTTGCTGACCAACTGAATAAAGAATTTCGGCCACCGAAGTTTTTTATTTTTGAAGCTGACGAATACCAAAATAAACTGCAATACTACAGTCCGGCCAACGTTATTCTGACAAGTGTTGATTACGACCATCCTGATTTCTTTAAAACACCGGCCGCGTACGCAAAGGTATTTAAAGATTTTACGAGCCGTATCCTTAAAAACAACGGATCCGTCCTTTTTAACAGCGGAGATACCCTAGCCAGAAAGATGCTGGCTGGGCAAAAATGCGCCCAAAGCTATGGATTCCGCAAATCCTCTGACTATCTGATTACCGGCGTCTCACCAGAGTTAAATGCTTTTTTAATTAATCACCGAGGAAAAACGATACTAAAGACAAAACTTGGCGTATACGGCCGACATAATATTCTTAATGCCGCGGCGGCAGGGGTCATGGCTATGCGGCTGGGCATCAAGCGAAGTATGATTGAAAAGTCACTCGCCACTTTTACTGGCGTAAGGCGACGTTTGGAATCAATTCCAAGCAAGAACTTTATTGCCGTGGATGATTATGGCCATCACCCAACGGAAGTAAAAGCGGCTTTGGTAGCACTTCGCAATAAGTATCCGACTAAAAATATCGTGGCCGTATTCCATCCTCACACTTTGAGCCGAACTAAGGCATTGCTTAAAGAATTCGGCGCTTCATTTGATCACGCCGACTTGACCATTATTTTGGATATCTTCATTCCCAACCGCGAGAAGAATACAAATATAAAAATTCACGCCAAAGATCTGGTCAAAGAAATACAAAGAAATAAAGCCAAAGCCATTTACCAGCCGAACATCAATGATGCGGCTGATTATGTCAAGCAAGGCGTGAAAAAAGGTTCTGTCATTATGACTATAGGCGCAGGTGACATTTGGAAAATGCATGAATTGATACGGTAGTAAATTTCCTGTATCATAAATAACCATGTTATCAATCGGAATTGTTGGGTTGCCAAATGTGGGCAAGAGCACTCTCTTCAAGGCGCTGACCAATAAACAAGTAGATATCCAGAATTACCCTTTTACCACCATAGACCCGAACGTGGGCGTAGTGGCCGTGCTGGACGAGCGAGTGGACGCACTGGCGGATTTTTCGCGCTCCGCCAAAAAAATATACACGACCATTGAGTTCATTGACATCGCCGGCCTGGTCAAAGGCGCTTCCCAGGGCGAGGGTCTAGGCAACAAATTTTTGGCCAACATCCGCGAGGTAGACGCCATCGCCCACGTCGTCCGCGTCTTTGACGATAGCAATGTTACTCATGTCCATGGCGACGTGGACCCGGCAAGCGATATCGAAATAATCCAAACGGAACTGGAATTGGCCGACCTGCAAACGAAATCCCGACGTTCGGAGAAGTCGGGGCCCCGACCGAAAGCGTCGGGTGGAAAAAACAAACAAGACCTGCCAGAGCTGGACTTGCTGGCCGACAAAAAAGTCATTTTCATTTTTAACTGCTCCGAAGCCCAATTGCTGGCCGGCTGGAAGCCGGAAGGCAAATTGCTTGAAGTCATCGGTAGCCGGCCATATGTCGCGCTCTCAAACAAACTGGAGCTTACCTTGACCGAGGTCGGTCCGGATGAGAAAAAAGAATATTTAAAAGAGTTCAATCTGCCCGAGTCAGGTCTGGATACGCTGATAAAAACCGGCTACAAAACCCTCGGCCTTTTGACTTTCCTGACCACCGGCGAGGACGAGACCCGGGCCTGGACCGCCCATATCGGCGACCTCATCCCCCGCGCTTCGCGCGCCATCCATACCGACTTTGAGAAACTCTTTATCAGAGCCGAGGTCATCAACTGGAAAACTCTTCTGGACGCCGGCTCATATGTCAAAGCAAAGGAAAAAGGTTTACTAAAGACCGTCGGGAGAGATTATATTGTGCAAGAAGGTGACGTGGTAGAAATCAAAATCTAATCCAATTTACTTTTATTTTAGTACCAATTGGTACTAAAATAAAAGTAAATTAATCCTTCAAAAGAAACAGTGGGTCCCGTAGGACCCACTATGTGTTGCCAAAAGTTCACCTTAACATCGCCCGAGCTTTGAGAGCCAAGTGGAAGGCCTCGGCTCTCTTCGGATGCTGGATAAAGTGATAGACCTGCTGGATATTCGCCACCTGCTTGAATGGATCGGCTCGCTCCCATGAAGCCGTCTCCAGTGTGATATCGGAGCAGACATCGTCAACCAAGTCGGCCATGAAATTACGATCGGCCAGAAGGACAGCCAGCCCCCGCTGGGCTTCACAGCCGTGCCAGATGTGGACATACTTCCGTCCTTGGGCATAGAGCCGCAGGATCTCAGCGCCGCCTCGGCTGTTCTCGTAGTTGCTGTAGGTGGTCTCCACCAGGCGAATGTCCCAGGCGCCTACATGACCTGGCGCATGTTCAGGCGCAAGGTGTCTTGCCAGCCAATCGGCCATCACGCGCGCCTCTGACAGATCCGGATAGCTCCTACCTTCGGTCACACCGCCGACACATCCTACGACCGTCGGCTGTAGGACACTAATCATCCACAACATCTTTGGAAGGTACACTTTGCCCAGTGGACTTTCCAAATCATGGCCATAGCCATTGACAAGAAAAGCAGTTAACGGTTTTTCTACCACACATCACCTTATACGATTGTAGAACTGTTTAAAGAAGCGGTATCGAGCATATAAACCTGCTCGATTATTCTCAGCTTCCTCGTGTATTTGGTCTGCAACTTCCTTTCTGATAAGCAGAGGACAGATTCAGGTATTCCGCCTTGTAGACATTCCTCTCTGAATTCCATCGCCTGAGCCAAACATTGCTGGCCTTCAAGCATCTTGTCGATGTTCTTCCACATCTGTTCATGGATGAGCGGACGAGAAAGCGGACAGTCGTTGTGAGGGTTTTCCAGCTTGGAAATGGCCACTTGTAAAAGTTCTTTGTACGTACGGATGTCCTGTTTCTGGGCCCTACTGAATCTCAATCTCCAAAAAAACATTATTCGCCTCCTGATGGTTGGTAAAAAAAACTCGTGGCAATATATTATCACGTTTACTTAAATTCGTAAATACTTGACCGAAAAGGTCGGATTTGATAAGATGTTGTCAGTCAATCCCGACGATAAATGTCGGGGCCCCGACCGAAGCGTCGGGATTAATATACGCTCTTGAGCTCGGTGGAATATCCATTAGTGCGATATCTCGTCGCCTATCCGTCGGCCAACAAGCGTTTATACACTTGTCCCGTTAGAAATAGTCCTAACGCGGACATAATCAAGTAGGTCTTTGCTGGTATAAGCATCCTGGATGCCTATGCGTGTTTAGTCCTATTTCGTACGGGATGTTGGAAACAAAGAGGAATTACGAGCTTGGGTTCCATATCAACCTGAATATGGAGGAGTCGCGCATTGCCGCCATCTCCAACGAGCTCAAGGAAAAACTGGCCCAAGGCCAAGGAAGTGTTACGTTCGCCCGAGAGCCGGAGCGGACTCGTCTTTCGTACCCCATCAAAAATAACGCCAACGCGTTTTTCGGGTATATCCAGTTCAATATGGAGAACACCGAAGGATTGGCGGGAGTCCAGGAATATATCAAACTTAACAACGATATATTGCGTTCGCTTATCGTGCGCATGCCTTCAGACGCCGAAAAGAGCCAGGCCATCCTGCGCCAGGCCAAGGCCCGCGAACGGATAGAGCGTTCCAAGGCCGCCGCGCCGAAAACAGCGCCGGCGCCGGTCCAAAATGAGAACCTGGACAAGGAGCTTGAAGAAATAATAGAAAAGCTATAATCTTAAACCATGAATCCCGTACGAAATTTCAAGCGGCGGGATATTAAAAACTTAACTGTGACCTTGCCTGACCGGCACCATTGTATCGGTAATACAAGGGACAGTTAAATTTCGTACGGGATGAATCTAAACAAGGTATTTCTCATCGGCCGGTTGACCCAGGACCCGGAGGCAAGACAGACACCGAGCGGCCAGAACGTGACAAACATCAATATGGCCACCAACCGCGTCTGGAACGACGCTTCCGGCCGCAAAGAAGCGACCGAGTACCATCGGGTTATCGCTTGGGGACGCTTGGGAGAGATAGCCAACAACTACCTCAAAAAGGGCGGCATGGTCTACATTGAGGGCCGGATGCAGACCCGCCAATGGACGGGCAAGGACGGTCAGAAGCGTTACACGACCGAAGTCGTCGCCGAGAACCTCCAGCTCGGTCCCCGCTCGGCCAATGACCCCCGAGGCGCCTTCCAGCCCGGCAGCGGTCCGGCCAACGGACCAGCTGCTCCCAAAGCCCCAGGCCTAGCCGGCCAAGTCAAAGAAGACGACATCCCCATCATCGGCGAGGATGAGCCCATGAACGCCGGAGTGGAAGAAGACGAGATGGCCATCAAAGAAAGTGACTTACCATTTTAATCTATTAATTACGAATGACTTACGAATATACTAATGCGACCCATTCAGATATTCGTACATTCGTACAGATTAGTAATTCGTAGATAATGAATTGTCAATTATGCCAGGACAACATCAGCCACGTTGATTATAAGAACACAAAATTTTTACGTAGCTATGTAACTTCGCAGTTCAAGATTGGGACTTCCCGCCGCAACGGCCTTTGCGCCCGCCACCAGCGGATGATTGCCAACGCGGTCAAACTCGCCCGCTATATGGCACTGATGCCATATACTCGCAACCAAACAGTTAAATAAACTAAAAACCCCGCCAGATGGCGGGGTTTTTAGTTTACTCTGATTTCTCGCTAGTAATAGGCGCCAGTTCTTCTTTGGCGGCCGCTTCGCGAATTTTCTTGGTAATCTCTTTTTCTACTTTCGGATTTTCCTTGAGGTACTGGCGGGCGCCCTCAATGCCCTGCCCTATCTTCTCGCCGTTGTAGCTGAACCACGAGCCGGACTTATTGACGATGCCGTAGCGGACGCCGGCGTTGACGATATCGGCGTATTTGGAGATGCCTTCATTATAAAGAATATCAAACTCGCAAGTGCGGAACGGCGGAGCGATCTTGTTCTTGACTATCTTCACCTTGACCCGATTGCCGACTATCTTTTCGCCGGATTGTATCTGGGCTGACTTGCGTATCTCCACCCGGACCGAAGAATAGAACTTCAGGGCCATGCCGCCCGGGGTCGTTTCCGGATTGCCGAACATAATGCCTATCTTCATGCGCAGCTGGTTGATGAAAATGACCGTCGTTTTGGATTTGGCGACAATGGCGGTCAGTTTGCGCAGAGCGTGGGACATCAGGCGGGCCTGGAGGCCCATGTGCTGCTGATCCATTTCGCCTTCAATCTCGGCTCGCGGGGTCAGGGCGGCCACCGAGTCCACCACCACCACATCCACGCCGCCGGATTTCACGAGTGATTCCACGATATCCAGGGCCTGCTCGCCTGTATCCGGCTGGGAGATGAGGAGCTGGTCTATTTTGACACCGATCTTTCTGGCGTATTCGGGATCCAAGGCATGCTCGGCGTCAACGTAGGCGGCCACGCCGCCGGCTTTCTGGGCTTCAGAAACAATATGTAAACAGAGAGTTGTCTTACCGGACGATTCTGGACCATATACCTCAATGACCCGACCGCGGGGCACGCCGCCCACACCCAGCGCGATATCCAGCGAGATGGAGCCGGTCGGGATGACATCCACGTCAACCTTGCTGACCTGGCCCAAACGCATGATGGAGCCCTCACCATATTTCTCTTGCAACTCTTTGACCATCATCTCTACATTCTTACCGCGCGCGTCCTGAATTTTCTGAGCCGCTGCTCTCTCATTCTCTTTTTCAACAGGTTTTTTTGCCGTGTTTTTAATCATTTATTTATATACTTAATAATAATTTTTACATATTGGTCAAATGCCGGCAATAAGAATTTGGCCGAATTGAAAAATCGTTCAAAGTCCTCCTCAAAGTCATAGTCATGAACCAGCACATTTCGTAATCTTGACGCTTGAATAAGTTGTTTAAGCACTTTTTCATCAAATATGCCTAATTCCTCCAAATCAGAAAACGCTCGCCAGTAGTTCTCGGGTATCTTGCCCGTCTTTTCTGCCACAATTACCATGTTAATGTCACTAGCAGTATCCACAACAAGCTGAAAGTCCCGCTCCGCCGCCCGAATGATAATCATCCCAAATCCTTGCAAAGAAAAGGGTTTAGCTAAAAGACCTTTTAGTTCTTTCAGGAGGACTTTTATCTGCTCGAGCTTTTTCTCTATTATTTCGGTCTTCATATCTAAGCAATGCTCTCTTTCAATGAACGGCTTCTGAACATTCTGAATTTCGCTGTATCAATATATTCTCTCCAGGCCGATAGCTTAAATTTTAGAAATTCGTCTTCGGAGCCAATTAACAACTTACCGTCAGCAATGACCCGTTTTAGCAATGGCGAGGCCGCCCGAATATCAACTATGTCTACCAGATGGGGGCTAGTACTAAGCCGCTTTGCCAACGCGTCGCAAAGCTCATTTTTCAAATCCAAAGTAAGGTGTTCTTTGGCCAAAATAGCCACATCATAATCGGAATTAAGATGGGTGTGGCCTGAAACTTGAGAACCGAAAAGAATGACTAACTTAGGAGTTATTTCCATGTTCTCATGTTACAAAACGAGCGTATAAAAACAAGGGGCTATTTTTCGTCATCCATATAGAACTCATACAAGACTATCACGCTTGGAATGGCCAGCATCCAAAAAAACAAAATCTCATCAATAGGTAATGCTTAACCGGCAAGTTTGGTGAGCCCAATAAAATTATGGCCGGGAAAATTCCAGTGATTAAGCTTTAAACCTGCATATCCTTCTAATAAAGAGACCATGAAAAAGTAAATTCCAATGATGCATACTTTTCTTATCAATCTTGGGAACTCAAAAAGGAGTATTATTAAAGGGGAGGCAATAAAAATAATACCCAGTTTCAAATATGTATAAGGCTGGACGAGCAGTTCAGGCCTCCCGAAGTATACAAACAAAAAAATAGAGAGGAGAAGCGATAACACAATTACTAAATATTTTAGATGTTTGGAGGTTTTTTTATGGGTCCGGCTATGATCTACAAAGTACTCCCAAAAAATTACGCCAAAATACATATAAAAGAAGGTCCAAATAAAATCCTCAATCGGGATAGCGCCGTTAAAAAATCTAATGGCACTATTCGGGACGAACCAGGCGAGATCGGTATAAGCAAAATAGTCAAGAATAATGACCATGGGAATGAAAACGATTCCCGTAAAAATAAGGCTCCGTTTAATTAGATGAGGTTTACGAAACGATAAATAGGCTGAAGGAACAGCAAAAAACAAAAGAGTGGCTTGGAAAAAGTTCAGCTTTAAATATAAAGTAAGACCAAAAGCTAAAGCCGGAAAAAGAATTATTAAAAACAAGTCTAAGAATTTACTTTTACTTCTAGCCATTGTCTTCTCGCTCTGATTCGGACGTGTCGGCCGACATAACACCGTTATCATTTCTCACTGGACTGGCCGGACGGGAATAGCCAGACATCTCATGGCTCTGGGCCATGCCGTCCGGTTTGATGTAAACATCGCGGGGCTTGGCGCCGTCGCCCGGCCCGATGATGCCTTTCTCCTCCAGGATATCCAGCAAGCGGGCGGCGCGGGCATAGCCGACGCGCAGACGCCGCTGTAACAGCGAGGCGGACGCTTTGCCGGCCTCAATAACCACTTGTTTGGCCTCGGCATACATGTCGTCATCCGCGTCATCCTGACCGCCAAATCCACCGATATGGGCTTTGGCGTTGAAATCAACCTGGGGGACGTTCTCGCCTTTGACCTCTTCGCCCAGCGCCACGGCTTCTTTATGAAGGAACCTGACCACGCCATGGACCTCATGCTCGGTCACTAAGGCGCCCTGCAAACGGCGGGGCTTGGCCGTGTCGCCCGACAGGAAGAGCATGTCGCCTTTACCTAGCAGTTTTTCGGCGCCGGCCATGTCCAAGATGGTGCGGGAATCAATCTGGGAAGCGACGGCCAGAGCGATTCGGCAAGTGATATTGGCCTTGATAAGGCCGGTGATGACCTCCACCGACGGACGCTGGGTGGAAAGGATGAGGTGGATGCCGACCGCCCGGGACATCTGGGCCAGGCGGACGATGGCCGCTTCCACGTCGCGGCCGTAAGAGGCCATCAGATCGGCCAGCTCGTCTATCACTATCAGGATAAACGACATTGGCGGTTCATCTTTTTCGGTCATCTTGGCATTGTAAGAGAAGACGTCCTTGGAGCCGGTACGGGATAATTGATCATAGCGCCGGTCCATTTCATTAATGGCCCATTTCAGAGCGCCGATGACCTTCTTGTTGTCAATGATGACTGGCGTGATGAGGTGCGGGATATCGTTGTAGAGCGTCAGCTCCACCCTTTTAGGATCTATCAATATCAATTTCAGGATATCCGGCGAATGCTTGTAGAGCAAGGAAAGGAGGATGGCGTTGATGGCGATGGACTTGCCCGAACCGGTGGCGCCGGCCAAAAGAAGATGGGGCATCTTTTCCAGGCCGGCGAAGACCGGCAGACCGGACACGTCGCGGCCCAGAGCCAAAGGCAGGAAGAACTTGGATTTCTTGAACTCATCGGTCTCAAACATGTTGCGCAAACCGATAAGGGCCACTTTTTTGTTGGGCACCTCAATGCCGACCAGCGACTTGCCCGGTATCGGCGCCTCAATGCGGATGGGATGGGCGGCCAAGGCCAGAGAAAGGTCCGAGCCAAGGGCGCTGATGCGGGAAAGTTTGACGCCGACGGCCGGCCGGAGGGTATATTGGGTGACGGTCGGACCGATGGAGACCTCGCCCATCTCCACGTCAATGCCGAAATTAGCCAGGGTGCGTTTGATGATGGTGGCCGAGGCATTGATATCGCCGGTGACGGCCTCCTCCTGGTCCTCATGCAAAAGCTCCAGCGGCGGCAGAGTCCATTTGCCGTGCTTCAAATTCTTGATGATGAACTCTTTGTCGGTCATCGGCACGACCGGGATGGCCTTAGCCGGGACCAGTGTGGCCTTGAAGTCCGGCTTGGGCAGGACCTCGTTGCCTTTTTTGACCACCACGTTGTCCATCGGCATTTCTTTCTCGCTTTTCTTGAAAAGATGGCCGAATGAAACATCCATTGATATCAGGAAGGCGATGACAGCCAGGGCCAGAAGGACGATGGCGGCGGCGGTGAAGCCGACCAAGGACAGGAGCGGATAACCGAGGACCAGACCAAGATACCCCCCGTGCATGACCCGCGCGTTTATGTCGCCGCCGCCGTATATATAGAGCCCGCCCAAAAAGGTCAGGACGAACAGGCAGGTACCTAAGAGGGCGGTGGAATATATCTTGCGGTGGATGGACTTGAAAAAGGAATAACCGAGGAACAAAAGGGCGATGGGAATGATGAGAAAGCCGTAGCCGAAAAGGGTCCGGGCGACGGTGTTGAAGGCCTCGCCGCCGCGGCCGGCCTTGCCGATAAAGCTCAAAACGCTGACCAGCATCAAGCTCAAGGAAATGACGCCCCAGATGCTGTTCTTGGTCTCCTGGGCGATATCAAACTTTGGCCGGCGCTCAACATCTTCTTTCCGGGGCCGTCCCCGCTTGCGAGGTTTATTCTCATCAAGTTCTTCTTCTTCTCTATGTTTCCAGTTCTTGGCCATGATCATATTATCGCATAAATACTTAAAAACATTCAAATTAAAAGGCGGCGTTCTGTCATCACGACAGTACGCCGCCAATCGGAGATTTTCGCGGTGGGTTTTCTCCGACCCGACGAGTGTTGGTGTTACTCGGTCATAATCGCACGATTCACCTCATGTGGTACCGCACGCGGGTACCCCGCATCAGTTTTGGGTTTCTTGACGAGAACGCAAGCCAAATTGGCCAGCGCTCGAGTTCGGCTTTCCAGCGCCTCGCGCCGGATCCGCTCCTGCTTCTGGATCTCTCCGGCCCGTCTGGAGCCGGCCGAGAAAGCCACTGCCGCCGAATCGACAATGCGACCCGGCGTCTGCAATTCAGCGTAGTAGTAACTCATGTGTCCTTCTAGGCGCGGAAAGCCGAACGGCGAAGCGACGCCAGCGGACGCGGGAACGTCGCGTTGTTCTCGTGTCCGCAACGCAGGCGTACGGTGGTCCCACTGATGTGGACAACTTCACCCCGGCGCTGATACCGGCCATGCTTGTCGGGGTAGAGCATCTGCTCGCCAACCTCATAAAACATGGCCGGCGTCAGACCAGCCACTCCGATGCTGATACGGCCATTGCCGTTCGCCTTCTTGATGAAGACGAGGCCGGCAACGAGAGCGGCAAACAACAAAACGGCTGCGAAAAACTCCGTCATAATGCACCTCTTGTGAAGAACGGTCTCTTGGGCCGTCCGGCGCCTGCTGGACTAGCCCTGCCTGTGGCAGGCAGGCAAAATCTATCGTGCTTATATCATACCATACTTTTATAATAATTACAATACCTAAAAACCCTTGTAAAACAAGGGTTTTTAGTGTCCGTATAAAATTAAACGAGTGCGAGGCAACCGCGAGGAACGGAAAAAGCGATACTATGTCGGTATCGCGTTGAGTACCGGAGCGGATAACGAAGCAATCGTTTAATTTTATAGGGCTATATCTGGTCCTTAAATCCGGTGCCGGCCGGTATTAGCCGGCCGATAATGACGTTCTCCTTGAGACCGCGGAGATAATCCTCCTTGCCGATGACCGCTCCATCAATAAGCACTTTAGCCGTTTCCTGGAAAGACGCAGCGGAAAGGAAACTGTCAGTTGATAGGGCAACCTTGGTGATGCCCAGGATAAGCTGGTCATAAGTGGCTTCTCGCTTCTTCTCGGCTTTGGCCTTTTCATTGGCCAGCAATACGCCCTTCTTTTCAACAATGGAGTCGGTCAGAAGTTCGGTATCGCCCGGGTCAAGCACTTTTACGCGCGAGAAGAGCTGGCGAGTGATGAGCTCCACATGCTTGTCATTGATGCTGTCTCCGGTCGGTGAGTAAATGCCTTGGACCTCGCGGACGATATAGCGGGTGACAAGGTCCATGTCGCCAGTGGCAGTGAACAGTTCGCGGAGGTCAATGTTGCCTTCTGAAAGCTGCTGGCCGACCGAGACCAGGTCGCCGACACCGACGGTCAAGGGGATGTTCGGGGTCAGCACATATTCGCGCTTCTCCCCTGTTTCGGCCACTTCAACCACAAGGACCCGTTGTTTAGGATGCTCTTCAACAGCCGTAACCTTGCCATCCACGTCGGAAACAATAGCTTTGAACTGCGGCGGACGAACCTCGAATATCTCTTCAATGCGCGGCAGGCCCATGGTGATGTCGGCTCCGCCGGCCACACCTCCAGTATGAAATGTGCGCATTGTCAGCTGGGTGCCCGGCTCGCCGATGGCTTGAGCGGTGACCACGCCGACCGCTTCGCCGATATTGACCATCTCGTTCTTGGCCAGGTCAAAACCGTAGCACATGCGGCAGAGGCCTGAAGTTGATTTGCATTTCAGGACCGAGCGGACTTCTATCTTCTCAAGCTTAAGTTCATCTATCTTCTTGGAAATTTCCTTATCTATTATTTTGCCCTTCTTGGCAACGACAGCGCCGTCCGGAGCAACGATGTCTTCCATTACTACCCGGCCCTTGACACGCTTACCCAGAGAATCGCCGCTAAACTTGGAATCTTCGGCATAAAGAGTGAATCCCTCTTTGGTCTTGCAGTCCTCCTCGGTAATGACCACATCCTGGGAAACGTCAACCAAACGGCGGGTCAGGTAGCCGGCAGTCGCCGTCTTCAAAGCAGTGTCCACCAGGCCTTTGCGGGCGCCGTGCGTGGAGATGAAATATTCCAGCGGTTGCATACCCTCTTTCAACGAGGCGCGGACCGGCATTTCAATAAGGTCGCCGGAGGGATTGGACACAATGCCCCGCATGCCCATCAATTGGTCCAGAACCGACCAGGAACCGCGAGCGGCTGAATCAACGAGCATGAAAGCGGAATCGGTCGGGCCGAGCTGTTTCTTCACCAGGACCGAAAGCTTGGCTTTGGCGTTGCTCCAAATCTCGATGGCTTTGGCCTTTCTCTCAAGTTCGGTCAAAAATCCTTCATCATAAAGTTCGCGGTTCTGCTCTATTAGTTTATTGGCCTCTGATACGATCTCACCCTTCTGGTCTGGTATATGGATGTCGGACATGCTCCAAGACACGCCGGACAAAGTGGCGTAATGGAAGCCGAGGCGGGTAATGGTATCAAGGAAGCGCACCGTCACTTCTTCGCCATGTTCGTCCCAGATATCGGACTCTATTTCGCGCAGGTCTTTGCGAGCCAGTTTTTTGTTGACGAAAGGATATCCCCGCGGCAAGGCGTTGTTGAAGATGAGGCGACCGATACTGGTCTCAATGATCGAAGCGTGGCCTTCTTTTACGGTCGGGTCCGGGAGTTTTATCTTGGCCTGAATGTTCACCAGCCCACTTTCATAGGCCAGCATCGCTTCAGTATATGAAGAAAATGTCTTGCCTTCGCCCTTGGCACCGTCAATGGTGGAGGTCAAATAATAACAGCCGAGCACGATATCGTTCTTGGCCGCCGCGACCGGGTCGCCGGTGGCCGGCTTCAAAATAGCGTGGCTGGCCAGCATTAGTTCGCGGGCCTCGGCTTGGGCTTCATTGGTCAAAGGCAAGTGGACGGCCATGGTGTCGCCATCAAAATCAGCATTGAAAGCCAGGGTCGGCAGGGCTGGGACCTTGATGGCCTTGCCTTCAATGAGAATCGGCTTGAAGGCCTGGACGGACAAGCGGTGCAAAGTCGGAGCGCGGTTAAGCAAGACCAGTTTTTCATGCATTGCCTCCTCAAGCGCCGCCCAGACATCCGGCGTTTCCTGTTCTATCAACCGGTTGGCCGACTTGATGTTATGGGCCAGCTCTTTCTTGATGAGGATGCCGATGACGAACGGTTTGAAAAGCTCCAAGGCCATGGACTTGGGCAGGCCGCATTCGGAGATGGAAAGCTCCGGGCCGATGACGATGATGCTTCGGCCCGAGTAGTCCACGCGTTTGCCCAGAAGGTTCTGGCGAAACCGGCCTTGTTTGCCCTTAAGCATGTCGGCCAAAGATTTCAGGGGCCGCTTCTGGCCGGTCGATGCGGCAGTGGATGTCTGGCTTCTCTTCATTGAGTTATCAATGAGAGAATCAACCGCCTCCTGAAGCATGCGTTTCTCGTTCTTGGTGATGACCTCGGGCGCTTTGAGCTCAAGGAGGTGTTTTAAGCGGTTGTTACGATTGATGACGCGCCGGTAAAGGTCATTCAGATCGGAAGTGGCAAAGCGGCCGCCGTCAAGCGGAACCATCGGGCGCAGGGCTGGTGGGATAACCGGCAGGATGGTCATTATCATCCATTCCGGACGGATGCCTGAGCGCTGCATGCCCTTGATGAACCGCAACCGCCGTGAAAGCTTCCTGGCCCCCATCGGATTGGTCTCGTTCTTCAGCTCGCCTTCTATCTGTTGGGAAAGCTCGTCAAAGTTAAGCTCTTCCAGAAGTTTCTTGACCGCCTCGGCGCCGATGCCCGCTTCAAACACCTCACCGTACTTCAAGGCCAGGTCGCGGTAATCCAGTTCCGAGATTATTTGGTATTTCTGAAGATTGCGGAGATTGTTCTTTTCGCGATCTTTGAGCTCTTTGATGGATTCTTCCTCTGACCCCTTGATGTTCTTGATCTTTGATTTAAATTCACTCTCAATCCTCTTCATGGCCTCGGCTTTGAGGTCTTCATTGACCTTGGTCACGATATAGCTGGCAAAATAGACCACCTTTTCAAGCTCGGGCAAAGACACGCCCAGGATGCCGGCCACCTTGGAAGGCACGCCGCGGAGGAACCAGATATGGGCCACCGGAGAAGCTAGTTTGATATGACCCATGCGTTCGCGCCGGACGATGGAACGGGTCACCTCGACCCCGCAGCGGTCACAGATGATGCCTTTGTAGCGGATGCGCTTGTACTTGCCGCAATAGCATTCCCAGTCCTTGGTCGGACCGAAAATGGCCTCGGAGAAAAGGCCCTCGCGCTCCGGTTTCTGGGTGCGGTAATTGATGGTCTCCGGCTTGGTCACTTCGCCGTATGACCACGACAAGATATCATCCGGAGAGGCGACCTTTAGTTTTATTGACGCTAGATCCATAAGATGTTTGCCAGCGAGGAGTTGCGAGCCCGCGAGCAGCCGAGCTGTCGCAAACTTCTTACCCCCATCTTTCTATCTTGTTCAATAAACAAAATAGAGTTATAACTATTTTATTGGTTTATTGTTATTAGTTATTGATTTTGTGCTCATTTTTCTATTAATTCCACGTTCAAACCAAGTCCTTTGATCTCGGAAAGCAAGACCTTGAACGATTCTGGCAGATGCGGTGCTCTTATCTCTTCGCCGTTCACGATTGACTCATACGTCTTGGCCCTACCAAGGACATCGTCCGATTTTATGGTCAGCATCTCCTGTAAGGTATGGGCGGCGCCGTAACCTTCCAAGGCCCAGACCTCCATCTCCCCGAACCTCTGGCCGCCGAACTGGGCTTTGCCTCCCAGGGGCTGTTGGGTGATTAGAGAATAAGGACCGATGGAGCGCATGTGAAGCTTGTCCTCCACCATGTGGATGAGCTTCAAGAAATAGGTCATGCCGACATGGGCCGGTTTGGAATAGGGCAGGCCGGTCTTGCCGTCATAAAGTTGCTGGCGTCCATCCACGGGCAGGCCCGCCTTTTTAAGCTCATCTATGATGGCATCCTCGGTCGGGCCGGTCATGGCCGGAGCGGCCGCTTTATAGCCAAGCTTCTTGGCGGCGATGCCTAGATGGGATTCCAATATCTGGCCGATGTTCATGCGAGAAATAACGCCGAGCGGAGAAAGAACGATATCAACCGGCGTGCCATTGGCCAAGAAAGGCATGTCTTCCTCGGGCAAGATGACCGATATGACGCCCTTGTTGCCGTGGCGGCCGGCCATCTTATCGCCGACCTGTATCTTGCGAAGCTGGGCAACGGAAACCTCAATACGCTTTATGACGCCGACATCAAGCTTGTCTCCCTCCTCACGGCTGAAGGTCTTCACTCCCACGACGCGACCTTGTTTGCCGTGGTCCAAGCGCAGAGATGTGTCTTTAACGTCCCTGGACTTATCTCCGAAAATGGCCCGGAGGAGCCGCTCCTCGGCAGTCAGGTCCGATTCACCTTTCGGAGATATCTTGCCGACCAGGATATCCTGGGAATGGACCTCGGCTCCGACCCTGACTACACCGTCTGGGTCAAGGTCGTTCAATCGCTCCATGGCCACGTTCGGAATGTCAAAGGTGGTCAGTTCGGGGCCAAGCTTGGTATCGCGGACATCGACTGAATAATCAACGACGTTAATGGACGAGAGAGTATCCTCTTTTACCAGGCGTTGGGAGATGACGATGGCATCCTCAAAGTTCGCGCCCTCAAAAGACATATAAGCCACCAAAAGATTCTTGCCTAAGGCCAGCTCGCCGCCACGGGTGGAAGGACCGTCGGCCAAGACCTGGCCTTTTTTGACCTTATCGCCTTTCTTCACTATCGGCCGCTGGTTCAATGAGGTGAACTTGTTGGACCGGCGGAATTTAAGAAATTTGAAATCGTGCTCTTTCCCTTTGTCTGTTTCAAGCACTATGTGGGAAGCGTCGATCTTGGTGATAGTGCCGGCTTCCGGGGCGATGACAAGCATGCCCGAATCGCGGGCTACTTTTTCCTCCAGGCCGGTGCCGACATATGGAGCTTCCGGCATGATGAGCGGAACCGCCTGCCTCTGCATGTTCGTGCCCATCAGCGCGCGGTTTGCATCGTCATGTTCAAGGAACGGGATAAGCGAGGTGGCGACCGAGAACTGCTGGCGGGGAGATACATCCACATAATCTATCTCGGACGCCAAAGCCGTGGACGGTTCCCCTTTCACGCGGGCCGGTATCTTTTCGTCCGAAATAAGTTTGCCGTTCTTGTCGGTCTTAGCCCCGGCCTGGGCTATAACATAGCGTTCCTCCTCGGTAGCGTCCAAATAGATAACCTCGCCGGTGACCTTTCCGTCCTTGACTTTGATGTAAGGAGTGAGTATGAAGCCGAGGTCGGATATCTTAGAGTACATAGCCAAGTGGCTGACCAAGCCGATGTTGGCTCCTTCAGAGGTGGCAATAGGGCAGATGCGGCCGTAATGAGACGGATGGACGTCGCGAACGTCAAAGCTGGCCCGTTCACGGGTCAGACCGCCCGGACCCATAGCCGACAAACGTCGTTTGTGCTCCAGCTCGGAAAGAGGGTTCTCCTGATCCATGAACTGCGACAGCTGGCCGGAGGAGAAGAATTCCTTGAGCGCCGCCACGAATGGGCGGGCATTGATGAGTTGAGAAGGCATGGCCGTGGCCACGTCAGTCGTGGACATGCGGTCTTTTATGTTCCTCTCCATGCGAGCGAAAGCGATGCGCAAGCGGTCCTGCAAAAGTTCGCCGAGGGTCTTGACGCGACGATTGCCCAAGTGGTCAATGTTGTCAGGCATGGCCGACGGGTTGTTATTCAGCTTGATTATTTCTTTAAGGATGAGGACCACATCCTCCAGACGCAGGACCCTGTTCTTCGGCTCGTTATAATTGATGTTCTGGTCAAAGCGTTTGTTTATTCGGAAGCGGCCCACCTTGGACAGGTCATACCGGGCCGAGTTGGTGAACAGATTTTGTATCATCTGCTTGGCATTGTCGGCGGTGGCCGGGTCGCCCGGACGGACCCGCTTGTAGAGCTCAATGAAACCCTCGTCCTCATTGGATGACGGGTCTTGAAGAATGGTTGCCAAGATGTACTTCGTGTTCGGATCAGTATCCACGTCAGCGAAGGTCTTCTTGATATCCTCGTCTTTGGAAAGGCCTAGCGCCCTCAAAAGGGCGGTGGCGGCGACCTTGCGCTTGCGGTCTATACGGACGGAGATGACGCCGTTATATTCGGTCTCGAACTCCAGCCAAGCGCCGCGGGAAGGGATGAGTTTGGCGCCGAAAAACCGCTTGTAGCGGCTTGAACGGGAAAGTGAGAAAAATGCGCCCGGGCTGCGGATGAGCTGGGAGATGACGACGCGCTCCACTCCGTTGATGACGAAAGTGCCGCGCGGGGTCATGAGAGGAAAGTCCGAGAGGAACAATTCCTGCTCCCGCTCCTGGCCGGTCTTCTTGTTCTTAAGAAGGACTTTTACCTTCAAGGGAGCTTCAAAGCTGGTGTTCTTTTCAACCGAGGTTCGCTCGTCATATTTGGGCTCTTCTAGTTTATAGTCCAAAAAATGAAGCTCCAGCTCCTTGCCGGTCCAATCCTCAATAGGAGAAACGTCCTTCAGGAGCTCCTTGAAGCCATGGTCCCAGAACCATTTATAGGAATCCAGTTGGACCTGCACCAAATTTGGCGCTTCCATTTGGTCTACATAGAGTTTGGAGAATATTTTACGAGACATGTAAAAATTAAAGTATTAAAAGCGATAAAAAACACACGATAACCCACAGGGTCGTGCGGTACCGGCCTATTTGACTACTGATTGCGGATATTAAATCGCAGCAATTTTACTAACTTTTTAGGGCCTCCCCGACCGCCCGGGCCGTTCGGTAGGCAACACTCCCGTTATCGGTCTCGGGAGCGACGTTTACCACTTTCAGAGACGATTTATCTATTCTATTCTTTTTGAAAATTTTGTCAATAGAAGTTACCAACAGGGTGTCAAAGGAATTGTCAATAGGAATTATCAACTCATCCAAAATCCGTCCCTCATCGGTCAAGATGAGCGCCGCCTCTCGCCCATTTTCTAGAAAATTAATTTTTAATTCCATGATGTTCAGCGACTAGGACCTAGTGGCTAGTGGCTATCTTAACTATATCTTTTGATGCTTTGGACAATACCGATACCCATCATAAAAGAGATGAGCGAGCTGCCTCCATAGCTAAGGAACGGGAATGGGATTCCAGTCACTGGCATAAGACCGACATTGACCGCGGCCGAAATGACCGCATGGGTGGCAATGAAGATGACCAGGCCGACAGAGAATAACTTGCCAAAATTAGAAACGGCCCGCTGGCCGATGAGCAGAATGCGAGAGACGATCAAGAGAATGGCCGCCGATACGGAGACCAGGCCCAATAGGCCGAACTGGTCTGCTGTAGCGGCGAAAATAAAATCATTGTAGGGCTCGGGCAGGAAACCATTCTTTGTTTGAGGGCCATTCTGCCACCCATTTCCAAAAATATACCCGTTGCCGATGGCGATCTTTGATTGTATGAGACTATAGCCGCTGCCCCTAGGATCCTCGGCCGGATTCATGAACGACAATATCCGTACCTGCTGGTACGGCTTTAATACGAAAAGCCAGGCGGCCACCGTCGTCAAAAGCCCTATGACCATAAGGGCAAACAGATGCCGGGCATTGATGCCGGCGGCCATGAGCATGCCCAGCCAGATAATGGCCATGATGACAGCGGAGCCCAGGTCCGGCTGGACCAGAGTGATGGCGGCAGGTATCAAACAGTAAGCGCCAGAGATGATAATGTGACGGAAGTCGTTTATAAGAGTATGGCGCTGGGAAAAATATTTGGCCATCAGGACGATGAGAATGAGCTTCATAAGCTCGGCCGGCTCAAACGTCAGTCCGCCGATGATGACCCATGACTGTACTCCCCTGATGGAAGGAAAGAAGAACGGCATAATGAGAAACAGCACCGCCGCAATGTAAAATGTCAGCACCAGCGAAGAAGAATTCTTAAAATATCTGTAATTAAAAAAGGAAAGAATGCTCATCAGAACAATTCCGATGCCGGCAAATATGGCCTGTCGGGCGACAAGCGTATCATTGCCGCCGATGCCATAAAGATTAAAGACAGCGAACAAACAAATTGCCACCACGGTGGCAAATAAAGTGACGTCAATGCCCGAAAAATAATGCCTAATAATATTGCTGAAACCTCTCCTGGGTGCCATTTCGCTTTAAAAAATTATCGTTGTCAAAAACATTGGTTGCCGCCTGCACTGATACACGGGCATCGGCCGGCAGGACAAAGGGCCAGGTCAATTTAACGTATCTGCTGGTTTTAGACAAGAACGTCCTGACATTGGTTACGTTCGTAGCTAAAAGCCGCCCCGAAAGGTCTGCAGCCGATACCTGAATGTCAACCGATTCAAAATCATAGTCCGAATCATTGGTGACCATCGCTTCAAAAATTGTTTGGCTCTCGCCGGCATTATAATGCTCGTTTGAGATGGTGAACCGCACATTCGGGTCAATTGAAACTTTTTCCCATTGGACGCTCTTTATGGAGACCTCGACTGAAGGGTTCCCGGTCAATCCCAAAATAGAGGTCAGGACGATATATTTGGTCTGGCCGGGCAGCATGTAAAAATCATGGATGGAGCGCTGATTCTCCACTGCCAGCTCATAAGTGCCGGCTGACACTCCGTAATCGGTGTTGGGATTGTAGAGCTGGAAGGCCAGATCGTGGTCGCCGGCCAAGGTCCGGACCAGCTGGACCGATTGGACCTGAAGGGCTTGGATCGGAGAGGCGCAGGCAGAACCGCAAGCAATGGTCCCGCAGTCAACGCCTTCCTCTTTTCCGTTCTGGATTCCGTCATAACAGGTCGGCCCATAACTTGATCGGAAAAACAAAAAACCGATTCCTCCGATTATAAGTACGTAAACAAGAGCGATGATGAGCTGCTTGGCGAACCGTGACATAGAAACATCCTATCAAAAAAGGCCGAGAGGGGCCAGAATGGCCCCTCTCGGCCGGGAAAGACGAAATCAAAAAGCATTGGTCTGGCGGCTACCTACTTTCGCCGGGTAATCCCGACTATCATGGGCCTTGGCGTCTTTTACTTCTGAGTTCGGGATGGGATCAGGTAGTTCAACGCCAGCATAGCCACCAAGCCAATGCTTTTTGTTTATTTAGTAGGGAAAATCTATCACCGAAGCAAGAAATACTTCATCAAGCGATTATTCATATTTCTCAAAAGAGAAATATTTATGACTGGTTAGTAGCTCTCGACTAAGCGCCTCGCGGCGCGTACATCTGAGCCCTATCAACCTCGTGATCTACAAGGTGTCTGAGAAATCTCATCTTGGAGCCCGTTTCGCGCTTATATGCTTTCAGCGCTTATCGGAACCGAACATAGCTACCCGGCGCTGCTCCTGGCGGAACAGCCGGCAGACCAGAGGTTCGTTCATGGCGGTCCTCTCGTACTAGCCACAACCCTCCTCAAATTTCAACGCCCGCACCAGATATGGACCAACCTGTCTCACGACGGTTTGAACCCAGCTCACGTACCCTTTTAATTGGCGAACAGCCAAACCCTTCCCACCTTCTTCAGCAGGAGGATAGGGCGAGCCGACATCGAGGTGCCGAACACTGCCGTCGCTGTGAACGCTCGGGCAGTACTAGCCTGTTATCCCCGGAGTAGCTTTTATCTGATGATCTTCTCCGCTCCTACGAGCAAGAGTCGGTTCACTAAGTCCTGCTTTCGCATCTGCGCGACACATCCGTCTTGCAGTTAAGCCAGCTT
>Ga0155048_113_pt3 | contig 18008 bp, 16 predicted proteins | sample RifCSPhighO2_01_FD_106016 | JGI IMG/M metagenome (GOLD analysis project Ga0155048, IMG submission 106016) | Candidatus Zambryskibacteria bacterium RIFCSPHIGHO2_01_FULL_49_18
TGGTAGTTCGAATGAGACATACGCGGTCGCATACCAATAACAGGCGTTCGCACCATAAGTTGAAGAACCCTGCTCTCGCTAAAGATGAGCAGGGAAACGCTTATCTTAGACACAGAATGTCTCCGGCTACCGGCTCGTATCGCGGTAGGAAAGTAATCGATCAGAGTGTTCGTCTTGAAAAGAGGGCGAAGAAGATGAAAGAGGCTACAAAATAATTTCTAATTGCTCTAATTTCTAATTATTCTAAATAAATCCTAAGCAACAAGTTCTAATTAGGTTAATTAGGAATTAGAATAATTAGGTCAATTTGCTTATAGTTCTTTTATGTCCCAAAGACACTTATCGAGGTCTATAGTTTTGCAAACACTTTTCGAGTGGGATTTCCCCTCGACGGGCTCAGGGCAAGTGAAGCCCGATGTCCGTGCATTATTTGAAAAGAACATTACCGAATTCGCGCCTGGCAGTAATGATCAGCCATTCATGGAGCGGCTTCTTAAGCTCGTGCTCGACAAGAGACAAATTCTCGACGATCTGATAGAAAAAGCGGCTCCAGAATGGCCGATAGAGAGGATTGCCCCGGTGGACAGAAACATTTTGAGGATCGGATTGGCGGAACTTCTTTTTGCAGATCGGAAAGAAGTTCCGCCTAAAGTTGCCATCAACGAAGCCATTGAGCTTGGGAAGCAATTCGGCGGCGAGACTTCAGGACGGTTTATCAACGGTGTTCTCGGCGCCGTCTACAAGGAGATGGGCGAGCCGGGCAAAGACGACAAACCCAAACCCAAGAAGAAATATGGCAACGTGCCGCTTGACCAACTGCCGGTAGAGAAGCTTGCTGGCGCGGTTGTCTTCGCGAAGCATGAGGGCAATATTTACATGGCTTGCGTGCATGATGTCTTCGGCCATTGGACTTTACCGAAAGGCAAAATCGGTGACAACCCGAAGATTGCCAACGAGACGACCGAAGAGGGACTTATTCGTGAAGTTCAGGAAGAACTTGGTATTCCGGTAAAAGTTGTGGAACCATTAGGCGAGAATTCTTACTCGACATTTCATCCCGAAAAGGGGAAAATTGTGAAGCATGTGGCTTACTTTCTGGCGGAAGGCCCCTTTACCGAACTCACTCTCGAGAAGAAGGAGGAGAAGGGCGGGCTCGACGACGTGCGCTGGTTCAAATTGGCCGACATCCTTGACCTAAACTTCTATGATGATATTCTGCCTATCGTTACTAAGGCGATAACGAAGCTTGCGGAGCAAGCTTAACCTACAACTGGCGACCAACAACCGACGATGGATTTCAACAAATTCGAAGAAAAAGCGGAGGTGAATTTCCGGGACAAAACGCTTCTGAAACAGGCCTTTACCCACCGCTCATATATAAACGAAAACCGGGCCTTAAGCCTTGAACACAATGAGCGCCTGGAGTTCCTCGGCGATGCGGTGCTTGAGCTTGTCATTACCGACCACCTCTATCGCGGCATGAAGGAGGCAAGCGAAGGCGAGATGACGACTCTGCGCTCCGCTCTGGTGAATGCCGAAACCTGCGCCAAGGTGGCACAGGTTTTGGGTGTCAATGATTATCTACTTCTATCGAAAGGCGAAGCGAAGGACATCGGCCGCGCTCGGCTCTATATTCTTGCCAATACACTCGAGGCGCTCATTGGCGCCATTTACCTCGATCAGAATTACGAAGCGGCCAAAGATTTTATCATGAAGCATATCACGCCGCTTCTCGAGATTATCGTGCGCGACGGCAAGTGGATTGACGCCAAATCGCTCTTCCAAGAGAAGGCGCAGGAGGCACTCGGTCATACTCCGGTTTACAAAACTATTCGTGAATCCGGTCCCGACCACGACAAGCACTTCACCGTCGCCGTATCGGTGGGCAGTGTCGTCATGGGCGAAGGGGATGGGAAGAGCAAACAAGACGCCGAACAAGCCGCCGCCAAAAACGCGCTTGAGGCGAAGGGGTGGTCCCGTTAGAAGTCCGAAACTTATGTTTCGGCAGACATCTTCAGATGTCTTACTTCTAATGGGATGGGAGTAGGTCTGCCAGACCTCATCCGGTCCGACCGAGGTCGGACCACCTTCTCCTAGGATTAGGAGAAGGTACAATATTCTATATGAAGTTGGTTCATAATTTGCGAGAGTTGTCAGAGCGTCGTCGCGAATTGCGGAAAAATCAAACCCCAACAGAGCAAGTCTTGTGGCAAGAATTGAGAGGGAAAAAGTTCGGGTATAGATTTCATCGGCAATACAGCATTGGCGGCTACATTCTCGATTTCTACTGCCCAGCCAAGCGATTGATCATAGAAATTGACGGCCCAATCCATGCTATGCGTCAGGCTTATGATAAACAGAGAGACTTTTATTTTAAAGAATTGAATTACAAAGTGCTCAGGCTTGAAAACGACGAAGTAGAGAAAGATATCCAAGCAGTTTTAAAGAAGATTAAGGCATTTATTGCCCTCTCCTAAACCTAGGAGAGGGCGCAGACGAAGTCGGGGTGAGGTCGGTGAGATGGTGGTGAGGTCTGCTATAATACTCGATAAATGCATTTAAAATCGATTGAGTTATCGGGCTTCAAATCTTTTGCTAAGAAGAGCGATTTCGAATTCAATACGCCCATCTCGGCCATTGTTGGGCCCAACGGCTCGGGCAAATCGAATGTTGCAGAGGCCTTCCGCTTCGTCTTGGGCGAGCAGTCTATCAAGAGCATGCGTGGCAAGAAGGGCGAGGATCTCATCTGGAACGGTTCAAACGACTCGCTGCGGGCCAACCGCGCTTCTGTCAAAGTTATTTTTGATAATAGCCGAAGAATGTTCAACATCGATTTCCCGGAAGTCTCAATCGAGCGCGTGGTGCACCGCGACGGGGTAAACGAGTATCTCGTGAACGGCAGCCAGGTGCGGCTGAAAGACGTGATCGAGCTCCTGGCCTCCGCCCATATTGGCGCTTCAGGCCACCATATCATTTCGCAGGGCGAAGCAGACAAGGTGGTAAGTACCAACCCCAAGGACAGGAAGGCCATGGTCGAAGATGCTCTGGGCCTGAAGCTCTATCAATACAAACGGATCGAGAGCGAGAAGAAGCTTGAGAAAACGTTTGAGAATATCGCGCAAGTCGAGGCTCTCCGGAGAGAGATTGCCCCTCACCTTAAATTTCTGGAGAAGCAGGTCGAGAAACTTGCAAAGACCGAGAGTCTTCGCACTGATTTAATAAAAATTTCTCAAGAATATTTCAAGCGGGAAGATTTCTATATTTTAACATCGAAGGTCGCACTCAAGGAGGAGAGAGGTCCGATAGACCGGGCGCTTGAGAAGCTCTCTAAGGAATCGGCGGAAGCCAAAAAGGTTATCGAATTCGAGTCCGGATTAAGCGAAGCCAGAAAGGTTCGAGATGATCTAACGCGCGAGCTCGGCAAGATCGAGGGGTTGATCATGGCGGAGGAGAAGTCTGTCGCGAGCGAGGAGAGCAAAGTCGTGAGTTTAAAAGATGTGGAGAAGCTGTATCAAGAAATCTCCCTTTTCTCCGAAATTACCAAAATTTTCGAAAGAGTAAAAACATTTATCCAGGAGAGGAGGGGAATTGTGGAAGCAAGGCGTCCACAAATAGGGGAACTCAAGACTAGAAAATCCGAAATCGAAGCCGAACTCAAAATTGCGAGGGAGAAAGAGGATGAAATAACCAAAGCCGAGAAAGCAGTCTTCCGGATCATGTCCGAGGAGCAAGGTCTCGTCTCCAGATTAAATCTTTTAAAGGCGAGAGAGGAGAAGATCGCTCTCGAAGAAGCCGAATTTAAGCGCGAACTCGAAGAAGTGGGGTATTTGGCCGGGGCGGAAGCTCTTCGCTTCCAAGTCTTCGCCCTAAGCGAGGAAGAGATGACGTCCGAACCGAGGGTAAAGCAAGAAGAACGCAAAAGAATGCTTGAGAGGAATAAACTTCGCCTCGAAGATTCAAACACAGCCGGCGGAGAAGAGCTCAAGAAGGAGCACGCCGAAACTTCCGAACGTGACGCCTTCCTGGCGAGAGAGCTCTTGGACCTTGAGCAGTCAGCCGAGTCCTTAAAGTCGCTTATCAAGGATCTGGAAGAGCGGCTGGCGACCGAATTTGAAACTGGCATCGAGAAAATTAACAAGGAGTTCAACACTCTTTTCAATAAAATGTTCGGGGGTGGGGAAGCGCGACTCATTCTTGTGAAGACTGAGTCGCTAGTTGAAGAAGGTGAAAAAGTTGAAAAAGTTAAAGAAGTGGAAGAAGGTTTAGAAATAAAAGTTTCTCTGCCCAGAAAGAAGGTAAAAAGCCTCATGATGCTCTCGGGCGGGGAGAGGGCACTTACCTCAATCGCTTTAATCTTCGCCATCTCGCAGGTTAATCCGCCGCCGTTTATCATTCTTGATGAAACGGATGCGGCACTCGACGAAGCGAATTCGAAAAAATATGGCGATCTGGTCGAAGAGCTTTCCAAGAAGTCCCAATTGATTTTGATAACCCACAACCGCGAGACTATGAGCCGCGCCGGTATCATCTACGGCGTTACCATGGCGGGGAATGGCGTTTCGAAACTACTCTCGATCTCTTTCGATGAAGCAGTAGAAGTGGCGAAGTGACATTTTCTGTCCTATATTTACTCCGCTTTGCTGACCTCTTATTCCAAAATACAATTATACAAACACAAAGTCAAGTGTCTTTCTTTCGGGATCCGAGGCGATGAGTTTGACGCGGATTTTGTCGCCCAGGGAGAACTTCTTGCCGGTTTTTTGGCCCACGATGGCGTATTGCAACTCGATTAATTCATAGAAATCATCTTTCATATCGCGGAGCTTGACCATGCCCTCGGCTTTCGTATTCACTTCCTCAACATAAATGCCCCACTCGGAAACGCCGGAGATAATGGCGTCGAACTCTTCACCTACGTGTTCCTGCATGTACTCGACTTGTTTGTACTTAATCGAGGCGCGCTCGGCTTCAGCCGCTTCCATCTCGCGTTCGGAGGAGGCATCCGCCAGACGCTGGTACTTAATAATCTCATCCTGCTCGATCTGCCCTTTCTCAATAAACCTTTGGAGCAAGCGGTGGACCATAAGGTCTGGATAGCGGCGAATGGGAGAGGTGAAGTGGGTGTAATACTCGAAAGCGAGGCCGAAGTGGCCGATGTTTGAGGTCGAGTAAATCGCTTTCGACATCGCTCTGATTGCGGCCGTCTTTACCAGCATTTCGGCAGGCGTGCCTTCGACAGACTTCAACATTCGGGTTATGTCTTCTGCCGTGGTTTCGCCATCCTTGTTCTTGAGTTCGAAGCCAAGTGCTTTGACGAAAGTCGCCAGATTGATAATCTTGTCACGGTCCGGCGCGTCGTGGATTCGGTACACGAAAGCGGCTCTCTCATTGCCTTTGTATGCGGCATGCATGTGTGCAGCCACTTCGCGGTTGGCTAGAAGCATGAAGTCTTCAATCAACTTGTGCGTGTCCTTGCGCGCTTTCTTGTACACCCGTATGGGCTTACCCAGGTCGTCGAGTTCGAATTTGACCTCTTCCGTTTCGAATTCGATGGCACCTTTTTTGAACTTTTCTTCCCGGAGCTTGTAGGCTAGATCATTTAGAGTTTTGAGTTCTTCGTAGTGCAGTCCTTTCTTATTGTCGAGAATCTCTTGCGCTTCCTCGTATGTAAATCTTTTGTCCGACTCGATGAGCGTCTTGCCGAACCAGCGATCTTTGATGTGCGCTTCCTTGTCCATGACGAATACCGCGGAGAAAGTGTATTTGAGCTCATTGGGGTTGAGTGAGCAGAGGTCGTTTGAAAGGATCTCAGGCAGCATGGGGATGGTGCGGTCCACTAGGTAGATCGAGGTGCCACGCTTTAGAGCTTCTTTATCTAGCGCAGTACCGGGTCTTACGAAGTGGGAAACGTCGGCGATGTGGATGCTGATTTCGTAGTCGCCGTTGGGAAGTTTTTTAAAAGAAATGGCATCGTCGAAATCTTTGGCATCCGCCGGATCGATAGTAAAAGTAAGAGTGTCGCGGAAGTCGCGCCGACCGGCGAGATGATCCTCTTTTTCAAACACCCGCTTCCATGCCTCAGCCTCGCGCTCGACCTCGGCAGGGAAGTCCACTTCGAAGCCGCTCTCAAGCACAATGCCCACCATCTCGGCGTTGTGTTCGCCCGCGCGGCCGATGACGCGGAGTAGCTCGCCCTTGGGGCTTTTGGAAGGATCTTCCCAAGACGTGAGGCGGATCTGGACCTTATCTCCATTTTTTGCCCCCTTGGGGTTCTCCACAAAGATGTCTCGGTACATACGCTTGTCATCCGGAATCATGAAGCCATCATCGAATGTGCCGACGAATTCCATCTTGTGGCGCTCGACTATCTCGATCACCCTGGCCTGCTTACGGCCGTAAATTTCTTTGCTCAGAATCTCGATTCTGACCTTGTCGCGGTTGAGAGCGGCCATCACATTTTCCGGCTGGATTTCGAAATCATTTTTCTCGTCTTCTGGGTTCTCGAAATAGCCGACCCCCTTGCCGGTAACTCTGATTATTCCTTCTAAGATATTTTTATTTTTCATTTTTATAAGTGGGCGGGAGAGGACTTGAACCTCCACTCCTTTCGGAACATGGTCCTAAACCATGCGCGTCTGCCATTTCGCCACCCGCCCGTCGTGCTTTCGCACTTGTGGTCACAAGTTCCGGCCTGCTGGCCGTACTCGCGACCCCGGCTCGGCTGCCTGCGCAGCCTCCGCCTCGCACAAGTGCGGTGCACTTGTGCGCCCACAAGGGATCGAACCTTGGACCTTATCCTTAAGAGGGATCTGCTCTACCAGCTGAGCTATGGGCGCTAGCACAATACAGTATTCCAAAAAAGCAAGGATTAATCAATTGTGTTAAAATCATTTTTTAAGGCGTAGTGGCGAAGTGGTAACGCTTTGGTCTGCAAAACCAACATGCGCGGGTTCGATTCCCGCCTACGCCTCAAGCTTAGCTGTTGGACAGCTAAGTGATGGGTCAGTGGCGGAATAGGTATACGCGCACGACTTAAAATCGTGTCCCGTAAGGGATGAGGGTTCGACCCCCTCCTGACCCACAGAGCGAGATTAGTTTAGTGGCAGAACTATAAAAAGCTATAACATAGCTTTTTATTTCCCAAGTCTCACACCAAAATTTTAGTGCGAGTACGGGGAGTCGGACCCCGGTCTCAACCTTGGGAAGGTCGCGTCATACCGTTAGACCATACTCGCATTATTATTATAATGCTATACAATTTTGGTGTGAGAGCAAGCATCGGGTCAAAATCGTGCTGAGCACGATTTTGAACGATTCCGGCATCTCGCACCGGATGATTTCAAAAAGAGAGAAAATATTTTTGATAAGCTTCGGGGTTTTGATTCTTATTATTTACGGGCAATCACTCTGGGGAGGATTCGTTTTCGATGACAGGGGGATAAAAGAGCACCAAGCTCTTTTATCAAGCATAGACAACATCATACAAGTCGGCCTCTTTCCGTATTGGACCGTCGATGCGGGACTCTATCGCCCCATTACTCTCCTTAGCTATCTCTTCAACAATATTCTTCTCGATGGGAGTGCTTTCAGTTTCCATCTTGTTAATCTTGTTCTCTATTTCGGCATATGCGCGGCAATCTACTTTCTTATCAAACGGCTCTTTAGTAATAAATGGTTCGCGTATCTCTCGGCCATGATTTTTCTCGTCTTGCCGATACACAGCGAAGTGGTGGCGAACATAACTGGAAGATCGGAATTACTGTCCTTATTATTTGCATTGCTAGTAATGTTCGAGTTTACAAAGGAGAAGATCAATCCCTGGTTGGCAGGGCTCTGGATGTTTCTGGCTATCGGATCTAAGGAAACAGCAGTCGCAGTAGTGCCGCTCGTGGCATTGATGATGGTAATCCAGAAACGGAAAGTCATTTCTCCTGCAACACTCGGTGTTGCAGTGGGCGCGGCGGTTTACTTCCTCTTGCGGCTTATCGTCCTCGGGCCAGGGCATTTCTTGGGAGTTGAGACGAGTATTATCGAGAATCCACTTCTCTTTGTCGCGCCGCTCGAACGCATAACGACGGCCCTGGCAATTTTATGGATGTATGTTTCGAAAACTTTGTGGCCAGTCAATCTCTGCTCGGATTATTCTTATAACCAAATTCCGGTTTCTAGTTTTTCAAGTTTTGCGCCCTGGCTCGGCCTGATAATCCTTTTAGGCTCTGTGATATCTGTGTTTTGGTTCCTGCGATACCGACCCGTTATCTCTTTCGCTTCCGCAATATTTCTTGCAAGCTTCATTCCCGTTTCAAGTCTGCTCTTCCCGATGGGTACCATAGCGGGGGAGAGATTATTTTTCTTCCCATCGTTGGGGTTCGCGATTATAGTAGCATTGCTTCTTTCGCGATTAAGATGGAAATGGCTCTCGCTTCTCTTACTTATTCCTTACGTAATTATTTCGTTACAACGTCAATCCGTTTGGATGAGCGAGGAGAAACTTTTCTTGAACGCGGTCGAGTGCAGTCCCAATAGTGTTCTTTCTCTCTCGAATGTTGGTACGGTGTATTACTTCCGCGGTGATTACGAAATGGCGGCGAAATATTTGGAGAAGTCGAAAGCTATAAAGCCTGTGTATTCTAAAGGTCTAAATAATCTGGGACTTGTGTATTGGAAAGAGGGGAGATTCCGCGAAGCGGAAGATCTTTTTCACCAATCGTTGAAGCAAAAGTATCCTTACTGGGGCGCTGTCGAGAACTTAGTGCTTTTGAAATTAAGCGAAGGCGATCGCGAAGGAGCGCTTCGCTGGCTTAAGATAATTTATCCAAACGTTGACGATTCCGTTCTCCGTAGTCAATTTTCCAATCAACGTGGGGGATGATGCCGATGCGGCTCTCATCGCGGATGTAGCGGTGGAATTCTGGCTTCTTTCTTTCTAAAAATTTTAGGGCGGTATCTTCTTGTTCCTCCGGCAGGGTGGTGAAGAATATTTTAGCTTCTTTTCCCGTAGGGGATATCTCCACTCTTGTAACAGTCAGAAGCGAAGATTGCCCTCCTTCTTCCAATATAAATTTCGCCGCCAGGCGGTGGATGATCTCGGCGGTTACTTCGCGTTTCTTGTCGCGCATATTATTTAGTCACCATACTTACCGCTTCGAGGATGTCTCCCGGAGCGATCTCTATTTTCGACTCAATAAGAGCGCCAAACTCCGATCCTTCCTCCACCTTACTCGTATTAACTTTTGCTTGTTGGAGTTCACGCACCTTGCCGTGGCCGATCTCTGCGTCTCGACGGCTGATCTTCACGCTGTTGCCTTTGGCAATAATACCGGAAAGAACTTTAGCGCCGAGAACCTGCTTGTTCTTGTCCGAGCTAAAGAGTTTTAGAACCTTCGCGCTACCCGAAATCTCCTCGACTTCCACTTTCGGTTCGGCTAGAGAGAGAAGGCTGGCCACTTTCTCCGTCAATTCGTAAATTATGGTAAATGTGGAAATAGAAATTCCCGATCTCTCGGCAAGCGCGGCGGCCTGTGCATCTGTTTTTGTATTGAAACTGATGATAGTAGTGCCCGGAACGGAGATGGCGAGCTTGATATCGTTCTCGTTTACATTACCCACTCCCTGGAAAATTATTTTCGGAATGATCCTTTCTCTCGCGATTTTAGCGAGTTCGCCCTCGACAGCCTCAAGTGATCCTGCCGCATCGGCCTTGATGATTAATGGCAGCGTCGCAATAGTATCGTTTGTAGTTTGGGTATTGTTTACTGCTTGTTTCTTGTCTCTTGTATCTTGTTTACTTATATATTCTTCGGCTTCACTCTTTTTCAAAAAAGTTTTAAATTCAGCCCCGATCGGCGGCAGTTTGTCCCAACCGATGAGGCGCACCGGGCTTGAGAAGGAGAGTTCCTCTGTCATATTTCCCTCTGCGTCAAGCAAGAAGCGGATGGGCATTATGGCGCTGCCGGAGGCCGCAAACATGCCCTTGTGCACAGTACCATTCTTGATAATGCCGGTGGCGGCAAGTCCTCTCTTGGCATCCATACTGGTCTCGATTACTACTCCCGAACCTCTCTCTTCCGGATCGCCTCTCAGATTCTCAAGTTCGGCGACAAGGTTGATAAGATCAAGAAATTCCTCGACTCCCTGGCCGGTCTTTCCTGATACTTCGGCTACCGGCACGTCTCCGCCATAGCCCTCGACCAATACGCCGTTCTCGGCCAAGCTTTGCCTAGCACGCATAGCATCGGCCGCAGGCTTGTCCACCTTGGTAATGGCGACAAGATAGGGAAGTTTGCTCTCTAAAATATATTTTAGAACCTCGAGCGTTTGCGGCTTCACTCCATCCTCGGCCGAGACGATGAGCACTGCGATGTCGGCCACATGAGCGCCCCTAGTGCGAATCGATTTGAATGCTTCGTGCCCGGGTGTGTCTAAGAAAGTTATTTTTCTGCCATCCGAGCGTGTTACTTCGTAAGCGCTTACGTGCTGGGTAATGCCACCGGCTTCTTTCTCAACGATGTTTGTTTTCCTGATGTAATCAATGAGAGTCGATTTGCCGTGGTCGATATGGCCGAAGATGCCCACCACCGGTGGCTTCGGGAACGTATTTGATTGGGAGTTGTTCAGAGTCATGCAGAGGACAGATTAACATAAAAATGGCTTGGTGGCATGCTAAATTTAAAGAATAAAAATGTTAACATCTCTCACGGTCGTGTAAAGTGTTAACATCAGATTAAATCATCTTCTGTCGCCTTGAAAAATCTGATGTATCTCAAAAGTTTATATTCATCAAGAAACTCCAAAAATTCTTTAGGCAGGGGAGGGCCGAACCAGACGCTGTCCTGAATTCTCTTAAAACCAAAATTTTCAAGTTCCGGCCTAAGCCAGTCACGATATCTGCGAATCTTTTCGGGAATGTCAAAAATTATGATTAAGCTTCTCTTCACCTTTCCGCCGCGATGGCGGGGAGCGGGAAAGTATCTTTTGATATCAGAATTTCGGCCATTTAAAAGCTCGAGACCGTCTGATGTTATGCTCCACTTGCCCCCGACATTCTTCAAAAGTCCTTTTCGCTTCATTCTACTTAAAGTTGAGCGCAAAGTTCTTTCAAACGATTTTTCGCTTTGTTCTGCCCGCTTGAGTTCGTAAACATCCTCATACAAAACTCTGAAACCGCGCGAGTGGTAATTGAAAATCGCATTAAATATTCCATCGGTTAAACTCATGTTTCTATAATGTTAACATCTCTCACGGTCGTGTAAAGTGTTAACATTGGGTATTTGTGGTAATATCGATGCAAATGAAGTGGTGGATGACAAAAAAAAGAATTTATCTCGATTATGCTTCGGCGACGCCGATGCTGTCGGAGGTGAGAAGTGAGATGGAGAAATATTTCTCCGAAGAATTCTATAATCCCAATGCTATTTATGAAGAAGGTCTAAGAATTAAGTCAGAAGTTAATAAGTTTAGAAGGAAGATAGCAGATATTCTCGGCGCCGCTGAAGAGAATATTATCTTCACTTCCGGCGGGACGGAAGCGAATGTTATGACAGTACGGGGAATAAAGGGAAAAGTGATTACGGAAGGTGAGGTTCATCCATCTGTTACAGATGCGATTGAAGGTCGAATCTTAGATACCGACTTGCCTGCCGGCGAGGCAGGTTCCCAAGGTCCGACCTTGATATCTTCAGTTACTACGGACAATAAGTTGGGCCGGAAAATTCGCGAAGAAAGAAAGAAGAAGCATTCGGAATTCCCTCTTCTCCACATTGACGCATCCCAGACGGCAGTCTACTTCGACGTGGGCCTGGAGAAGCTTGCTTGCGATTTAATCACCCTCGACTCCGCCAAACTCTACGGGCCCAAGGGTGTTGGCGCTTTGGTCGTGAGACGCGGCACAGAGCTCATACTGCCACCGCGAGGCACTCCCGCCGTGCCACTCATCGCTGGCTTCGCCAAGGCGCTCGAGATAGCGGCCAAGGACAGGGAGAAGGAGTTTAAACGTCTAAGCTCTTTGAGCGCCGGTTTCCGCGAAGAGTTGGCGTATTCATTGCCGGAAGCGGAGATAACTTACAGTAACCCACATATCATAAATGTCTCTGTGCCCGGAATTCTGCCTGAACTTCTGGTACTGGCACTAGAGAGGAATGGTGTCCTCGTTTCCGCCGGCCCTGCCTGTAATTCCAACAAGCCCGAATTGCCGGAGACTCCGGTGCGCATCTCTCTTGGCCGATTCACGACCGAGGATGAAATGAGAAAGGCGGCAAAAATCTTTTGCTCGACGGCAAAAAATTTGCTAAAATAGGTTCACGAATCTCCGCGAATATGATCGAATTTACGAATATTCGCGACATTCGATCAAATTCGTAAAATTCGAGTTATGCAGCATTTTAACCAATTTACTACCAAGGCCAAAGAGGTTATCCGCAAAGCCCATGAGCTCGCGATCGAGCGCGGCCAGAATCACGTCAATCCGATACATCTCCTGGCGGCACTCCTTCTGCAAGAAGAGTCTATGGTGGTTTCAATTCTCGAGAAGATGGATGTCGATACGATTCTCCTTACCGACACGGTACTCGATGCTATCGAGGGTACGGATTCGGGCCAAACCATTTCACCTTCGTATCAGATTTATCTCACGCCGGAGCTAGCGCACGCAATAGAAGCTTCGAGCAAGGTGGCCAATTCTCTTGGAGACGAATTCGTTTCGACCGAACACCTTTTCTTATCCGTTCTCGACGTGCCGGGCGAGGCGCGCGACATGCTTCTCAAGATGAGGATTGACCGCCAAACTGTCCTGCGCGTCTTAGAAGAAGTCAAGAAAGAAAAACCGGAAGAGTCCAAAGAAACGAAGAAATTCAAATCATTGGTGAAATATACCCGCTCACTCACAACGCTTGCCAAACATAATAAGCTTGATCCAGTCATCGGCCGCGACGAGGAAATTTCGCGCATTATCCAGATTCTCTCGCGCCGAACCAAGAATAATCCTATTCTCATCGGCGAAGCCGGAGTAGGCAAGACAGCTATCGCCGAAGGTCTTGCCACTCGTATTGCTTCTGGCAATGTGCCCGAATCGTTGCGCGACAAAGAGCTTGTTTCGCTCGACCTGGGCCTCCTTATCGCCGGCACCAAGTACCGTGGCGAGTTTGAAGAGCGCTTGAAAAATATTATCAAGGATATCGAGCGCTCCGAAGGCAGAGTAATTCTTTTCATCGACGAGATACACACCATAGTTGGAGCTGGTGCCGCCGAGGGTTCGATGGACGCATCCAATATGTTGAAGCCGCCGCTCGCGAGGGGCGAGCTCCGCGCCATCGGCGCTACCACGCTCAAGGAGTACCAGAAGCATATAGAGAAGGACCCGGCGCTTACCCGTCGCTTCCAGCCTGTGTATGTGCAAGAGCCGTCGGTTGACGATGCTATGACGATTCTTCGAGGTCTCAAGGAGCGCTACGAGCTATACCACGGCGTGCGCATTACCGACGACGCAATACAGGCGGCCGTCACCCTTTCTTCGCGCTATATTACCGACAGATTTTTACCCGACAAAGCGGTGGATCTCATAGACGAAGCCGCTTCGCATCTCAAAATTTCTCTCGAGAACATGCCCCCGGTCTTGCAGGAAGCGCAGTCGAAGACGATGAAGCTTGAGATCGAGAAGGAAGCGCTCAAGAAAGAGGAGAAGAATCCGAAGGTGAAGACCCGTTTGAAGGAAATAGACAAAGAGATTGCCGATCTTAAGGAGAAAACAAGTGAGATAGAGCTCAAATGGAAGAATGAGAAGCAGACTGTCAGCGAGATCAAGGAGACGAAAAAGAATCTTGAAGTTCTGCGGCTCGAAGCCGAAGCAGCCGAGGCGCGCGCCGACCTCTCGCTCGCGGCCGAGCTCCGCTACGGCAAAATTCCCAGCGTCGAGCGTGAACTTGAGGTAAAAAGTAAAAGGCTTAAAAAGCTCCAGAGTTCGCGCAGAATCCTCAAGGAAGAAATTACCGGAGCGGACATCGCCTCGATCGTCTCCAATTGGACGGGTATTCCGGTAACTCGAATGCTTGAAGAAGAAGCGCAGAAACTTTCCCGCATGGAAGAGCATTTGAAGAACCGTATCGTTGGCCAGGGTGAAGCGGTAAAGAAGATTGCCGATACTGTGAAGAGGAGCCGCGCCGGCATCTCGGATCCGAACCGGCCGATTGGGTCCTTCATATTCCTCGGTCCTACGGGAGTCGGCAAAACTGAACTGACGAAAGCACTGGCGGAATTTATGTTCGACGACGAGAAGGCACTCATTCGCATCGACATGTCGGAGTTGATGGAGAAACACGCTGTCTCGAAGCTCATTGGCGCGCCGCCGGGCTATGTCGGCTTCGAAGAAGGTTCGAGTTTTGCCGAGTCTGTCCGTCACAGGCCTTACTCTGTGATTCTCTTCGACGAGATCGAGAAGGCACATCCGGAAGTCTTTAACATCCTTCTCCAGATTCTCGACAACGGCCGGCTTACCGACGCCAAGGGCCGCGTCATCAATTTCAAAAACACGGTTATTATCATGACTTCTAACATCGGTGCGCAATACATCGACAAGATGCAGTCGATCGGCTTCTCGAAAGGCGAGGAAGCGAACTACGAAGCAGTCAAAGAGAAGGTACTCTCGACCTTGAAAGACCATTTCCGCCCCGAGTTCTTAAACCGCCTCGACGATATCGTTATTTTCGACGTTCTCTCGCGCGATGCGATCAAGGAAATTGTGAGAATCCAGATTGATATCATCAAGAAGCGTTTGGCGGAGAAGGAGATTGAGCTCTCCGTCAGCGATGGAGTACTAGACCTCTTGGCCAAAGAGGGTTATAACCCGCAATATGGCGCAAGGCCATTGAAGCGCATGATCCAGGAGAAAATCCTGAATCCCGTCGCCTCAATGATGATAGGGAACAAAGTGCTCTCCGGCGGCACAGTCTCGGTAGATGTTTTGAATGGCCCCTCGACTTCGCTCGGGGCAAGTCAATTTAACTTCGATGTTAAAAAGTCGGCACGCGCCGCTCGTATCAGCACCATCTCACCGCGCAACCACGCTGTTTTGAAAAAATAAGATTTTCCGCTAGAATGACATTCACGCGTCGGTCGGATAGCGGCTATTCCAGGAGACTGTAAATCTCCCGCCCATTGGGCATCAGTGGTTCGAGTCCACTCCGGCGCACTCTTGCATTCATAAAATTTTAAGGTAATCTAATAGCCCTATGGCAGGAAGACAGCAACATCTCATAAAATTCGTCTCCGTCGGGGACTCCAAGGGCGTCGGCAAGGGCCACACCTATTATTCGACGAAGAACAGGAAGTCAGTCGAGAGGAAACTCGAATTCAAGAAGTATAACCCGATCGCGCGGAAACACACGGTTTATAAGGAGAAGAAGGCCTAAATTTAAAATCTAGCGGGCGATGAGGGAATCGAACCCCCGACATCGGTTTTGGAGACCGAAGTTATACCACTTAACTAATCGCCCCAACGCACGTATCCTAACATAATTTATTTGCTCTTTCTAAATCCTCAAACGAGTTTATCGGTAGCCATTTTTCGGTAACAATCGCTTTGATAGGAAACATTTCTTTTTGAGCCAGGATAGTCTGTGGCAGGCCAAGTTCTCCGCCATAGACCAGCACTCCCTTGTGTCTGAAGATTTCCGGATCGAGCAAATATACTCCGGTTGCGACAAATTTCTCTCCATTTGAATTTTTTTCGAATCCGGTAACAAATCCAGCTTTGTCTGTGAGGACGGCATAGTAGTTCGGCATCATCATTTTTTGAAGACCGAACGCCCTCTCTTCTCTAGTAAATTTTTCCAGCTCTTCTCTGTTGTACAAATCGTCTCCGTTTAGTACCAAAAATTTGTCGTTCAACAAATTTTGGGTAGACAAAAGCGCGCCAAATGTCCCCTTTTTCTCCCCTTGGTCTACAAAAATAATTTTTCTACCCAAATATTCCTGCCCCAGATGCAACTTTATTTTTTCTTTCAAATGTCCTACCACTAGAATTACTTCGCTGATCTGGTCCGGCAGGGAGTCTAGAACTCGGTCAATGATAGGTTTGCCCGCCACCTCTATGAGCGGCTTCGGTGTCTCTAATGTAAGTGGGTGAAGCCTTGATCCGACTCCCGCGGCCAGAATAACTGCTTTCATAACTCTTAATATATTAACAGAAAGGGGAGCCTGGCGGCTCCCCTTCGTCACACAGTGAGAACAAGATCCGAGTAGCGACCGCCGTCAAGATGACGCGGAAATTCGACTGGATCGGAAAGCCGCCCTTCGTACGGCCTTTGGTCGATGCCAATCTTGATTCGCTTCCAGCGAAGGATCATACGAAGGTAGCCGGTGCGGAATTCGTCGGCCTCAGCCATCTTCAAGATCTCCTCGAAGCTCATGAAGCGAGCCTCGGCGGCTTCGAGACTCTCCGGAGAAACACTGATTTCTCCCTTGAACCGCCGCGTCTCGTAGAGAAAGACCGCTCCCTTGGGCCTTTGGATGAAGACGGCGACCAGGAGAAAATCGTTCTCATCTGTGACGATGCCGGTTTCCTCCTCGGTCTCCGACTGCGCCGCGTGTCGAAACGACTCTCCTCGCTCGATTTCGCCGCCGGGGAGCATCCACTTCTGCTTGCGGGTTTTCTCCCGCACGACGAGAATTTCCTCGCGCTCATTTAGCACGATGAGATTTGCGCCGTTTTTGAGATCCTTATCGTCTGTCACGTATTCCTCCGTTTCCTTTTTCTTTTAGTACCCTAACATATCTCTCGATTTCACGGTAATCACCGGGCTTAAACCCTTCGACTGCGCTCGGGGTAAACCATCTTATTTTCTTATTCCTCTTAAACCACGTCATTTGGCGTCTAGAGTATTGTCTTATTGCAGTAAAAAGCTGATCGATAAATTCTCGTTTAGTAAGTCTTTTTTTCAAATACAACGCGGCGTATCTGTACTCGAGCCCGAGCTCATATGCGCGTTTGAATGAAAGTTTCTTCGTCTCTCGAATGATTCCGAGAATTCTTTTGATTAATCTCTTATAAATACTTTTATCCAAGTCATTCGGCTTCAATCCAATATAAATAAAGCTTCTTAGCTTCTTAGCTTCATTAGCTTCAATAGCTTTAGGCACATTACCCAAAGATTCAACAATCTCGAGAGCACGAATAAGTCTAACTTTGTTATCTCGATCAATAATTTTTGCACGCGCCGGATCTTTTTTCTTGAGCATTCTGAACAACTTTTCCTTATTCAACTTATTCAACTTTCGCCTTAGCAACTTATCTGGCGGCACTTCCGGTAGGGGAATCTTACCCGTGAGAGCGTCTATATAAAATCCCGTACCGCCAACTATGATTGGGAAAGCCTTATTAGCTTCAATTAACCTCAGAGCCTCATTAGCTTTGATTATAAAATCGGATGCAGAGAATTGTTTCTTCGAGTTGGCGACATCAAGGAGGTGATGCGGTACACCCCGCATTTCTTTCTTCGTAATCTTGCCCGTCCCTATATTCAAACCTTTATAAACCTGCCGCGAATCAGCCGAGATTATCTCGCCGCCGAATTTTTTGGCCAACCTTACCGCCAAATTGCTTTTGCCGGAAGCCGTCGGACCGACGATGACCAGAACCTTCGATTTCATTGTGGGCGCGAGAGGACTTGCACCTCCAAGCCTTTCGGCACACGATTTTGAGTCGTGCGTGTTTGCTATTTCACCACGCGCCCATAATAGACATCTACAAATTACCTTAATTTGGTGCTAAAATCTAGTTATGTCACGTTTCTACCAAGATGCAGTATTTTGGATTGAAGTCGATAAGATCAAACCCAATCCTTTCCAGCCCAGGCGCGATTTCGACGAATCGATGCTCAAGTCTCTTGCTGACTCGATTCGTCAGTACGGCGTACTTCAGGCACTTGTTGTGACAAGGAAGGAGGTTGAGAAGCCAGAAGGCGGCCTTGCCACCGAATACGAGCTTGTTGCCGGCGAGCGGCGCCTCCGCGCCGCTC
>Ga0155048_104_pt1 | contig 11030 bp, 10 predicted proteins | sample RifCSPhighO2_01_FD_106016 | JGI IMG/M metagenome (GOLD analysis project Ga0155048, IMG submission 106016) | Candidatus Zambryskibacteria bacterium RIFCSPHIGHO2_01_FULL_49_18
GGTTGGCTCTTGCCACTGCGCGTCCACGTGCTCGACTTTAGACAGGAGCGGCCCGCGCCGCAAGCGCTCCAAGTACGCCGCAAGCGCAGAGGGCGCCCCTTGGGCAACTATCTCGACCGAGCCGTCGGGGAGGTTGCGCACGGTGCCACTGACGCCAAGCCGCCGCGCGGTGCGCGCGGCAAAATCGCGGTACATAACCAACTGCACCCGTCCGCGTACAATGGCCCGGAATTCTTTCTTCATCCCGTTAGAAGCTTAGTTTGATAATATCTCTCGGTAATTCGCCCCTTTAGGTGCTGGCTGCCCTGGCTTCTAACGGGATTCATAACGTATCTAACTATACCCGCTTGCCGCAAGTTGCACTACTGTGAATAAAAAAAACCGCCGGAGGAGCCAGCAGTCAATTTTGATGGGGTAGTATAGACCACTCGGTGAGCGCGCAGATTGGCGGTGCACGGCCACAACTCGCTACAAACCCGAGTGGTCTACTATGGGCAAGAAATGCTTAGTTTTTCATGCTCGGACAATCTTCGGCAAGATTTGTCGGAGCGCTACTCCCCAAACACTGCCCACAGCTCTAATCTGCAACCATAATACCCCGTTTTTAAATAGTAAGCAAGAATTCAGTCTCCTTCGTTATACTAGAGGGATGAAAGGCTATTCAAAAATAGGCGGGCACAAAGGGCACACGGCCTATCGCACGCCGGCGACGTTCCGCTACCGCAAATACGTCACCGTCTCAAAAATAAAATCGGGGAGATAAAAACAAAAACCCCGGCCGCAAAGGTTTTTACACGCGGGGATTCCCGCCTTTTATTATACCCACAATGCCGCCGATAACCGCATAACGCCGAGTCCTTTGCGTTAGTTACGGGGTCGTTCGAACTCGCTTGGTTTAAAAGCCTGGCCCTGCTATACTTTGACCATGGCGAGGGAAACGACTACCAAGCAACTATACGATTTGGTAAACAAAAAGTTTGAGCTGGTATTTACCCAGCTACAGAGTATTCAAACTGATATTCGGCAGCTACAAAAAGTTCAAAAAGAACACTCGGGTCGTTTTGATGAGATTGATGAAGTGTTGGGGGCAGTATCCCGGGCGGTTGATAAAGATGCCGTAACCATTCTTGAATATGGTCGTCGAATTGCTCGTCTTGAGCGAGCGGGCTAGCGAACACTAGAAATAAGCCTAAAAATAGGTATAATTTGGGGCGTTCGAATGTATTCCGCGGCCCGCCTCGCCGAAGACGCCCCGCCTAGACTCGACATCTAGTCGAGGCTGGCGAGTCGAGGCGGGTAGTACAATGGCTTACGTGTATATCTTAAAAAGTACGGTTGATGGTGTAACATACACCGGCAGTACTTCCGATATAGAACGGAGGCTGAAGGAGAACAACGACGGAAAGAATGTTTTTACTAGCCGGCACCATCCTTGGCGGCTAGTGTATAAAGAAACATTTAAAGAACTTAGAGAAGCTCGTAAAAGAGAAAAATACTTGAAGTCAGCTGCAGGACGGCGCTGGCTAAAAGTAAATAACATTATTCCGCGGTAGCACAATGGTAGTGCAGCTCCCTGTTAAGGAGTTGGTTGTAGGTTCGAATCCTACCCGCGGAGCCCAGTTGGACAGGTAGCCACTTCGAGGATGGTGTTATAGGGCTTTCGTAGTGTAAAATCTAGCTTTTTTCCCGATACGGTCGGGTTCTGAAGTAGATAGTTCAAAAACGCCCTTTTCTCGTGCGGTTCAGAACTCTTGAAGATTTCGCCCATCCGGCGCGATAGAGAAAACACTTGAGAAATAGTGAGTTTATAGTCATGGTCGGCTTTTGTGTGCTCGTCGGCTTCGATGTTCAATCGGTACTGCTTGTCTTTTAGCTCTTGCAGTTTTTTGTCATAGTCGTCCTTAGTAATACTCTTGTCGGCGAGCAGGTCCATGTATGAGTCGAGACGGGCCTGTACGCGGTCGTACTCGGCGCGGATGCGGACAAGCTCTTTCTTGTGGTACTCAACCTCGCCCTCGTTCGAGGTCCTAAGCTCGCTCAAGAGCCGTTCCTCAACTTCCTTAGGCATCGCCTCAAACGCCTCAAATACGCTCTGTACGGGCTTTAGGAGGGTCTTTTCGGGGACATACTCCCTCTTGCATATACCCTTGGCATTCGTGCAGGAGTAGTAGATAAGGTAGCCCTTTTTGCGCTCGGGGGTCATAAGGCATCCGCAGTTTTTACAATGCACGAGCCCTTTGAACATGAAAATATCGGACAGGGGTTTTGAGGTCGCTTTGCTACGGCGGCGAAATACCTCTTGGCACTTCTCGAACAGCTCACGGGTAATGATATGCGGGTAGCGGTGCGGAAAGAGGCCGTACTTTTTTGAGCGGGCTATGCCGTAATAAAACGGGTCCTTGAGGATGAGGTCTATATTGCTGCGCGAAAGTACATTGCTGTCGCGGCTGCGGAGGCCAAGGCGCGTTATCTCGGCGCGGGCAGTTGTAAGCGAGTAGTTGCCGGTCGACCAGAGCTGAAAGAGCCGCTCAACAAGATGCGCCCGCTCGGGGTCGAGTATGATGTCCTTTCGTAGTCGCTTTTCTGCATCGAGAGATACATTCAAGTATCCAATTCTTACGCCTCCGGTCCACTCGCCGACGCGGCGCTTTTGTTCAAATGCCCGCTTTACATTGTCGCTGATTGCATCCGAGTAATACTTAGCGAGGCCCAAGCTCATGCCGAACTGAAACTTCTCAACGGCCGACATCGAGGGGCCGATGACTTGCCCGTCTGATACAAAGTGTAGCTCTATTTCGTCCGCGACGGCTTTGTCGTATAGCAGGGACACGCGCTTGTCGAACACATTGCGGGATAGCCGGTCGACCTTATCAAAACAGACTGCGAACTTTTCGCTATGCGTCTTTAGGTACTCAAGCACTTTGTCGAACTCATCGCGCTTGGTCTTATAGGCGCTCTCGTCAAAGCTAAAGGTCTCGGCAATATCAAATCCCTTGCGCTTGCAATACTCTTCCATACGCACAATCTGCGCCGGTAGAGAATTACCGGCATCTTTTTGTTCTTCGGTCGAGACCCGCGCTAGAATGATTGCTTTCATATTTTTACAACTTAGCCCGCAGCCGCGCCTCTTCTTCGTTTTGTGGTATCAACTCAAACTCAAAGCGGTCGTTGAGATGCACAGTCGTCGCGCGGATGCGTATTTTTTCAACCTTACCCTGCATCTTGTTTATCGCGTCAAAAACTTTGCTCTTATATTCAGTATCGGGATTGCCGATGAGTTGCTCTCCTTTGCTTTCGACGACATAGACAAACTCAAGCTCATTTTTAGGGCCTTTGCGGGCGATAATGAAGTCCGGCCAAATCTTGTTTCGCTGCCATCCTTGGACCGAGTACCATCCTTTGCCCCGTGCCTTGTTGCGGGCCCACCACAGCACATTCGGGCTTTGTTCGATGATGCGGACGACATCATGCTCAAGCGAGTTGAGCGAGCCCGTTTCGACATCCTCGTACAGATTGAACTTGTAAGAGGACATAACGCCGCTTGCGACCACATCCGCACTCGGCATCTCAAATCCGATGTCGCTATCGTCCGATACTGCCAAAATGAGCTTCTTGCCCCCGACAAGCGACTCGAAGATTTTTTGCTCTTGCGCCCTGCGATGCGCCATGAGGCGCTTTTCAAGCTCTCGGGCGACATAGCCCGCATCGCGGTCCAAAAGCTCTTGCGAAGAGGCTTTTGCAAGATGGGCAACGGCTCGCTTGGATATGTCATGCGCGATAAAGGCGTTCTCGGTCGTCTCGGAAAGGCGGCGCGTGAGATAGAGCGTGTCAAAGCGGACCGCTTCCTGCACATCCGTTTCGCGCGAACGGGTATTGCCCTCTAAATCGACGAGAAGTTCGGTCTGCGTGGCACTGCGCTTGCCGAGGGTCGGCTCTATCGCCTTGAGCCATGCGGCAAGGTCTGCCGAGTCCCAATCGAGGTGTGGCCTGATATCTATGTTGTATGAAAAGCGCCGGTGTCGAGGCCCCTCTTTAACGAGCCATATGGGTAGAAAAAGCGACGCAGGATATTTTTTGAGTATGTCTTTTTTGATGCGGACAACGCGCGTCTGCGTTATCTCTTGCCCACGCGGGTCGCGCACTGCGATGCCGGTCGCCATGTCGCCCAAGCCCTCTTCTTCAAAACCACGCTTTACATGGTCGAGCACTTCCTGCGTGTTGCCGGTCGAGAAAAACACATAGCTTTCGTCGAGGTCTGGTACGCCAGTTTTCTTCGCATACGGCTGCCGCAGTACGCGGCCGACGAGTTGCGTCATAGACGAGCTGTTTCGCGCGTTCGGTATCACGCCGAGGATGTAGGCAAAAGAGCAATCCCATCCCTCTTTGAGCGCCTCTTTTGTGATGATGTATCGCACCTCGCTTTCCTTTGAGAGCAGCTTGTGCGCTTTTATCTCGTCGAGCGAGCTTGACTTGACTGCTATCTGATGCGCGGGTACGCCCGAGGCGATAAAGAACTCGCGCACATCCTCGCTATGCACAAAACCCTGTCCGCGCTGGTCCCTACCCGTGCGCTCAACTTGTATGAGCGCTATAGGCCGAATGTACACACCCTCGTTGAATGCGAGCTTCCGTGCCTTTTTCTCTAGCGTGTCGCGTTTGGCTTGTATGGCCACGAGCATGGAGCGCCAGTCGCCGTTTTGTGTCGGAGCGATGAGGTGCATATCGAGCTTTATCATGTCCTCCTTTGCAAGGTCTTTGCCGCTCACGGAAGAGAGGATGTTCATGCCGCGCTTTGGCGTTGCCGACAGGCCGACGATGATTGAGGGATTGAGCCCGTCGAGGACCCCGACCGCATTATCGGTAAACATGGTGTGGAACTCGTCGACGATAATGAGCGGCTCAAGCGTGCGTATTACATTACCCAAGCTCGTTTTTACCTGTGTATGCTCAAAGAGCGTGTCCTCGGTGCGGTCTAGGTTCAGGACGCGAGCGAGCATCTCTTTGTGGAGGTCGTAGCGGTTTTCAAGCGGAAAAAAATCGGTATATCCGCTATCGGCAAAAAACTTGTTTGTCTCGCCATTGCGGGCCGACTGTATCATCAGCATCAGCACGACAAGATTTTCCTCGACATCCTGCCGACGCAATAGCTGTCCTTTTTCGAGTATGAGCGTGCGGTTGCCGCTTGCTTGGTCGAGTAGTTGCCGGTAGGGATGGCTCTTGTCTTGCAGGTTTTCAATCGTCTGCCGGTAGATTTGCTCGCGGTGCGTTATCCAAACCACGAGGCCAGTCTTGCGCTTAGCAAAGAGGTTTTGATAGGAGCGTATCGTCTCGACCGCGACGAGCGTCTTACCGCCGCCGGTCGGCATTTTTATACAAACGCGCGGGTAGAGCTTGCCCGAGCCGCTTATGGGCCGGTCGGGAAACTGGCGGGTTCTATCCTTGAGCATAAGCTCGGTAAAGACTGGCGAGATGTAGTCGACCGCCCCGCTCTTTTTGTGGGCTTCCAAGCGTTCAAAAAACGCTTCGACCTCTTTAATTACTCGTATTTGGTAGTCCTTGAGCATGGTCTATTGCTGCTTTTCGAAGAGGTTGTACGGGATGCTGACGAATTTGATGTTGTATTGGTCGAGCGTCTCATCGTCGAGGTAGCACGCGGGCGCGTAGACAATCTTGCGGCCTTTTTCTTTTTTGTGCGCGTTCTGCGCCCAGTCGAGTGTTATCGCGAGTGTCTTGAGGGCTTCCATATCCTGCTTGTAGAGCAGCCAAACTGACTCGTTGCCCGCCGCGCCGACAAAGCCATCCTGCTCTTTTATTTTCTTTTCGTCGGGATGGTTCTTGCCGGTCGCGAGGTAGTACACATACTTTGCGAACTCGCTGTACTTCGGCAGTTTGCCGGACAAGAGCGCGTCGGCATCTATCGCGGGCCCGAGCGTGTAATAGGTAAAACCGACTTTGCTTTTATCTCTCTTGATAACCCGACGGATGCGCTCGGCGGTGAGCTTGTTCGCATAGCCCTCCATCTCGACAAGAATGAACTTGCGTTTGCCGCCGTCCTCTTCGTTTAGGTCAAGTACCGCTTGTGCTGTTGTGCCAGAGCCAGCAAAACTATCAAGCACAATATCATCGCCGCTAGTTCGACTTACCAATATTTTGATAAGGTCTACGGGCTTTGGATAATCAAAGACCTTACCCTCAAAGAGGTTTTCAATATCAGCAGAACCCTTGTTTGTAGAGATGTCCGTGATGAGGTCTTTTAATGATGTACTGCTATGCTCTCGTACTTTGGTAAATATTTTTGCCCCGCTATCGGTTTTGAGAAACTGCAAATCGGAAATGTCTTTGATTATTTTATCTTTACTCCATCTCCATGCGTGATAGCGGTGTACTCCGTCATTATTTTTTTTCGGCATTATTTTTACGAAACCGGCGAAGTCTATCTTTTGGTCGGTATCTGAAAACTTTACCTCCTTCGTCTTGAAGTTGTAGTGGATAGTAAATACGAGCGTCGGGCGGGTTTTTTCATTGAAAGCGGAGTTTGTATTGTAAAGTTCGTTCTTTACAACAAATGCTCCATCGACATCGTTTTGTATTTCGTAATCAAAGCCCTTGTAGGTACTCGGCATGAGGGCCTTTGCTTTTTCAATTAGTATTTCAAACAATCCAACTTCCTCAATATTTTTAGCAAAAACCAAAATACTCTCATAGGTCTTTGCTGCACCTGCGCCTGATATCTGACGACCTTTTAGGTTATTTACCCAACAAAAAGTGTTTAGATAGTTTTTCTCACCAAAAACCTCATCCATTAAAGCTCTTAACCGGTACTGCTCATTGTCGTCAATACTCACAAAAATAACCCCATCGCTCGCAAGTAGCTCGCGCAAGAGCTTGAGGCGGGGGGTCATCATGCAGAGCCATTTATCATGTCGAACGAGGTCCTCGCCCTCTCTGCCGACTGTCTCGCCCAGCCAATCCTTTATCATCGGGCTACTCACATTGTCGCTGTATTTCCATCCCTCGTTGCCGGTGTTGTATGGCGGGTCGATGTAGATGCACTTTACGCGGCCTTGATACTGCGGCAGGAGCGCCTTGAGCGCGAGCAGATTGTCGCCCTCGATGATGAGGTTTTCCGCATCGTCCGCGCCCTTGAGCGACTTCTTCACATCTTTTTCGAGCGCGTGATACGGGACCGAAAGGTGGTGGTTCCAAACTGCCGCCTTTCCTTTGAACTGTAGTGTTGCCATAAAATTATTTTACTTTTGCCTTGCTCATAAAACGCTCGAACTCTGTCCGCTCAATACGAAACTCTTTGCCGAGCTTGTATGCCTTGAGCTTGCCCTTGTCGATATACCGGTAGATGGTCATGATGTTGACCCCGAGCTTGTCGGCCAGCTCCCGAGCTGTATAAAACTCTTTTTTTGTCCCTGCCATAAGCTCATTTATCATACTTTACATTCGTTTACACATCAACTGCGGTCGATGTGGATAGGTTGATAAGTCGAAAGTCCCTTTTGCATTTGGTCGTACCAGTCGCGCGGCCGGACATTGCCCAAATCGGCGGCTATGCCGTGCAGGTCGGCCGCGATGCGATACCATGTCCGGTCGTCAATCCGCTTGGCAAGAATAGAGCGCAACTCCCTCAAGCCGTTCCCATATCGGGCAAAAAGGAGCAGCGCCGCGAGATAGACTGCCGTCTTGCCTTTTGCGTCTTGACGGGCAATGAGGACTTGGTTGAGCAAGTCCTTCGGTGTGGGCGACGGTACAAAGAGCGCGGCGCTCTGTCCCGCAATCATCGTATCCCAGTAGTGGTTGAGTACCTTTTGGCTTTTCTCTAACGAAAACACCTCGCGAAAGGTGGGGTTTTCGGCAAAGCCCAGTTCTTTGAAGACCGAGTTCATCTTGCGTTTTTGGCACAAGCGCACCTCAAGCCGCAGGATTTCTTTTTGCCGATTAAGACTCTCGAACAGGGCCTGTTGGTAGGGTGTCGGGTCCCTATCCATAGCCCTTTTTTCGTCCTTTGCGAGGTCGGCGACTTTGTCATAGAGCACAAACTCGTGCGCCCGAGTGTGCAAATATAAGTTCTCCCCGTCGTTGACAAACCGTGCCCGAGCAAAGTCAAAGTGCTTGTTCGGGTTTATTTTTCCGAGTTCGCGGATGATGTACTGCGCTGTATAGCCGCCCCCAAGCTCAAAGTTTTTTGAGTAGTGGACCGCCCGCACTACCGCCTCCCGCAAGTGTTGCGGAGCGACGACAACGCCCAAGAGCAGGAGCCGGTCGGCAAGTGCCTCGATGACCCGCTCGAAATAGCTTTCTATCAGCTCGTCTAGGTTGTTTTTGTAGAGAAGCTTCGGGGTCGAAACCTGTATATCCATTGTCCTGACCCACACAGGCCCCACTTTGCGGTTGTGAACGGTTAGGGTCGGGAAGTACAGGCCGCTTGCCTTGTCGCGGAGCGAGGGGTTTTTGACATATTTTTCATGCGCTTTGGTGCGAGACTGCATATCCCATCTCTCCACGCCGCTCGCAATCAAGTCGAGCGTCCTTACTTTTTCCATCGGTAGCGATATGACAATAGTATCAATCATGGTCGTAGTTTTCAGCCTCCGCCCCGCCATAGCGCTGCGGATTGACGCGCCGGTCGACCTTATAGGCAAGCTCAAAGAGCCCAACAAGATTGCCTCGCGCCTCAAAGTCGCCAAAAATCTCCTCGACCTTTTCGGCCCCAATTTCTTTTTTATTTGATTGCCTCTCGTCCGGCATATCGCCAGAGTATGCGAGGTAGGAAGTCGTGTACAAGAAGTAATCGTGCTACAGAAACTGTCCGAGAAAACAAGTGTGCTACAGTTCTTTTCGCCTCTTCTTTTCTAAAGAAATTATTTTTCCTATATGCCCAACATCAAGGATGTTGTCCTTGCCAAAGCGCTCATGCACAAGTGGCACAATTTGCTTTCGCGGCAAGTCGCGGTGTGAGTATATAAAATCGTTGCGCTCTCTTATTTTGCCCTTGCGCTCCTTGAACTTTCCGAGGCGCACACCTTTTTCTTTGTAGTTATTTTGGAGGAAGACAATCTCGTGTTTGTAGACCCTTTTTACAAAATCCAAAATGTCCCTTAGTGTCGCGTAGGGGCTGACACGGATAGCAATCGGGAATAACCGGTCGTCATCCTCTTGAGTTATTTTAGAAAATGGCTCGTCTTTTTCCATAGGGATGTCGCTCACGATACACAAATTAAATGCGTTATGGTTGGAATAAAAAACAAGTTCGTCATAAAAAATATAGTGAACAATGGTTTCCTCGCCATCCAAGTGATGCAGGTGGTATGTCTGCGCAAACTTTGAGGCCTCACTAGCTAGCTTTCTATATTCATCGTAAGAATGTTTCTGTACCCATTCCGGCGGTGGAACCGTCTGTTGTTCGTCCTTAAGGCCGCCTGCGGGTATCTCGTACTTTTCTCTCATCCGAGTAATAAAATCTTTGAACTCTTTTGTATCGGCCAGAGCTCGGATATAGTTGATGACCTTTTTGTGCCCGCTCGACCCCTCTAGGGCGGCCATCCAATTTTCGAACTCGTCCTTATCCATCGCTTTACTTTACTTTACAAAACACCAGTATACAACGGTTTTTACCCGCTTAATTCTGAACTTGTCCTAGCGGCGGTATTGACACCATTCTCGCGCACACTTATGGTGTTTTTTACTCTAGCCGAGCGATAGCGCGGAGGGGTAAAATAGAAAAGAGCCAGCCGTTAGGCTAGCTCTAGTCTTTGGAAACAAACTAAGCCTTTTGCTTAGAAGAAAGCACCTCCACCGAGGTGTTTTTCTTTTTAGGTCGCTCTTCATCAACCGAGAAGCAAAATGCTTTCAGTCCTTTTTCCCACGCGTACAGCACCTTGCCGTTGCGTAGAGTGATGAAGGGTCGACAGATTATCGTGGACATAAGTTTTTATACTTACGCCGACGGGGAGTCGGACTTGTTCTACTAAGGTGCCCCGACCAATCGCGAACGATTGCGACTGGAAGGGACCCCCTATCCAAATAGAAAAAGCTCCACTCGCTGGTACTTGAGGTCGAAAACGGTTGCCCGCTTTCAACCCTGCAACTCGCAAGGTCTATTCGACCCTGCAAGTACCCGCGACCAGAGCTTTGTCTTTTGAACTAACTTTGTTTACGGATAAATGCTTCGTACCAGCGACCTCGTCATTGCTTCAGAGGTAGCACTATTATACTACCTTCTAAAACAGTCATCAATAAAAAAGTTGTGTACTCTGTGGACAGTGGTTTTTTTAAGCGACGGGCAACCCTCTGCTACAATGGGGACGGAGTAGCGAGAGTTGGTATTTTTCGGCTTCGGTCGGGAACGGGGGTCGTGAAGTAAGTCCGTCATCCGCCTTGTGCGGTGGATTGCCCAAAGGGGCGAAGGTAGCGGTTAAAAGCGACAACTGGTTTACGGATGTACCAAGAGCCCCTTGTGGGAGGCGAACCAAGGGCGAAGCAGGCGACGAAATCCTGCCTATCTTAAAGTAGCTGGCTACTCTGACAAAAGACTTCCCCTATGGGGAGTTTTTTGTTAGTATGACGGACATAATGCGACGCTTGAGAGTAAGAAGATAGCCACCGAAAACTGTACCTCTATACGGTGTTTCTTGGTGGTTTTTTGTTTGCCCTCGTAGCACAATGGATAGTGCAAGACGCTTCTATCGTCGAGGTTGGAGGTTCGACCCCTCCCGAGGGCACTTGTGGTAGAGTGTGCCTACACCACTTCGGAGTAATCCATTGGAGGTCAGTAGTCGTCGGTGGTCCGTACTCGCAAGGGTACGGACCGAAGTCGTTGAGGGTACTTATATTATCTTGAGCAACGGCATCGTCGCGCCAAGCCACTGCATTTCGCGCTCAATTCCTGCCCAATCTACCTCTCTGAACTTGTCCTTGAGCGGGAGCCATATGGGATGAGCAGAGCCAAAAGCTCTGCTTTTCTCTTTATTTACGGGCTTATTCAGATGTTCGAATATTTTATTTTGGTCTATTTTCTCTCC
>Ga0155048_101_pt1 | contig 10680 bp, 6 predicted proteins | sample RifCSPhighO2_01_FD_106016 | JGI IMG/M metagenome (GOLD analysis project Ga0155048, IMG submission 106016) | Candidatus Zambryskibacteria bacterium RIFCSPHIGHO2_01_FULL_49_18
TGCGGCGACCTTCGGAGTCTTGGAGAAAGAGTCTAGAGCCAGAGCGCTTTTACCGAGCGTCGCTAGATATGCGTCTTGGACAACATTCGGTCCTACTTCGCCAACGTTCTGTAGAGCGAGTGAGCCATCGTGATAGAGGCGTCCTGCCGTATTAACTGCGCTTAGGTAGTTACCCGATATCATCTGCATGTCCTTAACAAAGCGAGTGGATACGCCATATTCAGCATTAAAGACAGCACCGGCTATGGCAGGAGCTGTGTTTGCCGGTATTTCTGTCGTACGTAGGAAAAGGTTAACGGCTAGGGCTGGGACACGTGAAGTATTATCAACGACAACACTGCCGATTTCTCCTAGAAGAGCGACCGTGACACCGGCGCTTCTTGGAGCCGCTTCTGCGAGGCCGTATACGGCGAGAGTTTCCGCATTTATCGCCGTACGAGCCGTGTTTATAATCAGATTTCCGAATGCAAGATTAAATTCAGAAACGAATCTAGGTGCTGTCGTGAGAGTGTCTCGCGCAGATACGGCGAGCGCGAGAGTTTTTATTCCGGAATTTTCTATAAGCGAATTGTAAGCGGAGAATGAAGATGAAATCGCATCATAAATATTTTTACCTAATTCTTTATACGCGCGAGTTATGTGCGATGATGATGTGAAAAATTCGTATGCACTACGCACAGATGTTTGTAAATTTTCAAACGTAATCGGCGTGACTGAAAAAGAAGTTGTTGATTTTGAAGAAATTGAATTAGATTCGCGTTGATTATCCGCAACAGCCATTTGTAGAGAATCAAGATTGAATCCAGTTAAAATCGGAGAAGCTATGTTAGTTGATGCGCGCGAAATATTTTCGGCGACGCGCGGATAATTTGAACGCATATCGTCTCCGGCTTTTTCAATTCTCTCTGCGATGCGCGAAGGAATTTTTCCGAATGTTTCGTTGAAGCCGGAACGTATTTCACCGGCGACCGTCGCAATCTGATTTGCGGCAATCGGTATTGCGCTCGCGCGCGCCGCGAGCGCGCCGGAGACGACTACTGCGAGCGACAGAGACACGGCGAGCGCGTGAGAGCGGATGGCGTTCGCGGCAACAATCAGCTTCTCCGGCATCGGGAGCGGCTTTGTCAAGGTGCCGGTTGCCTGCTGGAGCGGAGAATGAAGCGCCCTGTATTCTTCTTCGCGCGCGCGAGAGAGAGCGCGCGCGTAATCAATCTTGCGGTCGTCCTGCTGTTCTAAAAATCGCGTGAGAGATTCTAAATCAACAAACCATGTGTGACCAACTCGGCGAGCAGAGATTTTTCCGGAGCGTGCGAGACGCGCGAGATAATCCGAAGTGTACCCTGAAAGTTCTGCGGCCTTCTTTGTCGGTATGAGATTTTTTTCAAAGATTTCGTTCATGTCGGATAGCCGAATTAGCTAAATAATAACTCACTATTTCGGCGCCTCCTACGTCGGCCTACGAAAAAACTGTGGATAAGTTTTTCGGCGCCAAAATGGCTTTTGCGAACAAAAAATCAAATACCTCGCCAACCCGCCAATCAACGCATTTTGATTAACACGTCGTGTTGGTCAAATCATTTTAGACGGCATTTGGTAATTTTAATGGCGTCTTAATGGCGTGTATTTTGATTATCCGGTGATTATCCGGTTAAAAAATGCCGATTGATTCTTTACTTAGGCCTTACTTAAGCCTTGCATATGACATTTGTAATAGATAATTCGGATAGGCGAACTATATAGTAAAAATATAGTTATTCCTGACAATCAATGGGCAAACTTAAAACACTTGACGTATGTGTAAGCATTAAACATCTTACGAGGTGTAAGACATTGCCTATTTTTCACAGGTATATGGCAGATATCGCCTCAAGAGATTAATTAATCCTCTCTACGGCCAGTATGATTGAGTTACAGAACATTTTATATATTTCGTATTTAATACTAAACTTACTTTTAAGTACTCTCGTTTATCCAAGACGAGATAATAGGTAAATACACTATTTATTATATAGTCCTACTCCTGCAATTATTCTGACTTGGCTATTAGAGATTATATATTCATCTAAATATCCGCTCCCGGCTATCGCTAATGACGTTACAATTATCGCGAGTAGCACACTGAATATCTGAATAGCCATAACTGATGCCCTGCTCCAGACCATCGGCTCTTCTTTTTTTTGTTCTTCTATTTCAATATTCTGACTACGCGGGAGAAGTTCTTCCGGCGGTTGCCTGTATACGGCGTGTACAGGCACATTTATCGGCTCTTCTGTCTCTTCTTCTATCTTCTCTAACGAGACTTCAGACGCAATAGGTGCGGTATCTGCATCCGCAATGCGGTCAAACCACGTTTTCCATGTGTCCTGCAGGCGTTCTGATTCTTTAAGTTCTTCCGAATCTTCCTCTGATACTCCGATTTCATCGTCTCGCAAACGATTTACAGAAGGTAGCAGCTCTTCTTGTGCGGATTCATACTTGGGAGACTCCCACTTCTGCGAGATTACGGCATCCTGCGGCGTTTCTGCTCTTTCTTCGGGCTGAATATCCGTAGTGCCGAAACGATGGTCCTGTATGGCCGTTTCCAACACATACCAACTACGACCTACGAGCCGTGCGGGGACTCTCCCTTCTCTACAGAGCTGTCCGATATAATCTTTCGCGTATCCGGTGATTTTCGCGGCTCGCTTTGACGATACGTACTTCTTATCTTCTATAATCAATTCATCCATGCACGTATTATATGCATATCTCGGCTAGTATGGAAGAGCTGTGCACATTTACTTCCCAAGCTCTTCAGTGATAAGCTTTTTGAGCATCGCGGGGTTGCCGGCGCCTTTGGCAGCTTTCATGCTCTTGCCTATCAAGTATTGTAACACTGCTTCCTTCCCGGCGCGGTACTCCTCAACCGCTTTAGTCTCCTCAACGAGCACGCCTTTCACAGCACTACGGAAAATCTCGGCATCATGGGACTGTATTAACCCGCGCTCTTTCGCTATCCGCTCCGGGTCTCCGCCTTCCGCTTTCATTATTGCGAGCACGTCTTTGGCCCCGCGAGAAGAGAGAGTTTTTTCTGCAAACATGCGTACAAGCTTCGCGAAAAATTCAGGCGAGACGGAACCGGGTTCGCTCGCGAGATCGCTGATGAGGAAATTTGCCGCAATCTTAGCCTGGTCGGGGCTTGTAAGCTCCGGTATGACTTTATCAAAAAAGGCGGCGCCTTCTAAGCTCTCGGTTATGGTAACGCTATCTGAAACTTTAATCTTCAAATCTCCCTGATAACGCGCGCGGCGCTTCTGCGGGAGTTCCGGCAGAGAGGCGCGGAGCGTTTCAAGCGAGAATTCCGAAATTTCGGCGAGGTACAGTTTCGGCAGGTCCGGCTCCGGAAAGTAGCGGTAGTCTGCGCTCCCCTCCTTGAACCGCTGGTGGAAGGTCTCCTGCTTCGCCTCGTTCCATCCTCTCGTCTCCTGTACTACCTTTCCCCCTTCTTCAATAAGAGTTGTTTGACGTTTTATTTCATATTCTATAGCGCGCTCAACCGAGCGGAACGAGTTTAAGTTTTTGATTTCTACTTTTGTTCCCATTTTCGGATTTGTTTGGGATTTCGTGCTTGGTGCTTTGTGCTTAGCAACGCTTACATTTGCTTCTATACGCATCTCTCCTTTCTCCAGATTCGCTTCCGATGTGCCGAACGTACGCAATAGAAGTTGCAATTCTCGCGCAAACGCGCCCGCCTCCTCCGCGCTTTTAATTACCGGTTCTGTGACAAGCTCCATAAGCGGAATGCCTGCGCGATTAAAATCCACAAGCGATTTATCGTGAGAATGGGTTGACCGCGCCGTGTCTTCTTCAAGATGCACGCGTGTGATATCAACTCCTGCGAGAGAGCCTCCGGTTACAAGCGGATGGATATATTGGCTAATCTGGTAACCCTTCGGGATGTCGGGATAGAAATAACTCTTGCGGTCAAACTCGGTAAAGTCGGCAAGCGTACCGCCGACCGCGGTGCCTATACGAAGAATGTGCCGGACCGCCTCTCGGTTAATGACCGGCAGAGTCCCCGGATGCGCCATGCAGACTGGACAGACGTTTACATTCGGCCGTGTCTCGTCGGGGTCGTTCGCAGAATTGCAGAACATCTTTGTTCTGGTCTTCAATTCCGCGTGAATCTCCAGACCGATAGTGGGGCGGTACATATTGAAAGAGTACCTTAGCTTAGTATTTTGGCCAATGTATCCGAGAAGTTCTTAACCGATTTAGGTTCTTTTATCGACACGGCCAGCACTTCTCTACCGGTCTCTTTGGCTAGCAATTGTATCTTTATGTCCCGCTCTTTAAGCGGGATTAAGTCTATTTTAGACAGGACGATGACCTCGCGCTTATCAGCGAGCCCGTGTCCGAACAGCTCTATCTCCTTACGCACTTCCCCATATGCCGAAATTGGGTCTTCTTGGTCTGCCGAGACGAGATGTAGCAGAGTTCCTGTGCGTTCAACGTGTTTAAGAAATTTAATACCGAGCCCTCGTCCTGTCGAGGCTCCCTCTATAAGACCGGGAATGTCGGCAAGTATACGACCGTAAAAGTCGCCCAGATTTGGAGCAAGCGTCGTAAACGGATAATCGCCGATTTTAGACTTGGCGTTTGTAAGCGCACTAAGCAGTGAGGATTTCCCGGCATTAGGCAGACCTATAAAACCGGCGTCAGCGATAATTTTAAGGGTTAATTCAATATCCCCACCCTTACCTTCTTTCCCCACAGTTCGCTCAAACGGGTTTTGATGCGTAGAACTCTTGAATCTCGCGTTGCCAAGCCCTCCCCTGCCCCCGCGGAATAAAACTATTTGTTCATCTTCTTTTGTAATTTCATACTCCTCTTCACTTTTATCAATACGTGCGACGGTGCCGACCGGCACTTTAAGAATAGTGTCCGCTCCATTTGCGCCGTGCTTTAATTCATTTTTCCCCGCTTCGCCGTTTTCTGCATGAAATTTTTTCTCGTAGCGGTAGTGCGCGAGAGCCGAGATGTCGCGCACACCGACGAGGATGACATCGCCACCCTTTCCACCATCTCCGCCTGAAGGGCCTCCGCGCGCGGACTCCTTGGTGCGTAGCCAGCGCACGACCCCGTCACCGCCCTTCCCAGACTCCGCATATATTCTCGCCTCGTCTATAAATGCCATAGGTTTACACTATCACGCTTTTAAAAATTAAAATATTTAAAAATTTAAACTGCTATTTCCCATCCGTCGTTGAGCAATGCTTCGGCTTTTTTAAATTTGAGCTGTTTCGTCTCGTCTCCTTTTTTTATCGTAACGATGTCGTTGCGGCCGTATCCCGCCCCTTTTGTAAAAGGGGCGGGAGAGCCGCCCTCTTCTTGGCCAGCTGCGACGAGCGCGGCGCGCGTTTTCTTCTGTTCGGCTATTACGCGAGCATCGTCTATGTTCTCTAGGCGAGGCAGAGCCTCGGCAACAGCCGTTCTGATATTTTCTTCAAGCGCTCGGAATCGCGCGAGCCCTTCGCGCCTGTATTCAATAAGAGGGTCCCTCTGGCCGTATGCGCGCAGAGACACGGAGCGGCGCAGGTAATCCATCGTCTCCAGATGCTCCAGCCAGAAGGTATCGGTAACCTGCAATAGGAGATGGCGCATATGAGAAGCGAACGCATCGCCGAACTCCGCCTTCTTGGCTTCAAACACGGAACGGCCCGCTTCGGTATTTCCGACAAGCGTTAAAACAAGCTTTTCCGCCTCCGCAGGGCCGCCCTGAAGCGCGGAGCGTCTTCGGGCATATATGGCGAGACGCTGTGTGTTCATCACGTCGTCGTATGCGAGAACCTGCTTGCGCGAGTCAAAGTTGAATCCCTCAATGCGCTCCTGCGCGGTCTCCAGCGATTTCGTAATCATCGCGCTCTCTATCGGCTCGTCCTCCGGAATGCCGAAACGTCCCATTACTTTTTTTAACGTATCGGAAGCGAAGACGCGCATAAGCTTGTCTTCAAGAGATACAAAAAACCTGGTCTCGCCGGGGTCGCCCTGTCTGCCCGAGCGGCCGCGAAGCTGATTATCAATGCGGCGCGCGTCGTGCCTCTCGGTGCCGACGACCATGAGGCCGCCGAGAGCCAGTACGGATGAGCGCATCTCGCTTGTCGCGAGCGCGCCACCGAGCTTGATGTCAACGCCTCGTCCTGCGAGGTTTGTCGCGACCGTCACTCTCCCCTCCTTGCCGGCCTCGGCGATAATCTCGCCTTCTCGTTCGTGGTTCTTGGCGTTAAGCACTTCGTGCGGTATGCTTTCTTTCTTCAAATACTCGCTGACGGTTTCGTTGTCTTCTATTGATACCGTGCCGATTAGAACCGGTTGGCCTTTCAAATACCTCTCCTTCACCGCGCGCGCGACAGCCTTATACTTGCCAACGGATGTCTGGAAGATAAGGTCGTCATAATCCTTGCGCGCGGAAGGCTTGTTGGTCGGCACCACTACTACGTCAAGGCCGTACACGGTATAAAATTCTTCTTCCGAAGAGAGCGCCGTGCCCGTCATGCCGGACAGCCTCTCGTACATTCGGAAGAGATTTTGGAACGTTACGGTCGCATAGGTTCGCGTCTCCTCCTTAATCTTGACGCCCTCCTTGGCCTCTATCGCCTGATGCAATCCCTCCGACCATCGCCTGCCCGGCTGGAGCCTGCCGGTAAATTCGTCAACGATGATAATCTCGCCGTCCCGGACGACGTATTCTTTATCCTTCTGAAATAGCGCCTGCGCGCGCACGGCAGTCTCCAGATGGTGCGCATACTTAACGCCGCCTTCTGTATATAAATTCTCCAAACCAAGTGCTGTTTCTGCTTTATGCATTCCCTCCTCGGTAATTTGAATCGCTTTTTGCTTCTCGTCAATAGAATAATCTTCGCCGACTTTCATCACGTGAACGATCTCTGCGAAGCGCTCGTAGAAATTTTGCGAATCGCCGGTCGGGCCGGAGATGATAAGCGGAGTGCGCGCCTCGTCTATTAAAATAGAATCCACTTCGTCTATAATCGCGTAGTGGAACTTGCGCTGTACTATCTGCGAAGCGTCGTAGGCAGTGTTGTCGCGCAGATAATCAAAACCGAGCTCGTTGTTGGTGACGTATGTAATGTCGGCGGCGTACGCCTCTTTCTTCGTTGCGGGACGCAAGAAGTCGTACATTACTTTAAACGAACCTTCGGCATCGCGCTCCGCATCTTCCTTATCGGATACATGCGACGAGTCGTAAAGATATGAGCCGGTTGACGTAACGACACCGACTGTGAGACCGAGGTAATCGTAAACCTGTCCCATCCAAGTGGTGTCGCGGCGCGCCAGATAATCGTTGACGGTAACAATCTGCACTCCCCTGCCGGCGAGCGCGTGGAAGGCAGCCGGCAGAGTAGCAACGAGCGTCTTGCCCTCGCCGGTGCGCATTTCTGAGATTTTTCCCCGCAGAAGGGCGAGGCCGCCGATGAGCTGGACGTCAAAATGGCGCTCATTACGCGTACGGCGCGCCGCCTCCCGCACGAGCGCGAATATAAGAGGTATATCGGATTCCGCCGCCGCTCCCCCTGCTTCGCCAAGGCTACACAGGGCGCGGGCGCGAGCTTCATTGAAACGCGCCCGCAATCCCTCGTCAGAGAGCTCTTTAATCTCCGCTTCAAGCTTGTTTACAGCCGCAACGACAGGCACCGCGGCCTTGAGAAAAGCCGCGGATTGGTTCTTGGAGAAGAAGCGAGAGAGCCCGAGCATCTGGGTAAGTATACCAAAATTCGAAGCACCAAGCACGAAATCCGAATATTTGATTAACACGTCGTGTTAATCAAATTGGTCAAACTCCGATGTGAGCTGTTCAAGTCGGGACAGCATCGTTTCTCTGGCAAATTCTTTGAAAGATTCCGGGGTCTCAAACAATTCCCCAAGCAAATCCTTTGTTATGATGGGTGACGCTTCATGCCCCGCATACGCTCCGAGGCTGCTTAAAGGGTCGCCGGCCATTCGTTCATATGCATCGTCAAAATGCTCGATGGCTCGCCGCAATCCTCCGGGGTAACGTTCAAAAGGATTTTTCACCATTACATATACCGCAAGATTTCGGAAGTCGGAGTCTTCTTCGACTAAACGCGACTTAAACGGCCTCTGGAACAAAGAACCGTTTTCTTCATATTTCTCGTTGATGAATTTAGAATACGACATGCTTGCGCGATGCATGAGTCTGCTCGTACCGCCTTCAACAATCTCTTTGACTATCAGATGCAGATGGTTGAACATGATGCTGAAGGCGAGAATTGAGACAATAGGCTGTCGCTCCCCCAAAACATCGGCAGGCCATTGAAAGCGCATTGGATTCTCCGATATCTTAATTTCGCGTTTCCAGTTTTCCGGCATCCGGTCTGCATGATTGAGATAATAAAGATTAAAAAGCAGCCGCCGCAGGTCTCCTTTCTGACGAAATATCGGCAACTTCTTTACGCCGCGAGTATACACGTGCGCGTATGAATCAATGCCGAAAGGCTCTCGAGCCATTATCAATTCAGAATAATTTGACCAACACGACGTGTCAATTAAATGCATGTGGATACCATTGATTTGCAAGGCGGCATGTTGACTAACACGACGTGTTAATCAAAAAGAAGAAAAAAAGAAAAATCCCTCCGCGAACGGAGGGATTTTTCTTTTAAACCTGCCTGACGGCAGGCAGGAAACTAGCGGCGGCGTTTTGCGGCCTTGCGCTTCTTCGTCTTCTTCGCGGCTTTTCGCTTTTTTGCCATGGTATTTTTGCGAATTAAAATTAATGACTGATATGTCGACCCGTCTCAGTGTGGAAGTCAGACTTCAATTCAGATTCTTAGAAGTCTGACTTCCACACTCAAACGTTTCTGCATGTATTATCGCGCGTAAAAAACTTTTTGTGTGAGTGTTTGCACGGCACATGTGGATAACTCGCACAAAAAAGATTTATTTTTTATTTTCAACATCTCCGACATATTCAACTTCAAGTTTAAGTTTGATTCCGAATATTTTTTCAACCGCATTTTGCATATTGCGCGCAAGCTCCGCAATCTCGCTTGCGCGCGCGTTCCCGACATTGATGATGGAGAGCGTATGCAGAGGCGATATTCCCGCGCCGCCCTGCACATATCCTTTTTTAAACTTGGTGTACTCCAACAAGAAACCTGGAGCGAGCTTGTACAAGCCGTCCGGCTGTTGCCACGCCCACGGACGCAGTCTTTCTTCTTTTTCTGCGTCAAGTTTTCTCGCCAGCTTTGCAATTTCTTCATATTTTTCACCTGAAACGAACGGCATATGGAAGAATGAGCCTGCGCATTTAAATGATTTTCTTCCCTCCATAATCAATGACCCCTTCTCTTCGCGCATGTTAAGCACTGATTCACGTATTTCTGTCTGCGTTGGTGTATGGCCAAGCTCTCGCGATAATCCTGCCATATCAAAGCGATTATCCCGATATGCTGGCACGACTGATACGTCAGTTGAAAGTTTAAACGTAGCTCGCACGACGACGTATCTCCCACTCGCGCGACCAAACATACTGTCATGATACGAAAAACTGCAATCTTCTTTACTTATCACTTGCACCTTATCACTTGCACCTTTCGTATCTATCACTTCCGCGCTTACAAACGTGTCGCTGACCTGCGCTCCATAACAGCCGAGATTCGCAACAACCGCGCCTCCGACAGTTCCCGGCACACCGGACATGCATTCAAGACCCGATAACTTTTTTTCAATGCTCCAGACGATAAAGTCGTCCCAGACCTCGCCGGCGCCGGCTTTGACTACGACTCCGTCATTTTCATTTTCCACCCTAATTCCCTTTATTCGGACGGCGAGAACGAGTCCGTCAAATCCGTTGTCAGCGACCAAGATGTTTGAACCGCCGCCGAGCACGAACATACCAAGCGAGTTGGCTTGAGCGAACGCGAGCGCCTCTTCAGTTTCTTCAACCGATTGCGCTTCCGTAAAAAATCGCGCTTTCCCGCCAACGCCAAGTGTCGTGAATGGCGCGAGCATGAAGTCAGACTTCAATTGCAAGTTCCGGAAGTCTGACTTCTCCGATTTCATTTCCCTTCTTGTATCTGCTTAATAGCCGAGGCGCCCGCGGATGCAGAGTCCGGATATTTCGCAATCGCCGTGTTAATAGATTTAATAGCGTTCGCCTTATCGCCGGCGGTGTAGTGGGCGGCCGCGAGAGAGAACCAAGCGGAGGCTCCTGCATCTGGCTTTTCCGTACGGAGTTTGAGCATATTGATGAGTCTCGGCCAATTCTTGGCGCGATAGTACGCGACTGCGAGAATATCGCTGTCAACGTTTGTCGTCCCAAAAACCTTCGTCAGGATTTTATCAGCCTCTGCATTGTCTCCTGCCGCGAAATTACCAGCAGCTGAATATACTGCGAGAACAGAAAACTGCGGGCCGAGCGTGTACGCTGTGTTGAAATCTTTCTGCGCAGACTTCATATCTCCCATGTCCCATTCAACCGTTCCTTTCTCAATATAGAATCCTATTTTCTTCGGCGATAATAGAATGGCAGATTCAATTTCTTTTATTGCGGTCGTGCCGTCTCCGACTATGCGATACGCATATGAGAGCTGGAGATGAGCACGCGCGTCAAGCGGATAATTCGCGACATGCTTTTGCATTTCCGTTACGGCTAGCGTG
>Ga0155048_102_pt1 | contig 10484 bp, 11 predicted proteins | sample RifCSPhighO2_01_FD_106016 | JGI IMG/M metagenome (GOLD analysis project Ga0155048, IMG submission 106016) | Candidatus Zambryskibacteria bacterium RIFCSPHIGHO2_01_FULL_49_18
TAAGGACGGTGAGTTTGTCCATCTCGTTCTCGTTTGCTCCCGCGGTAGCCATTACTTCTTGCTTCTTAGGGCTTGAGGTATTAAGGCCGACGGTGAGGGTTGCTGATTCTGAGAGGTCGTTAGAAATAGTGAGATTCCTGGTAACGCTGGTGTCTCCCGCATATTGATCAATACCCGCTCCGTCAATACCGCGAACGCCGTTTGAGGCGTATCGGACGGTGTAGGTATCATTGTCAATATCTGTTGAATCAATGGTCGAGTATACATCTGCTTTGATAACAAGATTCCTTGTTGAGTTCTTCGGAATGAAGAAATTGAATCCTGAAAGAGTAAGGTAGTAACGGCTTCCATCTTTGACTACTGTCGATGAGTTTAAGTCGCTTGAAGCAAAGACCGTTGTACCGTCGGTCACGTAAATCCTCGAAAGAATCTTGTTGTAGATTCGTGTATCGGTACCGACGTCCACTTTCACTCGCTGGACGCAGATGTCAGAATTTTTCGCTTCGAGACGTACAGCTAAGACCCCTACTTGCTTATCATTTTCATAGATCGTAGATGGCAAGCCAGAGTTTGTTTGTGTGGCTGACAGTGTTCCCTCTACACCCGGAGTGCTGATGCTACAGACAGTAGGAGTTGGAGAGGGTGTTGGGGTGGGAGTTGGATTTGGATTGGGGATAATTACCACAGGAGGCAAGCCTACACTCAACATGGCATTTAGTTTCGCACGTGTCGCTGGCCCTACTTGGCCCGTTCCAGAAGCCAGTCCGATAGGGGCGAGTATTTCAGCATAGTATTTATTCTGGAAGCGAATCACTGCTGATCTAGTGAGTAAACCATAATAATCACTTTCAAGACCTGCTGAACCAATTCCCGTGAGAGACACTCTCGTATCCGCGGAGCTGTTGAGAATTCTCTGCAAATAGAGCACGTCAGTGCCACGAGCACCGAGGCCAAGATCTCTGGTAAACCTGAATGTAGACGGGACATTGGCAACTGTCCCTGTTGATGTGGTGCCACTAACCGCCAGTCTCGCCTGCGCTGCTTTGTCCGACGAGATGACACCGAGGCTAATGAGTAGCTCCACGAAGTCTCGAAGGCTTACGCCCTGAGCTTCTGCTTGTTGTTGAGGTAGCCCGTAAGTGCCAAATACCATCGTAACCACCATACTGATTCCCAATGTGGCAGCGACGAATCGTTTGGCACCTGTATGTATAAAGTATTCCATATTTTTTAGATTGACATAATAGAGTGAGTTTTCGACTAAAACTCTCCATACATGCTGTTAAATTTGACCGTTATTACTAATAATCCTTATAAGCCACGTAGGCTCCTACCTTTATAGACGGAACCATACGACTTACCTTACAGCTGAGCTTATCTGCGGCCTCCTTTTTGCCCCGCGACTCTGCCTGTCTCCGAAGTAAAGCGATGAGCCTTGCCGAGCTCATGGGCACGCTTGCCGCCCATACTGGCAATTCGTCGCTGTTTCTCCGGATCCATACCTGCGAAACCTCGTCCGCTTTTTCGTCGTGTTGCCATAAATTATATAGTCTATAAAGTCTATAAAAGTGTAGCGACTATCTATAGAGAGTAATTTTCAAGTAAGTTACAGGCTTTATGGACTTAGATTAAGACGACCTTTCGAGCCCAACAGGGCTTACTACTCTAGACGAGCTATAAGGGAATACATTACATATAACATAACCCTCACCCGTGACAGGGTGAGGGTTATGTTATATTGACCTACATTTCCTCTCCTCCTTCATTTCCTCGCTTCTTATCTTCTTCCTTTCGTTCTCCTCCCTGAGCCTGACCGCCTTGATTATTCCGTACGACGAAATTATTTGTCATGATTTTTAAATTTTTAAAGTGAAGGTTGATAAACGTAGCTAGCATATACATTTCCATCGACCTTTCACTATATAAGACGCATCGCTCACATGTTCATTACATAGTTTTCATGATCTATTACTACAAAAAACCGGCCCTGCTTACGCAGGGCCGGTTTTTTGTAGTATCGTCCCTAATTCTTGCCTCTACGTGAGCTTCTCCTGCCGCGACTTTTTGTGTTACGTTGTGCCATAACATTTAATTAAGCTTGTAATTGATTGAATCACGATCGTGACGACCTTCTATAAATAGAGACGTCTTACGTATTCAATACTTACACTGTGCACATCACTCGATTACTCCACACAATAGGGGTGGAGATACTCAAGATGAGTGAGTTTCTGCGATAATCGAATACGCAAGCGCTACTAGTGCTAAATTTTTAATAATATATTGTCCTTCGAGTGTTGGAGCGAAAAATGCTGTCCACACCATGTCGGGAAGCAATACTAATGGAAGGGTAGTCATGATCATGTGGAGGATAAAGACAAAGAAGGTAGCACGTTCAATACGAGGAATGAGAAAAAGAACGCCAATAATCATTTCAAAGATTGCAAAACAGACAATGAACACATTCCACGATACAAAAGGGAGCGTAGCGTGTTGGAGTGACTCGACCATTGGATTGGCCGGACTCATATCAAAAAGTTTTAGAATACCAAACCAAAAATAGATCACAAACAGTGAGAGTCGAGAAAATATACTACTTACCCGCTCAATCGTCTGTTTTGTCATAGAGTACATTATATCATCCCGCTAAAGGTCGTGGGTACTGCTATGTTAGTGTTGATTGCAGTCAGGGAATAGGCTGTTGCCCAGAAAAGAGAGGCTACACCACCGTTCGAGCAACAAGTCCGAGCAACATAATACCTAAAAAGTTCATGCAAAAAGAAATAGGAATAATTACCCGAAGTTTAGTTTTTGAAAGCCCCATCATGGCGAGGCCGAGCTCGTCTGGGAGAGGAGAGGCAATAATAAGGGCACCCAAGACCGGGGTAAGGCGTCGGAAGACAGGTAGGTTAAGGAGTGCAAATATTTTTTTTCGTTTCGAGGTATTAAGAAGAGAGAGAAAATCTCGTTCTACATGGTCTTCAAGAAACAGGAAAAGAATAAGGTCACCGAGCACGGCACCGACCGCTCCGACGAGTGCCACTACCCACAACGAATTGTTCTGGGCGATCTCCGCGAGGGCGACCGCTGCCGGGGCGATGGTAAATACTGACGTGAAGAAAATACCTGCCACGAAACTACCGAAAAGTTTGAGTTCATAGGTTTTGGACAGAAGGTCGTTTAAAAGAGAGGTCTGAGCAAGAAACACGGCCGCAAGTACACTTAGTGTTAGCAACAACACCTCCTTCTTTAGTCGTTCTTTTTTTGCGCGAGTAGAGGAAAGAGCCATTGCAAATAATTATACTCTATGGTGCAACATACTTATTCACACCTTATCTATTGTATGTGAACGTTCGTTCACATATACTGAAACAAAACAAGGAGCGACCGACATTTCTTACGAGCTCTGCGAGTGTAGAAATGGGAAGTGCCCTTGTGGTGCTTCCAGCGATTATGTTTTGTTTCATCCCCGACGTGCATTCTGATGCTCGATCGGGGATCCAGACTGGATTCCCGTTTTCACGGGAATGACAGAAAGAGAAGAAAGCGAAAAAAATGATGCACACATCCAAAGAAAAAATTTATACCTTCTATAAGGAGCACAGGCGAATGCCTTCCTACAGTGAGATCGGCAAGTTGGTTGGTTTCGCTTCTAAAAACGCCGTGTCCCGACTGGTACAAAAGCTCATTAAAGAAGGAGCTGTATCGAAAGATACACAGGGTCGGCTTCTTCCGATGCGTGCCCAAGGTGAGATACAGATGCTGGGACTCGTCGAAGCCGGCTTCCCGGCTGTTGCTGAAGCGGAGCTTGCAGACACCATCACACTCGACGAATACCTCATCGACAACCGCGAGGCGAGCTTCCTGCTGCGAGTAAAGGGGGACTCGATGATTGACGCGGGGATACAGGAAGGAGATCTTGTGCTTGTTGAGCGAGGGAGAGAGGTGCGTCAAGGGGATATCGTTATCGCCGAGGTAGATGGCGAATGGACGATGAAGTACTACCGCACCAAGGCAGGCAAAGTGTACCTTGAGCCAGCAAACAAGAACTACCCACTGATCTTTCCCACACAAGCATTAAACATCGCCGCAATCGTCCGGGCGGTAATACGGAAGTATTAACAAAAGGGTTTTATGAGCACTTTCCTCCATCTCGACGGTGACGCCTTCTTCGCTTCATGCGAAACTGCTGTAAATCCAAAACTTCGTGGCAAGCCAGTAGTGACTGGTGCCGATAAAGGCATTGCCTCTTCTATGAGTTACGAAGCCAAAGCTCGAGGTATAACACGAGCCATGCCTTTGTTTCAGATCAAGAAGCTGTGCCCTGAATGTATTATCGTCCCGTCGAATTTTAAATTATACAAAATTATTTCTGCTCGGGCTTTTGCTATTGTACGGCGGTACACTCCCTACGTAGAGGAATACAGCATCGACGAATGTTTTGCGGACCTTTCCCATCTTGAACCGGAAACCATCCCGCAGATAGCACGAGCCATCAAGGACGAACTCCAGAAAGAACTAGGGGTCACATTCTCTGTTGGTATTGGTCCAACCAAAGTACTCGCCAAAGTCGGATCAAAATGGAAAAAGCCAAACGGCTTCACTGTCATAGATCGTAAAAATATTTTTAATTTTTTAAGTGAGGTACAGGTCGGTAAAGTGTGGGGTATCGGCCCTTCAACCTCAATAGCACTTGGGAAATGGGGGATCAAGACTGCCGCAGATTTCGCACACAAACCTCAGGAATGGGTAGAGGAACATTTTTCAAAGCCTGTGCTTGCATTGTGGTATGAGCTCAATGGCGTACCGGTCTATACCACAGAGAATGAAGAGAGTAGACACAAATCAATAATGCGCTCAAGGACCTTCAAAGCCACTACTGACCGCAGGATGGTCTTTGCCGAGCTCTCGAACAACATCGAGGATGTATGTACACGACTGCGAGCTCTCAGGCTCGTCACCAAGCATTTATCGTTCTATCTTAAAACACAGCAATTTCGATACCACGAGACGTCGGTGACACTGCCGCACGAAACAGCGTCACCTGAAGTGATGCTCGAAGCGCTCGGTCCACGTTTTAATAATATTTTCCGCACGGCAACACTCTACCGCTCCACCGCCATCATTCTTAGCAGTGTTAAAGACGAGAAGGGGACGCAGAGCGATTTATTCGGAAACACCAAGCATGATAAAACTTTAGAAAGTGTACACGCCGTCATCGACCGTCTCGACCGCAAATACGGCACCCAAAGCGTATTTTTAGGATCGAGTATGCGAGCCGTTGGCTCTGTACTATTTCGTGAAAAGACCCTTGATCGCCTCTATTTACCCTCTATGGGAGAAGTAGGGTAGATACGGAGTAAACAAAAACCGCGATTGCTCGCGGAAGGATGTTAGCGCATCCATATCGTTATTTTGAATCCAATTTGTGTCTCGTAGTTGAAACGCCCTCGGGGCATCATTTGATCATCGATGGGTACCGCTTGCCGAAAAAACGGTGTCACAATGGTGCGACGACCGACTTTCTTATCAAACGATAAGGTAAAATTTTCAATCGTACCCTCTTCCGCTCCTAAATACCCGACCTTACTCCCCGAGGGCAGGCTGATCCTCATCTTGTGCCTTCGCCACTCAAGAGTGTCATCGACCCATCTAAATCCCACCGGGGTGTCCGGACGTTTGGGGAGTCCGAGCTTGAGCTTTCTATCTTCCTCTTCTTCGTTCACACTCGGAGGAGTGAGGATCGACAATGCAGACGCCTTGTTTTTGAATGCGATCTCTTCGCTCGTTGGAGCAAGGGTCAGGGACGTCGCTCGCGCCTCTTGAACTAATGAGATTGCAATAACCATCATTGATACTGTAGTACTTTTCATGCCTACCTTTCTGTTACTGATTCTGTCGCCTATGATACACCTAAACGCTCAACGTTTCCACACTAGTCACTTCTCCCGATGTGCTGGTATTTTCCACATTTGTGTTGCGTAAGCTATTGCCGCGCTTTATTTTTCCTACTGACCTTTGGTAAACTCTGAACCATATGTGTACAAAAATCATTCAAAATGTATTACTAATGATTGCAATCATTAGCTTTGGAGCAATATCATCTTCAAGTAACGTAAATGCTCAAGAAACATACCACGTAGCAAATACTGGTGAAGTAGCTTCTGCCTCAGTGAGCGTTGGAAACATTGACTCTATGGTCTTGATTGAGCTCACCAACAAGGATCGCATCGCGCAAGGACTCGCTCCACTCTCATATAATGCCAAGCTAGCAGCATCTTCAAACCTGAAAGCAGACGATATGGCGAAGGGACAGTATTTCAGTCACGACAGTCCTTCTGGAGTAACTCCGTGGCACTGGTTCTCTACAGCGGGATATACCTATCGATACGCCGGTGAAAACCTCGCCGTGGACTTCTCTGACTCTGCGTCAATCGAAACTGCCTGGATGAACTCACCTGGACATCGTGCCAATATTCTCAATCCCAACTACACAGAGATTGGTATCTCCCTCGCCAAGGGGATCCATAAAGGAAGGGAGGCAATCTACGTCGTAGAGCATTTCGGCACTGCGCCGACTGCAGGTATTGTGCCCGTTCTCTCAAAGAGCATTCAAAAGTTTAAACCAATAAAAGCAGAAGTCTCTACCCGAAAAACTGCCGTAGTAAAGAAAACTCCACAAAAGAAATCGTAATCATCTCAATTTCCCTCGGAACAACAGCACCTACACATTCTCAAGGATGTGTAGATGTTAGCTGTCAGCCTATATTTTTTCTTCCATAAGCTCACTAAACACCACCAAACGTTTGCTATAGTTATGCGCAGTCTCACTCCACCAGCCGTTGCAGGTGATGAGGTTGAGGCGCGGCACTGAGCTTGTTCCAAAAACTTCATAATTGCCTGCGCTACTGTCATAGGTCGCTGTGTGAGTCACTGAAAAAGTTAACTGACTGCCGTCATCTTCTATCACAACAATTTCATCACCTGCTTTGAGCTTCTTTAGCCTAAAAAATACCGCCGGCAGACCAAAATTATTATCGTAATGTCCCGCGATTACCGCATTGCCCTTGTCACCCGGTTTATAACCGGGCTTATACCACGCGAGCGTACCCCAGTCATCTGGTGTGTCCATTTCTCCAACAGCGTTTTGACCCAAATGTTCGATGGGAGCATCAATTCCCAACGCTTTAATAATGAGCCTCTGCGGCATCGAGTCATGAGTGGGGATTCTGGCTTGCTCGATCTGAGGAGTACTTGTCGCCGAAGTGCTTTCTACAGGTAATACCCTGCCATTACTAAAAACGTAGAGTGCGTAGGTAATCTCAAGCATGAGTGCTCCAGCAACGATGAACCCGAGGAGCATGACAATTAATCTGCGTGATGTCATATTATTCTCTTCTGATTCGCATCCTCCTCGCAAACACGCTTCCCATAAGAAGTAGGATTCCTGAAAGTCCGGCATTCATCATGGCGATCACGTCGTTGTCGCGGCCGGTTTCCGGAAGCTGAGGCGGGATGGGCACATCGCCGACGACCACGTTGCAGACTGCTGTTTGACCCGCGCTCTGTAACGTCGCCATTTTTAGACCTGATGTGTTATAGATGAGTGTTAATGTCGGGCCTGAGTAATTTTGAGTCGGTAGCTCTGGCACGATCCATCGATAATTTCCGTCGCCACCGGCGGCAGTGAACATGGTTTGTGCTCCGAGAAGTGTGGTCGGGCTTTGAGGGATACAAATAAGTTGACCTGTTGTCGCCGCCAGAACTTCGCCACGTCGACTGCCGCCGCTGGTGCCCTGCGGTATATCGTCGTTCGTTATGGTACATTCTTTTGTCTCTCCTGAAGCAATAACTCCTGAACAGCCGCTTGATCTGCTTTTGTCATAACCGAGTGGATCATTTTCATCAACGCTGTAACTTCCGGGAGAGAGAGTGACCGTCTCGCCGTTTTCAGAGCCTGGAAAGTTCGTGCGGGAAACGTTGCCGCCACTTACAGACATGATGAAATTGGAAGCAACGCGGCTGCCGCCGTTGTTATTGATGACATGCTTGACTACCCGAAGCGTAGCGGAGGAAGGCGTTGGTGATGAACCACCACCGGTTGTCGTGGTGGTTGTTGTTGTAGTGGTAGTGGTTGTTGCTGCTGTTGTTGTGGCAGTCGTCGTTGTGGTGGTGGTGGCGTTCGTTACCGTACAGATTTTTGTTTGTCCTGAGGCGATGGAGCCGTTGCAGTCAGCTGAATACGTTATCATATAACCATTCGTCAAGAATTCTGTAACACCAAATAGGCCTGGGGAAAGCGATACCATTGTGCCGTTTGCATCACCTCGGAACGTGGAGGTGGATACGTTTGTGCCAGTGACTCGAAGAGTGAAGTCTCCCGGAGTGCCTCCCCGCACGCCGTTAATAAAAACTTCTTTTTTAACAATAAGAGTGGAAGTCGCTGCTGAAGTGATGATGTCGGTAAAAGTGTTAGTAATCGTACAAGTTTTATTCTGCCCTTCAAGCATGACACCGCCGCAGTCCGCGGAGTAGACAGCACCGAAATTTCCAGTGCCTTGTTCGGTCACGTTGTAGGGCCCGGCGCTCATGGTCACCGAAACTCCACTAGCATTTCCTGGAAAGGTTGAGTTCGAGACGCTGTTGCCACTCACGTTCATGGTAAAGTCGGAAGAATTTTTATTACTCGTCGCACTGTTCACCACTATTTTTCGTACTAAGAGTGTTGCTGGTGTGGGGCCAATTGGTGCTGGCGTAGAGCACGCGAACCCACCGGCAGCCACTCGATTTACGAGATATCCTCCGTCCAAGAAAAAGGGTGATGGAATGCTCCTGTCGCCCGTAGGAGCGGGGTAGCTATTGCTGTAGAAGTAGTCGGCCTGGAAGTTACAGGCCGGCATTTTTGCCGTGAAAACCTGAGTGGCACCGGTGGCAATGGTGACACTTCCCGTACCCTCAAAAAGGGTTTGCGCCTTGTAGTCAACATCAGTAGGGTCATTGATAGTGTACACGGCCATACTTGCAGGTAATGCGCATTGTGTTCCATTGGTGATGGAACCTTTGATAGTCATCGTCGGACGATCGGCGGTGATCTGCGAGAGAGTGATGAGTCCTTGCTGTGCCGCTGATTTTGCTTCACTTGCTGTCATAGTGGAGCCGTTCGCGCACGTCCCTGAAGCGGGCAGGGGAGAGGAGCTCCCGCCTGAAGCAGTGAACACAAAGTTGCATGTTTTGTTGTCCCCGATCGTGATGGTACCAGAACAATTTCCTGTAATCGCTGAGTTAAATTGCGCACCTGCAGGCTGTTGTACGGTCACCGAATAGGAGCCGGTGGAGAGTGTCATCCAGGTACCGTTGTCGCTTCCCGGAAAACCGGTCTTTGAAACATCAGTGCCCGTGACATTCACTGTGAAGTGTGAGGGCAGGGCATTAGTCGAGGCGCTGTTCTCCACGATGACCTTAATCGTGAGGTTACCTACATTTGCGCCTTGCGCTTCAGAAAGCGCCGAGAGCGAGTACGCAAAAACGAGGAGGCATGACAGGGTCCCCACATATGTAAAAAATTTTCGCATTGGTTGTTTTAAAATTTGGTTAGTAAGCTACTTTACCATCTACCTCTGCAATACAAGACGCAGAACCCGCCACTCTCTTACAATAGAGAGCCTTCTTACGTACTACCTTGGTAGATAGTGAGACATTCCACAAAATGACTAGTTTCTGAAATCACTATTACCATATCACAGATATTGACAAAGTACAACTTTAATTACTTAATGACACACTATTGATGCGATAGCAAACGCCACTTGGTTTTACTGGGATGGATGCAACAAAACAAGGAGGTTTAAGAATGAAAAAACCCTCCGCGAACGGAGGGTTTACTGATTGAGGCGAAGTTATTAATGCTTACTAAACGCTTCGAGGGGAACGAAGGTATTCGTCTTCCTTCGCATCCGTTGCATATGACTGAACGAGTCTGTCTCACTCGGCTCGTCGCCGAATGAGTAGACACCTCCGAACGTCTGTTGCGGTGGAGGGTCAAATGTAGCCGGAAGATTAGGGACGTAATAAATTCCCATTTGAATCCGAATTTCCTCACACCCGCGCTCTGCAGCACTATATTCTTCTGATGTCATCTCCCACGGTTTTTTAGGTCGAGGATAAGTACCATCCGGGCCGATAAGGTTGTGCCTTTTCGAAAGTTGCCTCTGTTCAGGTATATTTTGCCTGGACTGATTACACTTTTGTGTTTCCGCAGCTCTTCCCCGACGAACTCGTGTTGATGTCGACACCCGGGCATCTTGGTGACCCTTGAGGTAGGCTTGTATCATGCGCAGGTCTTTTTGATACTCGGGCGGGATGTGTATCCCTTTAACAACTAGTATTGTCATTGAACTTCCTTTGGTAGTAGGTTTAACTTACAGTTTGCTGTTTAAAACATAACATATTAGCATATGATTGTCAAACTAGTCGTAATGGTTCAA
>Ga0155048_113_pt1 | contig 8865 bp, 9 predicted proteins | sample RifCSPhighO2_01_FD_106016 | JGI IMG/M metagenome (GOLD analysis project Ga0155048, IMG submission 106016) | Candidatus Zambryskibacteria bacterium RIFCSPHIGHO2_01_FULL_49_18
CAGCTATACCGCGGTGAATACGTTCTCAAGTCTTGTACTCAGAATGAAATGCGCTTGGCAGTTTGTCAAGGTCTAGTTGGTTAAAGTCCAACCTTCCATAGGAATATGGAATTAGTGAAAGGGTAGGTCCTCAGCCGTGAGGCGTGGACTAAAGGATCCTAGTAGCAAAAGGCAGTCTGATCAAAGAAGAGATGTACGACCCTAGTGGTGAGTCTAGGGGAAGTGCCTAGTAAAGTCTCGATCAGAATGTTCGGAAAAGAATGACAAATGACCCAAGGAGATCTCATGTGTTAATGGAAACTTATGCACATGAGAAGTCAGCTGTGTCGTAGTACTATGCGGTAAGTCATGATAAGATTACTGTATGGGAAGGACTAAGCCGGTAGTAGCGAATGAGTATGTTGTTGGGTTGACGGACGGAGAAGGTTGTTTTTATGTAAATATAAATCAATCTCCTCGCTATCGAAGTGGTTTTAGAGTTCAAATGCACTTTCATTTGAAAATGCAGGAGAAAGACAAAGACCTCTTAGAAAAAGTTAAGAATACGATTGGTTGCGGAGCTGTATATTTTCAGAAAGAGCAGAGAATAAATCACTGCCAATGTTATAGATATACAGTAAGTTCCCAAGAAGATATTCTTAACAAGATTATTCCGTTTTTCAAGCAATATCCTCTACAAAGCTATTCTAAGAATGTGAATTTCAAAATTTTTTGTAAGGTAGCTGATCTTGTCAAAGATAAAGCTCACTTTACGGAGAAAGGAATCACAGAAATTAGAAAGCTTAAATCGCTGATGAATCGAAAAACTATCGGACTCGCGTAGTGCGGGAAATCCGCTCGCTACGTGGGGATCCACAATGTTCCAAAAAGTGGAATCCGCCCGTCAAGTCAGGGAAGTTGGGAGTGCCCGAAGTCTCGCGTATGCGGGCCCAAGGCAAGCTCAATGACAAGGACTAAGTCGTAACAAGGCACGGCTAGCGGAAGCTGGTCGTGGAGTAATTCAATTAGAAAATTCTCGGCGTAACGTCGTGATTAAGGAGTCGATATTGCGTGCAGCAATTGCGCACACAATGGATTTGGGTGTAATCCCAGAAACACCATGAACATCCGGAAAGACGGACCCGTTTTCGCCGCAAGGCTACAGCGTGGTAAGAACGGAACAAAAGAGAGAATGATAAAGACATCACAAAACACCCCGACCCAGGTCGGGGTGTTTTGTGATGTCTGTGCGCGCACTTGGGATCGAACCAAGGACCTCACGAGTATCAGTCGTGTGCTCTACCAGCTGAGCTATACGCGCTTGCCCCGCCGAAGCCTTGTGCGAAGGCGGGCAGTATTTTCCCCAATAGATTACCAAAAAATCTAGTTTTTCACAATAATATTGGCTATACTATTTCCATGCCCAAAAGCAAGATAATTCTTTCGATCGGAGTCGTTGTGGCCCTCTTGCCCGCGCTCGGTTTCCCACATTCATGGGAATCGTTTTTCCAGGTTTTTGCCGGACTTTCGATCGTTCTTCTCTCTATCTGGGCTAGGATCGACAGGAAGCTCAAACTCCAAGCCAAGGCGCACATGCGCCAGATTAGAAAGTCCTCCATTCCGCCGGTTGTTTCGCCGGGAATAGTGCCGCCTGTTACCAATGAATTCGGCAAGCGCATTACCGATTTTTACCCCAAGACTGGCCAGCCGGGGCGGCGACTCTCCGACATCAACCCGATTATTGAGCCGCCATCGTCGGCGGATGATATTCGCGACGCTAGCTCCGATGAACCAAGAATCTGATGGATGATTGGCGTCGAATTCTGGTGTGGATCGGAGGAATCATCCTCCTTTTCTTTTTCTTTGCGAACTTCGTAGTGCCATACTTCGGCAGGATAAGCTATCGAAATTCTCTCTCCGTCGTTGAACGATTCGCGAGCGCTGAAGCGGCAGTCACGGAAATTCCGGTCGTTCACCTGCCGACGCCGGAGCCATTGAAAGCGCTTTACATGACCTCCTGCGTGGCCGGCACGCCCAGTTGGCGCACGAGTCTCAAAGAGCTTATCGGGAGGACCGAGCTCAATGCCATAGTGATAGACATCAAGGACTACACCGGCACCGTTACTTTCGCAGCTGAGAATTATGGTCGTGGCTGCACGGTCTCTGATTTGAAAGAGTTCATCCGGGAACTTCATACCAGCAATATTTATGTGATCGGAAGAATTTCTGTTTTCCAGGATTTGTATTACTCCAACCTTCACCCGGAACTGGCGGTAAAGAATAAAAGCGATGGAGGAGTATGGAAAGATCATAAAGGCATCTCGTTTATCGATGTCGGAGCGAAACCCTATTGGGACTACATTATTGAGATTTCCAAACAAGCATATGATCTCGGCTTCGATGAATTAAATTATGATTATGTGCGTTATCCCTCGGATGGCAACATGGAAAATGTTTTTTACGCATGGAGTAACGCATCTTCAACTAAGCCCGAAATGCTCGAGGGTTTTTTCTCGTATCTTCACGACAATCTACAAACTTCCAACATAAAAACTTCCGTCGATCTCTTCGGTATGACGACCACGGTCGAAAGTGACATGGGCATCGGCCAGGTGCTTGAAAAAGCTCTGCCTTACTTCGACTATGTCGCTCCAATGGTTTACCCTTCGCATTATCCGAGTGGTTGGAACGGCTTTGCTAATCCGGCCGGGTATCCCTACGACGTCGTGCATATTGCTATGTCTGAAGGCAGAAAGAGAGAACAGGACTGGCTTGCCTTATCAAACTTATCAACTTCCACACCTTCCAAACTCCGCCCGTGGTTACAAGACTTCCACCTCGGTGCCACTTACGACGCGGCAAAAGTGCGAGCGCAAATCCAAGCCACTTACGACTCCGGCCTTACCTCCTGGATGTTCTGGTCTGCGGCGAACAAATATACCGAGGAAGCTCTGCTTCCTGAATAACCCAATTTATTGTAAAATAAGGCGTAAATGGATGACGATCTTCAGAAAGTGACATATTTTGCCGAGACGGATTCCCGTGGGGAAAGGAAGCCCTTCGGCATCAGGAATATCGACCGCAGTAAGCACATCTACGTCATCGGCAAGACCGGCATGGGCAAGTCAACGCTCCTTGAGAATATGGCCATTCAAGACATCCAGGCCGGCCGGGGCGTCTGCTTCATCGATCCGCACGGCGGCACCGCCGAGAAGCTTCTCGAATATGTACCGGAAGAACGGATCAAGGATGTGCTCCACTTTGCTCCCTTCGACATGGAGTATCCGGTCTCCTTCAACATCATGGAGGACGTCGGCGCGGACAAAAGACACTTGGTGGTTAATGGTCTCATGTCCGTTTTTGAGAAAATCTGGGAAGATGCATGGAGTGCCCGCATGGCCTATATTTTGCAAAACACGCTACTTGCCCTCCTTGAGTATCCGGGGGCAACACTTCTCGCGGTGAACCGCATGTACACCGACAAGGCCTTCCGGAACAAAGTAGTTGAAAATGTGACCGACGTTTCGGTAAAAAGTTTTTGGGTGGACGAATACGCCAAGTACACCGATAAGTATGCGCAAGAGGCAACACCCGCCATCCAGAACAAGATTGGCCAGTTTGCCGGCAATCCCTTGATCAGAAACATCATCGGCCAGCCGAAATCCTCTTTCGACGTGAGGAAGCTCATGGATAACAAGAAGATTCTCATCGTCAACCTCTCCAAGGGGCGCGTGGGCGATGGTAATGCCAGGCTTCTGGGCTCCATGCTTGTGACCAAGATATATCTTGCCGCCATGAGCCGCGCCGACGAGAGTGCTGTTTCTCTAGCTAAGCTTCCACCCTTCTATCTCTTTGTCGATGAATTCCAGAACTTCGCCGACAAGTCTTTTGCCGAGATTCTCTCCGAAGCTAGGAAGTATAAGCTCTGTCTTACCATGGCCAACCAATACATCGAACAGATGGAGGAGGAAGTGCGCGATGCTGTAGTTGGTAACATGGGCACCATGATCGCTTTCCGGGTGGGCGCGTATGATGCCGAATTCCTGGAGAAAGAATTTGCGCCAGTCTTTACCGCCGAAGACTTGGTCAATCTCGGCCTGCGCCAGATTTACCTCAAACTAATGATCGATTCGGTCACTTCCCAGCCTTTCTCGGCGGTGACTCTGCCGCCGATTGCACAGCCGCGCTCTACTTATGTCAAGGAAATAACCGACAATTCCCGCCGCGTCTATGCCATGCCGAGGAGTGTGGTGGAGAAGGAGATCATCGAATGGCACGAAGAAGGTAAGGCCGAAGCGGCCACCCCCGCTTCCAAGCCGAAGATTGCTTATCCCAAGAAAGAGCCAAGTACTATTGATGCGAGAGCCTTCACGCCGCCGCCCCCCGCTCCCGGGCCTATCGTCAAGAAGCCAGAACCGCTGCCGCTGCCGCAGTCGCCAAAGCTGAAAATCTCTCTCGATGACTTGAATAAAAAGACCGACAATCAGAGGAAACCGGATGTAAAAAATGTTTCAGCCCTTCGGGATGCCTTGAAGCAAATCACAAACACTAATAGCCAACGACCCACAACAAAAGCGGTTGAACCGCCACTTGGCGGTTCAACCGCCAAGTCGGGGCCCACTCCGGAAGAGCTGAAGAAAATACTGCATGGCGAGTAAAAAAATTTTAATATTTTCCACATCTTACTTCCCGATGGTCGGTGGCGCGGAAGTGGCTATCAAGGAGATAACATCACGAATCTCCACGAATGAGAGCGAATGGGACATGGTCACTCTGCGTTTTGATAGAAATCATCCCAAGTTTGAAAAGATCGGTAACGTGAATGTCTACCGCATCGGCGGCGGGTTTGGTTATTTGAGCAAGATACTTTTTATCCCGCAAGCAGTAGCTTTCGCGCTTGGGCGCAAATATGATTTGTATTGGTCGATGATGACGTACATGCTATTTCCTATTGCTCTGGCAAGGATTCTCGGCGACAAGACGCCGTATGTGCTGACGCTTCAAGACGGTGATCCGTTTGAGATGGTGTTTAATCGCTGGTTTATCCTGCCCTTCAAGCCGCTCCTAACATATGGATTCAAGAATGCAAATAGAGTTCAAACTATTTCAAACTTTTTGGCCAAATGGTCCAAGAGAGAAGACGCGATTGTTATTCCAAATGGCGTGGATCTGGAAAAGTTCAGACCTCACCCCGTCTCTTCGAGTCGCCCCTCTCCTAGCCCTAGGAGAGGGGAAGGGGGTGAGGTCGTGCTCATTACCACATCTCGCTTGGTGGAGAAAAACGGCGTGGGCGACATTATCGAGGCGATGAAGTTTCTGCCAGAGAATTTCAAGCTTCGCATCATCGGTTCCGGATCATTAGAAAATAATTTAAAATTGAAAATTAGAAATTTAAAATTAGAAGGACGCATAGAAATGCTCGGGGAAGTAGAACATGATGAAATACCCAAACAATTAAATACGGCGGATGTTTTTGTCCGGCCTTCTTTGTCCGAGGGGCAGGGGATATCATTTATAGAAGCGATGGCGGCAGGATTGCCAGTTATCGCTACGCCGGTGGGAGGGATACCGGATTTTCTCAAAGATGGAGAAACAGGTCTTTTTGTTGAACCAAACAGCCCGCGACTGATCGCCTTCCAGGTACAGAAATTAGTAAGTGACCGAGTGCTTCGCGACAAAATTATCATCAATGCCAAAAGGATGGTAAAAGAAAAATACGACTGGAATTTGATTGCCGAAGAGATGAAGAGTAAGGTGTTTAATGTATGAGAATTCTTATAACAACTGGGCTCTCGAAATCTGATATTGGAGGACCGTTTCAATATGCCCATAACTTAGCCCAGGAATTTGAAAAGGCGGGTCATGAAGTGAGAGTGGTAAAATATGGCTCTATAGAGCGGTCAATTTTGGGTATTTGGCCTCATATAATCTGGGCGGACAAAATTCTCGCACTGGACACATTTTCGGTCGGGTTTGCCTCAACTCTAGCCGCCAAGATTATTAGAAAGAAAGTTACAATTAGAGTCGGCGGAGACTTTATGTGGTCGGCATATGTAAATAGGACAGGGAGGCCGTTAACCCTGCCTGAATTCTACAAAGAGTTGCCGGAACTAAACACAAAAGAGAAGATTATTTTCAGACTGAATAGGTGGGCAATACAGAATGCGCATTTTCTCGCTTTCAATACCGAATGGCAGAAAGAAATTTGGCGTGATTTCTATAAACTTTCAGAAAGTAAAATTGGGGTAGTAAGAAACTTTATCCCTGGGAGTCAAGTCGGGACTATGTCGTCGGGACAGAATTTCCTTTGGGCCGGGAGGCTTATTCCAGAGAAGAATACAGAAATGTTAAAAAGACTGGGAATCGAGATTGTCACTGGTGAGTTACACGAAAAGGTTTTGGAAAGAATAAAGAATTGTTATGCTGTTGTCTCGCTTGCCTTCACCGATATTTGTCCAAACTTTATAATCGAAGGTATTTCCTCTGGCAAGCCGTTTATAATGACTAAATACACCGGGTTAAATGAGCTCTTCCCAAAAAGTGGCATATTTGTGGAACCTCGAAATGAGGAAGAGATAAGAGAGGCGATGAGGAATCTCAATAAGATTCAAATTGAGGAAATAAAGAGCCACTCGTGGGGAGAGATGGCAGAAGAATACTTAAATATATGGAACAAGATTTAAAAGTTTTGATGATCGGCTCGGATAGGAAGCTTTTTGAGAACGGCAGCGCTGTCTCGGAGCGGATGAAGGAATACGGCAATCTGGTTGGAGAGCTTCATATCATACTGATGTGCAATGCCTCGCATGGGCTCAAAGATAAGCAACTTTCGGATAATGTTTGGGTTTATCCTACAAACTCCTTTACTAGCATTTTACGCCCCATTGATGCCGCTAGAATTGGCAAGAAGTTAGTGTTTGAGAAGAAATTCGTACGGGGCAGATCTCTTATAACATGCCAAGACTTGGAATCAGGCTGGGCTGGTGTAAGGATTAAGAAAAAATGGAGAATTCCTATGGAGCTTCAGTTCCATACCGATATTAATTCGCCATACTTTACCGGCTTCCAAAACAGAGTGCGCAAATTCTTTGCTAATAAAGTTCTACGCAACGCGGATAGTATCAGAGTAGTTAGTGAGAGCGTAACCCAAAAATTGAAAATTGAAAATTCTAAATTGAAAATTCTACCCATCTATGTTGATAAAGAGAAAATTGCCAACGCGCCAATCAGGTTCGACGTCCATGCCCGCTACCCGTGGCACTTTATCATCCTCATGGTTTGCCGGCTTGAGCCGGAGAAAAATATCGGCTTAGCGCTTGAGGCGCTCGCTCTTGTCCGGCAAAAGTATGGCGATACGGGGTTGCTTGTAGTCGGCTCGGGTTCTCTGGAAAATAGTTTGAGAGGGAAAACCGGCGTAGAACTAGCCGGCTGGCAGAGTGATCTTGCTTCTTTTTATAAAACTTCCAATGTCTTTCTCCAGACTAGTCTTTATGAGGGCTATGGTCTAGCCTTGGTAGAGGCTGGACTCTCAGGTCTTCCAGTTCTTTCAACGCCTGTAGGGATCGTAAAAGAGTTAGAAGATGGCAAGGATCTATACATTTGCAGCTCGGCGGAGCAATTTGCCCTCCGAATCATTGAATTGATAGAGAATAATTCGAAGAGAGAAAACCTCAGGGTAAATATGAAGAAAACTCTGGAGGATAAACTTATTTCTAAAGAAGAGTATTTGAACAGGCTTAAGACAAACTGGGAAAGTACTGCTAAAAAAGTGCCCTAAAATAAGGATATTTTGACAAAGCACAAACTGATATTGACATGTAAATCAAAAGGTGCTATATTTAAGAAAGGTAGTTGAGATGGTATTTTCACCATCCAACTAAGGGCTCATGAGCCCGGAAAGGAGAAGAGGACATGTCCTCTTACTCGGAAGGCCAGATTCACCAGCTCGCGGATCAAATGGAGTCAGCAGGACTGACGCCCAAGCATGTGACGAGACTCGGACAGTCGTTCGACACCATGCTCAATATCCGGCGAGTCCTCGATGGAGAAGCAACGTTCCAGTTCAACCAGGCGGTCGAGCCAGAGACACCGAAGAAGATCATCATGCCGATCGCTCTCAAGCCCGTCACCTCGGACGGTGTCTCGGGCAAGGATGGCATTAAGGATCTCGAGAAGGCTCGCTATAACGTCGGTGACTGGGTCAAGGACGTGATGAAGCAGAAGGTCTACGTCGTAACGAACGGCAAGGTCTACAAGCCGGTCGTGCTCAAAGGTGAGGACTTCACCGACGATGAGCGCGTCACCTCGAACATCCGCAAGGTCGCCGAGGAGATGAAGCTCGTGACACCGCCCGCCCAGCTCGCGCGCCTTCTACGTAAGTCGGTTTCCGACGAGGAGCTCGAGCAGATGGGCCTCTACGCGCTCATCGTCATGCATCAGCCGATCACCGGCTCGGGCGGCTTTCCGAACGTTCTCGGCCTCTACCGCAACGACGAAGGCAGGTGGCTCAACGCTTACTTCGGCCACGCCGGCCACAGGTGGTATCGCGACCTTGGCTTCGTGTTCCTCGCTCCGCAAGAGTAGTACTTAGGACTTGGTCGCTTGGATCTTCGGATCCTTTGGCCTCTGTCCTTGGGCCCGGTATTCAGAAATGGATGTCGGGCCTTTCATTTGGTATAGACGTAATGGCTTATGCAGATAAACTCGTAAATAAAATTAGAAATGATATTCTGGTGATGCATGAGGTTGCTGATAATCACACAAAAGGTAGACAAGAATGATCCGGTGCTTGGGTTTATGCACAGGTGGCTTGAAGAGTTCAATAAAAATTTTGAAAAAGTTACGATAATTTGTTTAGAGAAAGGCGAACATAACTTGCCAAACAAA
>Ga0155048_103_pt1 | contig 8301 bp, 4 predicted proteins | sample RifCSPhighO2_01_FD_106016 | JGI IMG/M metagenome (GOLD analysis project Ga0155048, IMG submission 106016) | Candidatus Zambryskibacteria bacterium RIFCSPHIGHO2_01_FULL_49_18
CCTTTTTGGCATCCGCATCCGCCTGCGTGAACGGCACGATAATGTCGGGCGTAATGCCGTTTCTCATAATCCAGCTCCCGGACGGCGTCACCCAGCGCGCGACTGTGACCTTGAGCGAGCCGTCACCGAGGTCAATTAGAGTTTGCACGGAGCCCTTGCCGAATGATTTTGTTCCAATAATGGTCGCTACGTTGGCGTCCTTCAAAGCTCCTGCAAGAATTTCAGAGGCGGATGCGGAACCGCCGTCAATAAGCACAACTATCTTCGTTCCGTCCGGAGCATCGTTATAACCGAGACTGGTGTGGACTTGATTTTCTTCTTTCCCGCCAAAATCTTCGGTTACCACGCTTGTTCCTCTCGGCAAGAAATGACTGGCGATATCCACCGATGAATCAAGATAGCCGCCCGGATTGCCGCGCAGGTCTACGACAAGCTTCTTTGAACCCGAATTCTTAAATCTCACGAACGCCTGATTGAAAAGGCCGGCTGAACTGGCGGTGAATTGATACAATGCAATGCGGTAAACGCCGCTATCCGCATCCAGGCCGTCGTCGGTCTCCGGGACTTGTATTATATCACGGACAATCTTAATATCCAGCGCTTTCCCATCGCGAATAATTGTGAACTCAACCGTCGTGCCGACAGGACCGCGGATTTGGCTGACCGCTTTATCCACAGACAGACCGTCCGTAGACTTTCCGTCAATCGTGACGATTAAGTCCCCCGCCCTGATTCCGGCGGCTTCTGCCGGAGTCCCCTTCAGTGGCGCTACGACCGTTAAAACGCCGTCCTTCACATCAATTTCCATACCAACACCCGCAAAACTGCCGGAGATAGAGTCTGCAAATGCTTTAGCCTCCTTTGGCGGAAAATAATTTGTATACGGGTCGTCATAAGAAGCGGCAAGACCTTGTATTGCTCCCAAAACGCGTTCTTCAATGGACGGAAGCGTGGATGAGGCGTTTGTAACAACGTAACGCGTTTCAAGAGCGTTCCACGCTTTCCAAAAGTCTGTAAAATTTGCATTCGGGTTCGGAGTGGCGTCAAGCCCGTCGCCGATAAGCGGGATGCGCGAGACGATTGAAGACGAGGATTCGCTCCCGCCTACCGCAATGCCGGCGCTAAACGCGAGCGCGGCGACAAGAGCGAACGATACTCCGCGCACGGCGATTGTTCTGCCTCTCCCGTACGCTTCTCTGGAGTCCATACCGGGATAGTGTAGCATGCATACCTCATATAGGTTAATATTTACTGAATGTTATCCTTGAAAACTTCATGGAGTATAAAAACCGTTCCAGAAATTCTCGATGTTTTACATTCTCGTGAATTTGGTCTGACGAAAGAGGAGGCGGCAGAACGTTTTCGAGAATATGGCCCCAACAAACTTCCTGAAGGAAAGGCGGACAATCTGCCCATTATTTTCTTGCGGCAATTCCAAAGCCCGCTGATTTACATTCTTCTCGCCGCGGCAGTTGTTGTTTTCATGATGGGAGAAACTATAGATGCTTCTATCATTTTCGCTGTTCTTCTCTTCAATGCAATTGTGGGAACGATTCAAGAAGGCAAAGCTCAAGACGCGCTTCTTGCTTTAAAGATGTTCGCTGAAACCTCGGCAACCGTAGTGAGGGACGGAAAGGACATTATAATTCCGGATGCTGAAATAGTATCGGGAGATATCATTTCACTTCAAGAAGGAGAAAAAGTTCCCGCAGACGCCCGAATTATTTCCGCCAATACGCTGAAAATTGACGAGGCAAGTCTCACTGGAGAATCGGAGCCGGTGGCTAAGATTGATGCATCGCTGTCGACAGATAATTTGCCAGTCGCCGATCAGAAAAATATGTTATTCAAAGGCACGCATGTTTTAAGCGGGAGCGGCATGGCGGCTGTCGTCGCGACAGGACTTGCAACCGAAATCGGCAAGATCGCTCTGAAAATTGCAACGGTGGATACTGAAATTCCTTTGAAAGCCAATATTCGCTATCTTTCGCGCGTCATTATAATTACCGTATCCGTCATCAGCGCTTTGCTCATTATCTTTGGCGTTCTTTCGGGCGAATCTATCATAAAGATGTTCACCGTTGCGGTCGCGCTTTCGGTTTCTATCATTCCGGAAGGGCTTCCCGTCGTAATGACTCTCGTTTTGGCGACCGGAGTTCGAAGAATGTCAAAGCGTAATGTGCTTGTTAAGCGATTACAGGCAGTAGAAGCGTTGGGACAAACAAAAGTCATTGCAGTTGACAAAACAGGAACACTCACCAGAAACGAAATGCTAATCCGGCGCGTGTATGTGGACGGCAAAATCTTCGACATCACGGGCAGCGGGTACGAACCGAAAGGCGAAGCGATTTTTGACGGCAAAATTATTGACCCGTTAAATCACCCTGAACTGCTCTTCATCGGAAGAATCGCAGCGTTCTGTGCCTCCGCACGCCTCTCGTTTCTAGAGGAAGCTAAAATATGGAAGATCGCCGGCGATCCAACCGAAGCGGCGATATTGGTATTTTCTGAAAAAATCGGGTTTCATCATGATTCGATAAAACGAGAAACGCCGAAAATTTTTGAATCGCCGTTTGACTATAGAAAAAAATACCACGCGATAATTCGAGAGGTTGATGGAAAGAATTTTCTTACCGTCGCTGGCGCGCCGGAGGAAGTACTTGGCCTTTGCAATAAGTTCTGGCGCAAAGACGGGGTAGAAATCCTTGATGAGAAAAAGAAAAAAGAGCTGGAAGCAATATTCCATAAACTTGCCCGAAGCGGTTTTCGAGTAATTGCTTATGCCGTCAATCAAGATGCCGAACAAATCATTGACCAAAATTCAGTACCGCCGCTTACTTTTGTAGGTTTTTTCGGTATGAACGACGCGCTCCGCGGCGAGGTAAAAGAAGCGGTGCAGAGGGTGCGCTCCGCAGGCATGCGCGTGGTAATGATCACGGGCGACCATCGCCTCACGGCGCAAGCAATTGCAAAAGAGGCGGACATTTGGCGCGAGGGCGACGGCGTTCTTACCGGAGAAGAAATAAACGCAATGTCAGATGCAGAACTCGCTGTGAATCTTGTTTCCGTAACTGTTTTTGCGCGAGTTACGCCAGACCATAAACTTCGCATTATTGGGGCATATCGCAAGCGAGGCGAAATCGTAGCAATGACCGGAGACGGGGTAAATGATGCGCCGTCACTTGTCGCCGCAGACCTCGGCGTTGCTATGGGAAAAATCGGAACAGAAGTGGCAAAAGAGGCGTCGGACATTATCCTTTTGGACGATAATTTTGCAAGCATCGTTTCGGCCGCCGAAGAAGGCCGAGGCATTTATAAGACGGTAAAAAAAGTCATTCTTTATCTTTTTTCTACCAGTCTAGGCGAGGTGTTGGTGATTGTCGGCGCACTTGCTTTGGGATACCCGCTGCCGCTTCTTGCCGCCCAAATTATTTGGCTTAACTTCGTTACTGACGGCTTCCTAACTGTCGCTCTCGCGATGGAACCGAAAGAGGAAGGGTTGATGTTAGGTAAATTTGAACGCCCTAAAAAATGGATCGTGGACGGTCTCATGGCGCAAAGAATGTTCCTGATGGCATTGCCGATGTTCATTGGAACGCTTTATCTTTTCAGCGGTTATATTGACGCCGACATTACCAAAGCGTGGACGATTTCCCTCACTGCACTTGCAGTGTTTCAATGGTTCAATGCATGGAATTGCAGGTCCGAAAGCAAATCTATTTTCCAAATGAGTCCGTTTTCCAACATGCTCCTCGTCGGCGCGACCATAATAGTTATTTCTCTCCAATTGTTAGCCGTTTATAACCCGTTTGTGCAGAAATTCTTGCATACAACATCGCTCGGATTGTCAGAATGGCTCATTATCATATCAGCCGCCATATCCATCATTCTGGTAGAAGAAATACGCAAATTCTTTTATAGAAGGACGCTGGCAAGTTGAGCATGGTATCCTAGATGCATGATATTCCGATATGAATATTTGAACGGAGTCTGGGTGGACCTTGAACAGCCGAGCGAAAACGAAATACGGCAGGTGGCGGAAGAGTTCTCAGTCGGCGAACATATGGAGAAGGAGCTTCTCTACCCTACTCCGATGCCGCTTGTGGCGGGCGGCGATAATATGGCGCTCCTCGTCCTGCATTTCCCGTCGCACGGCGAAAACGACGGAGAAACGAAGAGTCAGGAAGTTGACTTCGTCGTCGGAAAAAACTTCATCATAACCGTGCGCTACGAGGTTGTCGCCTCCCTGCACCGCCTGAAGAAGCTTCTTGAGGCGCAAAATATGGTTGGGGGGCGCGTTCTGGTTACAACCGACGTACTGCTGGAAATCCTGTTCGCGCATCTCTACACCTCCGTGCGCGACCATATCAACCACGTCGCAGACAATCTCTCGCGCGTTGAAAAGGAGATGTTTGACGGGCGTGAGCGCATGACCGTGCGTTCAATATCAAATATCAGCCGGGAATTCCTACACGCCGAAGCGGCGCTCGCGACGCAGGAGGAGTCGCTCGGCAATTTTATTAATGTTCTGTCCCGGCTTGGGCTCTTTGACGATACATTCAAACTGCGCGCGGAGCGCATCATGGCGGAACGTTCAAATGCCGCACGGATAGTAAAGACGCATCGCGCTATCGCCGCCGAGATGCGCGAGACCAATAACGCATTGTTGTCAGCGAAACAGAACGAGATTATCAAGATACTTACGGTGGTCAGCTTCGTATTCCTGCCGTTGGCTCTTATTGCAAAAATATTCGCAATGAAAATTACGTATATGCCGCTTGTAGACGACCAGAACGGATTTTGGATAATCCTCGGCTTTATGTTATTCGTAGCTTTGCTATTGATATTATTCGTCGCGAGGAAACGGTGGATTTGACGTACTCTACAGTATGATTAAGAATCACATGAGTTTTTTTGTCAGCATATTCGGAAAACGCGCAACTGAATCTTCGCGCCGCCCGCCCAGGATATTCTTCACGAATACACTCTCCGGAAACAAGGAGCTTTTCATATCGCAGAGGCCGGAGAGAGCGCTTCTCTATTCTTGCGGACCGACTGTGTATGGAAGCGCGCATATAGGAAATCTGCGGGCGTATGTGTTCTCGGACACGCTCGCTCGCATGCTTGGCGCGGCGGGATATCAAGTGCGGCGCGTTATCAACATCACCGATGTCGGCCACCTGGTCGGCGACGGAGATACCGGCGAAGATAAAATGAATGTGGGCGCGGAGCGCGAAAAGACGACGCCGCAGGCAATCGCCGACCGTTACACTAAAGAATTCATTGAAGACCTTTCCGAACTTAATGTAGATACAAAAGACATCCAGTTCCCGCGCGCCACCGACTATATCAAGGAACAAATCGCTCTCGCCAAGACGCTGGAAGAAAAAGGGTTCGCATACCGCATCAAGAACGGACTCGCGTTTGACACTTCCCGCTTCCGGGGTTACGGCAAACTCGGGAATATCGACCTGTCCGCTCAGCGCATCGGCGCGCGCATTGAAACGGACCAGGAGAAACGAAATCCGGCGGACTTCTGGCTCTGGCGAATCGCGAAACCGAACGACCTCCAACAATGGGATAGCCCGTGGGGGCGCGGCAATCCCGGGTGGCACATAGAGTGCTCCGCGATGTCGCGCGCGCTTCTCGGTCAAGAAATAGACATTCACACCGGCGGCGAGGACCATATCGCGACTCACCACAACAATGAAATCGCGCAGTCGGAAGCGGCATCGGGACGCACGTTCGTGCACTATTGGATGCATAACGCATTTCTTACCGTTGAAGGGCAGAAGATTTCCAAATCGCTCCGTAACGATATTTATTTGAAAGATATAATCGCAAATGGGCGTCATCCGCTCGCGCTCCGCTACTTCTATCTTCAAGCGCACTATCGCACTCCCCTTTCCTTCTCGTGGGACGCGCTCGCGGGAGCTGCGAGTGCGCTGGAGAGACTCTGGAAAATCTCACGCGATATTGCGGATGAATCCGGACGCAAAAAAGCTTCCGGCGAAACGCGCGAACGATTCCTCGCAACGATGCGAGACGACCTCGCGACTCCGGCCGCGCTCGGAATACTTTGGGATTCCCTGAAAAGCGAGGAATATACACCCGAAGAAAAGTGGGGATTGCTGGAAGATGCTGACGCGCATTTGGGCATCTCTCTCATTAACCCGCCGATTCTCGGCGCTATAAAAGAATCTGATATTCCGCAGGAAATACGCGAAATGCTCGCGCGCCGCTCCGCGGCGCGCGCTTCTAAAGATTTTAAGACTGCAGACAAAATTCGTGTTGAAATAGAAAAGAGTGGATATCATGTGGATGACGGACCTTCTGGAGCGGTGTTGACTATGAGAACTCTTTGATACAATCGGTGAATGGCAACAGCCGACCGCGTCCCACCGCAGTCTCTTGAGTCCGAAAGGGCTCTGCTTGGCGCCCTGCTTCTGAAGCCGGATGCGATTCACGACGTCTTGGACCTTATCCATCCGGACTCTTTTTATGCGGAAAAACATCGGCTTATATTCGGCGCGATGAATGAACTCGCGCAGCGTGGCGAACCGATAGACCTTCTTACTTTGTCGCAAAAAATGCAAGACCAGGGACTCTTGGAGCGCGGCGGCGGCCGGTCGTATCTCGCCGAGATTGTGGGTTCTGCGCCGTCTCCCGGTAATTTCTCGCATTACGCCGAACTCGTCTCGCGCAAGTCCTTGATGCGCTCTCTGATTGACGCCGCATACAACATCGGCGAACTGGCGTACGACGAGGCGCGCGACACGATGGAAGTTTTAGATGAAGCCGAAAAGAGCATATACGCTATCGGCGATGCCTCCGCCGCGCACAAGTTCACCGCCATAGGCGACAAGATACACGAAGCGTGGGACCGCATTGAAGCGCTCTCCAAGAAGGAGGGCGGGATACGCGGCGTACCCTCCGGCTTCCACGATTTGGACAATCTCCTCTCGGGCTTTCACCCGTCAGACCTAGTTATAATCGCCGCGCGCCCCTCAATGGGCAAGACGTCGCTCGCTCTGGACATCGCGCGCAATGCCGCCGTGCGCCACAACGTCCCCGTCGGCATATTCTCTCTGGAAATGAGCTCCGAACAGCTTATTGACCGCATGCTCGCGGCGGAATCGTTCGTCAACTCGTGGAAACTGCGGACTGGGCAAGTGAAGGAAGAGGATGACTTCAACCGCATACGCGACGCGCTTGAGTCGCTCTCCAAGGCGCCGATATTTATTGACGACAAACCTGGCAATAACATTCTCGCGATGCGCGCAGTCGCCCGGCGTCTGAAGAGGGACCGAGGCATCGGGCTCATCATCGTTGATTATCTCCAACTCATGGCGCCAACTTCAACAAAAGCGTCGGACTCAATGGTTCAGCAGGTGACCGAGATATCGCGCTCGCTGAAGTCGCTCGCGCGCGAGCTTAAAGTGCCGGTTATCGCGCTCCCCCAACTCTCGCGCGCGGTAGAGACTCGCGGTGGCAAGCCGAGATTAAGCGACCTTCGCGACAGCGGATCGATTGAGCAGGATGCCGACGTAGTTATGTTCATTCATCGCGAGGACAAACGCAATCCGGAGAGCGACAGGCCGAATATCGCAGAAATTTTGATTGAAAAACACAGGAACGGCCCGACCGGCAAAACGGAGCTCTACTTTGACGAGAAGCGCGCGACCTTCCAGCCGGTGGACAAGTCCGGCTACGGCGAACTCGCCGCTGAATTTTAATGGACCATATTGAAGAACTCGCACGTGCGCTCGCCAAGCTTCCCGGCATAGGTCCGAGGCAGGGCAAGCGTTTCGTTTATTATTTGCTTTCTGCTCCTGCTGTTGAGCGCACGAGACTTGCCGAACTTGTGGTGTCACTTGGCAAAGACGTTCGGCAATGTCCGGAGTGTTTGCGTTTCTATAACGGGAGTACCGCGATTATTTGTAATTATTGCTCTGATAAAACACGCGACGACTCTATTTTAATGCTTGTAGAAAAGGACCAAGACCTCTCCGCAGTAGAGCGTGCCGGCACTTATCGCGGTCGCTATTTCGTCCTCGGCGGCGTGCTGACTCTCTCTGGCAAGGGCGCGATTCGTGAAAAAGAATTACTGAAAATTATCGAAAAAAGATTGAAAAACAATTTAAAAGAACTTGTACTCGCATTATCTGCAACCAGCGAGGGTGAGCATACGACAGACAGAATACGCGAACTCCTCGCGTCATATCGCGACCACTTAAAAGTATCCGAGCTCGGTCGCGGTCTCGCCACCGGCAGTGAGCTGGAATACTCCGACGCCGAGAC
>Ga0155048_111_pt4 | contig 7836 bp, 17 predicted proteins | sample RifCSPhighO2_01_FD_106016 | JGI IMG/M metagenome (GOLD analysis project Ga0155048, IMG submission 106016) | Candidatus Zambryskibacteria bacterium RIFCSPHIGHO2_01_FULL_49_18
TTATACTATATTTCGGCCATGACGCGTTCATTGCTCAAAGGTCCATACGTCGACCCTCGTGTCTTGAAGAAAGTCGAGGGCAAGAAGCCGATTGAAACCGGCGTTATTAAGACCTGGTCCAGAGCCTGCCAGATTGCCCCCGAGATGGTCGGATTCACCTTCGGGGTCCACAACGGCAAAAATCATATAGAGGTATTCGTCACCGAGGACATGGTTGGGCACCGCCTCGGTGAATTTGCGCTTACGAGGAAATTCATAAGGCACGGAGGCAAGATGCAGAAGGAGCTTGAACAGAAGCAAAAAGAGGCCGAGATCACGGCGGCGAAAGCCGCGAAGGGGGCAACCGAATCCAAGAAGTAAGATTTAGGATTTAAGATTTATGAATAATTCAAAAGCAACACTCAATACATACCGCCAGTCGCCGAGGAAGGTCCGCCTCGTGGCTGACACCGTACGCGGGAAGAAAGTTTCCGACGCGCTTGACCTGCTCGCCTTCATCCCCAAGCGCGCGGGTGAGCCGCTCCGGAAACTCATCGCCTCTGCTCACGCGAATTCTGGCAAAGAAGAAAGTCTTTTCATAAAAGAGATTAAGGTCGATGCCGGTCCCACTCTCTACCGCCGCCGCCCGCGCTCAAGAGGCATGGCGAATCCCATCCGCAAGCGCACTTCTCATATAACGGTTATTTTATCTGAAGCTAATAAAGCTAAGAAGCTAGAAAGCTAATTTTATGACACACCGAGTTCATCCATATTCACATCGTCTGGGAGTGCTCCGCGACTGGAAGAGTCGCTGGTTCTCGTCGAAAGACAAATATAAGATGCATCTCAAGGGCGATGTCCTCATTCGCCGGTTTCTGGAGAAAAAGCTCAAGGGATTCTATGTCGCAGATATCGAAATCGAACGCAGTGCCAAGCATCTACGAATTATCATCTCGAGTTCCCGCCCGGGTATGATCATCGGCCGCCAGGGAGACGGGGCCGAGAAACTCCGTCAGGATCTCAAAACCCTTTTGCGGAAATATGGTCTGTTCGACGAGAAGGTGGATCTCAAACTCGATATCAAGGAGATCAAAAATGCCGAGGCGAATTCTGCCATCGTGGCTCAGATGATCGTCGAAGGGCTTGAGAAGCGCTTGTCCTTCCGCCGAGTGATGAAGCAGACTGTTGAGAAGGTAATGGCCAATCGCGATGTCGAAGGAGTGAAGGTAATGCTCGCAGGCATGATTACTTCCGGCATGTCGAGAACGGAAACTCATAAGAAAGGGCGCATCCCGCTTCAGACCTTGCGCGCCGATGTTGACTACGCCTCCGATAGGGCTAGATTGCCTCTGGGCTCCGTGGGAGTGAAGGTCTGGATTTATCGCGGAGAGATATTCGCTAACGCGAAAAATTAACCTAATTAACCTAATTAACCTAAAATGAATTCATTTAGAACAATTAGAATAATTAGAAATTAGAATAATTTTACCGTTATGTTATTCCCAAAGAAAGTAAAATACAGGAAATGGCAGACCATGCGGAAGAATAAGGCCAAGCATAACCGTCCGGCTACGCGCGGCGTTACCGTATCCTTCGGCTCCTTCGGTTTGAAAGCGCTTGAGGGTGCACGCATAAAATCAAATCAAATTGAAGCGGCAAGAAAAGTCGTTTCCCGCTCGGTAGGCAAGACCGGCCGCTTCTGGATCAGAATTTTCCCCGATATGCCTTATACTTCTAAGCCAGCAGAAGTGAAGCTCGGTAAAGGCAAGGGCGATCTCCAGGGCTATGTGGCACCAGTTTTGCCCGGTCGAGTGCTTTTCGAAGTTGATGGCGTTCTCGAGTCGGTGGCGCGCGAAGCTCTGCGCAAGGCTGGCACGAAACTGCCGCTTAAGACCAAAATAGTCGCAAGGTAACCGACGATCAACGACTGGCAATCAACAACATGAAGAAGACAATTTACAAAGGAAAATCGGAGAAGGATCTCACGAGCGCTCTTTATGAGCAGAGAGGAATCCTTTCGAAATTCCGCTTCGGCATCGCTGGTTCTAAGACGAGAAATGTCAAAGAGGGTAAAGCCGCGAGGAAGGAGATTGCCCGCATCATGACGGAGCTGAATGCAAAGAAGTAAGATTTAGGATTTAAGATTTATGAACAACTCAAATACAACAAAAGGAAAAGTGCTTACCGGAACAGTTGTTTCAGATAAGATGAAGGATACTGTCGTCGTGCTTGTAGAGCGCTACGGCAAGCATCCGAAGTATGGCAAATTCATCGGCAGTAACAAGAAGTTCAAAGCGCACGATTCCGGCAATACCAAAAAGGTCGGGGATAAGGTCTCCATCAGAGAATGCGCCCCGATTTCGAAAGATAAGCACTTTGCAATTATTCGATCTAATTCGTAAGATTCGACATATGATTCAGCCGCGATCCATAATACAAATTGCAGACAACTCGGGCGCCAAGATCGGCCGTGTCTTCAAGGTGCTTGGCTCTTCCAAGAAGCGCTACGCTACACTTGGCGAAATGGTGGTGCTCTCGGTGCAGAAAGCCGAGCCCAGAAAGCAGGTTAAGAAGAAGGACATACTCTACGGCGTTGTGGTAAGACAAAGAGCGCCCTTCCGCAGGAAAGACGGCACCTATGTACGCTTCGACGAGAATGCGGTAGTTATCCTCGACAACACAAAGAAGGAACCCTTGGCCGGACGCGTCTTCGGCCCCATCCCGAGAGAAGTGGGCGAAGCCGGATTCCAGAGCATTATTTCTAAAGCCCCCGAGGTTGTCTAACGCGAATCTACGCGAATAAAAGCGAATGTCACGAATGGAATTCTATTCGTATCATTCGATCTAATTCGCAAGATTCGTGACTAAAGTTTCTGATAAAGTACTCTATCCAGAACCCTCCTATAAGATAACCGGTCTACTATTTGAGATTCACAATTCTTTAGGCAGGTATTGTAGAGAGAAACAATATGCCGATATCCTAGAAAAGATGCTTAAAGAAGCGAATGTTCCGTTCAAAAGAGAGGAATGCTTACCTATGGAGAAAATTGATGATAAGTTTACAAATAGGGCAGACTTTGTTATAAATGACGAGCTTCTACTAGAACTTAAGTCTAAGCCTTTCGTCACCAATGAGGACTATACTCAGGTACACAGGTATCTTGTAGCTAGTGGACTCAAACTAGGCATAATTGTTAACTTTAGAAACAAGTATTTAAAACCCATTCGTATTATTCGATCAAATTCGTAAGATTCGTGATATGCATGTAAAAAAAGGAGATAATGTAATAGTATTGGCGGGCAAAGACAAGGGGGCGGTCGGCAAGATTTTGCGCGCCTTCCCGAAAGAGGATAAAGTCCTGGTCGAAGGTGTGAATGTAAAAAAGGTTCACGAGAAGCCAAAGAAGGGCAAGGGTAAGGGTCAAGTTATCGAGAAAAATTTTCCAATCCACGTTTCTAATGTAAAACTCCATGCCAAATCTTAACCCCTCGACCATGCTCGGGATAAAAGAAAAAGAGAAAAAGGTGCCGGGATACAAGAATCCCATGCAAATGCCTCGGCTCATGAAGGCTGTTGTCTCGACTGGCGTCGGTTCTTTTAAAGACAAAAATAAATTTAAAATAGTTGAAGATCGTTTGGCTCGGATTACCGGTCAGAAAGCGGCTCCAAGAGGCGCCAAGGTTTCGATCGCTACTTTCAAAAGCCGACAGGGCGACGTGGTGGGCTACCAGGTCACTCTTCGCGGCAAGAGAATGCATGATTTCCTGGAGAAATTGATTCACATTGCTCTGCCGCGGACCAAGGACTTCCGCGGCATTTCGCGCGAAGCGGCCGACGAGATGGGCAACTACACGCTGGGCATCAAAGAGCACACTATTTTCCCAGAAACTTCCGACGAGGAATTAAAAGACGTCTTCGGCATGGCGGTAACCATCGTCACTACTGCCAAGGGGAAGGATGAGGTGATTAAGTTCCTCACTCACCTTGGGTTTCCGTTTAAGAAATAATGTGTTAGAATCTCTCGACTCTCATGGCAAAGACATCTGTTATAGCAAGGTCGAAGAAGAAGCCTAAGTTCAGCACTCGGGCGACTTTGCGCTGTTTTCGCTGCGGCAGGAAGAGGGGATACATGAGGGATTTCGGTCTTTGTAGAATCTGCTTCAGGGAATTGGCAAACGAAGGTAAAATTCCGGGGGTAAAAAAGGCAAGTTGGTAAGTTCATAAGTTAAAAGTTATGGATCAAATATCAAATTTCATCACTGGTCTGAAAAATGCAGGTAATGCCGGGCACGAAAGTGTTGCCGCTCCTTACTCCAAACTTAAGACCTCGATTTGCGAAGTTTTAAAGAAAGAGGGCTTCATCAAAAATTTCCAAACAAAAACAGAGAAAGGGAAACAAATGCTAATTGTGAATCTACTTTTGGAAAACAGGATTCCCAGGATCAACGGAGCAGAGAGAATCTCCAAGCCCTCCAGGCGCATTTACAAGAAAGCCGATGAAATCCGTTCGGTGAAGTCCGGCTACGGTGCCCTCATCGTCTCTACTTCCGCCGGTATCATGACGGGACGAGAAGCAAAAAAAGCCAAATTGGGAGGCGAAGCCCTCTTCACCATATGGTGAAGAAATTAACCTAATTGCTCTAATTAACCTAATGAATAAATTTAGAATAATTAGAAATTAGAATAATTAACAATGTCTAGAATTGGAAAAAAAGGAATAATTTTACCAGAGAAGACAGAAGTAAAAATTTCTGATAATTTTATCGTGGTGAAGGGTCCTTTGGGGGAACTCAGGCGCCCGCTTCATCCGGTAATTGAAGTGATTGTCGATGGCAATAGTGTCGCCCTGAAGCCTAAAAAGGAAACTTTAGAATCGAGAGCTCTTTGGGGCACTTACGCATCACATATCTCAAATATGGTTTCTGGAGTGAACAAACCGTTTGAGAAGAAACTTATTCTTGAAGGCATAGGTTACAAGTCAGAAGTGCGCGGAGATAAAATCGTTTTTGCTCTCGGCTTTTCCCACCCCGTTGAAGTTTCCATCCCTTCCGGTTTGAAGGTTACGGCAGAGAAGAACAATATTACCGTCTCTGGATCAGATAAAGAGCTGGTGGGACTATTCGCCGCCAATCTAAGGGCGTTGAAGAAGCCGGAACCGTACAAAGGCAAGGGCATGCGCTATGATGGCGAAGTGATTGCCAGGAAACAGGGTAAAAAATCTGCTTAGGATTTTTTAAAAAAATATGAATAAAAAATTACAAGCTAGAGACAGGAAGAGGAAGAAGATCAGAGCCAAGATCTCTGGCACATCTCTCCGCCCGCGCCTCTCCGTTTTCAAATCCAATACTGCAATTTACGCGCAGATCATCGATGACACCGCCGGTAAGACCCTTGTGGCCGCCAAAGGATCTGATGCCGCCAAAGTTGGAGTGGAAGTAGCCAAGAACGCCGCTGGCAAGAAGATAAAAGCGGTGGTCTTCGATCGCGGCGGCTATGTTTATACCGGCAAAGTCCGCGCTTTGGCCGAAGCGGCGCGAGCAGCGGGTTTAGAATTTTAGCTCGACAAGCTCACTACAAGTAATTATGGAACAGGAAAAAAATACAACCAAAAATCCGAGAAGGGGCCGCCGCCCGGCTAGGAGAGAGGCGCGCGTTAAGCCAGAATTCGATCAGAAGCTCGTTTCGCTCCGGCGCGTGACCCGCGTCATGGCGGGAGGACGGCGCTTCAGTTTCTCGGCAACAATCGTCGCCGGCAATAGGAAGGGCATGGTGGGAGTGGGGCAGGGCAAAGCCGTAGATACTCCGCTTGCTATCGAGAAGGCCTTCCGCGATGCCAGGAAGAACATGATTACGGTTAATACCACCAAGGACATGTCGATTCCTCACGAGACGGAAGCCAAATATTCCGCAAGTTCCGTTAAGATTCGCCCGGCCAGAGGCAAGGGTATTCTTGCCGGCAGTTCGGTACGCACCGTGCTCGAGCTTGCTGGGTTGAAAGAAGTTGGCGCCAAACTCTACTCAAGAAGCAAGAACAGCGCCAATAACGCCTACGCCGCCATCAAAGCGCTCAAAAAGCTCGAGCGTACTAAGATTAAAGAAAAGAAGTAAGATTTAGGATTTATGAATCATTCTTAAATCCTAAATCCAGAATCCTAAATCCATCAAAATGCAATTTCATAATTTAAAAAGAAAAACTCCAAACAAAAAGTCCAGGCAAGTGGGGCGCGGCGGCACGCGCGGCAAGACTGCCGGCCGCGGCACCAAGGGCCAGAATGCCCGCGCCGGGCGCAAGAAGAGGCCGGAAATCCGCGACGTCATCAAGCGTGTGCCCAAGCTCCGGGGCCGCGGCAAATCTTCTTTGAAGTCTTTCAGGCAGAAGCTTAACGGTGCAACCCTCAAGGAGTACTTGAGTCGAAAAAAGCTAAATGTCTAAATTTTTGGAAAAATTGAAACTTATTTTCGGAGACCCGGTGCTCCGGAAGCGCATCTTGTTCGCGGCTGGACTTCTCGCCATTACCAGAATTTTTGCCGTTATCCCGATTCCTGGCATCGATGCTTTGCGCCTCCAGTCACTCTTCTCCGGAAGCGAATTCTTGAATCTCCTCAACATCTTCTCCGGCGGCGGGCTCTCGAATCTCTCAATCGTGATGTTGGGCGTCGGTCCTTACATTACCGGCTCTATCATTATGCAGCTTATGACCGTCATGTCTCCCAAGCTCAAGGCTATGTATCAGGAAGAGGGAGAAGCCGGACGCAAGCGCTTCACCCAATATTCGCGCCTGTTAACGGTGCCTCTGGGTTTGATCCAAGGTTACGCCTTCATCAAACTTCTGCAGAACCAGGCGGTATTGCAGCCACTCTCCGCGGGTGAACTCGTGGTTGATCTTCTTGTTATTGTCGCGGGCTCGATGCTTCTCGTCTGGGTTGGTGAACTTATCACGGAGTTTGGCATCGGCAATGGCGTCTCGCTCATCATCTTCGCGGGTATCGTGGCGTCATTGCCGGGAACAGCTTCTCAACTTGCCTTCACCTTTGACATCTCGCAGCTGCCGATCTATCTCGCCGGCCTTGCGGTGGCGCTCTTAGTAACCTTCGGCGTAGTGGTGGTGACGGAAGCGGAACGGCCGATACCCATTACTTACGCCAAACAGGTCCGAGGCGGCAAGAGTTATGGCGGCCTCTCCACGTATCTGCCTCTGCGGGTAAATCAGGCGGGAGTCATCCCAATCATCTTCGCGCTCTCGCTCCTCCTTTTCCCGCAAATGATTTTCCAGTTTCTCGCGCAATCAAGCGTTGCGGCGGTAGCAACTATTTCGAGCTTCTTTCTCAATCTTATCGCCAATACCTGGGTTTATACCTCGGCCTACTTCGTCTTGGTGGTGCTCTTTACCTACTTCTACACGGCGGTCACCTTCGACCCGGACCAGATTTCGACCAATCTCCAGAAAACTGGCGCCTTCATACCGGGCGTGCGCCCCGGCATTGCAACAGCTGACTATATCTCTAGAGTTCTTACCCGCTTGACGCTCGTCGGGGCCCTCTTCCTCGGTGCTATCGCCATACTGCCCTTGATTCTGCGCTCCATTACCGGCATCCAGTCACTTGCCATCGGCGGCACGGCGCTCCTCATCGTCGTTTCGGTCGTTATAGACCTCGTGAAAAAGATAGACGCTCAAATCTCAGTTAGAGAGTATTAAAAAGTCTTGTTCTAAGCCATATTATACCAAGCACTTGACATTTCGCCTGTTTGGGTGTATGACATAAAAAGGACAGTAAGCCAAAGGCATTCCGCCTCGTGGCTAGAGCGACACGTTCTTAGGAACAGGTCGCGGGGAGAAGGACATGTCAATCATGAC
>Ga0155048_112_pt2 | contig 7535 bp, 9 predicted proteins | sample RifCSPhighO2_01_FD_106016 | JGI IMG/M metagenome (GOLD analysis project Ga0155048, IMG submission 106016) | Candidatus Zambryskibacteria bacterium RIFCSPHIGHO2_01_FULL_49_18
AGGGATCCGCTCAATGCCCTACTGGCAGATGAGCGGACACTCAGCCACGCTTCTCCGTGACGTATCCGTTCGTCTTCGCGAACGGATCGCACGGACCCGCGCACGCCCGAAGGGCGATGTCGCGGGCATACCTCTAATACCACGAACTGATACTATTTTCAAGGGCTATGCGTCCCAAAAATTTCTGCCGGTCTTATACGCCTCGATATAACTCGGAATAGTGCTGAACAGCGGCTTAGGCAGCTTATCTATCTCATACCAGGCCCATCCTTCGATCTTGTCCGGCTCCATAATCTTGGATTCTCCTTTTTTCCAGAGCGCAAGAAGCCCGACGTCAACGTAGTGCTTGGGAGCGTAGTCCTTGAGATTCGAAAGCCGCAAAAACCGGACGTCATCAATGTGCATGCCGGTTTCTTCCAAAACTTCGCGCTTGGCGCACTGCTCAAAAGATTCCATGTATTCCATATGGCCTCCGGGAAAGGCATATTCTCCTTCACCGTGCGATCCCTTTCTCTTCCCGAGCAAAACTTTTCCGTCTTTTACAACCATCACGCCAATGCCCACCTTGGGGCGCCGTTCTTCGTTGTGTACCGTCGTATGCATATGACTTGAATACGATTGTACCTGAAGAATAAAATCTTAGCCACACCCCGCTACACCGACTCTGCACTAAAACGTGCGATTGAGCCGGTACGAAGATTATGCCGGTAGATTTTCACAAAAAACGCATACGTCGCCGCAAGATAGACGAGAGCAAGCAGACCGCCCACGATCAAATTAAATCCGATTTGAAACGAGAACGATCCGGTGGCTAAAAGCAATCGAATACTCTCGAATACGTATGAAGTCGGCAGAACATGCGCGATAACTTGGAGCGCTGATGGCATCGTTGCGACCGGATAAAACACACCGGAGAAAATCGAAAGGATCATGGGTATCGGCCACCCCAGCCATTCGGCCGAAGGCCCAAGCCGGAAAATAATGCCTGCGACAAAAATTCCCATTGCGACGCCGAAGACGAACAAAATCAGCATGAACGGCACCAGGAGTAATCCGATGACAAAAACATTATACCCAAAGCCGAAACCTGAGAATAAAACCATTACGAGAAATGCCGCAAGACCCGTGACAACACTGGTAATAACCAATCCTCCGACGTATTCGGCGATCGTGAGCGGCGAAGCGAAAAAATTAATGAGATTCATGCTCCAGATATCCTCCAAAAAAGAAAGCATGACGCCGATCTGCAGACGATTCGTAAACTCCCACAAAATAATCGCACCCAAAGTTACGGTAACGTAATTAAACGTCGAGCCACCGAACGTACCGACGTATTTGCTGATAAGCCCCCACTGCAGGATCATAAGGAACGTCCACATGAAAATACTCGCCAGGCGGCTGGGATTGCTCTTCATCAAAAACCACTGACGGATGAAAATAGCGTAGATGCGCGATAGATGCATACGATTAAACTTCCGCTTTCAAGGATAAGGGTTCCCGTGCGACCGCGATAAACAGTTCCTCCAGGTCCTTTTTCCCGTGATCGCGATGCATCGTTTTCGGGTCTCCCGAAAGCAGAATTTTCCCGTGCGAAAGAAAGAGCACCCTGTCGCATACGTCCTCTATCTCGCGCATATTGTGCGATGTCCAGAGGATCGCGGTTTTTGTCCGCGTAACGTACGCTTTGATCCGTTCCCGGATCATCTGCGAGATGCTGGGGTCAAGCGAAGCGGTCGGCTCGTCAAGAAGCAGCAACCTCGGTTCATTGATGATTGCTTTCGCAAGATTCAAACGGCTCATCTCGCCCGACGAAAGCAGACCCGCTTTGGTGCCGGAGAATTTTTCCAGATCAAACTCTTTCATGAGCGTTACAATGCGCGATTTCAGATCTTTGACCGCGTAGAGAAGACCGAAGACATACAGATTCTGCCAGACGGTCAGATTTGGCGGCAGATGCGCGTACACGGCGGCGAAATTTACATTGGTATTCACCTCGGCACGATGCTGCCAGGCGTTTTTCCCGAATATCTCTATCGTGCCCCCGGTGGGCTCAAGGATTCCCAGGATCATGTTGATCGTCGTCGTTTTGCCGGCGCCGTTGGGACCCAAAAGACCGATGATTTCGCCCGGCTCAACGGAAAAAGAAATACGGTCCACTGCCTTCAGTGTCTGATATTCCTTTGTAAGATCGGTAATTTTGAGAATTGTTTCGCCGGGCATTCGTGTAACACGTTACGCGCGCATACTTCAAGAACTATAAGGTCTTTCGGTAACTTCGTCCAGCGTAGAACGTCATCTTATACTGGCCCGTACCGCGGCTTTGTCGTTTTTTGCTAAGACCATTATACTTAAGGGATATGCGGTTATATTGGGGAAAAGCGTCGCTACTTTCAGTACTCTTTTTAATCCTCTTTGTTTTTACAGCGGGGCCTGTCGCTATCGCGCAAACAGCCGATACGAGCCAACTGCAGTCGTTGCAGGATGAGCAAAAAGAACTGCAACAGCAGCTCGCCGATATAGAAAAGCAGATCAAGCAGTTCGAAGGAGAGCTGAAGACGGTCACGGCTCAAAAGAAAACCCTCGCGAACAAGATCAAGCAGCTGCAGGCAAAACAGTCGGAGCTGGCGCTCAAGATCAAAGCGACGAACATCAAGATCGCGAGTGTTCAGAATGACATCACGTTCACGCAGGCGAATATCGAGCAGAACGAAGAACAGGTGGGCGTCATCAAACAATTTCTGGCTCAAGTGGTGAGACAACTGGCGCAGCTCAATAACTACTCGCTCCTGGAGATCTTTTTCACGTCAAAAAACATTTCCGATTTTTACCAGCGCTGGCATTCGTTCGAGGTCCTGCATAATCAGCTGGCCCAGCTCTTAACGATACTTGAGGCAAAGGCGCAGACGCTGCAGGACACCAAAGACCAGCTCAAGAGCCAGCAGGAGCAGCAGGAAAATCTTCTTAACATAATCAGTTTGCAAAAAACGCAGCTCTCGCAGACGATTCAGGATCAAAACGGCCTCTTGAGCCAGACCAAGGGCAAAGAAGCGACCTATCAGGAAACGTTGAAGCAGACCAAGCAGATCGCCGCATCCATCAGGAGCCGCATCTACGATCTGCTGGGCGTCATAGAAAAAATAAACTTCGGGCAGGCAGTGCAGATCGCGCAGTGGGCTTCCAATCAGACCGGCGTACGTCCGGCTTTTCTGCTCGCGATCCTGACGCAGGAATCGAATCTCGGGAAGAACGTGGGGACCTGCAACCGCGCCGGCGATCCGCCCACAAAAAGCTGGCGCGTGGTCATGAAGCCAGAGCGCGATCATGAACCGTTTTTGCAAATCACCAAGGAACTGGGCAAAGACGCCGATACCACGCCTGTCTCATGTCCGATGCGCGACAAGAGCGGTAAACAGATCGGCTGGGGCGGCGCCATGGGCCCTGCGCAGTTTATCCCCTCCACCTGGATGGGATATAAAAATAAGATCACGGCTATCACCGGCAAAACGGCGGATCCGTGGGATATCCGCGATGCGTTCCTGGCCGCTTCGCTTAAATTAAAAGCGGACGGAGCCGGAACGCAGAGCGGCGAATGGGCTGCCGCGATGCGATATTTTTCCGGATCAACGAATACCGCGTACCGTTTCTACGGGGATAATGTCGTTACGCTCGCCGAACAATATCAGAACGATATTGACCAGCTCAACAAGTAGTTTGCAACGGACCCCGTCCTATTCCCTTTCGGGTGATCGTAAATCCAGGGCCACCGCGTGCCATGTTTTGCCCTCGCCCGTTTCTTCGCGCTCAGGCACGTCATAGGTATCAATGATCTTAAAACCGAGCTTGTCGCGAGCGACGTGGAGCGACCGCTGATTCAGATCGGAAATCTCGGATACGGCAATGTCGTATCTATCCTTCGAATCCTGCTTTAATTTTTCATACAGCAGTTTCGGGATGCCTTTGCCCTTATAGCGCTTATCGATCGATATTTGTTCAAGAAACAGCGACCGGTATTCTGAAAAATCTTTTCCCTCGAACCGCAAGTCCTTTACTCTTTCAAAAAAGGGCTCAAGATCGGCGATTTCGCGCGCCTTATCAAGAGTCGTAAACGACAGATACCCGACAACCGTGCCGGCGTCCTGCACAACCACGATGCCGGGATCCTCAATAAGCTTCTTGAGCTCATTGTCGTCGAATCTGATCCCGATAAACCCGCCCTCGCGCTTTTCCTCCTCGGAAAGATTCTCCACATAGTTCTGTTCCTGCAGCTCCCGTATCCTTTGGCGGTCAGAAAATTTCGCCATGCGGGCTTCAAAGGCGGATGCTTCTGATTTTTCCGGCTGTTCCGGGTTGCGCGGCATATTGTAAAGCGTGTCAGGTACGTTTAGGCATCTCCCTTACGGAAAACCGAGAACGGATTGTAATCCGTTTCTTCGGGCCGGTCGATCTGATCGATGCCCTCGTATTTTTTCAGCCAGTTGGCAAACCGAATGCTGAAAGGCGTTGCAACAATCTCGTAGGCAACCTTCAATAGATAGATGCTTATGATACCCGAGAGCAAATTCTTCGGGTCAAGTACGCCTGCAAAGGCAACGGTCATAAAAATAATCGAATCAACCCCTTCGCCGACGATCGTGCTCGCGATAAAACGCCATGCCTGCCGAAGGCCTCGTTTCCCCGATTCGCGGTATTTCATCTTGGAGAGAACGGAGCTGTTCGCAAACTCGCCGCAGAAATATGCCGCCACGCTTGCGAGCGTTATCCGCGGTACCACGCCCAGGATCTGCATGTAGGCGTCCTGATTCGGCCAAAACGGAGCTGCCGGCATGAGTCCTACAACATAATAGCTCACCACGGCGAAGAGCTGGCAGGCAAATCCGGTCCAGATGACCTTGCGCGACAGCCGGTACCCGTAGGTCTCCGTAAGGATGTCGTTGAAAATGAAGATGATCGGGAACAAAATGGTGCCGCCGGTGATGGTGAGGGGACCTAAGAGAATAAGCTTTACCGCCGTGATGTTGGAAAGCAGCAAGGTCGCGCAGAATAGCCCGGTGATAACGCTGAACAGCTTTAGGTTTTGCTCTTTTGGTTGTGCGGTGTTTTGTTGCGGAGTTTCCATGCCTTTAAACGACAGCTTATTTGGCATTCTTATCGGGCTGATGCACACCGAACGTATTACCTTCAGTATCCATAAAATATCCTTGCCAGGCAATACCGGGAAGCGCGAACTTGGGCATTGCGACAAGGCCTCCGGCTTTTTCGATCTTTTTTGCGATCTCGCCAAAATTTTTGACCTCCATCGTGCAGACGTATGCGTTGGTACCCTGCTCTTTGGCAGGCGTTTTGGCAGGGCGCGGCAATAATCCTCCATTGATTCCCGGCTCCTTGCTGTCCTTGTCCGCTGGCTGCGGTGAGTTTACCGAATCCGTCATGATCATCCAATATTTTTGATCGCCCCATTGCTGGAAGGTCCAGCCAAAGACGTCTTTGTAAAATTTCATTGCCCGATCCGGCTTATCGGCCTGGATTTCGAAATGCACTACGCGGTTCATAGCTATTTTTGCTAATGATTATTTTCGCTCTTTTTTACTCTTTAAACTATATAATTAAATCGCGCAGCTTAGCTGTGACAAACGGAATAATCATCTCCTGTTCAGACAATCCTCCATGATGTCCCAAAAAAGCGATCGGTTCCTCCTGGTTGTACTCATACCATATCATTGTATCCGGATTAGGGATCATAAGGGCATTTCCCGCGCGCCTAATAAACCTCTCAGATACGGTGCCGACGCCGAACAGTCCCATTTGAATCGCTTCATCCATACTTAACACCTGCGATCTGTTCCCAAATTCTTTCCGAAGCGACACAATCGTCTTTTGGAGCAATTCAGGACGTACGTGTAAAAAAATATCCCTTGGGCTGCCAACCGGAGGAATCGGCCTGCCGTCAGGACGCTTTTCCATATTCTTAAGTATTGCATGGTCATTAAGCCGCAGAATCGCCCGAGGATTGACCTTTATCTGACCATGATCCGAGGTCAAAATGAAAAATGTGTTATCCGCAGCCTTCGGCGTTAACTGTGAAAGGAACTCATTCATCATGAGATGTGAAAAGACAGAAGTCTCGATCCGATATTCCTCACTATGCGGACCGAAACGATGCGATATGCTATCTATCTCGGGCCAGTAAACGTAAAAAAATGATCTGGTTTTATTCTCTTTAAGATATTGCCGCAGCTTCACCATGAGATCCGAATGACGAAAATACGGAACAACAGTAGCTCCTCGAAGACACGCCTTTGAATATGCGTTGTCAGCATATTTCTTATTAATAAAAATAAATGATGTTATTCCTGCTTCCTGTAGTCGTTCATGAATGGTCTGCCCGCTATAAAGCATACTGGGATCACCACCTAACTTGCCAACATCTTCCCCCGATATTCCATCGAGAGTCGTGAACGGTATGCTTTCAACGACACGGTTTACTTCATGCAAATAGAGCACCCACTCAGGCAACCCGTGCTGTTGGGGGGTCAGGCTGGAATTAATAGTGGTATGCGCAGCCGCAGTGGTCGAAGGGAAAATAGTTGTTATCGGGTAGACATCTGCTCGCTCTATTAAATGATCGAAAAAAATCTGTTCGGAATGATATCTCGAGAACGCATCATATCCAAGCCCGTCCATTAAGAAAAAAAGAACGTTTTTGCAGCCGTCTGCGGTTTTCTTATAAAGCGCAGCCGGAAGAATTTTTTCATCCACATGCAGACCGAAGAGCGAAAGTATCGTAGGCGCGACTTCAGCCAAAGAATACCGACCGTAATCAGGGTAGATGGATTGGCCGTGCTGTCGATCTTTTTTTATTTGTGTCAACACGTCAGAATGCAGCATACGTATTGTGCTCGTTAACTAAATGACTCAAAAAGAAATCCTTTTCATTTATATTTTTTCACTGTTCCGTTTCACCCGTGCTTTAACAATATTCTTAAGAAACGCGACCGGAAGTTTTTCTTTAAAATCGAACCGGATGGTCGCTTTGCCGGTCATACGTTTCTTCAGTTCCCTCCGGTACTCCTCGGGCATGGGAGGCATGGCAAAAAAACTGACATGATTCTTAAAGTAGGCAAAGTATGCGAGACGTCCCTTATACGAATAGTACGGCATACCGTAACTTATTTTTTCCTCCGCTTCAGGCGCGGCTGCCAGTATCGCCTTCCGGAGCTGTTTCAGTTTGCCCCGTACCTCTTTGGGCGCTCCGGCGATATACGCTTCTACCCTGTTAGAAGCCGCCCTGCCCATGGCACGGCTACGACCGCCTAGGGACGATCTGCTTCTAACGGGGTGAATGTTTTTTGGTTTTTGCATTTCTTTATAACTTATAATTTAAGGGAAAAGACGACGGAGATTGGCAGGAGAGTGGCTACAACTTGCAGCACCAGGATCCATGGTACCTGTTTTGGCGCACGCGGCAACCATGTGACGGCGAAAGCTCCGATCATCAGCGGCTCAAGTACCAGCCACAACTGAAAAAGATGCGCGGC
>Ga0155048_108_pt1 | contig 6551 bp, 6 predicted proteins | sample RifCSPhighO2_01_FD_106016 | JGI IMG/M metagenome (GOLD analysis project Ga0155048, IMG submission 106016) | Candidatus Zambryskibacteria bacterium RIFCSPHIGHO2_01_FULL_49_18
CCGAGCCGTGGGATTATGTGGCTTTGCGCAAGGCGCAAAGCCACCAAGCCGAGGGGCGAAGCCCCGAGGCAATCCTCTCTGAAAAACGCGGAAGTATTGTTATGTGGAGATGGCGAGAATCGAACTCGCGTGCAAAGGGTGAGATGGAGAGAGTCTACACGGTATAGTTTGTCTTTTGTTTTTCGGTGTTGCCGCTATAAGGCAAACAGAACACGAAAACACCTATTCTCTTTGGTTCGGATATAAGCCGAGAAGGGAATATATCCTATCCTGAAAATATCATGCCCGGACAAACCGCCCAGGAATCAGTCTGTCGGACAGTTCACGCGTTTAGACGCGAACGAAGGCGAAATCGGAAGCCGTAAAGTACGGCGACTCGACTGCCTCTGCAACTGCGTTTTTGGCAGTTATGGTTTCCAACCGTTTTAGGAGTTATTGGAGCTCCACCGCGCACGCAACAGATCATTCCTTTGTCTATGCCGATCATCCCCGTGTCATGAGGGTATAGCGTATAGGGTGCAGGGGATAGTTTTTCTATACCCTCTACCCTAAACCCTAATCCCTATTTCTCAACGTTCTTTCATTTCCCGACGCATTTCACGTTCGTCGTCGCGGCGTTTCAATGTCTCGCGCTTATCAAATTTCTTTTTTCCGCGAGCGATGGCTACGCGTACCTTTATGCGCCTACCCTTATTATACACCGAAATTGGCACTATTGTCAATCCTTTTTTACTCTCCGCACTGCTCAAGGTTTCGATTTCTTTTCTTGTGAGCAATAATCGTCGGTTTCGTGTTGGACTATAGCCCTCGGGCGTGTTATTGGGCTGGTAAGGGGATATTGTCGTGCCCACAAGATACGCTTCACCTCCACGGACAGTCACGTGCGCTCCCTCAAGCGACATTTTACCTGTGCGCACCGCGCGAACCTCATGCCCGAGCAACTCGATACCTGCCTCCATTTCTTCCAGGAGTTCATAATTGAAGTGGGCCTTTCTGTTTTCCGCAAAATTGCTCATAGCGCTATGGTAGCAAATACATAGCGCATTGACGAGTAAACATTTTGCGTGTTATGCTAAGACCCGAAGTCTTTTGTTCCCCCCAAATCTCCAACCCCTCAATCCGAAAAATATCTTATGTATCTGACAAGACACGAAACCGAACTCACTAAAACCATTCTTTCTCGAATCTGGGAGACATGGTGTGGAATCACCGTTCTACTCGTCTGTTTATTCCCAACCCTTTTTTGGTTTCTTAGCACGGCGGTGGTAGTCGTATGGGCATTGTTCCGTCTCTGCCGGCGTTATCCACGTCGACATCCTACCTGCGCTACCAAAGGCTTCTTTCACGGATGGTTTTTCAGACGACAGTACTATCGGACATTGCCCACTCCCTATCAACCCGGTGGGAAAAAACAATTCCGCTTGGTACCGCGCACGGAAACATACGACGATCGGGTTGAGTGCCACTTCGATGGCCATTGTCTCGAATGCGGAGAGAATTTTGAGATTAAACCCACGGTACTCAAGTCATTTGCGCATCGCCCCTTGGCGTTTGTCTTTTGGTGACTTTTTCATCGCCGCCCACGAATTTTGTAGGGGCGGCTTTTTTTTTATTTCATTATTCTAGGATTTATGTATAATACGGTTCACTCGTATGCCACCCATGGAACCAAAAAAGCCCAAGCTTTTACTGAATCTTTCTACCGCGCTCCTGATTTTCATACTCTTGGCATTTTTCTATTCCCTTATAGCGGAAAATAAAGTCTCAAGCACCGATATCTCTCTCTCCGAGCTGGTCAGCGACATCAACGCGGCCAAGGTTGAGAAAATCACGGTGAAGGGAGAGACGCTTGAGGTGAAGTATATTGAGAGTGAAGAACTAAGGACTGCGCGCAAAGAGGATGGTACGTCGCTATCTGAAACACTTATTAATCTTGGCGTTAAACAGGACAAGCTCTCGCCTGTGCGAGTTGCCATCCAGTCGCCCTCGGGGTTAGCCTATTGGTTTCTCAATCTCGCACCGTTTATCCTGCCTCTTCTCTTTATCCTGATATTTATTTGGTTCCTCTCGCGGCAAGTCCGTGGCGCCGGCATGCAAGCGTTCACCTTCGGCCAATCCAAAGCCCGTATCATCACACCTGATGATAAGCGCCAGCGCGTGATGTTCAAGGATGTCGCCGGAGTGAAAGAGGCCAAAGAAGAACTAACGGAAGTTGTCGACTTTTTGAAAAATCCGCGCAAATTCTTTGAGATAGGCGCACGCATCCCGAAGGGCATCCTCCTTATGGGTGCTCCAGGAACCGGAAAAACTATGCTCGCCCGCGCGGTTGCTGGTGAAGCCGGTGTCGCCTTCTTTTCCATCTCCGGTTCTGAATTCGTCGAGATGTTCGTCGGGGTTGGCGCATCGCGCGTTCGTGACCTCTTCAAGCTTGCCAAACAAACCGCTCCCGCCATCATTTTTGTGGATGAGATAGACGCGGTAGGACGTGTCCGTGGTACGGGCGTTGGTGGCGGCAACGACGAGCGCGAACAGACCCTAAACCAGATTCTCGTAGAGCTTGATGGGTTCGAGCCGACCGAGAAAGTCATCGTTATGGCGGCAACGAATCGCCCCGACGTTCTTGATCCGGCACTCCTCCGACCTGGGCGTTTCGACCGCCGTGTCGTACTCGATCTTCCTGACCGTAGCGACCGCGAAGAGATATTAAAGATACATTCGCGGAAGAAACCATTTGCGGAAGACGTGAACCTCAAAGTCATCGCGGAGCGCACACCGGGATTTTCTGGCGCTGACCTCTACTCCTTGATGAACGAAGGCGCGATACTTGCCGCGCGTGAAGCTAGAACTAAAGTTTCGCAATACGATCTCATCCGTGCGATAGAAAAAGTCATGCTGGGGCCGGAGCGGAAGAGCCACCTCCTCTCGAAGAAAGAGAAGGAGATTACTGCGTACCATGAAGCAGGGCATGCGCTCGTTGCCAGCGTTTTGCCGTATGCTGACCCGGTGCACAAAATTTCCATTATTGCTCGCGGAAGAGCAGGAGGGTATACGCTCAAGTTGCCGTTCGAGGACCGCAAGCTCCAGTCCAAAAAAGAATTCCTCGATGATATCGCTATGTCTCTCGGCGGGTACGCGGCTGAAGAAATGATATTTGGCGACATCACTACCGGACCTTCGAACGACCTTCAGGTGTCTACCGCGCTTGCGCGAGATATGGTAACGAAGTACGGAATGTCGGAGAAATTAGGGCCGGTGGCGCTCGAGACCTCAGGAGGTATGCCGATATATGGCAAAAACATGTTTGGAGAACAGGAATATTCAGAGCGGGTAAGCGCCGAGATCGACGCTGAAGTTTCGAGGATCATTACGGGAGGCTTGAAGAAGGCCCAAGATATCTTGCGTAAGCATAAAAAGGCACTCGATTCCATAGCCAAGAAACTGGTAGAGGTTGAAACCATAGAACGCGAAGAGTTTGAGAAACTATTGGTGCTAAACGGTATCACGCCGAAGAAAAAAGAGGAGGTGCTTATCTCCTGATCTGCCATTGTTTAAGTGTCCCGATAGTAGAACTTTGGCTCGTTGCTCTGCAACAGGTTAGTTTTGCCACAGCACCTTAGATAATTTCTTTCGATAGGGATTTTTGAGGGTGATAATGAAATTATCAAGCCAAAGTTTTACTACGGGGCTTGACAAGAGGCTCTCTATAAGGAGACTGCTAGTAGGATTTGTACCTTGTAAGAGATAAGGCTCTTTCGAGGTTGTAGGGAGCAGAAAACCCCATAACCCTTACCTAAGGACACTCATGAAAGCACAGAAAGTGAGGAAGCTGCGCCTTCCTGCAATAAACCTGGAACTTCCCGAGTTCCCACTCACGCGACCTGTTTACCACGGTGCACCGCCGAAGATTCCGGCCCCAACGGGGGACCCGCAAGAAGTCTGGCTATTGTTTAAGCCGCAGATTGACGCGTTCAATCGCTCGCTCGGTGGTTTCGCTCCACTTCCATTTGCCTGGCCGACAGTAGATGGCCGTCCGTTCGGTGACTTCACCGGTATTCGCGGAGATGTGCCGTTCCGACATATCCGTGCACGGCTCGATGAGGGACCTGAGTTCAAGCAACGACCTAAGCTTGCGACGAACATCATCGATTACTCGGTGATATCGCAGGCGCTTAGCTTTTACAATGGCGATCGGTGTACGTGCCTCCAAGGCATTCGCAGGCTTGAGGGCGGCGCGCTCGAGTTCACGATAGGCGTTGAGCCGTACATAACGGTGTTCGGTTCCATGAGTTCGCAAGGGGTGCAGTTCACATCGGGGAACAGGCAACAGATTGCCGCTATCAAATCAGCCTACGGCGAGAACGGTGGTGCAAAAGTTGCGTTGCTCAATAGACTCGTTAAGAAGCTACAGAAGCGTTTTGGCGATGTCACTATCCGGGAAGCCCTGCATGCGTATTACAAAGGTGAACTCCCTCCTTTTGGGAGCCCATTCGTGAACCTTTTCATGGGTAGTGCGGTATTGGTAACCACTGCCGACGAGCACGTCATTCTTGGACGACGTACGCCCGGGAATGTGTCTGTGAATTTCGGCATCAACGTCGCTTCGAGCGGCGGTTTTAATTACGATGCTGAGGAGATCAAGACGCACGGGTTCAGTTCGTTTGTCGAAGCGCAGATTCGCCGCGAGCTCTTGGAGGAGCTGGGTGTTCCTGGAAACGCATGTACCGTGACAGTGTTGGCGTTTGTCCGCGAGGTCGCTCGCGCTGGCGCCCCCGATTTCATCGGGTTCGTGGAGTTCAACGGTACTCATGAAGAGCTCGTCCACCTCGCTCGCAACAACAAGTTCCCGAACTTGGACGTGGATACGCTTTACGCCATTCCCTTCGCCCAGGCGCGGGATATGATCCTTCGCCCCAATATCACAAAGGTCATCCACGAGAAGGCGGTTCTAGCTCTCACGTTGTGGAGCCGCTACCACTCGATCCGTTCTTGAGCTTTCTTTTGCAAGACCCCTGTCAGAGACAGGGGCCTTTTCTCACGGGCGATTCACTTGCAATTCATCACAAAGAGTGTAAGGTTTTCTGTAGAAAATGCTTCTGACCCACTCGTTCACCAACCGCACAAAATCCTATGAATTCCGAGAATAACCCAGAACAGTCACAACCGACGAATCATCCCGCGTTTGTCAGAATGCGGAGCAAAGAAGGAAACCTTTCAGGACCGGTTTGTCTCCGTCGGTCGCCTGAAGGAAAGCTGCAATTTTGGCATCCTGCAGCTGTTTTGATAAGTACTCCGGAGGACCTTGCGACTGCCGAATTGCTCGCTCGCCTGGAAGGAACCGGGGAACAAGGAACGTGAGTTCTTCTCACAAAATCACTTTCTCGCGAAAGTGGTTTTTTATTTCGTCCTCTTTTGATTTCTTTGATCTTTCCGCAGAATTCCCCGACGGCTTGCCACGGGGATGAATGCGGTATGAGGGAAGGGGGTCGGGGTGAGAAGCGAACACGTGGAGCTTCGCAAGACTCATTGAGCTCGAGTCTTCGAGAGCCAATGAGTGGACAGTTCCTGTAAGGAAACGGGAGTTTCCCCATGGAGGAGAGCAGGGCAAAGCCTGTTGAGAACCGTGGGTTCTCAAAAAGCCCGCTCGCCGAAATACCCCGCCAGCTCTGCTGCGAGGATATGGACGAGCGGATTTTATTCAAGGTATATTGAGATATCGCTGGTTCGCTCGGTCGGAACCAAGATGTGCTTGTGCTCCATTCTTAAAATAGTTCGAACGCATTTCGCCGCCTGCGGCGGCGAGGAAGCCCCCACCAAAAATGAGCGGCTTCGCCGCGAACCGGACAATTTCAAGTTTTCTTTGGCGGACTAGATTCGATCGTGCGAAGCACGCACAAATTTGTTCTTTGAATTTGAGGAGGGGGAAAACGAATTATTGTGCACCACCCTCTGACTTCTTGCGGTATTCGTAATAACCTCTCAGCTCATTAGAACTTGCGCCAAGCGCATAATCGGCCATGGCTTTATAGAGACCCGCTTTTGTCCAATCGGGATTGCCAAAAAACTTCATCATCTCGATTCCGAGGTTATAGTCGTGAGTCATCGACCCAACCTCTAAAACTGTATTTTCCGCATTGACGAGATGATAGAAGCGATCATACATCTCACGTTGGACTTGCTCAGAAATGGGTTCTCCGCGAGAAGCTTTATCGAGCACTCGGGATGTAGCACGTATCAAGCTTTGCATGCCTTCCACATATAACATTCGCTCGGCTTCGCCGCTCTTGAATTTTGACGTATCGAAATTCTCTCGTTTGTGGTGCTGTATTCTAAAGATAGTTCGAACGCATTTCGCCGCCTGCGGCGGCGAGGAAGTCCCCCCGCGAGATTCTGAAAACGCGGCGGAGCCCGCGTGAGCGCGCCAAAAATTCTGAATTTGTTTGGGAAAATGGGGGGAAATCAGTGGGACGCGCTTCGCGCGTCCCACCTTCTGGCTTTGAAAAAGCCGCTTCGTTCTGTATTGGTGTGTTTATTGTACCAAGCTCGAACCTATT
>Ga0155048_106_pt1 | contig 6538 bp, 8 predicted proteins | sample RifCSPhighO2_01_FD_106016 | JGI IMG/M metagenome (GOLD analysis project Ga0155048, IMG submission 106016) | Candidatus Zambryskibacteria bacterium RIFCSPHIGHO2_01_FULL_49_18
AATTTGATGAAAATATCGTCTCTGAATCCGTCCTCGCAAAGGCGGTGGAGTCTGTAGGCTACAAGCTGGAAGTGGCTTCGGAAAAGAAATCGGATATGAATATGAGTTATCCGCAACATAATCATATGGAGATGGAACGGGAGAACGAAATAAAAGAGATGAAGTTCAAACTCATCATCGGCGGCGTTCTCTCGGTCTTCATATTCTTGGGTAGTTTCCCGGAATGGTTTCCGTTTATGCCAAAGATTTTCAGCAATAATTGGATTCTTCTTATTTTGACCACGCCGGTGCAATTTTGGGTTGGTTCCCAATTTTACAGCGGCATCCGACTTCTCGTAAGATATCGCACCGCCGATATGAACACGCTGATAGCCGTCGGGACGTTGGCGGCATATTTCTACAGCGCGGCAGTTACGGCCTTCCCTCTGTATTTCACAAAAGGGGGGTTAACGCCGGCAATTTATTTTGATACTTCCGCGATTATTATCGTCCTAGTCCTTTTGGGAAAATATTTTGAAGTTCTTATGAAAGGAAGAGCAGGAGAGGCGATAAAGAAGCTCATCGGCTTACAGCCGAAAACGGCGAAAATTCTGCGAAATGGAAAAGAGGCAGAGACACCAATTTCAGAAGTGCAAGTCGGAGACATAATAGTCGTTCGTCCCGGAGAAAGAATTCCCGTTGACGGAAAAATAACCGAAGGGGAATCGGAAATTGACGAATCAATGATTACAGGAGAATCAATGCCTGTTCATAAAAAAATCGGCAGCGCGGTTATCGGCAGTACTATAAACAAATTCGGGACATTTACTTTCCAGGCGACAAAGGTCGGCAAAGACACGATGCTTTCGCACATTATTAAACTGGTGGAGAATGCACAGGGCTCCAAAGCGCCGATTCAGCGCATGGCAGACGTAGTTTCTTCATATTTTGTCCCCGCAGTTTTCGTCATTGCAGTCCTGACCTTCGCGGCATGGTTCTTTTTCGGACCAGTTCCAGCCTTTACTTTCGCCCTCGTCAATTTTGTCGCCGTCCTGATAATAGCTTGTCCTTGCGCTCTCGGCCTCGCGACCCCGATGGCCATAATGGTCGCCTCGGGCAACGCCGCCGGCAAGGGAATCTTGGTAAAAGACGCCGCCTCGCTTGAAATTGCCAATAAAATAAATGCTGTCATTCTGGACAAAACCGGCACGCTCACGGAAGGCAAACCGGTTGTTACCGATGTTTTTGGCGATGTGCTGCAAATAAGCGCGAGTATAGAAAATAAATCGGAACATTCTATAGCTTGGGCGATAGTTAATAAGGCAAAAGAAGAAAAAATCAATTTATTGAATGTTGGAAATTTTCAAGCAATTCCCGGACATGGAGTTTCAGCGGAATTAAATAATAAAAAAGTTTTACTGGGCACAAGAAAATTGATGTCTGACAATAAAATTAACATCGCGGCATGGGAAGAAAAAATAATAAATTTGGGAAATCAAGGCAAGACAGTAATAATACTGGCGGTTGACGACGAGATTGCCGGCGTAATCGCCGTCGCCGACGTGCTGAAAAAAAAATCGGTTGAAGCGGTGCGCGCCCTGAAGAAAAATAATATAGAAGTATGGATGCTCACCGGAGACAATGACCGCACTGCCAGAGCCGTCGCGGCGCAGGCCGGCATAGATAATGTCATGAGCGAAGTGTTGCCGGACAAAAAGTCGGAGAAGGTGCGCGAGCTTCAAGCGCAAGGGAAAATCGTAGCGATGGTCGGCGACGGCATAAACGACGCTCCCGCGCTTGCGGAAGCCAATATCGGCATCGCGATGGGAGAAGGCACGGACATCGCCATGGAATCAGCCAACATCACTCTTATGCGAGGAGACCTAACGCTCATTCCGGAAGTTATTGCGCTTTCAAGGCGCACGATGAGAATAATAAAACAGAATCTCTTCTGGGCTTTTTTCTACAACATCGCCTTTATTCCCGTTGCCGCCGGCGTCCTGTATCCGTTTTTCGGAATCCTGCTCAATCCGATTTTCGCCGGCGCCGCGATGGCGCTCTCCAGCCTGTCGGTTGTAGGCAACTCGCTTCGTTTGAAGACGAAGATGCTATAATAAAAAATACATGTCTTTTGCATTCAGAAAAATTGCGGTGCCGCTAGCCATGCTGTCGTTTCTAACGCTCGCGCTCTTCGGTTTTGCCGGTATGACATACGCGGCAGATGGAAGTATGCAAGGAGGTTGTCCGTTTTCTACCATGGGAGCGTCGCTTTGCCCGCCGAGCGCCCTCCCCGGAGCCATACATCACCTCTTGGCATACCAATCATTTTTGAACGTGCCGGTGAATTCGGGGGTTACCGCTCTCATCGCCGCACTGCTTTTTGCGATATCCGCCGCTTTCGCATTCTCTTTCCACCCTCCATTGCGCAAAATTCCTATTTTCATTTATTACGACCCGCCTCTTTTCACTTCACAAGACAAAAAAATAAAACGCTGGCTTTCTCTTTTTGAAAATTCACCATCTCATTGACATATTTGGGCGTTTTAAAAGTTGTGTGATTAAATTCTAACTATCATGAACTCAAACACAATCAGTATAATTGCCGCCGTTCTTCTAGTCTTTGTCGGCCTCTTCATCTGGGGATATGCCGGGAAAGGCGGGACCGCAACATCGGTTCAGGGAGTTGCGGGAACGAGTGGCGCATCAAAAAGCGCCCTCACTGCGCCGGAAATCTTCTATGACTTCGGTACTATTAGTATGAAAAACGGGAATGTGACCAAAGAATTCACCGTAACAAACCCGACAAATCAAGACATCACTGTATCAACCATGCTTACCTCCTGCATGTGCACCACTGCATTTATCGTCAAGCCGGACGGAAGTACCAAGGGACCGTTCGGCATGGCGGGAATGGGCTATGTTCCGCCCGCAAATGAAATTATAAAAGCCGAAGAAAGCCGAGTTATCCGCGTCGTTTACGACCCGAATGCGCACGGCCCCGCCGGCGTCGGTCGGATTGACCGCTTCGTGATGCTCACAGATTCGGAGGGAGGAACTCTGGAGCTTGAAATCAAAGCGCTCGTAACACCCTGATTATGCGGAGGATTCTTATTATCGCGGGAGTTATCGGCGCGTTCATTCTGGGAATTATCATCTTAAAATTCAGTCCCGCAACTTCTTCAATCATATGGAACATTAGCAACAATGGAGCGTGGCTTCTGCCGCTCGTGCTTATATCGTCGCTTCTGGATAGCGTGCACCCATGCTCGTTCTCTATCCTCTTGATTACCATCGCATTCCTCTTCGGTCTGCAGATGACTCGGAAGAAAATCTTGCAGATTGGCGGCATATACATCGCCGGCATCTTCGCGTCGTATCTCTTAATTGGGCTCGGCATCTTGAAGGTACTGCATATCTTCAGCGTCCCGCACTTCATGGGGAAGCTCGGAGCGACTCTTCTTATCATCTTCGGAATAATCAATCTGATAAACAGATTCTTCCCGAACACGCCAATCAAGCTCTCGCTACCGTCTGTAGCTCACGCGCCGATGGCGCGGCTTATGGAGAGAACATCAATGCTCGCGGCGTTCCTGCTCGGCGCCTTGGTAGGGGTCTGCCAATTTCCGTGCATGGGAGGACCGTATCTCATGGTCATCGGGCTATTGCACGACCAAGTTACGTATATTGCAGGCTTCTGGTATCTATTCCTCTACAACTTCATCCTCATTATCCCGCTCGCGCTCGTTCTGTGGTTCTCGGCCGATAAAACGGTCGTTGACAAGATGCAGGAGTGGAAACGAGACCATCTCTCTCGCGTGCGGCTGGTCGCGGGTGTCGCGATGGTCGTCTTAGGCGCGCTTATTCTTATCGTCTAAAAAGATATGATTATCACAATTACAGCAGTATCAATTATCGTTATCGCTGGAGTCGTGTGGCTATTCAATCGTGTTCTGCCGTTTACAATTTGTCCAATTTGCGCTGGCGTGTTCCTAACTTGGGTTTGGCTCATAGTCGCGCACATATTCGGCTACCAAATCAATCTCGTCGTCCCCTCGCTTCTTATGGGCGGCTCGGTTGTCGGCATCGCGTATCAGCTGGAGAAAAAATTCAGAAATTTGTCGGCCGGTAAGATTCTCTTATGGAAGATGTTGTTCATTCCCGCAGGCTTCGTCGCCGCGTACGGCATTCTTGAACAACTTCCGGCAGTGTTTCTTATCGCGGCAGTTTTTCTTCTACTGGTGTCGCTACTTCTCGTCGGCAATGCGAACGCGCGTAACGAAACGGCTACCGGTCTTGAGAAAAAAATGGAAGACTGTTGCTAATTGAAACTAAAATATGGAAACTGAAACAAAGAAAAGAACGATAGAAGATATAGTTAGAGAGTATGCAACTCCGCTAAGCATCATCGGCGCGGGAATTATAATCGCAGTATCACTCACCGCCAGCCCGCCAAGAGAAATAAGCGCCGACTCGCTGCAAGAATCAGTCCTGCCGTCCGCCGGCGTTACGTTGCCTATTACATGGGGCGACCTTGGCGCAAAACTGGTGGAAGTCGGAGCGATAGATGCTACAAAAATGGAGTCCATGTATAAAGACCGAGGTGGATTCTCTCCAGAGTATAAGAAAATGCTGGAGAAAAATGCGAATGAAAAAATCGTCATCACAAACTGGAACGCCGGATATCTCTTGAACCTGTTCTGGGCGCTCGGACTCGCGAACAAAAATCCGATTCTTGAAGACAAAACCGAGATGATGAGTCCAGCCTACGGCGGAGCGGGGAACTTCGCGTCAACGGGCGGTTGGACTATCGCAAGAGGAGATGCGATGAATCACTACGGTATGCACGCGCTCGTTGTACTCACAAGCGGACAACAATCACTCGTGGACAAAGTGTCGCGGAATATATTCCGACCGTGTTGCGACAATTCAACGCATTTCCCCGACTGCAATCACGGCATGGCTATGCTCGGCCTCTTGGAACTTATGGCATCGCAGGATGTCGGCGAACAAGAAATGTACAAGATTGCACTCTCGGTAAATTCGTATTGGTTCCCGGACACTTACCTCACTATCGCTACGTATATGCAGCAGAAGGGCATTGTGTGGGAAGACGTGTCGCCGAAAGAAATGCTCGGAGCCGATTATTCCAGCGGTTCCGGTTATGCAAAAATCTATTCGCAAGTGACTAAGCCGCAGCAAGGTCAGGGCGGCGGCAGTTGCGGTGCCTGAGATTGTGGTATGAAATGGACTATTGGTATCGTAGTAATCGTTGCCGTCGGGTATGGCTTAACTCTTCTTGTGCGACAAAGCCAACAACCGCGGCCGGGAGAAGCAGTCGTTATTCAAGGCCAAGAGCACATTGCTATCGGGGCAAGCCATCCTGAATACAATTCAAATCCGCCGACATCTGGCTGGCACTATGCGCAAGAAGCGAATTGGGGCGTCTATCAAAGTGAATTGCCCGATGAACGGGTACTGCATAATCTTGAGCACGGCGGCATCTGGATCTCGTACACAGAGATTGATGACGCAACAAAGACGGCTCTAGAAAAAATCGCAAAATCAAACTCAAAGGTAATTGTGACACCTCGTTCTAAAAACGATGCGCCGATTGTTCTCGCATCGTGGGGCAGACTGCAGAAGCTCCAAGCTTTTGACGAGCAGGCGATACTTGCCTTCATTGACGCTAATAGCAACAAATCACCGGAGCCGTTCGCTCAATAGGCGACAGATGCTCGGCGTAGTTGAGTGATATACTCGTTATATGGAATGTGGTTGCGTTGCTCGGAGTCGGCTTGTTCGCGGTGCTCTTTAACAGAATGAAAAAATAAGTAACAAAAGTCACTATGATGTACGGACTATATAACGGTTATGAATGTGGCGCAGGAAGCATGATGGGCTGGTTTGGTGGCGGAATTATGATGATTGTCTTTTGGGTTTTGTTTATCGCGCTTATCGTGTGGATTGTGCGCGAACTCGGCGGAAGAAATTCCAAATCAAATTCAAATGCTCTTGATATCTTGAAAGAGCGCTACGCGAAAAGCGAGATAAACAAAGAAGAATTCGAATCCAAGAAGAAAGACTTGCTATAATCCTAAAATTTTGGAAATTGAGTTTTGCACAGGGGGTCTCTGGACAACCCAAAAAAGAGGCATAATGGTGGTAGCGGACATTGGTCCCGCTTTAATCATCTCTATCCACCTGCATGAAATCATTGCACGGTATCACATTCATCCTCGTCGTCGTCGGCGCTCTAAACTGGGGTCTCGTCGCGCTCGGCAACTATCTGGGCGGTAATTGGAATGTCGTGAATCTTATCCTCGGCTCGTGGTCGGGGGTTGAGAATCTCGTCTACCTGCTCGTCGGCATATCGGCCGTCGTACTTATCGTAGGACACAAGAAGGATTGCCGCACCTGCGGCTCCGGCACTTCGGGAATGGGGATGTAAGCTTTGAGTACAAAGCTTTCTCCCTGTGCTCGCCTCGGACGAATCAAGTAAGAACTTGTTCGCCACTCGGCTCGCTTGGTAGTAGAGTTTGCGCTTTGCGCAAAACGCAAA
>Ga0155048_114_pt1 | contig 5414 bp, 4 predicted proteins | sample RifCSPhighO2_01_FD_106016 | JGI IMG/M metagenome (GOLD analysis project Ga0155048, IMG submission 106016) | Candidatus Zambryskibacteria bacterium RIFCSPHIGHO2_01_FULL_49_18
CATCCCTTCACGAAGATCCGGATACGATTGAACACGTGTATGAGCCGTATCTGCTTCGTCTCGGGTTCTTGGAGCGCTCCCCTCGCGGCCGCATCATCACTCCAAATGGCCGCTCATATCTCGGAGAGGAGTCCTCGTTGTTCTGATTATGTCCGGGCACAGCAAATGGTCTCAAAAACTATGAGAATATTGGCGATTGACCCCGGATACGACCGGCTCGGCATCGCTGTCCTTGAGGGCGATGTGTCGCGGCCCAGCCTCGTCTGGAGCGATTGTATTATTACGGAGAAAGGTAAACGTGAAAGTCGCTTGGCTCACGTGTCCCTTGCAATAACAAAAGCGATTCGTGAATATAAGCCCGACGCACTTGCAATTGAAACGCTTTTTTTTAACAAAAACATAAAAACAGCCGTCGGTGTCGCAGAAGCGCGCGGAGCGATTCTCTCAGCGGCGGGCATTGCGGCCTTGCCGGTTTTGGAATATTCGCCGCAACAGGTGAAAAGCGCGGTCACCGGCCATGGAGGAGCCGACAAGGGAGCCGTCGCCCGCATGATACCGAAATTGCTTTCCCTGCCTGAAAAGAAGCGGCTGGACGATGAAATGGACGCTATAGCTATAGGTATCACGGCGCTAGCTTCCGGTCTCTCTCGGCATTAATCCACACATTGTGCAAAACGCCCTTGCATAGATACGAATTTTTGCTACATATACATCGTATGATGTACGACGAGTATAACGATATGGAGGAAGGGATTATTCCCGATGAGGCGGAGCCGGATGTTAAAGAGGAAGAGGAGGGGGAAGATTGGTAGATTAGGTGGTAGCATAGAAACATGACAAAACGCCGTGTCTCGCGGAGACATACTTTTTTTGCGTCCGTTCTGATATTGTTCGGACTCGGTTTTTTTATTCTCGGAGGAATGCTGGTGGCGGTCGCCTTCACTCCCGTCCCGGACGTGAGCGCGTTCGCGTCGCGACAACTGGACCAGTCAACCAGGATTTACGACCGAACCAGCCAGATATTGCTGTATGACTACAACAGAGACGCCAGACGTGAAATAGTCCCGATAGCCGAAATTTCTTCCAATATAAAACACGCGACCATCGCGATAGAAGATTCAAGTTTTTACGAACACGGGGGCATCCGTTTCACTTCCATCATCCGCGCGATAATCGCGGATGTGCTCGGTGGGTCGCTCTCGCAGGGCGGCTCCACCATTACCCAGCAGGTGGTGAAAAATACTCTGCTGACGAACAAAAAGAGCATGGTCCGCAAACTGCACGAGTGGGTCCTCGCGATAAAAATTGAACAATCGTATTCAAAAGAACAGATATTGGAAACATATCTGAATAACATTCCATACGGAGGCACTATCTACGGCGTAGAGGCGGCCTCCGAAGCATATTTCGGGAAAACCGCCAAAGATATTTCAATTGCGGAATCCGCTTATCTGGCGGCTATGATACAAGCCCCCACATACTATTCGCCGTACGGGGCGCATCGAGCAGAACTTGACCTGCGCAAGGACGTGATTCTTAAAAGGATGCTGGAGCTCGGGTTCATAGACGAGCAGGCGCACGATGCCGCAAAAACCGAACAAATATCATTCGCAACCGCGGGACAGAATTCAATAATCGCTCCTCATTTCGTTTTCTACATCCTAAATCAGCTTGAAGAGAGATATGGCCCGAGTGTTCTTATTTCCGGCCTGAAGGTGACTACGACCCTTGATGCCGATTTGCAGATAAAATCGGAATCCATAGTGAACCAATACGCTCTTGAAAACGAAAAAAAATTCAAAGCGTCAAACGCATCTCTTATAGCAATAGACCCGCAGAGCGGCCAGATTCTCGCGATGGTCGGCTCCCGCTATTTTTTTGACAAGAATATAGACGGACAGTACAACGCGACCCTCGCTCTGCGCCAGCCAGGTTCCACGATGAAACCGTTCATCTACTCGCTCGCCCTAATGAACGGCTACACGAGAAATACCGTTATATTTGACGTCCCGACGCAATTCTCCACGAATTGCAGTCCGTCCGACACTTTCAACAATGAGCCGCCGTGTTATGCGCCGATGGATTATGACGGAAAATTCCGCGGACCCATGACGTTTGAAACGGCGCTCGCGCAGTCAATCAACATTCCCGCCATCAAGGTCCTGTACCTCGTCGGCATTCAAAACGCCATAAATCTGGCGAAGTCCTTCGGCCTCGCTACGCTCGGCGACCCGAATCAGTACGGACTCACTCTCGTTCTCGGAGGCGGCGAGGTGCGCCTCCTGGACATCGTCGGCTCGTTCGCGGTATTCGCTAACGACGGCGCCAGAAACCAGCCGACCGGAATATTGGAAGTGGCGGACCACGCCGGAAACGTCTTGGAAGAATACGAGCAGAGGCTCCTAGTCGTTATTCCGGAAAACATAGCGCGCGATATGTCGGCAATGCTCTCAGACGCGCGGGCGCGCTTGCCGGAGTATCCTCTGGATTCCCCTCTCTCGTTCAGAGGATATGATGTGGCGGTTAAAACAGGAACGACTGACGATACTCGCGACGCATGGGTAATAGGTTATACGCCGTCTGTTGCGCTCGGGGTATGGGCAGGAAATAACGATAATTCACAAATGGTCAAATCCATAGCCGGATTTATCGCTGCACCTATGTGGCACGAGGCGATGGCATATGCCTTGTCAAAATATCCGAAAAAATATTTCGGGGAACCAAGTCCCATATTCTCTTCAGTCCCTCCTATGCTCCAGGGCAATTGGTATATGCCGGACTCAAATGGAAATATCGTCCCGCACAGTCTCTTGTACTGGACGGATAAAAACAATCCTCAAGGTCCCACGCCGGCAAACCCGGCACAAGACCCGCAGTTCACCTATTGGGAATACGCAATCTCCGCGTGGTATTCCGCTCATCCGGAGCTCTTCTCCGGCGGCATTATGCTCCCCGTCCCGCTCACATACGTCCAAACAGCGACAACCACCGTTCTTTAGTATTTACTGATTCATCGGAGACACGAGGTACATAAGAGAGGCGTCGCCTACTCCGCGGATGATGAGCGGCCTCCCTATGCCGGCCGCCGTCAATGAGATGCTTTCCGATGCAGTCAGAGGCAGAGCCGCCGATAAGTATCTATGATTGAACGATAGGTCCAACGCGCTTCCCGATATATTTGCATTAATAGTTTCGGACGATTCTCCTATTTCGGAGTTTTTTGCGAAGAATGAAAATATATTTTTCTTCGGGTTGAAACTTATGCGGACTTTTTGGAATGAGTCGGAGAATATCATCGTTCTCTTAAGCGCATTTTCAAAATCTTTACGTAGAATTACAGCTTCAACTATTGATTCTTTGGGCACTATCTGCCGATAATCGGGATAGACTGCGTTTGTAAGTCTGGAAACGAACATCCCTTGTGTTGCGACAAACGCGCTTTGATTATCATCAAATGACATTATAATGTCGTCGTCCGGTAGAGCTTGTGCTATATCCAAAGCATTTTTAGCTGGAATGAGAAATTTTCCTTGAGTCCCTTTGTTTGACAGCGGAATCTTTTTTTCAGCCAATCTGAACGAGTCGGTTGCGACAGCGGTCAAAACGCCTCCCTCTATTGAGATATAAATACTAGATAGCTCCGGACGGACTGTAGAAGAAGACGCGCATGACGCAATAGATGCAAATAAATTTTTAAGAATTACACCTTTTATTACTATCCTATTTTTAGGATTTTCAGGAAACGGAATGGAAGGAAAATCATCGTACGGAACTGTTTTTATTAAACTTTTACCAGTACCACTGACAATTGAAATTATATCCCCTATTTGCTCAATAGTAATACTCCCATCTTGTGTGAGAGATCCGGCTATTTGTTGAAGTATCGTAGCAGGTATAGCAACAACACCGTCGTTTATACATTTACCGTTTAATTTTAAATCAACTCCTGTTTCAAGATTTGTTGCACGCATCTTTATACCCTCGTTTCCGGCTACTATCAAAACTGATGATAGAGCCGGTAGAGTAGTACTCTTTCTCTCTGCAAATCTTGAGACCTTATACACAGCTTCAGAGAATTCTTTTTTTTCTATTGAAATATTCATACAATTCTTATTAAGAGTGTTGATAGTGTTGATAGATAAAAAAAGATATATATTAATTGTATATTTTTATTTTCATAAACAACATAACCTGTTGATAAGTGTGTTTTATTGTTCATACAAGCAAGGTCCTGATGTTCTGAATTTCTTTTGACAGGTCGCTATCCACAATCACTTCCCTCTTTATCTTCTCACATGAGTGGATAACTGTCGTGTGGTCCCTCCCTCCAAGCTTTGCACCTATAGTAGGGTAGGAAATACTGAAATCTTCCCGCAATATATACATAATCACTTGTCTCGGGCGTACAACCTCTCTTCTTCTTGTCTTCTCATATATGCTTTCTTCATCTATACCATAAAACTCAGCGACTTTGTCCACCACGTTTTTCACAGAGATATTTTTCTGTGGTCTTGTGAATGAGCGCAGAGATTGTCTGACTTCCGCTATATCAGGAGCGACTCCTTTTACCTGCGCATGACAGACTATACTGTTTACCATCCCCTCCAACTCTCTGATGGATCCTTTCATCGTTGCGGCAACGTATTCAACGACCTCGTCAGAGAGTATAACGCCGTGAGATGCCGCTTTCTTTTTTACTATGGCCATACGAGACTCATTATCTGGCTCGCCTATATCAACCGTCATTCCGCTCGCTAGCCTGCCCTTCAGGCGCTCAGCGATGTCCGGGATGGCGACCGGAGGCCTGTCTGAAGAAAAAACAATCTGCTTGTTGTTGTCGTGGAGGGCGTTGAACAGATGAAATAATTCCTCGCCGCTCATTTCTTTTTTTGAAATGAAATGCACGTCGTCCATGATGAGAAGGTCGTAATGGCGGTATTTGTCTTTAAAGCGATTTGCGTTCCCCGCCTGTACGGAGTCCGTATAATCAACGACGAATTTTTCAGACGTCAGATAAAAGACCTTGCGTCCCGGGTACTGCTTCTTAAATTGATTGCCTATCGCCTGTATCAGATGCGTCTTCCCTCTGCCCGTGTCTCCGTAGATGAACAATGGATTGTAAACGATGCCCGGGCGCTCGAGAGCCGCCTGCGCCGCCGAGTATGCGAGATTGTTGAACGAGCCGACGACGAAGGTGTCAAACGTATACCTCGGATTCAAATTGTCGCTCTTATTTATGTAAAACTCATTCAATGGAAGTTCCATCAATCCGCGCGTATTCTTAACTTCTTTTGCGGCCTTGCGGCGCTCATCCTTCACTATTATGTATTCAATATTACGAAACTCGTATGACACGTCCCTGACTATCTTTAACAGCAGAGTATGGAACTTTTTAATATACCAGTCCTTGAAGA
>Ga0155048_110_pt1 | contig 3036 bp, 6 predicted proteins | sample RifCSPhighO2_01_FD_106016 | JGI IMG/M metagenome (GOLD analysis project Ga0155048, IMG submission 106016) | Candidatus Zambryskibacteria bacterium RIFCSPHIGHO2_01_FULL_49_18
ATAAAGTTAAAAGTTTTTAAAGAAGACTTTATGAACTTTATAACATTAGAACTTTTTACTCGTCGTTTTTATTTTTTAAACGCCTCTACAATCTTATCCAAATCCCCCTCAAGTATTTTCTCGATATTGTGAAATTTCTTTCCAATCCTATGGTCGGTAATCCTGTCTTCCGGAAAATTATAAGTGCGGATCTTCTCCGAGCGTTCGCCGGAGCCGATCTGCTCTTTTCTTAACTCCGAAATCGAGCCGACGTGTTGGGATTGCTGCGCTTCAAAAAGCTTTGCGCGTAAAATCTCCATCGCTTTTTCGCGGTTCGCGTGCTGAAACCGTTCGGTGCGGCATGAAACGACAAGTCCTGTGGGTTTGTGCAAAATCCGCACGGCCGTTTCCACCTTGTTCACGTTCTGCCCGCCAGGCCCTCCGGCGCGCGAAAATGTAACTTCAAGATCGCTGTCTTTGATTTCCACCCGCTTGGCTTCCACGACCGGCAGAACTGCGACCGATGCGGTAGATGTGTGAATTCTCCCCTGCCTCTCGGTAACCGGAACTCTCTGCACTCTGTGCACGCCAGATTCTTGCTTAAGAGAATCGTAAGCGCCCGCGCCAGAAATCTCCGCAATTAGTGTTTTATATCCTCTCGCCCCGCTTTCACTCGCATCCAAAATAACAAAACGCCAGCCGCGTTTCGCCGAATATTTCTGATACATCCGCGCCAAATCCCCCGCAAAAAGCGATGCCTCATCGCCACCCGTCCCCGCTCGAATTTCAAGGATAATTTTATTGATTTGATTCATAAAAAACTTAGATAAGTTCAAGAAATTTTTCGATAGTAAGATCAGCGTCTCTCAAGATACTTTTAATCAGCTTCGGATGCAAAACTTTTGAACTGTGAAATGGAACTGTTACTCTTTTGCCAATCCTATTTTTATAAATCTTGTGACTGCCACTCTGTCGGCTCAAAACAAAACCGGCTCTTCCGAGCGCGGCAATTATCTGTTTCGCATTAAGCTTTGGTAATGCAGTCATCGGCTCAAATGGCAACTTCGACGGTCGACAAACTAACTGTTTTTGGTTCTGGCAAATCTTCCCTTGCAACTAATCTGTCCTCAAGGTGAAGTTTAATAGCATCCTTAATATTTTCCACCGCTTCTTCGTAAGAGGAGCCCTCGCTATAACAACCCTGAAGTTCGGGGCAAAAAACAAAATAACCTTCTTTGTCTCTTTCGACGACTATGGAAAGACTGTAATTTTTCATATTTTTATATTAATAAAGTTTCTTCTAAAAATCAAGGAACGCCAAATCCACAGCAAATAGAGGCGCCTTATCCCCACCAGTACCCGCTCGAATTTCCAAAATAACCTTATTCATAATAGTTTGTATTTTGCCCTGAGCATTTCGAAGAGCAATATTATTTTGTTAAAGGCGACTCCTATGAAATTAGAAAATCCCAAGGATTAATAAATAACTAAATAGAAATTTTATAAACTTTATGGTCGCCAACAAGGTGGAAGCGAACTTTTTGGTAGTCTACGAATGAGAAAATAATTCTGTAATCACGACCTACTGAAAAAGCCCAGTATCTTCTCAAGGGCCCGGAAAGTTTATGGGTTTTGAGCCGCGGATCGAAAGGGCTTTTGCGAAAAATCCTTTCCTGTTTCTCGGCAAGAATTTTTATATCTTTCGGAAGTTCTTTATACCACCGGCAAAACTTGGGAGAATATTCAATCGTCATGCTCTATCGCAGATCCTTCAGTGACCGCAAGGTCCTACCCTTACCGGCAACAAATTCTTTTTCGCTCCCCATTATCTCGTCTAGAAGCTTTTGTTCCTTCCAAAGACGAAGAAGATCTCTAAAAAACTCGCTTTTGGAAGCGTACTGACCGCTTCTTACAGCCGTCTCGACTTCTTTCGTGAGTTCTTGAGGCAAGGAAATATTTATTATGTTTCTCATCTTGTGGTTTTTTTATTATTTAAAAACGCGACCTTGTAATAATTTATATTACAATTTTAATCTAGAGATGTTTTGTCGTCAAGCGCCGATACGGTCTTCTCCGCAGGACGCCGAGCCCCACGCACCCGAGTAGCCCGCCCAGCTCCAGCGGAGCTTCGGCTCGCCCCCGCTGAGCCACAAACTCGCGACTTTGCCGTCGTCGTGGCGAGAGCCCGGCAAGTCCATATAATGATCTTTAAGAATTTCGGGATGCTGTAAAATAATCGCAACACCTTCTTCGGCAGTGAGAGGAGATCGTCCTTCTTTTTTGAATTGCTTTACTGCTTCGTCGGGAATTCTCCCAAGCATGGCTTTGCCATTTTCAACATCGAGGGCGAGATACGCGAGCGATTCAGGGATTTCTACGCCGTCTGCGGTTTTAAGCTCGGAAAGATTTAATGTGGTAAATCCTTTTTTGCCATACACTTCCATGAGCGGAATTTCTTTCTCAAGAGCAAGTAATTTTTCTCGGGGAACGACTATGAATGGAATATGGCCTGCCGGAAACTCTCGGCCGACAAGTTCCTCAAGTTTTTCTCTTAAGGGCTCGAGGCGTGAACGGAATGCCTCCTCGCTAATCCCAGCCGCTTTAGGAAAACCCAGATCCACAAACCTCTGAACCTGATCTTCAAACTGGCCTTCCAGCTCTTCCAGGCTGTACTCGCGAGCCCCTTCGGATTTTGCCTCGCCAGGCACGAGAATCTCGCCTTCGTCCTTCTTCTTAACTTGTGGGTTTTTGCCTTTGGCTCTGCGTCTCACAAATTTCTCCTGCAATCTGCGATGTTCTTCTAATTGCTGACCCTCATAGAGTTTCGACAGAGAATCGTCTCGTTCTTCAAGCAGGCCCTCAAGTTCCCGCCTGTCCTTTTGTAGCTCCTCCCCAATCTTTCTCCTGGTCTCCGAATCAAGACCCTCGATTGTGATCTCCGAGGGAAGCACCCTCCTCCTCATAATGCGCCTCGATATATTAAGAAGTTTTTCTTTCGCTTTTTCGCCAAGACCTTTCTCGCCCTCTCCCTCTCCTTCTTTTAGAATTAGACGCTCA